>Ga0207703_10000028_pt1 | contig 208682 bp, 207 predicted proteins | sample KBSSwiS12_FD_184304 | JGI IMG/M metagenome (GOLD analysis project Ga0207703, IMG submission 184304) | Switchgrass rhizosphere microbial communities from Kellogg Biological Station, Michigan, USA - KBS Switchgrass S1-2 (SPAdes) (version 2) | ecosystem: Host-associated > Plants > Roots >... | reverse complement strand
TTGGGCTCTGGCTGCTCTCCGGCCGCCTCGGCTTCGGCGCGCTTTGACCAGCGGTTCAGCTCGCGGCGGGCGAGGACCATCTTGTGGACCTCGTCGGGGCCGTCGGCGAGGCGCAGCATGCGGCTGTAGCGCCACATCGGGGCGAGCACGGTGTCGTCGGTCATGCCGAGGCTGCCGTGGATCTGGATCGCCCGGTCGAGGACGTTCATCACCATGTTGGCGGCGACGACCTTGATCGCGGAGATCGACTGGCGGGCGGCGCGCTTGCCCTCGGTGTCCATCTTCCAGGCGGCGTAGAGGGTGAGCAGGCGGGCCTGGTCGATTTCCATCCGCGAGGTGGCGATCGCCTCTTGGACGAACTGCTTGTCGGCGAGCGGGCCGCCGAAGGCCTGGCGCTCGTTGGCGCGGCGGCACATCATCTCGTGGGCCCGCTCCGCCGTCCCGATCGCCCGCATGCAGTGGTGGATCCGCCCCGGCCCGAGCCGGTCCTGGGCGATCGCGAAGCCCTTGCCCTCCTCACCGAGCAGGTTGGCGACGGGCACGCGGCATTCTTCGTAGCGGATCTCGCAGTGACCGGGCCCCTTGTCGTGGCCCATCACCGGGATTGGCCGCACCAGGTTGAAGCCGGGCGTGTCGGTCGGCACGCAGATCATCGAAGCGCGCGCATAGGGCGGCGCCTCGGGGTCGGTGACGACCATCGCGATCGCCAGATCGGCACCGACCGCGCCGGAGGTGAACCACTTGTGGCCGGTGACGACCCACTCGTCGCCGTCGCGCACCGCGCGCGCCTGCAGCAGCGTCGGGTCGGAGCCCGACACCTCGGGCTCGGTCATCGAGAAGCAGGAACGGATACGTCCTTCGAGCAGGGGCTCGAGCCAGCGCTCCTGCTGTTCCGCCGTCCCGTGCTCGGCGAGGATCTCCATGTTGCCGGTGTCCGGCGCCGAGCAGTTGAAGGCCATCGGCGCCGCCGCCGGGCTGCGGCCCATCTCCTCGCAGAGCAGCCCGTACTCCCAGTTGCCGAGCCCGGGGCCGAAGCGCTCGTCGGGCATGAAGAGGTTCCAAAGCCCCGCCGACTTGGCTCGCTCGCGAATCTCGACCAGGACCTTCGGGTAGGGGACCCCGCTCGCCACCTCGGCATCGAGCCCCTCCATGATCTGGCGCTCCTGGGGGTAGACCTGCTCGTCCATGAAGTCGAGGATGCGCTCGCGCAGCGTCTCGACCTGGGGGCTCGGCTTGAAATCCATGACTACGGCGTCCTCTCCTCGGTTCCGGTCGGGGAACGGTACCGGGGCGGTGCTCAGCGGCGGGTGTAGCGGGCGAAGAGCTCGCCGCCCTCCTCCAGCAGCCAGGCCAGCTCCAGCGGCTCCACGCCAGGCAGGTCGCCCTCGAGGATGCGCGGGGCGATGCCGCCGACAAGCTTCGGCGCGATCGTCAGGAAGAGCTCGTCGACGAGGCCGGCGGCCTGCAGGGCGCCGTGAAGCGTCGGGCCGCCCTCGCACAGCAGCGCCTTCACGCCTTCCCCGTGCAGGGAGCGCAGCAGGGCCGGCAGGTCCGCCTTTCCCCGCGGGCCGCTCTCGACCACGATGAGCCGCCTGCCGATGTCGCCGTAGCCCTCGGCCCGCATCGTCCCGGCGCCGATCATCACCGCGTCGAAGCGGGTGCGCAGCCCGACCAGCATCGCCGTGTCGTCGGCCGAGCCGATCGGCCCAGAGACCCCGTCGATCGTCGCCCGCCCGTCGACCGTGGCGGCAAAGTTCATCGCCAAGTAGGGGCGATCGTCGTGCGAGTGCTCCCAGGGCCGGTAGGTGTCGAGCTGCTCCTCGACGGTGGTGGTGCCGGGATCGGGAAGGAGGCGCCGCACAGGCGCAGCGTACTCAGCGGCTCAGGAGTAGTCGTGCCAGCCGGCGAACTCGCGACCGGCGAACTCCTGCAACCCGGCGACATCGGCGCCGAAGCGGCCGCGGACCGCCTCGAAGAGGTCGTCGGGGAGCTTCGGCTTCGGCGCCGGTGGCTTCTCCGGATCGTGGACGACCTTCTCGACGATCCAGCGCAGCGACTCCGGCAGGCGGTCGAAGTTGCGGTCGAAGGAGCGCAGGCCCGGCAGTTTCACCAGCTTCTCCATCACCTGGTATTTGTCGCCCTGCTTGGCGCTCGACTTCTCCCACTCGCGGTCGAACTGCTCGGATGTGAAGGTTTCGTCGACACCGGCGAAGCGGAACGCCTTGCGCATCGTCTCTTCGCGTTCGGACTGCAGCTCCTCCTGCGTGATCACCTCGATCTGCGAGCGGTCGAACAGCTCGAGGTAGGGCTGCAGCTGCATCCAGTACATCGAGCGCTGGATGTAGGAGGAGTCGGGCTCCGAGAGGGTCGGGACCAGCTCGCGGGTCTCATAGCCGGCGCCGGTCGCGTGCACCCAGTGGGAGAGGATGCGCTTGATCGGGTCGCGGACCATGTAGAGCAGGCGGGCGTCGGGGCAGTGCTCCTTGATCCGCTCCGGCACCCCCTGGAAGCGCGGCAGGTTGGTGTAGTGGGGCGAGGACTCGCCGCGCACCTTGAAGCGATCGTCGAAGCGGCTCGCGTACCAATCGAGGCCGAGGTCCCAGTTCAGCTCCTCGACGAAGAAGTTGAGCTCCTTCGGCTTCGACATGTGGATCTGCGGATGCAGGCCGAGGTAGTGGTGGATGCTCGTCGTGCCGCACTTGAGGCCGCCGACGATGATCAGGTTGGGCAGCTCGGCGTGGCGCTTGCGGCGGCGCCGGAAGCGGCTGCCGCGGTCGCCGGTGAAGCGCTCGCGCGCTCGCGCGCACATCGCCTCGTCGGCGGGGTCGCGGCGGGCTGCGGGCATGGTCGGAGTCGTCTTTGGCTCTGACACGAGCGGGCTAGTCTAGCTGCGATGCCACTCGCCGACTTCGCGTCCAGCGCCGAATCCTTCGCCCACGCGGCGACGGCGTTCTTCGCGCACCTCTCGGACATTCGCTGGACGCCTTTCGCGCTTGCCCTGGCCTGCCTGGCGGGGATGCAACTGGCGCGGGCCTGGGCCTGGCGCAACGTCCTGCACGCCGCCTACCCGGGCGTCCGGATCTCCTTCCTGGAGCTCGCCGCCGCCTACTTGGCCGGGGCGGGGATCAACGCGATCATTCCGGCCCACGCCGGTGACGTCACCAAAGTCTTCCTCGTCAAGCGCCAGATCCCGGGCTCCTCCTATCCCGCGGTCACCTCTTCCTTTCTCGTCCAGACCGTCTTCGACACGACCGTAGGCTTGCTGGTGCTTCTCTACGCGGTCTCGCAGGGCTTGCTGCCGAAGCCGCCGCAGCTACCCGATCTGCCGGCGTTCGAGATCTCCTTCTGGGCCGAACACCCGCAGGTCTTCCTGGTCATGCTGGGCGCGCTGCTGGTCTCCATCGCGGTCGCGATCTACTTGCTGGCGCATCGCGTGCGTCGCTTCTGGGACCGGGTCAAACAGGGTGTCGTCATCCTCACCCAGCCGCGCCGCTACCTGCGCCAGGTGGCGGCCTGGCAGGGCTTCGGCTGGCTGCTGCGCTTTGCCGCCTTCTGGTTCTTCCTCGAGGCCTTCGGCATCGGCGGCTCGGTCGGCAACGTGATGTTGGTGATGAGCGTGCAGGCGATCGCCAACATCGTCCCCTTCACGCCCGGTGGCGCCGGCGCCCAGCAGGCGCTCCTCGTCGCGACCCTGCACGGCCCGTCGCGCTCGGCCGTCCTCTCCTTCTCGGTGGGGACGCAGATAGCGATGGCGGCCTGGTCGGTCGTGCTCGGCTTCGCCGCGATCCTGCTCGTCTTCCGCACCACGGACTGGCGCGGTCTTATCCGCCAGGCCGAAGAAGATGCCGAACCGGCGGGCATGAGCGCCCGGCCAAGCGCGGCCTCGGAAGGCTGAAGGAGCTCGGACGAGAGACGGTCTATTGGGTTTGCGGTGGCCGCAGCTGCGTGCAGGACTGGATGCCGAGGTAGTGCGGATAGAGGCTGAGGCTTTTGCCTCGGATCGACCATTCGATCAGATTGAGGCAGCGGTCCCGCGACCCGTCTTCCTCGTCGAGGGTGATGAAGAAGCCGCAGCGCACCCGATGCTCGGAGAGCCGCTGGCAGCTACTGGGACTGGACGCCACGCAGGCCCCTGACGTTTCTTCGTTGATGGCGTTGCAGAAGAGCTTCGCAAAGGTCTTGGTGGCATTGGCCGCCCGCGACGTTTCCAGCGTGTGAGCCTCGCTCATTGCCGCAAACGCCAGCATCGCGATCAGCACCGCCAGTATCGACGGCATTCTAAGAGTCGCCATTCCCTGCCCCTTTCGCGTTGGACGAGACGATGGAGCCGGGCAGGCTCCCCTCTCTCGCGCGGCATCCTTCCAGCCCGACAGGGTCGTGTCAATAAAAATACTGCACATTCTATTTATGCTTACTTTGGCTTGCGTCAGCTGGACCAGCCGGGATAGCGACTCTGGATATGCCAGCGCCAAGGCGGCTCTTCGCCCGGCGGGAACTCGTAGTGGTCGCGGCCGGGGAGCGTCTCCAGGGGGACCAACGCCGGGTCGTCCTTCAGTAGGACCCGGACATGGCTCGCCGCTTCGATCTGGGTTTGGCCGGCATGGCGCACCACCTGTTCCCAGCCGAGGCTCGGGCGGTAGAGCCAGTAGGTCACCTCGACCCAACCCGATGTGTCGCGGCGATCTTCGATCTGGGTGAAGGCGGTGATGCGCCGTCCGGATGCAGTGACGTGAGAGCCCGCTGCCACGGCACAGCTCGAGCGCCGACAGCGACGGAAGTCGACCGGGACCAGCGACAGCCCTTCCGGGCCCGGGAGGGCTGCCGGGAGCGGGGCCAGGGCACGGACCAGGCGGGCCAGCGGCCAGCCGTAGGCAGGCACCAGCGGGTGGTGCCTGCAGGCATCGGGGAGCCGTGGCGCGCAAACGATCCGCCGCCCGATTGCGCTGCCGAGGGCATTCCGGGGGTCGATCTCTCCCCCCGAGGCAAGCGCGGCGATCGTTGCCAGTAGAAGCAGCGCGATCAGCGCCGTCAGGCCGACCTGCTCGACACTCGCTGCTCCCCTCTCGATCCGCACAGGCCGACGCTAGGCCCTGGGGACGCGCGGATGGCGCGTCAATTGAAAGGACTCTGCGTCCTCACCGAGTCAGTCTGCTTACATTCCCCCCGTGGAGGGCTTCAACCTCTTTGGCGACCCCGACGAGTTCCGTTCCCGCATGGAGGAGCTCAGCGAGCAGATGCAGTCCTCGCAGCGGGTTGCCTGGGCCGACAACGCGATCCGCCTCGCCGCCGACCTGACCGTGGCCTCGATCGAGCGGATCGAGCTGACCGGTTCGAGCGACGAGCAGGCGATGCAGGTTCGCGATGCGATCCGGGTTCTCTTCCCGGAGGCTGTGACCCTGGTCCGCGAGGCCAGGGAAGGCCTCTCCTAGAGAAGCTCGAAGCGGAGGGTTTGGGCGCTGCCGCGGCGGGTGGCGGCGCCGACGAGCTCCAGGGGCAGCGCCACGGCCAGGGCGGGGATCGCCAGGACGGCAATCACCACCCAGTCGACTCGTCGCTGCCAGGGCTTGCCGGCGGTGACCGAGGCCCCGATCACGACGTTGCGCCCGAAGGTTGCGCTGTTCACGAGGGTCTGCCACATCGTCGCCATGCCTCTGCCGGGAGACCAACGGGTGGACTTGACGACCTGGTCGCGTCCGGCGACGAGGCGGCGCACCGCCTCGATCGTGAACAGGTAACGGCTGCCCCGTTCCAAGCCTGCCCAGCCGGCGCCGCCTATCCATGCGGAGAAGCTCGCTCGGTTGATGATCGTCACGCCCGCCTGGTCTCCGAGCCGGTCGAGCTCGCGCAGGGCCTCCTCGGCGCTGCCCGGCCCGCCGACGACACCGAGCCCGCAGCTCTCGCAACGGCTCACCGGCCCGCCCAACCCAGGTCGGCTGTCGATCCAGCCGAAGAGCGGCTCGCCACAGGCGGGGCAGGGGGGGTTGTCGGGGCCGGCCCCCGCCTCGAGCGGGACGACCGGCATGCGCTCCGTCTTCTCCATAGGGCGGTAGCGTACGCGGAGTGCAGCTGAGCGAGATCATGACCGCCGGGGTGGTGACGGCGACGCCGGAGGCAAGCGCGGTATCGGTCGCACGGCAGATGCGCGACAGCCGCGTCGGTTCGGTGGTGATCGTCGATCCCGCAGGCTCGCCGGTGGCGATGATCACCGATCGCGACCTCGCGGTGAGGATCTTCGCCGAGGGCGTCGATCCTGAGACGCCGATCGGCGAGCACGCCTCGCGGCCGTTGATCTACGGCGAGCCGGAGATGGAGCTGGACGAGGCGGCGGCGCTGATGGTCCAACACCGGGTGCGACGGCTGCCGGTGGTCGATGGCGATAGCCTCGCGGGCATCGTCACCCTCGACGACATCGCAGTGCGGACCGGCAACCTCGAGGTCGCGCAGAGAATGACCGCCGAGGTGATCGAGGGCGCGCTGCCCCAGTTCTATTTCCACGAGCGGGGCTGAGCGAAGCTTGCGACCCGACAAGGCGGCGATCTTGGCCTGGGAGGAGCGCTGGTCGCGGCCGGTGGCGCTGGCGACCTTTGCCTCGATTCTGCTGATCATCGCGGCGATCGTCGTCGCCAGCAAGGGAGTCGGCGGCGGTAGCGGAGAATCCGAGCTGCTGCGCAACGTCGACGCTCACCGCAGTGCCCAAATGCTCTCCAGCATCCTGCAGGCGCTCGGCGTCGGCCTCCTGGCTGCCCCGCTCTACTACCTCTTCCGTGCCGCAAAGGCGCGCAGCGAGAAAATGCGCGGCCAGCTCGTCGGCGTCGTCATCGCGGCCCCTCTGTTCCTTGCCGCCCTGGCGATCCTCGGGGGTGTCTCCACTCTGCACGCCGCCTCCGACTTCGTCGCCAACGAAGTGCCGAGGCTGACGGCTAAGGGGGTCGCGCTCGGCAGCGATCGCGCGAACGAAGCGGCCAACGACACGATCACCGAAGCCCCACTGCGCCCGCTGGCGGCCGGCTTCGGGCTCGGCGGCCAAATCGGCTTCGTCGCCGCCATGGTCTACACGTCGCTCTACGCGATGCGAACCGGCCTGCTGACCCGCTTCTGGGGCTCGACCGGCATCGCCCTCGGCGCCGTCTCCTTCATCTTCTTCCAGTTCACGCTGCTCTGGTTCATCTACCTCGGCCTGCTGCTCGCCGGCTGGGGGCCGGGCGGAAAACCGCCGGCGTGGAAATCTGGAGAAGCCGAGCCCTGGCCGACCCCGGCCGAAAAAGCAGCAGCCGAGCTGGAGCAGCCTTCAGACGACGAGCCGCCCCGGTAGGGCCGGAGCGCCTTCGACGCTAAGCGGAACCCCTACCGGGGCGTCTCCTTTTCCCAACGGGTTCGCCTCCCCGGAGATGTTCTTGCGGTAGGAGCGCCAGCCGCGAAAGTTGCCGTTCCACTCGTTCGTCTCGAGGTCCGCGGCGCTCAGCGGTCGCGCCGGGTGCTCCAGGGGCGACATGTGGCCGCTCTCCAAGAGGCGGTCGTGGAGCTCGATGTCAGCGTCCAAGTCGCGCTTGCCCGCATGGGTCAGGTAGCTGACTCGGGCGCAACGGCCGGCTGAGATCTTGATCAGGTCCTCGATCGAGGCCTGCTGCCGATCCTCAGGGCGGATCAGGGGGAGGTGCCAATCGCCCCAGTCGAGCTCGGCCGGCTCCGAGCCCATCGTTGCGGTGCGCATGCTTTCGGCCACCAGCCTGATCTCCGGCTGCGCGTCGGCGTGGCAGCGCAGGTTCCAGAAGTTGTCCCACTCGGTCGCGGTGACGATCACCGTGTGCCACATGAAGGGCTCCAACAGCCGGTTGGCGACCTGCTTGTGCACGTTCAGCCACTCGGCGGGCTGGGCGCGGTTCCCGATCGCCTCTTCGACCTGCCCCAGGACTTCGAACAGGTCGTCGTCTGCCGCGATCGCGTCCGGGTCGGCGACCAATCCCAGCACCCGGCGCACCGCGTCGTCGCGAGCGTGCAGCCACTCGCGCTCCGCCGCGTCCCGCTTCTCGCCGCTGAGCGCCGCGCCCGCCTGCATGCCCGGTTGATTCGAGCCGAACTCGATCGGGACGTAGGGGTCCTCGAGCACCCGGCGCAACTGCTTGGCGATCGGGATCGCGCGCGAGCTGGCGGAGTTGCGGGAGAAGACGCGATGCGTGTTGAACTCGGCGAGGACGAAGCGCGGGAAGGTGGCCTCGAGCGTCGTCAGCCGGTATCCGGCGGGCGATCGTGAATCGGCGAGAACTTTGGCGTCGAAGGGCATCGGGTTGCTCAATCTCGCAAGTGCCGAGGACGGCAAAAGCGTGGATCGTTCGACCTTCGTTGCGGGTTTTTCGCCATTCGTGCCTACCCCGGAGGTGCGGCCATCAGCTCTACCAGGTGACCGCCGGGCGCAACCGCCTTTGCCCGCGGGGCGCCCCAGTGCCGGCGGCCCGGAGTCACGTCGAAGCCGGCCTCGCGCAGGCCCTCGACCGTCTGCTCGAAGTCGGCGACGACCACGGCGGTGTGGCCGTGCGGGGGGACGGTCGGGGACTCGTTGCGTTCGAGGTGGATCTGGGTGCCCTCGCGTTCCACCCAGACGAAGGCCTGGGCCAGCGCGGGCGGCGGTTCGACCTGCCGGAAGCCGAGCAGTGCCCAGAGCTCCAGCGAGCGCTCGATGTCCTCCGAAGCGATCTCGAGCGTGACGTGCTGGAGCATCGACTCAGGATAGGCAGGTCAGAACAGCAACGAGACGAGCGCCGCGAGGACGACGATCGCGGTCGACCAGGTGACCGCCTCGGCGGTGATCTCCATGTCGAGGCCGTAGGCGTGGGCGACGACCATCGAGTTGATGCCGGAGGGCATCGCCGCCATCAGCCGGTAGGCGGCGGGCAGGTCGATCAGCGGCGCTGCCAGCAGCATCAGCAGCGCCGGGACGAGGACGAGGCGCGAGCCGAGGGCGACCAGCACCGGCTTGGTCAGCGGCGGCGGTATCGGCAGGTCGCCGTGCTCGGCGTTCTCGGCCAGGGTCGCGCCGACGGCGAAGAAGCCGATCGGCAGGATCGCCACCAGCAGCGCCTGGGAGAGGTCGACGAGGACCTGCGGGGCGAGGGCGTCGGGGGCGAGCAGGCCGGCGATCGCCGCATAGAGCGGTGGGTTGCGGGTGAAGAAGGCACGCACCCGGTCGCGCGGCCCTTCGCCCGCTTTCGTCCCCAGGGCCGCGCCGACCGCGAAGGCGCCGAGCAGCAGGCAGGGCCCGGTGACGAGGACGTCGTAGAGGACCGCGGTGGAGAGCTGGTCGCGGCCGAGCAGCGCCACGGTCAACGGGTAGCCGAGATAGCCCGTGTTGACGCTGAGCACCGTGCAGACGACCGCGCCGGTGCGGGCGCGTGAGAGGTGCAGGACGCGGCTCGACAGCAGGTACGCGGTCAACGCCCCGAGCGAGGAGGCGAGCAGCCCCAGCAGCAGCCCGACCCCGTGGCTGACGTCGATGTGGCTGGAGGCGATGTTGAAGAAGATCACCGGCGGCAGCAGCACGTAGAGCATCAAGGTCAGCGAGCGCCGCGCCGCGTCTGCGGCCGCCTGCGGCTTGCGCCGCTCGGCCCAGACGCCGACAGCCGTCGCGGCGGCGATCGTTGCGGCGGTCAATAGAACGATCATGCGCGGCAGTCTGACTGCGGGCGGGGAGCGACGACCGGCTTAGAAGAGAGAAGCGCCCGCGTGCTGGGCGAAGTCCACCAAAGGCTGCGGTATCACGCCGAAGAAGACTGCGCCGGCGGCTGCCAGCAGCGCTGGGCCGACCAGGTAGATCCGATTGCCGGCATCGGGGTCGATTGGGTCGGCCTCGGGGGAGGCGCCGGCGATCGCGGGGGTGGCAGAAGCTTGGGCGCTCGGCATCCACATCGCCGCCACGACCCGCAGGTAGTAGGCGAGCGAGATCATCGTGCCGACGGCGATGAAGACCGCGAGCCAGGTGTAGTCGCCTTCGACCAGCGCCTCGATCAGGTAGAGCTTGCCGATGAAGCCGACGGTTGCCGGCAGGCCCGCCAGCGCCAGCATCGAGATCGTCAGCGGCCAGGCGAGCAGCGGCCGCTCGCTGCCCAGCCCGCGCACGGCGCGGATGTCGTCGCCGAAGGCGGTCTCGCGCTCGCGCGCGACGATCACGCCGAAGGCGGCCAGGTTCATGAACAGGTAGCCGGCGAGGTAGAAGACGATTGCGTTGATCCCCGCTTCGCTGGCGACGACCAGGCCGCCGAGGATGTAGCCGGCCTGGGCGACGCCGGAGTAGCCGAGCAGGCGCTTGAGCGAGCTCTGGCCGAGCGCGCCGACGTTGCCGACGACGATCGAGACTGCCGCGAGCACCGCCAGGGCCGGCTGCCAGTCGCCTGCCTCGCCGATCAGCGCGACGTCGAAGAAGCGGATGAAGACGGCGAAGGCCGCCGCCTTGGTCGCCACCGCCATGAAGGCGGTGATCGGCGTCGGGGCGCCCTCGTAGACGTCGGGGGTCCACTGGTGGAAGGGGGCGATCGAGGTCTTGAAGGCGAGGCCGACGGCGACCATGCCGATGCCGACGAGGACCAACGGGTCGCCGAGCAGCCCGCCGTGGCCGATTCCGGCGGAGATGCCGAGGAAGTCGGTCGAGCCCGAGCCGCCGTAGAGGAAGGCCATGCCGTAGAGCAACGTCGCCGAGCCGAGCGAGCCGACGATCAGGTACTTCAGCCCGGACTCGAGCGACTTCTCCCGGATCATGTCGGTCGCGCAGAGGATGTAGAGGGGAATCGAGAGGGTCTCGATCGCGACGAAGAAGCTGACCAGGTTCTGCGCCTGCGCGAGCAGGACCATGCCGAGCACCGAGCCGAGAAGCAGCGCGTGGTACTCGCCCGAGCCCGCCTGCTCGGCGGCCGGCTCGCGGATCGAGAGCAACACGGCAAAGGCGGCCGCGGCGATCGCGATCAGCGAGATCGAGATCGCCAGATCGTCGAGGCGGAGCGCGCCAGAGACCAGGTTGGTCGGATCGTCCCACTGCGCGATCAGCAAGCCGGCGGTGGCGGCGAGCACGGACATCGTCATCATCGGGGCGCTGCGCCGCAGCGGCCCGATCACGGCGCTGATCAGCACCACGCAGAGGCCGACGGTCAGCGCGATGACCGGCGAGAGCGCCGCATAGTCGATGTGGGGGGCGTGGAAGCTCATCGTTTGGCCAGTTGGGCTTGCGGTGCCGGGCCACGGGTCGCGGCTGCGACCGATTCCTGCACCGAGGTATCGGTGCGCTTGAGGATCAGCTGCGGGTAGAGGGCGAGGCCGACGATGCAGAGCACCAGCGGCACCAGGACGAGAGCGTCGCGGAGGCCGATCTCACGCGAGGGGACCGAGTCGGGCCTGCGGTTGTGCATCGTTCGCTGGTAGAGCCGCAGCGCGTAGTAAGCCGACATCGCCACACCCGATATCGCCACGAAGGCGAAGACGATCTTCGCCTGGAAGAGGCCGTTGAGGATGTAGAACTCGCCGATGAAGTTGGCCGAGCCCGGCATCGCCAGGGTCGCCAGGGTGACGATCAGGAAGAGCGCCGCCAGGACCGGGGCGCGCATCGCCATGCCGCCCATCTCACGCAGATCCTCGCTGCCGCTGCGCTCGGCGAGGATCGCGACGATGATGAACAGCGGCGCGACGACGAGGCCGTGGTTGACCATCTGCAGCACCGCGCCGTCGGCGCCGTCGGCGCGCAGGGCGAAGATGCCGGCGGTGATGAAGCCGAGCTGGGCGACCGAGGAGTAGCCGCCGATCAGCCGCACGTTGGTCTGGGTGAAGGCCATCACCGAGCCGTAGAGGATCGAGGCCAGGGCGATCAGCAGCACGACGGTCTGGAACTGCACGGTCGCGGCGGGGAAGAGCGGCAGGACGACGCGCAGGAAGCCGTAGGCGCCGACCTTGGCGAGGACGCCGGAGAAGACCGCCAGGACCGGCAGCGGCGCCGCCCGGTAGGCGTCGGGCATCCAGCCGTGCAGGAGGAAGGCGGGCATCTTGACCAGGAAGGCCGCGGCGAAGAACCAGAAGATCCATTGCTGGCTGCCGTCGCCGACCGGGTGCTTGGCCAGCTCGGCGATCGAGAAGGTGATCTGGCCGCCGTCGGCGGCGATGATCGCGGTGGCGATCGCCCCGACCAGCATCAGCAGCGAGCCGATCAGCGTGTAGACGATCATCTTCAGGGTCGCCGCCGAGGCGGTCGGGCCGCCCTCGCGGTCGCTCCCCCAGGCGCCGAAGAGGAAGTAGAACGGGACCAGCATCAGGTCGAAGAAGAGGACGAAGAGGAGCAGGTCCTGAGCGATGAAGGCACCCAGGGTCGCCGTCTCGCCGAGCAGCATCATCAGGAAGAAGAGGTGGGGCCGCTCCTGCTCGCGGAAGGCGGCGAAGGCCGTCCCGCCCAGCCAGACGACCGCGGTCAACAGCACCAGGAAGACGTTGAGGCCGTCGATGCCGAGGCTGTAGTCGACGCCGAGGCCGGGGATCCAGTTGACGTCGACGGTGTCCTGCAGGCCGGCGGCGCCGGAGTCGAAGCCGGCGAGCAGGGCGATCGCGATGCCCGCCGTCACCGCCGTTCCCAGCACCGCCCACCAGCCGATGAGGCGCTTGGGCAGGAAGAGGCCGACGAGGCCGAAGGCGAGCGGGGTCCAGAGCAGCGAGTTGATCATGAGCTGCTCAGCAGGAAGTAGAGGGCGAGCCCGGCGAAGCCGGCGATCAGGAGCAGGGCGTAGCTGCGCACAAAGCCGCTCTGCACGACGCGGACGATGCCGCCGGCGCCCTCGACGGTCTCCCGGGTGCCGCTGACCAGGCCGTCGACGACGAAGCGCTCGAAGGTGCCGTTGGCGAAGCGGCCGATCGCCAGCGCGGGCCGCACGACGAGGAAGTCGATCGCCTCGTCGAAGTACCACTTGTTGACGAACAGCAGGTAGGCCGGGCGGAGCCGCTCGCGGAGCAGCCCCGGCAGCTCGGGCCGCCGCACCCAGAGGACCCAGGCGAGCCCGATCCCGACCAGCGAGATAACCGCGCCGATCGCGAGCCCGCGCCACTCCTCGCCGACCGTCGGGTGGATCGCGCTCAGCGGCACGTCGGCGAAAGCCGGGTCGAGGAAGCCGAAGAGGACGTTGTCGACGCCCGGCACCTGGATCAGGCCGGCGAAGAGGGCGCCGACCGAGAGCACCGCCATCGCCACCGCCATCGGCTTGGACTGCTCGGCGATGTGGTGGTGGGCTCCGGGGAAGCCGACATCGGCGTCCTCGAGCTCTTCGTTGGCCGGGTTGATCGCCGGCCCGTGGTAGAGCTCGCCCGTGTCGATCAGGTGCTGCGCCTCCTCGCAGGGCTTGCCCGGCAGCACCCGGAAGATCAGGCGGAAGGTGTAGAGCGCAGTGAGGAAGGCCCCGACGTAGCCGCCGACCGCCATCCACGTGTACATCCCGCCGCGCGCCTCGGCGTAGGCGAGGATCGAGTCCTTGGAGAAGAAGCCGGAGGTGAGCGGGAAGGCGGCCAGCGCCAGGCCGCCGATCACGAACATCAGCGAGGTGAAGCGCATCGCCTTCCAGAAGCCGCTCATCCGGTCGATGTCCTGGCGGTTCGCCATCGCCGAGATGATCGAGCCGGCGGTCATGAAGAGCAGCGCCTTGAAGAAGGCATGGGTCATCAGGTGGAAGAGGCCCTGCGCGTAGGCGCCGATCGAGACACCCATGACCATGTAGCCGATCTGGCTCATCGTCGAGTAGGCGATCGCGCGCTTGAGGTCGGTCATCGTCAGCGCGATCGTGCCCGCGATCAACAGCGTCGCCAGGCCGACGAAGGCGCCGATGTCGGCGGCGGTGGGGGCGAGGTAGAAGAGGACGTGGGTGCGGGCGATCAGGTAGACGCCGGCGGTGACCATCGTCGCCGCGTGGATCAGCGAGGAGACCGGCGTCGGCCCCTCCATCGCGTCGGGCAGCCAGGTGTGGAAGGGGATCTGCGCAGACTTGGCGAAGGCGCCGACGAGCAGCAGCAAGCAGATCGCGGTCACCGTCCACTCGCCGCGGGCGAAGACGTGGGGCGCCTGGGCGAAGACCGTTCCAAATTCGAAGCTCCCGAGTTCGCGGAAGATGAGGAGTGCGGCGAGCACGAGCCCTATATCCCCGACGACGTTGATCACGAAGGCCTTCATCCCCGCCCGGGTCGCCGTAGTGCGCCGGTACCAGAAGCTGATCAGCGCGTAGGAGGCGAAGCCGACGAAGGCCCAGCCGACGATCAAGAGGACGAAGTTGCCGGCGAGGACCAACAGCAGCATCGAGAAGACGAAGAAGTTGAGGTAGCTGAAGAAGCGGTGGTAGCCCTCGTCGGACTGCATGTAGCCGAACGAGTAGAGGTGGATCAGCGTCGATACGCCGGTGACGACGAGCAGCATGAAGACCGAGAGCTGGTCGACGTAGATGCCGAGCTTGATGTCGAGCCCCGCCGCGCCGGCGTAGGTCCACAGCGAGGAGGCGTGGTGGCGCGCCTCGGTGTCCTCGCCGAGCAGGCCCGCCAGGGCGGCGATCGCGCAGACGAAGGCGAGGCCGATCGCGGCCGTCCCGATCATGCCCGCGACGCGCGCCGGGATCGCCCGGAAGGAGAGGCCAATGACGATCGAGCCGAGCAACGGCAGCAGCAGGGCCAACCAGGCCCAGGTGGTGGCGCTCATCCGCGCAGCTCCCTCAGCTCATCGACGTCGAGCGGCAGCTTGCGGCGGAAGATCGCGACGATCAGGCCGAGGCCGACGACGACCTCGCAGGCGGCGACGACCATCACGACGAGGGCGAAGATCTGCCCCTGCTGGTTGCCGACCATGCGGCTGAAGGCGACGAGGGCGAGGTTGCCGGCGTTGAGCATCAGCTCGAGGCAGAGCAGGATCACGACCGGGCTCCGTCTGATGAGGATGCCCATTGCTCCTACTGCGAAGAGCAGGGAGGAGAGGACGATGTACCACTCGATGCTCATCGGACGGGGGCTCCGGTGGTGGGGACGCCGGGGGCGGGGTCCCCAGGCTCGCGTTCGCGAGGAGTTCCTGGGGACCCCGCCCCCGGCGTCCCGTCGACCGCTTGCCGACCGGCGAGGACGATTGCTCCGACTGCTGCGAGCAGGAGCAGGATCGAAGACGCCTCAAACGGAACCAGGAATCGTTCTAGGAGCAGGTGGCCGATCGCCGCCGGGTCGCCAAAGCCCGCCTTGACGTCGGGGCCGTCGGTGCCCAGGGCCAGCAGGGAGGAGGCGAGGACGGCTACCGCCAGCTCGATGAAGATCGCGATGCCGAGCAGGGGGGCGATGAACTGTTGGCCGGGGATCGGCTCCCAGGCCGACTCCTCGCCGCCGCCGACGTAGGCGACGACGAAGACATAGAGGACCATCACCGCGCCGGCGTAGACGACCACCTGCGCGGCGGCGACGAAGGCCGAGCTGAGCAGCAGGAAGAGCACAGCGAGCGAGAAGAGGTGGACGATCAGCGCCAGGACGCTGTAGAAGGGGTTGCGCATCGCGACGACGCCGATCGCCCCGCCGAGGGCGCCGATCGCTGCGACGAAGAACAGCACCGCTTCCACCTACTCGCCCTCGGCTTTCAGCGGCGTGCGCTCGAGCGGCTCGGCGAGCAGCATCTCCTTGGTGAAGATCAGGTTTTCGCGGTCGTAGTCGGCCATCTCGTAGTCGTGGCCCATCGTGATCGCGTCGAAGGGGCAGGCGATCTCGCAGTAGCCGCAGAAGATGCAGCGCGAGATGTTGATCTCGTAGACGGCGGCGTAGCGCTCGCCCGCCGAGACCCGCTCGCCGGGGATGTTCTCGGCGGCGACGACGCGGATGCAGTCGGCGGGGCAGGCGGCGGCGCAGAGCGAGCAGCCGACGCACTTCTCCAGGCCCGTGTCCTCGAACTTGTGCAGTTTGTGGCGGCCGCGGAAGCGCGGGTAGACCGGCGTCTTCTCCTCCGGGTACTGGATCGTCATCGGCCCCTCGATCAGCCGCGCCATCGTCGTCTTCAGCCCGCGCAGCGTCTCGCCGAAGGCGCGGTAGGCGCCGCCGACCCCGCCCGGCTCCGGCCCGCGCTGGACCTCGACCACGCTGTCGTCCTTCAGGTAGGGGAACTGCTCGCTCACGTGACCACCACCAGCACCGCGGTGACGAGGACGTTGAGCGTTGCCAGCGGCAGCAGCACCTTCCAGCCGAAGCTCATCAGCTGGTCGTAGCGCAGCCGCGGCAGGGTCGCCCGCACCCAGATGAAGACAAAAACGAGGGCGAAGATCTTCAGCAGCATCCAGATCGGGTCGAGGAAGCCGGGGCCCGGCCCCATCCAGCCGCCGAGGAACATCGCCGAGGCGACCCCGCAGACGACGATGATCTCGATGTATTCGACCATCAGGAAGCTGCCGAAGCGCATTCCGCCGTACTCGGTCATGAAGCCCTGCACGAGTTCGGCGTCCGCCTCGGGCATGTCGAACGGGGTCCGGTTGGTCTCGGCGAAGCCGGCCAACATGAAGATCAGGAAGCCGACGAACTGGGGGATGACGAACCAGATCGCCCCCTGCGCTTCGACGATGTCGACCAGCGAGAGCGAGCCGCCCATCATGATCACGCCGAGCAGCGCCAGGCCCATCGAGACCTCGTAGGAGATCAATTGGGCGGCGCCCCGCATCGCCCCCAGCAGGCTGTACTTCGAGCCGGAGGACCAGCCGCCGAGCAGCAGGCCGTAGAAGCTGATCGAGCCGACGGCGAAGAAGTAGAGGATCCCGATCGGCACGTCGATCCCGTAGAGGCCGACCCCGTCCTGCACGTTGCCCCAGGGGATGATCGCCAGGGCCATCACCCCGGAGAGGACCGGCAGCAACGGCCCGAGCACGTAGAGCATCGGGATCGCGTTGGCCGGCCGGAAGCCCTGCTTGCTGATCAGTTTGAAGAGGTCGGCGAGCGGTTGCAGCAGGCCGAAGGGGCCGACCCGGTTGGGCCCGTAGCGGTGCTGGAAGCGGCCGATCAGCTTCCGCTCCACGACGGTCATGATCGGCACGATCCCGAAGATCACGGCGAAGATCACCAGCGACTTGAGGACCATGATCCAGGTCGCTTCGACGAACTGGGTGTCGGCGAGCGGGATCACACGCCGACCTTCTCGATCGTCACGCTGACCGGCGAGCCGTTGAGCAGGGTGTTGGCGTTGCCCTCGGCGGTGCCCTCGATCAGGAAGCAGACGCCCTGCTCTAGCCGTTCCCTGATCTGGACGCGGGCGAGGACGCTGCTGCCGTTCTCGCCGACCTTGACCTCGTCGCCGTTGCTCAGGCCCAAGCGTTCGGCATCGGGCAGCGAGAGCTCGACGCGCTGCTGGGGCTGCAAGAACCTGAGGGGAGGATTCAGCTCGGTGATCGGGCCGGCCCAGAGATCGCGGTAAGTCCCGAGGGCGAGCGATCCGGGGTCGCTCGGCTCGCCTTCGCGAGGAGTTCCGATCGACCCCGGATCGCTCGCCCCTGGGGCCTGCGGAAGCTTCGAAGCCGCGTCGCGGTCCTGCCAGCGGACGCCTCGGCCTGCGATCTCGGCGTCGGTGATTCCCGCATAGAAGGGGACCGCTTCGGTGAGCCTGGTGAAAGCTGAAGGCTGGGAGGTGACGCCGGTGTCGTGACCGAGGGCGAGCGATAGCTCGGCTAGGACGCCCCAGTTGGGGCGGATGTCGCCGGGGCGCGAAGCGCTGGGGCGGACTCGCTGGAGGCGGCCGTCGGGGTGGGTGACGGTACCGTCTTTCTCGGCGTGCGTCTCCAGTGGGAAGACGACGTCGGCCATTTTGGTCGTCGCGTTCTCGAAGGTGGAGAAGACGACGAGGTGATCGGCAGCGGCGAGGGCTCGTTGCCAGGCGGCGGTGTCCGGGAAGTCGCGCAGCGGGTCGACGCCGAAGAGGACGAGGCTCTTGAGCTCGCCCGACTCGAGGGCCTCACGGATCTCCTCGGTGCTCTCGCCGATGAGGTCTACGTTTGACCCCTGTGAGGGGCTCAACGTGAAGCTCGTCTCGCTCAGGCCCGGGCCGGCGTCTGGCAGGCAGCCGGCCTCCCGCAGGCCGCGGGCGTTGGTCAGCTCCGGGATCTCCAGGAGGCCGCTGCCCTCCTTGCTCGCCAGGTCCAGGGCGCCGGCCAGGTCGAGGAGCGCGGTCGTCGCGCCGTCGCCCTCGCGGGCGATGCGCTCTCCCCAGAGGACCACGACCCGCTCGGCGCCGCGCAGGACGTCGTTCTGGGCAAGCTCGGTGAGGGTGGAGGTCGCGTTGCCGGGTGCGTAGCGGGTGACCGCTTCGGCGCCGCCGTCGAGGGTCGTCGGGCGGTCGGTTGCGACGACCAGCTTGGTGCCGTTGCGGCGCATCGCCTTGCGGATGCGCAGGTCGAGGATCGGCGAGCTGTGCAGCGGGTCGGAACCGACGAGGAGGATCGCCTCGGCGGCGTCGATGTCGCGCACCTTGGCCGAGAGCTCGGGCCGGGCGAGTCGCAGCAGCGTGTCGCGGCTCGGCCCGCGGGAGATGCGCGACTCGACGTGCGGGGAGCCGAGCGCCTCGCGGAGGATGCGCTGGACCAGGTAGCCCTCCTCGTTCGAGGCGTCGCCGACGATCGCCGCGGTTTCAGCGCCGCCGGCCTTCAGCGCCGCCGCGGCCTTGGCGATCGCCTCGTCCCACTCGACGGGGCCGCCGCGCAAGCGCGGCTCGCTGACCCGCTCCTCGGCGGCGAACATCTCGAAGCCGTAGCGACCGCGGTCGCAGAGCCAGCCGTCGTCGACGTCGGGGTTGTCGCGGGCGATCACCCGTTTCACCTGCTCGTCGCGGACGGTGAAGCTGACGTTGCACTGGCTCGGGCAGAGCGTGCAGACCGAGCCGGCCTGCTCGATGTCCCAGGGGCGGGCGCGGAAGCGGTAGGTGTAGCTGGTCAGCGCGCCGACCGGGCAGAGGTCGGTGATGTTGCCGTGGAAGGGGTCGACGTAGGGGCGGTCGTCGAAGGTGCCGACGAAGGTGCGGTCGCCGCGCTCGAGCAGCTGCAGCTGGGAGTCCTCGGAGACCTCCTGGCTGAAGCGCACGCAGCGGTAGCAGAGGATGCAGCGCTCGCGGTCGATCGCGACCAGCGGCGAGAGCTCGATCGGCTTCTCGAAGTGGCGCTTCTGGTCGGTCATTCGGCTCTTGCCGGGCCCCCAGCCCTGCGTGATGTCCTGCAGCGGGCACTCGCCGCCTTTGTCGCAGACGGGGCAGTCGAGCGGGTGGTTGACGAGCAGGAACTCGACCACGGCGCTCTGCGCGTGCTTGACCTGCTCGGTGCGGGTATGGACGACCATGCCGTCGCGTACGGGGGTCGAGCAGGAGGTCTGCAGTTTCGGGATTCCCTCGATCTCGACCAGGCACATGCGGCAGGCGCCGACCGGGTCGCCGAGTTTGGGCTCGTAACAGAAGACCGGGATCTCGACGTCGCCGCGCTTGGCGGCGTCGTGCAGCATCTCTCCCTCGGTTGCGCTCACCTCGCGCCCGTCGATGACGAGCGTGACCGCGCGGCTCACGTTGCCGCCCCCAGCACCTCGGCCGGAGCCTGGACGACGGAGATCCGCTGGCCGGCCTCGTCCATCACGCGCTCGAACTCGGGCCGGAACTTCCGCACCATCGCGCTAACCGGCATCGCCATCGAGTCGCCGAGCACGCAGAGGCAGTGGCCCATGATGTTCTCCTGGACCGAGCTGATGATGTCGAGGTCCATCGGGGTTGCCTCGCCGCGCACGACCCGTTCGAGCATCTTCACGGTCCAGTTGGTGCCCTCGCGGCAGGGGGTGCACTTGCCGCAGGACTCATGGTGGTAGAAGCGCGCCGTGCGCAGCGCCATGTGCGGGATCGAGACCGTGTCGTCGGCGACGATGATCGAGCCCGAGCCGAGCATCGAGCCGGCTTCGGCCATCGCCTCGAAGGAGTAGGGGAGGTCGAGCCCCTCCTCCGCGGTGAGCACCGGCGAGGAGGAGCCGCCCGGGTAGAGCGCCTTGACCTCGCGACCCTCGAGCGGCCCGCCCGCGAGGTCGTAGATCAGCTCGCGGGTCGGGATCCCCAGCTCGACCTCGTAGTTGCCGGGGCGGCGCACGCCGCCGGAGACCGAGACGACCTTGGTCCCGGGCGACTGCTCGGTGCCGAAGCCCTTGAACCACTCGGCGCCGTGGGCGACGATCCGCGGCACGTTGGAGAGCGTCTCGACGTTGTTGATCAGCGTCGGCCCGCCGTAGAGGCCCTGCACAGCCGGGAACGGTGGCTTCAGCCGGGGGTTGCCGCGCTTGCCCTCGAGCGCGTCGAGCAGTGCCGTCTCCTCGCCGCAGATGTAGGCGCCGGCGCCACGATGGACGATCAGCTCGAGGTCGCGGCGCGAGCCGAGGATGTCCTTGCCGAGGTAGCCGGCCTCATACGCTTCGGCGACCGCGGCATCGAGGATGTCGGCCTGCGAGTCGTACTCGCCGCGGATGAAGATGAAGGCGTGGCCGGCGTCGGCCGCGATCGCCGCGATCGCGATCCCCTCGATCAGTTGGTGGGGGTTGCGCTGCATCAGCTCGCGGTCCTTGAACGCCCCCGGCTCGGACTCGTCGGCGTTGCAGCAGAGGTACTTGGCCATCTCGCCGCGGGGCAGGAAGGAGGCCTTTTTGCCCATCGAGAAGCCGGCGCCGCCGCGGCCGCGCAGGCCGGAGTCTTCGAGCTCCTTGAGGATCTCGTTGGCCTCCAGCTCGCGGTAGGCCTTCTCCAGGGTCGCGTAGCCGCCGTAGCCCTTGTAGCCGTCGATCGTGCGCAGCGCCGGGTCCTCGGCGTGCTCGAGCAGGACGCGTGTCTCAGGCACGCGCGTCACCCGCCAGCGGCCGCTTCTCCAGCCCCTTGTCGGGGAGTACGTCCTCGCCGGCGAGCAGCTGATCGATCGCCGTCGCCGCCTCCGCGTTCTCGAGCGGGCCGAAGTAGCGCTCGTCGATCGAGGCCATCGGGGCGATGTCGCAGGCGCCGAGGCACTCGAACCCGGTGACGAAGAGGTCCTCTCGTCCCTCGGCGGCGGCGCGGAAGGCGTCGAGCAGCTCGTCGCCGCCGCGCATCCAGCAGCTGATGTTGGTGCAGACGGCGACTTTGTGGGAGCCGACCGGCTCGGTGTGGAGAAGGTCGTAGAAGCTCGCCACCGACTCCAGGTAGGCGGGGGTCACCTGCATCACCGCAGCCGCCTGGCGGATCCCCTCCGGCGTGCACCAGCCGTAGAGCCGTTGCACCGCCCACAGCGCCGGGATCGAGACCGAGTGCTTGTCCGGGTAGCGCCCGATCAGCGTTTCGATCCGCTCGCGCAGCTCGGCCGGGCAATCGACTTCGTGCAGCTCGGGAATCGCCTCGGGCGAGCGCTCGGGGACGCGCCCCTCGCTGACCGCGCGATCGGTCGGGAGATTGGGGTTGACGATGCCGGGTCCGTCGACGGGGCTCACCGGTCCACCCCACCGAGGATCGGGTCGAGCATGCCGAGGCTGCAGATCATGTCGGCGACATAGCTGTCGAGCGACATGTCCTTGAAGGCCTGCAGGTTGACGAAGGACGCGTCGCGGATGTGGACCCGCGCCGGCTTCGAGGAGCCGTCGGCGAGGACGAAGCAGCCGAGCTCGCCACGGGGGCTCTCGATCGCGTAGTAGACCTCGCCTGCGTCGACCCGGTAGCCCTCGGTGACCAGCTTGAAGTGATGGATCAGCGACTCCATCGAGGTCGAGAGCTCCGAGCGCGGCGGCAGCACGTACTTGCGGTCATCGGCGATGAACGGCCCTTCCGGCAGCCCGTCGAGCGCCTGCTCGATGATCCGTACCGACTCGACCATCTCGGCCACCCGCACGCGGTAGCGGTCGTAGTTGTCGCCGACCGTGCCGACCGGGACCTTGAAGTCCATCTCCGGGTAGGCGAGGTAGTCGAAGGCCTTGCGCAGGTCCCAGGGCTCGCCGGCGGCGCGCAGCAGCGGCCCGGTCACGCCGAGCTCGAGCAGGCGCTCGCGGGAGACGATCCCGGTGCCCTTGGTGCGCGAGAGGAAGACCTCGTTGCGGTCGAGCAGGTCCTGGTATTGGCCGACCCGGATCGGCATGTCGGCGATGAAGCCGCGCAGCTTCGCCTCGAAGCCGCGCGGGATGTCCTCGATCACGCCGCCGACCTGGAAGTAGCGGGTGTGCATCCGCTGCCCGGTCGCCATCTCGAACAGGTCGAGGATGCGGTCGCGCTCGCGGAAGCAGTACCAGAGCATCGAGACCGCGCCGAGGTCGAGCGCAGTCGTCCCCAGCCAGACCAGGTGGGAGTGGATCCGGTTGAGCTCGAGGAAGATCGTCCGCAGGTACTTGGCACGGGGCGGGATCTCGAGCCCGACGAGACGCTCGACCGCGCCGCAGTAGACCTCCATCTGGAAGAAGTAGGAGACGTAGTCCATCCGCTCGACGAAGGGGATGACCTTCCAGTAGCTCTTGTCCTCGCAGGACTTTTCGATTCCGGTGTGGACGTAGCCGATCACCGGCTTGAGGTCGCGCACGACCTCGCCTTCGAGGTCGACGACGAGGCGCAGCACACCGTGCGTGGCCGGGTGGTGCGGCCCGATGTTGATCGTCATCACCTCGGTCTGGGTGTCGACGCTCGCCTCAGCCATAGTTGCGCTCGTTGTAGGTGAAGGTAACCGGCTCGCCACCCACGGGGAAGTCCCTGCGCTGCGGCCAACCCACGTAGTCCTCCGGGAGCAAGATCCGCGTCAGATCGGGGTGCCCCCTGAAGACGATCCCGAAAAAGTCATAGACCTCGCGCTCCTGAAACTCCGCCGTAGGGAAAAGCTCGACGCAAGAGTCGATTTCCGGCAGCTCCTCTTCCGTGGGTGGTGCGGGGGTGGGGGGGGTCGAGGACGGACCGTGGCCCGCCCGCAGCGCCCCCCCCACCCCCGCGACAGGACCCGCGGCTGAGGGGTCTTCGAGCATCGCTTTCACCCGCACCCGCTCGACACGATCCCTGTTGAGCAGCTCGTAGTGGACCGCGAAACGCGGCTCGGCGGGGAGGTAGTCGGCGGCGTGCAGGCTGGAGAGGAAGCGGTAGCCCTGGCCCGGCGCGTCGCGCAGCCAGGCGAGCACGGCAAGGATCTGCGCCGGGTCGACGATCAGCGCCGGCTGGTCACGGTCGAAGCTCGTGTCGAGGACCGCTCCAGGGTGGTCCTGCTCGATCTCGCCCCGGATCAGCTCGAGTCCGGGGGCGTCAGGCACGGATCAGCTCTCGCGCTCTCTCGTAGGCCTCGGCGGCCTCCGGGCTGGGGGTGCTGCGCGGCCCGCCGCGCGCCCACTCCTCGGTGCCGGCGGCGCTGTAGCGCCGGCGCCAGCCCTGGTCGGGGTTGCCCATGATCTTGCGCTGCAGCTTGGTGAAGCCGTAGAGGACCGCCTCTGGCCGAGGCGGGCAGCCGGGGATGTGGAGGTCGATCGGCATGAACTTGTCGGCGCCCTGGACGACGGCGTAGTTGGAGAACATGCCGCCGCTGGAGGAGCAGGCGCCCATCGAGATCGCCCATTTCGGCTCCAGCATCTGGTCGTAGAGGCGGCGGACGACCGGGGCCATCTTGATCGAGACCCGGCCCGAGAGGATGATCAGGTCCGCCTGGCGCGGAGAGGCGCGCAGCGCCTCGGCGCCGAAGCGGGCGAGGTCGTAACGAGGGCTGCCGACCAGCGCGATCGGCGCCTCGATCGCGCAGCAGGCGAGGCCGAAGGTGAGCGGGAAGCAGGAGTTCGCCCGCCCCCAGTTGAGCAGCTTGTCGAAGTTGGTCATCACGACCTTTTCCTCGACGAAGCGCTCCAGCTCCTCACCCTCGAGGTCGCCGCGCAGCATGTCGCGGGCGCGCAGCTGCCGATCCCGCATCGTCTGTCGCTCTACCTCCAATTCAGCGCACCCTTTCGCCACACGTAGACGAAGGCGATCAACAGCAGCACGACGAAGGTGATCAGCTCGCCGAGGACGAAGACGCTGTCGGCCCCCTTGAGGATGACCCCCAGCGGGTAGAGGAAGACGACCTCGATGTCGAAGAGGATGAAGAGCATCGCGACGAGGTAGAAGCTGACCCCGAAGCGGAGATTGTGCGACGGCTCGACCGGGATCCCGGACTCATACGGCTCGCCCTGGCGCCGTGCCGCTTCGGTCTGGTTCCGCGAGGGTTTCGGCCCGATCACATGGTTGAGCATCACCAGGGCGCCGCCGACGCCGAGGCCGAGCAGGGCGAAGACGAGGATCGGGAGATAGGACTTGAGCATTGGTGGAGGTGGGGAGGTGCGGCGGCCGTCCCGGGCGGGCATCTCGCGCCGCGCCGTCGTCGCCTGCAACCGCTGTTATACACCCACCTTGTGACAAGTTGCTACATAGTGATTTTCCGCATCAGCAAGCCGAATCCCGACCCTTTCGGGCGGAAATAAGCCAATGCCGGAGGTCCACCTCGTCGTCGGTTGTGCGCTAATTGCGCTCAACCTCGCGGCCTTCGCCGTCGGCAGCGTCGCATGGCTGCGTTCCCGCGCGTCGATCCCCTTCTGGTACCTGCTGCGAGCGGCCCAGGTATCGGTCTTCATCCAAGCGATGCTCGGCGGCCTGCTCGTCCTCACCAACCACAAACCCGACGACAACCTGCACTACGTCTACGGGATCCTGCCCCTCGTCATCTCCTTCCTTGCCGAGGGCGCTCGCGCCGGCGCCGCGCAGCGCGAGCTCGGCGACGTCGACTTCGAAGCGCTCCCCACCGACCACCAGCAGTCCCTCGCCCTGGCGATAGTCCGCCGCGAGATGGGCATCATGGCGGTCAGCTGCGGTGTGATCTTCTTCTTGGCCCTGAGGGCCGCCGGCACCAGCGGCGCCTTTTAGGGCTCAGGAGATGCGAAAAGCCGGATGGTCGGGGGCGATGCGGCGCAACTCCTCGTCGGACGAATCGGGACCGACGCCGTCGAAGAAGGCACCGACCTCCCATTTCCACTTCTTCAGGTAGGCACGCAGGAGAGGGGTCTTCTCGTCGTCCCCGACCTCGCTCGCGTCGAACTCCTCGCTGCGGTGCCCCAGGGCCAATCGACCGCTGCCGACGACCCGCAGGTTTTTCACCCACTGCGTATGGCCACGCGGCGCCACCAGATACCTGTTGCCCTCGAAAGTCAGGAGATTGACCGGCGTCCGCCGCCACTCGCCGCTCTTGCGCCCTTTGACTTCGAGCACCCGCGAGCCGGCGACGCTGATGCCGAGCTTGGTCAGCGCCGCGACGAAGCGGTTGAATACGTTCTTGGTGAACCAGCCGGGCTCCTGGAAGTGAGCGTCCATCGGATCCCAGTGTTGCAGGAGTAGCCTGGGCGATCGTCCTCGACCCCGACGGCAAAAACGTCGAGGCCGTCTGCCATCGCGTGGCCCAGTAGCTACGAATCGGCCTCGGCGGGGTCGGGGTTGGCGGTGCGCTCCAGCCTCAGATAGAGGGACGGCAGCAGCCGGAGCAAGGCGGCGGCAAACAGCGCGCCGGTGCCCAAGAAGGTCAGCGCCGCGACCAGGGTCGACCACTCGATCGCACCGACGAAGAGGCTGACGAAGGTCGCGAGAATCGTCAGCCCGGTGACGATTGCCCCTATTTCCGACCAGAGGAGCTTGCGGACGGGCCCGATCCCGATGGCGGCCAGGAAGCCGATCGCCGCAAGCACCGACAACGACCAGCGTCCGAGGGCATCGATCTGGTCGTAGGGGGCGTGGCGGCCTCGGTATGGCGATTCGCTCTCCAGCGCCCGTCGCACCCCGCTGTCTTCGGGGGCCTGGACGTAGCCGTGCAGTTCGTCGGCGACCACACCGGGTTTCTGGCAACCGAGCCGGCCGAGGCGGTCGCCACCGGCCGTGACCGCGCGGGCGAACACGAGCGCGTCTTTCTCCGTCGAGGATTCCAGCGCTTCGGCGGGGGTTCGCCCGGCCAGGAGCGCGGTGCTCTCGTTCTGGGTCACCTCGAATCCCCAGGTCGGGTGCTGTTCGAGGCTCATCGCGCTGACGTAGATCCGCTCTTCCGGCGACATCCATCCCAGGTCGCTGGGCCCGTGCTGTTCTTCGGGCGAAAAGGACGCCGCCTGTTCGCAGTCGACGAAGACCTGCTCGGCGCTGCCGACGTCGAACGTGTCGACCACGACGTGGCGCAGCGAGAGCCGGACAGCCTCCCTGGCGCCCGCGAGCCCCACGCCGACCACGCCGATCGCGAGCAATGTCCACCCGATCGCGAGCCGGCGCGTCATTCAGCATCGTTCGCCCGAGGGCTTTTCTCCCTGCAGCGTCGTTCTGTACCAGAGCGTTTCGACCTTGAACTTGGCGTAGCGGCTCCACCCGGTGAGGTCCAGGGAGGCCTCCAGCGTGTAGCCCCGGTTGCATTCGGGGGTGGAGGCGAACAGGAGCCCCCCTTCGAAGGCGCCGGCGTTGGATCGACCACCCTCGATCGAGAAGAGCCTCGTCTTGGGGCCCTGGAGGAGAAAGCTCAGCCGGCCGGGGAGTGGCGGGGGCGTGAGCCCACAGCCCGCCTCGCTGGGCCGACTCGACGGGTCGTAGAGCCTCAGCAGGGCGTCGTAGCTCGAGCTGTTGCCGTTGCTGTCGTTCTCGGTGTCCGCGTGAAAGAGGTATTGGCCCGGACAGGGGAGCTGCGAAACGTCGGTTGAGACGCTGAACGTGCCGGGGTGTTGCCGATCGACGCTCCTGCCGCGCAGGGCGAGCGCCGAGCTCGCCAGCCCCGTCCTGGTGATCTTGAGCCCGATCGCGACGCTGGAGTCCCCGCCGAGAGAGCGCCCGAGCGCTGTCGCTTGCAACGCGAGGGTGAGCGCAAGGGCCACCAGGCCGCCGCGCGTGAGCAGCCGTGCCCCGCCCCTCGTAAAAGCGCTCCCTTGCGTACACCCTCCTCAACCACTCACCCATTCCTAACCGACGCCGGGACTGTACCGCTTCGGGTGTGGAAGCGTTTTGTCTCCGCTGAGAGGGCTCAGCCCAGCGCCCGGTACTCGCCGCCGTGGAAGACGAGCGGAGCGCCCTCGCCCGTCTCCAGCCCGGTCACATCGCCGGTGACGATCACGTGGTCGCCGCCGGCGATCACGTCGCGCAGGTCGCAGGCGACGAAGGCGAGGGCATCGTCGATAGCCGGGATGCCATCGCGCTCGCCCCACTCGACGCCCTCCCACTTGTCCGCCACCGGCGCCTTGGTGGCGAAGGCGCGGGCGATCGGCTCCTGGCCGGCGTGCAGGACGCTGATCCCGAAGCGATTGGCCGCCTGCACGGCGAGCAGCGTGCGTGAGCCGCGGTCGAGACAGGCCAGCATCAACATCGGCTCGATCGAGAGCGAGCTGACCGCGTTGGCCGTGGCACCCGCCGGACCGTCGGGCCCGGAGGCCGTCACGACGGTCACTCCGGTGGGCAGCATTCCCATCGCTGCACGGAAGCCGGCTGGGTCGGGGAGACTCATGGCTGCTGGGGACAATATGATGCGCGCCGCGTGCGACCTGTACTAGCAATCGCTCTGGCCGTCGTGGCCGCGCTCGCCCTCGCCGCCTGCGGCTTCGGCGAAGAGGGGATCTCGGTCTCCAAGAACGACCCCAACTACAACGGGGCCGTGCTTTTCGCCACCCACTGCAGCGGCTGCCACACGCTGAGCGCCGCGGGCACGCAGGGAACCGGGAATCGCAGCGTGCGCACGCAGGGGCCTAACCTCGACCAGCGAACCGAGACCTATGACGATGCCCTCTTCGCTATCCAGAACGGCGGCTTCTCCGGGGCGATCATGCCCCAGAACATCGTCGTCGGCTCCGACGCGGAAGCGCTGGCCCGCTTCGTCGCCAAGTACGCGGGTGACGAAGCCGAAGAATCCCCGCGCCCCGGCCAGCCCTCTCCGTAGCGCGATCTTCGATGCTTGACCTGAAGCTGATCCGCTCCGACCCCGAGCGGGTCAAGCGGGCGCTTGCCCGCCGCGGTGCGGCCGAGGAAGTCGATGCGCTGCTGGCGTTGGATTCGCGACGACGCGAGCTGCTGCCCGAGCTCGAGGGGGCTCAGGCCGAGCGCAAGACGCTTTCCAAGCAGATCGGCGAAGCGAAGCAGCGTGGCGACGAGGCGGCGGAGCAGATGGAGGTCGTGGGGGCGCTGAAGGAGCGGATCGAGGCGGGCAAAGCCGAGCTGGAGAAAGTAGAGGCCGATCTTGCCCGGGTTGCCGCCACCTTGCCCAACCTGCCCGATCCGGACTCCCCGGACGGAATGACCGAGGAGGACGCAGTCGTCCTGCGCGAGGTGGGCGAGCGACCCAGCTTCGACTTCGAGCCGCGCGACCACCTCGAGATCGGCACCGAGCTCGGTCTGATCGACATGGAGTCGGCGGCGCGGCTCTCGGGCTCGCGCTTCGCCTACCTGAAGGGGGATTTGGTGCTGCTCGAGCTGGCGCTCGTCCGCTTCGCGATCGATCTGGTTCGCGGCGAGGGCCACGAGCCGGTCGTGCCGCCCGTGCTGGTCCGCGAGGAGGCCCTCTACGGAACCGGCTTCCTGCCCGGCGACCGCGACCAGATCTACGAAGTGCCGAAGGACGAGCTCTTCCTGGTCGGGACTTCCGAGGTTGCCCTGGCCGGATTGCACGCCGATGAGATCCTCGCCGCCGAGCGGCTGCCGTTGCGCTACGCCGGCTTCTCGCCCTGCTTTCGCCGTGAGGCCGGTGCCGCCGGCCGCGACACGCGCGGCATCTTCCGCGTCCACCAGTTCGACAAGGTCGAGATGTTCTCGTTCGTCGAGCCTTCGCAGTCGGCGGCTGAGCACGAGCGGCTGCTGGCGATCGAGGAGCGCATCCTGGGTGAGCTGGAGATGCCCTACCGGGTCGTCAACGTCGCCGCCGGCGATCTGGGTGCTCCGGCGGCGAAGAAGTACGACTGCGAGGCATGGATCCCGAGCCAGGAGCGCTATCGCGAGCTGACCTCATGCTCGAATACCACCGATTACCAAGCACGTCGCCTCAATTGCCGGTACCGGTCTGCCGATAACGAAGCGATTCAGGCAGTGCACACGCTCAATGGGACGGCAGTTGCCGTAGGAAGAACGATGATCGCTCTGATTGAGAACCGGCAAGATCGGGAAGGCGGATTCACGCTACCCAATATTCTGCATTCCTATGGCTGCCCTGAGAGGATCGCACCACTATGAACGCCAGCGTCCGCGACGCTAAGAGAGTCGTCCTCTGCGACGACCACGAGATTGTCCGCGATGCGATCAAATCGCGCATGGCCAACTCCAACGCGCTGCAGATAGTCGGCGAGGCGGCGAACGGCCGCGACGTCGTCGACGTGGTCAAAGAGCTCGAACCCGACGTCCTGATCATCGACGTCGAGCTGCCCAAACGCGACGGGATCGAGGCGACCAAGGAGGTGCTCAAGGTCCGACCGCGGACCAAAGTGATCATCTTCACGGCGCATGCCCAGCCGGACCTGCTGGCGCTGGCCCTTCGAGCCGGCGCCTCCGGTTACGTGCTCAAGTCGGCACCGGCCGAGGACATCGCCCGCGCTGTCAAAGCGGTTACCGGCGGTGGCACGTTCCTCGGCGGCGACTTCGCCGGCGGCAAGCCATCGGAGGTGGAGAAACTGCTCGACCTCTCGCCCCGCGAGCGCCAGATCCTCGAGCTGCTTGCCGAGGGGCTGCGGGTCAAAGAGATCGCCGAGCGCCTCGGCCTCAGCCCGGCGACGGTGCACACCCACGTGCGCAACGCGATCGCCAAGCTGGAGGTCGACACCCGCACCGAGGCGGTGGCGCTCGCAGTGCGCTTCAGCTATCTGGGTGCGGGGGGCGGCGTCAAATAGGAGGCGCTCCGCTGAGGGATGAAGTGCCCTACTCGCTGTCGAAGCTGAGCGCGCAGCCGTTGATGCAGTAGCGCTGGCCGTTCGGTCCCGGCCCGTCGTCGAAGACGTGGCCGAGGTGGGCGTCGCAGTGCTTGCAGACGACCTCGGTGCGGCGCATCAGCAAGCTGTTGTCCGGCCGCAGCTCGACGTGCTCGAGGTTGGCCGGCTCGGTGAAGCTGGGCCAGCCGGTGCCCGAGTCGAACTTGGTGTCGGAGGAGAACAGCTCGGTGCCGCAGCAGACGCAGCGGTACATGCCCTCGCTCTTCTCGTCTACGTACGGTCCGGTGAAGGCGCGCTCGGTGCCGGCCTTGCGCGTCACCTCGTACTGCTCCGGCGTCAGCTGTTGACGCCACTCCTCGTCTGACTTCTTGATTTTCTCCATGGGTACAGCGTAAAGGGCAGGGGGAGTCGCCCCGACAGCTGCCCGGGTTCGCTTCGCTGACGCTCCGCTCACTATGTTGGTGCCGCTTCGCGGCAGGAATCACCCGCCGGGGCGCCGCTTCGCGAGGCACTGTCAGGGCGACTCCCCCTGCCCATACGATGCGCCGCTGTGGAAGCGTTCTACGAGAAGACCGACGGCGGGTTTGTCGCTACCGAGTTGACCCGTGGGCCTTGGGATCCCGACGCGCAACACGCGGGACCTCCGTCAGCTTTGTTGGGGCGGGAGATTGAAAGGGTTGCTGGGGGCGAGGGGTTTCAGGTTGCTCGGGTGACCTTTGAGATTTTGCGGCCGGTGCCTATCGGGCCGGTTCGGGTCGAGGCTGAGCTGGTGCGGCCGGGGCGCAGCGTGCAGATGATCGAGGCGACTCTCTTCGGCGAGGAGGGGGAGCTGATCAAGGCTCGGGCCTGGCGGATCCGCAGCGGTGAGATCGAGATCCCCGACGATGTGGCCACCACGCCCGCGCCGCCGCCTGGCCCTGAGACCGGCGACCAGCCCGAGTTCTTCGAAACCGCTCAGTCGGTCGGGTACCACACGGCTATGGAATGGCGTTCGGTTAACGGCGGGTTCCGCGAGCCGGGGCCCGCGACGGTCTGGATGCGGATGGGATGCAGGCTCGTCGCCGGGGAGGAGCCGACGCCGCTGCAACGGACCCTGGTCGCCGCCGACGTCGGCAACGGGATCAGCGCCGTGCTCGACTGGCGTCGCTACCTCTTCATCAACGTCGACCTCAGTGTGCACCTCGAGCGGATGCCCGAGGGCGAGTGGGTCTGCGTCGACGCCGCCACCCTCCCGCAGCCGAGTGGGATCGGCACCGCCGAGTCGGTCCTCTCCGACGAGCGCGGCCGCATCGGCCGCGCCGCCCAGGCCCTCCTGATCGCCGAACGCCCCTAAGCCCGGGCGCGTGCCCCGGCGAGCAGGGTGCGGCCGCGGTCCGAGATCGCCAGGACGGTGGTCGCCGAGGAGACGAGGGCGATGGCGGCGGCGAAGAGGAAGGCGCCCTCGTAGTCGGTCAGGGCGGCGGCGATGCCGGCCAGGGGCGCGCCGAAGCCGATACCGGCGTCGAAGAAGGCGGTGAAGGTGCCGAGCGCGGCGCCACGCCTGGTCTCGGCGACGCGGTCGACGACGATCAGCGAGAGCGACGGGTAGAGCAGGGAGAAGGCTGCCCCCATCGCCATCGCGCCGGCGATCGCGACGCCGAGGCTGTGGGCGATTCCTATCGTCACCAGCCCGACCGCCTCGACGATCGCGGCAACCGCCGCCACCCGGGGTGGGCCGATCCGGTCGGGCAGATCGCCGCCGACCAAGCGGGTGAGGACGACCATCGTCGCGAACACGCCGAAGACGACCGCTCCGTGGCCGACGCCGCGCTGGTCGAGGTGGAGGACGACGAAGGAGGCGACGGTCGCATAGCCGAGCGAGCCGAGGGCGAGCGCGGTTCCCGGCCGGACCGCCTCGGGCGCGATCAGCGGCTGGTGCTCGTCCTCGGCGGGCTTGGGATGGAATGGGTCCGGCAAGCGCAGCGCGATCGCCGCGCCGACCAGCGGCGCGGCTCCGGCGAAGAGCCAGACGGCGGTGTAGCCGGAGGCGTGGAGGAGCAGCTCGCCGATCAGCGGCCCGACGCTGAGCCCGGACCAGACCGCCAACCCGTAGAGGCCGATCACCCGGCCGCGCCGCTCGGGCGGGGCGATGTCGACGATCCAGGCCGAGCCCGCGGTGAAGACCGTGCCCTCGCCGGCACCGAGGATCAGGCGGGCGCCGATCAGGCCGACGACCCCGAATGGCAGCAGGTAGAGGAAGCCGGCTACGGCGACGAGGATCGAGCCGAGCAGCACCGCCGGCTTGCGGCCGCGGCGGTCGGCGAGGCGACCGGCGAGCGGGCGCAGGAGGAGGCCGGTGATCGCGTATGAGCCGATCACCACTCCCACGGCGATGTTGCCGCCGTCCAGCGGGCCGTGGACGTAACGGGGCAGGACGGGGAGCACGGCGCCGACCGCGACCAGCCCGGAGAAGGTGACGGCGAAGACGCCGGCGAACGCGGCACCCGGTCGCGCGACGGTCGAAGGCTCCGCCACTGTCGCGCTCACCGCAGGGCCAGCGCGGCCAGGTCTTCGACCACGTGATCCGGTGCCGGATCGGCGTCGTTGGCCTCCTCGCGCGAAGTCGCGCCGCTCAGCACAAGCACGGTCTCCAGACCGGCCCGCCGTCCCCCCTCGATGTCGGAGGAGACACGGTCCCCGACCATCGCCACCCGCTTGGCGGCGGCGATCCGCTCGCGGGCCATCTCGAACAGGTGGGGCTCGGGCTTGCCGCCGATCGTCGCCTTGGCCCCGCTTGCCGTCTCCACCGCCGCGAGGATCGAGCCCGTCCCCGGCCAGGCGCCGCCGGGCATCGGCAGGGTCGGGTCGTGGCTGGTCGCGAACAGCGCCGCGCCGCGCTGCAGTGCCAGCGTCGCCGTCAGCAGCTCCTCGTAGTCGAAGCCGCGATGGCCGGAGACGAGGACGATGTCGGCCTCGCGACCGTCCTCGCCTTCGAGCAGCCGCAAGCCCGTGGCGGCGACGGTGTCGCGAAAGGCAGGGGCGCCGATCACGAAGGCGGTGCCGCCCCGCTCTTTCGCAAGCTCCGCGGTCGCTTCTCCGGCGGTGACGATCCGCTCCGCATCTACCTCGACTCCCACCTCGCCCAAGCGCCGCGCGTACTCGGCCGCGGGCTTGCCCGGGTTGTTGGTGACGAAGACGATCTCCACCCCGGCATCGAGCAGTGACCGCAGCGCATCGACGGAGCCCGGCACCATCTCCCGCCCAATCCAGACCACCCCGTCGAGATCGACCAGCAACCCGTCGAATTCATCCGCAAGTGCCATCTCGGGCGCAGGCTATTGGGTGGCGATACCGATTCAACCCGTCCAAGCATTCATCTCGATACGGTGCCCACCGTGAGTCAGAACGGGCAAGTGGTGACGGCGACGGACATCTCGCGCCGCTACGGCTCAGGCGAGGCTGCGGTGGACGCGCTGGTCGGCGTCTCGACCGGCTTCGAGCGGGGCCGCTTCACCGCGATCATGGGACCGTCGGGCTCGGGCAAGTCGACCCTGATGCACATCCTCGCCGGCCTCGATACCCCCAGCTCGGGCACGGTCACGCTCGACGGCGAGGAGATCACCGGCCTCGACGACGCGGCGCTGACCAAGCTGCGCCGCGACAAGCTCGGTTTCGTCTTCCAGTTCTTCAACCTGCTGCCTGTCCTCACCGCCGAGGAGAACCTGGTGCTGCCGCTCTCGATCGCCGGTCGCAAGCCGGACGCCGAGTGGCTCGAGCGGCTGATTCGCACCGTCGGCCTCGAGGACCGCCGCACTCACCGGCCTTCCGAGCTCTCCGGCGGACAGCAGCAACGGGTCGCCGTCGCCCGCGCGCTGGTCTCCAAACCGGCCGTCGTCTTTGCCGACGAGCCGACCGGCAACCTCGATTCGAAAGCGAGCACGGAGGTCCTGGGGCTGCTTCGCCAGGCCGTCGACGAGTTCGGGCAGACGGTGATCATGGTTACCCACGACCCTGCCGCCGCCGCGCACGCCGATCGGCTGATCACCCTCCGCGACGGCCGCATCGTCCACGACGACGCTCCCGGCTCGGCGGACGATGTGATCGAGCTGATGAAGACGATCGATTAACCACCCATGACCGGGCTCGCCCTCAAGAGCCTCTGGGCGCGCCGGGTGCGAGCGCTCGGGACGACCTTCGCCGTCGTGATCGGCGTCGCGTTCGTGGCCGGCTCCTACGTCCTCACGGACACGATCTTCGCCGCCTTCGACGAAATCTTCACCGAGTCGCTGAAGGGGACCAGCGTCGTGATCTCGGCGAAGAACCCGGTCAAACAGGAAAACAACAACGTAGTGCCGACGATCAGCGCCTCGCTGCTGCCGAAGGTGAAGCGGACGCCCGGTGTGAAGCTTGCGGCGGGGACGATCTTCACTCCCGGCGGCTTCTTCGACGCCAAGGGAGACGCGATCGGGGTGAAATTCTCGCCCAAGTTCATATCCTCGAACCTGCCCGGCCCACTGGAGTCGCTCACCTATGTCGAAGGGCACCGGCCGCGCGGGCCGACGGAAACGTCGCTCGACGAGGCGGCGGTTGAAAGCTCCGGTTTGAAGCTGGGCGAACAGATGCGCATCGTCGGCCAAAGCAGCGCAAAGTCCTACCGCTTGGTCGGCATCACCAAGCTCGGCGGCAACGCTTCTTTCGGCGGCGCCAGCATCGCCAAGCTCACCTTGCCCCAAGCGCAGTCGATCACGCACAACCGCGGCCGCTTCGACCAGATCTCGGTAGCGGCGCAAGCTGGTGTTTCGGCGGAGACGCTCAAGCGGCGGATCGAGCGAGTCATGCCCCGCTCGGCGCGGGTCGAGACGGCAAAGGAAAGCGCCGACCGCAACTCGGAAGAAATTCAAGAAAGCCTCGGCTTTCTGCGCACGGTCCTGCTGGTCTTCGGCTTCGTCGCCATCTTCGTCGGTGCTTTCCTGATCTTCAACACCTTCTCGATCACCGTGGCCCAGCGCGTCACCGAGTTCGGGCTGCTGCGCACGCTGGGCGCGTCGCGGCCGCAGATCCTCATCTCGGTCCTCGTCGAGGCGCTCGCGATCGGGTTGTTGGGGGGGCTGATCGGAATCGGGGGCGGCTATGTCATGGCGCTGCTGCTGAACGCCCTCCTCAAGGCCTTCGGCATCGATCTGCCGACGACGAGCCTGGTGATGGAGTCGCGGACCGTCATCGTCGCGCTGCTCCTCGGCGTCGTGGTCACGGCAGTTTCCTCGATGGTGCCGGCGCTGCGCTCGACCAGGGTGCCGCCGATTGCCGCCCTGCGGGCCAACGCCCCGCCCGCCAGCCGCAGGCGCCGGCTCGTCTATCTGGCGCTTGCCCTCCTGCTCGGCCTGGTCGGCCTGGTGATGGTGGTGGTCGGGCTGTTCGGCAATGGCGGCGCCGGGACGCGTGCCGGCCTCATGGGCGCCGGCGCGGTGGTGATCGTGCTCGCGGTCTCGCTCTTCAGCCCGAACCTCGTGCCGCCGCTGGCCGCGATCGCCGGCTGGCCCCTGGAGCGCATCCGGCGACTCACGGGACGCCTGGCGCGCGAGAATTCTCAACGCAACCCAAGTCGCACCGCCGTCACCGCGGCAGCGCTGATGATCGGCCTCGCCCTGGTCACCTTCGTCACCGTCTTCGCCGCCGGCCTGAAGAGCTCCGTGGCTCAGGTCATCGACGAAAACTTCGAGGGCGGCCTGGTGGTGCAGAACACCGATGGCTTCTCGCCGATTCCGGCCGGCGCGGCGACCCTGGCGCGAAAAGTGCCGGGGGTGAAACGTGTTGCCACGATCCGCGCAACCGAAGCAGAGCTGCTGGGAGGGGGGTCGAAGACGAAAATAACCGCTGCGACCCCGGATATCGGCGACGCGGTCTCGATCGAATGGAAGAAAGGCGGGCCGGCGACGCTACGCAAACTGGGCGATCGCGAAGCCGTCGTCTCGGACTCGTTCGCGTCCGATCACGATCTCGAGGTCGGCGACCGCTTTCGCCTGCTGAGTCAGACCGGTGCGAAGCCGGCCTTCCGCGTCGCGGGGGAGTTCGACTCGAAGGCGGGGGTCTTCGGCAGCGTCGTCATTACCCAGGCGGTGATGAACCGTGCGTTCGAACAAACCCAGGACACGATCGATTTCGTCATCGTGAGACCGGGAGCGGATGCCGCCAAGGTCCAGGCAGCGCTCACCGCGGGGGCCGACCGCGCTTTTCCCACCGCCGAAGTGCTCAACCAACAGGAACTGAAGGAAAATCGCGAAGAACAGGTCGATCAGCTCGTCAACCTGTTTTACGCGTTGTTGCTCCTGGCGGTCGTCATCTCCCTTTTCGGGATCGCCAACACGCTGGCGCTCTCGATTCACGAAAGGACCCGCGAGCTGGGGATGTTGCGGGCGATCGGCATGTCGCGGCGCCAGGTGCGGACGATGATCCGCTACGAGGCCGTGATCACCGCGTTGATCGGCGCGATCCTCGGGATGGTGCTCGGCGTGATCTTCGCGGCGCTGATCTCCCAGCCGTTGAAGGACGAAGGCTTCACGCTCTCTTACCCGATCGGCTCGCTGATCGTGCTGCTCCTCCTCGCCGGCCTCGCCGGTGTGCTTGCCGCGATCGCGCCCGCTCGCCGTGCCTCACGCCTCGACGTGCTGGACTCGCTCCAGTACGAGTAGGACCCAAGGCTGTAGGGGCGGCGCATCTCGGCGTCCTCGGTCGCTCGCGTGCAGAGCACGCCACGCTCCCTGCGTCCTTGATCTGCTTGCCCCTACGGCCTTGGGTCAGCGGCGAAGGAGGCGACGCACCGTCGACATCAGCTCTTCGGTGCGCTCTGCCTGGTCGCCCGGCGCGGCGCCGATCACACAGTGGGAGGCGTGATCGGTGAGCAGCTCCAGCGCGACCTTGTCGAGGGCCGCTTGGATCGCGGTGACCTGGGTTACCACGTCGATGCAGTAGCGATCCTCCTCGACCATCCGCTCGACGCCGCGCACCTGGCCCTCGATCCGGCGCAGACGCTTGAGCACCGCCCCCTTGTCCGCGCTGTAGCCGCGGGTCTCGGCCTTGCTCACGACAGTCCTTCCGCGATCAACACGGCGGTGCCGAAGATCCCCAACGCCGCGGCGACGTAGGCGACCACACGTACAGGTGGCCCTCCGTGGACGCCGGTCTCGTGGACGACCGCGTGTCCCTTTCCGCGGGCGATCAACCAGCGATTGACCGGCACCGCAAAAGCGCCGGCGAGGACCAGCGAGAAGCAGAGGCTGCCCCAGAAGAGCAAGGAGTCGAGGCCTGCGTCGATCGCCCCTGGGATGGCGAGGACGACCGCGTTGTCGACGACCTCCATCGTCGCGATGCTGAACGTGTCCGAGGCGAGGGCGATTGGGACTACGGCGGCGAGGGCGAGACCGGAGCGCAGCAGGGGAAGGCTGGTCAGGCTGTAGCCGAAGACGAAGGCGAGGGCGATCGAGAGGATCACCGTTCCCAGGTTCGAGAGGCCGGCGGCGGTCCCGATCGCCATCCCCGCCACCTCGCCGATCGCGCATCCGGTCAGGCAGTGCAGCGTGGCGCTGATCGCGACGGCGGTCAGCGCCGCCCCTTCGGCGGGCATCGCGTGATGGTGGGCATTGGCGGTGGCGTCCATGCGGTCTCCTCGGCCAGTGGGGAGGTTCGATCAGCAGCTTACCAGATACCCCCTGGGGGTATTGAGAGTCTGGCTAAGACAAGGCCGTTCGAACGGCGCTCGCGAGTTCGAGCATCGCCCCGTGAGCGGTGCGGCTGATCGCCGTCATGTTTGCGAAGCCGTGGATCAGCCCCGGGTGGCGGCGAAGGGTGACCTCGACGCCGGCCTCCTGCATCCGTGCCGCGTAGGCCTCGCCCTCGTCCCGCAGGGGGTCGAAGCCTGCGGTGGCGACGTAGGCGGGCGGCAGGCCGGAGAGATCGGGGGCGCGAAGCACGGAAACGCGCGAGTCGGATCGATCGACCTTCGAGGGCAGGTAGTGGCGCTCGAACCAGTCCATGTCCGCACGGGCCAGCAGGAAGCCCTTGGCGAACGTGTCGCGCGATTGCTGACCCCCGACGACGTCGGTGACCGGGTAGATGAGCGCCTGCATGGCGGGGCGCATGTCGCCCTCGTCGCGGGCCAGAAGGCTGATGGCGGCGGCGAGGTTGCCACCGGCACTGTCGCCGGCGACGGCGATCCGGGCGGGATCGACCCCCAGGCGGGCGTTGTCCAAGGCCGCCCAGCGGTAGGCGGCCCAGGCATCCTCGACCGCAGCCGGAAAGGGATGCTCGGGAGCGAGCCGGTAGCCCACCGAGAGCACCGTGGCGGGGGTCTCGAGGGCTAGGAAGCGACAGACGCTGTCGCAGGTGTCGAGGTCGCCGATTGTCCAGCCGCCGCCGTGGAAGTAGACGATCAACGGCCGGTTCTCCAGCCCGATCTCGTGTGGTTCGTAGAACCGCGCCGGGATCATTCCCTCCGACCCCGGGATCGCCATATCGAACACGGTCGGGGCCGAGCGCTTCGGTCCTGCGGCCGCCGCGGCTCCCGCTCGTATCCTCGCCCGGCCCTGCTGTGGGGAAAGCTTTCCGTAGGCCGACGCAGACTCGTCCCGGACCAGGTTCGCCAGTCGCCGCAGGGCCTGCATCTCCGGCGCCAGCCGCTGTCCCTCGATCTGTGCCGGCGCTCCGAAGATCGCCCGGTTCAAACCGCCGGGCAGCCCGCAGGCGATCCGCAGGATGTGGTGCTCGATGCGCGGCGGCAGCCGGGGAGGTGCCAAGACGGGGCGGCAGACTATGCGATTCGAGACCGCCGGTCCATATCGAGTTCCGGTTAAGTAATGACGGATCTCACACGGTGGCCATCGCGACGGGTGTACCGTCACCCGGAGGCGCGATGGAGGCAGCAACGACAACCGCCCCACAGGCTGTCACCCGGCCGGCGGAGCGACGCTTGCCGCCGGGCCCGCCGCTGCCGCGCCCGGTTCAGACCGCGATCTGGTCGCGGCAGGCTCGGCGGATGCTGTTCTCCTGCCAGGACCGCTACGGCGACATCTTCAGGCTGAAGATCGCCTACGAGGGGACCTGGGTGATGCTGGCCGACCCCGATGCGGTCAAGCAGGTCTTCACCGGCGATCCGCGCGTCTTCCACGCCGGCGAGGGAAACCAGATCCTCGCTCCGGTCCTCGGCCGCAACTCGCTTCTCGTCCTCGACGAGAAACCCCACATGAGTCAGCGCCGTCTGCTGCTGCCGCCCTTCCACGGCGAGCGCATGCAGGCCTACGGTGACACGATGGCCGAGATAGCCGCCGCCGAGATCGCGACTTGGCCCACCGGTACCCCGTACGAGCTGCGGCCGCGGATGCAGGCGATCACGCTGGACATCATCCTGCGCACCGTCTTCGGCGTGAGGCAGGGAGAGAGGATGGCCGAGCTGCGCGATGCCCTGCGCGACTTTCTCGACCTCATCACCAACCCACGCCTTCTCCTGCCTCTCCTTCTCGTCGGCCCGGGACGGGTGCGGAACCTGGGCGCCTTTCGGCGGCGGATCGAGCGGGTCGATCGCCTGATCTACCGCGAGATCGCCGAGCGTCGCCGCGCCGGCGACCTCGAGCGGCGCGACGACATCCTCTCGCTGCTCGTCGGCGCCCGTCATGAGGACGGCAGCCCGATGCGCGACGAGGAGATGCGCGACGAGCTGCTCACCCTGCTCGTCGCCGGGCATGAGACGACCGCGACCTCGCTCGCCTGGGCGATCGAGCGCTTGAGTCGTCACCCGGAAAAGCTCGATCGTCTACGCGGCGAGGTCGAGGCGGGGTCGGAGGACTACCTGACCGCGACGATCCAGGAGACGCTGCGCCTGCGTCCGGTGATCTCGATAGTCATCCGCCGCCTCACCGAGCCGGTCGAGATCGGCGGCTACGAGCTGCCCGCCGGTGTCTCGGTCACCCCGTCCGTCTACCTCGTCCACCGCAACCCCGAGATCTACCCCGAGCCGGAAGCCTTCAAGCCGGAGCGCTTTCTCGACAACCCGCCCGGCACCTACACCTGGATCCCCTTCGGCGGCGGCGTGCGCCGCTGCCTCGGGAACTCCTTTGCCCAGTTCGAGATGGCCGTGGTGCTCAAAGAGCTGGTCAAGCGCCGCCAGATCCGCCCGGCGGACCCGAAGCCGGAGCGGATCTTCCGCCGCGCGATCACCGAGACCCCGCGCCACAACGCGCGGGTCGTGCTCAGCTAGACAACCGGTTCGCTGGGGTGAATCTGGTCGACGCGATGCGCTATCGCCAGGCACACTGTTGCGATGAGCGAGGATCCGGTTCTGATCACGATTCCGATCAGTCACTACTGCGAGAAGGCTCGCTGGGCGCTCGACCGGGCAGGTGTCAACTACCAGGAGCGAGCGCACCTTCAGGTGCTCCACTGGATCCCAGTCGCCCGCGCCGGCGGAAAGAAAACCGCGCCCGTACTCGTCTGGGGAGGTCGGGTATTTACCGATTCTGCAGATATCGTCGAGGAGGCCAGCGCAAATGCACCGCCACACCGCGGCCTGTTCCCCGACGACCCCGTCACCGCTGCTGAGGTCCGGGCACTGGAACGCGACTTCGACACACGACTGGGACCGGAGGGGCGCAGGTGGATGTACAACGGCCTGCGAGGGCGTCGCGACATTGCGGTTGCCTATGGGTGTACGGGCGTGCCCACCTGGCAGCGTCGCGCGCTGCCGTTTGCATACCCGGTGGCCACGCGGATCATCGACCGCTACCTCGACGTCACGCCGGTCACCGCCACGCGGTCCGAGGCTGAGGTGCATGCGGTCTTCGACGGAGTCGCCGAACGGTTGGACGACGGGCGACCGTACCTCTGTGGCGAGCGCTTCAGCGCCGCCGACCTGACCTTCGCCTCGCTGGCCGCGGCGGTGCTGATGCCGGCCGAGTACGGAGTGCCGCTCCCCCAGCCCGAGGCCCTCCCGGCTGCGATGGCCGCGACGGTCCGCGAACTGCGAGCGCATCCGGCCGGCGCGCACGCACTCACGATGTTCCGCGAGGAGCGGCACTCCTGAACGAGACCACCCCGTCCGGGGAGGCGAATCGCCCGATCAACTACAACCAGGGTTTGCTCAGCCGCAGCCGGTGTTGTTGCCGCAGCTGCTGCACGTGTAGCAAGACCCCGTGCGCTGCATCATGCCGCCGCACTGCTCGCAGGCAGGGCCGAGGTCGAGGCCGGACATCTTTGCCGGGACGACCGGAGGCGTTTCGGTGAAGGCTGCCGTGGCGGGGACCGCCTCGCCGCCGCTCGCCTTTGCCTTCGCTTCCCCGTTGCCGTTGCCTGGTTTGGAGTGACCGTTGCCGCCGTTCGCCGGCCCGGCGGTATCGGTGACGATGCCGAGCCCGAGCTGGGAGGTCTCCGCCTCCTGCTTGGCCCGCACCTCCTTGGTCATGATCCCGAGTTCCTCGAGCGTCTCGGTGTCCTCGATGAAGCGGCTCGCCACCCAGCGCATGATGTAGTCGGGCAGCGATTTGGCAAAGGGGATCTCCGGGTTGCCGGTGATGCCCTCCGGCTCGAAGCGCATGTAGCTGAACTTGCGCACGAAGTCTTCGAGCGGGACGCCGTACTGGAGCCCAAGCGAGATCGCCGTCGCGAAGGCGTTCATCAGCCCCCGCATCGTCGAGCCCTCCTTGCCGATGTCGGTGAGGAAGATCTCGCCGACCGAGCCGTCCTCGTATTTGCCGGCGGTGATGTAGCCCTCGTGGCCGGCGATCGAGAACTTGTGGGTGATCGATTCGCGCTCGCGCGGCATCCGCTTGCGCTCCGGCGGCAGCGCGACGACCTCGACCTCGGCCTCCTTTTCGTCCTGTGCGTCGGTGCGCAGCGCCTGCGCGGTCTTGGAGCCGTCGCGGTAGATCGCCAGCGCCTTGAGGCCGCCCTTCCAGCCGCGCGTGTAGGCGTCGGCGATGTCCTCGACCGTCGCCGACTGCGGCAGGTTGACCGTCTTGGAGATCGCTCCCGAGATGAACGGCTGCGTCGCCGCCATCATGTCGATGTGGCCGGTATGGGAGATCGCCCGCTCGCCGACCGCGACGTCGAAGACCGGCAGGTGCTCGTCCTTGAGGCCGGGGGCGCCGACGATCGTCGCGTTCTCGGCGATGTGGGCGTTGATCTGGTCGACCTCGGCGTCGCTGTAGCCGAGCGTGCTCAGAGCCGGCGGCACCGATTTGTTGACGATCGTCATCTGCCCGCCGCCGACCAGCTCCTTGAACTTGACCAGTGAGAAGTCGGGCTCGATCCCGGTCGTGTCGCAGTCCATCAGGAAGCTGATCGTCCCGGTCGGCGCCAGCACCGTCGCCTGCGCGTTGCGGTAGCCGTGCTCCTCGCCGAGCTCGACCGCCTCGTCCCAGGACCGCTGCGCGGCCTCGAGCAGCTCGCCCTTGATCCCGGTCGGGTCGACGTCGTAGGAGGCGTCGCGGTGCATCCGCATCACCCCGTTGTGGGCGTCGCGGTTCTTCTCGTACTCGTCGTAGGGACCCGTCGCCTCGGCGGCGATCTCCGCCGATTTGCGGTAAGCGCGGCCGGTCATCAGCGCGGTGATCGCGGCGGCGACGTTGCGGCCCTCGACCGAGTCGTAGGGCAGGCCGTCGGACATCAGCAGCGCGCCGAGGTTGGCGTAGCCAAGGCCGAGCTGGCGGAAGGCGTTGGCGTTCTCGCCGATCTCCTCGGTCGGGTAGCTGGAGAAGCCGACGACGATCTCCTGGGCGAGGAAGACGATGTCGACCGCGTGCTCGAAGTCCTCGACGTCGAAGCTGCCGTCCTCGCGGCGGAACTTCATCAGGTTGAGCGAAGCCAGGTTGCAGGCCGAGTCGTCGACGTGCATGTACTCGCTGCACGGGTTCGAGGCGTTGATCCGCCCCGACTCCGGGCAGGTGTGCCAGCGGTTGATGATCGTGTCGTACTGGACCCCTGGATCGGCGCATTCCCAGGCCGCCTTGGCAATCAGGTTCATCAGGTCGCGGGCGGGCAGGGTCTTGGTCGTCTCGCCGCTGGTACGGGCGAGCAGGTTCCAGTCCTCGCCGGCTTCGAACGCCTCCATGAACTCGTCGGTGACGCGCACCGAGTTGTTGGCGTTCTGGTACTGGATCGAGGTGAAGCCCTCGCCGTCGATCGACATGTCGAAGCCGGCGTCGCGCAGAGCGCCCGCCTTCTTCTCCTCGTCGGCCTTGCAGGTGACGAAGTGCTCGATGTCGGGATGGTCGACGTTGAGCACGACCATCTTCGCCGCGCGCCGCGTCTTGCCGCCCGACTTGATCGTTCCCGCCCAGGCGTCGGCGCCGCGCATGAAGCTGACCGGGCCGCTCGCGGTGCCGCCCTTCTTCAGCTGCTCCATCGAGCCGCGGATGTTGGAGAGGTTGATCCCCGAGCCCGAGCCGCCGCGGAAGATCCGGCCCTCTTTCGTGTTCCAGTCGAGGATCGACTCCATCGTGTCCTCGACGCTGAGGATGAAGCAGGCCGAGCACTGCGGCGTCTCCTCGAAGCCGACGTTGAACCAGACCGGCGAGTTGAAGGCCGCCTTCTGGTTGAGCAGGATCGAGGTCAGCTCGGCTTCGAAGGCCTCGGCGTCCTCGTCGGAAGCGAAGTAGCCGCCCTCGCGCCCCCAGCCGGAGATCGTCCCCGCGACCCGGCCGATCATCTGCTTGACCGAGGACTCGCGCTGCTCTGAGCCGAGCTGCCCGCGGAAGTACTTCTGGGCGACGATGTTGGTCGCGTTCTGGGACCAGCTCTTGGGGAACTCGACCCCGCGCTGCTCGAAGGCCGGGGCCGCGGGATCGCCGATCACCGCGTCGCGGATCTCCCACTCGATCTCGTCGAAGGGATGCGTGCCCGGGGAGGAGAAGCGGCGTTCGATAGCTAGGCCCTTGAGACCGTTTTTCGGAGCACTGGTGGCGGTCTGGGACATCGAACTTCTCCTCTCGAGGCGTTTTAAGGGGGAGCTGGCCAGGATTGCCTCCGGGGCGGACGGAACCGTGCGCCATTACGCACGATTTCGCAAGGTCTATTGCAATTCGTCCTCTCCTACATGGTGTCAACTCCGCAATCTCGGCAGAAAGTTCGGAGTACGCTGTCGGTAATGGTCGATGACCTGCGCAGGGGCGCAGAGCGGATGGGCGAGCGCTTGGAGACGGCGCGCGATGCGGCTGCCGAGAAAGCGACCGAGGCAATCGCTTCGGTCAAGCCGCGCCTGCGCGGCGTCTCGCACGAGTGGGCCTTCTTCGTCTCGCTGGTCCTCGGCGCCGCGCTGATCGTCGCCGCGAAGACGCCGAAGGCGACCCTGGCCGTCGCGATCTACGCGGTCAGCCTCTCGGCCCTGCTCGGCACCAGCGCGCTCTACCACCGGGTCAACTGGACGCGACCGGAAGTGCGCCGCTGGATGCGCCGCCTCGATCACTCGATGATCTTCTTCCTCATCGCCGGCACCTACACGCCCTTCGCCCTGCTCGTCCTCAACGGCTCCCTGGCCGACGCGATCCTCGTCGTCGTCTGGGCCGGCGCGATCGCCGGCGCGATCGTCGAGATGGTCTGGATCGAGCACCCGAAATGGGTCGCGGCGCTGATCTATCTCTCGCTGGGTTGGGTAGCCGCGGTCGCCTTCCCGGGGCTATGGAACGACATGGGCGTCGCGGGGACCCTGCTGGTCGCGGCCGGCGGCCTCCTGTACACGGCCGGTGCCGTCGTCTACGCGACCCAACGACCAAACCCGAGCCCCCGCGTCTTCGGCTACCACGAGGTCTTCCACGCCTTGGTCATCGCGGCGGCCGCTGCCCACTTCGCAGCGATCGCCTTCTTCGCCCTGCCGGCTTCGTGAGAACTTCTGTCGCGTTGATGGCCCTATAGGCATCAAAAAGCGACAGAAGTCTCTAGGCCGCGATCGGCTGCGGGACCTCGCGCTCGGCCGCGGCAACCAGCTCGGCAAGGATCTCGTCCAGCTGCTCGGACTGCTCGGGCTCCAGCTCGAGGCGATCGCCGTGGCGCAGGTCGGCCGCGTGGGCGACCGGCAGTTCGGCCTCGAGGACCCGTCCGCCCATCGCTCCCAGGACCTTGCGCAGCTCTGCTTGTGCCCAGACAGCGCCGAACATGCCGGTCGAGGCGCCGATGACCGCTGCCGGGGTCCCGTTGAGCGAGCTTTCGCCCGCCGGCCGCGAAGCCCAGTCGAGGGCGTTCTTGAGCTGGCCCGGGATCGAGTGGTTGTACTCGGGGGTGGCGATCAGCACCGCGTCGGCCGCGCGGATCGCCTCGCGCAGCTCGCGCACCACCTCCGGCACACCCTCCACTTCGACGTCCTCGTCGTAGGGCGGGATCTCACCCAGCCGCTCGAAGGGGACGAGCTCGGCCCGGGCGGGCAGCCGCTCGGCGGCCGCCCGCAGCAGGGCGCTGTTGTGGGAGTCGTGGCGCAGACTGCCGGAGATGCCGAGCACCCTCATCGTTACTCGGCCTCCGGGACGAACTGCAGCTCGACCGAGATTTGGACCTGCCAGTCGAGCGCCTCGCCGCCGCTCGGCAGCTCGGCCTGCCAGTCGAGGCCGAAGTCGCGGCGGTCGATCGTCGCCTCCAGCGAGAGCCCAATGTGGGGGCGCCCGTCGAGGTAGCTGTCGACCTGTGCCGTCCGCCCGCCTGCCGTCACCTCGCGGCTCTGGCCCGCGATCGAGAGGGTGCCGTGCAGCTCGACGGCGCCATCGTCGGCGACCCGAAGCTCGTTCGACTCGAAGCGGAGCTCGGAGTGCTCTCCGGCGTCGAAGAACTCGGGGGAAAGGAGGTGGCCCTTCAACTGCTCGTCGGCGACCCGAATGCTGCTGACGTCGACCGTGCCTTCCAAGCTCGGGCTCTCACCGCCGGTCAGGTGCGCTGCGTAGGACTCGAAGTCGCCGCGAAAGGTGGCGACGCCTGCGTGCTTGACCGCGAAGGCGACGGTGGAGTGGACGGGGTCCACTTCGTACGTGCCCGCTGGGACCGCCTGGGTGATCGTCTCTGCGTTCATTCTCAGTTCCTCCGTAAGTCGTTGCCAAATAAATAATTGACGCAGAAACAATCGTAGCAGAAAAACTTGTAGATACAACTATTGCTTAGGCAACCTTCATCTGAGAGAATGAAGGCATGAGCGAGCAGGCGACGGCAACGATCGAGGACACGGTGCGGAGCGCGGAGCGCGACCCGCACAAAGAAGCGTGGATCGCGCTCGTGCAGGCTCACGCCGCGGTGTCTGGCCGCGTACAAGAGGCACTGGCCGCCGCCGACTTCCCGCCGCTCCCTTGGTTCGAAGTGCTCGCGACGCTCGCCGACGCCCCCGAGCAACGCATGAAGATGGGCGACCTTGCCGAGGCGCTGGTCATCACCCGTGGGGGTCTCACCAAGCTCGTCGACCGGCTGGTTAAGGCTGGCCTCCTGGAGCGGACCTTCTGCGAGACGGATCGCCGCGTCAGCTACGCGACGCTGCTGCCGGCGGGGCGCTCCTTGCTGGAAGAGATGCGCCCGATCGCCATCGCCGAGTTGCGCGCTTCGTTCTCGACCAAGCTCTCGGTCGAGGAGGCCGACGCGATGCGCGAGAGCCTCGAGCGGGTCCGCACGGCGGCCTGCGGCACCGGGTCCTAGGCCAGGGCGGTCGTGGCCCGCTCTTTTGCGACCTCGATCAGCGCCAGGACTTGGACCTCTTGGCCCTCGCGCAGCAACTCGATCGGATCGGGGTCGCCGTTGACGATCCCCTCGAAGAACTCCTTGCGGTCCTGGTAGGTCGGCAGCGTCCCCTTGGCCCAGCCGCGGGCGTCGTTGAGGATCACGGCCAAGCGCGCGTACTCCTCGCCGAACAGCTCGGAGACCTCGCGCTTCATCCGCTTCGCCAGCGCGGGGGAGGCGCCGGCGGTTGAGATCGCGATCGCCAGCGGGCCGGTCCGCACGATCGCGGGCAGGATGAAGTTGCAGAGCGGCGGCACGTCGACGATGTTGACCAGCATCGCCCGCTTCTCGGCGTCGTCGAAGACGGCGATGTTGACGTCGGTGTCGTCGGTGCAGGCGATCGCCATGAAGGCGCCTTCGAGGTCCGCGGCGCCGGCGTAGGCACGCTTCTCCCACTCGATCGAGCCCTCGGCCGCCAGGGACTCCAGCTCGGGGTGGGCAACCGGCGCGATCAGGGTCACGTCGGCGTCGCAGGCGAGCAGGCCCTCGGCCTTTTCGAGGCCGATGTCGCCGCCGCCGATCACCAGGCAGCGCCGCCCCTTCAGTTTCAGGCAGGCGATGTAGAAGGGGGTCTCGAGCATGTCGCGCACGCACGACTGATCGCAGATCCCCTTGCGGAGCTGGCAGACGCACTCCTTGCCGGCGTAGGCCTGGGCTGGCATGGGATGGAGATTAGAGGGAGTCGAGCGTCAGCTTCAGACCGTCGGCGACGCTGGTCGTCGCCCGCCAGCTCAGCTCTCGCTCCGCGCGGCTTGCGTCGAGCGCGATCCGCTGCACCTCGCCGGCGCGAGGGGGGGCGAGCTCGGGCTCGAAGCTCTCGTTGCCGTCGATCTCGGCCAGCTGTCTGGCCAAAGTCAGCACGTCGGTCTCGATCCCGCTGCCGAGGTTGATCGGGCCGGTCGCGGCCGACTCCGCCGCCGCCAGCGCCGCCGCGACCACGTCGCCCACATATATGTAGTCGCGGGTCTGGCTGCCGTCGCCGAACACGGTCGGCCGTTCGCCGGCCCGCAGCTTTCCACAGAAGATCGCGATCACGCCGGCCTCGCCGAGCGGGTCCTGGCGCGGGCCGTAGACGTTGCCCAGCCGCAGGCTGACGCCGGAGATGTCGTAGAGCCTTTCGTAGAGCGCCAGGTAGCCCTCGGCGGCGAACTTGCTCTGGCCGTAGGCGGAGAAGGGTTCGATCGGCGCGCTCTCGTCGAGCGGCAGCCGCTTGCCCTCGCCCTCGCCGTAGATCGCGCCCCCGGTGGAGACGAAGACGATCCGCGGGGTACCCGCGGCCCGCATCGAGTCGAGCAGGTTGGCGGTTCCACCGACGTTGATCGAGGCATCGAAGGCGGGGTCGGCGAGGGATTTGCGGACGTCGATCTGGGCGGCAAGGTGGAACACGACCTCCGGCCGCGCCGACGCAACCAGCCTGGTCAGCGCCTTCGCCTCGCGGACGTCGAGCTCGACCAACTCGGCCCCGGCCGCCAGTGCCCCGTCGAGGTTCGTGCGCCTGCCGGTGGAAAGATCGTCGACCACGGTCACCGAGTCGCCGCGCGCGAGCAGCGCGTCGACCAAGTTCGAGCCGATGAAGCCGGCGCCGCCGGTGACAAGTGCCTTCATGCGCGCCGATCCTACGAGGATCGGCGGCAGGCGGCCCGGCAGGGGTCGCCGAACGCCCCTGCTACCCTCGCCGCCCCATGCGACTGATAGTCACCGAGAAGAACAACAGCGCCAAGAAGATCGCCGACATCCTCGGCCGCAACGAGGCGAAGGCGGACAAAACCTTCAAAGTCCCGTTCTACACCTGGACCGACTCCGACGGGGTCGAGCAGATGACGATCGGGCTCAAGGGCCACGTGCTCGGCCCTGCCTTCCCCGAGGGCTACTCGAACTGGCAGAAGACCGACCTGCACGACCTGATCGACGCCGAGCTGATCAAGGAACCGACCGACAAAAACGTCGTCAAAGCGATCAAGAAAGTCGCCAAAGAGGCGGACGAGCTCGTGATCGCGACCGACTTCGACCGCGAGGGCGAGCTGATCGGGCTGGAGGCGCTGGAGGAGATGCTCGACGCCAACCCGGAGCTCGGCACCCGCGAGGAAGCCGACGCCGGCACCCTGCGGATCAAGCGCGCCCGCTACTCGGCGCTGACCAAGGAAGAGATCGAGCGCGCCTTCGACGAGCTCGACGAGCTCTCCTACCCGCTGGCCAACGCAGGCGCCGCGCGCCAAGACATCGACCTGCTCTGGGGGGCGACGCTGACCCGCGCCGTCTCGCTCGCCAGCCGTCGCTTCGGCTCCAACTTCCTCTCGGTCGGCCGCGTGCAGAGCCCGACCCTGGGCCTGATCGTCGAGCGCGAGATGGAGCGCCGCGCCCACGTCGCCAAACCGTTCTGGGAGCTGTTCGCCAAGTTCGAGCACCCCGAGGGGAGCTTCGAGACGCACCACAGCGTCGACAAATTCTGGGACAAGGCGGAGGCCGACGCCGCCTTCGCCGGCACCTCCAGCCCCGGCGTCGTCAAAGCGGTGACCGCCCGCAAGAACACGCGCAAACCGCCGACGCCCTACAACACCACCGCCTTCAGCACCGACGCCTCCAGCCGCCTCGGCATCACCCCGGCCAGCGCGATGCGGATCGCCGAGGACCTCTACATGGACGGCTTCATCTCCTACCCGCGCACCGACAACACGGTCTACCCGGCCTCGCTGCCGCTGCGCGAGCTGGTTAGCTCGCTGGTCAGGGTCAAGGAGTTCTCGGCCGCGTCCGGCCTGCTCGACGGCGAGCTGAAACCGACCCGCGGCAAGAAAGAGACGACCGACCACCCGCCGATCTACCCGACCCAGGCGATCCACCCCGGCGCCCTCGAGGGCTCGAAGAAACGTGTCTACGAACTGGTCGTGCGCCGCTTCCTCGCCACCTTCAGCCCGCCGATGATCACCGAGTCGACCCGGGCCGACATCGAGGCCGGCTCGGAGACCTACTTCGTCCGCGGCTCGGTCGTCGTCGACCCCGGCTACGCCGGCATCTACACCTACGCCCGCTCCTCCGACGAGGAGATCCCGGCGCTGAAAGAGGGTCAGAGCCTCGCCCTCGACGGCGAGCCCTGGATCGTCGACAAGGAGACCCAGCCGCCCTCACGGATCTCGCAGGCCAAATTGATCGAGTTGATGGAGGAGCGCGGCCTCGGCACCAAGGCGACGCGGGCCGACATCATCCAGAAGCTCTTCGACCGCGGCTACGTCTACGGCAACCCGCCGGTTCCCTCGGAGACCGGGATCGCCCTCTACGAGGCTTTCAAGAACTACGTGCCGGCGATGGCGACGCCGGAGATGACCGCCCAGTTGGAGGCGGAGATGGATCGCATCGCCGGTGGCGAGATGACCAAGGGCGCCGTGGTCGGCGAGAGCCGTGACCTGCTGCACAAAACCTGGACCGAGATCGACGGCAGTCGCGAGGACCTCGCCAAAGTCATCTGGAAAGGGATGGACGAGGACCGCATCCTCGGCCCCTGCAAAGTCTGCGAAGAAGCCGGCCGCAAGAAGGAGGACGGCTCTCCCCACATGCTGCGGATCATCCGCGCGAAAAAGTCAGGGAAAAGGTTTGTGGGATGCACTGGGTGGACGCTCGACGATCCCGAGTCCTGCGACCAGACCTTCCCGCTGCCGCAGCGCGGCGACGTCTTCAAGCTGGAAGACCGCTGCTCGGTTTGCGGCGAGACGCCGCGGCTCAAAGTCGTCCCCTTCCGCGGCCGCCCCTGGAACCTCTGCCTCAACGACGACTGCGAGTCGATGCAGGAGATGAAGAAACGCCGCGCCGAGCGCGAAGCGGCAAAAGCGGCGAAAAAAGAGATGGAAGAAAAGCCGCTGCCCGACAAATCTTCTACCGCGACGCGTAAACGGAAACGGGCTAAAACGACGGTCAAATGACGTGACCCAGGCGTCGTCAGGCAAGGACGCAGGGAGCCCGAATAGCAGCGCTATTTGGGCGACCGAGGACGCCGCATGGCGGCGATCTGGGGCCGTCATTTGATGTTCATCTCCCTCGAGGGAGTAGACGGTTCAGGCAAGAGCACGCAGGCCGGCCTGCTCGCAGCGGAGCTCGGGCCGGACACGGTGGAGATCCGCGAGCCGGGGGGGACCGTCGCCGCGGAGCGGATTCGCGAGATGCTCGCCGACCCGGCGCTGGAGCTCGACCCCTTCGCCGAGCTGCTGCTCTTCTCGGCGGCGCGGGCCGACCTGCTCAGCCGCGTCGTGCGGCCGGCCTTGGAGGGCGGCGGCACGGTCGTCGCCGACCGCTTTGCCGATTCCAGCGTCGCCTACCAGGGCGGCGCCCGCGGGCTCGGCACCAGCTACGTGCTCTCCCTCGTCGACACGACGATCGACGGGCTCTGGCCCGACCTGACGCTTTACCTGCGGATCGATCCCGAGGTGGGGTTGGGCCGCGCCGGTGGCGAGGATCGCTTCGAGGCCGAGGGTCTGGAGTTGCAGCGCGCCGTTGCCGAGGCCTACGACGAGATCGCCGTGATCGCGTCGGACCGGGTTGTCGTGGTCGATGCCGAAGGGTCGGTCGAGGAGGTTCATGCGCGGGTGATGGGGGCGGTCAAATCTCGCTCTTAGGGACCGTGCCTTCGGCCGCAGGTCCTGTCGCGGAAGGAGGGGGTGTTAGCGGACTCACCCGTCCGAACACCCCCTCCTCCCGCGCCACCCGCGGGAGGGGCGCATGACTGCGTTCGCCGAAAAGGCCGCCCATCAGCCGTGGGCCGAGATGGCGTTGTCCGCGGCGCTGAAGGCGGGGCCGTCGCACGCTTATCTCTTCCGAGGGCCGCGAGGGGCCGGGAAGCGGGAGATGGCGCGGGCTTTTGCTGCTGAGATTCTGGCTGGGGCGGCTGAGGATGGTGAGGATGCTCGGCGGCGGGCGCTGCTGGATCCTTCGCCGCATCCCGATCTGGTTTGGCTGGCTCCCAAGGGGGCGCAGCACATGGTTGAGGAGGTGCGGGAGCAGGTGATTCGTGCTTCCGCCTACCGGCCCTATGAAGGCGGCAAGCGGGTCTTCGTGATCGAGGCGGCGGAGGCGATGAGGGACGAGAGCCAGAACGCGATGCTGAAGACCCTCGAGGAGCCGCCCGAGTTCGTCCACCTGATCCTGCTCACCGCCGAGCCGGCGGCGTTGCTGGAGACGATCGCCTCGCGGTGCCAGCCGGTCGACTTCGCGCCCCTGCCGCCCGAGGCGCTGGAAGCGGTGCTGCGCGAGGACACCGCTGCGGGTGTGGATGCGGAGGAGATCGCCGCCGCCGCTCGTCTCGCCGCCGGCGACCTCGAGCTGGCCCGCCTGCTGCTCGGCGAGCAGGGGCGCAAGCTCCGCGAGCAGGCGGTCGCAATGGATTGGGGCGCGATGCTCAAAAGCGCCGAGCGGGCGGGCGAGGAAGCGGAGTCGGCGGTGCGCGAGGCCCTGGAGGAGGAAAAAGAGGCGGGGATGAAGCGCTCGGCCCGCGACATCGCCGATGCCTCCAAACGCGCCGGCCGCCGCCGCCGCACCGAACTGCTCGACCTCGGCCTGAACCTGGTTGCCGCGTGGTTTCGCGATCTGGCAGCGGCCGCTTCGGGAGCCACCGACGTCGTCTACAACCTCGACCGCCTCGCCGAGCTCCAAGCCCAAGCCGCGGGCCTCGACCCCGGCAGCGCCCGCCACGCCGCCGAGCTGGTCCAGGACACCCGCCGCCGCCTCGATCTCAACGTCTCCGAGGAGCTAGCCCTAGAGGCACTCTCGTTCCGTCTGGCGCGCGAGTTGGCTTAGAGAATTTTCAGAGACGTGACTCTCAGCGCGCCACGCGTGCGCCCGGCCTTCCTATGGTCGAGGCATGTCTTTGGTTGGCTCCACACCGTCACGTTCGCAACGCTGACGGAGGTTGTCTCACGCAGCGCCGGAACGATGGTCGTGATCACCGGCGTCTTGGCGGGTTGTTCCCGCGCGACCGCGGTTCTTCGGCGATTTCCGGCCGACCGAGTCGAATGGATGACAGCCGTCGGCTTCGTGGGCGGTGTGCTTGCTGGGGATGCATCCTCGTGCCGGCCCTTCTGAGTCTCATCGACATATCGTCGGAAGGCGCGGGAGCGGTCGAGCTCTTCTATCTATTTGCGTCGATGGGGTACCTGCTCTACTTCCTCGTCAAGCACGAGGACGAAATCCCTACTCGCTCCGGTCGAGACTGATCAGGCCTGGGTCCCGGAGCGGCTGTTCGTTGGCTCGCCGCCGTTCTCGGCTGACCTGGCCTGCTCGCGGGCTTGCTCCAGCGCTCGCTCCTGCGCCAAGCGCGTTATCTGGGCCGCTTGGCGGGACATGATCACGCTGAAGTTGAGCGCCAGGCCGAGCAGCAGCAGGAGGATGATCGAGAAGAGGGCGACGTTGGTGTCGCGGACGCCCATCGCGTCGGCGACGAAGCCCAGTAGGCCCGGGAAGATGGCGCCGGCGAGCATCCCCAGGCCGGCGACGAACCAGACGACGCTGAAGCGCTCCTGCAGGCGGTTGCGGCGGATCAGCTCGAGGATCATCAGCATGAAGCCCACCGCGATCACCGCCGCGAGGATCCGGGTCTGCGAGGTCAGGTGGACCTTCGGGTCCTGGGCCGCGATCAGCAGCGCCGTGCTCATCGCTCCGTCCCCACCTTGCGCGGCCGGAACTGCCCGACCAGCAGCACGATCATCCCCTTGAAGATGAAGAAGGCCGAGCGCACCGGCGTCAGGAACGAGGAGCCGCCCGCACGCTCCAGCATCCGCACCGGCACCTCCTCGACCCGCAGGCCCTGGCGCACCGCCAGCTGCAACGACTCGATCTCGGCGAAGTCGGGCGAGTAGTTCTCGCTGAACAGCTCCATCACCCGCCGGTTCGCGGCGCGCATGCCGCTGGTCGTATCGGTGAAGCGCTGCCGGGTGGCCAGGGTGAGGAAGAAGCGGAAGACGCTGGTGCCGATCCGCCGCGAGATCGTCGGCTTGTAGTCGTCCCCTCCGACCCCGTTTGCGCTCTCGCCGTCCGTGGCCGGTGCGCGGTAGCGCGAGCCGATCACCAGGTCGGCGCGGTCGGCGCGGACCTCCTCCAACAGCCGCGCGACCTCGGCGGGCGGGTGCTGTCCGTCGGCGTCGAGGTGAGCGCAGAGATCGTACCCCTCGCGCAGCGCGTAGAGGTAACCGGTCTGCAGCGCCGCTCCCAGGCCTTGGTTGAAGGGCAGCGAGGCGACGATGGCCCCCGCCCCGGCGGCCCGCGTGGCGGTCTCGTCGGTGGAGCCGTCGTCGACGACGAGCACGTCGGTGCCGGGCAGGAGCTCGCGCACGTCGGCGATCACAGCCGCGACGGAGTCGGCCTCGTTCCAGGCAGGTATGAAGACCAACGTCCTCATGCGGCGATTCTCCCACGCGGGGCCGCTGCCATTGTGTTAGTAAACCTTCATGGAAGGGAAATTGGCGAGCATGAGACAGATCGGGATCAGGCTCTGGCTGGTCGGCGCCTTTGCCGCCGTCACGTTGCTGACCGCTGGCGTCGTCTATCTGTTCGGCGACACCCCCCGCGCCGTACTCGGCGCGATCGCGCTGGGTGTCCTCTCGGGCTTTTTGATCGCGGTCGGCATCTCGCACCGGGTCAGGCGCCTCTCCAGCGCCGCCGGCGAACTCGCCGCCGGCGCATTCGACACCCACCTCGAGGTGGGTGGCCGCGACGAGATCGGCGACCTCGCTCGCGCCCTCGACTCGATGCGGGCCTCGCTCAAGGAGAGCTTCGGCGTCCTCACCGCCGACCGCAACAAGCTGAAAGCGATCTTCGACGGCCTCACCGACGCCGTGATCGTCGTCGACGAGACCGGCGACGTGCGTTTCTCCAACAGCGCCGCGGCGCAGCTGCTGCTGCCGCTGGGACAGCCCCCCGCCTCGATGCGCGCGCCGCTGAGCCGCGCCGTGGACGTCGGCTTCGCCGCCCACCCGGCCCTGCGGATCGGCGACCGCGCCTACGCGATGACCGCCCGCGCGCTGCCCAAGGAGCGCGCCGTCCTCGTCGTCGCCCGCGACCGCACCGACGAGATGCGCCGCGAGCTCGCCGAAGCGGACTTCATCTCCAACGCAGCGCACGAGCTGCGCAACCCCCTGGCGGGCATCTCCAGCGCGATCGAGGTGCTTCAGGAGGGCGCCAAGGACGACCCCCAAGCGCTCGACCACTTCCTCGGCCGCCTCGCCGAGGACGCCGAGCGGATGAACCGGCTGACCCGCTCCCTGCTCACCCTGGCGCGGGTCGAGTCGATCGGCGCGGGGGAGACCGAGGTGGTCGACGTCGAGGCCGCGATCGCCGACACGGTCGCCGCCGTCGAGACCCCCTCGCACATCGAGCTGTCGACCGAGGTCGAGGCCGACCTGGCCGCCAGGGGCGACCCGACTCTGCTCCGCCAGGTGATGGTCGGGCTGCTGACCAACGCCTTCAAGCACACGCCTCTGCCGGGGCGCGTTACCGTTCGCGGCCGTCGCGACGGCGAGAGAGAGGTGGTTCTGGAGGTGATCGATACGGGCCCAGGCATTCCCGAGGTGGAGATCGAGCGCGTGTTCGAGCGCTTCTACCGACGCGACGAGTCGCGCAATCAGGAGGGCTTTGGCCTCGGCCTGGCGATCGCCCGCCGGATGGTCAGCGTCATGGGCGGCGAGATCGGCGCCCACTCCGTCGAGGGCGAGGGCAGCACCTTCTGGGTCCGCCTCCCCGTCGCGCAACCCAGTCCGACCCCGGTCGCATGAGCAGCGGACGAATCCTGATCGCCGACGACGAGCCGTCGGTGCGCGACTCGGTCGGCTACGCGCTCGCCCAGGAGGGCTTCGAGGTGACCCCGGTCGCCGACGGCGACGAGGCGGCCGAGCGCGTGGGCGACGGCATTCCCTACGACCTGCTGATCCTCGACATCATGATGCCGGGGGCGAGCGGGCTCGACATCTGCCGCGACGTGCGCTCGCGCAGCGCCGTGCCGATCATCCTGCTCACCGCCAAGGACGCCGAGGTCGACAAGGTCGTCGGCCTCGAGGTCGGTGCCGACGACTACGTCACCAAGCCCTTCTCGGTGCGCGAGCTGCTCGGCCGGGTGCGCGCCCAGCTGCGCCGCCGCGAGCTCGACCGGGCGCCGCTCTCCCAGGCGGTCAAGGTCGAGGCCGGCCCGGTCGCGATCGACCTCGTCCGCCACGTCGCCACCGTCCGCGACGAGCCGGTCAACCTGACCCGCTCGGAGTTTCAGCTGCTGCGCCTCCTCGTCGGCCGCGCCGGCGAGGTCTTCCCCCGGCGCCAGATCATGGAGGAGCTCTGGCAGACCGAGTTCGACGGCGACGAGCGCGCCTGCGACGTGCACATCTCCAACCTGCGCCAGAAGGTCGAGCGAGACCCCCAGAACCCCGAGCTGGTCCTCACCGTTCGCGGCGTCGGCTACAAGTTCGACGCCGCCAGCGGTTGAGCACTGTTCGTTCGAACAAACTGGTGATAAACTAGCGGGTATCCCGTTATCTAAAGCAGAAACCGAAGCACCCCCGGCAGGCGGGACGCGTGAGGAGATCTTGCGTGCCACTTTCACCCTGGTCGGGCGGGAGGGGATCGCGGCGCTGAGCAATCGGCGCATCGCCGCCGAGGCCGGGGTCTCGCTCGGCTCGCTCACCTACCACTTCACCAGCCAGACGGAGCTTCTGCGCGAGAGCCTCAGCCTCTACGTCGAAGAGGAGGTGACCCGCCTGGAGGCGATCGCCGCCGAGCTCCGTGCTCGCCGCCCGGCGCGCGAGGAGGTGGCGGCCGAGGTGCAGCGACTCGTCGCCGAGAGTGCCGGTCGCCCGCAGCAGATAGCGGAGATCGAGCTGCACCTCCAGGCCGCTCGTGACCCCGCCCTGCGCGAGGCCTCGAGTCGTTGCTTCGCCGCTTATGAGGGCGTCGCCGTCGCGGCGCTCGCCGCGCTCCGTATCGACGATCCCGAGCGTCACGCTCCCGCGGTCGTCGCCCTGATGACGGGCATGAGCCTCAAGCGCGAGGGCACGGGGGTCAACGACGCCGCTGCCTTCGTCGACGCCCTGCGGACGCTCCTGCGCGGCGCCCGCCGCCGGAGCCAACGATGAAGAAGATCTTCATAACGGTCGTGTTGGGCTTGCTCGTCATGGTGGGAACCGCGAGCGCCTTGAAGATCAGGGCCGGCGATCTCATCCTCAACGCGGATGGTGGCTTCTCGCCGACGGCACTGCCAAAGCATCGCGACGCACCGATCACGCTTCACGGCGGCGGCACGCTCTCGACCGTCTCGGGCGAACTCCCCCCGATCTTGGAAACGCTGACGATCGAGTTCGACCGCCACGGCTCGGTGCAGACGACCGGCCTCCCGGTCTGCAAACCCGGGCAGCTCGAGCAGACGACCGTGGCCACCGCCCGGCGCAACTGTCCGGGGGCCATCGTCGGGGAGGGCTTCGGCCGGGCGGTCGTCAAATTCCCCGAACAGCCGCCGATTCCGATCTCTTCGCCGATCACGATCTTCAACGGCCCCAAGAAGGGCGGCGACGACACGGTGCTCGCCCACGCCTACACCACCGTTCCGGTGCCGACCACTTTCGTGATCCCGATCGTGATCGAAAGAATCCACAAGGGCGTCTACGGTTACCGCACCAAAGCGAGGATTCCCCGCATCGCCGGGGGCGCCGGCCATCCGATCTCGGGCTCGCTGAAGATCGGCCGAAAATGGACCTACAAGGGCGTGCACCACAGCTACGTCAACGCCCGCTGTGAAACCGGCCACCTGCAGGCCCGCGCGGAAGTCACCTTCGACGACGGGACCTTTCTCGCCGGGACCTTCATCAAACCTTGCAAGGTGCGGAAGTAGGCGACTGGATGGAGGGAGCGATCTCCTCAGACGCCATGGCGCCCCGGGTGGCCGCGGAGCACTGCTTTCGCGGCTTCACCCTCGCTCTTGGCCTGGGGGAACTGGACGCGGCAACGGCCTGTTTCGCCAGGGACGCCTGTCTGGTAACGCCGGACGCGACCGCGGTTCGCGGTCGCAACAGCATCCGTCCCGTCCTTGCTCAACTGATCCTCGTTCGCACCGAGTTCGTCGACCAGGTCTCCAGCGTGCTGATGGTCGATGACGCTGCCCTCTTTCGCGGTCGCTGGGCGATTCGCTCCAACGGGGTGGGTCGGGCGCGCTTCGAGCAGGTCACGAACCCGATCCTGGTCGCCCAGCAGATCGAAGCCGAGTGGAAGCTGCGGATCGCGGCGCCCTGGGGGTAGGGGCCGCCTCGCGCTCTTTGCGAGCCCCCAACTTCACCCGGCTCAATAGTCTCTAGGCATGGACCGGAGCCCGAGTGCGGACGTCGCGGCGGCGATCGCCGCCGCGATCGAGCGGTTTCAGGCCGAGACGGCTCCGGCGGAGGCGGCCGAGCAGGCCGTCAGCCCGTGGCAGCGGGCTGCGCTGGTCGAGGGAGTCGGCGCGAAGGGCACAGTCCAGAGGCATCTAGAAGGAGGGTTCGAATGGCTGTCGTGAAAATCATCGAGCTGGTCGGCAGCTCGAAAACGTCCACCGACGATGCGGCGAAACAGGCACTCGCCCAGGCTCAGGGCACGCTGCGCAACATTCGCGCCGTGGACATCGTCTCCACCGGCATCCGGGGCGAGAACCTCGACGAGTACCGGGCGCACGTACGGGTTGCGTTCCTGGTCGAGGGAACGGACGTCGATTAGATGGCGGACGAGGCGAGAGAGGTCTCCCGCGACGAGGCCCAGAAGCTGATCGAGGACGGCGCGCAACTGGTCGACGTGCGCGCCGATCACGAGTGGGGTGCCGGCCATATCACCGGCGCCAAGCACCTGCCGCTCGCCGAGCTGGCGCAGCGAACGGGAGAGCTCGACCCGGAGCGCCCGGTCGTCCTCTACTGCCGCGGCGGGACCCGCTCGACGATGGCGACCGACGCGCTTGCCGAGGCAGGTTTCGACGCGGCGAAGCTGAGCGACGGGATCGTCGGCTGGGACGAGGCGGGCCTGCCGCTCGAGCCCAAGGGGGGACGTGTGGCCGAGTCCGGCGAAGCGGCCGAGGTCCTGCACGCCGCCGGGCGCTTGCCCCCCGGTAAGCCTGCCTGAGGGCGCCTCGCGAGTTAAATACCCTAATCCCTGTCAGGTTTTGCTATTTTCTTGGCATGGAGGTAGTCGTAGACCAGGACAAGCCGCAGCGCGGCAAGGGCCGCACCGGCACGCTCGAGAACCCTGAGACGTACGAGAACGTCCCCGGGCACATCATCCCGATCATCGAGCGCGAGTTCGACGACTTCGACAACGAAGCCGAGCAGTTCCTCGCCGGCGAGCTGGCCGAGGAGCAGTTCATCGGCTTCCGCCTCAAACAGGGCGTCTACGGGCAGCGCCAAGCCGACGTGCAGATGGTCCGCGTCAAGCTCCCCTTCGGCGGCGTCACGCCGGAGCAGATGGAGGCCTTCGGCAGCGTGGTCGAGAAATACGCCCCGCTCAACAAGGGCCACATCACGACCCGGCAGAACATCCAGATCCACCACGTGCCGTTGCGCGACATGGAGGCGCTGATCCGCGAGATCTCGCCGACCGGCCTCTCCTCGCGCGAGGGCTGCGGCAACACGATGCGCAACGTCACCGGCGATCCCTGGGCCGGCGTCGCCGCCGACGAGGTCTTCGACCCGACGCCCTACGCCGGCGCCTACGTCCGCTACTTCGTCCGCCACCCGACCACGCAGCTGATGCCGCGCAAGATCAAGACTTCGTTCACGGGCTCCGACGAGGACCGCGCGATCAGCGGCATCCACGACATCGCCTTCCTCGCCCGCGAGAGGGACGGGGTCAAGGGCTTCGAGATCCGTGTCGGCGGCGGCACCTCGATCATGGCCCGCGTCGCCCCGACCCTGTATGAGTTCGTCGAGGCCGACAACGGCGACTACATGAAGGTCGCCGAGGCGGCGCTGCGGATCTTCGACCGCCAGGAGTGGCTGCGCGTCAATCGCGCCCGCGCCCGGATCAAGGTCCTCGTCGACAAGATCGGCATCGACGCCTTCCGCGAGCAGGTCGACGCCGAGCTCGAGGGCGACTGGGTCGACGAGCGCGACTTCGACGTCGAGCGCCTGCGCTTCGACGACGACGAGGAGGAGAACGCCCCCAAGGCTCCGGCCACGCCGGTCTCGCCCAACGGCGATCGCTCCCGGTTCGACCGCTTCCTGCAGGGCAACGTGCAGCCGCAGCGCCAGGAGGGCTTCGCCTCGGTCGAGGTGAAGATCGAGCGCGGCGACCTGACGCCGGAGCAGTTCCGCGGCCTCGCCGCGATCATGCGCGAGTTCACCGGCGGTTACGCGCGCAGCACCGTGCAGCAGAACCTGGTCCTACGCTGGGTCCGCGACGAGGCGCTTTACGAGGTCTGGCAGCGGCTGGGCGAGCTAGGCCTCGCCGAGGCGGGGGCCCGCGAGATCACCGATGTCGTCAGCTGCCCCGGCACCGACAGCTGCAAATTGGGGATCACCAGCTCGATGGGCCTCAACCGGGCGATCAAGCAGCGGGTCGAGGAGATGGAGATCTCCGACGAGCTGACCCGCAAGATCCACATCAAGATGAGCGGCTGCCCGAACGGCTGCAGCCAGCACCACATCGCCAACATCGGCTTCTACGGCGCCTCGCTGAAAGTGGGCGGGCGGCAGATGCCCGCCTACATCCCCCACATCGGCGGCAACTACGAGGGCGGCGAGGTGATCTTCGGCACGCGGCTGAAGTCCCGTCTGCCCGCCAAACGCGTCCCCGAGGCCGTCGAGCGCTGGATCAAGCTGTACGAGGCCGAGCGCACCGACGGCGAGGAGTTCAACGCCTTCGCCGAGCGGGCCGGGGCCGAGCGCTTCGAAGCCGCGGTCAAGGAGCTGACGCTGCCGGCCGAGTTCAGCCTCGAGACGATGCAACAGTTCATCGACTGGAACCGCTCCAGCCCCTACAAAGTTGAGCGCGGGGAGGGGGAGTGCGCGATATGAACCCGGTCGCCGTCAGCACCATCCCGGAGATCGACGCCGAGGAGGTCGCTGCGCGCCTCGAGGAGGGCGACGCGACCGAGGCGATCGAGTGGATGTTCGAGACCTTCGGCCAGAGCCACTACATCGCCTGCTCGTTCCAGAAAACGAGCGCGGTGACGGCGCACCTGGCCAGTCAGATCAACTCCGACGCGCGCTTCTTCTACCTCGACACCGACGTCCTCTTCCCGGAGACCTACGAGACCCGGGACAAGCTGGCCGCGCACCTCGGGGTCGAGTTCGACCGCTTCCACAACCTGACCTTGGCCGAGCAGGCCGAGCAGTACGGCGACGAGCTCTGGAAGAGCGATCCCGATGCCTGCTGCGGGCTGCGCAAGGTCGAGCCGATGCGCCGCGCGCTTTCTTCCGTAGACTGCTGGCTCGCCGGCGTCCGCCGCGAGGACTCCAAGAGTCGCGCCAAGACCCCCAAGTTCGCCTGGGACAAGCGATTCGAGCTATGGAAGCTCAACCCGATCGCGGACTGGACCGAGCGCGACGTCTGGAACTACATCCGTGAGCACCACCTCCCGTACAACCCGCTCCACGATCAGGGCTACCCCTCGATCGGTTGCACCCATTGCACCAAGCCGGTCGGGCCTGGAGGCTCGCCGCGCGCCGGGCGCTGGGCGGGCCTGGAAAAGACCGAGTGCGGAATCAACTAGGCGCTCGGTAACGCTTTCTGAACATCCCTTCCCCAACCGATTGGTGAGATCCCCCGCATGAGCGAGACGATGACTGAGCTTTCCCTGACCCTAGACGAGCGCCACACGGCCGACTTCGAGATGATCGGCAACGGCGGCTTCGCGCCGTTGAACGGCTTCCAGGGCTCCGCCGACTGGGAGCGTGTCTGTGCCGAGATGCGCACGGTCGACGGCGACTACTGGCCGATCCCGATCACCCTGGCTACCGATCTCGAGTGCGAGGTCGGCGACACGGTCGCGCTCTCCAGCGACGAAGGCAAGCCGCTGGGCCGGATCAAGGTCGAGGAGATCTGGGAGCGCGACGCCAAGAGCGAGGCTGAGCGGGTCTATGGCACCACCGACGAGGCCCATCCCGGGGTCGCCGCGATCTACGCCGAGGGCAGCCGCTGCATCGCAGGCCCGATCGAGGTCGACGCGCTGCCCGACCACGAGGAGGCCTTCATGCGGCGCTACAAGACGCCCGCTGAGCACAAGGCCGACTTCGAGGCGCGCGGTTGGAAGAAGATCGTCGCCTTCCAGACCCGCAACCCGATCCACCGTGCCCACGAGTACCTGACCAAGGCCGCGCTGGAGACCTGTGACGGGCTCTTCATCCACCCGCTGATCGGCAAGACCAAGGCCGGCGACATCCCCGCCGACGTGCGGATGCGCTGCTACGAGGTGCTGATGGAGAACTACTACCCCGAGGATCGTGTCGTGCTGGGCGTGAAGCCGGCGAAGATGCACTACGCCGGGCCGCGCGAGGCCGTCCTGCACGCGATCGTCCGCCGCAACTACGGCGCGACCCACTTCATCGTCGGTCGCGACCACGCCGGCGCGGGCGACTACTACGGCACCTACGACGCGCAGAAGATCTTCGAGACGATCGACATCGACGAGCTCGGGATCGAGCCGCTGATGTTCGAGCACACTTTCTGGTGCAACGAGTGCGAGGGGCTCGCCTCGAACAAGACCTGCCCCCACGACCAAGACGCGCGCCTCTTCCTCTCCGGGACGAAGGTTCGCGAGATGCTCGGCAACGGCGAAAGGCCGCCGCACGAGTTCTCCCGCGACGAGGTGGCCGACATCCTTATCGACGCTTACAAGGAGGACTGACGTACCGATGGCTGACGAGAAAGGCTTCACCCTCTGGTTCACCGGGCTTTCCGGCGCGGGCAAGACGACGATCTCCAGGCTGCTGGAGGGCCACCTGCTCGAGCGCGGCTGCAAGCTCGAGATCCTCGACGGCGACGTGGTGCGCGAAAACCTCTCGAAGGGCCTCGGCTTCTCGAAGGAGGACCGCGACATCAACATCCGCCGCATCGCCTTCGTCGCCGACCTGCTCAGCCGTAACGGCGTGCCGGTGATCACCGCGGCGATCTCCCCCTACGCGGAGATCCGCGACGAGGCGCATGAGCTGATGGGTGACCGCTTCATCGAGGTCTACGTCAAGGCTTCGGTCGACACCTGCGCCGAGCGCGACGTCAAGGGCCTCTACGCGAAAGCGTTCTCCGGCGAGATCAAGGAATTCACCGGCGTCTCCGATCCCTACGAGATTCCCGAGAATCCCTCCTGGGTTTGCGACACCGAGAACGAGACTCCCGAGGAGTCGGCGGAGAAGCTGCTCGCCTACCTCGAGTCGCGGGATCTGATCCCGGCGGCTGCGGTTACTGCTTAGGGACGACTAGGGACGAGGGCTTTGGAGGAGGGGGCGGGATGCCCCTCCACCGGAACCCGCGCCCGCACTGGTCGGCAGGGTCGGGGTTTTGTTGCTCACAAGTTCCGGCGGAGGGGCATCCCGCCCCCTCCCATCCAGGTCCATTTCCCTTGACGGATTCCACCGATTCCCTAAGGTGCGGGACGTGAGGTGGGGACTTCGATTCGTGCTGCTCGCGTTGGTCCTGGGGCTGGTTTTGCCCGCGAGCGCTGCTGCTTTTGGGCCGCTTGCGAGTTTCGGGGAGTTTGGTGGGGGGCTTGGGCAGTTGGACGCGCCTAAGCAGATGGCGGTCGCTTCTGATGGGGATGTCTATGTCGCCGACAGTGGCAACGATCGGATCTCGGTCTTTGCCGGGGACGGGGCCTTTCTGCGGACGTTTGGCGGGGGGCTGCTGTCCGAACCGAATGACGTGGCGCTCGACGCGGAAGGCAGGGCCTACGTCGCCGATACCGGCAACGACCGGATCGACGTGTTCTCTGCCACCGGAGGCCTTCTCGATGAATTCGGAGAAGGCGAACTGGACGAACCTGGCGGCGTCGCAGTCGACGGCTCGACCGTCTACGTCGCCGATACCGGCAATGAACGGGTTGCCGCCTTCAGCGCCGGTGGGGCCCCTCTTGCTCCGATCGAACCGGTTCCACCCTTCCCGCCCCGCGACGTGATCGTCGGTGACGACGGCGACCTCTACGTCGCCGACTTCGCCAACGAACAGATCGACGTCTTCACCAAGCAAGGGGTTGGGCCTATTCGTACGATTGGCGGAACCGGGAGCGGGCAGGGTGAGCTGAGCGGGCCGGTTGCGCTCGTCTCCGATGGCCAGGGAGGAATCTACGTCGCGGACGAACTTGCCGAACGGGTCGTCCACTTCAGGGACGACGGCGGGTTCCTCGGCACCGTCGACGCCGAGCCGAAGGTCGCCGGAGTCGGCGTCGCCTGCCAGGGCAACGTCTTCGCGACCGAGTCGGCCACGTTGCTGGCGAGGGTCATGCGCTTCGGCGAACCTGGAACCCCGCCGCCGCCATGCACCGAACCGCATCAGAACGAACCGATCGCGGCGCCGGTCCTGAAACTGCCGTCCAACAAGTTCCACTTCGCCGGGCTGGTGAAGAAACGCAGCAACGGCTTCGCGGTGCTCTACGTGCGCGTGCCGGGGCCTGGGAAGGTGAGCCTGACCGGCAGGGGCTTCCGGCGGCTGTCGCGAACCGCGCGCCAGGCTACGACGGTGGGCCTCCCGGTCAAGCCCAAGGTACGGCTGCGGCACTTCCTCGAGCAACACGGCAAAGGGCGGATCCGCGCCGTGGTGACCTTCACGCCGACCGGCGGCATTCCCCGCACGCTGGAAAAAGTGATCGTGCTGCGGCGCCACCGCGGCTGAGCGCGCGCTCGACTGCTACAGGCGCGGGACCTGGGGCTCGGCGAGGCCGTAGGTGTCGTAGGCGCCGAACTCGGCGAAGGTCTTGTGGGTCGGGCCGTGGTAGTCGGAGGAGGCGGTCGGGATCAGGTCGAGCTCCTCGCAGAGCGCCAGCAGGTGTTCGGTCTGCTCCTTGCCGTGGGTCGGGTAGAAGGTCTCGACCCCGTCGACGTCGAGGGCGCGGATCAGCTCCTCGACCTTGGCCGGCTCTGAGATGTCCCAGTAGGGGTGGGCGACGACGGCGATGCCGCCCGCCCGCTTGATCGTCTCCACGGCCTGCTCGGCGGTCGGCCAGCGGCGCGGCACGAAGGCTTTGGCGCCAGGCACGAGGTACTCCTCGAAGAACGGCCCGAGGTCGCCGGTTGCGCCGGCCGCCCGAGCGATGTGCGGCCGCCCGATCGAGAGAGCGTCGCCCGCCTCCTTGACCGCGTCCTCGAGGTGAAGGTCGAAGCCCTCTCCCTGCAGCTTCTCGACGATCTCTCCCGCCCGAGCGACACGTTCATGTTGCGCCCGCTCACAGGCCGGCGCGATCGCCCCCAGATCCACCCAGTAGCCGCAGACGTGCAGGTCTTCCGCGTACTCGTGCACGCAGGACATCTCGATGGCCGGAACCAGTTCGATCCCCATGCGCTCGGCAGCTTCCATCGCCTCCGGCACCCCCGCAATCGCGTCGTGGTCCGTCAGCGCCAGCGTCGTGACGCCGGCTTTCGCGGCTTCCTCGACGACGCCGGCGGGCGCCAGCTGCCCATCGGAGACGGTCGAATGCGACTGAAGCTCGATCAACATTGGCCGGGCAGCCTAGCGTGGCGCGTACATGATGATGCCGACGCCCGCCAGGCAGACCGCTGCTCCCGCGAGGTCGTAGCGATCGGGATGGAAGCTGTCGAAGGCCATGCCCCAGGCAATCGAGCCGATGATGAACACCCCGCCATAGGCAGCGAGGACACGCCCAAACTCGTTCTCGGGTTGGAGGGCGGCAATGACGCCGTAGAGCCCGAGCGCGGCCACTCCAAACATGACCGCCGGCAGTCCCTTCCCGTCACGAAGGCCGATCCAAATGAGATAGGCGCCGCCGATCTCGGCCAACGCGGCGGCGACGAAGAGCGAGATCGACCTGCCGGTCACGGCGGGCATGATCGCGGCGCCTCCCGGCCGAAGGCGTCGGCAAGCCCATCGGCGAGGGCCCGGGCATCCTTGGGAGCGGCGATAGACATGACCAGCTCGCCTTCGTCCTCGCGCAACGAGAGATCGAGAAACGAGCAGCACTCGGCCTCGGCGGCGACGATGCCCTCCAGTTGCCGTCGCGTTCCGGGGTCCAGCCGGAAGTGCAGCAGGTGGGTTTCGTCGTGCATGGTGCGGGAGAGCAGGCTTCTCGCGCCAACCTCCGCGATCGCCGCAAGGCGCTGCTGGAGCTCTCCGGTGCCGAGCGAGCAGGCGATTGGGATGTCGTCGGGCATCGTCGATTCCTCCGTTTTTGGGGTTCGGCGCTAGTGTTGACCCTGAACCTGGGTTTAGGTCAAGCGAGGATTCTCATGCCCGAAGCAACCCTCAGCATCGGCGAAGTTGCCGGCAAGGCCGGCGTCAACGTGTCGGCGATCCGCTATTACGAGCGTCAGGGTCTCCTTGCCGAACCGGATCGTGTCGGGGGTAAGCGCCGCTACACGGAGGCTGTCATTCGAAGGCTCGGGATCATCGACGCGGCCAAGCAGGCCGGGTTCTCGCTGGCGGAGGTCGGCGTCCTGCTGGCCTCCACCGACCGGGGAGCTCCGGCCCACGAGCAGCTTCGAGCACTTGCGACCCACAAGCTACCCGAGGTGGATGCCCTGATCGAGCGCGCCCAGACGATGCGCGATTGGCTTCTGCTCGCCGAGGAATGCGGCTGCGAAACGCTCGATGCCTGCGCGCTGTTCGACGAGGGCTCCGCGGCACGGGCGCAGCGATCCTCCGCTGCTTGAGCCAGGCACTCTCGTCCGTTGCGGCTGAATAGACTGCCGCCTCCGATGTTCGAGAAGGTGCTCATAGCCAACCGCGGCGAGATCGCCATCCGCGTCGCGCGCACGCTCGAGGAGATGGGGATCGGGTCCGTCGCCGTTTATTCGGAGATCGACCGCGACGCACCCCACGTGCGCGAGGCCGACGAGGCGTTCCTGATCGGCCCGGCGGTTCCGGCCGAGAGCTACCTGAACATCGAGAAGATCATCGAGACGGCGAAGGCGGCGGGCGCCGAGGCGATCCATCCCGGCTACGGCTTCCTCGCCGAGAACGCCGCTTTCGCCAAGGCCTGCGCCGAGGCGGACATCGTCTTCATCGGTCCCCCGCCGGCGGCGATCGAATCGATGGGCTCGAAGACCCGGGCCCGGGAGATCATGGCCGAGGCGGGCGTGCCGATCGTCCCCGGCGCCACCGAGCCGGCGGTGGACGTCGCTGCGGCCAAGCAGCAGGCCGAGGAAGCCGGCTACCCGGTCGCCTGCAAGGCGGCTGGCGGCGGCGGCGGCAAGGGCTTCCGCGTCGCCCTGACCCCTGACGATCTCGAGGAGGCCTTCGAGGGTGCCGCTCGCGAAGGCGAGAAGTTCTTCTCCGACGACCGGGTCTACGTCGAGCGCTACCTCGAGGATCCCCGCCACGTCGAGGTCCAGGTTCTGGCCGACTCGCACGGCAACGTGATCCACCTCGGCGAGCGCGACTGCTCGATCCAGCGCCGCCACCAGAAGGTGATCGAGGAGGCGCCAGGGCCCCAGGTGGACGCCGAGATGCGTGAGCGGATCGGCAAGATCGCCACCGATGCCGCCGCCGCCGTCGGCTACCGAGGCGCCGGCACGGTCGAGGGCATGCAGGTCGGCGACGAGTACTTCTTCCTCGAGATGAACACGCGGGTCCAGGTCGAGCACTGCGTGACCGAGATGGTCACCGGCGTCGACATAGTCCGCGAGCAGGTCCTCGTCGCCGCCGGCGAGCCGCTGACGATCGCCCAGGAGGACGTCGAGCTGCGCGGCCACGCGATCGAGTGCCGGATCAACGCCGAGGCCGCCCACAAGAAATTCGCCCCGGCACCGGGGGCGATCACCTCTTACCGCGAGCCTGCGGGCCCGGGCGTGCGGGTCGACTCCGGGGTCGAAGCCGGCTCCGAGGTGACGCCGATGTACGACCCGATGGTCGCCAAGCTGATCGTCTGGGACGTCGATCGCGAGCACGCGACGCGACGCATGCTGCGGGCGCTGGGCGAGTACGAGGTCGGCGGCCTGACCACGCTGATCCCCTTCCACAGCGCGATCCTCGCCACCGAGCAGTGGGCCAACGGGGAGACCTGCCGCGACCTGATGGAGGACCGCGATTGGCTGAAGACGACCGCGCCGGTTGAGGCCGACGCGCCCGAGCTGCCCGAGGGCGCCGAGGTCGTCGCCCGCGACTACAAGGTCGAGGTCTCCGGCAAGCTCTTCGACGTCAAGGTGATCGGCGAGGCGATGGCGGCCGGCGCAGCGCCTGCCGCGGGCGGCAAGAAACCGCCGAAGCGCGATCGCAAGGCGGGGGGAGCCGCGGGAGCCTCCAGCGAGTCGCTGCCCTCGCCGCTGCAGGGCACGGTGCTCAAAGTCGCGGTCGAGCAGGGCGCCGAGGTCGCCGAGGGCGACCTGATCTGCGTGATCGAGGCGATGAAGATGGAGAACGAGATAGCCGCCCATCGCTCCGGCAAGGTCACCGCCCTCAATGTCGCTCAAGGCGCAGCAGTCTCCAGCGGCGATGTTCTAGCTGTCATCGAGTAGCAGCTCCCCTAAGCGGCGAACGGAAACGCCACACAAGGCGGAGTTGGGCTGTCCCTCCAGCGCAGCGGCGTCCTGTTTTTCGCCAAAAGGCGATCTCGGACGGCTATCAGCGATTCGCGGCGAAAAACCCAGCAAGCAGGAGGGACAGTCCAACTCCGCCTACGGGTGCTTCTTTTCCCGTTCCCGCCGTTCCTTTTCCCGTTCCTGTTCGTGTTCGAGCACTTCCTTCTGGCGCTGGGCGCGCAGCCGCTCGAATTCGACCCGGGTCAGCGGGAACGGTGGCGTCGGTTCGCGGCATTCCCGCCCGACGCAGTTCTCGTAGCGCCGCAACTGCCGGTGGAGGAAGTTGCGGATCGGGTAGAAGTTCGGCTCTCTGACGATGTTGTTGAGCTCGTTCGGGTCCTTGTTGATGTTGTAGAGCTCCTTCTCCCCGTCGGGCCAGGCGATGTACTTGTAGGGGCCGAGGCGGATTCCCTCGTAGTTCAGGGGTGGGGCCAGCAGTGAGGCCTGTGCTTCGCTGCCCGCGCTCGAGACGCCTGCCTTTGGCTTCGGGTCGGTGCTCCCGTCGCCCCCCGGCACGCCGCCGTCGCCTTCGCCGGTGGAGGAGATCGCCCCGTTTGCTTCCACGTCGCTCGTCTGCACGAACGACTCGAAGAGGATCGGCCGGCGGGTGCGCAGTTCCGGATCGCGCAGGAACGGGACCATCGAGCGCCCGTCGACACTCTTGTCCGGTTCGACCCCGGCCAGGTCGAGGATGGTCGGCGCGATGTCGATGTTCGCCGTCAGCTCCCCGGTCGACGTGTCGGGCTTGATTCCGGGCCCCCGGATCAGGAAGGGCAGGTGCGTCGACGGCTCGTAGGCGAGGAACTTGCCGCCGATCAGGCGATGCTCGCCGTAGAAGAAGCCGTTGTCGGAGGTGAAGAGGATGTAGGTGTTGCGCAGGCGGTGCAGCTGGCCCAGGGTGTCGACGATCTCTTTGACCCCGTCGTCGACCGAGCGCAGCGACTCCAGCGCCTTCTCGTAGTAGACCTTGTAGGTCCGCGTGTCGCTCGGGGTCAGATGTTCGGCTTCGCGGATGAAGCTCGGCTTGTCGCTGACGTTGCCCTCGTCGAACCCTTCCGAGCGGTCATGAGGCAGCTTCGCTCCCTTGAACCAATTGTAGTGGCGCACCGCCGGCTCGGGTCCGGCCGGTTTGCGGAAATCGCCGTGCGGAGCGGTGTAGTCGAGCTGCATGTAGAAGGGCTGTTCGGGCGAGGTGGCGAGCAGTTCTTCCCGTGCCATCCAGTTGAAGACGTCGGTCTCGTACAGGCACGGGCGCCCTTCTTCGGGTGCGAAGGGGCAGCCGGCCGGGTCACGTTCGGTGTATTCGCGTGGTTCCCAGGTCCCCGAGTTGCCGTAGGGTTCGCTGACCTGGCCGTTGTTGTTGAGTCGGTAGCCGTAGAAGTAGTGGTCGGTGTCGGCGTTGAGCACGGTGTGCCATGAGCTCCAGCCCGGTGGCACGGTGGTCCCGTTGTCGTAAGGTTCGTCGCCGTAGCCGTTGAGGAACTTGCCGATGTGGATCGTGCGGTAGCCGGCGCCCTGCAGCCAGGTGGCTAGGTTGTGGCTGTAGGCGGCGCGGAAGGAGAAGCCGTAGTAGCCGCCGTTGGGCTGCACGTTGCCCTTGACGCCGGTGTTGTGGGCGTAGCGCCCGGTCAGCAGGCTGACCCGCGAGGGGCAGCAGAGCGGGTAGGAGACGTAGTAGCGGTTGAAGGTCTCGCCTTTCCCGGCAAGCAGTTCGAGCGTGTTCGGCATCGCGCGGATCTCGGCCGCGCCGGGGAAGGGGGTGAAGGCGGCGTAGAGCTCGTCGAGGGTCTGGTCGTCGGTCTGGATGACGACGAAGCTCGGCGGTTCGGAGTTGGGGTCGAGCGGCGGTTCTTCTTCCACTTCCAGCGCGTGGGCGTGGGCGACGCTCAGGACGAGCGCGCAGAGCAGCGCCAGCAACGCCGCCGCGACGAGCGGGCGGGCGCGCGAAGACCCTCGGTTGTGGCTCAGTCGGTCCATCGAATTCGGGGACGCCTCCGGGCGGCCTACGGTCGTAACCGTCACCCTGCGACGAAGTTGCGAAAGCGGAACGCTAGAAGACGGCCAGGACGGGCCGGCTAACCGGCGCCGAGCTTTTTGGCCGCTTCACGGAAGTTCTTGACGGTCGCGCTGGGCGCTTTGCGGCCGTCGAGCTTCTCTCCGTGGCGGTTGACCCAGATGACCGGGACCTTCATTTTCAGCAGCGGCGCGACGTCGGTCGTGTAGTCGCAGCAGATATGGAGCCAGCCTTTTTTGCCGCCGATCCGCCGTGCGCACTCTTTGAAGTGGACCGGGTCGGGCTTGTAGCTGCGCACCTGCTGCGCGGTGACGACCAGGTCCAGTTCGGTGCGCAGGTGGCGGCGCGAGATGCCGAGCAGTTTGTCGTCGATGTTGGAGATGATCCCGATCTCGTAGCGTTTGCCGAGCCGGTCCATTGCCGCGTTGGCCTCGCGGAAGGGCAGCCAGTAGGCGACGCTGTCGGGGAGGAACTGGGCCCTGGAGGGCTCGATCTCCCAGCCGACCTCGCGGGCGACTTTGACGATCGTGCGGCGCAGGACCTCGGCGTACAGTTCGTAGGAGCCGGCCATGATTTCGGCCTGGACTTCCATGAAGCGCTCCAGGAAAGGCCCCTCGTCGAAGCTGAAGCCATCCTTGGCGGCCTCTTTCTTGCACGCCTCGATGATCCCCTTCTCCCAATCGATCAGGGTTCCGTAGCAATCGGTGGTCACCCAGGTGATGGATTTGAGAGCGGGAAGAGGCACGGGGCGCGGCATCTTATAGGCTGCCGCCCGGCCCAGGCAGGGCTCCTCTTCCAATGGACCTTCTCGAGTATCAAGGCAAGCAGCTCTTCGCCGCGCACGGCATCGCCGTGCCGAGCGGCGAGGTTGCCTCCACGGTCGAGGACGCCGTCGCCGCCGCGGAGCGGATCGGCTACCCCTGCGCGATCAAGGCCCAGGTGCTGATCGGCGGCCGCGGCAAGGCCGGTGGGATCAAGATCGCCGCCGACCGGGGCGAGGCCGAGCAGCACGCCGGGGCGATCCTCGGCATGGACATCGTCGGTCCCCACGGCGAGGGGCCGTTCCGGGTCGACCAGGTCTGGATCGAGGGCGGCTCGGCGATCGCCACCGAGTACTACGCCTCGGTCATCCTCGACCGCGGCGAGAAGAAGCTTCTGGCGATGGTCTCCGCCAAGGGCGGCATGGACATCGAGGCGGTCGCCGCGGAGGATCCGGAGGCGCTGGTCAAGGAGCACGTCGACCCGACCAAGCCCTTCACCGCGGCCGAGGCGCGGCCGATCGTCGACGCAGCCGGGCTCGCCGAGGACGTCCGCGACGCTGCCGCCGAGGTGCTGGCGAAGCTCGCCGAGACCGCGCAGGCCGAGGACGCGACGCTGATCGAGGTCAACCCGCTGATCGTCACCGAGGGCCGTGAGGTCGTCGCCCTCGACGCCAAGGTCACCATCGACGGCAACGCCCTCTACCGCCACGAGGGATTGGCCGAGCTCGACGCCGAGTCGATCGACGACCCCCAGGAGGCGATGGCGCGGGAGAAGGGCCTCACCTACGTCAAGCTCGACGGCAACGTCGGCATCCTCGCCAATGGGGCCGGGCTCTGCATGTCCACCCTCGATGTCGTCGCCCAAGCCGGCGGCGCCCCGGCCAACTTCCTCGACGCCGGCGGCGGCTCCAAGGCCGACGCGATCGTCGACGCGCTGACCGTGATCACCACCGACCCGAAGGTCACGGCGATCCTCTTCAACATCTTCGGCGGCATCACCCGCTGTGACGAGATCGCCAAGGGGATCGTCGAGGCCTCGAGCCGGCTCGACCTCGGCCTGCCGCTGGTCGTCCGTCTCGACGGCACGAACTCGGAGGAGGGGTTGGCGATCCTCGCCGAGGCGGGCCTGGCCAACCTGCACCAGGAGACGACGATGCTCGGCGCCGCGCAAAAGGTCGTCGAGCTGGCGGGGGGTTCCTCATGAGCATCATCGTCAACGAGGACACGAAGCTGGTCGTCTCCGGCCTGACCGGCCGCGAGGGCTCTTTCCACGGGCTGCGCAACCAGGCCTACGGCACCGATCTGGTCGCCGGGGTCACGCCGGGCAAGGGCGGCCAGGACATCGAGGGCGTGCCGATCTTCGACTCGATCCGCGAGGCGGTCGAGCAGCAGGGCGCCAACACCTCGATGATCTTCGTTCCCGCCCGCTTCGCCGCACCGGCGATCGACGAGGCGATCGAGTCCGGCGTCGAGACGGTGATCGCGATCACCGAGGGCATTCCGGTGCTCGACATGCTGGTGACCTACTGGAAGGCGAAGCAGGCAGGGGTGCGGTTGATCGGCCCCAACTGCCCGGGCGTCCTTTCCCCCGGCAGGGCCAACGTCGGCATCATCCCCGCCCAGTTCTTCGACCCGGGCAAGATCGGCGTCGTCTCCAAGTCGGGCACGCTGACCTACCAGATCGGCAACGAGCTGAAGCAGGCGGGCGAGGGCAACTCCTCGATCGTCGGCATCGGCGGCGACCCGATCATCGGCTCGGACTTCATCGACATCCTCGAGCTCTACGAGGCCGATCCGGAGACCGAGATGATCGTCATGGTCGGCGAGATCGGCGGCGACGCCGAGGAGCGGGCCGCCGAGTTCATCGCCTCCGACATCTCCAAGCCCGTGGTCGCCTACATCGCCGGCTTCACCGCGCCTCCCGGCAAGCAGATGGGCCACGCCGGCGCGATCATCTCCGGCTCCTCCGGAACGGCGCAGGCCAAGAAGGAAGCGCTCGAGGCCAAGGGCGTGCGGGTCGGCGAAAGCCCGACCGAGACGGCGCAGATCGCCGTCGAAGTGCTGCGCGGTTAGGCCCTCAGTTGGGAAGGAGCAGGGGGTGTCCCCGCCGTGGCTGGGTTTTTCGCCGGGCGGCTTTCGTCTCTCGCTGACCACGAGGTGCGAAAAACAGGACGCCGCGTACGGCGGAGACACCCCCTGCTCCTCTTATCCGGTGCCTACGCTGGAGGTGCTGGTTGCTCGGTGCCGAGCATCTTTCGTAGCTGGGTGGAGATTCGGGGGGCTTCTGTTTCCAGTTGGCGATGCGTCAGGCGGATGACTCGGTAGCCCTCCGCTTGCATGGCTGCATCGCGGGCTCGGTCTCGCTCGAAGGCGGCGCGGTGGCCGTGGTAACCGAAGCCGTCGAGTTCGACCACGAGACGGTGGCCGGGCCAGTAGGCGTCGACCTCGTGGTCGAGGATCGTGACGTTGGTGAGCGGGGCGGGCAGGTCGGCGAGGTGCTCACGGCAGAACTCGGCGAAGCGGTCCTCCAGCGGGGAGCGGGTGTAGGTGGGCACCCGGGCTCCGGTGAGGAGCCGCCGGACCGGTCGCAGTGCATGGCGCCCATAGCCCTGCTCGCAGACTCGTTCCACGGTTGGCAGCCGGAGAAGGTGAAGCCGGTCGGCCTCCTCCCAGGCCCGCCGCAATTGCCGGAAGTCGACGACTTCGGCGAGGTCGAACAGTGTTCGGGCGACGGTCGTAACCGGAATGCCGCTTTGTTCGGTCGCATCGTCAGGGTAGAGCCGGCCACGATGCAAGCGGATGCCGTCTCGGCCGGGATCAAATTGGCGCCCGATCAGACCCGTCACATCGATCGTCGACCCTCGTTGTCGCGCGAGGCCCCAGAGCTCGGCGGCGCTTCGATGGCTCAGCAGCGCCCCGTCGCCGCAGGCAAGGACCGCGGCAAGCCAGCGCCCGTGCGGGCTCACTCGACCGTGACCAACCGCGAAAGCCTCGCGGTGCAGCCGAAGCAAACGCCCGCCACGCAGCCACCTCTCCAATGTCGCCTTCCCGACTCCCAGCTCTACCAGCTGGCGGCGTCCCACTACTCCGTGTTGTCGCGTTGCCAGCCGCGCCACTGCCCGCCCCCTCTCCTCCCCCAGGCGTGTCCGAGTTTTCGCTTCCATATGGATGCATAAGCTCGGACACGCCCTTGGTTCGCCCCCTTCAGGGCGGGAAGACCGCTGGTTGGGCGCGTTGCTAGGCTCGGAGGAGATGGCTCAGGACACGATTTCATTCGCTCGCGGAGCTCCCAGCGCGGACATTCTTCCGCGGGAGGCTGTGCGGGACGCTGCTGCCGTCGCGCTGGCCGAGGATTGGGAAAAGGCGCTCTCCTACGGGACCGGGATCGGGCATCCCGGCCTCTGTCAGTGGGTGGCCGAACGGCACGGCGGGCTCGATGCCGGAGAGGTGATGATCGCCAACGGCTCGCTGGAGGCGGGCTGGATGCTGTTCGAGCACCTGCTCGAGGCCGGCGATCGGGTCGTTGTCGAGCAGCCGACCTATGACCGCACGCTGCTGATGCTGCAGCGGCTCGGGGTCGAGCTGGTGCCGGTGCCGCTGGAGGACGACGGTCTCGACCTGGGGGCGTTCGAAGCCGCGCTCGGGGACGGCCCGATCAAGCTCGCCCACGTCATTCCCAACTTCCACAACCCGGCCGGCTGCACGCTCTCGGCGGCGAAGCGCACGCGCCTCGTCGAGCTGGCCGCCGAGCACGGCTTCTGGATCTTCGAGGACGACCCCTACCGCGAGCTGCCCTTCGAGGGCGAGGCGTTGGAGTCGATGCTCGAGATCGACTCGGCCGACCGCGTGGTGCACGCCTCGTCTTTCTCCAAGACCGTCAGCCCCGGCGTCAGGGTCGGTTACCTGGCCGGACCGGCTGCGGAGATCGCCCAGTTGGCCAAGCGCGCCAACGAGACCTACATCTCGCCAAACATGCTGGCCGAGGCGGTGGTGCTGGAGCTATGCCGCTCGGGCAAGCTCGACGCCAACATCGATTTCGTCAAGGGCGTGCTGCGCGAGCGCCGCGATGTCTTGGTCGAGGCGCTGGGCGAGCAGATCCCCGAGGCCGAGTTCGTCGTCCCCGGCGGTGGCTACTTCCTCTGGCTCGACCTCGCCGCGGGCACCGACACCTCCGCGCTGCTCGCCGAGGCCAAGGGTGAGGGCGTCGCCTTCGTCGCCGGCCCGGACTTCATGATCGAGGGTGGGGAGAACAGCCTCCGCCTCTCCTTCGCCAGCGTCCCTCCGGAGCGGATTCCGGAGGGCGTGGCCCGCATCGCCCGCGCCCTGGAGCGGGTCCGCGCCGCTTCGCCCGCTTAACTGGCCGGCTCGTACTGATCCGATCGTTGCCGCCGGCCCGTAGTGGGGGAAGAACCCGAACCCCGCGACCAGGAGGCAGCAGCATGGCCGTTCCCAAAGAACCGAACGCCTTAGCTCGAATGGCGAAGGACCCAGTCTCGCGGCGCAAGTTCATTGCGCTGGGCGGAGGCTCTGCCGCCGCCGCGTTCCTCGTCGCTTGTGGCAGCGACAGCAGCTCGACCACGACCACCGCAACCACCTCGGCGGGCGGCGACGCCGTGATCGAGGAAAAGTTCGGCAAGGGAGACGTCGGCATCCTCAACTACGCGCTGACCCTGGAGTACCTGGAGACCGCCTTCTACGCCGACGTGATCAAGAGCGGCCTCTTCAAGGGCTCCGATCTGGCGACGATCCGCAAGTTCGGCAGCGAGGAGGCCGAACACGTCGCCGCGCTCACCGGGTTCGTCAAGAAACTCGGCGGGAAGCCCGCCCCGAAGCCGAAGACCGAATTCCCCCTGAAGAGCGCCAAGTCCGTGCTCGAACTGGCCGGGACCGTCGAGAACCTCGGCGCCGCCGCCTACCTGGGCCAGGCGGCGAACATCAAGGCCGCGGAAGTGCTCGCGGCGGCGCTCTCGATCCACAGCGTCGAGGGCCGCCATGCGGCGACCCTGAACACGCTGCTGGGCGAATCGATCACGCCCGACGGCGCCTTTGCGGTGCCGGCCGGTGCGCCTGAAGTGCTCGAGTCCGTCGAACCCTTCATCGTCAGCTGAACCGGCGAACGAAGCGAAAGGAGAACGAGATGAACGACAAAGAATTGGCACAGCCCGAGCTCGCCGGCGTCCACATCGACGCGGCAGACGATGGCGACTTTTCCCGCAGCGAGGTGATCCTCAAGGGGGCGCTGGCCGCGGGTGCCGTCTACGGCGCCATGTCGGTCGCTCCGTTCGTCAGCCGAGCGCTGGCGATGTCCGAAGGCGGCGACGTCGGCATCCTCAACTTCGCCCTCACCCTCGAGTACCTGGAGTCGACCTTCTACAAGGAAGCGAAGCAACGGGCCGGAGCGAGTGGCGAATTGAAGAGCCTGATCGCCCTGGTCGCCCGCGACGAGGACGAACACGTCGGGGCGCTCACCGAAACGATCAAGAAGCTGGGTGGCAAGCCGGTGGCGGAGCCGAAGTTCGACTTCCCCTACAGCGGCACCGCCGGTTTCCTCGAGCTTGCCCAGACCTTCGAGGACACCGGCGTCAGCGCTTACAACGGCGCCGCGCCTCAGATCAAGTCCAAAGAAGTGCTCGGCGCGGCCGGCTCGATCGTCCAGGTCGAGGCACGACACGCGGCGGCGATCCGCCTGCAGAACAAGCAGGAACCTTCGCCGGAAGCGTTCGACCCCTCGCTCGAAGAAGCCGAAGTCCTCAAGGCGGTGGAACCCTTCATCGCATGAAGCCCGAGCGCCTCGCAGACGAGGAGCTGATGCCGCTGATCGGTGAGAAGGATGCTGCTGCTTTCGAGGTGTTCTACGACCGCCACGGCGGCGCCGCCTACTCGCTGGCCTATCGGATCGTCGGCGAGCGGGCGGCGGCCGAGGACGTCACCCAGGAGGCCTTCGTCTCGATCTGGCGCAGCGGCGCCCGCTACGACAGGGCGCGCGGCAGCGTCCGCTCCTGGATGCTGGGGATCGTCCGCAACCGGGCGATCGACCTGCTGCGCAGCCGCTCCAGTCGGGCGCCGAAGCTCGGCTTCGACGACGAGGCGGTGCTCGAGCAGAGGCCCGCGGACGAGTTCACCGACACGGAGGCGCTGCGCCGCGAGACCGCGCGGGAGGTGCGCGGCGCCCTCGACGAGCTGCCGGGCGAGCAGTCGAAGGTGATCGAGCTCGCTTACTTCGGCGGCTTCAGTCAGTCTGAGATCGCCACGATGGTCGGGGTGCCGCTGGGCACCGTCAAGGGCCGCATGCGGCTCGGCTTGGAGAAGATCAGGGGACGACTCGCGGAGGGCTTGGCATGAACGAGAGAGAGCACGAGACGCGGCGCGACGACATCGCCGCCTACCTGCTTGGCTCGTTGGAGCCGGGCGAGGCGGCGGAGATGGAGCAGCACCTGGCCGCTTGCGAGGAATGTCGCACCGAGCTCGAGTGGCTGCGGCCCGCCGCGCAGGTGCTGCCCGAGTCGGTGGAGAAGGTCGAGCCGTCGGCGCAGCTGCGCTCGCGCATCATGGGCGAAGTCGAGGCCGACGCGGGCCGCAAGCGGTCGGGAATCCGCCTCGGTGGCAGGATGCGCTCCCTCGGTCTGCGCCCGGCCGTAGGACTGGCCGCGCTCGCGCTCCTCGTCGCCGGAGTCGCCGGCTACGCGATCCGCGACTCCGGCTCGGGCAGCGGCACGACCACGGTTGCCGCGGGGCACGCTCCCGGGGTGATCGCGAAGATGGTCAGTGAGGGCGACAGCGGCACGCTGCGCCTGGCCAACGTCCACCAGCTTCCCGCCGGCGAGGTCCTCCAGGCCTGGGTTCAGCGCGGCAAGCGGATCGAATCGGCGAAGACGCTCTTCGTCCCCAATCGCGACGGCACGGCAACCGCCGTGATCGACGACTTGCAGGGCGTCAACACGGTGATGGTGACCGCCGAGCCGCGCGGCGGCAGCAATTATCCGACCTCGGAACCGATTGTCTCGATGGCTATCCCCCAATAGGGCAGCTGGGCTCAGCGACCGTAGCGGTCTCTGGACAGCACGAGCTGCTCGGGGATTGCAGCCCTCGGTGGCGGCGCCGGGTCGGCGCGGACCGAGACCGTCTCGGCGACGCTGCGCGAGACGCGGTGCGAGCCGTCGGCGGAGGCGATTGTGATCTCGTCGTCATTCGAGCTCTCCAGCGTGCCCTCCAGGCCCGGCTCGAGCCCGGCCGCTTTGAGGTAGTGGAGCAGCTCCTCCGCCTCGTTCTCGAAGCGCAGCACGTGGACCTTGGCGCCGACCTCGACGTCGGCAAGGAGCGAGCCGGTCTCGCGAACGCCCTCGACGATCGGGTGGCCGTGCGGGCAGGTCGTCGCGTCGCCGATCGCGGCCCGCATCCGCTCCTCGAGCACCGGCGACATCGCGTGCTCGATTCGCTCCGCCTCCTCGTGCACTTCGTCCCAGGGGATGCCGAGGACGTCGGTGAGGAAGCGCTCGATCATGCGGTGGCGGCGGACGATGTGGCTGGCGTGCTCGCGCCCGGACCCGGTGAAGGCGAGCGATTTGTCGGCGTTGCGCTCGACGTAGCCGTCGTCGATCAGGCGGCCGACCATTTCGTGCACGGTGGGGGGCGAGAGCTGCATCGCGCGGGCGATGTTGGCGCCGGTCATCGGCAGCCCGGCCTCCTCCAGCCAGAACATGATCTCCAGGTACTCCTGCTCGGCGACGGTCGCGTCGGTCATCGATTCGATACTAGCTGCGCTCCATCAGCGTCGAGACCACGGCCTCGTAGAAGCCGTCGCCCATCGTTCCCTCGGTGACCGTGGCGTTGTCCCAGGCGGCGAGCGCGGCTCGCAGCCCGGGATCTCGCTCGGGCCCGTTGGCGACGACGAAGAAGCGGCCGACCGCGGCGGCGACCTCGAGGTCCTCGACCGAGTCGCCGACGGCGATGCACTCGGCCGGGTCGAAGCCGCGAGCGCGAGCGTGGGCGGCGACCGCGTTCGCCTTGCTGACGATCTTCGGGACCAGGTGGTAGGCGTGGGTGGGGCCGTCGATCGCGGGCATCTCGCGGCCGATCGCGCCGTTGTCGAGCAGGCGCAAGTCCCCGTGACCGGAATCGGCGAGCAGCTCGTTGGCCTCGCCCACGTCGACCTTGCCGCGGAAGAGGTGGGAGAGGACGCGACCGTGGTGCCAGGGCGAGTGGTACTCGAGCCGCCCCTCGAAGCGCTCGAAGAGCAGCTTCGGGATGCCTTCCCGCTCGAGCTTCTCGTAGACGGTGCCGTCCTCGTCGGGGACGAGGTCGCCGGTCAGCAGCGTCGTCTCGCCGTCGATCGCGAAGGCGCAGCCGGCCTCGTAGATGTAGGAGGCCTGGCCCATCAGGCGGGCCGCCTCGTGGACCTGGGGCTCGCGGCGGCCGGACATGATCACCACCTCGACCCCGGCCCGGTGGCAGGCCTCCAGGCCGCGCGACTGGGCCAGCGAGAAGCCGCCCTCGGCGTCGCGGAAGAGCGAAGCGCCCTGCCCGAGCAGGGTCCCGTCGAGGTCGGTATAGACGCATCGCAGTGGCATGGTGCGGTCGCTACGGTAGCCGGATGCCCTGGCGCCTCGCCGATCGGACGCTCGACCTGGAGCAGCCGGTCGCGGCCGGGATCGTCAACGTCACCGCCGACTCGATGTTCGAGGGGGCGCGCAGCGGGACGCCGGAGCAGGCTGTCGCCGACGGGTTGGCGCTGGTCGAGGCCGGTTTCGACATGCTCGACGTCGGCGCGGTCGCGGCGCGCAGCGGACCTCCGGTCGGTGCCGAGCAGGAGGCGGCGGCGCTGGTCCCGGCGATCGAAGGGCTGGCCGATGCGGGCGTGCCGGTCTCGGCCGACACCTTCTCGGTCGAGGTGGCGCGGCGCGCGCTGGCGGCGGGGGCTGCGGCCGTCAACGACATCTCCGGCGGCTCGGAGGAGATGTTCGAGCTGGTCGCGGAGACAGGCTGCGGCTACGTGCTGATGCACATCGAGGGCCCGCCGCGGGTCGATCGGCCGGCACGCGAGTATGGGGACATCGTCGAGCACCTCGAGTCGTGGTTCGGGGGGAGAGTCGAGCTGGCCTCGCGACTTGGAGTTGCCGAGGAGCAGATCGCCATCGACCCCGGACTCGACTTCGACCTGACCACCGAGCAGGACCTGGAGATCCTGCGGCGGCTCGCCGAGCTGCGCACGCTCGGCCTGCCCCTCTACGTCTCGCTCTCGCGCAAGGACTTCATAGGAGAGGTCCTCGCCGGGAGCTGGGAGGAGCGCCTGCCGGCGGGCGAGCGCGAGTGGGGCACGGTCGCGGCGGCGACGCTGGCGGTGCGCGAGGGCGCGGACGTCCTGCGCATCCACGATCGGTCGACCTTGCAGGCTGTGCGGGTGGCGGGACGGATACGTGGCTAAGAGCCTGCTGGAGGCTCCTTGGAGCATCGCCATCGATCCGGCACGCCGCGACGGGCGCATCGTCGCCGAGAGCAGCGAGCCGGAGCGCAAGGCGAAGCCGGTGGCGATGCCGCGCTCGCTCGACTCGGGACTGGTCGAGGCGCTGGGCAGGGCCGGGATCGAGCGTCTTTACTCGCACCAGCGCGAGGCGCTGGAAGCAGCGGCCGCCTCCAACTTGGTGATCACCAGCGGTACCGCCTCGGGCAAGAGCCTCGCCTTCAACCTGCCGGTGCTCGACGGCATCGCCCGCGACCCCAAGCGCCGCGCCCTCTACCTCTACCCGACGAAGGCGCTCGCGCAGGACCAAGCGCGCAAGCTCGCCGCACTGCGCCCGCCGGGCCTGCGCGAGGCGATCTACGACGGCGACACGCCGCGCGAGGAGCGCCCGGCGATCCGTCGCCGCAACAACCTCGTCCTCACCAACCCCGACATGCTGCACGTCGGCCTGCTGCCCAACCACAAGAGCTGGGGTGACTTCATCGCCAACCTCGGCTGGGTCGTCGTCGACGAGGCGCACACCTACCGCGGTGTCTTCGGCTCGCACGTCGCCAATGTGCTGCGGCGGCTGCGCCGGGTGGCGCGGGCCTACGGCGCCGAGCCGCGCTTCCTGCTCACCTCGGCGACGATCGCCAACCCGCTGGAGCTGGCCGAGCGGCTGGTCGGCGAGCCATTCGAGCTGATCGACGACGACGGCGCCCCCGGCAGCGGGCGTGAGATCGCGATGTGGAACCCGCCGCTGATCGACAAGGCGAGCGGGACGCGGCGCTCCGCCCTGTCCGAGGCGGCGGACCTGCTCGCCGAGCTGGTCTCGCAAGGGGTGCGGACGATCTGCTTCCTCAAAAGCCGGCGCGGGATTGAGCTGATCCAGCGCTTTGCCGGGGAAGCGCTGCAACGGCGGGGCAAGCCCGAGCTGGCGGCGCGGATCGCGCCCTACCGCGGCGGCTACACGCCGCAGCAGCGGCGCGAGATCGAGGCGCGGCTGGCGGGGGGCGAGTTGCTCGCCGTGGTCGCGACCGACGCCCTGGAGCTGGGGATCGACATCGGCGAGCTCGATGCGGCGATCTGCGTGACCTTCCCCGGCACCGTCGCCAGCCTGCGCCAGATGTGGGGACGGGCGGGACGCCGGCGGCGCGGCCTGGCGGTCTACGTCGCCGGCGCCGACGCGCTCGACCAGTTCTTCTGCCGCCACCCCGACGAGTTCGTCGGCCGGCCGGTGGAGGCGGCGATCCTCGACCACGAGAGCGAGCAGATCGCCTCGCGGCACATGGTCGCGGCGGCCTACGAGCTGCCGCTGAGCAGCGCGGACGACGAGGTCTTCGGCGAGGGTTGGCGCGAGCGCGCCGAGCGGCTGACCGCGGCGGGTGAGCTGCGCCGAGCGGGCGGTCGGTTGCTCCCGGCCGACAGCGGCTTCGTCGCCGCGAAGATCCCCCTGCGCTCGGCCTCGGCGGACTCGGTCGCGGTGATCGAGCGCGACTCGGGCGAGATGCTCGGCCTGGTCGAGGCGGAACGCGCCTTCACCACGATCCACCCCGGCGCGATCTACCTCCACCTGGGGCGCTCATACGAGGTCGAGCAGCTCGACGTCGAGGGACGGCGGGCGATCGTCAGCGGCTTCGACGGCGATTGGTACACGCGGCCGAAAAAGGAGACCGAGATCTACATCGAGCGAGTGCGGGAGCAGCGCACGACCTCGGGCGTCGAGCTGCACTTCGGCGAAGTCTCGGTGAGCGAGCAGGTGATCGCCTTCCAGCGGGTCTCGATCTCCGAGCAGGAGCCGATCGACATCGTTGCCCTCGAGCTGCCCGAGCAGCACTTCGTCACCCAGGCCCTCTGGTACGTGCTGCCGGACAAGCTCAGCGCCGCCCTGCCGACCGAGGTGCTGTTGGGCTCCCTGCACGCGACCGAGCATGGGCAGATCGCGGTGCTGCCGCTGATCGCGATGTGCGACCGCTGGGACATCGGCGGGCTCTCGACCAACGTCCACTTCCAGACCGGCCGCGCGACGATCTTCATCTACGACGGCCACCCCGGCGGGGTCGGGATCACCCTGCGCGGCTACGAGCAGTTCGAGCGCCTGCTCGGCGACGCCGAGCGCCTGATCGGCGAGTGCCCCTGCGAGTCCGGCTGTCCCTCCTGCGTGCAGAGCCCGAAGTGCGGCAACCTCAACGAACCGCTGCACAAGGGTGGCGCGTTGGAGCTGATGAGGAGCATGAGGGCCTCGTGAGCGGAGGGGGTGGGGGTCGCCCTCACAACAGCGGGGAGGTTCGGTTGACCCCCACCCCCTCCGCTCATCACGCGCGTCAGGTTGCCGTCATCGGCTCGGGTAGTTGCGCTGAAGATTCCGAGGCTTGGGGGTTGGCCGAGGAGGTTGGGCGGCTATTGGCTGAAGCGGGGGTGACCGTTGTCTGCGGTGGGCGCGGCGGTGTCATGGAAGCGGCCGCACGGGGGGCGGCTGGGGTCGGGGGAGACGTGATCGGCGTCCTGCCCTGGGTCGACCCCGACGACGCCAACCCCTACTGCACTCAGGTTGTGGCGACGGGTATCGGCCACGCTCGTAACCTCGCCGTCGTCGCCTCGGGTGAAGCCGCGATAGCGGTCGGCGGCGAATGGGGAACGCTCTCGGAGATCGCCCACGCCCGCAACCTTGGGCGGACCGTCGTCGCGCTGCGCAGCTGGAGCGTCTCGGGACGGGATCAGATGGAGGGTGGCCCGGGCATCGTCTCCGCTGAGACTCCGGAGGAGGCGGTCACCGTCGCCTTGGCGGCCATAGCTCGCGGATAGCGAGGATCGCGAAAGCGTGCGACCAAGCGAGGGGCGTGGTCGAGGCGGGGAGCCCGGTGTGGGCGTCTACGCGCTCGGGCAGGAGCCCAAGGGGGGTCGCGGCTCGGCGCAGGTCGGCCATGAGGCCGAGCGCTGCGCTGCGGTCGCCATGCGCTTGGCGCGCATCACCCCGCGTTCGTGCGAGGGCGGCCAGTCCCCAAGCGGTCCATGCCGTTGGCGCCGTCCACGGGTCTTCGCCTCCATGCCAGTTCTGGGAAGGGACGATGCCGAAGCGGTCGCTGCCTAAGGCCAACCTCATCAGGGTGCGCTGGATCGCTGGGAAGAGCGCGGGGTGAGGGAAGGGACGAACCGCCCATGCCGCGGTGGAGTCGCGGCCGGAGCCCGGGTCGTCCGCGATCCGCACGAGCTCGCCGTCGGATTCGAAAGCCGAGTCGATTCGTCGAGAGCTCAGACCGGAGGCAATCGCGTTGCCGAGGTAGTCGCCGGCATCGCCCTCTTGGTAGTCAGCCCGATCTCGCCATGCGTAGCCAGGACGACGGGCCGGAAGCCCCGTGGCCCGTACTGCCGCCGCGACCCATCCCTCCGCATCGCCCTGCGCGTTACGGCCGGCGACGGGGGCACCGGTTCCGTCGAACCGCGCCGCGGCACCCAAGTCGAGTCCGGAGAGGAAGCGGACGATCCGCCGTGCCTCCGATCGGTATCCGGCCGACGCAAGAGCGATCGCAACCGCGCCTGCATCGCGGGGCCAGACGTACGCCCAGCCGTCGCGGGCGCCTGCCACCACAGCACCGCTGCGCCGGTCGGTCAGCGCCCGCAGCACGAGCAGCGAGCGCCGGTACATCGCTCGCGCCCAACTCGGTGCGCCGGGGTCCAGCGGTCGCGCTCTCGAGAGCCAGCGCCGGTCGGCCTGGACCTCTCCCGACCCACCGGCGCGCCGCACGACAGTTACCCGCCGATCGCCGAACCGCGCGGTCGTCTTCAGAACATTGGTGCCCGGCACGTACCGCTGTCGGACGGAGTCGGCTCTCCAGAATGGCAGGGTTCGTCCGCCCCCAAGCTGTGCCCGCGCCACGATCGCCTCGGCGGGTGACACCGACCCCGCGGCCTGTCGCTTCGCCGAGACGGCAACCAGTGGCCGCCCCGCGGGTCCCGGCGCCCGCAGGTCGACGATGTCGCCGTAGGCGTCGACAGCCGAGGTTCGCCCGCCCCCGCCGACCACCGCCACCCCGAAAAGCGGTGGAGGCACCCCTGCCTGCCCGGCCGGGGTTCGGGGGTCGTCGCGGTGCCCGCCGGACAGCGCGACCGCCACCAGGGCCACTGCGCCAAGCGCGATTCCTGCACGAGCCCAAGTCATGGCTCAATCCAAGCAGCCCGATGTCCCGCCGGTCGCTAGCCTTCCCGCAGCGCAGCCCCCGGCCGCGCGGTCCGGGCGAGGTAGCTCAGTTGGTAGAGCACACGACTGAAAATCGTGGTGTCGTGGGTTCGATTCCCACCCTCGCCATTCCGATTTGCCCCTGCACAGCGTCGATTTTCGCAAGCGATCACGGAGCTGTCGATTCGGCGATTTCGAGGCCGGAGTCCAATTCAGGAGTCCAAATCTCGGCCAACGCGGGGTCCGATTAGGATCGGGTTGGCGCTGTTGCGAAGGCCTCAGAGTCGTTCTCCATCGCCTCGTCGAGAATCGTCGCGAGGGCGGTGAGGACCTTCCAGTCCGAGGGGTCGCCGGGGCCGGCCCTGCCGGTCGCGCAGCACGGCTCCAGCGGCTGCAGCCCTGGCCTTTTACTGCATATACATATATTTGTCGAAATTTATTTACTTTTCGTAGGACAACGCCCAGATTGCGCCTTTCAATCACTGCGGAAGCTGGCGAGCAGCTCCTGCTCGCGGCGAGGAGGCACTGATGCGCTACGTTTTCACCGGCTGGCTGTGCGGCTACATCTGCCCGGACTGCCCCGAGGCTCTCTCAGACATGACCGTGCGCCTGTACCGTTCGCGGGACACGCAGGATGTCACCGCCCTGGCGGCGGCGCAGCCAATCGAGACCCTGGCGATGCTCGGTGAGGGGGAGGTCGAAGAGAAGAGCTCGTCGCTCTTTGCCGAGACGCAGACCGACGCGGACGGCCAGTTCTCGTTCGAGCTCGACGAGAAGGACTATGAGGGTGGGGCGTTCGAGATCGATGTCTACTGCGCGACCGTGCCGCATCGCAAGCCGGGCCGGAAGGACCCGAAGCCGCTGCAGCTGTCGATCACTACGCTGCACCCGCGCTGGCGGGAGGTCGCGAAAGAGGACGAGGTGCGCTGGGCATGGGAGTACTGCATCCCGAGCAGGTTCTGGTGTGCGGTTCGCAGCAAATTCGGAGCATGGACGATCTGTGGCAAGGTCAGCGACTGTGCCTCCGGCGTGCCTGTGTCGGGAGTTCTCGTACATGCCTTCGACGCCGACATCGTCCAGTCCGACGCGCTCGGCTCCGGGCTCACGGACGCGTCGGGCAGGTTTCGCATCGATTACCTCCGCTCGGACTTCGAGAAGACGACGCTCTCGCCGCTGATCAACGTCGAGCTGGTCGGCGGGCCCGATTTGTATTTCACCGCGGAGGCGGGGAGCACCACCGTGCTCAGCGAGACGCCGTCGCGGGGCCGAAAACCCGACCGCGAAAACGCCAGCCCGTGCACCTGTGTCGATCTCTGCGTCGAAGCGCCGGCTCCGCCAATCGACACGCCGTGGTTCACGCACATCGGCGACTTCCACATCTATGCCGACATCGACTCGGGAACCGGCACGCTCAACGCCGGGTTCGCCGGGCATGCCGGGTCCGGTTGGGGCTTCTTCGAAAACCTGAAGCTAAAGGGCTTTTGCCCGAAGACGGCGCCCGCCGAACCGTCCGAGCCGATGCGCTACCGCTTCCTCTACGAACATCCGAGTAACCCCGGCGTGCCGGTGCCGATCACGGGGGACTCGCTCGTTGCTCCGGTCGTCGTCGGCTCGAAGCTGATCCAGTGGAAGGTCTCATCGGACTCGCTCGAGTGGACGTTCCAGTCGATTGTCGTCGCCGGTTCGGGCGCGACGCCCGACCCGACGCCGCAGCCGGTCGGGCCAGGTCCCTGGGGCGCACCGCCCAGCCTCGTCATCCAACCGGACCCCGACGGCTGGGTGAAGGTGCACAAGGATGCGCTCGACGGGGGCTTCTACGGCCCGCTGATCAGGTTCAAATCGGCGGCGGCAGCACCGGGCGGCGCCCCGCCGGCCAGCAGCGCCGGCAGCCCGGTGTCCGACCCGAAGAGCGGCGTCGCGCTGAAGCTCACCTTCGAGGCCGAGACCGTCGGCGGCGCCTCCCCCTTCAGCAACGCGGTGGAAAAAGTGCTGGTCAACAATTGGGATGAGGTCCATGACCTCGACCTCCTGCAATTCGGTGGGCCGGGCGGCAGCCCATGCTCCCCCCTGAGCACGGACCTCGACGTCCAGTACACCGTCGATCACGAGCTGATCTCGGATGATTGGGGTCTCTCGATCGAGAGCGCGTCCGGCAGCGCTCCCGGCACCGTCATTCCGCCATATCCCGCTGGAACTACCAGCCGCGGCCATGCCGGAACCCATCACGAGGACATCTCCGCCTGGGCAAGTTGCTCGTACCAGGTATGGCTGTCGACGCGACGGCGATTGACCAACGGCGAGACCGACGATCCGGGGCGAGCCGTTCTGAAGACGTTTTGCAAGTAAGGCCAGCCGACCAGAGTCCTACGAAGTGGCGGCACCGAGAACGGCGTCGATTGCCTCTGCGATCAGCCCGGGGCGTTCGATCTGCGGGTAGTGGGCTGCGTCCGCGAGCTCGATCGTGGGCACCCCTGGGCGGAGCTCCTGCAGGCCGCGTAGCACCTCCACCCGAGCGACCGGATCCTGCATGCCCCAGGCCAGGGTCAGCGCGCCTGGCCAGTCGCGGATCGCGCCGTGCCAACGCTCGGTGAAGCGCTCGCGCTCGGCCATGTAGTTGATCGTCAGGTGGGCGATCCGCTGGCCGCCGTCGTGGGTGAGCAGCGACCACTGGTCGGCCGCCTCCTCGGTGCTGAGCGGATGCTGCGGGGAGAAGATGCGCGAGAACTGGGCGCGGAAGCCGCGCTCGCTGGTCAGTCGGGCGAAGACCGGCCCGAGCCGGCTGCGCAGCAGGTTCTGCCCGAGCGTCGGCTTGGCCAGGTGCAGCAGCATGCTGCCGTTGAAGAGCAGCGCTCCCGCCATGTCCATCCCGAGCTCGTCGCGCAGGTCGCGGGCCATCAGCTCGGTGGCGACCGAGGTGCCCATGTCGTGGCCGACGACGAAGACCGGCGGCGAGCCCGCGCGTCGCACCAGCTCCTCCGCCGCGTCGGCCTGCCAGGCGAGCGTGTACTCATGGTCGCGTGGCTTCTCGGAGAGGCCGAAGCCGAGGAAGTCGAAGCACAGCGTCGCCTCTCCGTGCGGTCGCAGCTCGAGCAGCGGCCGCCAGTCGTAGGAGCTGGAGGGGAAGCCGTGCAGGAAGAGCAGCAGGACCCCTTCGCCCCCTCCGCGACGGCGGACGAACAGCTTGCGGCCGAGGACCTCCTCGGTCGCGCCGTCCCCACGCCAGCTCTGCACCCGCTCGGTCAGCATCGCCGGCCCTACTCGCCGGCGAGGAACCCGTCCGGCTCCTCGACCACGGTGTTGACCAGCTCGCCGATGCCCTCGATCTCGACCCGCACCGTGTCGCCGACGTGGAGCAGATTCTCGCGGACCGGCTGGCGGCCGAGGCCGACGCCGGAAGGGGTGCCGGTGGCGATCACGTCGCCGGGCTCGAGCGTGAAGGCTTCGGAGAGGTGGGAGACCTGCTGGAAGCAGTCGAAGACCATCTCGCTGGTGCGCGCATCCTGTCGCGACTCGTCGTTGACGAAACAGCGGATCGCGAGGTCGTTCGGGTCGCCCAGCTCGCTGGCGGTGACCAGCCAGGGGCCGAGCGGGCCGTGCGTGTCGAAGGACTTGCCGATCGTCATCGTCTGGGCACGGCCCTGCCAGTCGCGCACGCTGACGTCGTTGGCGCAGGTGTAGCCGGCGATGACCTCATGGGCTCGCTCGACCGGCACATGGCGGCAGCGCTTGCCGATCACGATCGCCAGCTCGGCCTCGTAGTCGAGGAAGGTCGAGACCTTCGGCATGTGGACGTCGGCGCCGGGCCCGACCACGCAGGTCACCTGCTTGTTGAAGAAGACCGGCACCTCGGGCGCCTCCATGCCCATCTCGGCGATGTGGTCGCGGTAGTTGAGCGCGATCGCCAGGTACTTGCGGGGGGACGCCGGCGCCAGCAGCTGGACCTCGGCGAGGGGGCGGCGCGGCGCGTTCTCCGCCAGCTTCGCCAATCCGTCCCGGCCGACTCGGTCCAGTGCGGCGGCCGGTTCGGCCGGTGCGTCGGCCACGGAGAGCTCGGCGATCTCCTCATCCAAGACGACGCCCAGCGCCGGGTCGCCGCCGACCGAAGCAAATCGACAGAGCTTCATCGCGCAGGGACTCTGCCAGAGAAGCGCGCGACAGGCGCGACAGGCTTGTCGCCGTGGCCGTCGATCCGGTGACACAGCGAAAAGCGAAAAGGCGAGTAGTTCGTCTATGTTGATCGTTGACTGAGGCGAATGGCGAAGAAATCCTCGATATGGCGACGCAGCATTTGGCGGACTGAGGTCGGAGCCCGGCTCGACGAAATGACCAACCGGCTCGACGCCGTCGATCAACACGACCGCGCGGCCGCGTCCACGACCCCGGTCGACGAGCCGCGAAAAGCAGCCAGGGCGGTCGTCAAAACAAGCCTTGACAAAGCGAGGGCGGCGCTCGAGGAAAAACAGCCCTTCTGGGAGGGGTTGGCGTCTTGGTGGACGGGCGAGTCGATCACCACCGCGTGGGAAGCCATCCACGAAGCCGAAGTAAGGCTCGTGCGGCTCGAGGACGACGAGGCTGTCAAGGCAAATCTGCCCTGGCTGCTCGCCTGGCTCCAGGGCGCGATGGACAAAAGCGAGAAGCGAAAAAGCTTTGAAAAAGAGCTCGAAGATATGGAAAAGAAGGACGCGGAGCTCGATCTAACCCTGATCGAACAGATCTACAGGGCGGTGATCGTCGCCAACAGCGATCGCTACTCGAACCTGAGGACGTTTCGAAACAACCTGATCGTGGTCACCGCGATGCTCGGCAGCTTGGTTTGCGTGCTGGCGGCTTGGCATGCGCTCAACCCGGGTTTCGCGACACTCTGCTCCGCCGCAGACGACAACGGCGTCGCCCACTGCATAGACGGATCGAGCTCCGACAGGTCGGACGTCGCGCTGGTGGCGCTGGTCGGCGCCGTCGGCGGTTTGTTGGCAATCGCCTTTGGCTTGGCGAAAACCGTCACGCCGCCTTCTCGGTACGACCCCCGGATCTGGCAGATCCTGCTCAAGCCGGTCGCCGGCGCCGCGACCGCGCTGGCGGGCGTCCTCTTCATACAGTCCGATCTGTTGATTGGGCCGGCGAGCTCACGCTCGGAGTCCCTGTTCCTGAGCTACGCGGTGATCTTCGGCTTCTCGCAGCAGCTCTTCACGCGTTTCGTCGACAAACGGGGTGGAGAGCTGATCGGCGTCGACGAAGAAAAACCGAAAGACGAATCGAAAAAGTAGGGCCGGCTACTCGAGCTCGCCTATGAGCTCGACGACCCGGCGCTCGATCTCGTCGCGCGTGGCGCGGACCTCCTCGAGCGGGCGGTCCTTGGGGTCGGGCAGCTCCCAGTCGATGTAGCGCTTGCCGGGGATGTAGGGGCACTCATCGCCACAGCCCATCGTCACCACGACGTCGGCCCACTCGGCGTCCTCGTCGTCGAGCTTGCGCGGGATGCGCTTGGACAGGTCGATGCCGAGCTCGGCCATCGCCTCGACCACCTCGGGATGGACGCGTAAGCCCGGCTTCGTCCCGGCCGAGCGGGCCTCGTGGCGACCGGCGGCGGCTCGCTCGAACAATGCCTCGCTGATCTGCGAGCGGCCGGCGTTGTGCAGGCAGACGAAGAGGACGCGGGCCATCAGGCCGGGTCCCCGGCACCGCGGTCGAGTTTTGACCCGGAGAGCGATTCAAAGCTCGACCGCGGCGTGCCGCGAACGAGCTGGTAGGCGAGGGCGCCGATCGCGGCGCCGGCGATCGGGGCGACCAGGTAGATCCAGATCTCGTGCAGTTCGCCCGAGACGAGGCCGGGGCCGAGCGAGCGAGCGGGGTTCATCGAGGCGCCGGTGATCGCGCCGCCGAAGAGGGCGTCGAGGCCGACCGTGCCGCCGATCGCGATCGCCGCCCCGGCGCCGACGGCTCGGGTGTCGGTCGCGACGGCCATGATCACGAACATCAGGAAGGCGGTCAGCACCGCCTCGTAGACGAGGGCGCTGCCGGCGCCGACGCTGGGCACGGTGGCGCCGAGCGAGGCCGGCTCGCTCGGCCAGACGGCAAGCAGCAGCGCCGCCGCCGCGAGCGCGCCGATCAGTTGGGCCGCCACGTAGGCGAGCGCCTCGCGGCCGGGGAAGTGGCGGGTGAGGGTGAAGGCGAGGGTCACGGCCGGGTTGAGATGAGCCCCGGAGAGGTGGCCGGTGGCGTAGACCATCGCCATGATCACCAGGCCGAAGACGAGCGAGACGCCGACGGAGCCCAGCGTGGCGTCGTGGACAGTGTTGGTGACGATTGCGCCGCAGCCGGCGAAGACGAGGGCGAAGGTACCGATCGCCTCAGCGGCCGCGCGGCGCAGCAGGTCGGGGCGGCCGTTCACGCGAAGACCTCCCGCACCGAGTCGAGCGCGCCGGGCACGAGGCTGAAGTAGCTGTAGGTGCCGCGCGTCTCGCGGCTGACGATGCCCGCCTCGACCAGCAGCTTGAGGTGATGGCTGACGGTTCCCTGCGAGAGGCCCAACAGCGGTTGCACCTCGCAGACGCAGACGGGCTCCCCGGCGGCGCGCAGCAGCAGGTTGACGATCCGCAGCCGCCGGCGGTCGGCGAGCGCCTTGATCACCGTCTCCAGCTCGGCCGCGCGCTCCTCGGAGAGCGAGGATCCCGCCAGCGGGGTGCAGCACTCGATCGTGGGCAGGTCGACCGGCATCTTCCGCACGGTACCACCATTCATCGATAGCTATCGATGAAACCTCGACTACAATTCGCGGCGAGCGATGGGGCTCGCTCCCTCATAAGCGCGGTTCGATCCGCTGACGGTCCCTACCACGTCCATCGACGCTGATAGGAGACCTGCGCAATGCGAGTGACCCGATTCGATCTTCGCCGCTTGGCCGCGATCTACGTCGGCGGGGTGCTCGGGGCGTTGGCCCGGGTGGGCCTCTCCGAGGCGACGCCGCATGGCCCGGACGGCTGGCCGTGGGCGACCTTCGCCGTCAACATGGTCGGCGCCCTGCTGCTCGGCTACTTCGTCACTCGCCTCCGCGACCACCCCGAGGACAGCCTCGCCCACCCCTTTCTCACCACCGGGATCTGCGGCACGCTGACCACCTTCTCCACCCTGCAGCTGGAGCTGTTCGAGATGATCGACGGGGGTCACCTGGGCCTTGCCGCCGCCTACGTCGGCGCGACCCTCGTCGCCGGCTTCGCCTTCGTCCGCCTGGGGATCGCATTCGAGCGCCGTCCGGAGGCCGCCTAGTGAGCGCGCCCGCCTGGGTCGCAGTCGGCCTGCTCGGCGGAGCCGCGGCCGCCGCGCGCTTCCTGATCGACACGGCGATCACGGCGCGCACCGACCACCCCTTCCCGCACGGCATCCTCGCGATCAACATCTGCGGTGCGCTGGCGCTGGGACTGGTCGCCGGCGTGGCCCTGGAAGGCGAGGCGCTGGTGATCGTCGCCGGCGGCGGCATCGGCTCCTTCACCACCTTCTCCACCTGGATCCTCGACTCGCACCGGCTCGCCGAGGCCGGCCACACCCACCTCGTCTGGCTTAACCTCGGTCTCTCCCTGGTGGCCGGTTTCGCCGCTGTCGCCCTCGGCCACTGGCTCGGCGGCGTGCTGTAAGCGTTGCGTCTGCGCCGTCCGCCCCTCGCTCTAACTTGGAAATAGATGGACCAGCTCGACCCGCAGATGTTCCAGGAGGCCTTGATCGACACCGCGGGCGGCGCGCCCGCTCCGGCTGCCGAGCCTGCCGCGCCCACGGTCAGGGTGTGCCTGCGGGAGCTCGAGGACGGCCAGCGGGTGAAGGGCATCTACGCCGTGCGCCAGCGCGAGCTGCGCCGCAAGCGCAACGGCGAGCCGTGGCTGCGCCTGACGCTCGGCGATGCCAGCGGCGGCGCCGAGGCGGTCGCCTGGGAGGACGCCGAGGCGCTCTACGCGCTCGCCGCGCCGGGGACCCCGGTCGAGGTCGCCGGCGTCTTCGAGATGAGCGATCGCTGGGGGCCGAAGATCAAGCTCTCCGGCCTGCGCGAGGCCTCCGTGGACGAGTACGACCCGGCCGACCTCGCCGCCGAGTCGGACGTCTCCCTCGAGGACCTCGAGGGCAAACTGCGCCAGCTGCTCGAGACCGTCCAGGAGCCGCAGCTGCGCGACCTGCTCGGCCGCTTCTTCGGCGAGCGCTCGGAGATCTGGGTGCGCTTCCGCGACGCACCGGCGGCGAAGGTCTACCACCAGGCATACCGCCACGGCCTGCTCGAGCACACCGTCTCCGTCGCCCAGGCGGTCAGCGCCGCCGCCAATTTCTTCCCGGGGATCGACCGCGAGGTCGCCGTCGCCGGCGCGCTCCTCCACGACATCGGCAAGACCGTCGCCTACAACGACGATCCGCTGGCGATCGACCTCACCGACGCCGGCCGGCTGCAGGGCGAGATCCCGCTCGGCTACTACACCGTGCGCCGCGAGATCGAGGAGATCCCCGGCTTCGACCCGGGGCTGGCCCAGGCGGTCCTGCACATCATCCTCAGCCATCACGGCTCGCTCGAACACGGCTCGCCGGTCGTCCCCGCCACCCGCGAGGCGGTCCTCGTCCACATGATCGACAACCTCGGCGGCCGCCTCGGCAGCTTCGACCGTCTCGAGCGCGAGCTGCCCGCCGGCGAGTCCTGGTCCGGCTTTGACCGGGCTCTGTCGGGATCCGCTTACTTTGGTCAGCGCCAGGCTGCCTGATCCCGCGCGGCTAAAAGCGCCTCGTACACCTTTCGATTCTCTCGACGTCTTGATGCGCGTGCTTGATGCACTTGATCAGGCGCTGCGGGTTGCCGCCCTGCGACTTGGTCAGCTTGAACGAGTGGCGGATCTGTCGCTGGACCTGGACGCTCACCGTGTCAAGCGTCTTGCCGATCCGGTCCAGGCCGGATGAGTGAAAGGCCTCCTCGGTGGTGTCGAGGACCGGCTTGACGATGAACAGATAGGCGCAGAAGAGGATGCCCGCGGCGACGGCAAGCCGGATGATCCCGTTGGTGACGTTGCCGAAGAGGTTGCGAAGGATGTCCATGCCGCCGCACTCTATCCCGCTCGAATGGGCCAAAATGCGGGGTTCCGGGGGTCGGGACGCGGGGCTCGCCAGGCCGCTCTCACTATCCTGGGCTCGTGGCAAAGGACACCGAGAAGCTGATCCGCCAGCTCTCGCTGATCTCCTTTCTGATGGCGCAGGGCAGACCCGTCTCGGCGCTGGAGATCAAGCGCGAGGTGGAGGGCTACAGCGACATGAACGACGACGCCTTCGCGCGTCGCTTCTATGCCGATCGCGCCGAGCTGGAGAGCCTCGGCATCCAGCTCGGGGTGGAGAAACCCGGCGAGGGCTTCTTCGAGGCCGAGCTCTACTCGTTGCCGCCGGAGAACTTCTACCTCGACCCGATCAAGTTCGAGGACGAGGAGCTGGCCTCGCTGAGCACGGCGCTCTCGCTGCTCACCGACGGCGGCTTCGCCTACGCCGAGCCGCTGCGCCTCGCCCTGCAGCAGGTCGCCTGGGGCCACCCGAACCCGATCAGCGAGGGCGATCGGGCGCCGGTGGAGATGGCGATGACCGCGTCTGCGGGGGGCCGCGACCTCTCGCAGCGGCTGTCCAAGATCGAGACCGCGATCTCGCGCCGCAAGACGATCGAGTTCACCTACTACACGATGGAGCGCGACGAGACCGAGAAGCGCAAGGTCGACCCATACCACCTGGTCTTCCGCTCGGGCCAGTTCTATTTGATCGGCCTCTCGCACGAGCGCGATGCGGTCCGGGTCTTCCGCCTCTCCCGTATCCAGGGCAAGGTCGGTTACGCCTCCAAGGCCGAGCACGACTTCTCCCCGCCCGAGGACTTCGACCGCCGCGACTACGGGCAGCGCGCCGATTGGCAGCTGGGGGAGATCCGCGGCACCGCGAAGATCTTCGTCCGCGACCGGATCGCCTGGCTGATCGAGCGCGACTTCGGTGGCTACGGCGAGCTGCGCCCGGCGCGCAAGGCCGACGAAGCACCGGGCAAGGGCTCGGTCCTGGAGACGGACTACGCTTCGCCTCGCGAGCTGATCGCCTGGGTGCTGCGCTGGCGCCAGAACGCCGAGGTGCTCGAGCCCGAGGAGCTGCGCGACGAAGCCCGCGAGCGCCTCGACCTGCTCCACGACCGCCACCGCAGCGACTTCGAACCGGCCGAGACCGTCGAGCGGCCGCTGCGCGAGGCGCCGCCGCGCTCGCGCAGCAACGGGCGCGGCGAGGCGGCGATCCGCCCGGAGCGCTTCGCCCGCCTCGTGACCCTGGCCGGGATGCTGATCGACTCGGCGAAGAAAGGTGAGCGCCTCAGCGTCGCCGATCTGCGCCGGCGGCTCGAACTGACCGGCGAGGAGCTGCAGGAGGACATCGACCTGCTCAACGTCGTCAACTTCGGCGGCGGCACCTACGTGCTCTACGCCGAAGTGCGCGGCGACGAGATCGAGGTCGACTCCGAGCCCTACGGCGACAACTTCGCCCGTCCGGCGCGGCTGCTGCCGCTGGAGGCGAAGGCGCTGGTCGCCGCCATCGACCTCTTCGGCGACCACCTGCCGCAGGGCGGGCTGCAGAGCGCCCGCGAGAAGATCGTCGCCGCACTCGGCCACGACCCCTCCGAGGAGGGCCTGGAGATCGCCTCCGGCAGCGGCGGCGATACCGAGGTGGCGCGCGTCGTCAACGAGGCGATAGCCGAGCGTCGCGTGCTGGAGATCCAGTACTACAAGGAGAACGAGGACCAGTTCACCAAGCGCCGCGTCGAGCCCTACCGGCTGGAGAACGGGCGCGAGGGCTGGTACGTCGAGTGCTTCGACCTGACCAAAGAGGGAATCCGCCACTTCAAGCTCGACCGCGTCAAGGAGGCGGTGGCGAGCAGCGAGGGCTACGAGCCGCGCCAGGAGGTCGAAGAGCTCGCCGGGGTCGAGGGTTGGATGACCGACGGCGAGGTCCCGACCGCCCAGGTCGCCCGCGTCTGGGTCTCGCCTGAGCGCGCCCGCTGGCTGCGCGAGGAGCGCACCGTGGTCGAGGAGCTGGCCGACGGCGCGGTCGTCGTCGAGCTGCCCTACGCGGGGACCTCGTGGCTGGTGCGCGAGATCCTGCGCGGGGCCGGAGACCTCGTCGTGCTCGAGCCCGACGAGGCGCGCGAGGTGATCGCCGCCGAGGTGGCGGCAAGCGCTGCCTAACTCCACGAGAACTTCTGTTGCCTTTATGACCCCATAGGGTCATGAACGTGACATATGAGGTGGACCAAGCACCTGGGCACGCGGAGATAGGGCGGCTGACGGCCCCCAACCCGGGGCCGATGACGCTGTCGGGGACCAACACCTACCTGTATGGATCGGATCCATGCACGGTGATCGATCCGGGCCCCGACGACGCCGGTCATCTCGATGAGGTGCGCGCGGCGGCTGAGGAGCGCGGCGGCATTGGCGTCGTTTTGCTCACCCACAGCCACGGCGACCATGCCGCCGGAGCGGGCGGGCTGGGCGTTAAGGCCGTGTTGCCGAGCGACGGCGAGGAGCACGGCGGGCTGCGTGCCATCGCCACCCCCGGCCACGCCGCCGACCACGTCTGCTTCCTGACCCGGGACGGGGTCTGCTTCAGCGGTGACCTGGTGCTGGGCGAAGGCTCGACCTTCGTCCCGCCAGACGGCGGCTCGCTCGCCGCCTACATGGAGTCGCTGCGCCTGCTCCAGGCCGAGCCGATCGAGCTGATCTGCCCCGGCCACGGCCCCTGGGTCACCGACCCGGCGGCGAAGCTGGCCGAGTACGTCGAGCACCGCGAGATGCGCGAGCGCCGCCTGCTTTCCGCGCTGGAGCGAGGCGAGCGCTCTAAGGAAGCGCTTTTGGCTGAGGCTTGGTCCGACGTTCCGTCCAACCTCCGACCGGCAGCGGCCATGGTCATGGACGCCCATCTGCAGAAGCTCGAGGCGGAGGGTAGGTTGCCTGAGGGAGTCGCCTAACTGCCGAGGCGGTAGCGGGCGAGGGCGATGCCGCCGGTCGGGGCAAGATCGGGTCGGGCTACGGTGCCGGCGACGACCAGTTGGTTGTCTGCATCGATGAATGCGTCTTCGCTGGCGGCGCTCGAGTCCTTTCCGAAGCGGGTAGAGGCCCAGCCGCGGTGACCAAAGCGCCGGTCGGGCTTTCCATGCGAGTTCAGCCGGATCACGGTGAAGGAGCGCCGATATTGGTAGGGGGGCGTTTTGGATTCGCCCACTTGTATCGCCTGCGTACCCGCGAGCAGGATGTGACCGGAAGGTTCGACGGCGAGCGAAGTCACGCTGCTTTCGCCGGGCAACCTGACCGAGGCTCGTCCGTGAAGGCCGAATCGACGATCAGGCTCGCCGCTGTGCGTAAGGCGTACCAGTCCCCGTCCCCCCAGCGCGACGATCCGGTCGAAGCGGTCTATCGCGAGGCCGCTGAGCGGCCCGACGAGCAGGGACGAAGACGTACCCACGCGACCAAACGACTTGTCGATGCTCCCATCGGGCGTCAGCCTGACCAGGGCTTCCCCTGGAGCCTCACCCTCGCGGCCCCCCAGTAGCCCGCTCACTAGCAGCGCCCCGTCCCGGTCCTGCACAAGGTCACCGAGGGCGGCAAGGCCAGTCTCCGATGCGACGCCGTCTCCGCCGCCGAACGAAGGGTCGAGTTCCCCCGCGGAGGTCAAGCGCACTATGAGCTTCGGGGTCATCGCCAATTCCGAGCGGATGTGCGTAACGATTTCTCCCTCGCTGACGATGGCAAGTAGGTCTCCGGTGCGGTCGACAGCGCCGATCGTCAGCCGCGTCAATGCTTTGCTGTAGGGGACTCCGGCTTGGTAGGGGGATGGTTGGCCAAAGTCGGTGATGAGGAAGCCGTTCCCACCGCCGAAAGTGGGATCGAGCTGTCCCTCGCTGGTGTATCGAATGACCGCTGCGAGCGTTGGATTAGTCCTGCTGATGTAGTTCACAGGGACCCAGATATCGGGAACTTCCACGCTGCCGATCAGGAAGACGTGGCCTTCCGTATCGACGGCGAGATCGCTGCGAGTGAAAGGCAGGCCTTCGGGGTCCGGAACCGTCACCCTGCCGCCTTCACCGAAGGTGGGGTCGAGGCTGCCGTCCGATAGGTAGCGGAACACGGTCTTTCCAGCTGCCGCGACGATCGTCCCCTGGGGACCTTCGGCGACGCTGACCGCTGGGCTGTGGCTGCCCAGGTCGGTTTGCGTCACGACCCTGCCGTTTTCGCCAAAGTCTGGGTCTAGCGCGCCTGGCCGGGCTGAGGCTGCGGCGGGGAGCAACGCGAGCGCGACAAGGCCAACGATCATGATTGCGGAGGTGAACCATCCACGCCATGCCCTCTGTTGTCCGGCCATGCCCCGCTCCTTCTATTGCTCTACGGAATCAGGTCATTCAACACTGTGCGAAGCAAAAGTAGCGTCCTGGCGAAGCAAAACTGGCCAGTCAGCCAGTAAGGTGAGCTGATGAACGGCGGGAAGGCGATGCGGGCGGGGCTTGTGGCGGGGGCGGCGGGCACCGGCCTGACCGCAGCCGCAACCGCCGGCGCTTGGCACTGGTTGGCGCGGCGGCCGCTGCCCAAGCAGAAGGGCACGATCGAGCTGGCCGGGCTCGAAGGGCCGGTGCGAGTGCGCCGCGACCGCTGGGGCGTTCCGCACATAGAGGCCGGGAGTGCGGCGGACCTCTGGTTCGCCGAGGGCTTCTGCCACGGCCAGGACCGTCTCTGGCAGATGGACTTCTACCGCCGGGCGCTCTCCGGTCGCGTCTCCGAGTTCGCCGGCGCCGAGGGATTGCCGGTCGACCGCCTGATGCGCACCCTGGGCATGCGGCGCACGGCGGAGCGTGAGGCGGCGAGCCTCGATCCGGAGCTGCTCGCGCTGCTGGAGCGCTTTTGCGAGGGCGTCAACGCGGCGGCGGCGAGCGCCAAGACGCTGCCCTTCGAGATGCAGCTGCTGCGACTGGATTTCGAGCCCTGGCGCCCGGCCGACATCCTCGGCCTCGGCAAGCTGCTTGCCTTCGGGCTTTCGACCAACTGGGAGAAGGAGCTGCTGCGCGCCGACATGACCCGCGAGCTGGGTCCCGAGCTGGCGGCGAAGCTCGACCCCGCCTACCCGGCGGGCAACCCGGTCGTCAGCCAGGAACCCTGGTCCGGCGACGGCCTCGGGCTCGCCGAGCAGATCGACGCGGTGCGGCGCTCGATCGGCATGGCCGCCGAGGCGAGCGGCTCCAACAACTGGGCGGTCAGCGGTGCGCTGAGCGCGACCGGATCGCCGCTGATCGCCGGCGACCCCCACTTGCCGCAGAGCATGCCGGGCATCTGGTACCAGGTCGGCCTCACGCTCGGCGATCGCACCGTCCGCGGCGCCTCGCTGCCGGGCATGCCCGGCGTCTACATGGGCCAGAACAACGATGTCTGCTGGACCTTCACCAACGTGATGGCAGACGTCCAGGACCTCTTCGTCGAGCGGGTCGAGGGTGACAGCTACCTGTTCGAAGACGAGTGGCGGCCGCTCGAGATCGTGCGCGAGGAGATCGTCGTCAAGGGCCGCGACGCGCCCGAGGTGCTCGATGTCCGCATCACCCACCATGGCCCGCTCGTCAACGCGGCGCTCGGTGCCGACGAAGCGGAGCCGCTCGCCCTGCGCTGGATCGCCCTCGACCGGCCGACCGCCTTCAAGGGGATGTTCGAGCTGCACGGAATCCGTTCCGGCCCCGAGCTGGTCGCCAGCCTCGAAGGCCACACCTCGCCCGCGTCCAACCTGATCTGGGCCGACCGCCACGGCTCGATCGGCTACAAGCTGATCGGCCGCCTGCCGCTGCGCAAGGGGGGCTGCCCGGACCTGCCGAAGCCGGGCTGGGAGGGCGAGTTCGAGTGGGAGGGGACCGTGCCGTATGACGAGCTGCCCGAGGTCGTCGACCCCAAGAGCGGTTTCCTCGTCACCGCCAACAACCGCATCGTCGGCGACGACTATCCGCACCACATCACCAGCGATTGGCTCGACGGCTTCCGGGCGCGGCGGATCGAGGAATTGCTGGGCGCGAGCGACGAGCACGACATCGAGAGCTTCGAGGCGATGCAGTCCGACAACCTCTCGATCCCCGGACTGGAGGCCGCGCGACGGCTCGGCCGGCTGAGCCCGACCGGGCAACGCGAGATCAGCGCGCTCGAGCGGCTGCGCAGCTGGGACGGGCGGCTCGACCCCGACACGATCGCCGGCACGATCTACCAGGCCTTCCTGCTGCGGCTGGCCCGCGAAGTCGCCCGCGCCGCGATCGGCGACCGCGACCTCTGCGAGCGCTGGCTCGACCGCGCCGACAACGGCTTCACCCCGCACGTCACCTCGCCGTGGCGCTGGCACTCCCACCTGATGGACCTCTGGGAGGAGGGCGACGAGGAGCTGATCGGGCGCCCCTGGGACGGCCTCGTGCTGGAGGCGCTGGCGGGCGCCCTCGACGATCTCGGCGACCGCTTCGGCCCCGACCCCGAGGGCTGGCGCTGGGGCCACGTCCACGAGATGGAGTTCCCCCACCCGCTGGGCGAGGCGAACCCGCTCCTCCGCAAGCTGCTCAACCGCAGCCTGCGTGCCGGGGGAGCCCAGGAGACGGTGAGCCAGATCGCCTACGACCCCAACGATCCCTACAAAGCCGTCTGGGCGCCGAGCTGGCGCATGGTCGGCGACCCGACGGATCCCGGCCGCTCGCGCTGGCAGATGTTCACCGGCCAATCGGGGCACCCGGCCAGCCCCCACTACGACGACCTCCAGGCCGACTGGCTGGAGGGCCGCACCCAGCCGATGGCCGGCGAGGGTCCCTGGCGCGAGCTGAATCTCGTGCCTGCCTGAGCGTTCTCTTGCGGCTCGGGCCTTAATCCGCCGAAACGTTCGCGGGATGGGATTGTTGGGGGGTAGATGCGGCGTGTTGCTCTATGCCTGCTCGCGCTCGCGGCGCTTCTGCCTGCAAGCGCCGGCGCCAAGACGATCCACTTTCGTGGTGAGAAGGTCGGCGTGCCCGCGGGCTGGCCGGTCTACCGGCTGGCCGATCGCCCCCATATGTGCGTGCGCCTCGATCGCAAGGCGGTGTACCTCGGTAGGCCGGGATCCGCGCAGCGCTGCCCGGCCGGTGCGATGGGACGCCGGCGGGCGATCCTCGTCGACCCGGGCACCCGTGCTCGCGCAAGCGCTCGGGCGAGCCGTGTCACGCCCGCCCATATCTCGGCCGCTTCGGAGTACACCGGCCTCGGCTTCGACGCCTGCACGGCGCCGTCGAAACGCTCGATGTCGGCCTGGGCCGGGTCGCCCTACCGGGCGATCGGCGTCTACATCGGCGGGATCAACCGCGGCTGCTCGCAGCCGAACCTGACCGCGAGCTGGGTCGCCGAACAGACCGCGGCCGAATGGAGCCTGATCCCGACCTACGTCGGCCTGCAGGCACCGACTTCGAGCTGCAGCTCCTGCGCCAAGCTCAGCACTTCGACCTTCACCGCCACGACTCAGGGGACCGAAGCCGCCACCGATGCGGTCGCCCAAGCGCGGATCGCAGGGATCGGCGAAGGCAGCCCGATCTACTTCGACATGGAGAGCTATTCGCGTACGTCCAGCGCGAGCGACGCGACGCTGGCCTTCCTCGGCGCATGGACGGCGCGCTTGCACGCCCTCGGCTACCAATCCGGGGTCTACAGCAGCGGCGCCTCGGGAGTCGCCGACCTCGCTGCCAAGTACGGCACCACCTACCTCGAGCCGGACGAGATCTGGTTCGCCAACTGGAATGGGCGAGCCTCGGCGGCGTCCGATCCCTACGTCCCGAGCACGGCCTGGGTCGGTCACCGGATCCACCAGTACAACGGCGGTCATGACGAGACCTACGGCGGGGTCACGATCAACATCGACAACAACTACGTCGAAGGCGCGACGGCGGGGGGCGGGACGTCGTCCAGCGATAACCCGAGGGGCAGCTTCGACGTCGCCGCTTCACCGGCTCCGGGCCAGGTGCAGATCTCAGGCTGGGCGATAGATCCAAATGCGCCGACTACGCCGGTCTCGATCACGGCCTACCTCGGCGGCAAGATCGACGAAGGGGGGGCCTCCGGGTACGAACTCGGCCCGATCGCGACCCAGGAACGCTCCGACCTGCTCGCGCTCTTCCCCCGCGCCGGCGCTTCGCACGGCTTCGATTCCAGCTTCCCCGTCATCGGCAGCGGCAGGCAGCGCCTCTGCGTCTACGCGCTCAACATCGGGCCTGGCGCGGACAAGCTGCTCGGCTGCCGCACCGTCGCCGTGCCGGTGCCGATCACGGTGCTGCGCACGAGATCAGCCGGCAACGAGGTGCGGATCAGCGTGCGCTGCGAATGGCCGGTCGGCACCGCGTGCCCCGGCCAGATGCTGGTCCGCGCCCGGGTTCCGCAGCGCTACACCGTCCGCCACGGGCGCCGGCGGGTGGCGAGGACGAGGATGGTCAAACAGCTGCTCGCGCGCCGTGCCTTCCAGCTCAACGGCGGCGGCTCGCACACCTTCACCCTCGGCCTCGGTGCCGCCGGTCGCGCCCTGACCAGCGTTCGCGAAAGCCCGCAGGCGCACTTGCTCGTCGCGATCCCCGGCGGCCGTGTGGGCCGCCAACTCCAGCTCAGATAGCTGGTGTTATCAGCGTCGCGACGGCTCAGTCCCAGACTGCCAGGGTAAGGTGCTCACGGATGGTCTCGTCCGCGGTGACGAGAGGAGCGTTTGCGACGATCGCGTGGGCGGAGATCAGCCGGTCGAAGGGATCGCGCGTCCAGGGTATGCCGATCGCCGCCTCGGCCACCTCGGCAAGCGATACGTCGGCGATCTGCAGGCCGAACTTTCGTCGTAAGGCCGAAAGCGGCGCCGAGGCCGGTTCGGAGACCCGTCCGATTTCGTAAAGGTAGGTCAACTCCAGTTCGACGATCGGCGAAACGGCGACATCCTCCTTCTCCAGGCGCGCTCGAATTGCCCCCGGCATCCGCTTCGCCTGACCCTCATACAGCCAGGCGACGATATGGGTGTCAATTTGGATCAGGGTTCCACTCCGAGGACCAGTCCATGTGGATCAGCTCATCGGGATCGCCGATGATGAAGCCCTCGCGCCGGGGCAGGTTGTCCAGCTTCGACCCCTTTTTCTTCTCTTCCCTGGGCGCGATCACGAGGATCTCGCCGTTGCGCTCGATCTCCAGTGGCTTGCCGGTCTCCAGGACCTCGTCGAGAAGCCGGTAGACGTTGGCTCGTAGTTTCGACGCGGTAAGCGCCATCGGACCTCCAGTCTAAGATGCGTACGTACGTTAATGGTGTTTCTCGTACGTACGATACCATCGACGGCGGTCGCGTAGCGGGGATCCAGTCGATCGCTTGGAGTTCCATGCGGCCACGCTACGCAGCCGAGACGCGCGCGTGGCGCAGAATCAAAAAATTGCGTGACGACTTGCCATCGACTTCAGGGCGCGATTGGCTTCAGGTGGCCGCGCGGCTGACCGACGTGACCAGCTCGACGATCTCGGCCGGGGCCTTCTCGGGCGAGCCGGCGTCGAAGGGCGGGTCGGGGTCGTACTCGATCCCGAGCTGGACGGCCTGGGCCACCTCGGGCCCGGCCTCACGGCCGACCAGGTGCAGGGCCATGTCGATGCCCGCGGTGACGCCGGCGGCGGTGATGGTCTTGCCGTCCTCGACCCAGCGGCCGCCGACCGGATCGGCGCCGTACTTTGCCAGATCGCCCAGGGCGAGCCAGTTGGAGGTTGCCCGCTTGCCCTGCAGCAGGCCGGCTGCGCCCAGCAGCAGCGCACCGGTGCAGACGGAGGTCGTCCATTTCGTCGTGGCATCGATCTCGCGCAGCCAGGCGAGCACGGCCTCGTCCTCGAGCAGTACGTCGCTGCCGCGCCCGCCGGGGACGAGCACGATGTCGGCCTCGCTGGTCTGATCGAGGGTTTGGTCGACGGTCAGGCCGAGGCCACCTTCGGAGCGGACCTCGCCCGCACGCAGACCGGCAAAGTGGACATCCCACCCAGGGACGCAGCGGAACACCTCGTATGGACCGACGGCGTCCTGGGCGGCGAGCTTCTCGAAGAGGAGGATTGCAATTTTCATGGTTCGATCCTGGCGGTCGGCGCCGCCTCTGTCGAGTGGCAGGATTGCCAATGTTCGATAGATTTCTGCCATGAACGATCCACACCGGGTTGTCGCCCTCTGTCTCGATGGCCTCGTTGCCTTCGACCTAACCGCCGCCACGCAGGTCTTCATCGCTGCCTCGACAGCCGATGGAACGCCGCTGTACGAGGTCGCCTGCTGCACCCCGACTGGTGCTCCGGTGGCCACCACCAGCGGTTTCGAGCTCGTCCCGCGGCACGGCCTCGAGGCGCTCGCCGCTGCCGACACGGTCGTGGTGCCGGGCTACTTCGCCGTCCTCGACTGTCCGCCTGAGGCGGTGCTCGATGCCCTTCGCAAGGCAGCCGCCGCCGGTGCTCGCATGCTCTCGGTCTGCACCGGCGCCTTCGCCCTCGCCTACGCCGGTCTGCTCGACGGCCGCCGGGCGACGACCCACTGGGCCCACGCTCGCCAGTTCGCCGAGCTGTTCCCCAAGGTCGAGGTCGACCCGGCCGCGCTCTACGTCGACGAGGGCGAGGTGATGACCTCGGCCGGGCTCAGCGCCGGCATCGACCTCGCCCTGCACGTCGTCCGCCGCGATTTCGGCGCCGCCGCCGGCGAGCGCGTCGCCCGCCGCATGGTCGCCGCACCGCACCGCGAGGGCGGGCAGGCGCAGTTCATCAAGCGCCCCCCGGCGGAGGAATCCGGTTCGCTCGAGCCGACCCGCCTTTGGGCGGCCGAGCGCCTCGGCGAGCCGCTCGACGTCGCCGCGATGGCCCGCCACGCCGCGGTCAGCCCGCGCACCTTCGCCCGCCGCTTCCGCGAGGAGACCGGCACCACGCCGCTGCGCTGGCTGCTCTCCCAGCGGGTGCTCGAGGCGCGGCGCCTGCTCGAGGAGTCCGACCTGCCGATCGACGACGTCGCCTGGCGCGCCGGCTTCGGTACCGCGGCTTCGCTGCGTGAGCACTTCCGCCGTGCGACCGCGACGACGCCCACCGCCTACCGTCGCTCTTTCCGCCCCGCCCCGGTCGCCGCGTAGAGTCCGGCGGGATGAGCCGCCGCGACCAGATCAAGCTGAGCGACGAGGAGCTGCTCGAACTGCTCGCCGCGGAGCGGGTCGCGATCGTCTCCTCGAACGGCCCGCGCGGCTTCCCCCACGCGATGCCGCTCTGGTTCGTGCCGCGGGAGGGCGAGATCTGGATCTGGACCTACGCCAAGTCGCAGAAGGTGCGCAACCTCGAACGCGACCCGCGCGCGACTCTGTTGGTCGAGACCGGCCACGAGTACGGCGAGCTGCGCGGGGCGATGATCGAGGCCGAGGCGGAGATCCACCGCGACTTCGAGACGGTGATCGGCTTCGCCGAAGAGCTGACCTTGCGCTACGCCGAGGGGATCGACTCGGTCCAGGGCGACGCCAAGGCGGCGCTCGAAGCGCAGGCGCCGAAGCGTGTCGCGATCCATTTCAAGCCGCTGTCGACGGCGACCTGGGACCACCGCAAGCTTGGCGGTACTTACTGAGCGCATCGAGCGCCACCGGCTCCAGGCGCTGCTTAGTATGAGAGCAGGATGAAGATCCTGCTCGCCACCAACCATCTGGGCCTCGGTGGCAGCGAGTCCTATCTGCTGACCGTCGCCGAGCAGCTCGACCGGCTCGGCCACGAAGCGGTGGTCTTCACGTCCGAACCCGGCGACGGCACCAAGGTCGCCCGGGAGCGCGGCGTCGAGGTCGTCGAGGAGTCGGAGCTCTCGGGTGGCTTCGATGCGGCGCTGGTCCAAGACGTCGGCGTCGCCTACCTGCTCGCCTATCTCTACCCGGCGACTCCCCGATTGTTCGTCGCCCACAGCAGCAAGTTCGACCTGCAGGCGCCGCCCCAGTTGGATGGCATGGTGGGGGCGGTCGTCGCACTCAACGATCGAGTCGCGCGGCGCATGCGCAGCTTCTCCACGCAGGTAGAGGTCGTCCGGATGCGCCAGCCGATCGACATCGAGCGCTTTTCCCCGCGCGGACCGCTTCCCCGGGCCCCGCGCCGCGCCCTGTTCTTCAGCAACAACCCGAACGCCGATCGCCTCACGATGATCGAGGGAGCCTGCGCCGAGGTGGGCGTAGAGCTCCTGCGGCTGGGGGGTCCTTCCGGTCACACGACGGACACCGCGCCGGCCCTGGCCGGGGCGGAGATCGTGATCGGCTACGGCCGCTCGATCCTCGAGGGGATGGCATGTGGGCGCGCCGCTTATGTCTACGACTGGAAAGGTGGCGACGGCTGGGTGACGACCGAGAGCTACGCCGCGATCGAGTCCGACGGCTTTGCGGGAGGCGCGACCGGTGAGATTGCCGATCGCGCGACTCTGGTCCGGCACCTGCGCGAGTACTCGTCCACGATGGGCTCCGCCAACCACGATTTGGTCATCAAGCACCACCGTGCCGCCGTCCACGCCCAGGAACTGCTCGACCGGATCGAACGCCTTGCGACCCCGCACGTGCATCGGCGGACTCCGTTTCAGGAGATGGCCAGGCTGGCGCGACTCGAGTGGCGGGCGAAGCTCGAAGCAGCCGACCTCGCGCGCGGGAACACCTATCTGAGAGGCCTTCTCGAGGACGCTGAGAAAGAGTGCGACAAGGCGATGGACGTGGCGACCAGGGCACAACGTCGCGCCGAGCGGACCGCGGCCGAATACGAAGCGACGCTCAGCTGGCGGTTGACCAGACCGCTACGCCGGCTCAGCGCTCTGCGGCGACGGCTACGTGCTCTTCGGGTGACCCTCAACCGAGCAGATCGGTCGCATCGACCTCGCGCAGCCGATCCCGGTAGCGGTCCCACCAGGAGTGGAACAGGCTCACCGCCTCCATCCCCAGGCGAAGATGGGGAGAAAGCTCCCCGGGCTCAGGCTCCCTGAGCCAGTCGAGGAGCTCCGGCGCCAGGTGAGGCGCCAGCGGACCGTCCTCGAGCCGACGGCGGTGCATCGACAGCGCCGGCTCCGAGCACCAGCGGCGAGGCATCGTCGGCGGTTTACGCGGCGTATCGCCGGTCGACGGCACCTCCAGCAGCCGTGGCTCGATGTGCGCCTGGATTGCCGCGTGCATCGAGCCCTCGCGCTTCACCGCCGATGGCACCGAGAGCAATGTCGTGGCGACTCTGTCGTCGATCGCTGGGGCGAGCACCTGGGCTCCCGCACCGAGCAGCCCGCTCGGGTAGGTCGAGATGCCGCGCACGGTCCTGGTCGCGTAGAGGGAGAGGACCGGCTGGGAGGGGTGGCCCTCGAAGGGTCGCGCCACGGCTTCGAACTGGGCGCGGGCGCGCTCGACGAGCGGCGCCTGGAAGCGCAGTTCGAGCGCCTCGTGGGTGAGCCCGTACAGCCGCAGGCGGTCGAACAGGGCCCGGGTCCCGGCACGTGGGGTGGGCGGACCGATCACCTCGGGGCTGTGGAAGCGGGCACCGGTCTGCAGCAGCGAGTCGAGCGCGAAGCCGTCGAGCGCGGGCCCCGATACGGATTCGATCCGACGCGCGAGGGGCACCAGCCAGGCATGGTCTACGAATTGGTGCTCGACCCGCCGCGCGCGCTCCTCCCAGTCCACCGGGTACTCCTCGACCGCGGCGCCGACCTCCTCCCACGGCACCCCCAGCGTTCGCGCGACCATCTCGGCCGGCTCCTGCTCGAAGCGGGCGCCCTCGTCGTCGCTGACGGTCAGCGCCAGCGGCGAGGCCCGCCCGAGCGAGACGATCGTGGAGAGCAGTAGGCGCGAGTCGAGGCCGCCGCTCAGCGGGCAGGCAACAGCGCCGTCAAGCTCCGCGAGCACTTCGCGCAGGGCTGCCGCCGCGGCCGCGGCGCCTTCCGCATGGTCGAGGCGCGGATCGATCTGGGCCCAGGGCCAGCGGTGTGCCCGCGCTCGGCCGCGACCGAAGCGCCGGCGCAGGGTCGAGCTGGGGCCGAGCCGGCGGATCTCGGCGAACGGCGTCCGCTCGCCGAGCGCGTAGCGCAGGGCGACGATCGCCGCCCAGGCGTCCCAGTCGACCGAGAGCCGCGTGGGCGAGGTCTCGACCAGCGGGTCGATGCGGGTGGCGAAGTAGGTGGCGCCGCCATGGTCGATCCAGTAGAGCGGGCCGAGGCCGCTGACCGAGCTGTGCAGGTATCGCCGCCGCCCCTCGATCGCGAGCCCGCAGGCACCGCTCCGGGAGGCCTGCTCCCAGTCGCCGGCACCCTTGCGCCAGAGGCTGCCGCAGGTCCAGCCGAGGCCGCGCTTGCCGCCGCTGCCCCAGCGCACCGGCTCGCGATCGAGCAGCAGGATCGAGCCCGCGTCCTCGTGGACCGGGAGGGGGCTCCCGCCAAGTGCCGCCGACATCGCCACCACCCGCTCGCGGTTGTAGTCGCCCAGGGCGCCGCAGGCGAGGGGCGCCCGGCTCGATTCCAGCATTGCCGCCGATCGTAAGCCTTAGAGTCCCGCCGCGCCGCCGGCCGGGACCACCACGACTTCGCCGCCCGATCAGGGTTGAGCCGAGGAGATGAGCATGCAGCTAAGAAAAGCGTCGATCGCCACGGCTTTCATCGTCGTTGGGATCGCCGCCGTTGCAGCGATCGCGTTGCTCTCTTCCCCTGGGGTTGCTCAGGCGGCGCCGCGCAGCTTCTTCGGCATCGTCCCGCAGGCGATCCTCTCCGAAGAAGACGCGCAGTACATGCGTGCCGGCCGGATCGGCAGCATTCGTATGGGGATCGGCTGGGAAAGCGTGCAGGAGAAAAAGGGCGGTGCCTACAACTGGGAAGGCACCGACCGGGAAATGGCCACCGCTGCGAAACAGGGTCTGCAGGTGCTGCCCTTCCTCGCCGGCGTGCCGCGTTGGCTGTCGCACAAGAGCACGAAGCTGCCGATTGACAGCGCCGAGGCACGACAGGGATGGACGGCGTTCGTCAACGCCGCGGTCAAGCGCTACGGGCCCGGCGGCGAATTCTGGGTCGAACACAGCCCGGCGGTGGCCAAGGACGGCCTCGTCATCCGCCATCCGTTGCCGATCCACACCTGGCAGGTCTGGAACGAGGCCAACTTCTTCTATTTCGCCTACCCGGTCTCGCCCACCCGCTACGCACAGCTGCTGAAGCTCACCTATTCCGCGATCAAGTCCGCCGACCCGGGGGCGCAGATCCTCCTCTCCGGCCTCTTCGGCGAACCCGATCAGGGCGGCAAGCGCGGCATGTCGGCCGCCGATTTCCTCTCGGCCCTCTACAAGGTGCCCGGGATCAAGCACTACTTCGACGCAGTCGCCCTTCACCCGTACGCCTTCCATGTCGAAGACTTGGAAGCCATGGTCGAACGGATGCGGGAAGTCGTCGTGGAAAACCACGATGCCGGTGCCGGCCTCTACATCACCGAGATGGGCTGGGGGTCGCAGAACGACCCCAACGTCGTCGCCTTCGAGCAGGGAATCGCCGGACAGGTACGCGAACTGAAGAGCGCCTACAGCTATCTGCTCGCCAACCGCCACCGCCTCAACCTCAAGGCCGCTTACTGGTTCACCTGGAAAGACTCCCGTTACTACTGCAACTTCTGCGACTCGACCGGCTTCTTCCGCGAAAGCAAGCGCTTCAAGGCCAAGCCCGCCTGGCACGCCTTCGTCCAGATCACCGGCGGGCGTGCCCACCCGTAGCCCCACCAAATAGCATCCAGCCGATGCCCCAGCCTGAGCGACAGGGCCCGGCCTGGCTCGTCCTGCCGACCTACAACGAGGCGGGCAACATCGAGGCCTTCGTCGAGGCCGTGCTCGAGAAGCTCCCCGCTACGGCACGGATCTTGATCGTTGACGACAACTCGCCCGACGGGACCGGCGAGATCGCCGATCGACTGGCAGAGCGCCACGAGGCCGTCGTCGTCCTGCACCGGCCGCAAAAGGAAGGCCTCGGCCCGGCCTACATCGCCGGCTTCAGGCGGACGCTTGCCGAGGGCGCCGGGATGGTCCTCGAGATGGACTCCGACTTCTCCCACGACCCGGCGTACCTGCCGCGCCTGCTCGAGGCGGGAGAGCGCGCCGACCTGGCAATCGGGTCGCGCTACGTCCCCGGTGGCGGGGTCGGCGACTGGAGTGCAATGCGGCGGGCGATCAGTCGCGGCGGCAGCGCCTATGCGCGGCTCGTGCTCGGGGTCGGGGTGCGCGACCTCACCGGGGGCTTCAAGTGCTTCCGCCGTGAGGTGCTGGAGGCGATCGATCTCGACTCGATCCACTCGCGCGGTTACGCCTTCCAGATCGAGATGACCTACCGGACGATCCAGCGTGGATTCACGGTCATCGAGGTGCCGATCGTGTTCCGGGAGCGCCGCGCGGGCCAGTCCAAGATGGACCGCTCGATCGTCGCCGAGGCCGCCTGGCGCGTTCCCCTCCTGCGCTTCGAGAAGTAGCGGCCCCCACCGAGCCGACCTATATCGTGCCCGCGCCGTGAGCGAACCCTCCACTTCGCCATCCCGATTCAGCGGGATGCCCTCCCGCCTGATCGAGCTGGCCCGATCTCCCGAGGGCACCATCGGGATCTACGCCATCGTCGCCATCGCCGCGACCGTCGCCGCCTATTTCTACCTCTTCACGCAGTTTGCGCCCTACGACGACGAGGGCACCGTGCTGGTCACCCTGAAGGCTTTCGTCGCCGGCGAAACCCTCTACAAGGACGTCTACACGCCCTTCGGCCCGTTCTACTACGAGCTGTTCGGTGGCCTCTTCTCGCTCAGCGGCCACGCCGTCACCACCGATGCCAGTCGCTCGATCGTGATGGTCATCTGGGTCGGTGCGAGCCTTCTGTTCGGGCTTGCCGTGCAGCGGCTCACCGGGCGGGTGGCGCTCGGTGTGACGGCGATGCTCGCCGCCTTCAGCGTCGTCTTCATCCTCAGCCAGGAGCCGATGCACGCTCAGGTGCTCGCGATCGCCCTGCTGGCCGTCTTCACCGCGATCGTCACCGGCGTCGAGCCCCGAAGAGTGCTGCTGACCGGCGGAATCTGCGGGGCGCTGCTGGCCGCACTCGTGCTGACCAAGATCAACCTGGGCATCTACGCGGTCGCGGCCGTCTTCTTCGCCTCAGTACTCGCCGTCGAGCCGCTTCATCGTCGCCGCTGGGTGCGCTGGCCGGTGATCCTGGGCTTCCTCGCGCTGCCGTTTGTCGTCACCGGCCATGACCTCTCCAACGAACTCGTGCGCAACCTCGCCCTGCTCGAGGTGCTCGCCGCGACGTCGATTGCCGTTGCGTCGTGGTCGCTGCGGCTGCAGGCGGTCGAGGAGGCAGGCCAATCCAGAACGGTGCGCTGGCTGCTCGGCGCCGCGGCGGGATTCGGCCTGGCGTTTGTCGCGATTCTCGGGGCGATCTTCCTCACCGGCTCGACCCCCGCCGATGTCTACGACGGCGTGGTCACGCAGGCGCTGCGGATCCGCACCGTCAACCCCGCCCCGATCGGGATAAGCGTCGCTTCGCTCGACTGGGGGATCGCGGCGATCGCCGCCGCGGCCGGCCTCTCTTGGCTGCGCTCGCGAGGCGACGCAGGCTCCCTCTTGTGGTCTGGAGCCCTGCGCGCGGCAAGCGGGTTGGCGATCTGGTTTTCGATCACCCAGTCGGCGCCGCTCTCTCTCGGCCCGGCACCGGGCAACGTGGATGCACTGGCCATGGTGCTGGCCTGGGTGGCGGTCATCCCCCCAACCGGCGCTGTCGAGTCTGCCCAAAAACGCTTCGTGCGCGTGCTCTTGCCGATCCTCGCCGTCGCTGAGGTCCTTCAGGTGTACCCCGTCGCCGGCAGCCAGATGCGTATTGCGGCAGTCATGTTCGTCGCGGTGGGTGGGATCTGCCTGGGCGACGCCTTTACCGAGCTCAGGGCTTGGAGCTCGGCACGCGGGGCCGTATCGCTGCAGCGCCTCGGCGTTGTCGCGAGCATCGCGATCGTCGCCCTCGGCGCCAAGTTCGCCCTCGACGGGATCGTGCTGCCGACCGTCACCAGGGTGATCACCTACAACGAAGAGAAGGCGTTGCCCTTCCCGGGGGCGACGAGCCTGCATCTTCCGACCGCCGAAGCCGAAGCCTACGAACGGGTCGTCGAATTGCTGCACCGATACAACTGCACGAGCTTCATCGGCTACGCGAACGTCGACAGCCTCTACCTGTGGTCGCAGATCGATCCTCCCAAGCCCTCTGCCCCAAGCGCTTGGATGCTCGCTCTCGACGAAACCGAACAGCGACGCATCCTGCGGCAGATGCGAGCCACCCCACGTCCCTGCGTGGTCCGTAACGAAGGCGTGGCAGGGGGCTGGCTGGCTGGCAGGCCCCGTCCCGAAACCCCACTCGTGCGCTACATCTTCAACGACTTCAAGGTCATCGAAACGACCGGCCCATTTGAATTCATGCTGCCCAAGGGAGGATTTTGATGCAGCGCATCCGCGCCATCGACGAGCGGGTACTTGCCTGGATCCTGCTGGGTGTGGCGATGTGCATTTCCGCCACCTGGCTGATGATCGCCGGCAAGGATCTGACCTTCTCCGGGGACGACATCTTCTACTACGGTCGCCTCGTCGACCACGACGGCTTGGTCTCGGTCACCGGCGGGCTCGAATACTTCTTCGCGCCGCACAACGGCCACCTGCAGATCCTCGGCAAACTGATCTACCGCGGCCTCTTCCTCACGGTCGGCACCGACTACACGGTCTTCCGCGTGATGGAGATCCTCGCCGTGTTCGTCAGCGTCCTGCTCCTCTTCATCCTCATGCGGCGCCGGGTGCGCCCGTTGGCGGCGCTGATCCCCTGTGTCCTGCTGCTCTTCTTCGGCTACGGCGAGGGGTCGTTCCTGTGGCCGTTCAACATCCACACCATCGGGGCGCTCGCCTTCGGGCTTGGAGCGCTGCTCACGCTGGAACGCAACGACCGGCGTGGCGACGTGGCGACCTGTGTGCTGCTCGTCCTCGCCGTTGCCACGGTCGAGGTCGGGCTCGCCTTCTGCGTCGGCGTGGCGATCTCGGTGCTGCGCCGCGACGATCGCTGGCGCCGCGCCTGGATCTTCGCGATCCCCCTCGTCCTCTTCGCGATCTGGTGGCTGTGGGCGCGCAAGTTCGGCCAGTCCGAGGTCGCACTGGTCAACGTCAAACTGATTCCGATCGACTTCACCAACGCGTTGGCCGCTGTCATCGGCTCGATCTTCGGCATCAACCCGACCGGCGCGGGTGTTGACCCGAATGTCACCAGCATCACCCCCTGGGGAGCTGTCCTGGCGGGGTTTGCCGTGGCCGGTCTGATCTTCAGGGTCAGGCAGGGCAAGGTCCCGTTCGGGCTCTGGGTCGCGCTTGCGGTCGTCCTCACCTACTGGTTCGAGATCACGATGGCCGACCGCCCGCCGGACTCGACCCGCTACCTCTTCGTCGGCGCGACGGCGATCTTCCTGATCGCCGCCTCGGCATTGCGGGGGAAGAAGATCACCGGACCGGCGCTGATCGGCGCTGCCTGCGTGGTGGCGCTGGCGATCCCGCCGAACATCTCGAAGTTCTACGATGAGCGGGCCTCCTCGGTCACCGATGCAGACAACACGCGGACCGAGTACGCGATGTACGAACTCGCTCGCGGCAGGGTCGATCCCGAATACCTGTCGGTCGCCGACCCGAACGTCAGCGCGTTGGGTGGCTCTCTGTTCATTCCGCTCACCGCGGGGACCTACTTCGAAGCAGCCGACAACTACGGCTCGCTGGGCTTCTCCCTCGACCAGGTCAGAGGCGAGAGCCTCGGGCTGCGGCAGATCGCCGATGCGACCTTGGTCGGTGCGCTGAAGCTCGAGCTGCGCCCGACCGAAGCGCCGCCCGACCCCGCCGCCTGCCCCCGCTCGCTCGACGGGAGCCCGGGCAACAGCGTGTTCTTCTACCTGCGTCGCGGCGGTGTCCTGCTCGGCTCGCTCGCGCACCGCCCGGTCCACGTGACCATCGGTCGCTTCGGCACCGGCGGCTCGGGGGTCTCGCTGGGCCTGCTGGAACCGGGCGAGTGGGCCGATCTGCGCATTCCTCCCGACGCCGCCCCGGATCGCTGGTGGGCGACCGTCGACGGCCCGGTCTCGGTCTGCCCGCCGGCGCCTGCGGGCTAGAAGCGCTGTCTGACGGCGGGCGAGGTTTCAGCGCGCCGAACAGGCGGTGACCGGCCCGTCCACCGTGGCGCGCCATGGATCCGGTGCTTCGTCTGCGGGGATCACGATCTGCGACCAGCTGCCTGACGGGAGATAGTCGATGCCGACGCTGCGCGGCGAGTCGGCGAAGCGGGCCAACCAGAGCCCGGTCTGGCCGCCCTCGGGGTGCAGCAGGGTCTTTCCCGGCGGAACGGTGAAGGTGGCGGATTCCGCCCCGCGGGGCACCGCAACCGAGTGGCACTCGGCCTGCCCGGCTGGGGAGGATGCCGGCGCAGCCGCGATGCCGTCGGCGCCGACCAGCGCGGCGTCGGCGATCAGACGCAGATCTTCGTCCTGGTCGCGCAGTTCATCCAGGGAGTAGGCGATAGAGCCGTTGTGGGCGGCGGCGTCGAGGTAGGCGCCGGCGGGAATGCCGATGAAGAGCCCACCGTCGACTTCTGCCACGCGCGGGTCGCTGGTCACGACGTATTCGGGGTCGACGTGGTTCCGAGCGAGTTCGAGCATCGCGAACTCGGCGTGGCTGATCGGTGGGTCGTGGTGGAGGGTGTCGTCGGCACGGCCCTCCGTGAGCTGCGCGATGTTGGCGGGGAGCGCGACCAGGGCCAGGATCAGCAGGGCGACGGCGGCTCCGTCGGAGACCCGGCGGCGGACGGCGTCGGCGGCGATCAGCACGATCAGCACGGCCCCGACCAGGACGTAGCGGCCCGCTTCAGCCGGCCGGGCCGCCACCGCCAGAAAGAGCCAGTAGCTGCCTAGGATCGCGAGCCAGACCCAGATCGTGCGGGGCAGCCTGCCCAGGAAGAGACGGGCGAGCAGCGCGACGGCGGCCGCCACCGCGAGCGCCCGGCCGAACCAGGTCACGGCGGTAACGTAGGAGCCGGCCATGATCGGGTTGGTGCCGGTCAGGGCCCCCAGCGCCGCGGCGGCCCCGTGCAGGATGGTTTCGGGGAAGAGGTGGATGTTGCCCGCGGTCGTTTCGCTCTGGTCGAACTTGCGCGCCCAGAGCCACCAGATCGCGTAGAGGGCGAGCGGCACGGCGACGATCCAGACTCGCCGCCAGGCCTCGAGGCGGTGGCGGATCAGCAGCCAGATGGCGATGCCGAGCGCGAAGCAGAGCCCCAGCTCGATCATCGCGATCGAGACGGCGAGCAGCAGGCAGGCGAGGATCTCGCCGCGGCGGTCGTCGCGCTGGAGCACGAGGATCGCGCCGAGGCCAGCCGCGAGCGATCCGGCGGTGTTGAAGTCGAGCGGCCAGAGCAGCTGCTCGCGGGCGAAGCCGAGGAAGAGCAGGACGATGCACGGCGCGAGCGCGGCGATCGTGCCGACCCGTCGCCGCGCCAGCTCGAAGGTGAGGGCGACGCAGGCGAACAGCGAGGCGATGTTGATCAGGACGAAAACCTCGTACTTGGCGCCGAAGGTGGCGAAGACCAACTCGTAGACGAAGCGCCCGCCGACCGGCAGGTGGCCGTTGAACGGGGCGAAGAGGTATTCCAGGCTGAAGGGGGCGAAGTGGACCAGCTGTCCCTGCTTGTCGGCGACGCGGCCGTAGTAGAAGAGTTCGTCTATCGCGAAGTCCTGGCCGTGAGTGGTGAAGACGATCAGCCCCGCCGAGAGCAGCATTGCCAGGCCCAGCACCGCCCAGGCGACGCGCGGTTCGCTCAGGCGGACCAGGGCTCTCTGTGCCATCTCAGGCACCTCCACTCAGATTGCAGACGGTCAAGCCGCCCGAGGAGCTCAGTTGCGCGCGCCAGGGGCGCGGCGAGATGTCGATTGGAATCGCGAGCTCGTTCCAGGTGCCGGGAGCGAGGCTGCCGAGCTGCACCGGGAAGGCATCGGCGAAGCGCCCCAGGCTCAATTCGCTCGCTCCGCCGGCCGAGCGAAGCAGGGCTCCGCCCGCCGGCAGCGTCACGACGGTCGCTTCCCCCGAGGCGGCTTCCACCGCCCGGCAGTCCTTCAGCGCTTCGCCCCGCGGTGCCGCCACCGGTTGCAGCTCGATCCCGAGCGCCGCCGCCAGCACCTTGTCGGCCGGGACCCTCGCTTCCTCAGGCGCTGCTTCCAGCTCGGCTTCCGTGTAGGCGGGGGAGCCGAAGGCGTCCCGCGCGGAGAGGTAGGAGCCCACTTCCACCGGGACGTAGCCGGTGTCGGCGATGTCTTCGCTGAGGATCATGCCCGGTTCGACCGTATTGCGGGCGATTTCCACCGCCGTCAGGTCGGCACGCTCGAGCTTGCTGGTGCGCTCGTAGCTTTCGTAGGACTCGTGGAGGAAGAGGAGGTTGCTGGCGACCGCGGCAACGACGACGGCCAGCGCCGGAATCGCCAGGCGCCGCTCGAGCTTCACCCCCCGCAGCAGGTCGGCGGCGACCAGTAACACCATTGCTGCGGCCGGGTACTGGTAGCGGCTCGCCCAGGCAACCCGGCCGGATTTGACGTCGAATCCGCCGAGGATCCAGAAGGACAGCGCGATCGCCAGCACCACCCAGAGCGAGCGCGGTATCCGCTCGATCCGGTACAGGCGCCAGATCGCCAGCCCACCGAGCAGGACCGCGAGCGGGCGCCCCCAGTCGAGCCCGGCCGGCGATGCGATCCCTTCCACCGGCGTCGCCAGGCCGAGCAGCGCCGCGATCGCGGCGGCGAACGAGTCGAACACATAGAGCGGCGTGGTGGCGACGTTGTGAAGCGAGAAGGCGCTTTCGGCGGTGTGGCCCCAGCCGAGCCACCAGATCGCGTAGAGGGCGACGGGAACGGCGACGACGAAGGCCCGCCGCCGCCAGTCGCGCTCGCCGCGACGCAGGAGGACGTCGACCGCGGCACCGATCGCGAAGGCGAGCCAGAGGCTGGAGAAGAGCATCGAGCCGACCAGCCAGGCGCAGGCGAGCCGGTCGCCGACCTTGTCGCGCCGGTCGAGGGCGACGAGCATGCCGAGGCCGCAGGCCATCGCGCCGAGGAAGGTGATCGAGGCGAACCAGAGCAGGTCGTCGTAGGCGGCGCCGAGGAAGAGAACCGGCAGCACCGCGATCAGAGCCGGCCACTGACCGAGCCGGCTCCTGATCCAGACGAAGAGGAACCAGGCACCGAGCAGGAACATCGCCGTCGCTATGACCCGATAGGGCAGGGTCGAGCCCATCCCGAAGGTCGCCAGCAGCAGCTTGAAGACGGCGACCGGACCGGCGACGAAATGCTCGTTGTCGGGTTTGAGGAAGGCGTCGGTGTCGAAGCCGCGCCGATAGAGGATGAAGGTCCAGTCGTCGAGCAGGAAGCTGATTCGCGCCGCCAGCGTCGTTATCAGCACGCCCGAGGCGAGCATCGCTGCGAGCATCGGGGGCGTCGCGGAGCGCCAGAACCCCCCCCGAACGGTGGCTTCACCGGGCTGCATGCGCGTAATCTAGGCGCCGTCCCGGAGGCGACCTGAACGCCATACAGCCCGCCCTCGCGGCGCGTCGCCGGCGCCCTCGCGGCGGTAATCGCCGCGGCTCAGGTGGTGCTCGAGGAAGACGTAGAGGACGATGAAGAGGTAGCGGCTGCCCATCTCGTTGAGGCGCAGCTTCGAGACGCCGGCTTTGCGGTTGGCCCAGGAGATCGGCACGATGCCGTAGCTGTAGCCGCGCACGACCGCCTTCAGCGGCAGCTCGACGGTCAGGTTGAAGTGATGCGAGAGGAAGGGCTGGACGTTTTCGATCACCTCGCGCCGATAGGCCTTGAAGGCGTTGGTGGTGTCGTTGTAACCGTGGCGGAAGAGGGCTCGGATTCCCCAGTTGACGATCCGGTTCATGATCAGCTTCGAGCGTGGGTAGTCGCTCACCTTCGAGCCGTGGACGAAGCGCGAGCCGAAGGCGCACTCGTAGCCTTCTTCGAGCAAGCGCTGGTAGGAGACCAAGTCGCGCGGGCTGTCGGAGCCGTCCGCCATCACGATCGCCACCGCGTCGCCCTCGAAGGCCTCCAGCCCCGCCCGGACGGCGAAGCCGAAGCCGTTTTCGTAGGGCGAGGGCAGGCAGCGCACCTGCGGATGCTCGGCGGCGATCCGCTCCACGACCGCGGCGGTGCCGTCGGTGCTGGAGTCGTCGACGACGATCACCTCGTGCTCGATCTTCTCCGCGTCGAGGGTTGAGGCGATCTCGTTCACCGTCTCGGCGACGGTGCCCTCCTCGTTGTAGGCCGGGATGACAACCGAGAGCTTCATCGCTACACCTTCTCGAATCCGAGCGCCTCGGCGACGGCATCCTCGTGGGCGGCGGTCCACTCGAGCAGGTCGGCGAGCACGTCGCGTGGGCTGCGCAGCGGCCGCCAGGAGGTGCGGGCGAAGAGCCGCGAGCAGTCCGAGAGGTAGATCGGCACGTCGCCGGGCCGGGTCTCGGGATCCGCCCCGATCTCCACCTCGTTGCCGGTCAGCTCGCGGCAGAGCGCGGTCGTCTCCAGCAGCGAGAGGCTGCACTCGCGGCCGCCGCCGACGTTGGCGACCGAGCCGCTCCAGCCCTCGGGGTCGCCGAGCTGCTCCTCGACCAGATCGACGAGGTCGTCGACGTGGAGCAGGTCGCGGACCTGCTTGCCGGCGCCGCCGAAGCCGATGTAGGAGAGCGGCCTGCCGAAGTGGTGGCTGAGCAGCCACCAGGAGAAGACGCCCTGGTCGACCTTGCCCATCTGCCAGGGGCCGGCGATCACGCCGCAGCGGTTGACGACCGCGCGCAGGCCGAAGGCGTCGGCGTACTCCTCGATCAGGAGCTCGGCCGAAAGCTTGGTGGCCCCGTAGAGGGTGCGGGCGCCGGGCAACGGGAAGTCCTCGGAGATGCCCTGCGGACCGGCGCCGCGGACCGGCTGCTCGGCGGCCAGCTCGTAGCGGGTCTCGGCCTCGTCCAGCACCAGTTCCAGTTGAGGGGCCACCGGGTAGACACGGCTGGTCGAGAGGAAGACGACGAAGGCGCTCTCCTGACGGGCCCGCTCGAGGCAGTTGAAGGCGCCGACCAGGTTCGTCTGCACCGAGTAGGAGGTGTCGGCGAAGCCGGCCAGGACCGACGGCTCGGCCGAGCACTCGACCATCGCGTCGAAGCTCCCCGCCGTGGCCAGGTCGTCGGGCTCGCGCACGTCGCCGTGGACGAACTCGACCCCGGCATCGCGCAGCCGCTTCAGGTTCAGCTCCGAGCCGCGACGCATCAGGTTGTCGAGGGCCACGACCTCCCAATCGGGGTGGCGCGTCGACAGTCCCACGCCGAGGTTTGCGCCCACGAATCCGGCTCCGCCGGTGATCAAGACCCGCATCTGGCGCGCATTCATAGCAGGGGGTCGCTCTGCCGGGATAATCTCGGGCCGCCGATGCGGCTCCTTCTCGCCACCAATCATCTCTGGCTCGGAGGAACCGAGTCCTACCTGCTGACCGTCGCCGAGCAGTTCGAGCGACTCGGCCACGAAGTCACGATTTACGCGCCGGAAGTCGGCGCGGGTGAGGCAGTTGCCCGCGAACGCGATCTGGAGGTCATCAGCGAAAGCGGCTCGATCCCCGCGGACCTCGACGCCGCCTTGGTCCAGGACGGAGCCGTCTCGGCCGAAGTCGCGGCGCGCTGCCCCGGCGTTTCCCAGCTCTTCGTCGTTCACAGCACGATGTTTGCCCTGCAGGACCCGCCGCAACTGGACGGAGCGGTGGGCGTCGTCGTTGTCCTGAACGATCGCGTGGCGGCGCGAATGCGCAGCTTCGCTACCCCGGTGAAGGTCGTGCGCATGCGCCAGCCGATCGACACCAATCGCTTCGTGCCACGGGAAGCTCTACCCGACGTACCCCGCCGGGCGCTGCTATTGAGCAACTACTCGCTCCCGGACCGGCTCGAGACGATCGAAAGCGCCTGTTCGGCCGTCGGCATCGAGCTTCACCGGCTCGGTGCCGCCGCGGGCTCGACAACCGACGTTCGTCCGGCGCTGGCGGAAGCCGACATCGTGATCGGCTACGGACGCTCGGCTCTCGAGGGGATGGCTTGCGGGCGGGCGGTCTACGTCTACGACCTGCATGGCGGCGACGGTTGGATGACCACTGAGAGCTATGCGCAGATCGAGGCCGATGGTCTCGGCTTCGCCGGCTCGACCGGGGAGCTCGTCCTCGACCGTGACACCCTGGCCGAGGATCTGCGCCGCTACTCGCCTTCGATGGGGCCGATCAACCATGACCTCGTCATGGCGCACCACCACGCGGGACGTCACGCCGAGGAGCTGATCGGGCTCCTCGGCGGTATCGCCAGCCGCCCCCCGCGGCCCCGCGAGTCCGCACGCGAGATGGCACGGTTGGTGCGCCTCGAGTGGCGTGCGCAGCTCGACGTCCACGCCTTGCGCCAGGAGAACGCGGCGCTGTCCAAGCGCTTGCACGATTCCGAGCTCGCCCGCATCCGGGAACGCGAGGAAGGCGAGGAGAAATTGGTCAACGTAGCCCGGCAAATCGAGGCCGACACCAGGCGGGAGTACGAGCAAAGCCTCAGCTGGCGGTTGATGGCCCCCTTGCGTGGCCTTTTGAGGCGCCTCCGTGGTGGCGAGTAGCTAGTCTGCTGCGCCATGCCTACCGCAATAGTCACCGGATCGGGGGGCCTGATCGGCTCCGAGTCAGTCCGCCGCTTCATCGAGGCGGGCTGGGACATCGTCGGGATCGAGAACGACATGCGCGCCCGCTTCTTCGGCGAGGAGGCGTCGACCGCGCACGTGACCGAGGAGCTGCGCGAGGGCTACTCCGAGTTCCGCTCGCTCGACATCGACATCCGCGACGCCGAGCGGGTCAACCGCGCCTTCGCCGACTTGGCCGGCTCGCTCGACGCCGTGATCCACACCGCCGCGCAGCCCTCGCACGACTGGGCGGCGCGCGAGCCGCAGACGGACTTCGGCGTCAACGCGCTGGGCACGCTCAACCTGCTCGAGGCGGCGCGCGAGCACGCCCCCGACGCCCCCTTCATCTTCTGCTCGACCAACAAGGTCTACGGCGACACGCCCAATCACCTGCCGCTGGAAGAGCTGGAGAAGCGGCTCGAACTGCCCGAGTCCCACCCCTTCCACAAGGGCATCGACACCTCGATGTCGATCGACCGCTCGACCCACTCGCTCTTCGGCGTCTCCAAGGCCGCCGCGGACTTGCTCGTTCAGGAGTACGGCCGCTACTTCGACATGCCGACGGTCTGCTTCCGCGGTGGCTGCCTGACTGGCCCCCAGCACGCCGGCGCGCAGCTGCACGGCTTCCTCGCCTACCTGATGAAGTGCACCGTCACCGGCACCCCCTACACCGTCTTCGGCTACGGCGGCAAGCAGGTGCGCGACAACATCCACAGCGCCGACCTCGTCGCCTGCTTCCAATCCTTCCAGCGCGCTCCGCGCGCGGGCGCCGTCTACAACATGGGCGGCGGCCGGCGCAGCAACTGCTCGATGCTCGAGGCAATCGACGTCTGCGAGCGGATCAGCGGCCGCGAGCTGCAGTGGGAGCTGAGCGACGAGAACCGCATCGGCGACCACCGCTGGTGGATCTCCGATGTCTCCGACTTCGCCGCCGACTACCCCGACTGGCAGCCGCGCTACGGCATCGACGAGATCCTGCAGGAGATGTACGAGCAGAACGTCGAGCGCTGGATGGCGACCGCGGGCTGAGGATCAGCCCGCTTCGAGCGGGCAGACGGTCGCCGGACCGCCTTCGAGCTGCATCTTCCAGGGCACGGTCGAGAGGTCGACCGGGATCGCGATTGCCACCGCCTGGTGGGGAGCGATCCCGGTCTGGAAGTCGACCGGCAGCGGGGTGTTCTTGCCCGGAGTGGAAAAGCGACGCATCTTGATGTCCGTCACCGGCTGCGGGCCGGCGAGCACGGCGGCGCCACCGGGTGGCACCTTGAGCTGTTGCGTCCCGTCGACCGGGATGCAGCCCCTGTTCGGCACCGCCGATCGCGAAACCGGTTCGACGACGACCCGCAACGCGTTGAGCAGTACCTTGTCGGCAGCGAAGCGGGCCGGCTCGGGACTGGCCTGCAGTTCGTCGATCGTGTAGGCGGGCGAGCCGAAGGCGTCGACAGCGGAGAAGTAGGAGCCGGCGTCGATGTGGTCGAAGCCGGTGTCGGCGAATTCTTCTTCGAGGTAGAAGCTCGGTTCGACCGTATTGCGGGAGATCTCCATGGCGGTCAGGTTCGCCTTGATCAGCCGGCTGGTCGCCAGGTAGAAGTCGTAGGACTGTTGGATCAGCAGCCCGTTGCCGGCCAGCGAGACGGCGACGGCGATCAGCGCCGGCGGCAGCAGGCGCCGGTCGAGCTTCAGGCCACTCAGCATTCCGGCTGCGACGAGCAGAACCATCGCCGCGCCTGGGTACTGGTAGCGGCTCGCCCACGGCACTCGGCCGGGCTTGACCGCTATTCCGCCGAAAATCCAGAAGGCCAGGGCGATCGCGAGGACGACCCAGAGCGACCGCGGGATCCGCTCGAGCCGGTAGAGGCGCCAAGCGGCCAGCGCGCCGAGCGCGACGGCGAGCGGCCGGCCCCAGTCGAGGCCCGGAGGGGAGGGCAGCCCTTCCCCCGGGGTCGCCAGGCCGACCAGCGATCCGATCGCGGCGGCGAAGGAGTCGAGCGCGAAGAGCGGCGTGGTGGCGATGTTGTGCAGCGTCACCGAGCTTTCGCCGTTGTCCCCCCAGCCGAGCCACCAGATCGCGTAGAGGACGATCGGTACGGCGACGACGAAGGCACGACGGCGCCAGTTGCGGTCGCCGCGGCGCAGGGCGATGTCGACGACGGCGCCGACGGCGAAGGCGAGCCAGAGGCTGGAGAAGAGCATCGAGCCGATCAGCCAGGCGCAGGCGAGCCGGTCGCCGACCTTGTCGCGCCGGTCCAGGGCGACGAGCATGCCGAGCCCGCACGCCATCGAGCCGAGGAAGGTGATCGAGGCGAACCAGAAGAGGTCTTCGAAGGCGGCGCCGAGGAAGAGGATCGGCAGCGTCATCAGCAGCGCTGGCCAGCCGCCGATCCTGCGCCTGATCCAGACGAAGAGGAACCAGGCGCCGAGCAGGAGCATCGCGGTCGAGACGACGCGGTAGGGCAGCGCCGAGCCGAGGCCGAAGGTCGCGAGCATCAGCTTCCAGACCGCGACCGGCCCGGCGACCAAGTGTTCGTTGTCCGGCGCGAGGAAGGCGTCGAGGCTGAAGTCCCGCTTGTAGAGGATGAAGACCCAGTCGTCGAGGAAGAAGCTCAGCCGCGAGCCCATCACGACGAGCAGAACCCCCGAGGCGGCCATCGCCGCCGCGAGCAGCGCAGCCGGATCCTTCAGTCGGTGTGCCCCGCCCACGCGGGTAACCTACCTACCCTCCTTGATGCCCCGGATCCCGTTCCTCGACCTCGATCCCGGGCCGGAGCTGGAGGTGGAGCTGCGGGTCGCGCTGACGCGGGTCCTCGCCTCTCGCCGCTATCTGTTCGGGCCGGAGCTGGAGGCTTTCGAGCACGAGTTCGCCCGCTACTGCGGTGCTCGCCACTGCGTGGGCGTCGCCTGCGGCCTCAGCGCGATCGAGCTTGCCCTGCGCGCTGCGGGGGTCGGCCCCGGCGACGAGGTGATCGTCCCCGCATATACCTGGGTGGCGACCTGGCTCGGGGTGACGAGGGCCGGGGCGCTGCCGGTCGGGGTCGACGTCCTCGAGGGCACCTACAACATCGACCCGCGGGCGATCGCGCCGGCGATCAACTCGCGCACCGCCGCGATCGTTCCCGTTCACCTGCGCGGCGAGCCGGCCGAGATGGAGGCGATCCGCGAGCTCGCCGAGGCGAACGGGCTGCTCGTCGTCGAGGACGCCGCGCAGGCGCACGGGGCGAGGTACGCGGGCGCCCCTGTCGGAAGCCTAGGCGACGCCGCCGCCTTCTCCTTCTATCCCTCCAAGAATTTGGGGGCGCTTGGCGACGGCGGTGCCGTGGTCACCGACGACGACGAGATCGCCGCCCGCATACGGCTGCTGCGCAACTACGGCGCGCGGGATCGCTACCGGCTCGAGATCGACGGGACCAACTCCCGCCTCGCCGAGATCCAGGCCGCAGTGCTGCGCGTGAAGCTGCCGCGACTCGACGAGTGGAACGCGGCGAGGGCCGCGTTGGCCGAGGTCTACCTGCGTGCTTTCGAGGGACGGGAGGAGATCGCGGTTCCACGGGCGCCCGCGCGGGCGCAGTCGGCCTGGCACCTGTTCGCGATCGGCCATCCGGATCGCGATGCTTGCCGGGAGGCGTTGGCGCAGCGCGGGATCGAGACCCTCGTCCACTACCCCGTGCTGCCGCACCTTTCGCCCGCCTACCGCGACCGTGGCTGGGAAGAGGGAAGCTTCCCCGTGGCCGAGCGCCTCTCGGCGGCCACGCTCAGCCTGCCCCTCCATCCGCGCTTACCGGTGCGGACGTGCGAGACGGTCGCCGCCGCCGTGCTCGACGCCACTCCCGTCTAGCATCGCCCCATGGCCGCGCGACGTCGCCGCTGGAACTACCCCCGCCGCGCACTCGACTGGGCGGTACGGCCCTACCTGCGCGACCTGCAGGCGCGGCTGGACGCCGCTCAGGGCTCGATCGAGATGCTGCACGGCGACCTCGGGCGCGTGCACCGGGAACTGGAGGAGGTCAACGGCAGGGCCGGGCAGATCGAGGTCGAGGCGCGACGGGCCGCCGGCATAGCCCGCCACATCTACGACGAGGAGCCCGCCAACCGGCGCCGGCTCCACGCCCTACGCGCCGGCGACGACTACGAGCCTGCCTACAGCGAGCCCGAGCCCCTGGTCACCTTCCTGATCCCGACCTACACCTCCTTCGAGACCCTGCGCGACGTCGCCCTCCCGTCGATCCTCGCGCAGACCTACTCGAACCTTGAGGTGATCGTGGTCGGCGATTGCGCCCCGCCGCAGACCGAGCAGGCGATCGCCTCGATCGGCGACCCTCGCGTCAGCTACTACAACCGCACGGTTCGCGGGCCGTACTCCGACGACCCCGATCGGCGTTGGTACGCGATCGGCGGCCCGCCCGTCAACGAGGGCCTGGCGCGCGCCCGGGGGCGCTGGATCGCAACCCTCGGCGACGACGACGCCGTGCGGCCGACCCACACCGAGCATCTGCTCGCCGCCGCGCGGGAGCATCGCTGGGAGCATTGCTACGGCCTTCAGCTCGTCCACTTCGCCGCGGGCGAGCCCCTGACCCTGGGGGAGTTCCCGCCGAGGCTCGGCCAGTGGGGCACGCAGGCCGCGATCTACCACGCCGGCCTGCGCTTCTTCGAAGCCGAGCTCTCCGATGCGATCTACGAGGAACCGAGCGACTGGTCGAAGTGCAGGCGGATGCTCCGCGCGGGGGTCCGTTTCGGCATGCTCGACGAGATCGTCGTCGACAAGAACGAGACTCGCCGGCGCTCCGCCGAGGAGTGGCTCGCCGGCCCGATCCCTCGAGCCGACTAGAGAGCTGCCGAGGAGGCGCGCGCCAAGCGCTCGAACTCCTCGCGGTCCCGCAGGTACTCGCCCTCGTCGTAGAGGCCGGAGGAGACGACGTAGTAGGCGGAATCGGCGGCGAAGCCGGTCAAGTCGTGCCAGACCATCGGCGGCAGGTAGAGGGCGAGTCGCGGATCCCCGACGGCGAAGCTGCCGCGCCGCGAGCCGTCGTCGACGGCGACCTCGAAGTCGCCGCGGAGGCAGACGACCAGCTGCTCGATCTCGCGGTGGGCGTGGCCGCCGCGCTTGGCGCCCGCCGGCACGCCGTAGACGTGGTAGGCACGTGCGATCTGGAAGGGCACGTGTCTGCCGCCCTCGGCGAAGGCCAGATTCCCCTGCGGATCCTCGACGCTCGGCAACTCGATGAGCCTGCATTGATCGATCCCCACAGGGGCGGGCACGCTAGCAGCGCGCCGCTTGGGGGCCATACTGCCGGGCCGGGCCGTTACCATCGCCGCCGCCCCGCAAGCGGGCGAACCGCGCCGATGCCGACTATCCACCCCAGCGCCGTTGTTGAGTCCGACTCGATCGGCGCCGCGACCTCGATCGGCGAGTTCGCGGTGATCAGGGCCGGGGCCACGCTCGGCGAGAACGTCACCGTCCACCCGCACGTGGTGATCGAGCCGGAGGTCGAGATCGGGGCGGGCACCGAGATCCTGCCCGGCGCCTATATCGGCCGCCGCCCCCGCGCCGTCGGTGCGATCTCGCGCGAGCCGACCTACGATCGCGAGACCGTCCGGATCGGCGCCGGTTGCTCGATCGGGACCAACGCGGTCATCTACTGCGACGTCGAGATCGGCGACGACACCCTGGTCGGCGACTCGGCCTCCCTGCGGGAGACCGCTCGCGTGGGCAACGGTTGCGTGGTCGGTCGCAGCGTCGTCCTCGACCGCGACGTCGAGGTGGGCGACGGCACCAAGATCAACTTCGCTACCTCGCTGGCCGCCAAGGCGCGAATCGGCAAGGGGGTCTTCATCGCCCAGCACCTGGTCACGACCAACGACAACGCGCTGGGTCGCGATGGCTGGGTCGACGAGCTGATCGCGGGCCCGACGATCGAGGACGGGGCAATGATCGGCGGCAACGTGACCCTGCTGCCGGGAGTCACGATCGGCCGCGCCGCGGTGGTCGGCGCGGGGTCTGTGGTGACCAAGGACGTCGCGGCCGGCGTGACCGTGGTCGGCAACCCGGCTCGCCCGCTATGAGCGCCCCGGTCGCGATCGAGGTCAGCGGGGTCGACAAGACCTTCCGCATCCCGACCCACAGGGTCGATTCGCTGAAGGAGCGGCTGACCACCTTCAACCAGCAGGACTTCCGCGAGCTGCACGCTCTTCGCGACATCTCCTTCGAGGTCGAGCGTGGCGAGTTCTTCGGCATCGTCGGTCGCAACGGCTCGGGCAAGAGCACGCTGCTGAAGATCCTCGCCAGCATCTACGCGGCGGACGGTGGCCGGGTGCGAATGGCCGGCCGCCTCGCCCCCTTCATCGAGCTCGGCGTCGGCTTCAACCCGGAGCTGACCGCGCGCGAGAACGTCGAGCTGAACGGCGTGATGATGGGCCTGACGCGACGCGACGCGCGCAGCCGCCTCGCCGCCGTGCTCGAGTTCGCCGAGCTGGAGGAGTTCGTCGACCTGAAGATCAAGAACTACTCGTCGGGAATGCTGGTCCGGCTGGCCTTCTCGGTGATGATCCAGTCCGACGCCGAGATCCTCCTGATCGACGAGGTCCTCGCCGTCGGCGACGCCTCCTTCCAGCAGAAGTGCGCAGACGTGTTCCATGAGATCCGCGACTCCGAGCGGACCGTCGTCTTCGTCACCCACGACATGAGCGCGGTCGAGCAGTACTGCCACCGGGCGATGCTGCTCCACGACGGCGACATCAAGACGATCGGCGACTCGGGCGAGGTCGCGCGCAGCTACCTGCGCCTCAACTTCGAGCAGGCACCGAGTGGGGCGGACGCCGACATGGGCGGCGTCGCCGACATCACCCTTGCCGACGTCTGGCTCGAGGACCGCGACGGCGAGCGGATCACCAACGTCGAGAAGGGCTCCGAGCTGCGTTTCGGCGCCGCCTTGGAAGCCCACCGGGAGGTCGAGGGGCCGAGCTTCGGCTTCGCCTTCACCAACGCCGACGGGGTCGAGGTGACCGGTTTCGGCCTCGGCCTGCCCAAAGACGTCCCGGACCGCCTCGAGGCGGGCCAGCGCGTGCGGCTGAGCGGCGAGCTCGAGAACCGGCTGGCGCCGGGCCGCTACGTGGTCAAGTGCTGGATCCACCGCGACCACAACTACGCCAACCTCGTCCTGCACTCGCCGCAGGTGCTCGACTTCGTCGTCTTCGGCAAGGACGGCGCCGGCGTCGTCTCACTCGATCACGAGGTCACCGCCTCGGTGGAGGGCGCGTGAACGCCGAGCCGACAGCTCCCGAGCTGCGCGAGGTCGCCGGCCCCTCCGCCCTCGGCGGCGGCCGCAGCCGCTTCTTCGAGCTGCTCTGGCTGATGTCCGTGACCGAGTTCAAGAAGACCTTCTTCGGCACGGCGCTCGGCTACCTCTGGTCGCTGGTGCGGCCGCTCATGCTTTTCGCCGTCCTGCTGCTCGTCTTCACCCAAATCTTCAAAGTGGGCAGCCAGGTTCCCCACTATCCGGTGCTGCTGCTCTTCAACATCGTCCTCTTCGGTCTCTTTCAGGAAGGCACGGGTGGCGCTGTCTCATCGGTGCTGGCCCAGGAGGGGATCGTTCGAAAGACCCAGTTCCCCCGTTTGGTCATCCCTCTTGCGGTTGTTCTCACCGCCTTTTTCACCTTCTGCCTCAACATGGTTGTCGTCTTCGCGTTCATGCTTGGCTTCGGCGTGACGCCGATGTGGACCTGGCTGCTCTTCCCCCTGATCCTGTTGCCGCTGCTCGTCTTCACCTGTGCCCTGGCGATGCTGCTCTCGGCGCTCAACGTCCGCTTCCGCGACGTGGCGATCATCTGGACCGTCATTGCTCTTGCGCTCAACTATGCGACGCCGATCATCTACCCGCTGAAGATCGTTCCGGAAGGCTTCCTCAAACAGGCGCTGCTGGCGAACCCCCTGACGCCGATCTTCCAGCAGGCCCGGGTCTGGATGATCGACCCAGGCGCGTACAGCCCCTTCACCATCGCGAGCAGCCCCTGGCCCTTGATCGTGGCAGCGCTGATCTACGTCACCGTCTGCGTGCTCGGCGTCTGGGTCTTCAACCGCGAAGCGCCGCGGATCGCCGAGCAGCTGTAGGAAGCCGCTACTTTGCGCTTCGGGAGCGTTTCAGGGTGATGCTTTGATCCGAAAGCCGATATTGCTCGCGGCCGCAATCGCCGCGCTGCTCGTCATGCCCGCAGCCGCGGTCGCCGCGCCCCCGGCACCCGCCGGCTTCACGGTCGGGATCTCGCCGCAGACGCCCGCCGGCGAAGCCGACTACTCACTGATGGCCGAGGCGGGGATCAAGAGCCTGCGCCTCCCGCTGGGCTGGGAAAGCGTCGAGCGGCAGAGCCCCTACTGGTCCCCGCCCGACTGGTCGGACTTCGACCGCTCGGTGGCGCTCGCGGCGGAATACGGGATGCGGGTCTTCCCGTTCGTCTGGGGAACCCCGTCCTGGGTCGCCGGCCGGCCCGGGATCGAACCCGTCCGCACCGCCTGGGCGGGCCGCGCCTGGGCCTCCTTCCTGCGCCAGGCCGTCCAGCGCTACGGCCCCTACGGCTCCTTCTGGCGCGAAAACCCCGAACTGCCCTTCCTGCCGATCCACGCCTGGGAGATCTGGAACGAGGAGAACATCGTCACCTTCTCTCCCCGGCCCGACCCGTCGCGCTACGCGCGGCTCCTGCGCATCGCCGGCCGCACCATCCACGAAGCCGACGGCGGCGCCAAGGTGATCCTCGGCGGCCTCTTCGGCCGCCCGCTTCAGATCCCGCCCAACGTCGCCTCCGGCGACTTCCTCAACGGCGTCTACCGGGCCGGCGACGTGAAGCCGTTCTTCGACGGGGTGGCGCTGCACCCCTACGTCGCCGACGCCGGCGCGATGGAACCCCAGATCCGCAACCTGCGCCGCATCATGCGGCTCCACCGCGATGCCGCCACCCCGCTCTACGTCACCGAGCTTGGCTGGGGCTCCGACAGCTTCCAGTCCCGTTGGGAGCGCGGCATGTGGGGACAGGCCCGCGAGCTCGACCAGGCTTTCTCGATGCTCACCGATCACCGTCGCGCCTGGCGCGTCGCCGGCGTCTGGTGGTTCTCCTGGGCGGACGCGGGTCACCTCTGCCAGTTCTGCGACTCGGCTGGTCTGTTGACCAGTAACCGCGAAGCCAAGCCCGCCTGGTACCGCTTCACCGAATGGACCGGCGGCGACGCGGAAATCGTCCCGCGGGCAAGCTTCGGCGAATGACCTTTCCGCGCGCCCGGCTCAGCCGGCGTGGCGGAACAGGTTGACCGAGCCGATGCGGCGCATCGTGTACTGGTCGTAGGGCAGGTCGCCGCGCCAGCGGTTGTGGGCCTCGGCGGAGACGAAGTAGGTCTCGGGGTCGCTCTCCATCGCGCCGATCTGCTCCGCCAGGTCCTCCTGGGAGAGGCCCAGGCCGGCGACGATGCGATCGAGTTTCTCGCGGTGCTCGTCGGCTCCCCAGCCGGCGAGCACGTGGTCGACGGCGTGGATCGAGCAGCCGCCACGTTTCTGCACGAGCGCATGGCCGGTTTCGACCACGTTCGCGACCTGCTCGAGCGGCACGTGCTCGAGCACCGAGATCGAGAAGACCGCGGCGAAGTCGTCGCCGAGCGGCTCGCTGGGCGGGAACAGCTCGCGGACGAAGTGAACGTCGGGGTAAGCGGTCTGGAAGCGTTTGAACTCGCGCGGCCCGTTGCCGCCGCCCTGGTAGTCGTCGACCACGGTCACGTCGTAGCCGAGGCGGGAGAGCATTCCCGCCACCAGCGGCTCGCCCGCGCCGATCTCGAGGATGCGCGAGCCGCGCTCGGCGTTGCCGAGGATCGCCTTGACCATCCAGCAGCGCTGCAGGTCCTTCATGTCGAAGCTGGCTCCGGCCAGGCCGGTCATGTGGTCGGCGCTGTCGGCGAAGTCGCGCACCGTCCCGTAGGAGATCTCCGGCAGCGCGAAGGCTTCGTCGTAGCGCTCGGCGATCGGCCAGAGCGAGCTGTCGGCGATCGTCCAGGCCGACGCGTTGGCGCCGGGGGTCGCGCTCGAGGGCGCGTAGAGGGCCGCCTTGCCGGCGAGCCGGCGCAACAGCGGCGAGCGCGCCGCCGTCGCCCGCAGGCGCTTCGCCTGGGTCGAGGCGCTCATGCCGAGGAACCCACGGGCCGTCCGGCGGCCGAGCACTCGCGCAGGAAGTTGGCGAGCCCTTCCGCGTTCGCCCGCCAACTCAGCTGCTCGGCGGCAAAGCGCCGCGCGCCCGCACCGAGCCGGGTCGCCAACTCGCGGTCGGCGAGCAGCTCTTCGATCCGAACGACGATCTCCATTGCGTTGCCCTGCTCCAGCAAGAGTGCGTCCTCTCCGTGCTTCAGGTCGTTGCCGATGTTGCAGTGGGGCAAGATAACCGGCCGCCCCATCGCCAGGAACTCCGGCAGCTTGGAGGGGAGTCGGTAGCGGTTGAAGTCGTCGGGGGGGCCGGGCTGGACGTAGGCGTCGGCGAGCGCCAGGTAGGCGGGGATGTCGCGCCACGGGATCGGGCCGAGCTCGATCACGCCGTCGCCAAGGGCGCGGAAGGAGCGCGGGTCGGGCCCGCCGAACTCGGTGTGCCCCAGCCGCACCAGCCGCACCCGTTTTCCACGGCGCTGCAGCAGCTTGACGGCGAGGTAGAGGCTCAGCATCTCGTGCTGGTTGGCGTAGTGGATCGTGCCGTGGTAGACGAGGACGAAGTCCTCGGCACTGAGTCCGAACTCGTCCCGCGGCGGCGCCTCCAGGTCGGGCCGGAAGCGCTCGAGGTCGATGCCGGGGCGGGCCACGGCGTGCGGCCGTCCGGCCCGGTTGAACTCGTTGAGCGCCTCGGTGATCACGGTGATGCCGGCGGCGCCGTCGAGGAACTCGCGGTGGTGGGTGGGGTGGATCAGGCCCGGCGGCGCGAGGCTGTCCTGCTGGCGCAACGGCAATCGCTGCAGTTCGGCCAGCGAGCGACCCGTAGCCGACTCGATCAGCAGCTCCTCGTTGTCCTCGAGGTGGATCACGTAAGGAACCTCCAGCCTGCGCACCGCCTCCATCGTCATCCGCCGCACCGTCTCGCGCGGGGTCCAGCCGACGACGATCGTCTCCTTGGGGTCGCGGCGCATCTCGCCGAGCTTGCGGTCGAGGTCGTCGTGGGATATGCACTCGAAGCGCGGCTCGCCGACGACCAGGGCGCGGGCCGGGTCGCCGTGCCCGGCGACGGTGACCTCCCAGCCCAGGTCGGTCAGCTCGTTGCCGAAGTGGTAGGCCTGGATCCCGCTGTTGACGTCGAACGGGCCGAAGTAGACGAAGAGGACTCGCATCGTCTGCCCTAACGTTTCCCCAACGGCGCCGTCGCGCGGTAGACGCGTTCGCGCCAGGCCGCCGGCACGTAGTCGGCCAGCTGCTGGCCGAAGCTGGGATTGAAATAGGGGTCGCCGCGCATCAGCTCGTCATACCAGCAGTCGACGAAGAGGGCGCGGTCGACGGCGTCGGTGGCGATCCGCCGGGATGCCGGGGTGCGGTGGTTGACGAGTCGCGGCCGCGGCGCGTAGACGGACCGGAGCCCCCGCCGCGCCAGGCGCTGGCAGAGGTCGAAGTCCTCGTACTGGGAGCGGTAGAACTCGTTGAAGCCGTTCTCGGCATCGAAATCGGCCTTGCGGACGAGCAGGCACTCGGCGCCGAGTGCCGAGACCTCGCGGGCGCAGGGGAGAGCTCCGTAGTAACCGTCGCCGTCGGCGGGGAAGCCGCTCAGCATCGGGCTGGCGGGATCGCGCAGCCCGATCGCCACGCCCGCCTGGTCGACCAGGCCGTCGGGCCGCGCCAACAGCGCTCCCACCGCGCCCACTCCGGGCAGGCCGGCGTGGAGGAGAAGCTGCTCGATCCAGTCTGGATCGGCAACCTCGACGTCTTCGCCGAGGAAGAGCAGGAACTCGCCTGAGCCGGCCGCGGCCCCGAGGTTGTTGGCGTGTCCGCGTCGGAACGGCCCGGCGTCGCCGGCCACCCAGATGACCCGGTTAGGGGCACTCGACGGCGGGTCCTCACCGCGACCTACGACGATCGTCTCGAAGTCTGGGTAGGAGGTCCGCTCGAAGAGCGAGTCGAGCAGGCGCTCGAGCCCCCCGTCGCCGCCTCCCTTGGCGATCACGATGCTGACCTTCGGCGTCGGGGCGGAGCCGTTGCGGGGGGCGAGGATCGCGCGGTGGGGGATGGCTGGGTGGGGGATCGCCTTGGCCTCGACGCCGAGCCGTTCGAGGTGGTCGCTCACCGCCTTGGCCTGGAGCTCCTCGACGCCGGTCTTCTGGTCGGTGCCGGCGGCGATGCTGCCCGGGATCGCCCGCCAGTGGTAGAGCGTCTGGGGGATGTGGTGGATGCGCTCGGTGCGCTCGGCGACCCGCAGGAAGAACTCGAAGTCCTGGATCGTGTCGAAGGCGGAGTCGAAGCCGCCGGCGGCTTCGGCAACCGAGCGCCGCACGACCAGCAGGTGACCGATGTACATCGCGCCGAGCGCGTAGACGGGCGACCAGTCGGGCTTGAGGAAGGGGTCGGCGCGGACGCCGTGCAGGGTCAGCTTGTCGGAGTCGGAGTAGACGGCGTCGAGCTTGGGGTCCGCCACCAGGGCTTGGGCGACGCGCAGCAGGGCGTCCGGCGTCAGCTCGTCGTCATGGTCGATGAAGCCGACGAACTCGCCCTCGCACATCGCCATCGCCGCGTTGGTGGCGCCGGAGATGCCGCGGTTCTCGGCCGCTTCGAACTTGATCCGGGGGTCGGCGTCGGCGTAGCGCTGCAGCGCCGCGACCAGCTCGGGTTGCCCGGAGCCGTCGTCGACGATGCACAGCTCCCACTCGCGGTAATGCTGCGCCCGCACCGACTCGATCGCCTTGGCGAGGTAGCCGAGGTCGGACTTGTAAGTGGGCATGGCGAGCGAGATCGTCGGCCGCGAATCGAGCGCCTCGACTTCCTGCAGAGCGGCTTCGCGGCGCGCCTTCGGCCGGTTGAGGTGAAGCTCCTGACGGAGGCGCCGGGCCAGGTCCCTGAGCCGGCGCAGGAAGGCGAACAGGCGCGGTGGGAGGATCGATTTGAGCATCCGAGCGTCTCTTGGCATCGGCTCAGCCCCGGCGCAGCTTCGCCAGCACGGTCTTGACCGAGCGCACCGGCTTGGTGATCCGCCAGCTCAGCGAGGTCTCATACGTCTGGGCCACCTTGTGCACTTCTTCCTCGAGTTCGCCGATCCGGAAGGCGCGGCGGCTGAGCTCGCGGTGGAATTCCTCGCGCTGGGCGTCCAGCTCGGCCTGGTGCCTGGCCTCGGCCTCGTTGCTCGTCTGCGCTGCGGCGCTCATCGCGGCCTATCGTAGCCACGAGTCCTGCAGCCGCCCCGCGCGGCCGCCGAAGCGATCGGGGCGCAGTAGGGTTGCAGCCTCGCAATGGAGCCCCTTAAGGGACTGATTCTCTCCGGTGGGGCGGGCACTCGCCTGCGGCCCATCACTCACACTTCGGCGAAGCAGCTCGTGCCCGTCGCCAACAAGCCCGTGCTCTTCTACGGGATCGAGGCGCTGGTCGACGCCGGCGTGACCGAGATCGGGATCGTCATCGCCCCGGAGACTGGCGACGAGATCCGCGAGGCGGCCGGCGACGGCTCCCGGTTCGGGGCCGAGATCACCTACATCGTCCAGGGCGAGCCCGCCGGGCTCGCCCACGCCGTGCTCACCGCCGAGGAGTTCATCGCCGGCTCGGCCTTCGTCATGTACCTCGGCGACAACCTGCTCGCCGACGGCCTGCGCGGCCTCGTCGCGACCTTCCGCGAGGCCGGGCCGGATGCGCTGATCCTGCTCACGCCCGTCGAGGAGCCCGAGCACTACGGCGTCGCCGAGCTCGACGGCGACCACGTCGTCCGCCTGGTCGAGAAGCCGAAAGACCCGCCCTCGAACCTCGCCCTGGTCGGCGTCTACCTCTTCGGCCCGCCGATCTTCGACGCCGCCCGGGCGCTGGAGCCCTCCTGGCGCGGCGAGCTGGAGATCACCGAGGCGATCCAGGGCCTGATCGACGACGGCCACAAGGTCCAGTCGGAGGTGGTCAGCGGCTGGTGGAAGGACACCGGCCAGCTCGCCGACATGCTCGAGGCCAACCGCCTCGTCCTCGAGGAGATCGAGCCGCGTCTCGACGGCGAGATCGATGCCGACTCGCGGGTCGAGGGGAGGGTCGTGGTCGAGGCGGGCGCGAAGGTGAGCGGCTCCGTCGTGCGCGGCCCGGCGGTGATCGGCGCCGGCGCCAGGATCGAGAGCGCCTACGTCGGCCCCTACACCTCGATCGGCGAGGACGTGAAGATCTGCCGCTCCGAAATCGAGCACTCGATAGTCCTCTCCGGCTCCGTCGTCGAAGACCTCGGCACCCGCATGGAGGCCAGCCTGCTCGGCCGCGAAGTGAAGCTGACCCGCAGCGACGGGATGCCGAAGACGCTGCGGATGCTGGTCGGCGACAAGTCCGAGATCAAGATCATCTGATGGGCGCCGGCCGATGAAGCTCCTCGTCACCGGCGCCGCCGGGATGCTGGGCCGCGACGTGATGCTCGCCGCGGGCAACGCGGGCCACCAGGTGGTCGGCTACGGGCACGCCGAGCTCGACATCGGCGATGCCGCCGCGGTCGCCGCCAAGGTCGAGGGCGAGCGCCCCGACGTCGTCATCAACTGCGCCGCCTGGACCGACGTCGACGGGGCCGAGGGGGCCGAGCAGGAGGCCACGGCGATCAACGGCGCAGGCGCAGGCAACGTGGCCGCCGCCGCCGCGACGGTCGGCGCCTCGGTCGTCTACGTCGGCAGCGACTACGTCTTCGACGGCAGCAAGGGGGCGCCCTATGTCGAAACCGACCAGACTGCGCCGCTCTCCGCCTACGGCCGCAGCAAGCTGGCCGGGGAGGAGGCGACCCGCGCAGCCAACAAGCGCCACTTCGTCGTCCGCTCCGCCTGGCTCTTCGGCACCGGCGGCCCCAACTTCGTCGAGACGATGCTGCGCCTCGCCGCCGACCACGGCGAGGTCCTCGTCGTCCGCGATCAGGTCGGCTCGCCGACCTACACCTGGCACCTCGCCTACGGCATCGTCCGCCTGATCGAGGGGGTCGAGTTCGGCATCCACCACATGGCCGCCGCCGGCAGTTGCTCCTGGTATGAGTTCGCGCGTGAGATCTTCGAGCAGGCGAACGTGGATTGCAAAGTGATGTCGGCGACCACCGAGATGCTCGGCCGCCCGGCCCCTCGCCCCGCCTACTCGGCGCTGACAAGCCAGCGCGAGCACGCGATCGAGCTGCCCCCCTGGCAGGACGGGCTCGCCGCCTACCTGTCCCAGCGCCGGGCTGAGACCGAGGCCGCGGCATGAAGATCCTCGTCACCGGCGCCGCCGGCTTTATCGGCTCCACCTACGTGCGTTTGATCGGGACCGAGCACGAGGTGCGGGTGCTCGACAAGCTCACCTACGCCGGCCGTCGCGAGAACCTGCCCGAGGGCGCCGACCTCGTCGTCGGCGGGATCGAGGACCCGGCGATCGTGCGCGAGGCGATGCAGGGTTGCGACGCGGTCGTCAACTTCGCCGCCGAGTCGCACGTCGACCGCTCGATCGACGACCAGGACGCCTTCGCCCGCACCCACGTGATCGGCACGGGCACGCTGCTCGACGCGGCCCGCGAGCTCGGCATCGGTCGCTACCTGCAGGTCTCCACCGACGAGGTCTACGGTTCGATCGAGTCCGGCTCCTTCACCGAGGCCTCGCCGCTCGACCCCTCCTCGCCCTACTCGGCGACCAAGGCAGCCGGCGACCTGCTCGTCTCCGCCCACTTCCACACCTACGGCACCGAGGCCTCGATCGTGCGCGGCTCCAACAACTACGGCCCGCGCCAGTACCCGGAGAAGCTGATCCCGCTGATGGTCCTCAACGCGATCCACGGTGACCCGCTGCCGGTCTACGGAGATGGCCGCCAGGTGCGCAACTGGCTCTATGTCGAGGACTTCTGCCACGGCATCCACGCGGTGCTGATCGACGGTCGCCCCGGCGAGGCCTACAACGTCGGCGGTCCCGACGAGTGCGAGAACATCGAGGTCGTAAAGCGGGTGATCGAGCTGAGCGGCGCCGCCGAGTCGCAGATCGAGTACGTCACCGACCGCCCCGGCCACGACCGCCGCTACTCGCTCTCCTCGCAGAAGCTCCGCGACGAGCTCGGCTGGGAGGCGCAGGTCCACTTCGCCGAGGGCCTCGAGCGCACCGTCGAGTGGTACCGCGAGAACGAGGAGTGGTGGACCCCGATTCGCTCCGGCGAGTACCGCGAGTACTACGAGCGCCAGTACGGCAAAGCGCTCGGCTGATGCCGAGGGTGCTGGAGACGAAGCTGGGCGGCGTCGTCCTGCTCGAGCCCGAGGTGCACGGCGACTCGCGCGGCTTCATGGTCGAGACTTACCGCAAGGACGGCTGGGCGGAGCTGGGGATCGATGTCGAGTTCGTCCAGCACAACCACTCGCGCTCCTCCAAGGGGACGCTGCGCGGCCTCCACTTCCAGACCGAGCCGGGTCAGGCGAAGCTGGTCCGCTGCCCGCGGGGGAAGATCTTCGACGTCGCCGTCGACCTGCGTCGCAACTCGCCCACCTACGGCCAGTGGGAGGGGCATGAGCTCGACGACGTGACCCACCGTCAGCTCTTCGTCCCGGTCGGCTTCGGCCACGGCTTCGCCGTGCTCAGCGAGGAAGCCGACGTCACCTACCTCTGCTCCAGCACCTACGACCCGGCAACCGAGTCGGGAATCGCCTGGGACGACCCGGACGTAGGCGTCGAGTGGCCGCTGAACGATCAGCTGCTGAGCGAACGCGACAGGCAGGCGCCAAAGCTCGCTGAAGTCGCCGATTCACTCCCGTTTTAACACCAAACTCAAACGGAAGTGAAAATTTAGTGTGTCAATTTCAGTTTTTGGGTTTATAGAGTGGAATTCACTGTTAGGGTCACTGGCAGGAGGGTGAAGGGTATGGGTGTGCCCGTGCAGCTGACGTCTGCAACGTCCGACCTGACCAGTCGGATCCGGTTCGAGTCCGGCGCCCTCCGCATATAGACCGCAGGAGCGGATCGAGAATGGTGCAGTGCCGTGGTAACCTGGAACCCGGATGTCAGCTGCTCGCGGGGGTGGTTCCCCGCATCACCAGACTCGACCCGCTCCGGCGGGTCTTGTCATTTTTGGGCGTTAGCCCCCTAGCGTCGCCGAGCCGCGGTGATCGCGAGGCTGGTCGCCAGTTTGGCGCCGATGCCGGCGTAGACCGCAGCGTTGAGGAGCGGGTTGTGCTCGGGGGCGTCGAAGCGGCGGTAGAAGCGGCCCATGCCGCGGTGGAAGGCGATTTCCTGGCGGGGTGCCCGGCGCCCGGCGCTGGAGCCGCCCTTGACGTGCAGGGCCGTGCCGGCGGGCTCGTAGAAGACTCTCCAGCCGGCGTCCCAGAAACGGTGGCACCAGTCGAGGTCCTCCATGTAGAGCCAGTAGCCCTCGTCGAGCAGGCCGACCTCGCGCACCGCCTCCGCGCGGCAGAGCATGAAGGCGCCGTTGACGGCGTCGACCTCGCCTGGCTCGTCGTCGCCCAGCTGGGTCGCGCGGTACTGGCTGAGCGCGCCGGAGGCGCCGTCGGCGCGGCCGATCCCGGTGAAGTGGGCGAGGGCGCTGAGCGGGGTGGGAAATGAGCGCTTGCAGGCGTGGTCGAGCGCCCCCGACTCGGTGACGAGCTTGACCCCGACCATGCCGATCCGCTCCTCCGACCAGAGGCGCTCCAGGCCGGCGTCGAGCGTTCCCGCGTAGACCTCGGTGTCGGGGTTGAGCAGCAGCACAGCTCGTGCCTCGCTCTCCTGAAGGGCCAGGTTGTTGGCGGCGGAGAAGCCGATGTTGTCGCGGCGGATCAGCCGCACGGCCGGGAACTCTCTCTCGACCATGTCCGGGGTCCCGTCCGGGCTGCCGCTGTCGACGACGGTGATCCCCATCCCACCCCCGGCCGGGTGCTCCTCCAGCGAGCGCAGGCACCTGCGCAGCAGCCCTTCGGCGCCATGGCTGACGACGATCACCTCGAGCTCGGGCCCCGCGTTCACCGGATGCCTCAGTGCGAGCCCTCGCCGCGCACGATCGCGGCGGGGGTGCGCAGCAGGATCGCCAGATCGCCGGCGACCGAGATGTTGTCGAGGTAGTCGCGCTCCATCGCCAGTCGCTCCTCGAAGGTCAGGTCGGCGCGACCGTATACCTGCATCGGTCCCGTCATTCCCGGCTTGACCGCGAGGCGGATCCGCTGGCGCTCGTCGTAGAGGGCGACCACCGCTTCCTCCTCGGGCCGCGGACCGACCAGCGACATGTCGCCGCGCAGGACGTTGACGAACTGCGGCAGCTCGTCGAGGCTGAAGCGCCGCAGCATGCGGCCGGCGCGGGTGACGCGCGGGTCGTCGGCGATCTTGAAGGCGGGCTCCTTGAGCTTCTCGAGGTCGACGAGTTCGCCGAGCTGCTCCTCGGCTCCCGGCACCATCGTGCGGAACTTGAGCACGGTGAAGGGCTTGCCGTCCTTGCCGGCACGCTGCTGGCGAAAGAGGATCGGGCGACCCGAGTCGAACAGGATCAGCAGTGAGCTGATTAGGAACACCGGCGAGAAGAGCAACAGTAGGAATCCGCTGATCGTCACGTCCATCACCCGCTTCAGCGCTTCCGTCGAGCGTGGTGGATCGGAGAAGCGGAAGTCGAGCACCGGCAGCTCGGCGAGCCGGTTCAGCTCGATCCCCGGGCCGAGCAGGCCGAAGTGCTGGGGCAGCAGGGTGAGTGCCAGGCCGGCCGCCTTGCACTGCTCGATCAGCCGCTCCGCCGCCGCCTCGCTCATCTCCTGCTCGGTCACGATCACCCGCTCCACTTCGTGATCGCGGGCGACGCGGGAGATGTCGGCGATCGAGCCGAGCCGGGGCAGCCCGCCCATCCCCGGCGTCGCGTCGTCTCCGCGCGGCGTCAGGTAACCGACCAGGTGCAGGCGGGTCTCGGGGTGGGTGGCGACCCGGCGCGCGACCACCGCTATCGCCGCCGCGGGCCCGACCACGATGCCGATCGCGGCGCCGGCCAGGTGGTGCCAGAAGAAGCGCAGGACGGCGCGCGAGGCGAAGGCGCCGACCAGGGCGCCGACGCCGACGGCAATCGCGCTGGCTGCCGGCAGCGGCCCGACCGGGCTCAAGGCCAGCAGGCCGTCCAGCGCCAGCGTTCCCAGGGCCGCCGCCGAGATCAGGCTGGAGAGCTCGTCGAGCGTGCTGTGGCGGATGCGGCGGTGGTCGTTGTCGTAGAGGCCGTGCAGCTTCAGCACGAGGATCCAGACCGGGCTGAACATCGTCGCCCAGAAGAGCGTGCCGACGTCGGTGTCGGGGCTGGCCGCCGTGACGGCGCAGAGCGTCGCCACCATGGTCAGCCAGTCGCCGGTGGCGAGCATCCGCCGCAGCAGCGAGCCACGCCGCCGCGCCCCGTTGGCCCCCGTCAATCCCAGCCGCGTCGCCGCCTCGGTCCTGCCACGCGGCTCCGGCCCCGGCTGCCCGGCCGGGGGGGACCTGCGCGTTGGAGTCTCCTGCGCCTTGCTCGTCATCGTCGGCTCACCCGCAGCTCGGCTTCCCGAGGAGGCACTTCTCGAGCGGGTTCAGGTGTCGTGCCTGTTCCAGGTCCGCTTCGGCCGCGGCCCGGTCGCCCGCCTCTTCCTCGACTTTAGAGCGTAGGTAGTAGTACTGCCAGTTGCGGTCCTCTCGGTCGATCGCTTGCGTGAGCCGTTCGACGGCGACTCCGTATTCCCCTTGGCTCTCGGCGATCAACCCCAGCTGCACATAGGGAGTAGCGGCAAAGGGCTCGATCGAGCGCGCCGTCTTGGCGTGGCTGGTGGCGCTGGTCAGGTCCCCGTTTGCGGCGGCGCTCTGGCTTGCGGCGATCTCGCGGTCGACGAGCAGTGGGCCGATCAGGGCTACCGCGGTGATCCAGGCGATTGCCAAGCCGCCGACCGCGAGGCCGAAGCGCCGCTCTTCGCCTCTGGCGACCAGAGCGGCATCCGGCGCGGCGGCCAGCTGCGAGCATCGCGCCGCGACGAGCACGCCCGCAGCAAGGAAGAAGACGGCACCGAGTCCGGGCAGTTCCCAGAACCAGTCGAGCCCGGCGCTGATCGCGAAGGCGAGCGTTGCGGCGAAGAGCGCCGCATAGCGCTCTCGCTGGGGGTGGGGCGCCGCCCGCCAGGCGGCGAAACCGGTCCAGAGCAGCACGCCGACCAGGGCAAGGACGAGCAGCCCGCCGACGATGCCGAGCTCGGCGAATGACTCGAGGTAGAGCGAGTGGGCGTTGTGTACCGGCATGGCGATCGAGCGCTTCTCGTTCCAGGCGAACTGATAGGTGCCGGCGCCGCTGCCCAGCAGCGGCTTTTCCCCGAAGGTGTCGATAGCAACGCGGTAGAAGTCGTGGCGCCCGGCACCGCTGAACTGGGAGAAGTGCTGCTCGGGCTGGTTGGGGAACTGGACGTCGGAGCTGGAGAATTGGTCCCAGGCGCGACCCCCGATCGCGATTGCGACGCCGATCGCGATCACCGCGGCGATCGCGGCGAGCCACCGCAACAGGGTCGCATTGCGCGAGAGCTCCAGCGCGCGTCCGGTGAGGCGCCCTTCGCGCCGCTCGGCCCAGCGCAGCGCCGCGAAGAGTGCGAGTGCGAGTGCGGTGCCCGCGATGAGGATCAGCAGGACCGTCAGCCCCTGATCCACCGCCGCCTGGTTGGCGACGTTGTCGGCAAGGCTGCGCCGCGCTTGCACGGCGAGGACCGCGGGCAGCGCCCCGACCGCGCCGATCGCCAGCGTGCCGAAGAGCCAGAGGCGATCCCTGGAAAGCGCCAGCGTGCAGACGACGGCAATCGCGAGCGTCAGCAGTCCCCCGCGCGAATAGGTGAGGTAGAGGGCGAGCAGCATCGTGGGGAGCGCTGCGGCGGACAGCCGGCGCAGGCCCGTCCAGGTTGCGTGGCGGCTGGTCCAGAGCAAGAGGGCCACTCCGATCCCGAACGCCGCGCCGTCGGCGTTCCAGTACCCGAGCGGATACGCCAGCCTTGCGGTGGTGTTGAACGAGTCGTCGACGACCAGCACGTGCGGGAGCAGGCGGCTCGCCAAGGCAAGCAGCGCGACTAGCGCGAGAGAAATTGCCAGGCCTTCGGCGAAACGTTGGCGCCTTTGGTCGGTTTGGGCGATAAGGAAGGCGGCTAGGAAGAAGCCCAGGTAGACCAGGGCACGGTCCGCCTCGATCACGCTCAACTCCACTGAACCCGACCAGAGGGATGACATTGCAGACAGCAGGGAAAATCCGAGGATCAGCCCCGTCGCCCAGTAGAACGGCCGGGCCAGCGCCGCGCGCGAGGCGAAGCCGAGCAGGATCAGGGCGACCACTACGAGCCATGCGGCAAGACCCGCGATGTGCCGATCGCCCACGTCAAAGCCGCCGCCGGCGAGCGCCAAGCCGACGATCAGGGCGACCGGCGCAAGTAACGCCGCGCTTTCCTCTAACCTTCCGCGCCATGTTTGGGACGCGCCAAATTTCGGCTCCCGTCCGGGGCCGCTCGATACTCGCTCTGTCAGTGCTTGCTCTGCTCGCATTTGGCTGCTTGCCGGTTCTGGCTCAGGCCTCTTCTTCTGCCGGTGCCGAATATCAGGATGCCCCACCCACTGCGACCGGGGCTCCCCCTAGTCAATCGAACCTGTCGGGTGGCTCTAAGTCGACCTCGGGTGGCGGTCCGCAATCGCATAAGTCCAACACCGCGAAGGCGGGCTCGGCTGCGGAAGGTAAAAGCCAATCGGCGAAGCAAGGTGGTGGGTCCGGCGGAGGAAACGGCAATGGCAACGCCCAGCAGGGTAGTCAGGGCAAGGCCGACAATGGTGCGGCGGGCACGGCCAACCTCACCAACAAGACCGAACCGGGCTCTAGCAGCAGCAGCTCCTCGCCGCTGGTGCCGATCCTGATTGCGATCGTCCTACTTGCCGGCGGCTCGATCGGCTACGTGCTGATGAAGCGGCGCCGGCAGCAGAAAACGCCCGGCCCCTCAGATTCCTCCGACTCACCGGACGCAGCAGGCTCTTCAGGCTCCTCCGTCTCTCCTGAGGCGAGCTAGCCCGATGTCCAATCACGGGATTCGCCCGCTGCGGCGGGCTCGCGTCTGGCTAGCGGCGTTCGCTATCACCGCTCTTGGTGCGCTTGGCGCCGCGAGCTCGGCAGCGGCGCTTCCCCCGAATTTCTGGGGTGTCGTACCGCAGGGCTCGCAGAATGTCGAAACGCTCCAGCGGCTCAAAGCCGGCGGAGTCGACAGCATCCGAATACCGATCTCCTGGTCGTCCGTTCAGCCGGTGAAGGGCGGGCTATGGAACTGGTCCGATGCTGATTCGTTCTTCGCGGCTGCCGCCGCGGCGCGGCTCAACGTTCTGCCCTTCCTTTCAACCGCTCCGAGCTGGGCCGTCCCAGTCGACCGGCGTTTCGGCAGCTCGGAGTTCCTACCCGTGCGCAGCGGTAAGCAGCGCTCAGGCTGGAAGCAGTTCGTCACCCAAGCGGTCTTGCGCTATGGCCCTCATGGCACCTTCTGGAGCGAAAACCCGACCCTGCCGCAAAGGCCGATTCGCACTTGGCAGATCTGGAACGAGCCGAACTTCAAGTACTTCGTCGCGAGGCCGAACCCGGCCGAATACGGCAAGCTCGTGCAGCTCAGCGCGGGCACCATCAAAGCACTCGACCCCGGCGCTCAAATCGTGCTCGGTGGGCTCTTCTCGCGACCGATCGAGGCGACCTTCCACAAGAACCCCCCGCAGGCCTATTTCGCCTCTGACTTCCTCGAACAGATGTACAAAAGCACGCCGGGGATCGCGTCCAAGTTCCAGGGCTACGCCCTGCATCCCTACACCGGCAGTTGGAAGAACCTCACCGCGCGGATCGAAGAAGTTAGGCGGGTGCTGAAAGCCAATCACGACGCCGGTAAGGCCCTCTGGATCACCGAGATGGGTTGGAGCTCCGAACCGCCGCAACCGCACAACAGCTTCGCCAAAGGGCTCGCCGGTCAGGCCAGGGAACTGAAGGGAGCCTTCAAGCTGCTCAGCGCCAACCAGCGCAAATGGAACGTGCAAAGCGTCTACTGGTTCGCGATCAACGACTTCGCGGGCGTTTGCAACTTCTGCGGCGGTTCGGGCCTGTTCAGCAACGGCAAGCCGAAGCCGGCCTGGAATGCCTATATGCATTTCGCCCGCTGATAGATCCGCCGACGGCGCGCCGAGCGTAAGATCGGTGGGTTGAGCACTCGCCCGAAAGCAAGCGCGAAGACTGACCCGCTGGCGCCGTTCAGCGCCCCGGTCAGGCGCTGGTTCGAGGCCTCCTTCGAGGGGCCGACCCCCGCCCAGGCGGGTGGCTGGGAGGCGATTGCCGGCGGCGCCAACGCACTGATCTGCGCCCCGACCGGCTCCGGCAAGACGCTCGCCGCCTTCCTCTGGGGCATCGACAAGCTCGCGCGTCAGGCCACCGATGGTCACTTTGCCCACGGAATCGGTGGGAAATCGTCCACTCGGCCGGGGGGCGGCGTGAAGATCGTCTATGTATCCCCGCTGAAGGCGCTCTCCTACGACATCGAGCGCAACCTCCGCGCCCCGCTGCGCGGGATCGGCGCCGACATCTCCGTCGGCCTGCGCACCGGCGACACCAGCCAGAAAGACCGCCGGGCGATGCGCAAAACGCCGCCCGACATCCTCATCACCACCCCCGAGTCGCTCTACCTGATCCTCTCCTCGGGCGCCCGCGAGATCCTCACCGGAGTCGAGGCGGTGATCGTCGACGAGATCCACGCGGTTGCCCAGAGCAAGCGTGGGTCGCATTTGGCGCTTACGTTGGAGCGGTTGGACCATTTGGTTGGGGGTCATGCGCTTTCGGCCGCGGGTCCTGTCGCAGCAGAGGGGATGTCCCCTCAGGCGCTGGGTTCCTCGCCGGACGGTGATGCGGCTCTCTCGGACCAGGCAGGGCGAGGAACAGGACGCCGCGCCGGAGGGGACACCCCCTCTGCTGCACCACCCGCGGGAGGAGCGCAAGGGGTTCAGCGGATAGGGCTCAGCGCTACGCAGCGGCCGTTGGAGCGGATCGCGAAGTTTCTGGTCGGTCCTAAAAGAGATTGCGAGATCGTGGACGCCGGCGTTGCCAAGGAGCTCGACCTGGAGATCGTCGTCCCGGTCGAGGACATGTCCGAACCGGGAGCTCCCAGCTTTCCCAACGCTGACGGCAACCCGACCGAGGGGGAGCCGCTAGCTCATGTCCGCTCGATCTGGCCCGCGATCTACCCCGAGCTCCTCAAGCTGGTCAGAGAACACAACTCGACGATCATCTTCGTAAACGCCCGCCGAGCAGCCGAGCGCTTAGCGAAGCGACTGAACGAGCTCGCGCAAGAACAAGCTCCCCAAGAGCTTCCGGCGACCGAGCACGCCGGTCACGCCCCTTCCGTGGGTGGTGCGGGGGATGGGGGGGTCGAGGACGACCCCGCCCGCAGCGTCCCCCCATCCCCCGCGACAGGACCCGCGGCTGAGGGCCCTGAGTCCTTGCCCGAGATCGCCCGCGCCCACCACGGCTCTCTCTCCCACGAAGAGCGCCTCGTAGTAGAGGAGATGCTCAAGTCCGGGCAGCTTCCCTGTCTCGTCGCAACGTCGTCCCTGGAGCTCGGCATCGACATGGGGGCGGTCGACCTGGTGATCCAGGTCGAGTCGCCGAAGTCGGTCAGCCGGGGGTTGCAGCGGGTTGGCCGCGCTGGCCACTCGCTTGGCGAGGTCAGCCGCGGCCGGATCTTTCCCAAGTTCCGCGCCGACCTGCTCGAGTGCGCGGTGGTCGCGCGGCGGATGCGCGAAGGCGCGATCGAGGAGACGGTGATCCCGCAGAACCCACTCGACGTGCTCGCCCAGCACCTGGTCTCGATGGCGGCGCTCGACGAGTGGGAGATCGACGAGGTCGAGCGCGTCGTCACCGCGACCGAGCCCTTCGGCGAGCTCTCCCGCGAGCAGCTCGAGAACGTGCTCGACATGCTCGACGGCCGCTATCCCTCCGACCGCTTCGCCGAGCTGCGCCCGCGGATCGTCTGGGACCGCACCCGCGGCACGATGCACGGCCGCAAAGGCGCCCGCCAGCTCGTCGTCACCAACGCCGGCACGATCCCCGACCGCGGCCTCTACGGCGTCCACCTGCCCGACGGCCGCCGCGTCGGCGAGCTCGACGAGGAGATGGTCTACGAGGCGCGGGCGGGCCAGACTTTCCTGCTCGGCGCGACGACCTGGCGGATCGAGGAGATCACCCGCGACCGCGTCATCGTCACCCCGGCGCCCGGCCTGCCCGGCGCGGTGCCCTTTTGGAAGGGCGACGGGATCGGCCGCCCGGCCGAGCTGGGGCGGGCGATCGGGGCCTTCTCGCGCGAGGCGGTCTCGCGGGATCCCAAGGAGCTCGCCGGCGAGTACGACCTCGATCGCCGCGCCGCCGAGAACCTGGTCGCCTACCTGCGCGAGCAGCAGGCGGCGACCCGTGTCGTCCCCTCCGACGAGACGATCGTGGTCGAGCGCTTCCGCGACGAGATCGGCGACTGGCGACTCTGCATCCTCTCGCCCTTCGGCGGCCGCGTCCACTCCGCCTGGGGCCTCGCCCTGGGCCAGAAGATCCGCGAGGAGCACCAGCTCGAGGCCGACGCGATCTGGTCCGACGACGGCATCGTCATCCACCTGCCCGACGCCGACGAGCCGCCCTCCGCCGACCTGATCATGGTCGAGCCCGACGAGCTCGAGGATCTGGTCGTGCGCGAGCTATCCGGCTCGGCCCTGTTCGGCGCCCGTTTTCGCGAGAACGCCTCGCGCTCGCTCCTGATCCCGCGCGCCTACCCCGGCAAACGCACGCCGCTCTGGCAGCAGCGCCTCAAGTCGCAGAGCCTGCTCGAGGTCGCCCGCGACTTCCCCCGCTTCCCGGTCATCCTCGAGACCTACCGCGAGTGCCTGCGCGACGTGCTCGACATCCCCTCGCTGCGCGAGATCCTCACCGACCTGCAGTCGCGCAAGCTCAGCCTGGTCGAGGTCGAGACGCCGACCGCTTCGCCCTTCGCCTCCTCGCTGCTCTTCGACTACGTCGCCACCTACATGTACGAGGGGGACACGCCGAATGCCGAGCGCCGTGCCGCCGCCCTCTCGCTCGACCGCGACCTGCTGCGCGAGCTGCTCGGCCAGGAGGAGCTGCGCGAGCTGATCGACCCCGAGGCGCTGATCGAGGTCGAGGCGCAGCTGCAGCACCGCACCGAGGCGGGCCGAGCGGGCGACCGCGACGCGCTGCAGCAGGTGCTGCGCAACCTCGGCGACCTGACCGCGGAGGAGTGCGCGGAGCGGGTCACGGAGGGCTACTCGGCTGCTTCGATGCTGGAGAAGCTGGTCGCCGAGCGCCGCGTCGCGATGGTCCGGATCGGAGGCGAGGAGCGCTACATCGCCGGCGAGGACGCCGGCCTCTACCGCGATGCGCTCGGGGTGCCGCCACCGCCCGGCCTGCCCGAGACCTTCCTCGAAGACCATCCGGACGCGATGCGCGCCCTGGTGCGCCGCTACTCCCGTACCCACGGGCCCTTCCCGACCGCCCAGCTCGCCGATCGCTACGGCGTCGACCCGGCCCCGGCGCTGCGCGAGCTGGAGCGCGAAGGGGCGATGATCCGCGGCGAGCTGCTGCCGGGGGGGAGCGAGCGCGAGTGGTGCGACTCCGACGTCCTGCGCCGCGTCCGGCGGGCCAGCCTCGCCCACCTGCGCCGCGAAGTCGAGCCCGCCGCCCGCGACCGCTTCGCCCGCTTCCTGCCGAGCTGGCAGAACGTCGACTCCCACCGCGCCGCCGGCGCCGGCCCCGACCGGCTGCGCGACGCGCTGGTGCCGCTGCAGGGCGTCGCGCTGACGCCCAAGACCTGGGAGGGAGACGTGTTGCCGCGCCGCCTCGGCGCCTACTCGCCGGCTTGGCTCGACGAGCTCTGCACCAGTGGCGAGGTGGTCTGGATCGGCGCCGGCTCGCGTGGCCGCAGCGATGGCCGCATCGCCCTCTACTTCCGCGACGACGTGCGCCTCGCCGGCCCGCCCGCGGCCAATTCAAAGCTGGAGCGTGCCGAGGGTGCCCCCCAGGAGGCGATCCGCGAGCGGCTCCTCGCCGGGCCGTCGTTCTGGCTCGACCTGCTCGCCGACCTCGACGTTCCCGCCGAGGAGCTGCACAACGCCCTCTGGGATCTGGCCTGGTCCGGCGAGGTGACCAACGACGCCTTCGCGCCATTGCGGGCGCCGCGGCTGCGCGCTGTGCCCGCGCACGAGCGCCAGGGGCGTCGCTTCGCCCGCCGGCGCTCGGGGGCCGGCGCCGCCGTGCAGGGTCGCTGGTCGCTGACCGCGCCGCTCTTCGCGGACGCTCCCGGTCCGGGCGCGAAGCTGCGCGCCCAGGCGGAGCTGATGCTCGAGCGCTACGGGATCGTCACCCGGGAGACGGTGCTGGCCGAGGGGGTGCCCGGCGGCTTCTCCACCCTCTACGCCGAGCTCGGCAACCTCGAGCTGCTCGGCACCGCCCGCCGCGGCTACTTCGTCGAGGGCCTGGGCGGCGCCCAGTTCGCCCTCGCCGGCGCGGTCGAGCGGCTGCGCTCGCTGCCCGAAACCGACGGCTCCTTCCAGGTCCTTGCCGCAACCGACCCCGCCAACCCCTTCGGCGCGGCCCTGCCCTGGCCGAAACCCCCGTCCGGGAGGCGCCCCGCCCGCGCGCCCGGCGCCCACGTCCTGCTCCGCGACGGCGAGCCGCTCGTCTACGTCGAGCGCGGCGGTCGCAGCATCCTTCGCCTTGTCGAGTTGAGCGATGCCGAGCTGGCGGCCGCCATGCAGGCCCTCGCCGACGCGGTCTCGGCCGCCCGCCTGCCGAAGCTGGGGATCGAGAAGCTCGACGGCGAGGCGGTGATCGGCTCCGGCCACGAGGAGGCGCTGCTCAGCGCCGGCTTCAGCCGCGGCCCGCGCAAGCTCACCGCCTCGGCGCGGTGAATTTACGGATGAAATAAATCAGCCGGTTCTTTGCGGGGCGGGGATTTGGTCGATCAGCCGTCCATGCCCTCCCTAAGACACTCGTCCAAGCCCTCGAGAGCCCCGATCGTCCTGCTCGCCATGGTCTTCACGGTCCTCGCCGTGATGGCCGTGCGCCCGGTTGCCGGCCTTGCCGCGCCGATCGAACCGCCGGCCGAACCCGAAGCCCCTCAGCTCGTGATCGAACCGGGCAGCTACGACTTCGGGCTGCAGCCGCTCAACTGGGGCTCGCGCGAAACGAGCTTTCAGCTGCGCAACGCGGGCAGCGAAGCGTTCCAGCTCGGCTGGCCCGAAATCGCCGGGCCCGGACACGAAGCCTTCTGGGCCAACTACAGCCCCTGCTACGGCTCCTACCTGCAGCCTGGCGAATCCTGCTCGGTTGGGGTCTACTTCGGCCCGCATGACGCGGTCGAGTACGACGCCCAGTTCAAGCTGAGCGTCGGCTCGTACTCCTTCGCGGCCGATCTGAGCGGCATCGGCGGTCGGGCAGCCTTCACTCCCGCATCCAATCCGACCGATTTCGGCGTGGCGAAAGTCGGCTCCGCCGGTGTGACCCGCGAGATCGAGGTCACCAACACGGGCAACATGCCCGGTGGCATGTTCATCGCCGTGATCGCCGGTGGCGCGATCGGCAGCTTTCAGATCCTCGACGAGAACTGCACCGGTGTCGAACTCGCCCCGGCTGCCACCTGCATCGTGCAGGTTCGCTTTCAGCCGCTCAGCGAAGGCGTCAAGAAAGCGACGCTCGGCCTCTTCGGCGAAAGCGAAGGACCGATGCCGATCGGCCTCACCGGCGTTGGCTCGGCGCCCGATCCCGCTCCTGCTTCGGCCATGAGCACGCCTTCGACGAGCGCGCTCGTCGGCTCTATCCCGCCCAAGGCCGGTAAGCACAGGCCGAGGGGTCAGCGCAGGCACAGGCGCCATCGCCTCGCCGTTCACGACGCCCGCCTGGTCCTCAGGGCCCGGTAGGGCGCCGGGCACGCGATAATCATCGCGTGCCCGATTCGGAGGAGAGTCAGAGCCCGGTCGAGCTGCTGCGCAGCGTGCCGCTCTTCGCCGACCTCGAGCCGGCTGAGCTGGAGAGCTTTTCGCACGTCGCCGTGCCCCGCTCCTTCCCTGCCGCCACGCGGGTCTTCCACGAGGGCGATCATTCCGACGCCTGCTACATCGTCCGCTCCGGCAGCTTCCGGGTGACCCGCGAGCACTCCGACGGGCGGGCGATCACCCTCGCCACCCTCGGCCCCGGCGACATCTTCGGCGAGCTGGCGATGCTCGACGGCGAGGTCCGCTCGGCCAGTGTCGAAGCGCTCAGCGACGGTGAGCTGCTGGCCCTTCCGGCGGGCGAAGTCCGCGCGTTGCTGGCGCGCCACCCGGAGATCACGGTGAAGCTGGTCGGCGCGTTGGTGCGGCGGCTGCGCGCGGCCAACGAGCGCATCTCGCGCCAGTCCTTCCAGACCGTCCCCAGCCGCGTCGCCGGCGTTCTCTCCCAGCTCGTCGCCGAAGAGGCGCCGCGCACAGCCGCGGGCGGCGAGATCACGATCCGCATGAACCAGTCCGACCTGGCCCAGCTCGCCGGCACCTCGCGCGAGAGCGTCAGTCGCTTCCTCGCCGACCTCGAGCGATCCGGCATCGTCCGCCCCGGCCGCGGCCGGGTCACCGTCTTGGCACCCGCCAAATTACGCAACTACATTTTCTAGGTGGCTGATTTCTCGGAGCTGCGCGCGCGAATGGTCGAGCGCCAGCTGCGTCGTCGGGGTATCGCCGACGAGCGCGTCCTCGCGGCGATGGGGGAGGTGCATCGGGAGGAGTTCGTCCCCGAGCGTCACCGCGGCCGCGCCTACGCCGACTCGGCCATGTCGATCGGCGAGGGGCAGACGATCTCCCAGCCTTGGATCGTCGCCGCGATCTGCCAAGCGATGGAGCTGCAGGGAAGCGAGCGGGTGCTCGAGGTCGGCTCGGGCTCGGGCTACTCCGCCGCTGTCCTCTCGCGGCTCGCCGCCGAGGTGACCGGCGTCGAGCGACACGCCACGCTCGCCGCACGGGCGCAGCGCACGCTGGACGCACTGGGCGTGGAGAACGTCGAGCTGCTGGTTGGCGACGGTACGCGCGGCGTGCCCGAGCGATCGCCGTTCGAGGCGATCGCCATTCACGCCACCGCCCCGGCGCCGCCGCGGACGCTACTCGCACAGCTGGCCGACGGCGGTCGCATGGTGGTGCCGATCGCCGGAGAGGGTGCCGACCTGCTGACCGTCTTCCGCCGCGCCGGCGCGGAGCTGGTGCGAGAGGAGATCGCCCCCTGTCGCTTCGTCCCGCTGATCGGCGAGGAGGGATTCAGGCCGCCCCCCTCTTGAAGGGGCGCTACCGGCGCAGGCGCAGCCTGTTGCGGCCGCCGTGCCCGATCAGGTCGTCGCGGCGGCCGCCGATCAGCGTGTCGGGGCCGGGGGAGCCCTCCAGCTGCTCGACCGAGGGGTCGATGTGACCCGGGGTGCAGGGGCTGCCGGCGCGGCTCACCGAGCCGCCTATTTCGGCGGTAACGCCAGGCGTGAAGCGGAAGAAGTTGGCGTCGTCTTCGCCCGGGCCGCCGTCGAAGAGGTCGCCGTCGCAGGGATCGCCGCCGACCATCACGTCATTCCCCGGGCCGCCGATCAGCGTGCTTTTGCCGCTGTTGTAGGGGACGGGCAGGTCGGTGCGGGCGCCGATCAGCGCGTCGTCTCCCGGCCCGCCTTCGAGCACGTCGGGGTCGCTGTCGTCGCCGGCCTCGATCACGTCGCCGCCGGGACCACCGCGGAGCTGGTCGGCGCCGGGACCGCCTTCGATCCGCACTTCGATCTCCGGCGGGATGCTGCCGTCGACGCTCACCGAGTCGTTGCCGGCGCCGGCGTCGAGCAGGATGGTCTGCACGTCCGCGGCGCAGACGGCGTTGTCGCCGACCGCTTCGCAGCCGTCGACGTTGGTCGGGGAGAAGGAGAGGCCCGCGTCGGTGACGACGTAGCTCGAGCCCTGCTTGGCGATCGAGATCGAGTCGTCGCCGGGGGTCCCCCGCACGGTGAGGGAGCCGCTGCCGTCGATGCTGCGGACGCGGGAGACGCTCGGCCCGGCGCTGGGGGGAGGAGCCGGTTCGCAGCCTTCGATTGGATCGCCGCCGCTGCAGTCCGCGCCGTCGGGGCCGCCAAAGAGCTCGTCGCTGCCACCGCCGCCGGAAAGATCGTCGTAGCCGGCGCCACCGTCGAGCCGGTTCGGGCCACCGTCGCCGATCAGGGTGTCGTCGAAGGCCGAGCCGACGATGTCCTCGGTTTCCGCTGAGATCGTGTCGCGACCGTCTCCGTGCGCGGTGCCGGTCGCGAGGTCGACGGTCACCGCTTCGGAGGCGGTCGCGAAGGACGCGATGTCGCGTTCGCCCGGGCCTCCGTCGAGCTTGTCGAAGCCGATGTCGCCGCGCAGCACGTCTTCGTCGCCCGGTCCGCCGAAGAGGTCGTCGCGACCGTGGCTGCCGATCAAGAGGTCGGTGCCGCCTTCGCCGTTCAGCGTGTCGTCTCCAAGCCCGCCGTCGATCGTGTCGTTGCCGCCGCCGCCATCCAACGTGTCGTTGCCGCGACCGCCGTAGACCCTGTCATCGCCGCCTTCGCCCTCGACGGTCTTATCGCTTGCTTTGCCGGCGTAGAGGATGTCGTTGCCGCCACCGGCTTTCATCTCGTCCGGACCGCGCCCGCCGAGCAGCTCGTCGTCGCCGCTGCCACCGAACTCGTCGTCCGGCCCCTTGGCGCCGAGTAGCTGATCTTCGCCTTCGCCGCCGATCAGGTTGTCGGCTCCCTTTTCGCCGAGCAGCCGGTCGTCGCCGCCTTCGCCGTCGATGGTGTCGTTGCCGCGCCCACCGTGGATGACGTCGTCGCCCGGCCCGCCGCAGATCGTGTCGTTGCCGTTGGGCCCGCCGGAGATCACGTCGTTCCCGCCACCGCCGTAGATCACGTCGCTGGCTTTTTTCCCGACGATGACGTCGTTGCCGGGCGTGCCGACGATCGTCGCGTGCTTGCCGTCGCAGGTGGCGGCGGAGGCCTGGTTCCAGGCTGGGAGGAGAAAGACCAGCGCCACCCCGAGCAGGGCGGCGAGCAGGCGCGGCAGGGTCGATTTGGCCGAAAGCTCCATTCCGGGGCTTGCATCGGCCGCAGCGGAGATCACTTCAACTGTGCAAAGCCGCTGCCCGATCCGTATTTCGTACGGTCGAGTGGCGAGTATCGAGCTCAGCAGCCGACCGGGGCCGGATCGACTTTGTCCTTGATCACTTCACCACCGCCACCGCCGCAGTTGATCGATTTGTCCTGCTGACCGTCGATTGCATCGATGAAGTCGTTTCCCCCTTTGCCGATGAAGGTGTCGGCACCGAGGTGGCCGAGGAAGCTGTTGCTGCCGCTGTCGCCGATCAGCACGTCGGGGCCGTCGGAGCCCTCGAGGCTCTCGTTGCTCGAGCCGACCTGGTCGGGGTTGCCGCAACCGCTGGGCCCGCCGGTGCCGCCCAGTTCGACCGTCAGCGCCGCGTCCGAGCGGCCGTAGGAGACCGTGTCGTCGCCCGGCCCGCCGTCGTAGGTGTGGCCCTGGCAGACGGCGACCGAAGAGACGAGCAGGTCGTCGCCGGGCCCGCCGATCAGCTGGTCGGCCCCGGGGTCCGCGTAGAGCACGTCGCTGCCGTCGTTGCCGATCAGCGTGTCGTTGCCGTCGTCGGGGTTGTTGTAGTTCTCGCCGGCTTCCAGCACGTCGTCGCCGGGGCCCCCGGACAGGGTGTCGGACCCGGCGTTGCCGTTGGCGCGTACCTGGACGCCGGTCGGGACGCTGTCGGCGATCGAGATGCTGTCGTCGCCGCCACCGCCGGTGATCACGACCAGTCCGGCCGCGGACGGGACCGCGCAGTTGACGCTGGTGCCGCTCGCCGAGGCGCAGCCTTCGCCGGCGAAGATGCCACTGCTGTCGGAGACGGTCCAGCCGCCACCGCCGAAGGCGACCTGGATGTCGTTGGCGCCGGCGTCGCCCTGCACGATCAGGCTCGAGCCGTCGAGGCCCTGGTTGAGGATCACGAAGGTGTCGTTGGGCGGCGGCGTCGGTTCGGTGCCGCAGGAGTGCTCGGTGGTGAAGCCGTCGCATTCGTCGGTGCCGGCGCCCCCGAACGCTTCATCCGGGCCGCCGTCGCCATCGAGATTGTCGTCGCCGACCCCGCCATCGAGCCGGTTGACTTCGTTGTCGCCAACGATCGTGTCGCCCTGCGGCGAGCCGACCACGTCCTCGAAGCCCTGCAGCGTGTCGTGTCCGTCGCCTTTCGACTTGCCGGTTTCGAGGTCGACGATGACGCTGCCACGGGTTGCGCTGGCGTAGGAGACGATGTCCTGGGTTCCGCCGCCGCCGTTCAGCGTGTCTTCGCCGCTGTCGCCGCGGACGACGTCGTCGTTGCCTTCGCCGCCGTCGGCGTTGTCGCTGCCGGCGCCGCCCATGACCAGGTCGCTGCCGCCGCCGCCTTCGAGGCTGGGATCGTCGCCGGGGCCGCCTTCGAGTTTGTCTTCGCCTTCGCCCCCGTCGAGCCGGTCGTTGCCCTTTTCGCCGTAGAGCCAGTCGTTGCCACCTTCGCCGGCCTCTTCGTCTGAGCCTTTCTCGCCGATCAGCACGTCGCCTTCGGCACCGCCAAGCATCCGGTCCGGGCCTTTGCCGCCGCGCAGTTCGTCGCTGCCGGCCCCGCCGAGCAGGCTGTCGCTGCCGTCGGCGCCCTTGAGGGCGTCGTTGCCGTCGCCGCCCTCGATGTGGTCGGAGCCGCTGTCGCCGGCGAGCCGGTCATCGCCGCCTTCGCCGTAGAGCGCGTCGAAGCCACGCCCGCCGTGGATCGTGTCGTCGCCCGGCCCACCGCAGATCGTGTCGTTGCCGTTGGGCCCGCCGGAGATCACGTCGTTCCCGCCACCGCCGTAGATCACGTCGCTGGCTTTTTTCCCGACGATGACGTCGTTGCCCGGCGTGCCGACGATCGTTGCGTGCTTGCCGTCGCAGGTGGCGGCGGAGGCGGAGGCCACCCCGAGCAGTAGGAGTGCGAAAGTGCAGATGAGGCTCGCGGCCAGGGACCGTGAGGCGCGTTTGGAGGCAGAGTGCATCGTGCCCCTCATCGACTCGTTTGCACCGTCCCTACACCTGGGTCCATACAAACGTCCAGCCACACCACGTGCCGACCGCGCCTGGTCGTCAGATACGCTCGCAGCGATGCGAGGCGGGATCTACGTGCTCAACTTCTATTCAACGGTTTTCGTCGACCAGCTCAAGCGCGGTCGCAAGACGGCGACGATCCGGCTCGGCGACAAGACCAGCAAGTACGAGCGCGGCCAGGTGGTCTGGATAACCGTCGGCTTCCGCCACAGCCCGCGCGAGAAAATCTTCGCCGCCTGCATCGACGACGTCGAGGTGAAGAAGGTCGGCGACCTCTCGCCGCGCGACATCGAGCACGACAATCCCGAGTTCCGCCGGCTCGAGGACGAGGTCAAGTTCCTCGAACAGATCTACGGCCGCACGATCGGCCCCGACGACATCGTCACCGTGATCCGCTTCTCGCAGATCGTCGAGCCGCCAGGCGCCCATTTCGGCAACGGGGAGACCCCGCACCACAACTGATCGAAGAGCGCGCCGCTTCCGTATCCCGTCTCAATGGCCGACTACGCCTTTCTCACGACTTGGCTGCTCGACTCGCCACGCGAGCCCGTCTGGGAGGCGATCTACGACCAGGAGCGCTGGCCCGAGTGGTGGCGGGGGGTCGAGGAAGTCGAAGAACGCGACGGCGGTGGGGACGGGGGTATCGGCGCCGTCTCGCGGATGGTCTGGAAGAGCCTGCTGCCCTACCGGGTCGAGTTCGAGGTGACGACGACGCACATCGAGCGGCCCTACCTGTTGCAGGCCGACGCGGTCGGCGAGCTGGCCGGGATCGGCCGTTGGCGGCTCTACGAGCAGGACGGCGTGACGGCGGTGCTCTACGAGTGGAACGTCTCGACGACGAAGCCGTGGATGAACCTGCTTGCCCCCATCGCCCGCCCGGCCTTCGAGTGGAACCACGACTGGGTGATGTCCCACGGCGGTGCCGGCATCGCCAAGCTGCTCGGCTGCAAGCTGCTTGCCGGCGGCTAGCGGGTCCGCGCCACCTCGCTCGCGCACTGCGCGGTCTCGCTATCTTTACAGCGGCTGGCACTCACCTGTGTAGAGTGCCAACGCCCGGAGACCGTAAAAACGGCTCTGAGGCGCGAATTCACGACTTTGACCAGTAAAACACCCATAACGGAGGTTCACGGATGAAGCTGAAGCCCCTCGGGGACCGGCTGATCGTCAAGCCGATCGAGGAGGAGGAGACGACCGCCAGCGGCATCGTCCTCCCCGACACGGCCAAAGAGAAGCCGCAGAAGGGCAAGGTCGTCGCCGTCGGCGATGGCGCAATCAAAGAGGACGGCACCCGCCAGCCGCTCGACGTGAGCGAGGGCGACGAAGTCCTCTACTCGAAATACGGCGGCACCGAGGTCACCGTCGAGGGCGACGACCTGCTCGTGCTGCGCGAGTCGGACGTCCTCGCCAAGCTCGGCTAGACCCCGCCATCAGGACTTAGAGACACCAAGGAGGAAGGAAACCAATGGCTCACAAGGAGCTGAAGTACAAGGAGGAGGCACGCGGGGCCCTGCAGGCCGGCGTCGATGCAGTCGCCGACGCCGTCAAGGTCACCCTCGGCCCGAAAGGCCGTTACGTCGTGCTCGACAAAAAGTTCGGCGCGCCGACGATCACCAACGACGGCGTCACCATCGCCCGTGAGGTCGAGGTCGAGGACGTCTTCGAGAACCAGGGCGCCCAGCTGGTCCGCGAGGTCGCCACGGCGACCAACGACGTTGCCGGCGACGGCACCACGACGGCGACCCTGCTGGCCCAGACGATCGTTCGTCACGGCCTCAAGAACGTCGCCGCCGGCGCCAACCCGCTGGCCCTGCGCCGCGGCATCGAGAAGGCTGTCGACGACGTCGTCGACAACCTGCGCAACAAGCAGTCCAAGGAGGTCGCCGGCAAGGAGCAGATCGCTCGCGTCGCCGCCATCTCCGCCGCCGACGACGAGATCGGCAACGTGATCGCCGACGCGATCGAGAAAGTCGGCAAAGACGGCGTCGTCAACGTCGAGGAGGGCCAGACCTTCGGCATGGAGCTGGAGTTCACCGAGGGGATGCAGTTCGACAAGGGCTACATCTCCCCGTACATGGTCACCGACCAGGACCGCATGGAGGCTGTGCTCGAGGACCCCCACATCCTCATCGCCAACCAGAAAATCGGCTCCGTGCGGGACATCCTGCCGGTGCTCGAGCAGGTGATGCAGGGTGGCAAGCCGTTGCTGATCGTCGCCGAGGACGTCGAGGGCGAGTGCCTCGCGACCCTGGTCGTCAACAAGCTGCGCGGCACCTTCACCGGCGTCTCGGTCAAGGCCCCGGGCTTCGGCGACCGCCGCAAGCGGATGCTCGAGGACATCGGCATCCTCACCGGTGGCGAGGTCATCACCGAGGAGATGGGCCTCAAACTGGAGAACACCCAGCTGGCCCAGCTCGGCAAGGCGCGTCGCGTCGTCGTCTCCAAGGACACGACGACGATCATCGACGGTGCCGGCGACGCCGAGGACATCAAAGGCCGGATCAACCAGATCAAGCAGGAGATCGAGAACACCGACTCCGACTTCGATCGCGAGAAGCTCCAGGAGCGTCTCGCCAAGCTGGCCGGCGGTGTCGCGGTGGTCAAGGTCGGCTCCGCCACCGAGACCGAGATGAAGGAGAAAAAGCACCGCGTCGAGGACGCTCTGCAGGCGACCCGTGCGGCGCTCGAGGAGGGAGTCGTGCCGGGTGGTGGCGTTGCGCTGCTGAACGCGCAGTCAGACCTCGATCCCGACAAGCTCGACGATCCCGACGAGGTGACCGGTGCCCGCATCGTGCACCGCTCGCTGGAGGAGCCGGTGCGTCAGATCGCCGAGAACTCCGGCCTGGAGGGCTCGGTCGTCGTCAACAAGGTCCGTGACCTGAAGGCCGGCGAAGGCCTCAACGCGGCCAACGGCGAGTACGGCGACCTGATCAAGGCCGGCGTCATCGACCCGACCATGGTCACGCGCTCGGCGCTGCAGAACGCCGCCTCGATCGCCAAGAACATCCTCGTCACCGAGGCGATCATCGCCGAACCGCCGGAGAAGGACGGCGCCGGCGGCGGAATGCCGGGCGGCGGTATGCCGGACATGGGCGGGATGATGTAGCCACGCCGCTCAGGCGTATCCTCGCCTCAACAGGCGAGTGGCTTTTCGAGGGGCCCGGGAGACCGGGCCCCTCGTCGTTTAGCTGCCCGCGAGGGACGGTGCATCAACTGGCACGGAGCCTGCGCCAAATAGGCGCAATCAGCGCACCACCCGCGCGCCGGCACCTGCCAGCGTCGCCCCATGCCACCCGATGTCCCCGACCAACAACCCGCCGACGGGCCGAAAGCGGACGCATATCGACCGGATGCGGCCCGTCGGCGGGTGGTTTGGGGGGTCGACGCGCTAATCGGCGAACACGCGAAGAAGCAGCATGGGGTTGTCTCGATCGGGCAGCTTCGGGAACTCGGCATTGGGGATCGGGCGATGCGTCGTCGTGTTGAGATTGGCCGCCTCTATCGCGTGCATCAGGGCGCTTATGCGGTCGGTCACCCTCCGCTGACGCGACAGGCGCGCTTAATGGCCGCAGTACTTGCCTGTGGGCCAGATGCCGTGCTTTCGCATCGTTCAGCGGCTGCACTCTGGGACTTGAGGAGGGAGCACGCTCGATCGGTTGACGTTACGGCGCCTAGGAGGCGCGGCCGAATGCATAACGGAATCAACGCTCACCGAGATGGATCGTTGAGCTCCGCAGATTGGACTTTGCTGCATGGGATTCCCTGTACGACCGTTGCGCGGACACTGCTCGATTTCGCCGCTGTTGCTCCAGTTTGGGAGCTGCGGAAGGCGATCTCTGAGGCGGAGGTGCTCCGAATTCTCGACCACAGTGAGATGCGGCAGCTGATCAAGCGAAGTCGTGGGCGGCGAGGGGTGGCACGGCTACGGATGCTCATGGACGAAATCCACCCCCAGGCCAAACGCACCAGGAGTGAAATGGAGATTCTCTTTCTCCAGATGTGCGATAGGGCTGGCCTACCGCAGCCCGAGGTCAATGTGACGCTCTACCCCGGCGGGCGGCGCACCATGCCCGACTTCCTCTGGCGAGACGCCGGGTTGATCCTTGAAGCTGACAGTCGTCGCTACCACGACACCGACTCCGCTTTTCAGAGCGACAGGGAGCGCGAGCAACGACTGCAACTAGCCGGTTGGCGTGTTTCACGCTGTACCTGGGAGCAGATCGAACGCGAACCCCGACGACTCGCCGAAACCATCCGCGGCCTCTTGGTCCAGCCAAACCAGCTGCCGACGGGCCGAAAGCGGACGCATATCGACCGGATACGGCCCGTCGGCAGCTAGGAGGTTGGGGTTGGTGCCGGGGTAGGGGTGGCGGGGGGTTTCTTGGGCTTGGGAGGTAGTGGGGGGAGGAGGCCCGCGTTGTATTCGGCTTCGGTCAGGAACGTGGCGCGGCGGACCTTGAGGCGCAGCGTGTTCGCCGTGCGCGGGTATTGCTTCAGGTCGTAGGGGTTGTAGCCGGGGCCGAAGCCCTGGTAGTAGACGAACATCCGCACCCGCAGGCGCTTGGTCAGCCAGGAGACCAGCTGTTTGGCGAAGCGCGGTTCGTCTTCGCCGTAGACCGCCCACTCGGCGATCGCGATCGGCTTGCGCTTCCACTGCTTGCCTTCGTAGAAGCGTTGGAGGTCTTTCCAGACGGGATACTGCGAGTAGAAGTCGGTCCCGGCCCAGTCGACCCAGCGGGAGCCGGGCCAGTAGTTGCCGGGGAAGTTGCCTTTCACCCGTGGCGAGCCACCTGGCAGGGGGCTCCAGATGATGCTCACCGGCGCCCCGGGCAGTTCGGTCGGCGGCGGCCCTTTGGTGCGGTTGACCGGGGGCAGGCCGATTTCCGCCAGGGTCGCGTTGATCCCTTCCAGGGTGTTGCCGCCGCGCACGATCAGCGAGATGCGGCGGAAGGCCTGCTTGTACCAACCGGTCGTGTGTTCGCCGCCTTTCTGGCTGCCGTCGCAGTTGACCGCCGACCAGACGTTGAGGCAGCGGTTGGGCTCGCCGAGCGGCCTGATGTAGGCGGGCAGCCCGCGTTTGAAGAAGAAGTCGTTGAGCTGCAGCAGGTAATCGTCGCCCGCGCCGAGCGCGATCTGCTCGGGGGTGATGATCTCCTGCAGGGTCTGGTCGTCGGCAGTCGAGATGTGCAGGATCGGCCGGGTGCCGGTTTCGCGCCAGCGTTCGTAGGACGCGTTGAGGCTGTTGCCCCAGGGGTGGAAGGTCTCAAGCAGGGCCGGGTGCTTGCCGCCGAGCAGTTCGGTGAATTCGTTGAACTGCTGCGCCGTTCCCTGGTCGCTGACGCCGAAGAAGACGTCTGGCTTGGGCGGAACCAGGCTGATCGCCGAGGCCGGTGCGGCGCCGATCGCCGCGATGGTTGCCGTAAGCGCTGCGGCGGAAAGAAACTCTCTAAGCCTCCGCCAAGACATCGCCCATCCTTCTCGGCGCTATTCCGAGTTCCTCCGCGTCTGCGGTGCCGCGCTCGCTCGTCATCGATACCTCCATCAGCTCTGCCTCCTCCCAGGTAGCGAACACGGCCTCGCCGAAGACGTTGCGGAGGCCGATCAAGCCGGCGCGGATGGCGGGCAGGGGAACGTGGACGAGCGGGCGCGGCCGTCCGGCGACGCGGCTGACCAGATCGGACATCTCGTCGTAGCTGAGCGTCTCGGGCCCGGCCAGCTCGTAGCGGCTGCGCCCGTCGCGGTCGAGTGCCGCGACGACACAGCGGGCGGCATCGTCGGCCCAGATCGGCTGGAAGCGGGCTCGCCCGTCGCCTGAGACGGGCAGGACGGGCAGGAAGGAGAAGCGGCGCAGCAGCGTCACCCAGGGGTCGCTGCGGTCGTAGACGATCGAGGGGGCGAAGACGGTCGTCTCCAGCGGCGAGGAAGCGATCGCCTGCTCGGCCAGCCACTTGGCGCGGAAGAAGCGGGTGCGCTGGGCCGAGGCCGCGTCGAGCGCGCTGAAGAAGTCGAAGCGCCCAACACCGCTGCGCTCGGCGGCGCGCAGCAGCCGCACCGTCGCCAGCCCGTTCAGCTCCTCTATCCGGTGGGGCGGCTGGTCGCGAATCGTCGCCGCCAGGTGGATCACCGTGTCGACCCCGCGCAGCGCCTGGCGCAGCAGGTAGGGATCGGACATCTCGCCGAGGTCGCCGAGGGCGATCTGCACGTCGACCCGGTGCGCCCCCAGCCGCCGCGGCTCCCGCACCAGGCAGCGCACGTCCTCGCCCCGCTCCAGCAAGAGTGGCAGCAGCCGCGATCCGATGCTTCCCGTGGCGCCGGTTAGGAGCAGCATGGGCACATCATCGCGAACGGCAGCGCGACGGACCCCCGTGCGGCGGAATCCCTAAAATGTCTGCTCGCGTTGGGCAGGGTCCGAATACCCGTCTGGCACCGCAAAGTCGAACCAGGAGAAAGCATCGAATGACCTACGTCATCGCCGAGCCGTGCATAGGCCAGAAGGACAACTCGTGCGTCGAGGTATGTCCGGTGGACTGCATCCACCCGACCCCGGACGAGCCCGACTACGACTCGGTAGAGATGCTCTACATCGACCCCGACGAGTGCATCGACTGCGATGCCTGCGTCGAGGCCTGCCCGGTCGACGCCTGCTTCGCCGAGGACCAGCTCCCTGCCGAGTGGGCCAAATACGCCGAGATCAACGCCGAGTACTACAAGAGCAAGAGCGCAGCCTGAGTGGGAACTGTGAGCTGACGGTTTCCAGGGCTACGCGTCTTCGCCTGCTCGATGACGCGGACACGGCACGTCTTCATGAGCTGATCGAGGCCAACCGGGGGCGCTTGGCTTGTTGGTTTGCATGGGCGGCTACGCAGACCTTCGAGGACACTCGCCGGTTCGTTTCCGGAACTCAGCAGCAGGCTGCCCGTAACGAGGGCTTTCAGGCGGCCGTCATCCGCGATGGAGCGCTAGTCGGGGTGATCGGCTACCGCGGCATTGATTGGCGCGCCCGTGCAACCAGCATCGGCTACTGGCTTGGCGAGGAGTTCCAGGGCAGGGGAACGATGACCGAATCGGTCCGGACTCTTGCTGATCACGCCATTCGCATCTGGGAGCTCAACCGGGTCGAGATTCGCGCCGCGGTGGAGAACTGGCGCAGCAGGCGTATCCCCGAGCGGCTCGGTTTCCGCGAAGAGGGGACGCTGCGTGAGGCCGAACGGGTCGGCGATCGAGCCCTCGACAGCGTCGTCTACTCAATGCTCGCTCAGGACTGGCGCGGCCTGAGCTAGGCTTTTCGGTCGGTGGAGGTTCGCCTCGCAACCGAGCACGATGTCGATGGAGTCACGGCGACGCTCGTTGCTGCGTTTGAGGCCGATCCACTGTGGCGTTGGGCGTTCCCCGAGGGTGGTCTCGACGCGGTTTGGGGTCTCTGCGTCACGAGCGCGATGCGCTATCCAGCGGTTCGGTTCGTCGGCGACTACGCCGCCGCGTCGATTTGGATCCCGCCCGGGGGGACGGAGCTGACCGCAGAGGAGGAGGCGTCGCTCGGGCCGCTGCTAGAAGCTCAGATCGGCCCGCGTGCGGCCGAGGTCCTGGCGCTTTTCGAGCGCATGGAACGCGTCCATCCCGCCGGCCCGCCCCACTACTACCTGAGCCTGCTCGGCACCCATCCCGACCACCGGGGGAAGGGTCTTGGAATGGCCTTGCTCGCCGAGAACCTCGCCGAAATCGACTCCGAGGGGATGCCGGCCTACCTGGAGTCGAGCAATCCCGACAACGATCCCCGCTACGAACGCCTTGGCTTCGTGCGGGCGGGCGAGTTCGAACGGCCTGACGGGCAGCTGACCTGCTCGACCATGTGGCGCGAGCCGCGCTGACCTGAGCTACTGAACGACCGGCAGCGGGATGCCGCTGACCGGCGGTGCCTCGGCCGGGGCCGGGGTGGCCTGCAGGACCGGCAGCTCCTGCGGGGTGGCGGCGATGATTCCGCGGGCCGCTTGGCGGATTGCCTGCGAGGCCGGCGCGTCGGGCTCGTCGGTGACCAGGGGGGAGCCGTTGTCGGCGTGCTCGCGCAGCGGCTCGGAGAGGGGGACCTTGCCGAGCAGCGGCACGTCGAGCTCGTCGGCGAGGAGCTGGCCGCCGCCCTCGCCGAAGATCGTGAAGCGCTCCCCGTCCGGGGTCGTGAAGCCGGACATGTTCTCGATCACGCCGAGCAGCTCGAGGTCGAACTTGACGGCCATGTCGGCGGCCCGTTTGGCGACGGTCTGCGCGGCCGGCTGGGGCGTGGTGACGATCGTGAACTTGGCCTGCGGGAGGAGCTGGGAAAGGGTCATCGAGACGTCGCCGGTGCCGGGCGGCAGGTCGAGCAGCAGGTACTCGAGCTCGCCCCAGGCGACGTCCTCGAGGAACTGCTGGATTGCCTTGTGCAGCATCGGGCCGCGCCAGACGACGGCCGAGTTCTCCTCGACGAAGAAGCCGATCGACATCACCTTGACTCCTGCGGCCCCCTCCAAGGGAAGGATCTTGCGATCGCCGTTGACCTCCGGTTTGCGGTTGACGCCGAGCATGCGCGGCAACGAGTAGCCGTAGACGTCGCAGTCGAGCGCACCGGCGGGGTGTCCTTCGGCGCTCAGCGCTGCCGCCAGGTTGGCGGTCATCGTCGACTTGCCGACGCCGCCCTTGCCGGAGGCGACGCAGATCACGTTCTTGACCTGGGCCAGCGCGCCCTCCGGCAGCTTGCTGCGGCCAAGGGTCTGCTGCAGGTTGCCTTTCTCGTCCTCGGAGAGGACGTCGAAGCCAACCGCTACCGAGGTCACCCCGTCCAGCTGGGAGATCTGCTGGGCGACGGCCTGTTCGAAGTGGGCGCGGATCGGACAGCCGGCGGTGGTCAGCGAGACGACCACCTCGATCCGCCCGTCGTCCTTGATCTCGATCGAGCGGACCATGCCCAGCTCGACGATCGAGCGGCGCAGCTCGGGATCGATGACGGCGCGGAGCTTCTCGGTGATCTGGTCTTCGCTTGGCAGGGGCATCGGGGCCATTCTCGCAAAGCGCGTGTGCGAGCACGCGCAGCCTTCGGCGGTTCCTCCCAGACATCCGTCCGCAGGGGGGAGAGACCACCCGGCTCAGGCCTTGGTCGTCCGTCTGCAACTCGAACGGAGGAGGGCCGATGTCGGGAACGCGTGGGGGGCTGGGACGGATCGTCGCGATGGGGATCGCGCTGGCACTGGCGCTGCTCTTGCTGGCGGCGCGCGAGGCGACTGCGGGGAACTACACGGTCGCGCAGTGCGGCTGGTACGTCGACGCCGATGCGGACTGGGCCGACACCACCGGCGGCGCCAAGTTCCGCTCCGACGCCTGGTGCGTGCCGTCCGGCGGGGACCCCTTCGACGGCGTGCACATGAAGAGCTTCACCAAGGGCGGCTCGACCATCTCAGGCACTCGCTATGCCCGCTGGCGCTGGGTGGCGCCTGCAGGCACCGGCATCAGCCGCGTCACGGGCGCCTGGTGGCACACGCTGCACGACGGGATGGAGCAGCGGATCGGCACCGGCAACTGGAACGGTGGCTTCGACCCGACGATCAGCGCGAGCGGGACCGATACGACCCCCCGCAACTTCGCCTTCGACCTCTCGATTCCCCAGCCGGCGATCGAGGATCGCTTGCTCTGCGCCAAAGCGGAAGACAAGTGGTGCTCGATCGAACCGGACTCCTGGTCGGCTGTGCGAGCGCTGGCGATCACGATCTTCGACGGCTACTCGCCGGTGCCGGGAAACGCCGGCGCGGATCTGGCCGCCGGCGGCTGGCGCCGCGGTGCGCAGCGCGTCAACTACTGGGACACCGATGTCGGCGGCGGCGTCCGCTACAGCGAAACGCTGCTCGACGGCGCCCGCGTGGGGTTGACCGAGTACCCGTGCGCGAAGGCGATGATCGACGGCGAGTGGCGGGCGACCCGGATGCAGCCGTGTCCGACCGGCGCCGCAAGTGAGGTGACGGTCCAGACGACGAGCTTCAGCGACGGCCCGCACGCGCTCACGCGCTGCGCGACCGATTTCGCCGGCAACAGCGCCTGCCTGTTCCCCACCTCCGTCCTGATCGACAACCACCCCCCGGCGTCTCCTCGCAACCTTGCCCTGGCGGGCGGCGAGGGCTGGCGCCACGCGGACAACTTCGACTTCTCCTGGCAAAACCCCGATCAGGGCCCGGCCAGCCCGATCGGCGGTGCCTACTGGCGCGTCACCGGCCCGGCCGGCTACGACACCGGGGTCAACCTCGCGTCGGCGCACGACATCTCCTCGCTCGCCGACCGCACGCTGCCGCGGCCGGGCGTCTATGCCCTCCACATCTGGCTTCGGGACGAGGCCGGCAACGCCGACTCGGGCTCGGCAATCGAAATTCCGATGCGACTCGACGACGTGCCGCCCGGACTGGCCTTCGAGGGGGTGCCCGACGCCACCACGCCGGAGCTGCCGCGCACGGTCAGCGCGACGGTGAGCGACGCGCACTCGGGTCCCGCCGGTGGCGAGATCGAGTACCGGCGGCTCAACGCCGAGCGCTGGATCGAGCTGCCTACCAAGCTGCAACCCGGGGGCGAACCGGGCTCGGCCAGCCTCGTCGCCACGGTGCCGGACGACCTCGAACCGGGCACGTATGTATTCCGCGCCGACGCCACGGACGGGGCCGGCAACACCGCCTCGACGACGCGCCGCGGCGACGGCACCGAGATGGCGCTGCGCAAGACGCCGCCGCCGGTGGGCCCAAGCCGGCCTGCGGCAAGGCAGGGAGAGGCGCCTCGCGCGGGTCCGGGGGCGAAGACCAGGCTCTTCGCCAAGCTGCGCTGGCGCCGGCGCCAAGGCTCGAGCGTGACGGTGCCCTTCGGCGCAGGCGCCGCGCTCTCGGGACGCCTGCTCAACGCCGACGGCGCCGGCCTGTCCGGTCGGCGATTGCGCATCGTCTCGAGGCCCTCGCACGGCGCGCTGTCGGGCATTCGGGTCGAGACGGTCCAGACAGGCGACCACGGCGGGTTCGAGCTCGCGCTGCCCGCCGGCCCCTCGCGCCGCATCACGGTTGCCTTTCCGGGCGGTACCGGGCTGGAGGCCGCGCGTCGCCCGGCCCTGGCCCTGCGAGTGCGTGGCGCGGCGACTCTCGGCGCCGCCCCGCACAGCCTCCGCACCGGTCAATCGGTACGGCTCTGGGGCCGCGTCCGCGATCGCGGGGCGCCGTTGCCGCGACGGGGCAAGCTCGTCGCGATCCAGTACTACGAGAACGAGGCACGGCTCTGGCGACCCGTTCTCGTCACTCGCAGCGACCACAGCGGTCGCTTCCGGGCCCGCTACCGCTTCCGCTACATCGCCGGCACGGCGAAGATCCGCTTGCGCGCGGTCGCCTTGGCCGAGGAGCGCTGGCCCTACGCCCCGGGAGCCTCGCGTCCGGTCACGGTGCGGGTAACGGGCTGATCGGTAGGGTCCGCGCCATGTCACAGGCGACGTTTCACACCAATGCCGGGGAGATCGTGCTCGAACTGCACGACTCCGACGCCCCGAAGACGGTCGAGAACTTTCGCAAGCTCGCCGCCGACGGCTTCTACGACGGATTGATCTTCCACCGCGTGATCGCCGACTTCATGATCCAGGGCGGATGCCCGGAGGGGACTGGGACCGGCGGCCCCGGCTACACCTTCGAGGACGAGATCAACGAGCACAAGGTCGTCCGCGGAGCGCTGGCGATGGCCAACGCCGGGCCGAACACCAACGGCTCGCAGTTCTTCATCGTCACCACCGAGGCGGCACCATGGCTCGACGGCAAGCACACCGTCTTTGGCACGGTCACGGCCGGCATGGACACCGTCGACGCGATCGAGAAGACCGAGACCGGCGCCGGCGATCGCCCGGTCGAGGATCAGACGATCGAACGCGTCGAGCTCTCCGAGTAGCGCCGGCCTAGCTCTTCAGGCCCGACCAGAAATCGACCCAGCCGCGCTCGGCGTCGATGCCCGCCTCGAGCGAGAGGCGGGCTCCGGCCGGCAGCTCCTCGCCGGCCTGGGCGAGGATCTGCTCGTACTCGGCGAGCTTCGCCGCGTGAGCCTCCGACTGGTCGGGGGCCAGTGAAGCGGGGTTGGCGCCGAAGAAGACCTTGAGCAGCGCCAGGTCGCGCAGCTCGGTCAGTTGCCTCGTCGACTCCCCGAGCCAGTCGCGCATCGCCGCCCGGCCTTTCTCCGTCACCTTGTAGTGGCGCCGTCGCCGACCTTGCTCCTCACGGCGCTCGCTGAGGTAGCCGGCAGCAGCCAGGCGCTCTGGCTCGGTGTAGAGCTGGGCGTGCTGCAGCGTCCAGAAGTTGCCGAGGCTGACCGCGACCATCTGCTTCAGGTCGTACGGGGTCGCCTCGCCGGCCGCTTCCAGCAGCCCGAGGACGATGTAGGAGGTGGGGGTGAGGCGAATTTCGCTTGCCATCGGTGTGGGTTATACGGTATGTTCTAGACGGTCTAGAATAGATTGTCGAACGGGAGGAGCCAAGAATGTTGGAATCGAGGACCGTATCCCGCCCGGGCTACGTCGCGGGCTTCGAGACCTTGCACGACGAGGTCGAGCTCGACTCCCTCTCGATCGAGGGTGAGATCCCAGCCTGGCTCGCCGGGACCCTCCTGCGCAACGGGCCGGCCAAGTTCGAGGCCGGCGAGCGCAGCTTTCGGCATTGGTTCGATGGCCTCGCGATGCTCCACAAGTTCTCCTTCGGCGCCGGCAAGGTTTCCTACGCCAACCGCTTCCTGCGCAGCGAGGCCTACCGCGAGGCAGAGCAGGGTCGCATCTCCTACCGCGAGTTCGCCACCGACCCCTGCCGCTCGCTCTTCAAACGCGCCACCACCATGTTCCGGCCCAATTTCACCGACAACTGCAACGTCAACCTGACCCGGCTCGGCGACGAGTACGTGGCGATGACCGAGACGCCGCTGCCGGTCGCCTTCGACCCCGAGACGCTCGACTCGCTCGGGGTCGCCTTCAAGCCTCCGGGGATGCACGCGACCGCCCATCCCCATCACGACCCCGAGCGCGGCGAGCTGGTCGCCTACGTCACCCACTTCGGCGCGCGCAGCGAGTACAGGCTCTTCGCCCAGCGCGACCGCAACCACCAGCGGCGAATCGCCGCCTTCCGGGTGCGGGAGCCGTCCTACATGCACAGCTTCGTCCTCACCGAGCGCTACGCGATCCTCGTCACCTTCCCCCTCGTCGTCAATCCGCTGCGACTCGCGACCGGCTCCCGGCCCTTCATCGAGAACTACCGCTGGAAGCCGGAGCTGGCGACCCGGGTGTTGGTCTTCGATCGTGAGGACGGCGCTTTGCAAGGTTCCTACGAGGCGGAGCCGTGCTTCTCCTTTCACCACGTCAATGCCTTCGAGCGCGGGCGCGAGCTGACGATCGACATGGCGGCTTACGAGGACGCCGCAATCATCGACAGCTTCTACATGGATCGCCTGCGTACGGCTCCGCCCCCGCCGAGCGCACAGGCCCGCCTGCGGCGCTACCGCCTCTCGCTCGATGGCGGCCGCGTCGCTGAGGAGCAGCTCAGCGACGCGGTCATCGAGCTGCCGCGGATCGACTATCGCGAGCGCAACGGCCGTCCCTACCGCTACGTCTACGGGGTCGGTCTCGGCGATCCGGCCGAGCTCGATTTCGTCAACGAGCTGACCAAGATCGACGTCGAGAGCGGCGAGTCTCGCTCGTGGACCGAGCCGGGCGCATATCCCGGCGAGCCCGTCTTCGTTCCCTCTCCCGAGCCCGACAGAGGGGAGGACGACGGGGTGTTGCTATCGGTCGTGCTCGACGGGCGCGCCCCCGGCTCCTACCTGCTCGTGCTCGACGCCCGCAGCCTCGAGGAGATCGGCCGGGCTCGGGTCCCCCACGACATCCCCTTCGGGATCCATGGGCAGTACTTCAGCTGAGGCTGTCGCCCGAGCGCTTGGCGCGCCTTCTCAACAGCCCCTCGCCGGGCTTCCAGAGGCTGACCAGGCCGGCGACGAGGGTGACGAGGAAGACTTGGCCGAGCATCATCTCCAGCCCGGAGACCATGCGGCCAACTTGGCCGACGGGGACCAGGTCGCCGTAGCCGGTGGTGGTCAGGGTGGTGTAGCTGAAAAAGAGGAAGTCGCTTCCCTTGGTGGCCACCCCCGGGCCGAAGAAGCCGCCGCCTTCGATCCGGTCGATCAGGCCGTAGGCCCAGGTGAAGAGGATGCCGAGGGAGGTGTAGACGCTGATCGCGCCGAGGATCGTGCGCGAGGAGACGTTGTCGGAGATGAGCACCCTGCGCAGGACCGCTCCCATCGCCACTGCCAGAAGACCGATCTCGATGAAGTTGGCGGCGTTGAGGCCGAGCCGTCCTCCAAATGCCGCCGAGACGGCGGCAAGTACCGTTGCGATCGTCGCCAGGATCAGCGCGCGGCGGACGATGACCGGGCGAACGTGGGAGCTGGTCAAGGCGACCACCGAGGTGGCGCCGGTGACGATCGTCAGCAGCACCGCCGACCATCCTCGGTTGGAGGAGAGCACCGAGGCGAGCACGTAGGTCGTCAGGACCAGCAGCAGCACCAGCCCGAAGGCGTCGCTTGCCTGCTGCGCACGCTGCAGCCACCGCTCGCGGTTCATCCCCGCTAGTTCGGCTACCGGGGCGGCGATCCTGCTCAGTAGCAGAGCGGACCTGATGAGACGGTATTGGAACCCCGAGGTCAAGGCTCGTCTTGACCGGCTTGAACTCGGCTAATCCGAATCGGTTGGGATGGAGCTGGCCGGACGGCTCTCGAACCCCGAATTCATTCGGAAGCTCCCACGCCTCCTCCACGGCTGAGCGAGATTTCGGCATCGCCGGGAAGGTCGATCTGCTCCAGCAGCCGGTAATAGCCGGTCGAGCCATTCCGGAGCCGATACCGATACTTCTCGCCCTCGACGGTGAAGCTGCTCGTCTCGATTGATCCATCGGGCTGAACGTGCGCTATATCGCCCGTAGCGAATACAGCTCCCCTATCTGGGTCGAGTAACAAGGGAATGATGTTCCCCCCGACGCTCGCCATTCCGTGAGTGCTCGCTTGCTCATTTACGACAGTCATTAGTGAGGCAGAAACGTCGTAGATGCTTTGGAGGATTACGTCGGGCGGCGCTACCCCGAATCGCGCAAGTCTCTCGGGGGGCACAAGAATCGAAAAAGTTTCCCAGCCTGGATGAAACGCCACAAACCGGAAAACCGGCACTCGCTTCAAGGTGAAATACGGCTCCCGCGGTTGGGTTTCAATTCGGAGTAGTTCCGAGTGGGGGTAGTCGATCTCGATGGGCATATGTCCCGGCAGCCCATCGTGCTTCTGAATTGCGCTCGTAAGAGCCGACACGATCTTGGGGTCTATCGACTGTTCGACAACTCGTCCTTCCCCCGCGATCTTCACCTCCGCAGACATAAACTCGCCGAGCCGACCACTCGGTATCCGCTTTTTCCTGCTCGGGTCGTATCCACCGACAATCATCTTCGTTTCCTGCATAAAGCCCGTCTCGTTGACGCAGCTCTTTATCAGGCCCGGTAGGACTTCCTCCAAATGCGACCGAACCTCAGAAATAGTCGTGTCAGGTCTTGCCCACATCTTGAGTTGTCTGAGAATGTATGCAGCCGTTCCCACTCCTCCGGCAGCGACTCCCGTGACGAACTGATTTATCGTGACACTCTTAATTAGGTCGTCTGAATGTTCAGCACCCTGAGTCACACGAGTATCTGATACGAGCCAGATTCGCGTCGGCATATGTAGGCCAAGGATCAGCGTCATACATTGATATTACGACGAGTTGTTAGAACGCGATCGTGTTAGTGCAGTGTTAATGAGCACTGTTGAAACAGCAAGTTGCAACGCCTCTCCACGCCTCTCTAGCCTCGCCAGCCGTCCCTAAAGAAACGCCCCGGGCGGCGGTTGCACGCCCCCGGGGCTGGCACAGGAAAGAGGCTTTCCCATGCACGACGAGCGTAGCTGTCCCGACCGCAAGCGGGAAGTGCTGTCCCCGGCACTGACCGACGCGAACGCCGAACGGAGGGTCCTGCACGCGGTCCTCGAAGCCAACCCCGAGCTGTTTACCGAGCGCGAGCTGGTGCGCGCGGTCGTAGACGAACCGGCCAATTTCATGGAACGCGACACCGCCGAACGGGCGGTGCAGGCGTTGGTCGCGGTCGGCTTGTTCAACCGCTGCCATCCGCTGATCGTGGCGAGTCGGGCGGCGCTCCGCTTCGAGACGCTGGAAAGCGAGGAGGAGTGATGACTCTCGTCGCTACGTACTTCGGGGAAAACCTGCATCGGTGTCGTAAAGCGGCCGGTTTCTCCCAGGAAGAGCTCGGCATCCGTGCGTCCCTGCACCGAACTGAGATCGGGCTGCTTGAGCGAGGGGCGCGGATGCCACGCATCGACACGGTGATCAAACTCGCAACGGCGCTGGAGTTGGAGCCGGCCCGTCTCCTTGAGGACATCGTCTGGAACCCCGGCGACATTACCCGGGGCGCGTTCTCGATCAGGGAGTCGAGCGGCGGCGCTGCTGGCTAGGCCGGTGCCCCGGCGGGCCTGGGAGGTCGTCCGCCGGGGCGGGACACCTTATGCGCGGGGCGGATTACTCATGTGTTATCCAGTATTCGCTCGGTGCGGGCGAGCAGATCGGACGGCTCCGTTTCCAGCGCGTCCGCAATCCGCCAGATGGTGCCGAGCGTCGGCGTCTTGATGGCGCGCTCCAGTTTGCCGAAGTGCGCCCGGTCAATGCCACAGGCCAGCGCCGCCGCTTCCTGGCTGAGTCCGCGCTCCTCGCGGAGTTGTTTGAGCGCGGCTCCGAAGGCTTGGGACCGCGAGAGGGCCATTGCGGGAGCAGCCTTCCTGCTTGCGGCTTATGGCTCCACGGTCTAAAGTACCCCGGCTTAAAGGACTCTGGGCGTACCACTCAACACGGCAGCGGGAAGGGAAAACGTGGGACGAGGCATGCAGAAGGCGATGCTGTTCGGTGTGGCCCTCGCGGTGCTCGGGCTCTTGTCAGCCGCAGCGCACGCAGCCCCCGGGGACCTCGATCCGAGCTTCGGGACCGGCGGCGTGGTGTCCACCGACCTCGGCGGCGAAGACATCGTGCGCGACGTGGCCGTGGACTCGGCTGGGCGCGTGATCGTGGTCGGCGACAACGAACTGAGCGCCACCAAACAGGAAGCCATCGTCGTCCGCTATACCGCTGACGGGTCACTTGATCCCGCCTTCGGTGGCGGCGATGGCATCGTGCGGTTTCACTTTGGCGCGGGCCTCTGGGACGACGCCGCCTCGGTCGCCATCGACGGTGGCGATCGCGTCGTGGTCGCGGGGAGCATGCAGTCGGACCCCGCCTGTAGCGGCTCCTGCGTCTTTGCGGCAGCCCGCCTGACGAGCAGCGGCCAGCTTGATCCGAGTTTCGCCGGGGACGGCACGGCCACGACCGCCGTCTGCTGCGGAGCCGCTGCCGTAGCCGTCGACGGCAGCGGGCGGATCGTCGTTGGTGGCTATGCCGCCACCGTCCGCCTCACCGAATCCGGCGTTCTCGATCCAACCTTCGACGGCGACGGGGTGTCGCATGAAGGCTCCGGCGCCTACGGCCTGGCGCTCGATGGGGCCGGACGCATCGTCGAGGTCAGCAACTCCAGCGTCGCCTCCCGTCTGCTTACCACGGGACAACTGGACCCGAGCTTCGACGGCGACGGCCAGGCGATCATCGAAGTGGCACCCGGCGGCACGGCCTTCTCGAACGCGATGGCGGTCGATGGCAGCGACCGCGTTCTGGCTGCCGGCACCGCCACCCTTTCCGGTGAGACAGCGGGGCGCTTGTTCGTCATGCGCCTGACGGCCTCCGGCGCTCCCGATTCGACCTTTGGCGGCGGTGACGGGATCGTGCTCGGCGATCCGCACTCCTGGGCCAACGACATCGCCGTTGACGACGCTGGCCGCGCGCTGGTCGTCGGCCAATGGCCGAGCCTCGATGCCCTCGGCGACGTTCTCGTTCGTCTTCTCCCCAATGGTTCACTCGACCCGGCTTTTGGAGGCGGTGACGGAGCCGCTGCCGTGCCGTTTCTCCTCGGGCGCGACGTGACGACTGACTCAGCACAGCGCATCGTGGTTGGTGGAAGTGCGTTTCGAGAAGATGAAGCCGACCTCGACTTTGCCGCCGCGCGGTATCTGGACGAGGGCGGGCCGAGTTCGCCCCCGAGTCCACTGCCACCCCCGAGTCCACCGACGCCGATCCCGGCCGGATCGGCTCCGGTAGTGGCTCCCGAGTCGGGACCGCAGCCCGGTTGCGGCCAGGCACAGAAACGCGTGGCGCGACTGAGTCGCCAACTCAAACAGGCCAGCGCTCGACGGCAGCGCTCCCGCCTACGCTCCCAGCTGCGACAGGCGCGGGCCAGGATTAACCGGCTCTGTTGAGATCGGGCGCTGGGGGCTATTTTACGGCTTGACAGAGCCAAAAAACGAGCGTATGTTGACTTGTTTAGTAATAAATGCAGGAGGTGCATGAGTAAGGGTCCAGAGTCAACTGAACCTGACGCCGTCACACAAGAGTTCACGGCAATCGAGCGCACGGAGGATGTCGATGTGCGCACGGAGTTTGAGATCGTCGGCAATTACCGACTCCCGATTAAGGCGGACTTCCAGCATCCGGTTGAACTGCGCCTTGGTCGCGACGCCGATACGCCGACCTGCTATCTCGTCCGCAACCCAAGCCCTTTCGAGGATGAAGGTCCCTTCGCGGTCGTACAGCCGGACGTCGTCCGCCGCAGTCCGGGGCGCGGCTGGGCCACGGTCGGCGGACGTTTTGGGATGGAAACGCGTCTAAAGATCGGCCGGGATGTTTCCCCGCAGTTTGACCTCAGCCCCGACGTATCGCGGCTGCACTGCTTGATTACCGTCGAGCGAATGCACGAGGCGGACCTGCTTGAAGTCGAGACATATGGACGGAACGGCACTCGGGTGCTTGTGCATCCCGACGACATAGCGGGAGAAATCGAGCCTTTCGATCCGGAGGAAAACTAGCTTCGCCTGAGAATGGTGTCGAACTTCACCCGTTCGCGTATCTCGGTTCGCCAATCGCGCTCCACAACAGTAGCCTTGTAATTACAAAGGTCGAGGCACAAGAGGCAAAAATCCATCTGCGTGTGGACACGACATTTCACGCTACTTGGCTCAACAACACGGTCCCTGGGACAGGGGCACGATCCTAGCCACTCGTTCCACTTCTCCATCAGTCGATGCCCTCGCGGAGTGTCTTCAACGAAAAGGTCGAACTGCACTCGCTCGGTTAGATGGTGGACCAGAACGCGCTGGTCGCGCGAGTTGAATGGGCCTACTTCGTTGTCCTCATCTGCGTAGTAGTCAGCAGCGAGACATGAAAACGTCACCAAGTTTTCGGCGTCCTCCGTTGACATGCCGTTAAATGGCTCAACTTCATGAGTCGATCGCGACTCTAGCTCAGCCAATGACTCAAGAAGACGAGCGTAGACGTATAGCGTCTCGTGGGCGTCAACTGATTTGTGCTGTGGAGAAAAATAGAGCGTCATTGCGAGGAGGTGGTGCTCCGCAGCACGTAGGAAGTCCTTGGCCAATGAGACGGTGTCCTCCGCTGGTTCTACCCGGACAGGCGACTCCCCGTTTGGAGCTAAAACGTTTACCTGAGACTCCCGCTCGATAAGCCATTCAGCTATCCACGGAAGCAGATATCTCTCAAGACGTTGCTGGGCGAACCAGCGCACTTTGGGATACGCGGGTTTTTTATAGAGCGCGTTGGCTGACGTTTGCAGGTCTTGGATCTGGAGCTTCTTCGGCTTCAGAACGTTTAGCTGAAAGACGGTGGTGAGGGCTTCGCCCAAAAGCTGCATTTCCGTTTCGTGTGGAGCATCTGATGACGCAATGCAACTGGCGTAGTGAAAGTCGGCTGGAAGTCGCGTTGTCGGCCAATCGTGAAGCTCGGTCGCAAACTCTTTGAGCAAGGTCCGGACAGCCTGAATACGGACAGAGAGTTCCTGCTGGGATGGCAGCGGATCTCCCCCGACAACGTTGAGGGTCAAAAGCGACCTAACGCGGGAGATGACGTCGGGCCGAGCCAAATCTGGAGGCACCAGAGCAGGTCCGATGAGAGTTTTCAGTCCTGCGACTAGATCGTCCGAATCTGGGCCTGTTTTGGTGACTTTGGCCATAGCGCGGTGGGCTTGGATTATGAAGACCGTAACCCGGCATGTACAGATGGATATCCATCTGTACTAGGGGAATACCTCCTTGCGATGCAACATCGCGAAGTCATCGCAAACATCAAAGGAGGTCACCAATGAGCACCGCCCTAACCACCTACCGCGCCCGGCCGCTGTCGTTGCGCGAGCGCCGCGAGGCCACCGCTTTGCGAGATGCGCAGTTCCCGGCCAAGCGCGCCGCCGCCCGCGTTGAAGCGGCGGCAATCGTCGCCCGTGTCGGCCTCGCGTACACCGGGGCGCTGACCGCGCTGGAGGCCGATTTGCTCCGACAGCACGGCCAGCTCGTCGAAAGCCGGGCGAAGCTCATCGTCGATTCCTACGCGGCCGGGGTCGCCACTGAACTGTCCGGCCTGGCGATTGGGGAGCGCTGATGAACTTCCTCGCAGACCTCCTCATCTACGCGCTCGCCTTCTTTGGACTGCTGGCGGTGATCGGCGGTATCACCGCCGCCGCCCTGCTCGCCCTGGAGGAACGCTACGGGCGCTCGGCGGACGGCCACGCATTCGATCAGGCGTTCTCGGCGACGGATCGCCTGCACGCGGAGGCACAGCGGGCGATCCGCGACCTAGAGGACCTGGCGAATCGGGGTGATTGCTGATGCGTGGCGTCCCGCTCACTCCTCAAGAGGTCGTCAATGTCGTGACCCGGAAAGTCCGCGGATACGAAGCGATCGGCCTGGGCCACGACGGGGCGGTCTTGATGACTGCGACCACCTTCAAGGCCGACCCCGCCAAGGTGGCCAAGCTCGTCCCCCCGCTGCCTGACGACAAGGCCGAGGGAAGTCGTGAATGAACCGAGCGCTCGGCACCGTCCTGGGGCTTCTCGCTGTGTGCGTGCTCTTGCCGATCTTGGCGAGGTACGCCACCCAGGCGGTGCCGTTGCTCGTCGCCCTCCTGGTGCTGTTGGCGCTCCTACGCTTGGCCTCCTCACCGGGGCATCGGCGGTGATTGGGATGTCGAACGCCAATCACCTGCTTGCTCGCTTGCGTCTGTTTCGTATACGCAACAGACTGGAAGGTCAATTCGTTGCGTATACGCAACTAACCGACACCTGCCAATGACTTCCTTCCACCTCATCCCCGAACGCCGCGATCCGCCCGACCTGGAGCGGTTCGTAGCCGCCTTGCTGGCGTTCACGCTCGCCCGCATGGAAGCCGAGGAGGCGGCCAAGACAGAGCAGGCGAAGCAACCGAGGGACAGCGATGATTGAGGTTTTCACCTTTGGCCTCCTCGCTGCGGCGGCTGCTGTGTGCGGACTGCTCACCGTCCGGATACTGTTGGCGGCCAAAGCTGCCCGCCACCGCGAAACCTTCCGGCTCACCTTTCCGCGCAGCGTGGACCCGGCCCAAGTCACCGCTGCGCTCCGCAGCATCCAGGGCCTCCTGCCGCGCTTCCCCGACCGGCTGGTTGTCACGCGCTCGGTCGGCTTCGAGACGGTCGCTACCGCTGCCGGCATCGCTCACCACCTCACCGTCCCGGCGGACAAGAGCGACTTGATCGTCGGGCAGCTTCGCGCCGCGATCCCCGGCCTCCGCGTCGTCTCCGCTGTCGCACCTGACCGCTACACCAATCTGGCGCGCGAGCTAGTGGCAGTTGGGGTCGGCTCACTCAGGACCGACACCGCCGCTGAGAGCAATGCCGCGCTCATGGCGGCGTGTCAGCCGCTCCGGCCAAGCGAAGGGGTGATCGTCCAGTGGTCACTCAGTCCGACTGAGCCGATTCCCGGCTGGCTGCGGTGGCTGCGAGGTCGCAGCGAGGAACCGCAAAGCGGACACCAGCCGGTTGAGCCGCAGCTGCGGGCCGTGTGCCGGGTCGGGGTTCGCGGCCTGTATCCGGGCACCCTGCTTGGCCGGGTGTTCGGCGCGATCCACCGCGCCGACGCCCCCGAGCGCCGATTGACGCGCCGCCTGCTTCCCTCGGCCTTGGTCGCTTCCCGACTCGCACGTACCACCGCCCCGGTGCTGTCGCGCTCGGTACTCAGTGCCGACGAGCTGGCGGCGGTGATCGGCTTCCCGATTGGCGGTCCGCAGCTTCCCGGCCTTGGCTTCGCCGGAAGCCGGACGCTGCCGCCCGCTCCCGAGGTGCCGACGCAAGGCCGTGTCCTCGGTGATGCGATTGCGACCGGGCAGCCGGTAGCGATTGGCGAGGCTGAGTCGAAAACCGGGCTTTTGGTCACGAGCCCTACGGGGGCCGGAAAGTCGACGGTCCTGGAGCACTTGTGCGCGGCCGACTTCGCCGCCGGACGCGGCGTCGCCCTCATCGAGAGCAAGGGCGATCTCGTCCACCGGCTCGCCGACCTCGTTCCGGCAAGCCGCCGCGATGACGTTCTGATCTTCGATCCGGCCAGCGACCGACCGGCGGGCTTCAACGTCCTGGCCGGTGGCGACGTGACCGCCGACCTCATCACTGAGGGGATCGTCGGACAGTTCCGGGCGCTCTACGCCGGATACCTCGGGCCACGCTCCGAGATGTTGCTGCGGGCTGCGCTGCTGACGCTCTCGCAGGCACCGGGAGACTGGACGATCTGCGAGGTCACGCCGTTGTTGTCCGACGAGGCATTCCGGCGGCGGCTGATGGGAGAAATCGAGGATCACCAACTCGCCGCAACCTGGGCGTGGTTCGAGGGACAGAGCGAGGCGGCCCGCGCCGAGATGGTCGCGCCACTCCAGAACAAGCTGGCGGCCTTTGTCATGCGGCGAAAGCTGCGGGCCGTGGTTGGGCAGAGCGAGAACGCCCTCAACTTCGACGCGGCGCTAGCCGAGGGCCGGATCGTCCTCGTCTCGCTCGCGAAGGCGCTGATCGGCGAGGACGCCGCCCGCCTGCTCGGCTCCTGCATCCTGGCCGAGTTGTGGGCGGCGATTCAGCGCCGCGCCGCGCTCCCGCAGAGCCAGCGCCCATATGCCTCGGTGATGCTCGACGAGGCACAGGACTTCCTCCGACTCCCGGTCGCGCTCGGGGATGCTGTTGCGCAATCGCGCGGCTTTGGGGTCGGTTGGACCGTCGCTCACCAAAATCTCGGGCAGCTGCAACCCGACCTTCGGGCGGCGGTGCTGGCGAACCTCCGTTCCAAGATCGTGATGCAGACCACCGCCGACGACGCGCGGACCTTCGCCCGCGAGCTCGCGCCGCACCTGGACGTCGCCGACTTTCAAGGCCTCGGTCCCTTTGAGGCATACGCCGCCGTCTCAACCGGCGCGGCCGTCGCCCCGCCCGCCTCGATCCGAACCCGGCCGCCGCTCACGCCCACCGGCCACGGCGATGAGGTCCGCGCCCGCTCGCGCGAGCGCTTTGGCCGTGACCCGAAAGAAGTAGATGCCGAGATTCAGGCGCGCCTCGGTGCCGCCGCTCCCGATGCCCCGGTCGGGGCAAGGAGGAGGCGATGATCGCTGTTCGTCTCGCTCACGCGAGCCGCGCCCAAAGCACCTGCACCCGGCAGCTTTCCGCAGCCCGAGCGCCAACGACTCATACCCCCAAACGGAGATTCCAATGAGTCAGCAACGGGTGACGAACACCTACGTCGAACGGCTGGCCGCCGAACTACCCAAACGCGACCTCGCCCTGGTCGAGACCCTGGAACGGTTCCGAGTCGCCACGGCTTCACAGCTCAGGCGGCTGCACTTCACCAGTGGCACGGAGGCGGCCAACGCTCGCCAGGTCTGGCGCAGGCTCCGGGCACTCACTGATCTGCGAGTCGTTACCGTCCTCGAGCGCCGGATCGGCGGCGGCCGGGGCGGCTCCTCTCAAGCCGTCTTCGCCCTCGATGTCGCCGGCCAAAAGCTGGGGGCGGCCTGCGGCCCGGCCGGTGGTCGGCGGCTCCGGCGTCCCTGGACTCCCGGCAATCAGTTCCTCGCCCACGCCGTCACGGTCACGGAGTTGTATGTGGTTCTTTGTGAGCGGGCGCGGGCTAGTGGCGGCGAGGTTCTCGCCTTCGATGCCGAGCCGCTGTGCTGGCGGCGCTTCACCGGGGTCGGCGGCGCGACCGCCTGGCTGAAGCCCGACGCCTTCGTCCGCTTCGGCGCGGGCGAGTACGAACACCTGAGCTTCGTCGAGGTCGACCGGGCCACCGCCTCGGTCCCGACGGTAGCGCGCAAGCTCGGCGTCTACCGCCGCTATTGGCAGACCGGCCGCGATCAAGAGCGCTTCGGTGCCTTCGCCCGCGTGCTGCTGCTGGCTCCGAACGCAGCTCGCCGCGATGACCTGGCCGACGCCGTGAAGCGCCAGCCCACCGACGCGCAGCCCTTGTACCGGGCCGCGCTCTATGAGGAAGCAGCGGACCTGCTGACCGGGAGGGCATCGTGAAGACGCTGCCGCGAAACACGATCCTCACTGGGGATGCCCGCCGAGTGCTGGCTGGGTTGCTCACCGGGTCAGTTGATTGCGTGGTCACGTCACCGCCCTACGCGAACGCCCTACGCGACTACGGCGTCGCGGGACAGCTTGGTCGGGAGCCGTCCGTCACCGAGTACGTTGCGAACCTCATGGCCGTGCTGCGGCAGGTACGGCGGCTGCTGAAGGACTCGGGATCGCTCTGGCTCAACCTCGGCGACTCCTTCAGCAAGCACATACGTCAGGGCACACCACGCGGAAGCCTGCTGCTCGTCCCCCAGCGGGTGGCGCTGGCGCTCGCAGCAGACGGCTGGGTCACGAGGAACATCTGCTGCTGGGTGAAGCCCAATCCCTTGCCGCAGAGCGCGCAGGATCGGCTTAGCCCGACATACGAAACGATCATCTTCGCCACCAAGAGCCGCCGCTACTTCTTCGACCTCGACGCGATCCGCGTCCCGCACCGCTCGGCAGGCCGGGCGCGTCCGCAGGAGCGAGAGCGCACCCGCCGCTACCAGGGCAACAACACCGGCCTCGGGCGGCTGAAGGCGGCGGGCCGGGTCGGCAACGCGCACGGCAAGAACCCCGGCGACGTATGGAGCGTGCCGACTGCCACCGACCGACGCGGCCACCAGGCCACCTTCCCCGAAGGCTTGATCGAGCGGCCGATTCTGGCGACGTGCCCGGAACGCATCTGTGTCCAGTGCGATACCGCTTGGACGCGGCCGACCCGGATCGTGAGCAAGCAGACGAACGAGGGGATACGACACACGCGAAAGGTGGGGGAGCTTCGACGCTGCGACTGCTTCGCGCCGAGTCGCCCCGGCCTCGTTCTCGATCCGTTCATGGGGACCGGCACCACGGCGCTCGTTGCCGAGCGGCTGCGCCGCGACTGGCTCGGCGTCGAATTGAACTCTGCCTATACGAAGCTCGCCAAACGGCGGATCACCGTCGGGAGGGCGTCGTGAGCCGGTGGACGGCTGCACGGCGGGCGGAAGGGTGTGCACGCCTTTCTGCTCGCCGCCACAACCATCCACTACCGAAGGGAGGTGCTTGGGCATGAGTAAAGCCCAGGACATCTATGACCGCGTGGAGGCGGTCTCGGCTGAAGGGCACTCCAAGAAGGAGGCCCATGAGATCGTCGCCAAGGAGTTCGACATGAAGCCGAGCTCGATTCGTGGCGCGGTCTACCAGGCCCGCAAGGCCAACGGGGAAACCGGCCCACGCCGGGTCCGGGAGACCACGACGGAGGGGGCGGTTGCCTCCGCTGTGGAGACCCTGGAACGCGCCCGCGACGCGATCGACGAGGAGGTCGATCACGCCCGCGAGCGCAGCGAGGAGGCCGCCGCCGAGTACAAGGCGCTCCAAGGGAGCGCTAAGGACCGGAAGGTCGAGATCGAAGCCAAGATCAAGGCGCTGGCGGCCTAGCACCATGCGAGCGACCTGGACACCACACACGGATTCGTCCAGGTCGCTCGCAGTTCTTTTGGGATCGAAAACCTGCCCGCCGTGTCCAATGCTCGGCTTGTTGCGCATACGCAACATAAGCGCGACAATATGGACATGGCCAGCAATCTCAAAGCCCTTGGCAGGCTCATCGCCCGCGAGCGGGAGAGGCAGGGCCTTTCACTCGAAACCCTGGGCAACGCGGCGGGCGGAACCCGGGCAACGATCATGCGCTTGGAGCGCGGCGAGTTCGGCCGTCCCGACCCTGAGAAGCTCCAGCGAATCGCCCGCGCCCTCGGCCTCGATGTCGAGGACGTCTTTGCCTTGGCGGGCTATATCCCCTCCGACGCTCTTCCGAACTTCGGCCCGTATCTGGAGGCGAAATGGAGTGATGAACTGTCCGCCTCCGCCCGGAAAGAGCTTGAGCGCCACTTCAAGCGACTCCGCAAACCGCAACCGGAAGGTCGACGTGAGTCCGCTCGCTGAACTGGAAATCGAAAAGCAGAAAGCGAGGGTCGCATGAAGCAAGCCGCGCTGTATCTGCGGGTTTCGACTGACCGCCAAGTCGGTCGGGCCTTTTCCGAGGAGGGCTATTCGGTGGAGACGCAGCGCGAGGCTTGTCAGCGCCGCGCTCGCGAGCTTGAAGCCGAGGTGATAGCCGAGTACGTCGATTACGGGGACTCGGCCCGCGTGGCTGACCGGCCCAAGTTCCAGAAGCTCCTAAAGCGCATCCGCGAGGAGGGCGACCTCGATCTAGTGATCGTCTACAAAGTCTCGCGCTTCGCCCGCAACACCTATGACGACATCGTGCTAGCAAACGAGCTTGAACAGCGCGGCGTCGAAATCATCTCGGCGATGGAGCGCTTCGACAACACCGCGTTCGGCAAACGGATGCGCCGCTACGCCGCTGCCGACGCCGAGTTCTATTCCGAGGCGCTGTCCGAGGACGTGAAGCGCGGCCTCTACAAGAAGGCCAAGCTCGGCGGGACGCCGGGACCGGCTCCAATCGGCTATCTCAACGTGCAGCAGCGCGACGAGGCTACCGGCCGCTACGTCGCAACGGTCGAACTCGACCCCGACCGCGCCTCGCACATCCGCTGGGGCTTCACGGCATATGCCACGGGCGCCTTCACTCTCGACACGCTGGGCGCGGCGCTCACGAAGCGCGGCCTGCGAACTCGGCGCACCGCAAAGCAGCCAGCGCGCCCTCTTTCCCGAAGTCACCTCGCCCGTGTCTTGGCGAACCCCTACTACGTCGGCACCGTCCGCTATGGCGGCGTCGAAAATCCGAACGGTCGCCACGAGCGGCTGATCGACAAAGCCACGTTCGATCGAGTCCAGCGCATCCTCGAAGGTCACGCAATGGCCTGCGAGCGCGACCGTAAGCACCATCATTACCTCAAGGGGAGCCTGCGCTGCGATCTGTGCGGTGAGCGCGTGACGTTCGTGAAGGGCAAGAGCAAAACCGGGCGGGTCTACGACTACTTTGCCTGTCTCGGGCGCTTGAAGCGCACTGGCTGCAAACTGCCCTACGTCCCGGCGCATGAGGTTGAGGATCAGGTGCCCTCCCAGTACGAGACGGTCAAGATCGTCCAGCTTGGCTCGCGCGCGACTGATGCCGCTTGGCACCTTCATTTGGAGGACGTGCGAGAGGCGCTGAGCAAGGCGCTGGCCGGAGTGGAGCAAGCGAACGCCGAAGACATCAATCGCCTTCGCGCTCGCCTTGAAGTGCTTGACGGCGAGAGCAAGAAGCTGCTCCAAGCCTTTTATGCAGACGCGCTGCCTGAGGACCTGTTGAAGTCTGAGCAGGATCGGATCAAAGACGAAAAGGCTCGCCTGCAATCGGAACTTGACCAAGTACGGGCGGACATTTCACGCTTCGCAAAAGCCTTCAAGCGGGCGCTTGATGCAGCGCAGACGATGATCGAGGTCTACCGCGAAGCGGACGACACGGAGCGCCGCCAGTGGAATCAAGCCCTCTTTCTCTCATTCCGGGTTCGTCCCGACGGAGCCATTGAGGGCGACCTTCGGCCGGAGATTCAGTTGCTGACGGCGGCAGATACCCCAAGGCGGCTTCGAGCAGAAGCCCAGAAGCCCGTTTCTTTGGGGCAGGGTTCCAATAAGAGTCTTCTAGCGGAGGGGGTGGGATTCGAACCCACGAGACGCCTTGCGACGCCTAACGGCTTTCAAGGCCGCCGCATTCAACCGCTCTGCCACCCCTCCGGGCGCTCAGACGATGTGTCGATGCTAGCTGCAAAAGTATGGACACAAAGGCATGGAGTAAAAGGGGCCTTGCGGTGATTGGATACAGGTATGCGCCGGCTGCTCATCCTCGCTTCGACGATGGTCTTCTTCGATGTCGCCTTCTACGCGGCGATCGCTCCGCTGCTGCCCGACTACGCCGCCGAATTCGGGCTGAGCAAGGCACAGGCCGGGATCCTCGCCGCCTCCTACGCCGCCGGAACGCTGCTCGCCTCGCTGCCCGCCGGGCTGGTGGCGACCTGGGCCGGACCGCGCCGCACGGTGATCGGCGGGCTGCTGCTGCTCGGCTGCTCCAGCCTCGTCTTCGGGCTCGCGCACCAGATCGTCCTGCTCGACGCGGCGCGCTTCGCCCAGGGGATAGCCGGGGCGTTGATCTGGTCCGGGGCGCTGACCTGGCTGATCACGACCGCCCCGCCCGAGCGACGTGGCTCGATCATCGGCACGGCTCTGGGCACGGCGGTCGCGGGTGCCCTGGTCGGCCCGATCCTCGGCGCGGTCGCGGCTGAAGTCGGCACCGCCGCCGTCTTCAGCGGGGTGCTCGTCATCGCCGTCGTCCTCGCCGGCTTCGCTGCTCGGCTGCCGGAAGCAGGCCCCCCCGAGCGCCAGCCGCTGCGCGAGGTGGGGGCGACGATCCTCACCCGCCCGATCCTCACGGCGACCGCGTTCGTCGCGGTCCCCTCGATGATGTTCGGCGCGGTCGAGGTGCTGGTGCCGCTGCGGATCGACGAACTCGGCGGCGGACATGCGGCGATTGCCGGCGGCTTCGTCGTCGGCGCGGCGCTCGAGGCCGGGTTGGCCCCGATCGTCGGCCGCTACTCGGATCGCGTCGGTCGCCGCATACCGTTCGTGATCGGGATCGGCATCTGCGCCTGCGCGATGATGGGCATCGCCGCGGCGCAGGCGCTCGGGCCGATCCTGGGCGCGCTGATCCTCGGCTCGCTCGGCGCCGGCATCTGCTTCGCCCCGGCCCTGACGACACTCTCGGAGACCGCCGACCTCAGCGGTCTCCACCAGGGCTTCGCGGCCGGCCTCTCCAACATGGCCTGGGCGGCGGGGCAGACCGCGGGGGCGTTGACGGGTGGGGGAGTGGCAAGCGCGGCCGGGTATGCCGTGCCGAGCCTGGCGATCGCAGCGCTGCTGCTCGTCACCTCCGCCTACGCCTATCGCTCCCTGGTGCCGCCGATGGTCCAGCCCGCTGCGAGCTAGCCGGACGCACTAGCTTTAAGCCGTGGCCGCCACCTGGCGCAACTGGACGGGCGATCAGCGGTGCAGCCCTGCGGAGGTCGTCCGCCCGCGCAACCGCGACGAGCTGGCGGCTGCCGTTGTTGCCGCCGCCGACGCCGGGCGAACGGTCAGCGTGGCCGGCGCCGGCCACTCCTTTACCGAGGCGGCGCTGACCGACGGCACGATGGTCGACCTCGCCGCGCTCAGCGGCACGATCGACGCCGACCCCGCATCGGGCTTGGTCAAGGTCCGGGCCGGCACCGTGCTCGCCGACCTCAACGAGGAGCTGCACAGGCTCGACCTGGCGATGGAGAACCTCGGCGACATCGACCGGCAGACTACCGCCGGCGCGATCTCCACCGGCACCCACGGCACCGGCGCGAAGCTGCGCAATATCTCCGCGCAGGTCGAGGCGGTGGAGCTGGTCGGCGCCGACGGTGCCGTGCGTGAGCTGGACGGCTCCGCGTCCGACCTTCTGCGCGCCGCTCGAGTGGGCATCGGCGCCCTCGGCGCGATCTCGACGGTGACGTTGCGCTGCGTCCCCGCCTTCGTCCTCGAGCGAATCGACTCGCCGCAACCGCGCGAGCAGGTGCTCGACGAGTTCGACCAGCGCGCCGAGGAAAACGACCACTTCGAGCTCTTCACCTTTCCCTACGCCGACTCGGCGCTTGTCCTGGAGCGCAACCGGGTCGAGGGGCCGGCGCGGCCGCGCGGTCGCGCCGGCTCTTACCTCAACGACATCGTGCTCGAGAACTGGGCCCTGGAGGCGCTGTCGGCCGCCGGTCGCCTGTTCCCCAGAGCCATCCCCGCTCTCTCCCGCCTCGCTGCGGCGCTCGCCTCGGGCGGCAGGACGACCGACCGCAGCGACCGGGTCTTCGCCAGCGAGCGCCGCGTCCGCTTCACCGAGATGGAGTACGGCGTGCCGCGCGAGCACGGGCCGGAGGCGGCGCGGCGGGTGGTCGAGTGGGTGCGTGTCAACCGCTATCCGGTCTTCTTCCCGATCGAGATGCGGGTGGCGGCCGGCGACGACGCCCTGCTCAGTCCCTCACACGAACGAGACACCGCCTACATCGCCGTGCACCAGTACCGCGGCATGGAGTGGCGCCCGTACTTCGAAGCGGTCGAGGAGATCATGTGCGACTACGGCGGCCGCCCCCACTGGGGCAAGCGCCACTTCCAGACTGCGGAGACCCTGGCGCCGCTCTACCCGGAGTGGGAGAGGTTCCAGGCCGCACGCGACGAGCTGGACCCCAACCGGGTCTTCACCAACGAGTACGCGGCCCGCGTCCTCGGCTCCTGACGAACTTCACGTTTGACCCCTCTGAGGGGCTCAACGTGCGTCTCGTCAGAGGAAAGCCTTGCCCTCGCCCCGGTAGGTAGGGACTACGTCGACGATTTCGTTGCCCTCGATCAGGTGGAGGACGTCGAAGCGCTCGCACAGCTCGCCCGCCTTGGCGTGGCGCAGGTAGGCGCGGTCTCCGATCGACAGCTGCGCCGCAGCCGGGCCGAGCAGTGGGGTCTGCACCTCTCCGCCGCCCTCCTCGGGATCGAGGTGCAGGCCGCTCGGCAGCCAGGGAGCGGGCAGCCGAGCCGGGTCACCGCTGCCGGAGGCGAGGTAGCCGCCGCCGAGCGCGGTCGCCACGCCGGACGTCGGCTTGCGCACGATCGGCAAGGCGAAGCCGGCCGCCGGGGTCAGCGAGAAGCGGCTGTAGTGATCGAAGAGAGCCGGGGCGTAGAAGCCCGAGCCGGCGGTGACCTCGGTGACGAGATCCTCGGCGGCGGTCAGCTCGAGGCTGCCGGTGCCGCCGCCGTTCACGATCGGCAGCGCGGCGAACTCGCGGATCGCGGCGACGATCGCGCCGCGTCGCTCGGCCAGCTCGGCGGCGGAGCGTCGCTGCATGAAGCGGATTCCGGCCCCTCGCATGCGCCTTCCCGGCGGCTGGTCGCCGACGCCGGCGATCTGGCCCTCGTAGGACATCAGCGCGGCCAGAACCAGCTGCGGGCGACGGTCGATCTCCCGGGCCAAGGCGACGGCTTGCTCGACCGTGTGCACCGGCGAGCGCTTCGGGCCGACCTTGACTCTGCCGGCCATTGCCCACCAGCTCGCGTCGACGTCGATGCAGACCCGGACCGGGGCGGCGCCCGCGCCGAGCACCGACTCGATCGCGTCGAGGTGCTCGTCGCAGTCGACCATCACGATCGGCGCCCCCTCCGGATTGGCGACCGAGCGCAGCGCCAACTCGCTCAGCGCCGCGGTGTCGGCGGTCGGGTAGGCAAGCAGCAGGTCCTCGAACCCCTGCTCGGCGAGCCAGAGCGTCTCCGGCAGGGTGAAGGTCATCAGCCCGGCAAAGCCGGGGTCGCTGCGCAGGATGCGCTCGGTCAGCGCCCGGCAGCGCAGCGACTTGCTCGCCACCCGGATCGGCTTGCCCCCGGCCCGCCCGAGCATCTCCGCCGCGTTGGCCGCCATCGCGTCGAGGTCGACGAAGGCAAACGGCGCCTCGACCTCGGCAAAGATCTCCTCGTACTCCTCATATGAGCGGCTGGGACGCGAAGACACGCGTCGAGACTAACCGCGTTGAAAGCGGAGAGGGAGGGATTCGAACCCTCGAGAGAGCTTGCGCCCCCTACTCGCTTAGCAGGCGAGTGCCTTCAGCCACTCGGCCACCTCTCCGGGCCCGAAAACCATAGCGCCGCCCCTGGGGGTCAGGCCCGGTCGCTCAGGCTTGCCGTGAGCGGACGGTGACACGGGCGCCGCGCGAGGGGATCATCGTCACGTTGCGGTGCACGGCCCGCTCGGGAGCGGGGTCGTCGGCTTCGAGATCGAGGCGGCGGGCCATCGTCGTCAGGACGACCCGTTGCTCGGCCATCGCCAGCGCGGCGCCGAGACAGCGGCGGATGCCGCCGCCGAAGGGGATCCACTCGTAGGTGCCCGGCTTGCGGCCGAGCCAGCGCTCGGGGCGGAACTCGAACGGCTCTGGATAGAGGTCCTCGCGGTGGTGGACGAGCAGGATGCTCATCGTCACGGGGGTCTCGCTCGGCACCGCGTAGGGCCCGAGGCGCCAGGGGACCTTCACCCGCCGGCCGATGATCGGGATCACCGGCCGCGAGCGCATCGCCTCGATGATCGTCGCCTCGACCTGCTCGGCCGAGTCCTCCTCGCCGCGAACGGCGTCGAGCAGAGCGTCGTGCGCGGCCGGGTTGCGGACCAGCCGCTCCCACGTCCAGGCCAGCTGGTTGGCGGTCGTCTCGTGGCCGGCGAGGACCAGGGTCAGCAACTCGTCGCGCAGTTCTTTGTCGCTGAGCGCCTCGCCGTCCTCGCTTCGCGCCTGCAGCAGCAGCGAGAGGAGGTCGCGCCGCTCGTCCAGGTCGTCGGCACGGCGGCGCTTCTCGATCACGGCATAGGTGGGGCGGTCGAGCAGCTCCAGGCCGATCCTGGTCAGGCCGACGGGCTCGTCGCGGTTCAGGTTCATCAGCTCGGCGAGCTGCGCGGCCGGCCAGGTCGATGCTTCGACGAGGCGCTTGGTCGCGATCCGCAGCCAGTGCTCGGGGGTGCCGCGCTCCGGCCTGCCCTCGATGCCGAAGATCCCGGCCATGATCACGTCGAGCGTGATCGCCTGCATGCTCGGCGCGAGGGCGAACGGCCTGTCGAGCGGCCAGCGGTCGATCTCGCGTTCGGCGGCGTCGGCGATCATCTCTGTGTACTGCGCGATCGCCTCGCCGTGGAAGGGCGGCAGCAGCAGTTTGCGCTGGCGAAGGTGGCGGGGCCCGACCGCGGTGAGCACCGAGCTGGGGCCGACGATCGGGCGCAGCGGCGATTCCCCGGTCAGCGAGGGGGCTTGCTCGGGCTTGGCGGTGAAGAGCGAGCGCACGTGGTCGGGGTGGCTGGTGATCACCGGGCCGGGGCCGGGGATCGTGCCCCGCATGCGGAAGACTTCGCCCAGCTCGCGGCGGGCGCGGAAGACGAACTCGATCTGCCGCTGGTTGAAGCGCAGGGTCTGGAGCAGCCGCGACTGCATGACCGCAGGCGGATCCGGCAGGCCGGCCGCCTCACCGGGCTCGAGCGGGCCGGCGGGGGAGGGAGGCGCCTCGCCGACGAGCTCGTTCGCGGGCTGGACCTCGAGCGGCGCCACGGGATCGGCCAGCTGGGTCACGCGCCCAATGTTACACGAATCCATGTCGCATTAACCAATCTCTACAGTCATGTGACCAATGCACGGCAGGCGCACGAAGATCATCGCCACCGTCGGCCCGGCCAGCTGGGACGGCGACACCCTGGTGGGCTTGGTCGAGGCCGGCGCCGACGTCTTCCGCCTCAACTTCTCCCACGCCGATCGCGAGCGGCACGCCCGCACGATCGAGTCGATCCGGGCCGCCGCTGAGCGGGCCGGGCGCGAGGTCGCCGTGCTCGGCGACCTGCCCGGGCCGAAGCTGCGGATCGGCGAGCTGCGCGACGACGTCGCGGAGCTGGAGACGGGGATGCACGTGAAGCTGACGCCGCAGGCGGTCGAGGGGGACGCGGAGACGATCCCGGTCGACTGGCCCGGGGTGAGCTCGTTGCGCGAAGACGAACTCGTCTACCTGGCGGACGGCTCGATCCGCCTGCGCGTGCGCGAGCCCGAGGATGGCGGGGTCGACGCCGAGGTCGAGGTGGGCGGCACGCTCTCTTCTCATAAGGGGATGAACATCCCCGGAGTCACCGCCCGCGCCGCCACCGACGGCGACCTGGGCTGGGTCGAGTTCGCCGTCGAGCACGGGATCGACCTGCTGGCGATGTCCTTCGTCTCGTTCGCGGCCGACCTCGAGCCGATCGTCGAGAAGCTGCAATCGCTCGACTCCGACATTCCGCTGATCGCCAAGATCGAGAAGCAGCAGGCCGCGGAGAACGCCGAGGAGATCATCGAAGCGGCGAGCGGCGGGATCATGGTCGCGCGCGGCGACCTCGGCATCGAGCTGCCGCTGGCGCAGGTGCCGGTGGTGCAGAAACGACTGATCCGGGCCGCGGGCCGGCGCTCCAAGCCGGCGATCACGGCCACGCAGATGCTCGCCTCGATGGTGACCGAGCGCCGCCCGACCAGGGCCGAGGTGACCGACGTCGCCAACGCGATCTTCGACGGCACCGACGCGGTGATGCTCTCCGAGGAGACGGCCGTCGGCCAGCATCCGATCGAGGCGGTGCGGGTGATGGATCAGATCGCGCGCGCCACCGAGCCCGACCTCCCATACGGCGAGTGGTTGTTCTCGCGCACCGATCAAGCGACGCAGGACGTCGCCGACTCGGTCGCCCAGAGCGCCGTCGGCGCCGTCTACCGACTCAACCTGGCGGCGATGGTCGTGCCGACGACGAGCGGACGCAGCGCTCGCCTCGTCTCCGCCCACCGCCCCAACGTGCCCGTGCTGGCGATCTCGCCGCGCGCCGAGACCGTGCGCCGGCTCAACCTGCTCTTCGGCGTCACCGCGATCCACAGCGAGCACGAGACCGAGGTTCGCAGCCTGCTCGACGACTGCGCTTCGCTGGCGGTGCGGCACGGCATCGCCCGCTCGGGCGACCTGATCGCGATCGTCGCCGGCATGCCGGACCAGGAGTTGGGGACCAATCTCTTCGAGGTACACCGAGTCCCCTGACCGGTAGGCTGCCGCGCCAGTGACCGACTTCGACGCGATTGCAGAGGGGATGACGCAGGCGGTGCCCTTCGCCGGGCATCTCGGCCTGAAGATCACCAGCATCGCTCCGGGAGAAGCGATCGTGCTGCTGCCCGAGCGTCCCGAGCTGACCAACCATGTCGGCTCCCAGCACGCCGGTGCGCTCTTCACGGTGGCCGAGGCGGCTTCGGGCGGTGCCTTCGTCGGTGCCTTCGCCGAGCGGCTCGGCGAAGTGACGCCCCTTGCCCGGCGCGCGGAGATCTCCTACGAGAAGATCGCCAAGGGCCCGATCGAGGCGACCGCGAAGCTGGGGGTTCCCGCAGAGGAGGCGCTTGCCACGCTCGATGCCGAGGGCAAGGTCAGGTTCCCCTGTGAGATCGAGCTCGTCGATGGCGACGGCACGCGGGTGGCGACGGCTTCGGTGCAGTGGGACGTGCGGCTCAACGAGCCGGCCGCTGCCGAGGCATGACGCTCGTCCGCCTCGAGCGCGACGAGTCGGGCCTGGCCACGGCCAGCTTCGACAGCCCGCCGCTCAACCTCTTCAACCGGCAGTTGATGGAAGACCTGCGGGCCGCGATCGGGCAGGTCGAGGCCGACCCGCCGCGGGCGCTGCTCTTCCGTGCCGATGGACGCGCGGTCTCGGGCGGCGTCGACGTGCACGAGTTCGCCGGCCTCACCCCCGAGCGGGCGAGCGAGCTCTGGGACGAGCTGATCGGCACCGTGGAACGGGTCGAAGCGCTGCCGCTGCCGGTCGTCTTCGCCGCCCACGCGCTGACCCTGACCGCTGCCTTCGAGCTGGCGCTCGGCTGCGACCTGATCCTCGCCGCTCGCTCGGCCCAGTTCGGCCTGGTCGAGAAGGTCGTCGGCCTCACTCCCTCGATGGGCGGCACCCAGCGTCTCGCCGAGCGCGCCGGCAGCGGCCGGGCCCGCCACTTCGTGATGAGCGGCGAGCTCTTCGGTGCCGAGGAGATGGAGCGCTGGGGAGTCGTCAACCTTCTCTTCGAGGACGACGGCTTCGACCAGCGCGCCCGCGACTACGCGGCGCAGTTGGCCGCCGGGCCGACGAAAGCCCACGCGATGACCAAGCACATCCTGCGCCGCTACCGCGAGGGCGGAGTCCCGGCAGCCGACCAAGCGGTCCGCGAGGACGCCGGCGACCTCTTCGCCACCGAGGACCTGCAAGGCGCCGTCAAGACGTTCCTGGACAAGGGCCCCGGCCACGCCAAGTTCCAAGGCCGCTGACCCCATAGAATCCCCGCAATAGAGGCCAAGGCCTCAACCCGCGCCCGTAGCTCAGTTGGATAGAGCGTCGGTCTACGAAACCGAAGGTCACAGGTTCGAATCCTGTCGGGCGCGTTCGTCTCGCTCTACGCTGGATCACGTATGCGCCTAATCTGTGCAGCGAGACGGTTTTCGAAGGAGTTGGCCTGCATCGACGCGACTTCCGGCAATCCGTAGAGGGAGATCATCAGGCAGGCCAGAAGGTCGATCGCGCATCGGGCGTCGAGGGGAAAGGCGGGGGTGTCTATCGGCCTCCAGCCATCTTCGAGGCCGGGCAGTTCGATTGTCGTTTCGTCGTGGCGCCTGAGTTGGTGGATTGGCTGTGCGTGCCAAAAGGTGTGACGACCCGTCGTCTCGGGGGACTCGTAGCGATAGCCGAAGGCGCGGGCCTGCTGTCCCACCTCCTTCTCGACGAAGAGGACTAGTTGGAGCCTTACCCGGTTGTTTGGCAAGTCGTACGCCAAGTTGAGGACCGGGAGTAACCGCGGGTTGGGCACCACCGGGAGGAAGACGTATTTACCTGTTTCGCTCGTGTCACCCCTCTCTGGATTGGTCTCGAAGAAACCTTCCAGTTCACGCTCGTTAAAGCGAGCGAACCTGCTGCTCGCCTCGTTCAGGAGTTCGCCCGCGGGGTTGCCCGCGCTGGTCGTGTGCTGGGCTAAGAGCAGCACCGTGTGCAGGAGCGGCTCCATCGCCCTAGAGCGTGAGTCGTACTTTCGGCAGGTACTGGACGTCGGTGAGGTCGCTGCCGACGATCTCGGCGAGGCCAGGGGCGCCTTGCTTTGCGACATATCTGATCGGCTGGCTGGTCGGCACCGTGTCGTCCATCAAGAAGCGTCTTGCCAGCGACGGCGGTAGGAACCGCGAGACGTCCTCGCAGAAGAAGAAAGTTGGATCCGGTCGATCCCACGGCGAGGCGACACCCGGCAGACTGTTGTCGCTGTTGACGTCCGCCGAGCGCCAAAGGGGGCGATCGAACCATGGAGAGGGCGGGATCTGGTGGATTTTCAGCCCCTCGACCATGTGGGCGGCCGCGCCCTGGCGGTCGGTCGTCCTTTCGAAGACGTCACGGTTCAGCAGGTCTGGCTCGACGCCGAGGAGAAGGGGATTGCGCTGCGAAAGGTGTGGGGCGTCGACGAGGATGTCCTGCGCGGTTAGAACCATGCACTGCAGCCACTTCATCGACCGCGCCGCCCCCACTCGTGCCGTCGTTCCCTTCCAGGGCGCATCTTCCCCGCGCAGTCCGAGTAGGCTTTTCTGGACGAAAGCGGCAAAGTCCGGGCTCTCCTCGCCGTCGGACTCGATCGGTTGGCCGATTTGGCGGGGCAGGCCGATCCCGTCGAGGCCTACGGTCTCGAGCAGGTTCTCCTGCCCGTCGCCGACGATGTCAACGCACTGATCGTGCCGGATCAGCAGGGAGGGCAGGGACGGCCATGACCACGGGCTGAGGCCGCTCGGCTCTTCGTCCCAGAGAATCGGCGAGGTCAACTGGTCGCTGCCGACGTTGACGTCGGCGAAGGAATTGATGTGATCGACGAGCGTTAGGTCGAAGTAGTTCGTTTGGCCGGTGGTGTTGACCCCGACGATGACCTTGCAGCCCGAATAGCAGCGAGAGAGGTAGGTCACCTGCTCACCGGTAAGACCCGGTTTTTCGAACAGAGCCAGGTCGTAGTCCATGATCAGGATCGAGGTCTGGTCGAATTTGGACGTTTCCTCGGGGTCGACCTCGAGATCGTGCGACCCAGCGTCCGGCCGTGCGGTCAGCTGCCTCGCTTGCAGCACCCGCAGCTCGTGCGCCAGCTCATCCTCCGTCAGCAGCTCGATCTCCCACTCCGGGGGTGGGGCGAGACCTTCGAGTTTCCGCCTCCAATCTCCCCTGCGTTCCTCGAGGTCATCGCAGACGACGATCTTCTTAGTCATTGCTCTCTCCAGGCGACTCGAGTGGCGGTAGAGAAACCGGGCGACGGATCCACGAAGTCCACAGTGCACTGCAGCGTTTCGGCCAGCATGCGGACGATCGTAAGCCCCAGGCCGGTTCCACCGAAACCGACGCCGAGGTTGTGCTCGGGAAGGGAGGTTGCACGGCGGAAGGGTTCGAAGAGCTTGTCTGCCTCGTCGAGGTCGACGCCCGAGCCGGTGTCCTCCATCAGGATCGAGTGCCGCCTGCCGTCCCGGTGGTGCCAGACCAGGATTCTTCGCTCGGAGCTCTCGAACATCGCGTTTATCGCGTTGACGGCGAGGTTCTGCCAGAGGGCTGACCACTCAGCCTGGGTACCGGAGGGTAGACGGACGTCATCCAGGTCCTCGAACTCGGGCATGACACCCGCCGCGAACGGTCCCAGGGCCTCGAAGACGCCGGCGATCAACGGCTCCGCCCGAGGGTTGACCTTGCGGGCCCTGTCTTCTTCGCTCAGCAGAGGGCTGAAGACCTGGCGCATTCGGCGCGCCTCCGCGACGACTTCGAGCAGGTCGCCGACGAGATCGTCCACCCTCTCGAATTCTTCGCTCGCGACGGCGGTCCGCAGTTGCTTGGCCGAGCGTTCCAACGACTCGAGGCTGCGGGTGAACTCGTGCTCGAAGGCGACGGCGCTGATCCCTGCGGTGGCGAGCGTGCCGAGTAGGCCCGCCCGTCCCGCCGCCAGCTGCGTCTGGGCTTCGGCGCTGTGCACCATGTCCTCGAATTGGGTGTTCAGTTCGCGCAGGACGGGAGCGGGGATCTCGGCGCTGTGGCGGTCGAGCACGTCCTCGATGCGCTGGGCCTTGACGGGGAATGCCTCAGTCGGCCGTAGCCGTTCGATCTCTTCCGCATGTTTCTGCGACTCCACCGTCGCGTAGAGGTCGAGCCCCACCCGCACCGCCTCGACGAGACTCCTGTAAGCGACGTTGTCGACCAACCGGTCGCGGGTGACCTGGATCGTCAGCGCGTTGCGCTCTTTCAGCCTGCGTTTCCTGGCGTTCTTGCGCTCCTTGCCCGTGTTCACGTTGACGACGCCCCACAGCCGCGAGTTGGTCGGGAGGAAGGTCAGGGCGCCAGGAGGTCGCAGCTCATTGGGGAGGAGTTTCGATTTGACCAGGCGGTGGGAGTGGTCCATCTCGATCTGCAGCCAGTCCGCTTCGGGCCCGTAGTAGGGGAGGTGAAAGCCGGCGTCGTAGACGTGGACGCCGCCGAAGCGGTTGAGGTAGTTCCGCGCGGTTTCGACCTTGATCCCGGACGGTTGTCGGTTTCGGAGGTCGAAGACCCGGACCTCGTAGTCGAGGATGTTCAGCTTGCACCGCTCGATGACGTGGCGGTAGCTCGTGATCTTCCCCCCGAGCTCGACGCTGATCTGCACGGTGCGCCGGCCTCCGGGGCGGCCGTCGGGATCCTCGTCGAGCGGGATCAGCCGACCCGAGATGCGTGCGTCCCAGAGGTCAAGGATCGCCTTCATCTGTTTCTCGAAGCTTGCCTCCGCTCCCTCCAGGTTGCTGCTGAGCTCGATGTCGAAGGCGCTCTTGTCGTCGTCGGTGGAAGCCCGGAACGGGGGGCGCAGCGGCCAGAGCTCGCGGCCGAGTAACTCCAATGAGTCCGCGTCCCACTCCTGCTTGAGGAATTTGAGAACCAGTCTCGTGCCATGCCATGAGCTCTCTGGGAAATCGCCTTTACGACGACTACTCTCTACAAACGCGCGGGCCTCGGTCAGCTCACCCGCTTCGACCGCTTCGTCCCAGTCGACACTCGCCTCCAGCAGCTCCAGGCCCCGGCCGGCGCAGGTTTCGATCCGCAGGTCGTGCGCAAGGAACTGGGCCGCCAGCCGCCCGACGCCCTTCGAGCCCGTCAGGGGCCGGCCGTTCGGACTTACCTCCTGCTCCTCCTTGTGGGGAGACCCGATTCGCATCCAGAAGTCGGTGAACGCCTCGCGGGTCATCCCGTGGCCGTTGTCGCTGACCACGATTTCCTCTTCGTCGACCGTTAGCTCGACCACGGTGGCGTCGGCGTCGAAGGAATTCTTGATCAGCTCCGCGAGCGCGATGTGCGCCTGGCCGACCAGCCGCTCTCCCAGCTCGCGGAGGAGGGCAGAGGCGACGGTGAAGTGGAGCATCTCCACCTCGGAGCCCGCCCTGGCGACGCTCTTGGATGTTCGCGAGACTGCCACGCGCACAATCTACGCGGGCGATCCGCTGCCATCAGGCGCAAGATGGCGTCGGACCCGGCTGAGAAGATCGGTTGGGTGAGCCACGTTCGTCTCGCGTCGTCCCCCTCCGACGCCACGCCCCTTCGTATTGCCGGCCTTTTCGCCGGGATCGGCGGAATCGAGGAGGGTTTCCACAACGCCGGACACGAGACCGCGCTGCTCTGCGAGAACGACGAGGCGGCGGTCGCGGTTCTGGGCGATCGCTTCAGCGTGCCGATCGCGGGTGACGTCCGCGAATTGGAGAGCGTTGGGAACGTCGATCTGGTCGCAGCCGGCTTCCCCTGTCAGGACCTTTCGCAGGCCGGCCGGACTGCCGGCATCACCGGTGGGCGCTCGGGGCTTGTGCAGGAGGTCTTTCGGCTGGTGAACGGGAGTAGCGCCGACTGGCTGCTACTCGAGAACGTGCCCTTCATGCTGCAGTTGGAGCGGGGAGAGGCGATGCGGTACCTGACGAGCGAACTCGCCGACCAAGGGTTCACCTGGGCCTACCGGGTGGTCGACAGCAGGGCTTTCGGGCTGCCGCAGCGCCGTCGCCGCGTGTTGCTGCTCGCCTCGCGCTCGCTCGACCCCCGGGGGGTCCTCTTCGGCGAGGACGCGGGGGAACCGGCGACGCCGGCGCACAAGGGACGCGCTTGCGGCTTCTACTGGACGGAGGGGATCCGTGGCCTCGGCTGGGCGGTCGACGCCATTCCCACCATCAAGGGCGGGTCGAGCGTCGGCATCCCCTCGCCGCCGGCGATCTGGCTGCCCAACGGCGACCTCGTCCTGCCGGACATTCGCGACGCCGAGCGGCTGCAGGGGTTCAGCGCCGACTGGACTGCCCCCGCGGTCGACGATCCCCAACGCCGCAACGGCCCCCGCTGGAAGCTGGTCGGGAACGCTGTCAGTGTGCCGGTCTCGGAATGGTTGGGACTCCGGCTCGGGGCATCCCCTGCCTGGGACCCGGAGGCCGTCGAGCAAAAGGAGTTCGATTCCGGCGCCAGCTGGCCGAAGGCCGCCTGGGGGGGCCCTGGAGGCTCGTTCGCGGTGGACGTCTCCGCTTGGCCGGTGCAGCCGAAAGGCGACCTAGATCTGGCCGGATTCCTCGAATACCCGCCGCGACCGCTCTCCGAGCGGGCAGCCCGTGGGTTTCTTGGCCGGGCCGAACGCAGCACCTTGCGCTTTCCCGACGGGCTACTGGATGCACTTCGCCTGCACTTGAAGGGCTTCAGGGCAGAATTGGCAGCATGACCTTCAATAAAAATCTGGCCGACGCTCTCGGATCGGTCAATCTCACCGATACCGGTGAACCGGTCAAGCTCAACAAATGGCTCGCCTCTGAACTGGGGCTCGAGGGGCGCCCGGCTGAAAAACGCTGGCGGCCGGCTCGGTTCACGTATGTCTCCGACAAGGCCAACGTGCGGCCACGTCTCAATCAGTTCCTGGCCACCGGCCCGGTCGTTGCCGCGGCCGTCCTCGGTCGACAGGCGGAGGCTGGGACCCGCGAGGATCTGCTCGACTTCGCGATGGCGAAGGTTGTCGGCGCGGACCGCCCCGCCCAGGTCTTCATCATCGTCAGCGAGGATCAGCCGCGTCTGCTGGACATCGTCGGCGATCCCAATCACCCGGCCGTAGTCAAGATTCAGGAACTTGCGCCTGAGGCGGAACTGCACCTGATCATCGGCGAGGCAAAGAGCTCCGCCATCGTCCGCGGCCCGGTTCTCGACCTTGCCCGTCCCCCGCTCGTGGTCGATTCCCGTCTGGAGCGCATGCTCAGGCTCTCGGTCGCGACCTCGCCCGCGGTGATGCTGGTCGGCCCACCCGGGACCGGGAAGAGCCTGCTGGTCGACCACCTGCTCGATCGGGTCGACGTGGAACCGGAGCAGTTCGGGATCAGCCATCCGCCTAGCGGATTCCGGCGGGTGACCGCGGAGGAGGGGTGGACCTTTCAGGACCTGGTCGGCGGTCAAACCGTCGTACAAGGCGAGCTCGTGTTCAGGCCGGGCTTCCTCTTGCAGGCGATCGCGGCAGACGAATGGCTTGTCCTCGACGAGGCAAACCGCGCGGACCTCGACAAGATCTTTGGCGCGCTGCTCACTTGGTTGGCGGGTCAGGATGTCCAGATCGCAACGGCGGCAACCACCGCCGACGCTCCCTCGGTCGAGCTAGGTTGGAAGCGGGGCGCCGAGAGGTCCGAAGGGCCTGCATTCAATGATCTAGTAGCGCCGGCGGAGGCGCTTGCGTCGCTTCGATATACCGCTAACTCTGACTGGCGCGTAGTCGGGACCTACAACGCTCTCGACGCCCAACGTGTATTCCGGGTCGGACAGGCGCTCGGGCGCCGCTTTATGCGGGTTCCGGTCGCACCCCTCGACGTCGACCGTTTCCGAGAGGCTCTGGCACCGTGGACGGTGGGGATGCCGGACCGGGTCGCCGAGGTGCTCTGCGGCCTCTATGGCGCCCATCTGGAGACCGAGGCCCCGCTCGGCCCGGCTGTTTTCCTACGCGCCGCTTCCTACATCGTCAACGGGCTGCGCCTCGATTTTGGCTTCGTGGGCGACGGGGACCAGTTGGTCGTCGACGACCAACCGCCCGAGGAGGTGGAGAGGTTGTTGGTCGAGGCCTATCTCCTCGGGGTGGGAACCCAGCTAGCCCAGCAACCACCGCAGGACCTCGACCTCCTGCGCACCCGAACCATCGAGCAAGGTTTGCTCAGCGAGGCCCAATGGACGTTCTTGACGGATCAGCTTCCCTCGCTGGCCTGAGCGGGCTGCCCCCGATTCCCGAACGCGGCATCGAGGAGGTACTGCGGTCGTGGTCGGGTCGCGGCCAACTCTTCGAAGCGCTGGCCGCGTGTCAGGACCCTGTGGCCGAGCGCCGCTGGGATCACGCTGACGTCCGCGCCCGCGCCCACCGGATCCTCTTCGCGCAACTGGAGCCGCAGATTGCCCGCTGGCCGGTCGATCCGCGGCGCTGGATAGACGCGATCCCGCCCGCGGTCAGCCGCTCGCGGGTCCGCGCCGACCGGCCGCTCTCGGGAACTGACTGGCGGGCGACGCGGCGACTCGGCTGGCCGCCGCAGCACTTCGTCGGCCGCCGGCCGCAGCGCCAGCTCGACGACCTCCTCGTCGAGGTCCTCGTCTGGGTGCTGCACCAGCTCGATCTCGTCCGTCGCGACGCGGCGGCACCCGTCACTGCGGCGGAGCGGGCGGCGCGGGACAGGTGTGAGGTGGCGTTGAGCCTGCTCTCCGAGCCGTCGCTCGCCGACCTGGAAGCCGATCGCCCTGGACACGCGGACCTGCGCGGAGTGCGATCCATCGGCTCCCCGTGGAGCGAGCTCGCGGACGTGGCGAGCAAGCTGGTCGCGCTAGAGACCGACCTGGAGCGGCTAGCGCTCGAGCTGATCGCCCCGGACCCGGACTTCGCCTGGAGGCTCTTCCATCTTGGTGTGCTCGGCGAGGTCCTCCACAGCCTGCGGACCTCGGGCGCCCGCGTCACCTCACTGTTTCCGCTGGGGGCCTCGGTCCACGGCCCCGCCTTCGCGGTCGTCGACAGCGAGGGCGAGGAGTGGGACCTCTGGTTCGAGGCCGCTGGCGCTTGGAGCCACTATGACCGCGAGGAGCCCTACAAAAAGGTGGCGGCGGGTATCGATGGCGCCGGCTCGGCGCTGGGATGCGACGTAATGCTGGCGCAACCGGGCCGGCGGGCTCTGCTGATCGAGTGCAAGTACTCGAACAGCGGATCGGTCGTGGCGCGAGGCGGCTACCTGCAGGCCCTCGCCTACGCGACCGAGGCCAGCGAGATTTGCGCCGCCGTGACCGCAGTGGTCGTTGGGCCGGTCGGTGTGGTCGGTTCGCCGGGATGGGCCGATACGCTTCCCGGGTTGATTGGAATCATCAGCCCGGCGCAGCTCCCCGAGTTGCTGGAGCACTGCCTACGCGGGGAATGAGCAGGGAGCGCTACAAGCCGCCCGCGTCTTCAGAGGAGATGCGGCGCCGAATGAGCGCGCAGAAGCGCCGCGACACGGCTCCCGAGCTGGAGCTGCGCTCGGAGCTACACCGCCGCGGCCTGCGGTTCTTCGTCGACCGCCGACCGCTGCCGGGCCAGCGTGGCCGCGCGGACATTGTCTTCCCACGCGACCGGATCGCCGTCTTCGTCGACGGTTGCTATTGGCACCACTGTCCGATCCACGGGACCCTTCCTCGCACCAACACCGAGTGGTGGGAAGCGAAATTCCGTGCCAATGGCGAGCGAGACCGGGACATGAACAGGCGGATGGTGGAGGCGGGATGGAGGGTGATCCGGGTGTGGGAGCACGAGCCAGCCGAGCGGGCCGCCGATCGAGTCGAAGCGGCCACGGCGCGACGACGCACGCCCCGGGGTGACTAGAGAGTGCCTAGCCTCTCGGTCTACGAAACCGAAGGTCACAAGTTCAAAATCCCCGTTGGGCGCGTTCGCTTGCGTCGGGCCCCGATGGCCTGACTCTTGCCATCAGTCGGCAAATTGGGGTCTTTTGGTGGGACACCGTCAGGCTTGGGCCAGGGGATCTGGTCGAGTCTGCTCCGGAAGTCCAAATAATTGGTATGGCATATCTCGCGCATAGTGGCACGCTGGGTAGAGACCAAAGCGGAGGCGGGCTTGAAAAGCTGGGCACATACCTATATGGCTGGATCCCTGCTGGGAACGGTCTTGATCGTGGCGGCACTGGTCGCCTTCGTTCCGTTGGTCTCGCTCAAGGCGCCGGACGAGTGGCCGGCTCCCGGCCTGGGACTCGTCGGTGGCACGGCCAAGAGCGATGTCGGAGTGGGCGCCGCGGTCGTTGCTGCGGCTAAGCACCCGGAGGCTGGCAGTCCCAGCTCGAATCCTGCCGGTGGCCCGAGCACCCCCGCGGTCTCCGCGATCGCCGCGGTTCCCGCATCGGGTCGGGAATCCGACGCGGGGCGGCCCGGAGGAGCGGAGGCCGGCGGCCCGGCGAACGGAACCATCGCGGTTTCGCCCGCCCCCATCGAGGTCGCTCGCAATCCCGGCTCGCCGACGTCTGAGGGCGCCGCCGCCGTGCCGTTGCCGAATCTGCCCGAAACCGCCGGCGCTCCCGCCCCTACGGCGACGGAAGGGGAAGTCGGTGACGTCGGCAAGCCTGGCGAAACGCCGTCCACGCCGCCGATCAATGCCGGAGTCGGTGCCGAAGGTCCGGAATCCCTGCCGCCCGAACGTCCTGAATCGATCCCGCCCCCTCCGTCCGGGGGCTCGACCGAAGGCGATGGCGTTTCCGACTGTCCGGATGAAGGCAGCGAAGGTGAAGCCGCGCAGGTCGGCGATGGCACCGCTTCGCAGCTGCCCTAGCGGTCTTTAGACCTCGAGCCAGGTGCCCTTTGGGCCGAGGTTGCGGAGTGGGGTGTCGCCGATCCTGCTCTCGCAGCCCCAGGACTCGTGGATGTGGCCGCAGACCGACAGGCGCGGCTGCTTGGCCTCGATCGCCTCGAGCAGGGCGGGGCTGCCGAAGTGGTCGCCGTGGCCGTTGGAGTCGCAGTACCCCTGGGGCGGCGAGTGGAGGACCAGGACCGCGCCCTGCGGGCACGCCGCCAGCATCGCGGTCGCCGCCTCGTCGTCGAGGTCGAAGCTCCAGTCCCAGGGCGTCGCCGGGATGCCGGCGCCGAGGCCGTAGAACTCGACTCCGTCGACGCTTGTGCCCTCGCCGTGCAAGACGGTTGCGGCGCTCCATCCCGACGCTGCCTCGCGCAGGGCGCTCTCGGTCTCGTTGTTGCCGGGGACCAGGATCGTCGGCGTCTCGATCGCCACGAGCGCATCGATCGTCTCGCCCAGGCCCTCGTGTATCGAGGCGAAGTCCCCCGCTCCGATCACGACGTCGGCTTCGGCCGACATCGCGACCAGCTCGGCGGCCTGACCGAGGTCGCGGTGCAGGTCGCTGAAGGCGAGCAGCTTCACGCTTGCGAAAGCTACCGCGCGGGCTCGGGGGCCGCTTCGTCTCCGGGCTTGCGGCGCGGAAGCCGTTCGCGCCGGCGCTTCGCCGGCGCCTCTTCGGCCTCGACCTGGAGGTCGAAGTAGAGCAGCGTGCGGCCGATCGCGATGTCCGATAATCTCGTCGCGCTCATGCCTGACGTCTTCTGGATCGGCCTCGGAATCTCTGCGTTCTGCGTGCTCCTCAGCTTTGTCGTTGGGGTCAGGTCGACCACCACCAAGACGCTCACCGCTGTCGCGATCGGCGGTTACCTCGGCCTGATGGTCGGTTTCCCGCTGCTGGCCATCGGCCTCGCGACCAGCTAGCAGGCCGCGGCGAGGAGTAATCGTTCCCCCGGTCGGGTAGCTGCCCCCTGCGGTTCCCCGCTCAAGCGACAGGAACGGAGGCACGAGATGACCCAGGCGACGTCGATCCCCACGGTGACGCTTCACGACGGGGTCGAGATCCCCCAGCTTGGCTTCGGTGTCTTCCAGGTGCCGCCGGAGAAGACCCAGGACGCGGTCGAGGAGGCGCTCGAGACTGGCTATCGCCACATCGACACCGCCGCCGCCTACCGCAACGAGCGCGGCGTGGGAGCGGCGATCGCCGCTTCGGGCATTCCCCGCGGCGAGATCTTCGTCACCACCAAGCTCTGGAACTCCGCGCAGGGCTACGAGTCGACCCTGGGCGCCTTCCAGAAGAGCATCGACAGGCTTGGCATGGACCACGTCGACCTCTACCTGATCCACTGGCCGGTGCCGACCGAGGGTCACGCCCTCGATACCTGGCGCGCTTTCGAAAAGATCCACGCGGAGGGCGGCTCGCGCACGATCGGCGTTTCCAATTTCCGCGTCGAGGACCTGGAGATGCTCGACGGCGAGGCGGAGGTGCTGCCGACGGTGAATCAGATCGAGCTCCACCCGCACTTCCCACAGGCCGAGCTGCGCGCCTGGCACGCCGAACACGGCATCGCGACCGAGTCCTGGAGCCCGCTTGCCCAGGGCGACCTGCTCGCCAACGAGACGATCGCCGCGGTGGCCGCCCGCCACGACCGCACCCCCGCGCAGGCGATCCTGCGCTGGCACCTGCAGCTCGGCAACGTCGTCATCCCCAAATCCGTCACCCCGAAGCGGATCCGCGAGAACTTCGCGCTGTTCGACTTCGAGCTCACCGACGACGACATGACCGAGATCGCCGCTCTCGACGTCGGCCGGCGGATCGGTCCCGATCCGGGTACGTTCGTCGCCCCATAAGAGCCACTTTCAAAATTAGCGCGAGTCCGGGGAGGTCGAGGACCAAGCGGGACGGACACGACTCGACTCCCACGTGGCGCCGCCACGTGGGACGTCGTGGCGGGGTCGTATCCGCGCAGTGTCATTCGGCCTCATCCGGGCCGCGATCATTTTGAAAGTGGCTCCAAACCCTGCTCGGAGACTGAGAATTGTCAACGCGGTCGCCGCGACCGCCTTCGTCGTCGGCGGCTCGCTGTTCGCGATCGGCGCGGCGCTGGCGCAGGCCGGCGTCGCCGAGGACGTCTACCTCTCGGTCTACCTGGTCGGCGGCTTCTTCTTCAGCACCGGCGGCTACGCCTCACTGGTCCAGGTCGTCAACGAGCCCGACGAGCCGGGTGGTGTCGTGCCGGCGCGGTGGCGCTGGTGGTCGCGCGAGCCGCCGCGCCTGGCCTGGCTCAGCGCCGCCGTCCTCTTCGCGGGCACGATCGTCTTCGCGATCAACCTCGTCGACTCGTTCATCGAAGGGCTGAGCGCGGCCGAAGAGGACCGGCTGGTCTGGTCGCCGGACCTCATCGGCTGCGCGCTCTTCCTCGTCTCCGGCCATCTGGCCCTGGTCGGGATCGGCGGCTGGCGCTTCTGGCGCCACCGCGACCTCGGCTGGTGGATCGTCGTCGTCAACCAGATCGGCTCGATCCTCTTCATGGTCTCCGCCGTGGCTTCCTTCGTGCGCCCCTCCACCGGCGACGCGCTGGCGGTCGGCATCGCCAACTGGGGGACGATCGGCGGCGCCCTCTGCTTCGCGATCGCCGGCGCGATGCAGGAGTTCGAGCACCCTGCGGGCCCGCGTCGGCGGAGACCCTCCCAAGCGCTCTAAGCCGCGGCTGCCTCGCGGCGCAGGCGCACTCGCCCCTCGCCGTACATGCGGGTCTCGTAGGCGATCATCGCCCAGATCAGCACGTTGACGGCGGCGAGGACGAGCAGCGCCGGCACCTCGGTCGCCACCGGGACGAGGATCAGCAGGACGATCGCCAACCCGAGTTTGCGGCGGCTGATCGTCCGGACATGGCGGTAGCGAAAGGCGACCAGCCCGAGCAGGTAGATCGCGACGCCGCCGAGCAGGGCAAAGGCGGGGACCGTGTGCAGGTGATCGCCGAAATGGCCGATCGTCGTTTTCAGGCCCAGGGCGGTGAGGGCGATCCCGGCGACCATGACCAGGTGCAGGTAGGAGTAGGAGTCGCGTGCCAGCTCGTTCTGCGCGCGCCCAGTTTCGGCCTCGGCAAGGCGGCGGCCGGAGACGATCGCGACGACGTCGAAGTAGACCCACCACATCGCCGCGGTCAGGGCGACGCCGAGCACCGCCGCGGTGCCGATGCCGAGGTTCAGCGCGTGCTCCGCGCCGACGCCGATCGCGACGATCGACTCGCCGAGGGCGATGATCACGATCAAACCGTGGCGCTCGGCGAAGTGCCCCGGCATCAGTTTCCAGCCTTCGGAGCCGAAGAAATAAGGCCCCGCCATGTCGAGGAACAGCGCCAGGGCCCAGAGCGCTCCCTGGGCGAGGCCGTCGAAGGCCGAGGCAAGCGCCAGCAGCGAGACCGCGACGAGGGTGCTGACGGCGAGCCCGAGCACCGAGTGGCGCAGGCCGTCGTCCTCGGGGCTGGCGAGCATGAAGAGGGCGATCTGTGCGTAGCGCACGACGCCGTAGATCAGGGCGAAGGCGAGCCCCAGGTGGCCGAACGCTTCCGGCACGCAGAGCGAGACGAGCAGCAGCGCCGCCATCGCGCCGAAGATGACCAGCCGCACCGCTCCCTCCTCGGGGTCGACGACGCTGGTCAGCCAGGCGTAGCCGGTCCAGGCCCACCAGAGCATTCCCAGCACGAGCAGGCCCTGGGCCAGCCCCGACCAGGTCGGGTGGTGCGCCATCAGCGCCGTGCACTGGGTGATCGCGAGGACGAAGACGAGGTCGAAGAAGAGCTCCAGCGGGGTTACGCGCTCGCCTTCGCGCAGGGTGGCGCCGAGGCGCGACTGTCTTTCCTCAGGCATCTTCTGCAGCGTATTGCGCTAGCAGTGCCTCCTCCTCGTCCTTCTTCGGGAAGAGGAAGAAGACGAGCGCGGCGCCGAGCAGGACGGCGCCGATGCCGGCGGTGTAGGCCAGCTCGTCGCCCTTCAGGAAGGAAGCCTTGGCGGCGGCAACGATCTGGTTGGAGTACTGCGGGTACTGTTCGGCGAGGTCGGCGGCGCTGGAGAAGGACTTGGTCAGCTCGCCTTCGACGTTTTCGGTGACCTTGCTCGCTTGCGGCGAGGAGGTGATCGCGGCGCTGGCGGCGGCGGCGTAGCCGGCGGTCAGCAGGGCGCCGAAGATCGACTGCATGATCGCGCCGCCGAGGTCGCGCTGCAGGTCGGCGGTGCCCGAGGCCATGCCGGCGCGCTTGACCGGCACCGAGCCGGTCAGCGAGTGCGACGCCGGGGTGCCGGCGAAGCCGACGCCGATCCCGATCAGCGCGTAGCCGAGCCCGACCTTCCAGTAGGCGATGCCCTGCTTCCAGAGCAGCAGCATCGTCAGGAAGCCGAGCAGGCAGAAGACGTAGCCGATCAGCAGGGTGAAGCGGGCGCCGCGCGCCTCGACCAGCTTGGCCGAGCGGGGGGCGACGACGACCATCAGCGCCGCCGCCGGCAGGATCGCCAGGCCCGAGTCCACGGTCGAGTAGTCGAGCACGTTCTGGAGGAACTGCTGGCCGATGAACATCGCGCCCATCAGCGAGCCGAAGACGATGATCCCGGCGCAGGCGGCGACCCAGAAGATCCGCCGCGAGGCCACCTCGAGGTCGTAGAGCGGCGAGCGGGCGCGCCGCTGGCGGATCACGAAGACCACCGCGGCCGCGATCGCGACGAGGCCGAGGCCGATCGCCAGGGTTCCCTTGCCCGGGACCGGGGCGAGGTTGATCCCCATCACGATCGCCGCGATCAGCAGGATCGAGAGGATCCCGCCGAGGTTGTCGACCGGCTCGGTCGTCTCGTTGACGTGGGCGGGGACGTAGCGCCAGGCCATGAAGAGGGCGATGGCGGCGAGCGGCAGGGTGACCAGGAAGACCGAGCCCCAGTCGAAGTGCTCCAGCAGGGCGCCGGAGAGCAGCGGCCCGAGCGAGGCGATCGCGCCGCCGATCGCCGACCACAGCGCGATCGAGCGGGTCCGCGAGTTGCCGGACCAGAGCGCGGTGATCAGCGCCAGCGTGGTCGGGAAGGCCATCCCGGCGGCGATGCCGCCGAGGACGCGGGCGACGAAGAGGACGCCGTCGGAGGGCGCGAAGCCGGCCAGCAGCGAGGCGGGGATCGAGAGCCCCATGCCGAGCAGCAGCATCATCTTGCGCCCGTAGCGGTCGCCGAGCGCGCCGAGGTAGAGGACCGAGGTCGCCAGCCCGAGCGAGTAGCCGACGGCGATCAGGTTGAGCGTCGTCTGGCCGGAGCCGAATGCCTTGCCGATGTCGGGCAGGGCGACGTTGGCGACCGCGAGATTGAGGTTGGCGACCGCGGCGACGAGGATCAGCGTCGCGAGGACTACGCCGGCGCGTTTGGGGCTTCGCTCCTCCATCTAAAGAGCAACCTATCCAGCTTGACGGTCCTCACGCGAGGATCCGTCTCACCCTGAGAGGATTGGCGCGATGGCGGACGAGCGCAAAAAGCCCGAGACGCCCCGCGCGGAGAAGGTGATCCCCGGCGCCTGGAGGCTGCGACTGCCGCTGCCCTGGCCCGGTGTCCCGCACGGCAACGTCTGGGCCGTCGCCGCGGACGGCGGCATCGTCCTTTTCGACACCGGGATCGGCGGCAAGGGCGGCCTGCGCCGCTTCGACGTTGCCTTGGCCCAGGCCGGCTTCGGGCTCGAGGACGTGCGCCTGCTCGTCTGCACCCACTCCCACACCGACCACTATGGCCTCGCCGCGCCGATCGTCGCGGGGGCAGGCTGCGAGCTCTGGATGCACCCGGCCTGGGGCCACGTGCGCCTGATGGCCGATGACCCGCAGGCGGCGCTCGAGCAGCGGATCGAGATCGGCCGGCAAAGCGGCGTGCCAATGGCCTCGCTGGAGCGCTTCCGGGAGCGGCGCGAAGAGGACGACGACAACGGCATCGACGCGATCGTCGAGCCCGACCGGGACCTGCTCCCAGGCGTTGAGGTCGAGACCGACCTCGGCACCTGGCAGGTCCACGAGACGCCGGGCCACGCTCCGTCCCACGTCGTCCTGCACCAGCCCGAGCGCAAGCTGATGATCTCCGGCGACCACCTGCTCGGCCGCACGGTGCTCTTCTTCGACCACGGCCACAGCCCCGACCCGGTCGGCGAATTCCTCCGCAGCCTCGACGAGGTCGAGCCGCTCGACGTCGACCTCGTCCTGCCCGGTCACGGCCGCACCTTCCGCGATCCGGAGGCGAAGATCGCCGAGGCCCGCCGTCAGGTCGACGAGCTGCTCGGCAAAGTGCGCGACTCGCTCGGCGAAGGGGAGAAGACGGCCTTCGAGATCGTCGCCGACCTCGTCGGTCCCGACAACGTCAACGGTCCGGCCAGCATCTGGGCCCTGCAGATCGTCCTCTCCAGCCTCGACCACCTGGCGATCCTCGGGGAGGCCGGCCCGATCGACGGAACCGACCCGCAGCGCTGGAAGCTCGGGTAGGTAGGCTCTCGCGTCGTGGCCAGCTTCACTCTTTTTCGCGAGGTAGACGCGCCGCCCGAGGTGGTCTTCGACGTTCTTACCGATCACCGCCGCTACGCGGAGATCACGCGGCTGCGCAAGTCGACGCTCGAGCGGGAAGGCGATCCGGCGCCCGACGGGGTCGGCGCGGTCAGGGTGCTTGCCGCCGTAGGGCCGCCGATCCGCGAGGAGGTGGTCGTCTACGAGCGGCCGAGCCGCTTCTCCTACAAGGTCCTCTCGGGCTTGCCGTTGCGCGATCACCTCGGCACCGTCTCGCTGGAGCCGAGCGACGCCGGCACCAAGGTCACCTACGCGCTGAAGGCGATTCCGACGATTCCCTTCGCCGGAAAAGTCGTGATGATCGGGCTTGAGCGCGCGGTCACGGAACTGCTGAACGGCGTCGTGTCCGAGTCCGAGCGCCGTGCTGTGGCCGAGGCCTAGCCGGCCCGGAATGGGCCCGCCAATCTACGAACGGCTCGGCTTCGTCGCGATGGGGGAGTTGCGGCGTTGAAGGCCCGCCTGGCCGCCGCCTGGATGGGGGCCAAGCAGATGTGGCGCGAGCACCGCTGGGCGACGGTGGCGCTGATTGCCTCGGTCGTGGTCGTCATCGGGGGCATCGTGGGAATCGCGTACGACGCCCTCAAGCGGCCCGCCGACATCCACAACGAAGCGGCCGCCTTCCAGCCACAGAAGCCGAAGGTGCAGAAGCGCAGGACGGTCAGCTGGCCGCTCTACGGCTACGACCGCGCCCGCACCCGCTACCTGCCGGCCAAGGGAGTGCGGCCGCCCTTCCAGGAAGTCTGGCGCTACACGGACGGGCCGCTGCTCGAGTTCCCGCCGACCATCGCCGGCGGCAAGCTCTACTTCGTCAACAACAGCGGCTTTGCCATCGCCCTCGACGCCGACACCGGCAAGCAGCTTTGGAAGCGGCGAATCGGCCGGCTCAACGCCTCCTCACCGACCTACTACAAGCACCGCCTCTACATCGTCAACCTCGTCCCCGGCCACGTGGTCAAGCTCGACGCCCGTACCGGCAAGATCATCTGGAAACACTCGCTGCCGGGGCGGGCCGAGTCCTCGCCGGTCGTCGTCGGCCGCAGCCTCTACTTCGGCTGCGAAGACGGCAACCTCTACTCGCTCAGCACTCGCAACGGCCACGTACGCTGGGCAACGGGCCTCGGCGGCCCGATCAAGGCCGCTCCGGCCTACTACGGCGGCGTTCTCTACGTCGGCGACTACGGCGGCGATATGAACGCGGTCGAGGCCAAGAACGGCAAGCTGGTCTGGCAGACCGGATCGCTCGGGCAGGGCTTTGGCACCTCGGGTGAGTTCTACTCGACCCCCGCCGTCGCCTTCGGCCGCGTCTACGCCGGCAACAACGACACTCGCGTATACAGCTTCGACCGCCACGACGGGGCGATCGCCTGGACCTACTCGACCGGCGGCTATGTCTACTCGGGGCCCGCCGTCGCCAGCACCGGCCACACCGGCCCGACCGTGTACATCGGCTCCTTCGACGGCAACGTCTACGCGCTCAACGCGAAGAACGGGGT
>Ga0207703_10000026_pt1 | contig 211591 bp, 197 predicted proteins | sample KBSSwiS12_FD_184304 | JGI IMG/M metagenome (GOLD analysis project Ga0207703, IMG submission 184304) | Switchgrass rhizosphere microbial communities from Kellogg Biological Station, Michigan, USA - KBS Switchgrass S1-2 (SPAdes) (version 2) | ecosystem: Host-associated > Plants > Roots >... | reverse complement strand
CCGCCAACCGGGGCGCGCTGCTGGTCGTGTTCCCCGAGTACTCGAGCTACTTCACGCCGACGATGGACGCGAGCTGGGCCGAGCACGCCCAGGGGCTGCACGGTCCGTTCGTGCGGGCGCTTGCCGAGTTGGCGACTGAGCTGGGCATCCACATCGTTGCGGGCTTGGTCGAACGCATCCAGGACGAGACGCGCGTCGCCAACACGCTCGTCGCCGTCGACCCGCACGGCGAACTGGTGGCCCATTACCGCAAGGTGCACCTCTACGACGCGTTCGGTCAGCGCGAGAGCGAGTGGATCGTGCCCGGCCCGATCGAGCAGCCGCAGACCTTCCCGTTCGGCGGCTTCACCGTCGGACTGCAGACCTGCTACGACCTGCGCTTCCCCGAGGTGACGCGCCAGCTGGTGGATGCCGGGGCCGACCTGGTGCTCGTTCCCAGCGAGTGGGTGCGCGGTCCGCTCAAGGAGGCGCACTGGCGCACGCTGGCCACGGCCCGTGCCATCGAGAACACCGTCTACCTCGCGGCCGCCGATCATGCCCCGCCGATCGGTGTGGGCAACAGCCTCATCGTCGACCCGATGGGGGTCGAGCTGGCCGGCCTGGGCGAAGAGGTCGGAACGGCGATCGCCTGGATCACGCCGGCTCGCGTGACCGAGGTGCGGCGCATCAACCCGGCGCTTCAGTTGCGGCGGTTCAAGGTGGTCCCCCGTTAGGCCGCCGAGTTCGAGGTGGCGGGCTTCGAGGTGGCCGCAGGTGACATCCGACGCGCCTGGATCGCCGCGACGATGAGCACTACACCGACGATGATCGCGTAGACGCCGACCAGCCAGATCAGGTTGACGATCCCACTCAGGGGCGCGACGAAGACGATCAGCAGCAGCGCGATCCCGAGCAGGATGCTCAGGATGGCCACGATGAACCCGAGCACCTTGCGGCCGCCGTCGACAACGCTCGCCGCCGCCGGGATGCCCGCGATCCCCATCATGATCGCGTAGACGCCGATCAGGCTCAACGCGAAGATGCCGATGGTGAGCCCGGCCGCGAGCGGGAAGACGAAGGCCAGCACACCGGCGATGACCGACAGGATGCCCTGCGCCAGCAACCAGCCCCATCGCGGGTCGCGCTCGCGCACGCGCACGGCGTGGACGATGTTGGCGATGCCGTCGACGAACGCGAACGCGGCGAAGGTGTAGACCAGAGCGACGAAGGCGACCCCGGGATGGATGAGCGCGATGACGCCGAAGACGATGGCGAGGATCCCGCGGATCAGCACCAGCCACCAGATGGCCCGTGCGGCCTTCGCGACATCGGTGGGGGTGGTGGTCGTCATGAGCGCTCCCGAATAGTCGTCAGGCTTCCACCCTAATCGGCGGCCGATGCGGTTTGAAGAGTCAACTGTCGCGTGCGTCGCGCGAGTCGCGGGCCCGGCCGGTGAGCCCGGTCGCGTACTCGATGAACGCGGCCTTGCCGGGCGAGGTGTCGACCGCGTCGGTGTCGGCCGAGCGCTCCAGCACGGTCGCGAGGCCGTCGATGAGTTGGTCGAGCTCCTCGTGCGGGGCGGTCAACGCGGCGCCCGCCGAGACCGCGGTGATGAGAGCCGAGAGCGAGGCGGAGTCGACGTCGAGGCGCACCATCCCGGCCTCTTTCATCATGTCGATGAACGACGCTCGCACGCCCATGCGGGGCATGTATTCGAAGCCGTACGCCTCGCGCATGATCGTGTTGAGGGCGATCGGGTCGGTGAGGTAGAGGGCGCGGGCCAGGGGGCGCTCGTGCACGGCGCCGAGCGTGTGCCGGTAGATGCGCGAGAGCAGCCCGCCGCGCGGGTCGCGGTCCATGTGGTCGACGATCACCCGGAACATGCCGGCGTACTCGCGGTTGAGCAGGCTGACGAAGAGTTGCCCGGGTGAGTGGAAGAGCTCGAGCAGCCGCTCTTCGGTGATGCCGGCGCGTTCCGCGATCCTGCGGAGGTTCGCGGCGTCGAAACCGTCTTCGAGAACGATCACGGATGCCGCGGCGAGAACCGGTTCGACATCGACGGGCTGGGCCACGTGTTCGCTTTCTGTGGGTCAGTCGGGGCGGGACTCAGCCCAGCATAGGGGGACGGGACGACCAGTCTGTCCACCCCAGCACCGTTCACCCGCCGATCACCCTCACGGCGTCGCGGAATGACGGCTCAGCGGCGCAGATCCGCCAACTGCGCGGCGGCTCGTTCGAGCACATCGGTGCGCTTGCAGAACGCGAAGCGCACCAGCGAGCGGTAGGCCGGATGGCGCTCCGGTCGCACGAAAGCGGTGAGGGGGATGCCGACCACGCCCGCGAGCTCCGGAAGCCGGCGGCAGAACTCCACGGCATCGGTGAATCGAGGGTCGTCGGAGCCGGGGTCGTCGACTCCGAGGGGAGCCGCGTCGGCGATCACGAAGTACGAGCCGCTGGGCCTGCTGACCTCGAACCCGGCGCGGCGCAACCCGGCCCCGAGCAAGTCGCGCTTGGCGGCGAGGGTGGATGCGGCATCCACGAAGTAGTCGTCCGGGAAGCCGAGTCCGAGGGCGATGGCGGGCTGGAACGGCGCACCGTTGACGTAGGTCAGGAACTGCTTGACGGCAAGGATCGCGTCGACCAACTCGGTGGGGGCGATGAGCCAGCCGATCTTCCAGCCGGTGAGGCTGAACGTCTTGGCACCGCTGCTGATCGTGACGGTGCGTTCGCGGGCTCCCGGCAGCGACGAGATCGGGAGGTGCTCGACGCCGTCGAAGGTGAGGTGCTCGTAGACCTCGTCGGCGACGATGATCGCGTCGTGCTGGTGGGCGAGTTCCACGATGAGTTCGAGGGCCGCCCGGTCGAGCACCATACCGGTCGGATTGTGGGGCGAGTTGATCAGGATGATGCGGGTGCGCGAGGTGACGGCATCCCGCAGCTCGTCGAGATCGGGCACGAAGTCGGGTGCCCGCAGCGGCACGGTGACATGCACCCCGCCGGCCAGCGCGATCATCGCCGCGTAGGAGTCGTAGAACGGCTCGAAGGTGACGACCTCGTCGCCGGGCTCGAGCAGCGCGAGCAGGGTGGCCGCGATGGCCTCGGTGGCGCCGGCCGTCACGAGCACCTCGCGCTCGGCATCGAGCTCGAGCCCGTAGAACCGGTGCTGGTGGCGCGCGATCGCTTCGCGCAGCAGCGGGATGCCGCGTCCAGGCGGGTACTGGTTCTCGCCCGAGTCGATCGCCAGCTTGGCCGCCTCGCGCACCTGCTCGGGGCCATCCTCGTCGGGGAATCCCTGCCCCAGGTTGATCGCCCCGGTGCTCGCGGCGAGCGCCGACATCTCGGCGAAGATGGTCGGCCGCAGCTCGCCGTCATCGGCCAGCAGCATCGCGCCGCGTGCTGCGCGGGTCCATGCGCCGGAAACGGTCATGGATGTCACGGTACTTGGTCGGTGGGTGCCGGGCGGCGCGACGGGGCGAGGCACCACGCGCAACGTTCAGGCTGCGGCCGCGGAATGGCGGGCGATGTCGGGGCCAACTCCGTCCGCGGCCTGAATCTTCACCGCCTGGGCGGGTGGGGGCTGTCGCGCCGAGGGCTCCGCCCCTGTGGATTCCGGATGCCGCCGGTCGCCGCCGTGCCCTACCGTCGTGGGTATGCGCCTCGCCCCCCTCGCACTCGCGGCCGCGCTGCTGCTCACCCTTGCCGGGTGCGTCCCCTCGACGCACCCCAGCGCGTCGCCCCGCGCCAGTGCGACGCCGGTATTCGCGTCGGATGCCGACGCGCTCGCGGCGGCGGAGAAGGCGTATGCGGCGTACCTGAAGGTGTCGGATGAAATTCTGATCGACGGCGGCTCGAGACCTGAGCGTCTCGAACCGTACGTCTCCGCTTCTTTGTACGCGGAAGAGAAGAAGGGCTTCGAACAAACCGCCGCGAATGGATGGCACAGCACTGGCGGGACAAGCTACGACCACTTTTCCCTGGAGGCCTACGACCCGTCAGATCGGGATGCTTTCGTAACGGCCTATGTGTGTTCCGATGTCAGCAGAGTAGACGTTCTGGACTCGCGTGGGGTGTCCGTTGTCTCCCCCAATCGACCCGAGCGTACGGCCTTCGAAGTCACATTCGCGCTAGCGCATTCGAGAACTTTGGTTCTCGCAAGCAACGATGTCTGGACCGGTGACGGCGTTTGTTAGCGCAGGTCGTGATCGTCACGCTACTTGTGTCCAGTGCACCGGCGGGGGGCTTGCCTGCAAGTGACTGCACTGCGATCGAGAAGCAAACAGTGGGTTGCTCCATCGACGCGTCCCTTGGCGCCGACGACGTCACCCTCATCGGCACGTCGACGTCACCGGGAAGCGGGGGCGGAGCGGCGAAGGGCTCGGGACACGCCGGGGCTCGATCGCCCTTCGAATGCGAGGTCATCCTGGCGGCCCGATGCCGGGGTCACACCGGGCATCCAGGTCCGGTGGCTCCGGCCGGGCAGCCGATCACGCTGCGCGATATCGCCGCTTTCCGTCCCGCTCCCGGAGTCCAGCACATGGAGCCAGACGGGTGGGTCGTGCCCGGCCTCGACGCCAACTTCTACTCCGTCGTCGGTCAACAGCTGGTGCCCGGCACGCTGCTCGGTCAGCCGGCGACCGTCCAGTTCACGCCGATCGGCTGGCACTGGAACTACGGCGACGGATCCGCTGTCGTCCGCGGGACGAAAGGCGCGACCTGGGCGGCGCAAGGGCTGCACGAGTTCGACCGCACCGCGACCAGTCACGTGTATCAGGCGGAGGGCGAGTACGTCATCCGGCTGACCATCGACTTCCGTGCCGCGTACCGCTTCGGGTCCGGCGGATTCGTCCCCATCGCCGGCACCATCACCTGCCCGCCAACGATCTGCGCGTCACCGTCACCGGTGCCAAGACCGTGCTCGTCGATCGTGATTGCGTCGCCAACCCGGCCGGCCCCGGATGCTAGACGCGTCTTCGGGCGAACGGCAGTAGGCTCCCAGCGCCAGTAAATGCAACGTTCAGCTTTGAGCGGGATGCTGGCTGCGCTGAAAGGAGCATCCCGAACATGCCCGACTCACCCCACATTCCCTCTGAGGCACAGCCGCCCGCAGACGTCATGGCACAGCAGCCGACCGCGCAGCAGCCCACCGCGCAGCAGCCCACCGCACCGCAGCCCACGGCACCGCAGCCCGCCGCCGCACAGCCCACGGCACCGCAGCCCACCGCCGCGCAGCCCACCGCCGCACAGCCCTTTGCGGCACCCACGACCTCGACAACGGCCGCACCCGTGGGGACGGACACCTCGGCCAAGAAGCGCAACGTGGGCCCGCTGGTCGGCGCGTTGGTCGTCGGAGCGGTGCTGGGCGGAGCATCCGGAGCCGGTGTCGCCGCCTGGGCGGTGACGGCCAACAACAGCTCGCACAGCGGTGTCACCGCAGGCCCGCAGACCGTGACCATCAACAACAAGGATGACGTCAACAGCACGACCGCCGTGGCGGCGAAGGCCGGGCCCTCCGTCGTGACGATCAATGTGACCGCCAGCGACGAAGGCGGCACCGGATCGGGCGTCATACTCAGCAGCGACGGCTACATCCTCACCAACACCCACGTCGTCACGCTGGACGGCGCCTCGGCATCGGGCACCATCGAGGTGACCACCTATGACGGCAAGCTCTACACCGCGAAGGTGGTCGGCACCGACCCGGTCGTCGACCTGGCCGTGATCAAGCTCGACAACGCCAGCGGCCTGCAGCCGATCGAGTTCGGCGACTCGTCCAAGATCAACGTCGGCGACAAGGTGGTGGCCATCGGCGCCCCGCTCGCCCTGCCGAACACGGTGACCGACGGGATCGTCAGCGCAGTGAACCGAAGCATCCAGATCGCCTCATCGGCGGTGCCGAGCACGGGCTCGGGCGACAACTCGACCCCCGGCGACGGAGCCAGCCCCTACAACTTCTGGAATTTCGGCAACGGGAACGGCAACGGCAGCGGCAGTGGCTCGAGTTCGGGTCAGACCGCCGACATCTCGCTTCCGGTGATCCAGACGGATGCCGCCATCAACCCCGGCAACTCCGGCGGCGCGCTGCTCAACAGCGACGGCAAGCTGGTCGGCATCAACGTGGCGATCGCGAGTACGGGCAGCACGAGCAGTTCGACCCAGTCGGGTTCGATCGGAGTCGGCTTCGCGATCCCGGTCGACCTGGCGCAGCGCATCAGCCAGGAGATCATCAAGACCGGCAAGGGCACGCACGGCCTGCTCGGCGCCTCGGTGACCACGGCGACCAGTGACAAGAGCTCGGTCGTCGGAGCGCTCATCGCCGACGTCACTCCGGGCGGCGGTGCCGACAAGGCCGGCCTGAAGAAGGGCGACGTCGTCACCTCGTTCGCCGGGCATCCGATCACCGACAGCACCGATCTCACCGCCCAGGTGCGCACGCTCGCACCCGGCAGCTCGGCCAAGCTCGTCTACGTGCGGGGAACGGACTCGACGACGGTCACGGTGACGCTCGGCACGCTCAAGCTGTGAGTCGCGGGCGGCGTTTCGGCCGCTGATAGGCTCGTGCGACCATGGCTGAGCCTCGCACCGGCGTCTCGTACGTCATGCCCGTGCTGAACGAGGCGGGCTATGTCGAGTCGGCGATCCGCAGTGTGCTCGAGCAGGACTACAGCGGTCCGGTCGAGGTCGTGCTGGCGCTCGGGCCCTCGCACGACGGCACGCGCGCGATCGTCGAGCGGCTGGCGGCGGCGGATGCCCGCATCCGCCTGATCGAGAACCCCGGCATGGATATCCCGATCGGCCTCAATCTCGCGATCAAGGCCGCGAGGTATCCCGACATCATCCGAGTGGACGCGCACACCGAGCTCGCGCCCGGCTACACCACTCGCGGGGTGGACGACCTGGAGCGCACCGGTGCCGCGAGCGTCGGGGGCATCATGGTCGCGACCGGGGAGCCGGGGTTCCAGGCCGCGGTGGCCCGGGCATACAACAGCCGATTCGGACTCGGCGGCGGTGCGTACCACGGCAGCGCGGCGGTGGCCGGGCCGGCCGAATCCGCCTACCTGGGGGTGATGCGCGCCGACGCGCTCGCCGAAGTGGGCGGCTTCGACGAGACGCTGCGTCGCGGCGAGGATTGGGAGCTGAACTTCCGCTTCCGCAAGGCCGGCCGGATCGTCTGGCTCGACCCGGAGCTGCGCGTCAAGTACTGGCCGCGCAGCACGCCGGCGAAGCTGGCCAGGCAGTTCTTCGCCACCGGCGTCTGGCGGGCCGAGTTGGTGCGCCGGCTCGGAGGCAGCAACCCGCTGCGGTTCTTCGCGCCGCCGGTGCTGGTGATCGCGACCGTGCTGTCGATCATCGCGATCCCGTTGCACGCGACCGGGTTGCTGCACGGGGTCGTCGGCTGGATCGTCGCCCTCGTCTACCTCGGCCCGGTGCTGTATGCGGTGCTCCTGCTGGTCGCGGCCATCACGACGGCGGGCTCGCTCGCCGACCGCATCCGGTTCATGGCGGTGATCGCGATCATGCACTTCAGCTGGGGCACAGGATTCCTGCGCGGAATCATTCGCGGCGCCGGCGATGCGGTGGACACCTCCCGCACCGAGAGCTGAGCCCGCGCGGCCCGCATCGGGAGCCGAGCGCGACCCGAGAACCGAGCTACGTCGCGAGAACCGAACACGCCCGGCGGAGGGTGGAAGCCGGTCGCCGGCGACGCGCGTCCGAAAAGCTCATTTCACTTCGCGCTTTATTGAGCGCGAAGTGAAATGGGGTGTGGGGGAGGGTCGGCGTCGGCGTCGGCGTCAGGCGTCGGGCGGCGGGGCGGTGCTCGGCCGTGGCGGTTACGGGAGCCAGCCCTCCTGCTCGAGCCGCTGCACGACACGGGCGCCGGCCGAGCCGTCGTCGCGGGGCGTGAAGCGGGCGCGCCAGGCGGCGCGCTGGGCCGCGAAGGCGGGAGCTGCAGCATCCGCCGCCCGGATCGCCTCGAGCAGCTCGCTGCGGGTCTGCACCACCGGCCCCGGCGCCTCAGCCAGCAGGTCGAAGTAGAAGCCGCGCAGGTCGGTGCTGTAGTGCGCCAGGTCGGGCGTGAAGAAGATCAGCGGCGTGTCCGTGCCCACCACGTCGAACATCGCCGAGGAGTAGTCGGTGACGAACACGTCGGCGACCTGCAGCAGATCGGCCATGTTGGGGTAGCTGGTCACGTCGATCAGGCGGTCGGCCTCCAGGTCCTGGCCGTAGCGCAGCGTGCGCGAGTGCCCGCGCACCAGGAGGACATGGTCGCCGCCCAGCTCGCCGGCGAAACTCGCGAGGTCGACGTAGTCCACCATCTCGGTACGATCGTCGCGCCAGGTGGGCGCGTAGAGCACGACCCGGGCCCGGGCGGGCAGGCCGAGCGACGCACGCACGCCCGAGACGCGCGAAGGCTGTGCGAAGACATCGTTGCGCGGGTAGCCCTCCTGCCAGATCGGGTCGCGCATGTCGTACGCCGAACGGAAGATCCCGGCGCTGTACGGATTCTGCGCCAGCAGGGCATCCCAGCGGGCTCGTTCGCGCTTCACCGCGATCCGCGTGCGCAAGCCGGGGTCGCGATCCAGCGCCAAGCGCTTGAGCATGGTGCCGTGCCAGGTCTGCAGCACGTGCTGGTGCCCGCGCCGCCGGTAGCGTTTGCGCAGCCAGTCGTTGACGATCAGCACCCGAGCCGCCCCGCGGACGCGCCACCATTCGCGGCTGCCCTCGATGATGCGCACCGCTCCGTCGGGCACCGCGACCGAGCCGTCGACGACGCTCCAGTAGCGGACGGTGTCCGGGCGAGCAGCGGCCAGCGCGCGGTCGATGCCGAGCGGGTTGTCCGAGCTGGACTGGCCGTAGAAGCTCTCGAAGAACACCGCGTCCTCGGGCGCGGGACGCGAGCGCCGGTAGGCGCGCTCCAGCCGCTTCTGGGCGCCCGCGCCGCGCTCGGCATCCTCGAGCGGCGCAGACACCCGCAGCACGAGCCCTCCCGCGGTCGCCATGACCCGAGCCCGGAACAGCGGATGCCGCAGCTCGGCGGGCAACTCGGCCGCGACCTCCACGCGCGCCGTGCCGACTCGGGGGCCGCCGGCGTCGAGCGTGAGCCGGTAGTCACCGGACGGCATCGCCAGCCCGGGGGTTCCCCAGCGCGGGGAGAGCATCCGGAACGTCGCGGTGGTGAGTCCTCCCGCCGAGCTGATCGAACTCGCCAGCCGCTGGGTGCGTGCGCCGTCGAGCCGGACCGCGCCGAGGTCGTGCCCGGCCGGGTCGATCGTCACGGTCAGCGCGGGGGAGGCCTCGGCGTCGAACCCGATCCGGGTCACCCGCGAGCGGACCGTCGTCGGCGACGGCACCTCGGCGACCGCCAGCCCGAGGGCCGCCGCCACCCCGCTGCGCGTCAGTGTCTCGGCGAGCACGCGCTCGGTCGCACGCCCGTCGAGCAGGTCGACATCCTCGTCGCGCAGCCATTCCGCGTGACGGGATGCCGCGATGGCCGCCGTCGAGCCGGTGACTGCGACGGCGTCCAGACGTGCGAGCGCGTCCGGCCAGTTGCCCACCTGCTGGCCGCCCGCGAATGCCCGGTACGGCAGGTACAGCCCGCGGCGCTTGGCGTAGTGCTCCAGGTCGGGCGCGAGGAACACGATCGGGCCGCCCACCAGGCTGTAGTCGTAGGCGATCGACGAGTAGTCGGTCACCAGGGCGTCGACGGCCGGCAGCGCGGGCGTGATCTCGGCCAGAACGTCGGGACCGAGCATCCGGATACGGGTCGACATGAGCGGCCCGACCGCGTAGTCGCCCCTGCCGAGCGGGTGGGTGCGCACCAGCAGCACGGCATTCGTGCGCTCCAGCCAGTCGGCGATGAGCCGCCAGGTCGCGTCGTCGGGCGCGCCCGGATCGGCGGCGCCATCCCGCCAGGTCGGAGCCGACAGGATCACCCGCGCGTCGGGCGGCAGCTCGCCGACCGCCGCGGTCAGCAGCTCGCGTGCCGCGGCGCGTCGGTCGGCCGCCGAGCCGGCGAGCAGCACATCGTCGCGCGGATCGCCGGTCACCACGACCCGCTCCGGCCCGATGCCGAACGCACTTACGATGCGCGGGGCGACCAGGGCCGAGGCCACCGGGAACAACGCGATTCCACGGCCGGCGCGCCGGTACGCCCGGGCGAGCACGGCGCGCACCAGCCGATGGTTCGGCAGGAACGAGACGCGGAGCGTGGCATCCGAGTCGAGGTGGAGCCGCTTCAGCGGGATGCCGTGCCACAGCTGCACCACGAATCCACCGCGAGTCGCGTAGCGGTTCACATCGCCGAACCCGTGGGTGACCACGAGCACGCGAGCCCGCAGCGTGAGGCGGAAGCCGCGCCATCCGGAACGCCGTTCGGCATCGAGGCCTGCCGCGATCGCTGCGGTCAACTCGGCCGACGACCCCGCCAGCCAGACCAGGCGCACCGAGTCGGGCAGGGCCTGGCGCGCGGCTCGGTACAGCGGCAGAGCTCCCTCGCCGACCCCGATCCCCGAGCCGAACACCCAGAGGCGGGGCGTGCGCGGAACGAGGAGCGTCGCGAGGGCTCCGAGCGCGTAGAGCGGAAGGCGCAGCACCTTGCGGGCGTTGCCGGCTCCGAATGTGAAGCTCGCCATTGTCTCAGGGTGATTCTGGCACGAGGGACGGCTGGGGTACGGCGACTCAGTCGGGCCGGCGGTCCTCGGCGGCAGGCGGGAGCGGGGCCGGCCGTGCCCCGGCACCCGGCAACGGGGACGGCGGAGGCAGTCGGGGTCCGAGTCGCTGCGGGGTGCGCGGTGCCCGGGCCGCGCGGGGCGCTCGCTCGCCCTTCGGGGGGCGCGGTGCTTTGGGCGCCCGCGGCGCGGCATCCAACGACGCCGGGAAGGTCATCGGCGCCCCCGGGAATGCCTCGCGCGCCGACCGCACGATGCGGCGGCCCAGGATGTTGTTGCCCACGCCGCCGAACACCGCGCCCACGCCGAACGGGATCGCCCGTCCGATCACCGAGCCGCCCTGGGTCACGGCGAACCGCCGCACGAAGGCCGCGCGGACCCGGTCGGTGAGCGGGCCCAGAGCGGCGCGCGGCACGCTCTTGGTGACGAGTTCGCCCCAATAGGCGGACCGCGATCCACGGCCGGCCGCCTCACTGGCGAACTGCTGCAGCAGCTCTTGGCCGCCATTGCCGAGCATCATGGCCATGACGAGCGTGCGGGCGCGCTCCGGCTCGACCACCGCGATGCCGTGCACCTCGGTGACCGACTGGGCGAACAGGGCGCTGGCCTCGAGAAAGCCCGCCGTCTCGACGCCCGAGAGCACCAGGGAGGTGCCGACGCCGACCGCGGGAATCGCGGCGCTGGCTCCGACCAGTGCCCCACCGCTGGTCACCGCGGTGAGGAAGCGCCGCTCCAGGATCGCGATGACCTGGGCGGGCGAAGCATCCGGCCGGCTGGTGCGGATCGAGCGGATGTGGGCGAGCACCACCGGGCGCTGCACCGAGAGCAGCTTGTCGATCCCCTGAGCAACGCGCGGGTGCAGCCCGTCCGCGGTGATCGGTGCGATCTGCTTCGTCATGCCCCCACCGTATCCGGGGCCGCAGTCGCGCGCCCAGCGCCGCCGGGTTGCACGGTCTTCACACAGCCGACAGCGAGTGTTCACCTCGCGTGCAGGGCGGGATCACGATCGACCGCGACCCTGAACTGAGCGCACACGAGGCGGGTGCTCGGCACAGCACAGGATGGAGCGCACGTGGAGCAACGGCGAACGCCCCTGGCGTGGGTCGAATCCCCGCTGCAGCTGCTCGGCGCGGCCGAGTACGCCGCGACGCTCGGGCGGCCGATCGCCGTCGCCTACCGGCTCACCGGCCCGCAGATGCCCACCACGATGGCCGAGCTGCTGGATCGTGGGGCCTTGTTCTCGCGGGTCGCGCCGTATTTCGGCATCCCGTGGTCGCTGCTGCGCGATCAGAGCGAGTGGGTCATCGGCGACGGGTTCTCGGGTCAGTTCCGGATGGCGGCCGCCGTGCTGCGGCCGCGCTCGATCACCCTGCTCGACGACGGTGACATGTCCATCCACCTCGCCTCGGCGCTGCTCGGGCGCACCGGTTTCGCGCGTCCCGGCGTCCACGAGGGCGGAGCCGCCACCCTGCTCGGCGGCCTCGCCCGCGAGCGGATGCTCCGCCTCGCCGGCCGGGGACGGCTCGCCATGTTCAGCGCGTTCGCCGCGGATCCGACCGTGGCGGCGCTGCCCGCGCGCGACGTGGACCTGACCCGCAACGGCTTCGCCTGGCTGCGCGCGCACGCCCGACCGGCGCAGCTGCCTCATCCCCGCGTCGTGCTCGGCTCGGCTCGGGTCGCCGACGGCCTGGTCGACCAGGCCGAGTACCTCGACTGGCTGCGCTCGCTCGCCGCCTCCGGCCCGGTCAGCTACCTGCCGCACCGTCGCGAGCGCGGCGAGCAGCTCGCAACCGTCTCCCGGCTCGACGGCGTCGCGGTGGTCGACCTCGGGATGCCGGCCGAGCTCGTGCTGGCCGGAACGCGCCAGCCGCTCGAGGTGGTCATGATGCGCTCCTCAGCATCGACGACCTTGCGCGCGGTGCTGGAGGGGTCCGGAAGCTCGGTGACCGTCAGCGCCCCGGCCGAGTTGGTCCGATGACCGCCGACGGCGGGCCTTCGGAGCCGACCGGTGAGACCGTCGCCGTCATTCCGGCCCGCGGCGGCTCGAAGGGCGTCTCCCGCAAGAACCTGCGCCGGGTCGGCGGCATCCCGCTGGTCGCACGCGCGATCGCCGCGGCGCGAGCGGCGGACCGCGTCGACCGCGTGGTGGTCTCGACCGACGATCCGCAGATCGCCGCCGTGGCGCGGGAGTGGGGCGCCGAGGTGGTGGTTCGTCCCGCCGAACGGTCCGGCGACCTGGCGACCTCCGAGAGCGCCCTCGAGCACGCCCTCGACGAGCTGGCGCGCTTCGGAGTCGAGGTCGGCATCGTCATCCTGGTCCAGGCCACCTCGCCGTTCATCGACCCGGCCGATCTCGACGCGGCGATCGAGCGGGTTCGGGCCGGTGAGTCGGATGTCGTGTTCTCGGCCGTGGAGTCGTGGGGCTTCCTCTGGCGCACCGGGCCGACCGGTGCCGGCGCGACCGGCATCAACCACGATCACCGGCACCGCCCGCGGCGGCAGGAGCGCCGGCCCGAGTTCCTCGAGACCGGCGCCTTCTACGTGATGGATGCCGCGGGCTTCCGTGCCGCCCGCCACCGCTTCTTCGGGCGCGTCGGCGTGGCGCTCGTGCCCGAGGGCCACGCCCTCGAGATCGACACGGAGGAGCAGCTGACCCTGGCCGCGGCCATCGCCCAGGTGGTCGACGCCACGGCCGGCGCCGGCACCGCGATCGACGTCGACGCCGTCGTCACCGATTTCGACGGCGTGCACACCGACGACAACGTGCTGGTCGGCCAGAACGGCGAGGAATTCGTGAGCGTCAGCCGCTCAGACGGCATGGGGATCGGGCGCCTGCGCGCGGCGGGCGTGCCCGTGCTGATCCTGTCGACCGAGACCAACCCGGTGGTGTCGGCCCGCGCCCGCAAGCTCGGGGTGGACGTCGTGCAGGGCAGCACCGACAAGGCCGCCTCCCTGAGCGCGTGGGCCTCCGACCGCGAGATCCCGCTCGAGCGCATCGCCTACCTCGGAAACGACGTCAACGACCTCGGCTGCCTCGACGCGGTCGGCTGGCCGATCGCGGTCCCCGGCTCGCATCCGCGGGTCCTCGCGGCGTCGCGCATCGTGCTCGGCGCCGCCGGCGGCGCGGGAGCTGTTCGCGAACTGGCCGAGTCCGTTCTTCTCGCACGAGCCGCGCGTTCCCGGCACACCAGCCCAACCAGCACCAGGAGAAAGACATGACGGTCACCATCGGATCCCACGAAATCGGCGACGGACTGCCGAGCTATGTCATCGGCGAGATCGGCCTCAACCACAACGGCTCGGCCGAGTTGGCCAAGAAGCTGATCGATGTCGCGGCCGACGCCGGAGCGCAGGCGGTCAAGTTCCAGAAGCGCACCCCGGCCATCTCGACGCCCGAGCACATGAAGAACGTGCTGCGCGAGACGCCGTGGGGCGAGATGACCTACCTCGAGTACCGCTACCGGGTCGAGTTCGACCGCGATCAGTACATCGAGATCGGCGACCACGCGACGCTGCGCGGGTTGGACTGGTTCGCCTCGCCGTGGGATGTGCCGGCCGTCGAGTTCCTCGAAGACCTCAACGTGGTGGCGCACAAGGTGGCGTCTGCGAGCGTGACCGATCTCGACCTGCTGGGTGCGCTCGCCGCGACCGGGAAGCCGGTCATCCTGTCCACCGGCATGTCGACCATGCAGCAGATCGATGCGGCCGTCGAGGTGCTGGGCACCGACAACCTGGTGATCCTGCACGCGACCTCGACCTACCCGCTTCCGCCCGAGGAGGCCAACCTCCGGATGATTCCGGCCCTCCGTGCGGCGTACCCGGGCATCCCGATCGGCTACTCGGGTCACGAGCGCGGCCTGCAGATCTCGCTCGCCGCGGTCGCGCTGGGCGCGACCGCCGTGGAGCGTCACATCACCCTCGACCGCGCGATGTGGGGCTCCGACCATGCGGCCTCGCTCGAGCCGATCGGGTTCGAGCACCTGGTGCGCGACATCCGCGTGATCGAGGAGGCGATGGGCGACGGGGTCAAGCGCGTGTTCCCGGGCGAGCTCGCGCCGATGGCCAAGCTCCGCCGCGTCTCGGCCTGACCCATCGCGCGTTCGGCATGAAGTTCATCGCGATCGCGGACTCCGACTCCTACCTCAAGTGGGCGGCGGCGTTCGTGGGCGCACTGTCCGGGGTGTCCGAGCGCGAGCTGATCCTGATCGAGACGCCCGTGCTGCCGAGCGACAGTCAGCGGCAGGCGGCCCTGGCCGTCGGAGGGGTGTCGCCCGAGCAGTTGTTCAGCCTGGGTCTGACCGAGGTGATCGCGGTGCTGCGTCGCGATCCGCCGGACGCGGTCCTGGTCGCAGTGCGCGGGCCGGTGGCGGCCGTGCTGATCAGGATGATCGCCGAACTGCCGCATCGCCCGGTGATCGTGACGGGTCTGCCGGGAATCTCCATTCCGGCCACTCGCAAGGCGCTCGCGTTCCGCCGGCAGGCGGATCTGTTCGTGCTGCACAGCCGGCGCGAGATCCGCGAGTTCACCATGATGTCGCGCGAGTACGGCTGGACGCACCGCTTCGCGCTGGCCACGCTTCCCTTCGTCGAGGAGCGCACCGGCGCGACGGGCACCGATCTGGTGTTCGCCGCGCAAGCGGTCGTGCCCAGAGCGGTGGAGGACCGCGTACGCGTGCTCGAGCTGCTGATCGCCGCCGCCCGCGCCGATCTCACGCGCCGAGTGGTGATCAAGGTGCGCGGTCTCGCCGGGGAGCGCCAGACCCACGACGAGTCGACGAGCTATCCCGAGCTGTTGGAGCAGGTTCCGGATGCGCCGGCCAACCTCGTCGTCTCGACGGCACCGATGTCCGCGGCTCTCGACGACGCGGAGGGGCTGCTGACGGTCAGCTCGACAGCGGCGATCGAGGCGATCTCCCGTGGCATCCCGGTCATCACGCTGGACATCTTCGGGGTGACGCCCAAGTTGATCAACCCGGTGTTCGAGGGCAGCGGCCTGTTCGGCGACGAGGATGCGGTGATCCGACGCGAGTTCCGGCATCCTGAGCCGGCCTGGCTGGATGACAACTACTTCCACCCCGCAGAAACCGACGATGTTGCTGTTCAGCTCGAGGCCCTGGTGGCCGCACGCCGGCAAGGGGTGCTGCCGGCCCGGGAACCGGCACGGAAGGCGGGAGGCAGGCTGCGGCTGGCCTGGGATCGAAAACGGGCGTTCGGAGACGCCGACCGCACGGTCGCGGGCGCGGTCGCCCTCGCGGTCGGAACGCCGGCCCGCGCCACCGTGATCGCCGCCCGCAAGGTGAAGCGGGCGCTCTGAACTGCGGAGCCTAGCCCGCCGCGCCCTGGTGGTAGTCGGCGTTGTACCGGTCGACGACCTCCTGAATGGGAGCGTCGAGCACCAGCCGGCCCTTGTCGAGGTAGAGCCCGCGGGTGCAGAACCGCAGCAGGTCGCGCTCGCTGTGCGAGACCAGGAACAGCGTGCGACCGCCGGCCAGCAGTTCGTCGATCCGCTTGAAGCACTTGTCGCGGAACCCCTTGTCGCCGACGGCGAGCACCTCGTCCACCAGCAGGATGGGTTCTTCCAGGCGCGAGATCACGGCGAAGGCGATGCGCACCTTCATCCCGCTGGAGAGGTGCTTGTACGGCGTGTCCACGAAGTCGCCGATGCCGGCGAACTCGATGATCTCGTCGAAGGTCTGGTCGATCTCGCTCGTGGGCATGCCGTGCAGCCCTGCGGTCAGATACACGTTGTCGCGCACCGTGAGGTCGTTCACGAAGCCGCCGGTGATCTCGATGAGCGGTGCGACGCCGCCCTCGACCCGCACCGAACCCTCATCCGGGAACATCACCTGTGCCACCAGCTTCAACAGGGTCGACTTGCCCTGACCGTTGCGGCCCACGACGCCGATCGACTCGCCGGGGTGCACGGTGAAGCTGACGTCTTTGAGGGCCCAGAACTCGCCCGGGCGCGAGCGTCGATCACGGCCGGCGAACAGGTCTTTGAAGCTGCGCCGCGACGACCGGTTGCGTTTGAACCGGATGCCGACTCCGTCGACTCGGATGCCTCCCACCCCGATCGGCGCCTCCACTGCCGTCCGCGACATCAGATCTCCTTCAGCACGGCACGGATGGTGCGCCGGAACACCAGGATGCCGACCACCAGGATCAGGGCCGTCATCCCGGCGCTGACTGCGACATCGAACCAGTTGAGGTCCTGGGGGAAGAACGCGCTGCGGTACAGCCCGATGATGCCGGACAGCGGATTGAATGCGCCCCAGAACGTCAGATGCAGCTTCTCGAGGTCGTTCAGGCCGTAGATGATCGGCGAGGCGTAAAACAGCAGGCGGAGGATCAGCTTGACCGCCCGCTCCAGGTCGCGGAAGAAGACCACCAGGGGCGCGATGATCATGCCCAGCCCGAAGGTCAGGGCGGCCTGCAGGATGACGGCCGGGATCCAGAGCACGGCCTGCCAGTGGAACGGCGCTCTATACAGCACGGCGAACAGGATCAGCACCGGGATGCTCGCGAGGAACTCGATGCCCTTGCTGAGCACGATCCGCCCGACCCAGATGGTGCGCGGGATGGTGGTGGAGCGGATGAGCTTGCCCTCGCTCGTGAAGGCCCGGGTGCTGTCGGAGATCGCACCGTTGAACCAGGTCCAGGGCAGCAGACCCGAGATCAGGAACACGATGTAGGGCTCCTGGCCGGGCACATCGCGGTTGAAGACCTTCACGAAGACGAAGAAGTAGATTCCCGCCATCAGCAGCGGGTCGAGGATCGACCACAGGTAGCCGAGCGCGGAGGTGGTGTACCGCACCTTGAGGTCGCGCGAGGTCAGCAACCACAACGATCGGCGGTACCGCTCGAACGGCGACCAGCGGGCGCGCGTCGACGTGGTCACGCCGTCAGACTATCGGGGCTGACCGCCCGGACCTGTGGAGGCGGGTGGAGCGCCTACCGCGCGAACGACGAGGAGAAGACGGCGTTGGCGCGCTCCAGGTCTTCGGCGAAGTCGATCTCGACCGCGTACAGGTCGGAGATGTCGACCGGCTGCACGCGCATCCTGTCGTCGGCGATGGCGGTCTCGATGCCGCGCTCGAAGTAGTCCTGGTCGCCGACCTTGGTGAGGTGGCGCAGCAGGGTCGCCTTGTCGGTGCTCGAGATGTAGTTGATGCCGACCGCCTCGCCCAGGCCGCCGACGACGGTCTTCGAGAGCTCGTGGATGAAGCCCTCGGCGTCAGTCGTGTACTTGACCTCTTCGTCGGACACCTTGGCCGTGTTGACGCTGACGAAGCTGCGGTCGGCGGCGACCAGGTCGCCCACGCGCACCAGCACCTCGGGGTCGAAGACGACGTCGCCGTTCATCCAGAGCACGCCTCCGGCGCTGGATGCCTGCAACGCGCGCATCAGGCTCTTGCTGGTGTTGGTCTGGTCGTACTGCTCGTTGTAGACGTACGACGCCTGCGGGAAGGCCTCGATGATGTGCTCGAGCTTGTAGCCGACGACGATGCTCACCGCGGCATCATTGCCGAACGCGGCACGGATGTTGTCGAACTGCTGCTGCATGATGGTGCGGCCATCGTTGAGCTCGGTGAGCGGCTTGGGGAGCGACCGACCGAGTCGGCTGCCCATGCCGGCGGCCAGGATCACGATCTGGGTGGTCGGCTTCGGGGTGCTCATGGCGATGGTGCTCCTCAAGGTTTCGTCTGCGAGTGGATCGACGGTGCTTGATGGAACCCAGCCGGGGAGAGTTCACCCGCTGTTCATCGCCGATCCGGCTGTGCGACACACCTTCGTGCTTGGTAAGGATTCTAATCGGCGGTCCTGAGCAGTCAGCGGAACCTCAGGATTCCGTTGTCGTTTCGTGATCACGGGTCGAGGTGATCTGTGAACCGCTCACGGGTGAGCGTCGCTCGCTTGTCGCGGTTGATACGTTGTACCCGTGGAAGCCGAATCGGAACCGTCGACGCCGAAGCGTCAGGGTCCCGGAGGCAAGTCCACCGCGGCTCGCTCGAGCGCGGGACGGCGTCCTGCGGGAGCCGGCGGCGCCGCATCCGGGGCGTCGCGCAGGCCGAGCAAGCCCGCGGCATCCGCGCCGACGACCGCGGCCAAGAGCGGTGCCAAGACCGGCGCCCAGAAGGCCGTGACGCCGTCCGCGCCCCCGGCAGCGCACCGGGACGACAGCTCGCCGATCCGTCGATCGGTGATCGAGACCCCGGTGCTCGGTTCGCCACGAAATGGACCCCCGCGTCAGCACCATGACGCGCCTGTTGACGTCGAACCCGAGGCACCCGCGGAGCCCGAGGCACCCGCGGAGCCCGAGGCACCCGCGGAGCCCGAGCCCGAGGCCGAGGTCCAGGTCGAGGCCGAGGCGCCGCCCGAACCCGAGCCCGAGCCCGAACCGGAGCCCGAACCCGAACCCGAGCCCCAACCCGAGCCGGAGCCGGAGCCGGAGCCCGAACCCGCACCGCCCGCGCCTCGCGCATCGAAGTCCGGGCACCCGCACGCCGGACCGACGACGCGCGCGCCCGCATCGCATCCCATCTCCTCCCGCGCGCCCGCGATGATCGCGTCGGAGGTCGCGCTGTCGGTCAGCGCGCTGAGCAAGTCGTTCGGCGACACCGTGGCGGTCGACACGGTCGATCTGACGGTTCCGGCGGGTTCCTTCTTCGGCTTCGTCGGCCCCAACGGCGCCGGCAAGACCACCACGCTGTCGATGGTGACCGGCCTGCTCCGCCCCGACTCCGGCATCGTGAAGATCTACGGCGTGGATGTCTGGGCCAACCCCGCGGTCGCCAAGAGGTCCCTCGGTGTGCTGCCCGACCGGCTGCGGCTGTTCGACCGGCTCACCGGGTCGGAGTTTCTGCACCACGCCGGTGCCCTCCGCGGCCTCGACCGCCAGACCATCAGCAGCCGGGTCGACGACCTCGAGCGCGCGTTCGGCATCGAGCACTCCGCGAGCCGGCTGGTGTCGGACTACTCGGCCGGCATGGTCAAGAAGATCGGGATCGCGGCGGCCATGATCCACTCACCGCGTCTGCTCGTGCTCGACGAGCCGTTCGAGTCTGTCGATCCGGTCTCGGCGCAGGTGGTCATCGACATCCTGAAGAAGTTCGCGGCGGCGGGCGGCACCGTCCTGCTCTCGAGCCACAGCATGGATCTGATCGAGCGCATCTGCGACTCGGTCGCCATCATCGCCGAGGGGCGGATGCTGGCGAGCGGCCCGATCGCGGACGTGCTCAATGGGCACTCGCTCGAGCAGCGGTTCGTCGAGCTGGCCGGTGGCGCCACCGCAGTGGAGGGCATGGAGTGGTTGCAGAGCTTCTCCGACTGAAGGCCCGCCTGCTCCGCAATGGGTTCCGCCGTCCTCCGACGCGCGTCGCCGGTTCGGCGATCGTGCTCGCGGTCGCGCTGATCGGCTTGGTCGTGCTGTTCGCCGTCGCGTCGCGGGTGACCGAGTTCGACGGCGAGATCGTCGGACGCGCGATCGTGCTCCTGGGCGCGGGCGTCACCCTCGGAGCGCTGCTGCTGCCTGCGATGTTCTCGTCGTCGCAATTGGTCGAGCCCCGTGCGTTCCTCGGGTACCGGATCGCGTCGGTGCCGCTGGCCGGCGCCTTGCTGCTGCTCACCCTGGTGGGTCCGGCGGCGCTGCTCGTCGTTGCCGCCCTGCTGCCGGTGGTCGCCTGGCGCGGCTTCGACGGGATCGCCGGCGTTGCGGCCGCCGCGGCGCCGCTGCTGGTATTGCAGCTGCTCCTCCTGGTGCGGATCGGGGTCGCGATCGGCGCGAGGGTGCAGCGCCACCCCGTGGTGCGCTTGTGGATCAGGGTGGCCGGAGTCGTCATCCTGGCGGCCGATCTGCTCTTGATCGCCGGGCTGTTGCTTCCGCGCGCAGTGCTGCTCGCACCGGAACGTTCGCTCGCCCCGCTGTCGCCGCTGGCGCGCCTGCTCGCCCAGCTTCAACCGGAGCAGGTGGCGGATGCCGTGGGAGGCTCCCCGCTCGCCTCGCTCTGGGGCGCGCCGGGCCTCGCCGCCTCGGGCCTGGGTTCACCGAGCGCTGCCCTGTGGATCGGCGCCGGCGTGATCGTCGTGCTCGCCCTGATCTGGTGGGCGTTCGTCAAGGGGGCGCTGCGTCCGACGCACAGGCAGAAGATCAGCAGGGCCGAGCGGGTTCCGGCGTGGTTCCGGCGGATGCCGGCGAGTCCGGTGGGCGCGGTCGCCGCGCGCAGCTTCATCTACTGGCTGCGCGACCCGCGCTACCGGGCGGTGTTCGGCATCCTGCCCCTGCTTCCGATCCTGACCGGGCTGGCGTTCTTCATCGGCGGGGTGCCGCTGCCCATCGGGGCGCTGGTGCCGCTGCCCCTGATGGTGCTCGTGCTGGCCTGGTCGACCATCCACAACGACGTCGCGTACGACTCGACGGCCGTCTGGGCGCACGTGGTGGCCCAGACCCGCGGCGTGCACGATCGGCTCGGCCGGCTGTGGCCGGTGCTGGCGTTCGGCATCATCCTGATCGCGATCGGCACGCCGATCACGGTGTGGGTGCAGGGCGACCCGGCTTCGCTGCCCGCCGTTCTGGGCATCAACCTCGCCCTGCTGCTCGGGGGAGTCGGCGTGGGCAGCGCGATGTCCGCGCGCTTCCCGTATCCCGCGCCGCGCCCCGGCGACGGTCCCTTCACCTACCCCCAGGCGTCCGGTGGCACGGGAGGCGGCGCTCAGGCCGGATCGTTCCTGCTGACGATCCTCGTGGGGGCGCCGTCGATCGCGGCCACGGCGCTGTGGCTGATGGGGTTCCCCGGTCCTCTGCCCTGGATCGCACTCGTGGTCGGGCTCGTATCGGGAGCCGTCGCACTGGCGCTCGGCCTTCGGAGCGGGGCGGCGGCGTTCGACCGCCGCGGGCCGGAACTGCTGGCCTTCACCATGCAAAACTAGAGGCATGAGCGCGATGAGCATCGGAGGCCCGGACGGCCCCGACACGGCCGGCGGCGGCGCGGGCACCGATCTGCTCGAGAAGGAACTGCAGGAGCTCATCGAGAAGGAGCTCACCGAGGACGGCGACCACGACCGCTTCTCGCACTACGTGCAGAAGGAGAAGATCCTCGAGTCGGCCGTCACGGGCAAGCCGGTGATCGCGCTGTGCGGCAAGGTCTGGGTGCCCGGCCGCGATCCCGAGAAGTTCCCGGTCTGCCCCGACTGCAAGAAGATCTACGACCGGATGAAGTAGCGCGCCGCGGCCGCCACCACGGCGAGGGTCCTCCCCGCCTCCGATTTCCCCAGCTGGGTCAACTGATGCGTCCATCGGACCCATCTGCGACCACTCGCCGGTGATTCTCGGGGGATGGAACCTTTTCTGGTCGCGGATGGCATCCGATCCGGATTGTCGCGTGAGTCCCTGCGCTCGTCGTACTGGCAAGCGCCGTTCTACGGCATCCGCGCGGTGTCTGGCAGCCTCCGCTCCGTCGAAGACGTCTGCACCGCCTATGCGCTCAAGCTCCGCCCGGGCTCGGTATTCGCCGGGGTGACGGCGGCGCGGCTCTGGCGGATGCCCCTGCCGGCGTACCTCGGCCGCGAAATCGGGGTCGTGCACGTCTCAGCCGAGGACCCGCGTCGGGCGCCCCGTGGGGTCGGCGTTCGTGGCAGTCGGCATCACCGCGGTACCTCGACAACGCGGATCGGGTCCCTTCCGGTTCTCTCGGCGGCCGAGACCTGGCGATCGATCTGGCGTGAACTCGACCCCTGCGATCTCACGGCCGTCGCCGATCACTTGCTCTCCGATCGCACGGGGCCACCCCTCTCGACTCTCGAGGCTCTGGGCGATCTGCTGAGAGATCATCGGCATGGCCCCGGGATCGAGAAACTGAGAAGAGCCCTCGCTGATGCCCGTCCGGGCAGCTGGTCACGGCCGGAGACCCTGGTTCGACTCGTTCTCACCTCCGCGGGTATTCCAGAGCCACAGTTGAACCTGGCGATCGCTCCCGGTCGACGATCACCGCGGGTCGACCTGGCCTGGCCGGCGGTCCGATTCGGACTGGAGTACGACGGCGATCAGCATCGCTCGCCCGCGGAGTTCTCAGCCGACATTCGGCGGCAGGAGCGCGTCCAGGACGTCGGGTGGTCGTTGATGCGGGTGACGAGGAGTGACCTGTTCGATCGGCCGGCCGAGCTGGTCGACCGCGTGCATCGGCGACTTGCGGAGCGTGGATGGCCCGGCATCCGGGTTCGCGGGTCGCAGATGGTGGTCGTGCGCCGATGAATTGAACCAGCTGGGGCCATTGGGGGCGGTGAGGGTGGTGGCGGAGGCCGCGCGCCCTACAGGTACCGCGTCGGGATCGCGGGCTCGCCCCGCGAGAGCGAGAGCGCGTGCACCGGCAGCTCGGCCATGACGGCCGCGTGGTGGGCGCGCGCCGCCGCGACGCCGGCCGCTCCGAGGTGGGCGTCGATCGGGGTGCCGTCGCGCATCAGATCGACGAGCAGCGGCCGTCCGGCCGAGGCGTCGACCGGCGGATCCTCGACGTAGATGTCTTCGGCTACCGCGACCCCGTCGCGCAGTGTGCGCACCGGCTGCTTGCGCCCGCCGACGGTGGCTTTGCCGTCCGACTTCTTGCCGACCGGCAGCCACCCGCCCGCACCGTCGAGGTGGGCGACGAGCTTGTAGACCATGCCGGCGGCAGGTGATCCCGATCCGGTGACCAGCGACGTCCCGACGCCGTAGGAGTTCACAGGCGCGGATCGCAGCCCGGCGATCGCGTGCTCGTCGAGGTCGTTGGTGACCGTGATGCGCGTGTTCACCGCCCCGAGCGAATCGAGCTGCGCCCGCACCTCGCGCACCACGACGCCGAGGTCGCCCGAGTCGATCCGCACCGCACCGAGCGAGGTTCCGGCCACGCGGACCGCGGTCTCCACCGCGGTCGGGATGTCGTAGGTGTCGACCAGCAGCGTCGTCCCGACCCCCATCGCCGCGACCTGCGCTCGGAACGCCTCCTCCTCCGAGTCGAAGAGCAGCGTGAAGGCGTGCGCGGCGGTCCCCATGGTCGGGATGCCCCACTCCCGCCCGGCCTCGAGATTGCTGGTCGCGCCGAACCCGGCGATGTAGGCGGCTCGGGCGGCCGCCACGGCGGACCGCTCACCCGTGCGCCGCGAGCCCATCTCGGCGAGCGGGCGCTCTCCGGCGGCAGACACCATGCGCGCGGCAGCCGACGCAACGGCCGAGTCGTAGTTGAACACGCTGAGCGCCAGCGTCTCGAGCACGACGGCCTCGGCGAAGGTGCCCTCGACGACGAGCACGGGTGACCCGGGAAAGTACAGCTCGCCCTCGGCGTAGCCGCGGATCGTTCCCGAGAATCGGAAGCCCTCGAGCCAGTCGAGCGTCGTGTCGCTGACCACGCGTTCGCGCTTCAGGAAGGCGAGCTCGCGCTGCCCGAACCGGAAGTCGTCGAGAAGGTGCAGCAGCCGTCCGGTTCCGGCCACCACCCCGTAGCGCCGACCGCTGGGCAGCCGGCGGGCGAAGAGCTCGAACACGCTGCGCCGCAGCGCCCGGCCGTCGGCGAGCGCCGCGTCGATCATGGTGAGCTCGTAGCGGTCGGTGAGGAGCGCGCTCGTCATGGAGTCGAGCCTAGAGGCCAGCGCGGCCCCGGTATCCTGATGCGGTGACCACTGGGCTGTCGATTCCGGGCGCGACCGACGCGCCGATCGGCGTGTTCGACAGCGGCGTGGGCGGTCTCACGGTGGCGCGGGCGATCCTCGATCAGCTGCCGCGCGAGTCCATCCTCTACGTCGGAGACACCGCGCACTCGCCGTACGGGCCGAAGCCGATCGCCGAGGTCCGCGCCTACGCGCTCCAGGTGCTCGACGACATGGTGGCGACCGGGGTGAAGGCCTTGGTGATCGCGTGCAACACGGCGAGCGCGGCGATGCTCCGGGATGCCCGCGAGCGCTATGAGGCGGCCAGCGGCATCCCGGTGGTCGAGGTGATCCAGCCGGCGGTGCGCGCCGCGGTGCGCGCCACTCGCAACGGGCGGGTCGGCGTGATCGGGACGGTCGGCACGATCCAGTCGCGGGCCTACGACGACGCGTTCGCCGCGGCATCCGGGCTGGAGTTGTTCAGCGCCGCCTGCCCGCGCTTCGTCGAGTTCGTCGAGGCGGGCGTCACGAGCGGCCCCGAGCTGTTCGCGGCCGCCGAGGAGTACCTCGCTCCGCTGCGCGACGCCGGCATCGACACGCTCGTGCTGGGCTGCACGCACTACCCGCTGATGTCGGCGGCGATCCAATACGTGGTGGGGCCGGATGTGCGGCTGGTGTCGAGCGCGGACGAGACGGCCGCCGACCTCTACCGGGTGCTCGTGAGCAGTGGGCTGGAGCGCACCGCTGCGGGCGCCCCCACCCATACCTTCGAGAGCACCGGCGACGACGAAGCCGCGTTCCGGCAGTTGGCGACGCGCTTCCTCGGGCCCGAGGTCACGCGGGTCGAGACCTTCGAAACCGGAGCGATCCCGCTTCCGCGCGTGTGACTCCGAGCACCACCAACCCGAAAGGCATCATGACCCGCATCGATGGCCGCGACAACGACGACCTCCGCCCGGTGACCATCGAGCGGGGCTGGAGCAAGCAGGCCGAGGGCAGCGCCCTGATCAGCTTCGGCGACACCCGGGTGCTGTGCACGGCGAGCTTCACCAACGGCGTCCCGCGCTGGCTGACCGGCAAGGGCAGGGGCTGGGTGACGGCCGAGTACTCGATGCTGCCGCGCTCGACCAACGACCGCATGGACCGCGAGTCGGTGAAGGGCCGCATCGGCGGACGCACCCACGAGATCTCGCGGCTGATCGGCCGGAGCCTGCGCGCCGTCATCGACACCAAGGCGCTCGGCGAGAACACCCTGGTGATCGACTGCGACGTGCTGCAGGCGGATGGCGGCACCCGCACCGCGTCGATCACCGGCGCCTACGTGGCCATGGCCGACGCGATCGAGTGGGGACGCAGCAAGGGATTCATCGGCAAGGCCGCGAAGCCGCTCATCGACTCGGTGGCGGCGGTCAGCGTCGGGATCATCGACGGCGTGCCCATGCTCGATCTGGCATACACCGAGGATTCACGGGCCGAGACCGACATGAACGTGGTGGTCACCGGGCGCGGCTTGTTCGTCGAGGTGCAGGGAACCGCCGAGGGCGCGCCGTTCGACCGGACCGAGCTCAACACCCTGCTCGACCTGGCGCTCGGCGGAACGACCACCCTCACGGCGCTGCAGCTCGCGGCGCTGGAACCGTGTGTGGATGGCGCGGGCACGGTGTGACCGTCTTCGTCCTGGCGACGCACAACCCGCACAAGGTCGAGGAACTGCGGCGCATCCTGGGGGAGCGGTTGGGACACCACCGTCTGGTCGGGTACGACGGTCCTGAGCCGGTCGAGGATGGGGACAGCTTCGAGGCGAATGCACTGATCAAGGCGCGGGCGGCGGCTGTCTTCACCGGCCTCCCGGCGATCGCCGACGATTCGGGGATCTGCGTGGATGCGCTGGGCGGCGCCCCCGGCATCCACTCGGCGCGGTATGCGCAGCTTCTGACGGGCGCGCCGCGCGACGACGCCGACAACTACCGGCTGCTCCTGACCAACCTGCGCGGTGTGACGGATCGCGCGGCCCAGTTCGTCTGCGCCGCCGCGTTGGTCGACGTGGGCGCCCTCGACGCCGGCCCGAGCCGCACGGGGTTGCAGGCGGGGGGCGCGGCCTTCGAGCACACCGAGCGCGGGGTCTGGCCGGGTTCGGTGCTGGAGGCGCCTGCGGGTCAGGGCGGCTTCGGCTACGACCCGGTCTTCCGTCCCGATGGACTCGACATCAGCTCGGCGGAGCTCACCGCCGACCAGAAGAACGCGCAGAGCCACCGCGCGCGGGCGTTCGGGTTGCTCGTCGCGGCGCTGCGCGCGCGGTACGGGTAGAGCTCCGCGCGGCCGCGACCCGTGGCGCGGGAAGCGCGCGCGCTCCGCTCCGCCGCGACGTGCGTGGCTCTCAGAGCCCGCCCGCTCCTCTCGGCCGCGACGCGCGTGGCCCGCGGGAGCGGGTGGGTCGGTTTTCCCATTTCACTTCGCGCTCAATTGAGCGCAAAGTGAAATGGGGAATTCGGAGGGGCGCGCCCCCCACGGGTCGATCGCTCGCCCCTCACGGCGGCGTTCGCGCGAGGCTTCGCCGGTAGCCTGGGCGCATGGCCCACGATCACGCCGACCGAGCCCACGGCAACCGCCGTCGGCTCGGGTCCGCGCTCGCGATCGTCGTGGTCGTGCTGTTGATCGAGCTGCTGGGCGCGTGGCTGTCCGGCTCGCTGGCTCTGCTCGCGGATGCCGGTCACATGACCAGCGACGCGGTCGGACTGGTCGTCGCACTGGTCGCCAGCACGATCGCCGCACGGCCGGCCACCGATCGGCACACCTTCGGATTCCGCCGGGTCGAGGTGCTCGGCGCCCTCGTCAACGGGGCCCTGCTCACGGTCGTCGCGGTGACGGTCGCCATCGAGGCGATACGGCGCCTGCTCACCCCGGAAACCGACCACGTCAACGGCCTGCCGCTGCTCGTCGTCGCCGCGATCGGTCTGGCCGCGAACCTGGTCGCATTCGCGATCCTGCGCGGCGGCGACCGCGACTCGCTGAATCTGCGCGGCGCGTACCTCGAGGTGCTGGGCGATCTGCTCGGGTCGATCGCCGCGCTGGTAGCCGGTGTCGTCATCCTGACCGCCGGATTCGCCCCGGCCGACGCCATCGCCTCCCTTCTGATCGCCGTGCTCATCGTGCCGCGGGCGGCCTCGCTGCTGCGCGACGTGGTGCGCGTGCTCACCGAGTCGGCCCCGCGGGGAACCGACGCCGACGAGATCCGCGCGCACCTGCTGCAGACGGCCGGCGTCGTCGATGTGCACGACGTGCACGTCTGGACCATCACGAGCGGCGATCCGGTCTTCACCGCCCACGTCGAGGTCGAGCCGAGCGTGTTCGAGCGGGGCGAGACCGACCGGATGCTCGACCGGCTCGGCGACTGCCTCAAGGGGCACTTCGATGTGGCGCACTCGACGTTCCAACTGGAGCCCGCCGGGCACGCCGATCACGAAGGCGAATCCCATCGCTGACCGCACCACCTCGCGCCCCGGCCTGCGCGGCCTGCTGCCGCTGCTCGGCCCGGCCATGGTCGCCGGTGTCGCCTACCTCGATCCGGGCAATGTGGCGAGCAACGCCAGTGCCGGCGCCCGCTACGGCTACCTGCTGGTCTGGGTCGTGGTGGTGGCGAACACGATGGCCTGGCTGGTGCAGTACCTGTCGGCCAAGCTCGGCTTCTCGACCGGCCGGAGCCTGCCCGAATTGCTCGGGCAGAGCCTGAGCCGTCGGGGAGCCCGGTACGCGTTCTGGGTGCAGGCCGAACTCGTGGCGATGGCGACCGACATCGCCGAGGTGCTCGGCGGCGCGATCGCGCTGAACCTGCTGTTCCGGCTGCCGCTGATCGTCGGCGGAATCATCACCGGCGTGGTGTCCCTGCTGCTGCTCACGCTGGCCAACCGGCGCGGGTCGCGGGTGTTCGAGCGCGTGGTCACCGGGTTGGTGGTGATCATCGGGGTCGGATTCTGCGCGGGCATCCTGTTCGCCCCGGTCGACGGCGCGGCCGCGGCGGGCGGTCTGGTGCCGCGGTTCAGCGGGTCGGGGTCGGTGCTGCTCGCGGCATCCATCCTCGGGGCGACGGTGATGCCGCACGCCATCTACGCCCACTCGGCGCTCACCCGCGACCGCTTCGGGTTGGTGGATGACGGCCCGGAACGCCGCCGCGTGCTGCGCGCCACCCGGCTCGACGTGACCGTCGCGCTCGCCGTGGCCGGCACGGTGAACGTGGTGATCCTGCTGCTGGCCGCGTCGACGCTGCCGGGAGTGGATGGCGCGGGTACGCTCCCCGGGGCGCACGCGGCCATCTCGGCCGCACTCGGACCGGTGATCGCCACGCTGTTCGCGGTGGGGCTGCTGGCGTCTGGGCTGGCATCCACCTCGGTCGGGGCGTACGCGGGCGCCGAGATCATGCAGGGGCTGCTGCGGGCTCGGATCCCGATGCTGGTGCGGCGGTTGGTCACGCTGATCCCCGCGCTGGTGATCCTGGTGATCGGTGTCGACCCGACCTTGGCGCTGGTGCTCAGCCAGGTGGTGCTGTCGTTCGGGATCCCGTTCGCGCTGATCCCGCTGGTGCGGTACACCGCGCGACGCTCGCTGCTCGGCGGCGCAACGAACCGCTGGTGGACGACAGTGCTCGCGGCCCTGGCGGCCACCCTGCTGATCGCGTTGAACGTCAGCCTGATCGTGCTGCTGCTCGGCGGCTGACCCGCCGCGCACCCCCGGGCGCTACTTCTTGGGCTTGTTCTCGAACACGCTCGGGTCGAGCAGCACTTCGTCTTCGCTCATCGCGTCGGTCATGCCGGCGGCACGCGCCTTGCGGGCAGCCAGGCTCGAGCGGATGGTGTGGAACACCGTCGGGATCACAGCGATGCCCACCGCGCACAGCAGCAGCACGTCGATGTACGACACGATGAAGTCGCGCAGCGGCGGGATGTAGTTGAGCAGGAACCCGGCGAAGGTCAGCCCCGATCCCCAGATGATCGCGCCGATCGCGTTGTAGAGCGAGTAGCGGCGGTACGGCATGTGCCCGACCCCGGCCGCCACCGGAGCGAAGGTGCGCACGATCGGCACGAAGCGCGCCGCGATCACCGCGAGCCCGCCGAAGCGAACGAAGAACGCGTTGGTGCGCTCGACGTTCTTGCGGCTGAAGAAGCCGCTCTCCTTGCGCTCGAAGACGCGCGGGCCGGCCTTGCGCCCGATCAGGTAGCCGACCTCGCCTCCGGCGAAGGCGGCCGCCGAGATCGCCAGGCAGACCCACCAGATGTCCATATGGATCACCTGCTTGGCTCCCGGGAAGGCCAGAACTCCCGAGATCACCAGCAGGGTGTCGCCCGGGAGCACGAACCCGACCAGCAGGCCGGTCTCGGCGAACACGAAGGCGCACACGACGACGATCGCCCACACGCCGAAGCCCTCGATGAGGTTCTTCGGATCGAGCCACGGGATCAGACCCGCGACGGGGTGCATGACCAGGGGGTGCAACAGGGTGGGGAGCATCAGCACAGCGTACCGGGTGGCCCTGAACCGGCTAGGCGGCGTCTGTGAGAGTCTGCCGCTCGCCGCGCCGATCCAACCGCCAGGCCCGGATGCCGGCGATCACCGAGATCGCGATCACCACGCCGGCGATGATGTACGACGCCACCCGCACCTGCGGGTTGGAGGCGGCGAAGTACCCGATCACCGTGATCGCCACGGCCCAGGTCAGGGCCCCGACCACGTTGGCGGTGGCGAAGCGGGCGTACGACATCTTGCTGATCCCGGCGATCGGCGCGATGAACACGCGCCCCCACGGGATGTAGCGGCCGATCACGACCGACCACCACCCGAACAGCTGGTAGAACCGCTCGGTGCGCGCCACGGCCTTGCGCACCCACGGGCCGCCACGCCGGGTCAGCACCGGCTTGCCGAGCCGCCGGCCCATCCAGAAGCCCACCTGATCGCCCGCGAACGCGGCGACGCCGACCCCGCTGGCCAGGATCCAGATCGAGATGTGAGCGGATGCCGTGCCGGCGATGATCCCGGCCGCGAACAGCAGAGAGTCACCGGTCAGGAACGGGATGATCAACCCGACGAACAGGGCGGTTCCGACGAAGACCAGCCCCCACACCGCCAGGTAGAACAGCACGGCACCCGAGCTCGCCAGAAAGTCGGCGAGTTGGCCGTCGATCGACGACGTCGGAAGCACGTGCAGCACGCGCTCAGCCTAAGGGCGCCACGACATTCGAGGCTGGGTCGAACTGAACGGATCAGCTCGGCTTGCACTTGGCTGACACCGTGCTTCTACATCTTGAAAACGGCCAGTTCGCCGCCGGGAACGCTGACGATCTTCAGCGTCGTGGAGCTGAACTCCCAGGCTTCGTATCTCTGGTGCGGTTCAACGGTTACTTGAATCTCGGAACCGAGCTTCAGGTGCAGGGCGCCGTGCTCGTCTGAGAAGGCGGCGACCACCGATGTGTGTATCGCACCAAGAAGCGGGCCTGCGGCGCTCAAATCGGTCTCGGGATCAACCTCAGTGCTGACGCCGCCGATGGTGCAGGTGAACGTGGTTTGGATAAGAACGCCGCCAGCATCGCCAAATTCGAGCCTTACCGAATAGCCAACGCGAATTTCCTCCAGGCGGGCGCCGACAAGAGGAATCGCGGTGGAAGCTAGGTCATCCAGTGGTTCGTTCAACTGGTCGCTCATTGCGGCCATCCTAGGTACGGCCCCACGTATGTGCGAGGGATGTGAGTCGCTTGAAGTGGCCCCGGAAGGCCAGTGCTCGGGTCGAGATAGTCGCCGTTGGAATGGGGCTCTCTGAAGGCTGGTAGCTGTATGGACTGAGGTCGTCGAAATGGGTCATCCTTCGCGAGAATACAGTTTGCCTAAGTCAGTCGACGAGCCCCATCCGACGGTAGGCCCGCTGGTGACGGGCTTCCTGAAGGCATGCGAGGCTGTACCCGGCGGGTGCACCTTCCTCGACAAAGCCCCGCAGCCAGCTCACCTGATCGGAAAGCGGTGCGATCTCAACGCTGACCGGAGTTGAAGTCAAACAAGCTATCCATACGGCGGAATCAAAAAACTCTCGGGAGTCTGGTGGAGCCACGGTCAGGAACCAACCCCCGCGATCGACCAGCAGTTGGATGGTACCCCGACTCGTCTCGGCTTCGAGGACTTGGTAGTTGGGGGAATCAAACCTCTTCACAACGAGGGGCGCGCCGCGCTGCTCAAGCCAAACCGCAAGCGCCTGAATCACTTCTGGTGCCTCACGTAGACCTTGCATACTCAGCCCCCCGGGACCATCAGAGTGCCGCCAGCGTTTGGGACGTACCCCCTCGCGACGAGGTAGTCTATCTCCCGCTCAAGGGGGCTGCCCGCCCTCACCAAGCTAAGGGGCGTAGCTAACTGAATCTCGCTACCCCGTGAAATCGCATCATCCAAGAAGCGTTGATTGCGCATCCATTGTTCGGTTGATGACATCCCGTTCCACGCATCATCCGGCACGCTGAATGTTCTAGCTCCGGTCGCCTCTGCGTTGTCGACATACGCCGGGTAGTGCCCAATTGAAATCGCATTCTTTGAGCCGACCAGGTCGGTGACGACGCCATCACCAGACGCGACGAACCTTGCTCCAGCCTCGGAGCTGAACTCTGCAAGTCCAGCAGCCCCTGCCCGGGCAAATCCAGCAGCCCCTGCCGGGGCGCTTGCTCCGGCGGTCACTGTGGTGATGAGGACGACGCCAACAACATTGCCCGCCAGGTACGAACCGCTATTCGAGATCCGGCAATCGACGTCCGGATACATTGAACTCGTGATTGCGTGAGTGAGCCCAAAGCTGGCAGTGTCCCCTAGCCCAACGAAGAAGTCGGCAACCTGTCCGCTGACTCCTTGCGTGAGAAGTGGATATAGAAAGTCGTTGTTGATGTCCCAGAGCCCGACGGGATCAGTGACCGCCAATGGATTGTTCGACACGTAGGCATAGGGGTCGTGCGTCTGCGACACGGCAGGATCTACCGTGAGGAACTGCGACGATTTCGGGTCGTAGTCACGCGCCTGCATGTAGACGAGGCCAGTCGTCACATCCGTCCACGAACCGGCGAATCCAATCGAGCTGTCGGAGGTGCCCGTGTGGACCGTCCTCTTGCCAAAGGGATCAAACGTGTTCGCGCCAGCAGTGCTGCCGGTGGGCGTTGTGAGGAGACGGACTGATCCGATCAGATCAGAGTGAAGGTAGACCGTTGTCCCCGAGGTGCGATCGATCTGCGCAAGTGGCGTCCGTTCAGCGCCATAGACGTACCATTGCGCGCCGTCCGACAGGAGCTGCGGCACCGGAGCATTGACGTTCCAGAGGAAGAACGATGTCGAGCCGCCCTTTGTCCGCGTCTGACGGAGTCCGCTGCTGGCGGTTGTGTACGAGACCGTAGTCGCAGGCGATCCAGGCACCACTACCGATGCGAGCGAGCCCTTCGGCGAATAGGTCATCGTGGTTGTCGCTGCTGGCGTGCTTCCGTGGGCGGCAACGGTCGAGGAGGTCCGCGATCCATTGCCGTCATAGGCGAAACTGGTCGCCGCTCCGGAGGTCGGAGTCAGACTGCTCAGCTCCTGGTCACCGTTGTATGAATACACGTCCCCGTTGGAGGTCTTAGTGATCTCATGGCCGGGTGTTGCTGTGTACGTGAGCGTTGTACTGCCGGTCTTCGTCGACTTCAGCTGACTGACCGTGTCATACGTGTATGTGTGTGAAAGCGAAGTGGTGGTCGGGTCGACGGTCGTGTCGGTGATCAGTTGGCCCGCCACGTCGTAGGTGTAGCTGTATTTCGCGACCTGGGTTGTTCCCTTCTTCGACGTGATCGACGAGAGTTGACCATCGGCGTCGTAGAGGTGCGTCTCGACGATCGTGTCGGGGCCGGTTCGGGTCGACAGCTGGTAGTTCGGCGTCCACGTGTACGAAGTTGTCTTGCTATTCCAGTCGGTCGCCGATGTCATGTTGCCGCCGGCATCGTACGCGTAGGTCACTACTTTGCTGCCGGGGTAGGTCACCGTCGTCTCTTGCCCGGCATTGTCATACCCGTACGAAACCGCTCCTGACGCGTTCGTCGCGCTCAGCATCTGTCCGCGGGCCGAGTAGCCGTAGACCGTGGTGCCGGTGGCGTCGGTCACACCAGCCCGCTCGCCGACCGCGTTGTAGACAATCGTTGTGTCGACGCTTCCGGCGGCGCTCTCATGGACGTTGGTGACTTGCCCTGCATCATCGTAGGTGTTGGTGGACATGCTGCCGTCGGGCCTTGTTGTCGTGAGCAGGCGGTCTGCGTTGTCGTATCCATAGGACGTCGTCAGGCCGCCCGGCTCGACTCGGCTAGTCAGTCGTTTCGCGTCGTCATAGCTGTAGGTCGAGACGAGTCCATCAGCATTTGTGAACTGAGTTGTGTCGCCGCGACCGTCATAGACGTAGCTCTCCGTTGACGAGTTGGGGTACTGGACGAGCTTGAGTCTTCCGTCACCGTAATAGGTCTTGGAGGTGGATCGGTTGAGGGGGTCGACAATCTGAGTGACCTCGCCGTCCGCGTCGCGACCGTATTGAGTCACCTTCCCAAGGCTGTCCGTTGACGTGACGGCTTCGCCGTACGCGTTGTAGCTCACCGAACTTGTCGCTCCGGATGGCAGGGTCGTTTGCAGGCGCTCGCTCTTGAGGTCGTATGTGTACGACGTGGTGTGAGAAAGCGCGTCCGTGACGGAGAGCAGGTTGCCGCGCACGTCATACGCGTTGGTTGTCGTGTGAGAGTTCGGGTCTGTGGTCGTCAGCGGTTGGCCGTCGGGGGAATATGTATAGCTCGTCGTCTTGCCGAGCGCATCGATGGTCGCGGTGAGTTCGTCGGCGAGGTTGAAGGTGCTCGAAACCGAGTTCGAGTTGGCATCTGTGATCGATGTCTTGTTGCCACGCGAGTCGTATGTGTAGGTGGTGGTGTGGTTGTTCGGGTCGGTGACGGTGAGGTCTCGTCCGTTCGCATCAACGGTGAAAGTCGTGGTCTTGCCTGCACCATCCGTGGAAGACAACACCTGCCCGGCGTCGTTGTAGGTGACCGAAGTCGAATGACCAAGTGGGTCGACCGTCGAGAGCAGTCGGCTGGCCGCGTCATAGGTGTACGACGTCACCTTGCCGTCGCCGTCAGTGGAGGTGGCGGCAGTTCCATCCGAGTTCCTCGTCCATGACTGCACGTTTCCGGCCGGATTTGTGACGCTGGTGAGGTTCTCGTTGCCGTCATAGGTCAGGTACGTGATGCGCCCAAGAGGATCCTTGATGTAGGTCGGGTTGTTTGCAGAGTCGAAGGTTCGTGTTGTGGTCCGGACCGTGTCAGATTCGCCGGTGGCATTGCCCCGGGAGTCGTACGTGTAGGACTCGATGTGACCAAGAGGGTCTGTGATCCTACGAACGTTGCCTTGATCGTCATAGCTGTAATAGGTCACCGCTGCTGCTGCCGTTCCATCACCCACCGTCTGCGTGACAAGGAACCCTTGGTAGTAGCGATCGGTCGTCTGAGCGCCGCTCGGCGACGTCACCGTCGACGAGTCGCTCGAGTAGGAAAACCCGGTTACCCGACCGATCGGATCCGCCTGACTCGTCACCCGATAGCTGGCGTCGTAGGTATTGGTTGTGGTCGCGCCGCCCGGCTTCGTGACCGTAGTGATGTGGTGGCCCGAGTCGTATCCATAGGAAACGACGGTCGAGTCGATGCCCGTAACCGAGGTCAGCTCGCCCGATCCGTTGTAGGCATAGTCGACACCTCTTAGCGCGGAATCCTCGATGTGACTGACGTGCCCTCCGCTCCACGTCAAGTCGATCTGCCTCCCGCCCGGAGCAGTGAGGGAGGTGATGTCGGTTCCGGTGTAGCTGGCGGCGACCAGGTTGTGGTTGAGGTCGCTGATCGAAAGGAATAGGCCATTGGAGTCGAACGTGAAGATCTGGCTGCCCCTGCGGGTGAACGTCCACGTCGACCCGTTCCAAGCCAGTTGAGCGATTGCTCGCGCGCTATCGGGAATGTAGTTGCCCGTGCCGTCGTCGGTGAACTGAACGGTCGATCCGTTCTCTTGATAGACGGCGACGGTGAGAGGCTGCGTAGACCCGGGCGGCCCCGGATCCACGACTGCTACATGTGCGTCGATCAACGATGTCCAGCCGAACCCGAACGCGCCGGCGGTGCCTGCGATGGATGACGAATAGTTTCGCGTGATGCTGAATTCAGGCCCCACGCCAGGAATTGAGACGTCAGTCATCGATTCATAGAACTCGCCAGTCGCGGAGTTCACAGGCTCACCATGCCCGCACTGGCAGGCCGTCTCAGACGGGTTCTGAACGCTGACAACCTCGTAGTTCCACCGTGGCACCGAAGGAGGGAGCGAGAAGCCGAAGCCCATCGTTGCTGAAACGCCCGTGATGGGCGAAAGCAGACCGGTCGTTGGTGACACCCAAACGTCCAGGTCCGCCCCCAGGCTGTAGGTGGGTTGGTTGACGTACCACTGAGAAACGAATCCAGTCGATATTCCGAGCGCACCTGTGCTCGGGTTGAAAGGAGCAGGCCCGGCCACAAATCCAACCCGGTACGTTCCTTCGACTGCGTGGAGCAGGGTGTAGGTGCCGTCCGCTCGCGTCTCGACACTGTTGGCAACGTTCGTCAGTTTCGCGGACGTTCCTGTTGCGTCCCACATCGTGACGAACCCATGGACTGGGTTCCCACTGCCGTCGGTCATTCGGCCAGAGACGGTCGTGTCGGGCATGACAGTGAAGTCGGTCGGAAGGGTTGTGACAACCCCGTCGGTCACTTGAAAATAGGCTGCGCTGGCCGGGCTGACCCCGCCTCCCCAGAATTGGTGGCTGGTGACTCCATCGGGGTAAGTAAACCTGAAATCCACCGAAAAGAAGTCCGAGCCAAGTCCGGTGACCGTGAAGTTCCCGCTCGAGTTGATCGGCGCCGAGATGTATGTGTCAAAGGTTCCCAAGCTCGCGCTGTGTTCCCAAACCTCTGCACTGGCAGTCGTCGGAACCGGCATCGACCCGTATGCAACATGCCCCGTGATAGAACCCGAACCGGTGACCATCTTCAATTCGGGCACGGCGGATACGTGGCCCCGGTCGGAGCGTGTTCCGTCGGTTGTCGCGCTCCGAAGCCCGGCCGCATCGGGAGTCGTGTCACTCGAGACGGGGATTACGCGGTTCGCCTGAACGGCCGTGGCCTGGGCCGGAGGCGAAAATACTAGTGCCGACCCCAGGGTGATGGACACGACTGCCACGATCGAAAGCGCGCGCACGACAGGAGACACGATTCGTCCCAACTTCGAAGGAAATTCAAGAAAGAGCCCCGCGCGGAGCAATCTACGGTCGGGCTAGGGCCCAGGGCAAGACCGAAAAGGAACTTGATGTCTTCTGCGTTTGCCTCCTTGCTATAGAGGTAGACAAACCGGCATGTTTACCCGCTGACCGTGTGACCTACTTCCAAATCGACACCCGCTGCTGGTCGATGACTATTGCCACCGCAAGCCGGTGCGCTGAGGCGCGAAAGGCGATCTCAAGGGACAATGGATGCCGTGCCCAAGCTCCCAGCACTCGCCCTCGTGGCCGCTCTCAGCGTCGTGTTGGGTGCGGCCCTGGCCGGCTGCGGCACCGGCGGACAGCCAACCGGAGCCGGCACGCACACCGCGACGGCGACGCCGACCCCCACGCCGACACCGACGCCCGTCGCCACCCCGCTCAGCCTGAGCGTTCGCGAGCCGACGCTGCGCGACACCATCACGGTCTCGGGGATCGTGCGCAACTTCCCGATCGACGGGGTGAAGAACAAGGACGAGATCGTCCTGGTGCAGGTGACGGTCACGACCGGCGGCCAATACTGGTCCGGGTGGGACACCACCCGGCTGCTCCTGATGGATTCAGCTGGTCACGAGTACCCGCCCAAAATGCTCGACAACATCACCGCCGCGATGACCAAATGGGGTTTCACGCCGTTCCAGGTGGCCAACAACGGCACCAGCATCCCGTACTCCCACACGAGCGCCCCGGGCTGGGTCGCGTTCGATGTCTACAGCGTCACGCCGCCGCTGCTGTTCGCCGACCGGCTGGTGCCGGTCGAGGGCGGAACGCCGAGCACGTACACGGTGGCGCTGCCGCCCGCGCCGCCGACCGGGTGAGTGCGGAAGGTGGGACTCGAACCCACACGCCTTTCGGCACAGGAACCTAAATCCTGCGTGTCTACCGTTTCACCACTCCCGCGCGCTGAGAAGTCTATTGACCGTCGCCGGTCATCCCATTCGACTTCTCCGGCGGATTCGTCGTGCCGAACAGCCCCTCGCCGTGCCGATGGATCGCGTCGTAGGCCTCGCGGTAGGTGCGCGGCACCGGGTCGCCGGGCGCGTAGCGCGCGAGCAGCAGAGCCACGAGGCCGACGCCGGGCGGGCTGAGTGGCCGGTCGTCGTCGCCGTCGGCGGTCGGATCCAGCGATTCCGGGTTCGGCGGCGAGTACAGCGGGAAGGTGCTGGGCCAGGTCGACGGCGCGCGCGGGGTGGTGAGGCTGTGCGCGTTCTGGATCGTCGGCGCGTGCTCGTCGCGCGCGGTCAGGTGCTTCAGCCCGAACCGGTGGGTGAGGGTCGAGATCAGCGAGCCGTGGTGCATCGGCTCGTTGATCACCCTGCTCGGCGTGTAGGCCGAGATCACCAGCGTGGGCACGCGCACCCCGAGGCGGTCGAAGCGGAAGTCCATCTCGGTCTCGCCCGGCAAGGGGGGAGCGGGCGCCGCGGGCGGCGGCACGTGGTCGTAGGTTCCGCCGTGCTCATCGAAGGTCACCATCAGGGTGGTGTTGAGCGCGTTCGATCCCTTCGGCGTCGCGCTCTCGCGGATCGCCGTGTAGATCCGGTGCAGCAGGGCGTCGCCGGCCCGCACGTCGCTGATGCCGCCGCCCTCGATGACGGTGCCGTCGACATCCGTTCGGGTCAGTGGTCCGACCGGCGGATGCATGTCGTTGTGGTCGAAGGTCAGGCGCGGCTCGATGAAACTGTAGGCGGGCAGGGTGCCGCTCGCGACATCCTCGTAGAAGGTCGCCATGGTGCGGAAGTTCGACTTCCAGTACTTCTCGAGATGCGGCGCGTGCAGCATGCCGGTCAGCGAGACCAGCTGGCGCTCGTCGTAGTAGATGCGCCACGGGATGCCGGCCTCCTCGAGCCGGTTGAAGATCGTCGTGCCGGTGTTGAGCAACGGTGAGAGCCACTTGCCGATGCCCGGGTTGAAGGCGTTGGTGACGAAGCCGTGCGAGGTGCCGGCGTGGAAGAACGAGCGGTTCGGGAAGGTCTGGCTCGGCACCGCGCAGTGCCAGTGGTCGTAGACCGCGAACTCGCGCGCGAGAGTCGAGAACACCGGCAGCATCTCGGGCGTGAACGAGCCCATGATCTGGCGGTACTCCTCGGCTTGCGGGTCGCGCCCGTGCTCGCCGCGGAATTTGTCGATGTAGTCGGCGAGGAATCCGCTCATGTCGGGTTCGGTGCCCTCGCGCGGCGCGTTGTACGGCGGTTCGAGCGTCCGCACCTCGTGCGACACGTTCGATGCCGGGTCGACCGTGCCGAAGAGCTGCGTGTTGACGAACGGGTACTCCTCGCCCGGGTCGGGATCGGGGCTGCGCATCACCACGTCGGTCGGCCCGCTGTAGGGATGCACGGCGACCTCGTCGCCCTCGCGGGTCCGGTTGCTCAGGGGCCGGCCGGCCACGCCCTCGAAGTGCTGGCCGGGCGGAACCGGCACGCCGTCATCCGAATAGAGGTAACCGAGCAGGTTGTCGAACGAGCGGTTCTCGAACATGACCACGACGAGGTGGTCGAACCCCGGCCCGTCGGCGCGCGGTGTGAGCAGCGTGTCCGGCAGCGGGGCGGATGGATGCTGCTGCCCCGCGATCGCGCCGGCCAGCCCGCCCGCGACCCCGCCCACGCCGAGGCCGGCGGCCGTGAATCCTGCCGCCCGCAGGAAGTCGCGGCGCGAGGTCGGCCGCGTCGGCTTCTCGCGCGCGTCGTCGTCGCTGGTCGGCATGGGCTAGGGCTGCTGGTCGGGCGACACGTACGGCTGGCCGCCCACGATGATCGCGCGCTTCGATTCGGGGTGCTCCGAGTCGTAGCGGATCGGGATCGTGTCGCCGATGTTGTAGCCCCCGCCCGTGATTCCGGTGCGGAAGTAGCGCTTGGTGCCCTTGTTGTCGGTGAAGCTCAGGGTCATCCGCTGATGCTGCACGTAGTTGACCATCCCGTCGACGCCGACGCTCTCGACCGTCGCGGTGGTGTTGATGCCGTGCGCGCGGGTGCCCGCGACCGCCGCCCGGCGCAGCGTCCACAGGACGAAACACACGGCCGCCGCGACGTAGGGAAGGGCGACGATCAGGAACCCCTGATGGACGACGCTGGTCGGGTCGCCGAGCGGAACCCCCGAGCTGAGCACCAGGAACACCCCGCCCACGTAGGCCGCGATATAGGCGGCGAGCACCCACGGAGTCGGCCGGATCACGTAATAGCCGAAGAGGCCGGCGCCGACCGAGATGAGGACGAAGGCGACGAAGGTCCAGACCTCGTTGCCTCCCATGTTCGTGTTGATGGTGGCGAGCACGGGGGCGGCCAGCACGCCGATCACGGCGATGGGCAGAGCGGCCGGCATCAGCAGGTGCCGGATGGTCTTCTTGACCTCATCCGGGTTGGTCGTCGACATGGGGATATCGTACGAGTTCGATGGTTTCGACCCCCGAAAAAGGGTGAGCCGTTGTCGGATGTCGGGCAGGGAAGCTGCGGAGCCTGCGATACGCTGAACCTGGTCGCGCTCTGGGACAGATGACGTGCGACTGGTCGGGCTGGGGAGTTGACCACGGCATTGCCGTGATACCCGAGGAACCACGTGTCTCAGCAGGCCATACTTCAGCGCCCGAAAAATCGCTCGATCCGGTCCATCCTTCTCGCGCTCGCGGCATCGGCCGCCGTTCTCGTCGTGGCCGCGCTCGGCACCGCTCCGGCGGCGGCTGCGCCCCCGGTCACCGCGGCATCCTGCGGCTATGCAACGGCTGGCACGGGAACCTTCGCCAGCACGATCTGCTGGTTCGACATGAGCGGCTACAACGCCGTGCAGGCTCAGACCGGGCAGGCGTTCGCGGTCGCGATCCCCGGCGGGTACACCCTGTCGTTCACGATCACCAACAGCGGGGGAGCCGTTCACGCCGCGACTCTTCCGACCTTCGGCGGCGCCTATCTCGGCAGCGCCGGCCACTACAGCGGGATCCCTGGCTCACCCGCCCTGTACCAGAGCACCAGCCACACGGTGACGACCTCTGTGCTGACCAACATCTCGCTCACCAACTCGAGTGGAGTCGCACAGACCGGCTTCGCGCTGGTCGGAGCCGATGCCGAGTCCAGCGACAACAGCGAGTCACTCAGCTGGACCTCGAGTTCACCGATCACCTCACTGACCGCCACCAGTTCGGGAACCGGTCTCGGCAATGCGTGCGGCGGCGGATTCACCGGGGTCGGCACGACCACCGTGACCTGCACGGGAGCCAGCGTCGGCACGAAGACCGGCGCCGCGATCCTGGCGTCGAAGGCGCCCACCACGTTCTCGCAGTCGATGACCGGCGGCGGTCTGCAGGCGTTCTCGTTCGGAGTGCTGCTCTCGAGCGTGCAGCTGAACAAGACGGTGGTCGGCGGGTACGCGGGCGACGCGTTCGCGGTGTCCATCACGGATGCCGGAGGCAACCCGGTTGCGAGCGCCAACACCGGCGGCACGGCGAGCGCCACGACGGGGCGCACGACGGTCGTCGTCGGTTCGACGGGATCCACCTACACCTTCGGCGAGACCGCGACGAGCGGATCGCTGGCCAACTACACCCAGAGCTGGTCGTGCACGCGCAACGGCGCCACCGACGCGACGCTGCCATCGGGCAGCGCCGGTACGAGCACGGGTGTCACGGTCGGCGTCGGCGACACCGTCATCTGCACCATCACCAACACCGGGCTCACCCGCGGTCTGACCCTGACCAAGCATGCGGGCACGCCCGTGGATGTCAACGGCGACGGACTCACCGACGCCGGCGACCAGATCCCGTACACGTTCACCGTGACCAACTCGGGCCAGGTCGCACTGCAGAACATCGTGGTGAGCGACGCCAAGATCGGAGCGGTGACCTGCCCGCAATCCAGCCTGGCGGTCGGCGCGAGCGAGACCTGCACGGCAGCGAGCGCGTACACCGTCACGGCTGCGGATGTCTCGGCCGGCTCAGTGGTGAACACCGCGACCGCGTCGGGCAATGCGCCCAACAGCACCGAGACGATCACCTCCACGCCGTCATCGACCACGACGCCCGCCGTGGCGCCGGCTCCCGCGTTGACCGTCGTCAAGTCGGCCTCGCCCTCGGCTGCGGCGAGCTACACCGCGGGTCAGGTGATCACCTACTCCTTCGTCGTCACCAACAGCGGCAATGTGCCGATGAACAACGTCACCCTCAATGAGGGAGCGTTCAGCGGAACGGGCGCCATGTCTGCGCCCTCGTGCCCCGTGACCTTCCTCGCGGTCGGAGACCAGGAGGTCTGCGCCGCGACCTACACGCTGACGCAGCCCGACGTCGACGCGGGATCGATCACAAACTCGGCGACCGCGACCGGAACGCCGACGGGTTCGACGACTCCGGTGACCTCGCCGCCGTCGAGCGTAACCGTGCCGACGCCGCCGCAGCCGGCCATCGCTCTGGTCAAGAGTGCGACGCCCTCGGCGCCGACGGTCGCCGGACAAACGATCGCCTACTCGTTCCTCGTCACGAACACCGGCAACGTCGACCTCACCGGCATCACCGTGAACGAGGGAGCGTTCTCGGGCTCGGGGACGCTGTCTGCCGTCAGTTGCCCGCGGTCGACCCTGGTGCCCGGGCAGGCGGAGACCTGCGCCGCGTCGTACACCCTCACCCAGGCCGATGTGGATGCCGGAACCGTCAGCAACACCGCGACGGTGACGGGGACCGCACCCGACAACACGCCGATCACCTCGGCGGTGTCCGATGCCGACCTGACCATCGACCCGTCGGCTGAGCTGACCCTGGTGAAGACCGCGGACCGGACCAATCTGACCGGGGCCGGGCAGGTCATCCACTATTCGTTCTCGGTGACGAACACCGGCAACGTGACGATCTCGACGGTGAGCGTCACCGAGGGCTCGTTCAACGGTCACGGCACGATGTCGCCAGTGACCTGCCCGGGGGCGAGCGCGTCGTTGGCTCCCGGCGATTCGGTCGAGTGCACCGCCGATTACACGGTCGTGGCGGCCGACCTGGCGAACGGGCAGCTGGTCAACACGGCGACCGCCTCCGGAACGGTGGGAGGTGTAGCCGTGGTGTCCGATCCGTCGACGGCACTGGTGTCGCCGCCGGTCTCACCGAGCAGCGGTCAGGTGCTCGCGGCGACTGGGGTCGAGATCGGCTGGCCGGGGCTGCTGGCGACCCTGTTGGTCCTGGTGGGTGGAGTGCTTCTTTCCGTGAGGCGGCGGATCGCGGGCGGCGGAGCCGAGTCAGCGTAGGGCTTCGGCGACCGAGCGAGGTGGGATGCCGGGGCCCGGCACGATCATCGCGCGCGGCGCGCGCCAGACGGCGTACTCGTTCACGAAGGTGCCGTTGAGCACCGAGGGGTCGCTGTCGGCGAGGGCGCGCGCGTCATCCAGCGAGCAGACGAAGATGCTGAACCCGCGCAATCCCTCGGGGCCGGATGCCGGCCCGGCGGCGATCAGCTTGCCACTGGCCCACATGTCGGCGATGTGGGCGAGGTGGGCGTCCTGGGCCGCGCGCTCCTGCTGCTCGGTGAACTGCGGGGGAGTCGGGCCGGTCATCAGTCGCGCCACGACGAAGGTGTCGAACTCCATGATCAGCTGGTGGTGAGCCAGGTCATCCACACGTCGTAGCCGGTGACGGTCGACCCGACGTTCTTGACGGTGATGTCGACGGAGTGCCGGTCGCCGTTGTAGTTGTCGCGGTCGTAGTGGTGAACCACCCCGGTGATTTCGACGGCGCCGTGGGAGGTGCCGTGCTGGCCGGCTGCGGTGGGCGGGTTCGCGGCCGCCCAGAAACTGAGCGGTGTCTCTTGCGGCGGGTTCTTCCAGGTGACGGTCTGGGAGCTGCCGGCCGCGAGTCCGGTTCTGCTGTAGATCTTCTCCTGCTGGATCTGGTTCGCCATGGGCGACACGGTAGTCCTCCGGCCGTGCTTCGCGATCGGCGAGTTCTCGCCGCGGGGGACGGGTGCCCGAAAACCCAATTTCACTTCGCCCTCAATTGAGCGCGAAGTGAAATGAGAAAGGCGGACCTGCCCACCTTGCGCGCCCGGCCGCCCCCCGCCCGCCCAGCCCCCTCGCTTCGCGAGGTGTGGAGAACTGCGACGGTCGAGCCGCTCGCCGGGGCACACTGACCGCGTGACCAGCGCGATCCGCCTCATCACCGAGCGGGTGCGCGAGCGCGTTCGCGTCGACGGTGTGGATCTCGCCGGCGACGAGGCCCTCGCGACCCGGCTGGTACGCGACGAGGTGCAGCGCTACAGCGAGCACGCGCTCGGGGGATCGCATCCGCTGCTGAGCGACGAGGCCGCGGTCACGCGACAGGTGGTCGCGACCCTGACCGGGTTCGGGCCGCTCCAGCCGTTCCTCGACGACCCGAGCGTCGAGGAACTCTGGATCAACGGCCCCGACCGGGTCTTCATCGCCCGCGAGGGCGTGTCGGAGCGGGTCGAGCTCGCGCTCACCGAGCTGCAGGTGCGCGAACTGGTGGAGCGGATGCTGCACTCCACCGGGCGGCGAGTCGACTTGAGCTCGCCATTCGTCGATGCGTCGCTCCCCGATGGGTCGCGGCTGCACGTCGTCATCCCGGACATCACCCGCGCGCATTGGGCGGTCAACGTGCGCAAGTTCCGCCGCGGCATCCGGGATCTGAGAGAGCTCACCCGACTCGGGTCGCTGACGCAGCAGGCGGCCGAGTTCTTGCACCTGTGCGTGCGCAGCGGGCAGAACATCCTGGTGTCGGGGGCGACCCAGTCGGGTAAGACGACCCTGCTCGGTGCGTTGCTCGCAAGCGCGCGGCCCGACGAACGGGTCGTGACGGTCGAGGAGACCTTCGAGCTGTCGGCGTCGAGCCCCGACTGGGTGGCGATGCAATGCCGCCAGCCCAGCCTCGAGGGCACCGGCGAGATCACCCTGCGGCGGCTGATCAAAGAAGCTCTCCGGATGCGCCCCGACCGCCTCGTCGTCGGCGAGGTGCGCGAGGCCGAGTCGCTCGACCTGCTGATCGCGCTGAACAGCGGGCTGCCGGGCATGTGCTCCATCCACGCCAACCACGCCCGCGACGCACTCGCGAAGCTGTCGACCCTGCCGCTGCTCGCGGGACGCAACATCGACGCGGGATTCGTCGTTCCGACGGTGGCCTCGGCCATCGACGTCGTGGCGCACGCCGAGCTCGAGCGCGGCGGACGTCGCCGCGTGGTCGAGATCGTCGCGACGACCGGGCGCGTGGTCGACGGCGCGCCCGAGGCGACGACACTGTTCGCGCTGTCCAGGGGTCGTGGCGGGTCGCTGGTGGCGACCGGCGAGCTGCCCGAGAGGGCGGCGAAGTTCCAGCGGGCGGGGATCGACCCGGCGGTCATCCTGCGGGCGGTGCCGTGACGATCGCCGTCGGTCTGCTGCTCGGCGCGGGTCTCGTGCTCGGGATCTCGCCGTGGCTGTGGCCGCGTGCGGCGGCACCCGCAGGCCGTCACGGGTCGCCGCTCGATGGGCTGCGGGTGCGGCTGCGCGAGGCCGGCCTGCCGCAGGTCTCGGCCGGAGTGTTCATCGTCGTGAGCGTGCTGCTCGGGGTATCCGTGCTCGCGCTGGTGACTCTGGTGACCCCGGTGCTGGCGCTCGGTGTGCTGGCCGGACTGGTGGCCGGGATGCTGCCCCTCGCCCTGCTCACCGCGCGGGCTCGCGTGCGGCGCCGTGCCCTGCGCGCCGCCTGGCCCGATCTCGTCGACCATCTGGTCTCGGGGTTGCGGGCCGGACTCCCGCTCGCCGAGAGCGTGGGCGCTCTCGCCGGGGTCGGCGCTCCCGAGACGCGGGATGCCCTCCTCCGCTTCGAACGCGAGGTGCGCGCCAGCGGCGCCGTGTCGCCCGCACTCGACGCGCTCAAGGAGCGCTTGTCCGATCCGGTCGCCGACCGCATCGTCGAAACACTGCGAATGGCGCGCGAGGTGGGCGGCACCGAGTTGCCGACCGTGCTGCGCAACCTCGCCGCCTCGTTGCGTGCCGAGATCGCGGTGCGCGCCGAGGCGGAGGCCCGGCAGTCCTGGGTGTTCTCGGCGGCCCGCCTCGGGGTGGCGGCGCCGTGGATCGTGCTGCTGCTGCTCGCCTCTCGGCCCGAGGCGGCATCCGCCTACAACTCACCGCTCGGGCTGGCGGTGCTCGGCGCCGGCCTCGTCATCACGATCATCGCGTACCGGCTGATGATCGCGCTCGGCCGGCTGCCCGAGGAGCGGCGGTGGTTCGCGTGACGCCGGCGCTCGCCGCATCCATCCCGCTTGGCATCGTGCTGGGTCTCGGGCTGTGGTCGCTGCTCGCGCTGGTTCCGCGCATCGGTGCGCCGCGCCTGGCCGACCGGATCGCGCCCTACCTGGTCGACGTGTTTCCGGTGGCACGCGAGCGGGCATCCCGGCGCCCGGCCGAGCCCGCATCGCTGATCGCGGGCCTGCTGGCACCCGCCGGCATCCGTGCCCGCCGCACCCTCGCCGGCATCCTCGGAGGCGACGCGGCGGTCGCCCGGCGGCTGCGTCAAGCCGGGTCCACGTTGACCGTCGAGCGTTTCCGCTCACGCCAGTTGCTCTGGGCCGCGGGCGGGGCGGTCATCGGTGCGCTGCTCGCGACCCTGATCTCGCGCGTCTCGGCCGCGAGCGTTCCGCTGCTGGTCGCGGTGGTGCTGGTGGCTGCCGCCCTCGGACTCCTCGCGCCCGAGCAGCTGCTGAGCCGCGCGGTGCGCGCCCGTCTCGCCCGCATCTCGGCCGAGCTGCCGACGGTCGTCGAGTTCTTGACTCTGGCGCTCTCGGCGGGCGAGGGCATCCTGGATGCCCTGAAGCGCGTCGCCCGCACCGGCAACGGTGAGCTGGCTCGCGAGCTCGGTCGGGTGGTGGCCGAGGTCAACACCGGCGTCGCGCTGCCGGACGCCCTGCAGCGCGCCGCCTCGATGATCGGCCTGCCCGCGCTGAGTCGCACGATCGACCAGCTGCTCGGCGCGCTCGAGCGCGGCACGCCGCTGGTGGAGGTGCTGCGTGCCCAGGCTCAGGACTCCCGCGAAGAGAGCAAGCGGCTGCTACTCGAGGCAGCGGGGAAAAAGGAGGTGGCGATGCTGGTGCCGCTGGTGTTCCTGATCCTGCCGGTGACGGTGGTATTCGCGATCTTCCCGGGGATCTTGGTGCTACAGCTCGGGTTCTGACCTACTTGTGCGATCGTGGTGCCTCATGAGCGAACCGTTTGTTTGGGTTGCGCTGATCGGCGGGCCAGGAGATCCAGGGTTTCCGATACAGGTGCAGTGGCCGGACTATCCCGAACATCTGGTGATCCAACCGCAATTGTCCGGCGAGGACGACGACTACGGCATCGATCCGGATATCGACATTGCGGAGCCATGGACCCCAGAACCCGACATCCACTATTGGAGATCGGCAACACCCGTGGACGACGAGTATGGCCATCCGGTGTGGAGGTACATCTATTCCGCAGACGGAAGTCGGCCTGAAGGCATCGAAAATCAGCCTTGATCCCGCTGGTCCTGTTGATTTTGCCCGTGACCGTTGTCTTCGCGATCTTCCCCGGGATCCTTGTACTGCAGCTCGGCTTCTAGACTTCGACCGTGGACGAGCCGCAGTTCTCAGGCAGGGTCATCGAGGAATTCGTCAAGCCGATTTACCTGTCCGTGAACATGAGCGCGCCGCTTGATCCAGCCCAAGCAGCGCTTGTAGCCGAAAAAGCGCGGCAGGCATCGATTGATGACGTGCTCTGGATGTTGGGCACGTTTTGGCGACCGCGGCGCGTGGGCGCCTGGTTCACCCTCGTCCACCCGGAGCCTCAACTCGATCAGGCCCTCCTCGATAGTCTTCGGACATCACGCGGCTACTTGACGGCGCCCGATCTGGGGTTCGCCGCAACCCGGCGACTGGGGCCGGACGCGCTGCCTGCACTGCACGAATACCAATCAGTTGCCGAGCGCGATGATCTTGGCGGACTTTCGATGATCACCGCGCTGATCGAATCCGTAGGCGGCTCGTCGAAAATAGCCTCGTCGACCGACCGAGATCGCGAGTCGCTCGCAAATCGACGTGCTTGGGCGGAAGCCGTGGTGAGGGGCCCATCCGCCTAGGTGATCGCAAAGGTACTGATATTCGATGCTCTTGCCGCTCGTTTTCCTGATCTTGCCGGTGACGATCGCGTTCGCGATCTTCCCGGGGCTGCTCGTTCTGCAGCTTGGCTTCTAGGCTCGACCCGTGACGAGGGAAGACGACTGGGAAGACGCGGATGGTGGAACGTGGGCCGCTCTCTTGAAGGAGCTAGAAATGGAGTTGTCTCCAGGTCACCCTCTCCACGGGAAGACCTACTCGATGGTCGCGCGCCGGTGGGCGCAGGACGACATCCTTGTGGTGGTTGACGGGCACCCCGGCTGCGCTTCGGTGCACCTGACATGGAAGCAGGCGCCGGAATCTCTCCCATGGCCTCAAACTCACTGGCACGAGTCTGTAGCCGCAGCGAAGGACAGCCTCGACGACTTGTAGTCAGCAATCATCGAACCCAAGGACTAGAAGCTAATCGTCGTCCAACCAGTACCAAGACTCCATGGTGGTGCCGCTGGTGTTCCTCATCCTGCCGGTGACGATCGTGTTCGCGATCTTCCTCGGGGTCATGGTGTTGAGACTGGGATTCTGATTACCCAACGAGGTTGTGCCCGACCGCAGCAAGGACTTCGCCGAGCCAGACGGACGCATATCCAATGACCGCGCTATCGTCTCCTCGACGTTCGCGGGTCAAGTTCTCCCATGAATCGCTGATTTGCCCGATTGTCAGGTCGGTCGGTCGAGCGTCGACCTTGTAGAGGTCGGGTGCCGGAATTGACCAGAAGTAGTCCACCGGTAGGGCGACCACGGAGCCACTTGTCGATTCGATGTGATCAAGAACCGTTGTCAACGCAGCGCGAAGCTCGCGGAGGTCAATCTGGAGTGGATTTGGGGTCATGCGAACAGGGTCCCAGACGATGAGGCCCACACGCCTCACTTGCGCGTTGGGCTCGCGACCTTCCGTGCGACCTTTTGTTGGATATCGGATTCTGACTGAACGATCTCATCTCTCGCCGTAGGGGATCTAGCTGGACGAGTTTGGATCGAACGAGTGTGGGTGGATCACCCCAGCGAAGCCGAGCGCGGACAAGACCAGGAGGAGGCAGCCGAATGCGATCCACGCCACTCCTGCAATTCGCGTGTTCCGGGTGGTGTATGTCCGGGTTGCCAGTTTCTCCCCGAACATCGGACTGCCCAATGAGTAGAAGAAGCTCGCGACGGGGGCAGCGAATCGGATCACGAGAATTCCTGCCGCGACAATGATCAGACCGAGCACAAGGATCAGAATGGTCGCGGACACAGCGCCGAGTCTGTCAGATCGACATAGCTCAATTCGGCTCGCCCAGCCCTCGGACCTCACCTGAGACGATGCCTATCCAACAGGGGTGTTCGCGATCTTCCCCGGGATCCTGGTGCTGCGGCTGGGGTTCTGACCTGCTCTCGCTATCCGATCGCCGCCGCCCTAGGCTCGCGCCATGACCGAGCAGACGCCGCAGGAGGCTGACGCCGAGTGGTACGGCTCGGTCATGGCCCGCGATCAGGATCGTGCGATCCAACAGCTCGACGAGGACTTCAACCTCGTCGTGCTCTACCCGACCTTCGCCCGCGTGTCTCGCGCGGAATGGCTCGCCATGCTGCCCGATTACGTCGTGAGCACCTGGCGAACGGTGTCATCGGAGTGGGACGTGCAGGGCGACCTGGCGGTGCACACCCATCTGATCACCATGGACGCCGTTGTCATGGGCCGCGATCGCAGCGGCCCGTTCACGATGACCGACGTGTGGCGCCGAGTGGACGGCCGATGGCGGGTGTGGCGGCGGGTATCCACACCGCTGAGTTCGGCCGAGATGCCGCGATTGGATGCCGCAGCCTGAGCCGACCGGGGTTCTGAGCTACCCCCGCCGCTCCAGCTCCTGCAGCACCTCGACGCAGCCGCCGAATGCCAGGTTCGGGGCGCCCTTGGCCGCCTCGACGGCATCCTCGAGCGAGTCGAACTCGACCATGGAAGCGCCGCGCACCACGCCGTCGGCATCCGTCACCCCGGTGGCCGTGACGAGCTTGCCGCCCGCCGTGCGGATCCCGTACTCCTCACCCAGCGCGGTGTTCCACGCCTGCCAGGCGGCGCGGTTCTCGGCGACGCGATCGGCGGGCACCGGATCGGAGCCGGCTCGGTAGATGAAGATGAATGACGCCATGCCAGCACGCTACCGGTCGCCGCAGCTCCCCTCGCGCGTCGGACCCCCGCCCTAGGATGGCGGGATGCCCTCGCTCGGCGAACTGATCGCACCCCGCCGGCTGGGGCGCGACTTCCGGTGGCTGATGTCGTCGTCGTGGACCACCGACATCGGCGACGGCATCGCCCTCTCCGCCGCGCCGCTGCTGATCGCGTCGCTGACGTCGTCGCCGGTGCTGGTCGCGGGCGGCCTGCTGATGCAGTACTTGCCGTGGCTGCTCTTCGGGCTGATGGCCGGATCCATCGCCGACCACAACGACCGTCGCCGCCTGGTCATCATCGCCGATGGATCGCGCGCCCTCATCGTCGCGGGACTGGTCGCCTTCCTGGTCACCGGCCAGGTGACGGTGTGGGTCGTGCTCGGCTTCGCCTTCCTCTACGGAACCGCCGAGGTGTTCGCCAACACGGCGGGCTCGACCCTGATGCCCATGCTCGTGAAGCCCGCTGACCTGGGTGTGGGAAACGCGCGGTTGCAGGGCGGGTTCCTCGTCGGCAACCAGCTGATCGGGCCGCCGCTCGGCGCGTTCCTGTTCGCGGCCGGGTCGTTCTGGCCGTTCGTGACGCAGATCGTGTGCGTGAGCCTGGGCGTGATCCTGATCTCGCGGATCGCGCGCACGCCGATCCCTCCCAGGACCGAACCCCAGCCGACGCCCGAGGCAGGCGACGGCGCGACCGCACCGGCGCCGTCCACGCCGCACCCGATCCGCGAAGGACTGCGCTGGTTGCGCGGCAATCCACCGGTGCGCACCCTGGTGGTCATCATCCTGGTCTTCAACGTGACCTGGGCCGCACCGTGGAGCATCCTGGTGCTCTACGCGACCAAGCACCTCGGGCTGGGCGCGGTGGGCTACGGCGCCCTCACAACCAGTGCGGCGCTCGGCGGCCTGCTCTCGACCTTCGCCTTCGGCTGGCTCGAGCGGCATGTGAAGTTCGCGACCCTGATGCGCATCTGCCTGTCGCTCGAGGTGATCATGCATCTGTCGTTCGCACTGACCACGTCGGGAATCGTGGCCCTGGTCATCATGTTCGGATTCGGCGCCTACGCCTTCGTCTGGGGCACCATCTCGACGACCGTGCGGCAGCGGCTGGTGCCGCTCGAACTGCAGGGGCGCATCGCGTCGGTGAACATGGTCGGCGTCTTCGGTGGGCTCGTCATCGGCGAGTTGCTCGGCGGCCTGATCGCGCAGACCTGGGGGCTGACTGCTCCGTGGTGGTTCGCTTTCGGCGGATCGCTGATCACCCTGATCATCGTGTGGCGGTCGATCTCGAACATCATGGCGGCCCGACCGGTCATCGAGTCCGAACCGGCCATCGAGGCCGACGAGTAGGGTGGCGAGATGACCAGCATGACCCCCTTCCTCTGGTTCGACGACGATCTGCAGGATGCGCTCGACCTGTACCTGAGCGTCTTCCCGGATGCCCGCGTGCTCGACTCGCAGAACGGGCCGGACGGCATGCTCTTCTTCTGCACGTTCACGCTGGCCGGGCAGACCTTCTACGGGATGAACGGCGGCCCGGGCCACCCGCACACCGACGCGTTCTCGATCTTCGTGAGCTGCGACGACCAGGCCGAGGTCGACCGCTACTGGGATGCGCTCACCGCTGACGGCACGCCGGTCGCCTGCGGCTGGTTGACCGACAGGTTCGGCATCTCGTGGCAGATCGTGCCGCGCCGCCTGATGGAACTGCAGGCCAACCCGGACCGCGCGAAAGCCGCCCGTGTCACCGCCGCCATGATGAAGATGGTCAAGCTGGATGTCGCCGAGCTCGAGCGCGCCGCCAACGGCTGACCGGGCGCCTTACCCGGCTCGAACATGGGCTTGACTCCCCGCGAACGCGGTGCTGCCAGCCTGACGGCATGAATCGGATGCCTCGCCTCGCGGTCGCCCTGCTGACCTGTGTCGTCGTGGTCGCCACCCTCTCGGGTTGTGGTGCCCTCCGCGGTGGCAGCCCGGAGCTCGGGGCATCCGGCGGCCCGACAAAGTCGTCCGCGGCGTCGGTCCCGATCGGCCCGTCGTCGCACACCATCCAGGTCGGCGGCCAGACCCGCAGCTACCTGAGCTACCGGCCGGCCGGCCTCAGCGGCCGCGCGCCGCTGGTGGTGATGCTGCACGGCGGGTTCGGCTCGGCGGCTCAGGCCGAGTCGTCGTACGGCTGGAACGCCGAGGCCGACGCCGAGCACTTCGTCGTGGTCTATCCCGACGGCATGGGCCGCGCCTGGAACGTCGGCGGTGGATGCTGCGGCGCGCCGGGCCGCACCAACGTCGACGACGTCGGCTTCGTGTCGGCGGTCGTCCGCGACGTGGAGGCCGCGATGCCGATCGACCCGACCCGGGTGTTCGCGACCGGCATCTCGAACGGCGGCATGATGGCCTACCGGCTGGCCTGCGACACGGACCTGTTCGCGGCGATCGGCCCCGACTCGGCGACCCTGCTCGGCGACTGCGCGTCGCCGCATCCGCTGTCGGTGCTGGCGATCCACGGCACGGCCGACCAGAACATCCCCTACGACGGAGGCCAGGGCTCCGGTTTCGCGAAGATCGACGGGCCCAGCATCCCGTCGGTGAATCAGCTGTGGCGCTCCGCCGACTCGTGCGGGCCGCCGGCGTCGACGACCGCGCGCGAGGTCACCACGTCGACCGCGGAGTGCCCGGGTTCGCGCACGGTCGAACTCATCACCATCTCGGGCGCCGGTCATCAGTGGCCGGGCTCGACGAAGGGTCGGCAGGGTGCCGACACCCCGTTTCCCGATCTCGACGCAACGAAGCTGATCTGGGCATTCTTCGCGGCGCACCCCGGGGCGCCGAGTTAGCGGTCGACCGCCGCCAGAATCGTCGCCGCGAGCTCCACCGGTTTGGTGAACTGCGGCCAGTGGCCGGTGGGTAGGTCGACGAGGTCTGCGTCGGTGAGCTTCGGGATCTCGGCCATCTCGCCGTGCTCGAGCCAGACTTTCAACTGCTCGGTGCGGAACTCGCAGCAGATGATCGTCGCCGGCACGCCGTAGCGTCGTGGGTCGGTCAGGTGGATCGGGTCGCTCGTCACCCGCGCCGGCTCGGGGATCGCGATCGCGCGGAAGTGCGCGCGCAACTCGTCGGTCAGATCGATGAGGTCGTCGGGTTCGAAGAACGACCAATCGGGCAGCGGAGCCTCGCCGTTCACGATCGGGATCTCATCGTTGACGCAGCCGCCTTCTGCCAACGGGCCGCTGTCGACGTAGATCACGCGGGCGACCCGGTCGGGCCGCGCGTCCACGGCTCCCCACGCGATCACTCCGCCGCCGCTGTGCCCGACCAGCACCACGGGGGCGTCGATCGCGTCGATCGCGGCGGTGACGGCATCCACGTGGTCCTGAAACGTGATGCCCGAGCGGTCGGCGCCCCGCGACTCGAGCCCCGGGAGAGTCAGTTGATGGATGGTGTGGCCGGCCGCGCGCAGTGGTGCGGCCACCTCGTTCCACGAGTCGCCGTCGAGCCAGAAACCGGGGATGAGCACGATGTCCATGCCCTGACGCTAGGCGGGACTGCCGACACCGAAGAGATACCATGCAGTGCTAGATACATTGTGCTGCTAGGCATAAGATGGCCCCGTGAACATCGACAAGGACTTGGTCGCCGCGATGGCCACACCCCTGGTTCTGGCGATCCTGCTGGAGGGGCCGAGCTACGGCTACGCCATCCTCAAGCGGGTGCGCGAGCTGTCGGATGGCGACCTGGAATGGACGGACGGCATGCTCTACCCCCTTCTGCATCGGCTCGAGCGATCGGGCAGCGTCGAGTCGGAGTGGCGCGACTCCGAGGCCTCCCGCCGCCGCAAGTACTACCTGATCACCGACGCCGGCCGCGCCCAGCTGGCCGATCAGCGCCGGCAATGGACGACCGCCACCCGGACCCTGGGCGGCCTCTGGACGCAGGCGGCCGGCGCATGAGCGAGCAACTGATGCAGCAGTGGCGCACCGCGGTGCGGCGCAACAAAGCGGTCGACGAGGCGGACGCCGCCGAGCTCGAAGGGCACCTGCGCGACGCCATGACCGACCTCGAGGGTGCCGGACTCAGCCCCGACGAGGCCTTCCTGATCGCCGTGCGCCGGGTCGGCACTGTCGACGCGCTCACCGCCGAGTTCGCGCGCGAGCACAGCGACCGGCTGTGGAAGCAGCTGGTGGTCGCCCCGGCGGCCGATCCGCGGCCCGCCTCGTGGCGCATGATGCTGGTGTTCGCGGTGATCGCCGCCGTGCTGGTGCAGGTGGCGCGCATCGCCGCCGACGTGCCGAGCAGTGCGGGCGGTGGCGTCTGGATCGCGCGCGATATCAGCTTCTTCGTGCTGCCCGTGCTCGGCGCCTACTTCGCCGTGGTGCGTCGAATGTCGTGGCGGCGCGTCCTGCCGCTGGCCGGGATCGTCGTGGCCCTCGCGCTCGCGGTGAACCTGTATCCGTACCGGGGTGACAGCGCGACCGAGATGGTGGTCGCGATCCATCTGCCGGTCGTCCTCTGGTTCGTGGTGGGCGCGGCCTATCTCGGCGGGCAGTGGCGATCGTCTGACCGACGGATGGATTTCGTGCGGTTCACCGGCGAGTGGATCGTCTACTACGCGCTGATCGCCCTCGCCGGCGGGGTGCTGGTCGGCCTGACCGACGGCGTCCTCTCGCTGGCGGCGCCGGAGGCATCCAGCGTCATCTGGACCTGGGTCGTGCCCTCGGGCGCGGCCGGCGCCGTACTGGTCGCCGCCTGGCTGGTCGAGGCCAAGAAGAGCATCATCGAGAACATCGCGCCGGTGCTGACTGCGATCTTCACTCCGCTGTTCGCCGCCATGCTGCTGGTCGCCACCGTGGTCTACGCGGTGACCGGAATCGGTCGGCCGTTCGACCGCGATGCACTGGTGCTGTTCGACGCCCTGCTGATCGTGGTGGTCGGCCTGGTGATCTACGGCATCTCGGCGCGCAGCACCCGGCGGGCCGGACTGATGGATGCCCTGCGCCTGACCGCGGTGGTCGCGGCGGTGCTGCTCGACCTGCTGGTGCTGGTGGCGATGCTGGCGCGCATCGGCCAGTTCGGCTTCACCGCCAACCGCGTCGCGGCGCTCGGGCTCAACCTGGTGCTGCTGATCGACCTGGTCGTCACAGCGGTGATCATCGTGCGGATGCTGCGTGGCCGCACACCCCCGCTCGCGCTGGAGCGCTGGCAGACCTCGTACCTCCTGGTGATCGCCGGCTGGGTCACCGCGGTCGTGCTGCTGCTGCCGCCGGTGTTCGGGTTCGCGTGAGCTGTGGATAGATCGCCCGGCTAGCACGGGCGATCTGCCACCCTGCGGGTCATGATCCGCACGGTGACGAGACGAATTGCAGGCCTGCTGTCCCACGAGCGCGGCGACGTGCCCGGCTGGGTGCTGATCACGCTGATGACGGCGGCGCTCGTGATCCTGATCTGGGCGCTCGCCGGGCCGGCGCTCAGCCAGATCTTCCAGAACGCGATCGCGAAGGTCAGCGGGCTCTGAGCCGTGAGGGCGCTCGGTCGGGTGCGCGCGCGGCTGTGGGCTCAACTGCGTGCTCGGCTGCGTGCCCAGCCGCGTGCTCAGCTGGGCGATGATCGCGGGTCGGCGGTCGCCGAGTTCGTGATGGTCGGCGCGCTGCTGACCGTGCTCACGCTGTCGGTTCTGCAGCTCGGCCTGGCGCTGCACATCCGCAATACCGTTCAGGATGCCGCCGCCGAGGGAGCCCGCTACGGCGCCCTGGCCGATCACGCTCCCGCCGACGGGGTGCGCCGCACCCGCGAGCTGATCGATCTCGCGATCGGAGACGACTACGCGCGGGACGTGACCGTCCACGGCGGCGCCTGGATGGGGCATCCCGCCGTCACGATCACCGTGCGCACGCGGCTCCCGCTGGTCGGCCTGGTGGGCATCGACGGGGTGCTGGAGGTGTCGGGGCATGCTGCGGTCGAGACGCTGGAGTGACCTTCTGCATCGGGCGATTCGCGGCGCCTGCGACGAGCGCGGCTCGGCCTCGCTCGAGTTCGTGACCGTCGGCCTGCTGCTGCTCGTGCCGATCGTCTACCTCGTTCTCGCGCTGTCGGCACTTGAGAGCGCGTCGTTCGGCGTGGAGGGCGCGGTTCGGCAGGCGGCGCGGGTGTTCGTGCAATCCGAGTCGGAGGGCGCGGCCGAGTCGGCGGCCCGCACTGCGATCCAGGTGACGCTCGCCGACTACGGGCTCGACGCGCGCGATGCCAGGGTCGCGATCAGCTGCCGGCCCAATCCGGCCGACTGCCTCACTCGACGCGGCTTCGTCACCGTGACCGTCACGACGACCGTGCCGCTGCCGCTCATGCCGCCGGTGCTGCAGCTGCACCTGCCGGCCGGCATCCCGGTGCAGTCAGTGGCCACTGAGCAGGTCTCGCGGTTCTGGGGGTCGAAATGACGTGGATGCCGCGGCCGGCGCTGCGGGATGACGAGGGCTCGACGCTCCCGCTGGTGATCTTCTACGGCTTCCTCGCGCTGGCGCTCGTGCTGATCGTGGCCGCGGCCGCCTCGCTCTACCTGGAGCGCAAGCGCCTGTTCACGCTGGCCGACGACGCGGCACTGGTCGGCGCCGAGTCGTTCGACCTCGATTCGGTGACGTTCTCGGGGCACGGTCCTCGGCCGCTGCTGCAGCCGGGGCAGGTGCATGCGGCGGTGGAGAGCTACCTGGCCGGGAATCCGGTCGACCGGTTCGAGGGGCTGGTCGTCGAGCGGGCGACGACGGTGGACGGCGAGAGCGCGACGGTCACGGTGTCGGCGGTCTGGCATCCGCCGGTGGTCACCGTGTTCGTGCCCGACGGGTTGCGCATCGACGCGACCGCGGTGGCGCGCTCGGTCTTCGGCTGACGGCCCGAGGCTAGACGCGCTCGCGGAGGAACCGCCCGATCGTCTCGGTCGCTGCGGCGGCCTCCGGCGTTCCGAGCATGAGCGGGTAGACGTGCGGCAGGCCCTCGCCGACCTGCAGCTCGACGTCGACGCCGGCGTCCGACGCGGCCTGAGCCAGACGCTCCGAGTCGCTGAGCAGCAGATCGGCGGTGCCCACCACGATGAGCAGCGGCGGCAGTCCCGCGAGCGGGGCGAACAGCGGCGAGGCGAGCGGCGAGCGCGGGTCGGCGCCGGCCAGGTAGTCCGCGGCGAGCTCCTTCAGCAGCGCGGGCGTCGAGATCGGGTCCTGGTCGACGCGCTCCGACATCGACGCGCCCGAACTCGTCAGGTCGACGGTCGGCGACATCAACACCGCCGCGGCCGGCTGGCGCTCGCCGGCATCCCGGGTGGCGACGAGCAGCGCGACCGCCAAACCACCGCCGGCCGAGTCGCCGGCGACCGCCGCCGCCTGCGGTGCGCCACCGCGCTCGGAGACCAGCCAGCGCCACGCGGCCAGCACGTCGTCGATCGCGGCCGGATAGGGATGCTCAGGCGCCAGTCGGTACTCGACGAACAGCACGCGCATCCCGCTCGCCCGACCGATCCGCGCCGCGAGCTCACCGTCGCTGCGGAGCGACCCGAACCGGAAGCCGCCGCCGTGCAGGAAGAGCAGCACCCGATCCGGGTCGGCTCCGGGGGAGTCGAGCCAGTGCGCGCGCACGCCGCCGGCCGACACCTCGGTCACTCGGACGTCATCCGGGATCGGATGCAGCGGCCCAGCCGGAGCGAAGTCCGCACGCTCCTCGGCGAGCGACGGCGGCGTCGCGGGAGCCTGCGCCTGCCGCTCGTGCAGGACGCGCAGCAGCTGCTGCATCTCGTCACTGGACACTCCCGACCCCTCGCTACCCGGCCTCGGCGGCGTCGGTCACTTCGGTCAGCAGACCGGTCCCCACATCGAGCACGAACCCGCGCACGGGCACCTCGGCCGCGATCCACGGATGCGACCGCGTCTTGCGCACCTGCTCGCGCGTGTTCGCGACCGGGTCGGTGAAGCTGAAGAACCGGGCAGGGGCGATCGGCCACTCGCTCGACTCGGAGCGCAGCCGCGCCTCGAACTCGGCGTCGGTGAACGTCGTCATCCCGCATCCGTCGTGGTTGATGATCATGATCTCCCGGGTGCCGAGCAGGCGGGTCGAGATCACCAGGGATCGGATCGTGTCGTCGTCGATCACCGTGCCGACGTTGCGGATCAGGTCGACGTCGGGCTCGTCCAAGCCGAGCAGGCGCAGGATGCCGCTGAGCCGCGGATCCGCACAGGTAACGATCGCGATCTTCGGCTTCGGCGGCCCGGAGTGGCTCGCGTCGTAGGAGGCCGCGGCCGTGGCATTGGCCGCCAGCGCCTGGTCGATGATGCTCATCGTGTCCCCTCGCATTCCGCTCACCCGAAGGTGAACACGTAGGCCTCCGCGCCGGGCTGGTCGAAGACGATCTCGACGGTGCGATCCTCGATCCGGCCGGGCTGCCGGATCAACTGGTACAGCCGAGGCTCGGTCAGCGTGCCACGCCCGGCTTCGTCGACATCCACGCCGTGCGCCGCCCCCGGCGCCGCCCCGTCGAGCAGGACGTGGAAGGGCACCGCCGCCCCTGCCGTTGCCGGTCGCAGCACCAGGTTCACGTCGCGGGCGTGGAAGCGGTACCGGATGCCGCCGCCCGCCTCATTGACCATGACGTCGCCGTCGCCGATGGTCCAGTCACCCGACAGCGCCCAGGAGTTCAGGATCAGCGAGTCGGGTGCCGTGTAGCGGTGCGGCTGGTCGAACACGGTCGGCCGGGGCGAGGCGAAGTTGCGGCCCTGCTGCGCCCCGACGTAGCTCTCGGGCGAGCGCAGCTCGTCCCAGTCCGCCTGCGCCTCGACACCCTCTGTCGGCGTCGGCACCAGGTCATCGGGCACCCCCGTCGCGCCCGCCTCGCGCAGCAGGCGCTGGATCTGACGCTCGCTCTCGTCGTAGCCGCCCTCGCCGAACACGTGGTATTGGATGCGGCCCTCGGCGTCGGCCAGATACAGCGCCGGCCAGTAGTGGTTGCCGAACGCCTGCCAGACCGCGTAGTCCGGGTCGAGCGCGACCGGATAGCCGATCCGCATCTCGGTGACGGCCCGCTCGACGTTGGCGCGATCCGCCTCGAACGGGAACTCCGGCGTGTGCACGCCGATCACCACGAGTCCGTGCCGCTCGTACTTCTCGGCCCAGGCGCGCACGTAGCCCAGCGTGCGCAGCCAGTTGATGCAGGTGAAGGTCCAGAAGTCGACGAGCACCACCTTGCCGCGCAGGCCCTCGCGCGTCAGCGGTTCCGAGTTGATCCAGCCCGTCGCGCCGTCGAAGTCAGCCAGCCTGCCCTCGCTCACAGGGCACCCGCCGCGACGTCGAGAACGGCCTGGGCGAAGGCATCCGGTGCCTCCTGCGGCAGGTTGTGACCCACCCCACCGCCGACCTCGCGGTGAGCGTAGGGGCCCGAGAACTTCGACGCGTAGGCGGCAGCGGGCGGATGCGGCGCCCCGTTGTCGCTGCCCTCCATCGTGATGGTGGGCACCGTGATCTCCGAAGCCGTCGCCAGCCGCGCCTCGAGCTCGGCGTACTCGGCATCGCCCTCGACCAGCCCCATCCTCCACCGGTAGTTGTGGATGACGATGTCGACGTGATCGGGGTTGTCGAAGGCCGCCGCGCTCCGGTCGAAGGTGGCGTCGTCGAACGCCCACTTCGGCGACGCATCGTGCCAGATCAACTTCGCGAAGTCGCGGGTGTTCGCCGCGTAGCCGGCTCGACCTCGCTCGGTGGCGAAATAGAACTGGTACCACCAGAGCTTCTCGGCGGCCGGCGCCAACGGCGCAGCGCCACTGGCTTGACTGCCGATCAGGTAGCCGCTCACCGAGACCAGGCCGCTCACGCGCTCCGGCCAGAGCGTGGCCAGCACATCGGCGGTGCGGGCGCCCCAATCGAAGCCGGCGACGACCGCGGTCTGGATGCCCAGCGCATCCATCAGATCGATCGCATCCTGACCCAGCGCCGCCGGCTCGCCCGTGCGCACAGCATCGTCGCGCAGGAAGCGCGTCGTGCCGTAGCCGCGCAGGTGCGGAACGATCACCCGATGGCCGGCCGCTGCCAACTGCGGCGCCACATCGGCGAAGGCGTGGATGTCGTACGGCCAGCCGTGCAGCAGCAGGACGGCGGGCCCATCCGGCGGACCGCTCTCGGCGTAACCGACGTTCAACACTCCCGCGTCGATCTGGGCGACGACGTCGAACGCGTCCATCGGGGCCCCGTCTCAGCGCAGCGTCGCGAACGACGCGCGCATCTCGCTGACGAACTCGTCCGGCTGCTCCCAGGCGAGGAAGTGACCGCCCTTCGCGACCCGGTTGTAGTGGATGAGATTCGGATAGGCCTGCCGCACCCAGCTCTCGGGCGCGGTGTAGATCTCCTCGGGTGACGCGGTGATCGCCGTGGGCAGCGTGACCCCCTTCGGAGCGAAGAAGGCGAGCTTGCTCTCCCAGTAGAGCCGCGCGGATGAGACCGCCGTCTTGGTGAACCAGTAGAGGTCGACGTTGTCGAGCACGTCATCCATCGAGAGTCCCTCGGTGCCACCGGCGAACACCCGCGAGATCATGGCCATGCTCGCCGGGTCGTGGTCGAGCATCCAGGCGGCCAGGCCGATGGGCGAGTCCTCCAGCGCGTACATGGTCTGCGGACGCCCGGCCATCTCCTGCGCGTAGCCCAGGCCGTGCAGCCAGAAGTTGACCAACTGGTCCCAGGCCTGCTTCTCGTCCGGGGAGAGACCGGCCGGCTCGGGACCGCCGGGCACGATCGCCGAGATCGCGTCGGGCTCGGCCGCGGGCATGTTGGTGTGGATGCCGATGAGACCGGCCGGCTTCTGCAGCGCCAGCTGCTCGGTCACCGCGTTGCCCCAGTCGCCGCCCTGGGCGACATAGCGGGTGTAGCCGAGCCGCGACATGAGCTCGGCCCATGCGGTCGCGATCTTGATCGGATCCCAGCCGGTCACGGTCGGCTTGCCCGAGAAGCCGTGGCCGGGCAGTGAGGGGATCACCAGGTGGAAGGCGTCGGCCGCGGTGCCGCCGTACGATTCGGGATCGGTCAACGGCTCGATGATCTTGAGCTGCTCGATCACCGAGCCCGGCCAGCCGTGCGTGACGATCATCGGCAGCGCATCGTCGTGCTTCGAGCGGATGTGCAGGAAGTGGATGTCGACCCCGTCGATCTCGGTGAGGAACTGCGGGAACGAGTTCAGCCGCGCCTCGATCCTGCGCCAGTCGTGCTTCGTCGCCCAGTAGTCCGCCAGCGACTGCATGGTGGAGAGCTGCACGCCCTGCGACTGATCGCCGACGGTCTCTTTGGTGGGCCAGCGCGTTGCAAGGATGCGGCCCTTGAGGTCGTCGAGATCGTCCTGCGGGATCTCGACCCGGAAGGGGCGGATGGCGGCATCCGTGGTGGCGGTGGTGGCGGCGGGGTCGGTGGCAGTACTCACAGCATTCTCCCGTGACGTGATCTCGGTCGATGATTTCGATGGTGTTCGACCTGCCGGCGAGGTCTCGACAATGCGAGCGGTTCTCGGGAGTAGGTGGCGTTTTTCAAACTACGCCCGCCCGAACCCCCCGTAAAGGGGGCAAAATCAGATTGAGGCCGCTCGTGTTCCGGCGCCGGGTCGACGACCCCGCGGCCCCGAATACCGCGGCACGAACACCCGCAGCACGACGGCGCCCGCCAGGCCCATCACGCCCAGCACGCCTGCAGCGAAGGGCAGCGAGACCAGCGCGGTCAGCCCCGAGACGATGAGAGGAGCCGCGGCCGCGCCCGAGTCGTTCGTGAAGCGCCAGGCGCCGAGGAACGGGGCAGGATGCCGCGGGTCGGCCAGGTCGGCCCCGAGCGTCATGAGGATCCCGGCCCCGATCCCGTTGGCGAGCGACAGGAACATCGCGATCCCGATGAACCACCACACCGTTCCCGGCAGGAACGCGGTGGCGGCGAGCGCGAGGTGGCCGACGCCGAGGCCGACCATCGACGGGACGGCCGTCCAGAGCCGGCCGAAGCGATCCATGATCCAGCCACCGGCGAAGAACAGCGAGAAGTCGACCAGGCCGGCCACGCCGATGATCAGGGAGGTCTGCGTCTCGTGCAGGCCGATGCTGACCGCCCACAGCGGCAGCAGCACCTGTCGCGAGGCGCGCAGGGCCGCCACCAGGGTCGACCCCATGCCGAGGGTGAGCAGCACGCGGTGGTTGGCTCGGATGGTGCGGAACAGTCCCCGAGCCTCGTCCTCCACCTCGCGCTCGCCCGGCGTCTCGCGCCGCCCCAGCAGGGTGGAGAAGGTCTTCTCCGGGTCGGCGAGCACCAGCAGCACGACCGCCGCGGCGACGCATCCCGCGATGTGGATCCAGAACACGCTCGTCGCCGCCCCGGTGAGCGAGATCACGCCGGCCCCGAGGAACGGCCCGATCAGGTAGCCCAGCCGGAAGCTGCCACCGAGCGTCGACAGCGCCCGCGCGCGGTACCGCAGCGGAACGAAGCTGGTCATGAAGGCGTGCCGCGCGAGCGCGAACACCGCGGTGGCGATACCCACAACCAGGATGCCGAGCCCGAGCACCCAGGGATTGGGCGCCAGCAGAGCGGTCAGCAACCCGAGCACCGACAGCCCGGATGCCGCGATCATCGCCGTGCGCTCGCCGATGTGCGAGATGACCACCCCGCTCGGGATGTCGCCGAGCAATTCGCCCAGCACCAGCATCCCGGCCACAAAGCCCGCGATGGCGAGCGTCGCCCCGACGTTGCCCGCGATCACTGGGATCACCGGGATGATCGCACCCTCGCCGGTCGAGAACAGCAGCGTGGGCAGCAGGGCCGCGACGATGACCGACCGCCAGCGGAAGGGCTGATCGGCAGAGGCACTCATGGCCCGCTCCACGTTACGCCCGCCGGTAGACTGCTCCGAGCCATGATCGACCTCGACCTCAGCGACCAGATCGCGACGCTCCGCCAGACGTTCAGCGACATCCGGGCGGTGGTCGGCGTCGACAAGCTCGAGGCCGAGATCGCCGAGCTGAGCCAGCAGGCCGGGGCTCCTGACCTGTGGGATGACCCGGAGGCCGCGCAGAAGGTCACCTCCGCGCTGAGCCACCGGCAGACCGAACTCGCCCGGATCGGGACCCTGCAGCGCCGCATCGACGACCTCGAGGTCCTCGTCCAACTGGCCAACGAGGGTGACGACGCCGAGAGCGCCGAGGAGGCGAAAGCCGAGCTGGCGTCCATTCAGCAGAACCTGGGCGACCTCGAGGTCAGCACCCTGCTGAACGGCGAGTACGACGACCGGCCCGCGGTCATCACGATCCGCTCGGGCGCCGGGGGAGTGGATGCCGCGGACTTCGCCGAGATGCTGCAGCGCATGTACCTGCGCTGGGCCGAGAAGCACAAGTATCCGGTGACCGTGATGGACACCAGCTACGCCGAAGAGGCCGGCATCAAGTCGACGACCTTCGAGATCGATGCACCGCACGCCTTCGGCACCTTGAGCGTCGAGGCCGGGACGCACCGGTTGGTGCGCATGTCCCCGTTCGGTGCGGCGGGTAAGCGCCAGACGAGCTTCGCCGCGGTCGAGGTGATCCCGTTGATGGAGGAGACCGAGGCGATCGACATCCCGGAGTCCGACATCCGGGTGGATGTCTTCCGCTCCTCGGGCCCGGGCGGCCAGTCCGTCAACACCACCGACTCGGCGGTGCGCATCACCCACCTTCCGACCGGCACCGTGGTGTCGATGCAGAACGAGAAGTCGCAGATCCAGAACCGGGCCGCCGCGCTGCGCGTGCTGCAGTCGCGGTTGCTGATCCTGCAGAAGGAGGCCGAGGCGGCCACCAAGAAGGAGCTCGCGGGCACCATCACCGCGAGCTGGGGCGACCAGATGCGCAGCTACGTGCTCGCGCCGTACCAGATGGTCAAGGACTTGCGCACCGACTACGAGGTCAACAACCCGACCGCCGTCTTCGACGGCGACCTCGACGGCTTCATCAACGCAGGAATCCGCTGGCGCAAGCGCGACCTCGAGGCCTGAGCCAGTCGAGTAGCGGCGAATCCGCGTATCGAGACCGCACGTGCTCACCTGGCCAGGTGGCGGCCGAGTGCTCGCCAGAACGTGAGTTGCGCCTCATGGTGAGGCGCGGCTCACCTATTCTGAGCACCTCGTGCCCGCGCCCCGGTCAGCGCGTGAGACCAGCGCGCTACTCCACCAGGGGAACGAGCCGCAGGGTCGACTCCAGCGGTCCCTGTTCATTCATCGAAGCGGTTTCGTCGAGCCCCGCGTACTTCGTCAGGAACGTTGCCGAGATCTGTCGCTGCACGGGAGCCGCGGCATCCACCTCGTCGAAGGTCACGAGCTGCGACGCGCCTCCGCCTGTGACGGCGAGCTCGCCCAGGCCGGTGGCGAGCGCATCCTGGAACCAGACGGCCCGTCGCCCCTTCCATGACCGCACATAGAGCTCGTCGCCGACTCGGATCGACCAGATCGTGCGGCTGGCGCGCCGGGTGCCATCTCGGTCGATCGGGGTGACATCCACCTCCATGGCTTCGCCGAGTGCAGCGAGTGTTTCGGGTTTCCACGGTGAAGCGGTCATCGTCGATTCCTCTCTGCTGACCTTTGTCTCACGAGTGTCGCACCCTAGTCTCGTGGTGTTATGAATCCCGTCGACCACGAACCCCTGCGGGTCGGCGTCGTCGGCACCGGCGGCTGGGGCGAGCAGCACGCGCGGATCTTCGCCCACCGCCCCGACACGCAGCTGGTCGGGGTGCTCGGGCGGGATGCCGCGCGGGCCGAAGCGCGAGCGGCGCGGTACGAGTCGGCTGCCTTCACCTCGCTCGACGCCTTCCTCGACACCAAACCCGAGCTGATCACGGTCTGCCTGCCCAACGAGGGCCACTTCGACATGACGATGCGCCTGCTCGAGACCGGCATCCCGCTCCTGGTCGAGAAGCCGCTGGTCTTCGAGCTGAGCGAGGCAGACGAACTGCTCGCGGCCGCCGAGGAATCGGGATCGTTCTTCGGGATCAACTTCAACCACCGCTACGCCGAGCCGGTGCGTCGCGCGAAGGCCGCCATCGGTGCCGGCGAACTCGGTCAGCTCGTGTTCGCCACCTGGCGCTTCGGCGGCGAGGCGAATCACGGCACCAGCAGGCACGCGAATCTGATTGAGACGCAGTGCCACGGCTTCGACATGCTCGAGCACCTGGTCGCGCCGATCTCGTCGGTGATGGCCCAGATGACCGACGCGACGTATGGCGACTGGTCGACGGTTGCGCTCGCCCTCGAGTTCGCGAACGGCGCCGTCGGCACCATGCTCGGCAGCTACGACTCGTCGTACGCCTACGCCGACTCCCAGCTGATCGAGGTCAACGGGACCGACGGGCGCGCGGTGATCCGCGACACCGTGCGCGAGCTCGAGCTGTCGCGGGCCGGCGACGAGGTCACCTCGCGCTGGCGTGCGGGCTATTTCGACGACGAGGCCCGCTGGTTCGCCGGCACGTTCGATCGCCACGTCGACGATGTGATCCGCGCGGTGCGCGCCGGCGGGCCTCCGCCGATTCACGCGCGAGCGGGCCGGCGTGCCCTCGAACTCGCGTACCGGGCGATCGAGTCGCACGCCCTCGGGACACGCGTGGCCGTGCCCCCGCCGACCCCCTGAATGCGCCTCGCTGTGAGTCTGGGCCTCGGGGGTGTCGCGCCCGGCATCCGGGGGCTCCGAACCTAGTCTCGTGGTGTCATGATTCGCTTCGACCACGTCACCAAGACCTATGCCGGGACGACGCGACCGGCCCTCAATGCGGTGGATCTCGAGGTGCTCAAGGGGGAGTTCGTCTTCCTGGTCGGCGCTTCGGGCTCGGGCAAGTCCAGCTTCCTGCGCCTCGTGCTCAAGGAGGAGCGCCCGACCAAGGGCAAGATCCACGTGCTCGGCCAGGAGCTCAACACGCTGCCGGCGCGCAAGGTGCCGTACTTCCGGCGCAGCCTCGGCGTGGTGTTCCAGGACTTCCGGCTGCTGCCGCAGAAGACCGTGTTCGACAACGTGGCCTTCTCGCTGCAGGTGATCGGCAAGAGCAAGGGATTCATCCAGGAGGCCGTGCCCGACGTGCTCAAGATGGTGGGGCTCGCGGGCAAGCAGAGCCGCTTTCCGCACGAGCTCTCGGGCGGCGAGCAGCAGCGCGTCGCGATCGCGAGGGCCATCGTGAACAAGCCCGCAATCCTGCTGGCGGATGAGCCGACCGGCAACCTCGACCCGGCGACCAGCGCCGGCATCATGCAGCTGCTCTCGACCATCAACGCCAACGGGACCACGGTGCTGATGGCGACGCACGACTCCGGCATCGTCGACCAGATGAAGCGCCGCGTGATCGAACTGGTCAGCGGGCAGGTCATCCGCGACGAACGCGCGGGCGGTTACCAGACGCAGGCGATCCCGGTGCAGAAGTTCAACCTCACCGGCAGCCTGGTCGCTCACAACGAGGCGGCCGCGCAGCCGCCGTCGCGCGTCACGGCCGCGCCGGCTCCGGCAGCTGCGCCGGCTCCCGCTGCCGCGCCCGCACCTGCTGCCGCGCCGGCAGCGGCGCCGACCCCGGCCCCGGCCCCGGCGACGGCTCCCATCCACGATCCGGCATCGCCTCCGCCGCTCAACGAACCCGGGCGCCGCGCATGAGACTCGGACTCGTCCTCAGCGAGGTCGGCCAGGGGTTCCGGCGCAACCTCTCGATGGTCATCTCGGTCGTGCTGGTGACCTTCATCTCGCTGACCTTCTTCGGAGCGGCGATCCTGCTGCAGTTCCAGATCAACCAGATGAAGGGCTACTGGTACGACCGGGCGCAGGTCGCCATCTACTTCTGCACCGACGTGCAGACCGAACAGCCGTGCAACGGCGCGGAGGCCAGCGCCGACCAGATCGCCGCGGTCAAGGCGCAGCTCGAGGGGCCGACGCTTCGGCCCTACGTGAAGAAGTTCACCTTCGAGAACCATCAGCAGGCGTACGACAACTTCGAGAAGCAGTTCGCCAACACCTCGTTGGCCCAGCTGGCCTCGCCCGACATCCTCTCCCAGGCCTTCCGGGTGAACATGAAGGACCCGTCGCAGGCCGACATCCTGAGCGAGCAGCTCAGCAAGCAGCCCGGCGTCGAGGAGGTGCAGGATCAGCGCGGGCTGCTCGATCCGATCTTCTCGATCATGAATGCAGCGAGCTATACCGCGATCGGGATCGCGGCGCTGATGCTGGTCGCCGCCGTCCTGCTGATCTCCACCACCATCCGGCTGAGTGCGTTCTCCCGACGCCGCGAACTCGGCATCATGCGGCTGGTCGGCGCATCCAACCGCTTCATCGAGACGCCCTTCATCCTCGAAGGAGTCCTGGCCGCCCTCATCGGTTCGCTGCTCGCGGGCGGCGCCATCATCGCGATCGTGCAGTTCTTCGTCCAGGGCTATCTGCAGAAGACCATCACCAACACGGCGTTCGTCGGACTCCCGGACGCGCTCGTCGTCGCGCCGATCCTGCTCCTCGTGGGCGCGCTCCTGGCTGCACTGTCGGCCAGCGTCGCCATCCGGCGGTATCTGAAGGTTTAGGCGTTATACACTGACAGGCTGTCCCAAAGGAGCCTGGAGGAGGTGGATCATGCCGAAGAAGCAACGCGGAAACGCGGTCGTCGCGACGAATCGTCGCGCCCGGCACGATTACACCATCGAAGACACCTACGAGGCCGGGATCGTGCTCACCGGCACCGAGGTCAAGTCGCTCCGCGAGGGGCGGGCGTCGCTCGTCGACGGCTACGCCTTCGTCGACGGCGGCGAGGCCTGGCTGGATGCCGTCTACATCCCCGAATACACCGAGGGCACCTGGAACAACCACGCCCCGCGCCGCAAGCGCAAGCTGCTGCTGCACAAGGCGCAGATCGTCAAGATCAGCCACAAGACCAAAGAGGGCGGGTACACGCTCGTCCCCTTGCAGATCTACTTCCTCGACGGTCGCGCCAAGGTCGAGATCGCGGTCGCCAAGGGCAAGCGCGAGTACGACAAGCGCCAGGCGCTCCGCGAGCGCCAGGACAAGCGCGAGGCCGCCCGTGCCATCTCGACCAAGGGGCACCTGGGGGAGTAACGCCCCGGCTCGCGCCTCAGCTCGCCGCGAACCGCGCGTCGACCTGCGCCGCGACCTCGAGCTGCTGCGGGGTGAAGCTCAACGCACTGGAGTCGCTCATGGCCTTGGCTGCGAACATGCGCGGTGCCGCCCCGGGGAACGGGGCCGGAGCCGGTCCCTCGGGAGAGCCGAGCAATCCGGGGTCGGCGATGGCGGTGGCGGTCACTGCGGTGAGGCCGGCGGCTCGGGCGTAGACGAGCGCTTTGGCCGCGGCATCCTGAACCGCCCGGGTGCGCACCTGCTCGAGCAGCGCATCCCGCGTGGCATCGAGCAGCTCCCACTCGATCGAGCCGACGCTGACGCCGCTGGTCGTCGCCACCGTCTCCACCCAACGGGCGAGGGCGTCGAAGTCGCTGAAGGTCGCCCGCACGCCGATCGTGGCGTGGAAGACGAGGGGCAGTTGGGCGCCCTCGTTGTTCCACGGGCGGTCAGACCAGACGCTGACCCTGTCGGACGACCAGGCGACCACCGGGCCGGATGCCGGGTCGTGCAATCCCTTCAGCGCCGTCGCGATCGCATCGAAGACCTGCGATGTCTTCGCGAACACCGTGTCGCGCTCCGCTCCATCATGCGAGACCGTGATGGCGACGGTGGCGCGCTCCGGCGCGTGCTCGATGGAGGCAGTTCCCTGCACGGTGATCACGGTTCCACTCATGGCCCCATCTTCGCAGCGCCCGTCGTGCGCAGCGTCGTACAATGGGGGGCTGCATCCGATTCCAGGATGCGGTTGACAACTCCACAGCGCGCGACAACGGCCCACCTTTCGAGGTGATTCATGGGGATGATCGGTTTCGACATCGCCTGCGAAACTGCGAGAAGCGGGCCGAGGATGCAGGGTTATCTCGTTAACGATCCCCGCAAACAACAGGTGCCAATCTCAAGCGCACCGACGTTGCTCTCGCTGCGTAAGCAGTAGGGCTAAGAACGTCCGTCAGACCGGGTTCGCCTTCGCCCCGGACCCTGGCGTCATCTAGAGGGCTCGCTGTTCAGTTGTGTGTCAGGGCTGATCGGGACTTTCACTGATACTGGGCTCGTCGACCTAGATGCTCGTGGCAAAGGTCGGAGCCGAGGAGAACGCACTCACGAGCTGCGCCCGGAGAAGGCGCAGGCTCACAGCGATGGACGGGGGTTCAATTCCCCCCATCTCCACCCAGAACCGTCCAGGCACCCCCTGCGGCGGCCGAGCCGTTGTCGCGCGTTGTCGGAGTCGCTGGTTATCGTGGCCGCCATGGCACTCGACGCGAAGCTCGAAGACTGGCTGCTCGACACCGATCCGGCCCTGCGCTGGCAGGTCGAGCGAGATCTGGTCGGCGCGCCCGAGGAAGTCTGGCGCGCGACCCGCGCGCGCGTCGCCACCGAGGGCATGGGTGCCGAGCTGCTGTCGCATCAGGATGCCGACGGCCAGTGGGCGGGCGGCGCCTACTTTCCCGGCGGCTGGGACTTCGAAAGCGCGGAGCCCGGCCAGCCCTACACGGCGACCACCTGGAGCCTCAACACCCTGCGCGACTGGGGGCTGGATGCCGCGGCGCTCGCCGGCACCGCCGACAAGCTGGCCGCGAACAGCAGGTGGGAGTACAACGACCTGCCCTATTGGGGCGGCGAGGTGGACTGCTGCATCAACGCGTTCACCCTCGCGAACGGCGTCTGGCTGGGCGCCGACGTGGCGGGCTTGGCCGACTGGTTCGTCGAGCACCGCCAGCCGGACGGCGGGTGGAACTGCGAGTGGGTGGAGGGTTCGACGCGCTCGTCGTTCCATTCGACGCTTAACTCGCTGAAAGGCATCCTGGCCTATGAAGACGCCACGGGCGGCTTCGAGCAGCTCGAGGTCGCGCGCCACAGCGGCGAGGAGTACCTGCTGCAGCGGCGCCTGATGAACCGGCTGAGCACCGGCGAGCAGGTCGACACCTGGGCGACGCGGTTCACCTACCCGATGCGCTGGCTCTACACGGTGCTGAACGCGGCCGACTACTTCCGGGCGGCCGCGCTGCACGACGGGACCGCGCCCGACCCGCGCCTCGCCGGTGCGATCGAGATCATCCGCAACGCCCGGCAGAGCGACGGCACCTGGATCCAGGAGCACAAGCTGCCCGGAGCTGTCTGGTTCCCGATCGACGTCGACGAGGGCGAGCCCTCGCCGTGGCTCACCTTCTACGCCACCCGGGTGCTCGACTGGTGGGACGCGTCGCGGCCCTCCGCAGCCTGACTCAGACCTCGATCGCGCCGCCGTGCTCGGTGAGGTGGCGGCGCAGGGTCATGGTCGGGTCTGCGGCCTGCTTGGCCAGGAAGCCGGCGAAGTCGAGCTGGGCGCGCAGGCTCTCGCCGCCGCGCATCCGGTCGGCCTGAGCGGTCTCGGTCGCGACGATCTGCGCGGCAGCGGCGAGCACCTCGTCGGCTCGCTCGCTCGCGACGAAGATCACGCCGTCGTCGTCGCCGACCACCAGGTCGCCGTCGACCAGCGCGACTCCGTCGAGGAACGCGCTGCGCATTGGCGCACCCGCCGGCGGAACCCGTCGCGGACCCGCCGAGTAGGCACCGGTGCTGTGCAGGGGCAGCCCGATCTCGCGCAACTGGGCGGTGTCGCGATGCCGGCCCCACACCACGATGCCGGCGAATCCGGCCTCCCGCGCCTCGAGCACCATCAGGTCGCCCAGGCAGGCCTCGTCGTCACGGCCGCCGTTGTCGACGACCAGCACGCTGCCGGATGCCCCTCCCTCGATACTCGCAAGCAGCACGTCGACGCTGCCGAGATGGGTGATGGCGCGGGCCGGACCGCTGAACGGCCGACCGGGGAGCAGCGGCACCACCTCGGCGGGCGCCAGCCGCAGTGGGACTCCGAGTCGCACGCACGCGTCGGCGATCGCGGCGGTGGGGAGCGGATGCGTGGGCACGGTCATGCCACGAGTCTGCCTCAGCTCGCGGCGATCTCGCGCGCCTGCCCGGCATCGGCGAACGGCAGGACGACCTCGACGCGCAGCCCGACGCCCGGGGCGTTCACCAGAGCGACCTGGCCGCCCGCCACCGACACGATCGCCGAGACGATCGCGAGCCCGAGCCCGGCGCCTCCCGAGTCGGAGGCACGCGCCGCATCGCGCGCGAAACGGTCGAACGCGTGCGGAACGAATGACGCATCCATGCCGCCCGCCTCGTCATCCACCGTGAGCAGCACGCCATCCGCCCGCCCCTGCAGCGCCAACTCGATGCGGCCGGAGTCCGGGCGCGCGGCTAGCGCGTTGTTCACCAGGTTGTCGCAGATCCGGCCGAAGTCGTGCGGCGAGACGGCGATCGGCCGGGTGGTCGGCCCTGCCTCGACCGAGAAGTCGATCACCACGTCGCCGGCCCCCACTCGCAGCCGGCCGCGGTCCGAGGCGTCGGCCAGCTCGGTCGCCAGCTCGTCGAAGGTCGCCGATCCGCGGGTCGATTGCGCGTCGATGCGCGACAGCTCGAGCAGCGAGGTGGCGAGCTCCGAGAGGCGCGTCAGCGTCTGCTGGGCCGATGCCACCTCGGTGCGCATCTGCGACAGGGTCCCCGCCTGCGACTGAGCGAGTTCGAGCTTGGTCTGCAGGATGGCGAGGGGCGTGCGCAGCTCGTGGCTGGCATCCGACACGATCTGACGCTCGCGGTCGGCGGATGCACGCAGTTCGCCGATCAGTTCGTTGAGGGTGCGGGCGAGCTGCGAGATCTCGTCGTCGGCCGGTCCGACCGGCAGCAGTTCGCCCCCCGGCCGCGCGGCCAGTTCGCCGGCGCTGCGCCGCAGCCGATTGACCGGTCGCAGGGCTGCGGTGCTGATGAACCAGGTCGCGACGCCGAAGCCGATGTTCACGATCGCGAGCGCGACGACCAGCAGAACCGTGACCGAGTCGAGCACCGAGGTCTGGTCGTCGCTGTTGCGTGCAGCGACGATCGACCAGGTTCCCTGCGGCGTCACGACCCGTGTCACGCTGACCAGGTAGTGGAACTGGCCCGCGACGACCGTCCTGGTGTCGGTGTCGCGCGAGATCAGATCCTTGAGCTGAGGGCGCAGGTGGCGTTGCAGGGTGTTGATGACGACCACTCCGTCGGGATTGACGACGGCGGCCTCCTGCCCGCCACCGGGAGGATCGAGCTCGGCTGTCGGTTCTCGAGTCAGAGCTGACTTGTACGGCGCCGCGATGCTGTGCAGCACCGACACCTCGCCGTCGTAGACGATGTGCACCACCTGGTTGCGGATGATCAGGCCGGCCGCCACCGACATCAGGATCGCGATCAGCAGGCTCCCGCCGGTGATCCGGGACCGGATGCCGAAGCGGTTCAGGCGCACGAGCCGGCTCTCATGCCGGCTCCGCCGTCAGCCGGAAGCCGACTCCGCGGGCGGTGACGATCCGAACCGGGGCCGAGATCGAGTCGAGCTTCTTGCGCAGGTAGCTCACGTACTGATCGACGATGTTCGGGTCGATGAAATTGCCGGAGCCCCAGATGGTCTCGAGGATCTCCGCGCGCGGCAGCACCTGGTCGCGGTTCGTCGCGAGCAGGCGGAGCAGATCGAACTCGGTGCGGCTGAGCCGGGCCTCGCGCCCGCCCGCGGTCATCCGCTGCCCCGAGAGGTCGATCGCCAGTCCGCCGATCTCGAGCGCGGTCGGCACGTGGGCCTCGCGCCGGCGCAGCGCACGCAGCCGTGCGGCGAGCTCGGCGAACGCGAACGGCTTGGTCAAGTAGTCGTCGGCCCCGGCATCCAGGCCGCGCACGCGGTCGTCGACGGCATCTCGCGCCGTCAGCAGGATGATGCCGATCCCCGGCACCTGATCGCGCAGCCGCCGGCACAGCTCGAACCCCGACATGCCGGGCATCATCACATCGAGCACCGCCAGGTCGTAGCGCTGGTCGCCGGCCAGCGTGATGGCCCGGATGCCGTCGGTGGCGACATCCACCTGGTAGCCCTCGCCGGCCAGCCCGCGCGCGAGCAGCGCGGCCATCTCGGTCTCGTCGTCGACCACGAGCACATGCATGAGCCGGCTCCTTCGTGCTGTGCCGCGCGCAGCCGATCGGCAGCGTGCGGTCGATCCTAGTTCGATGGCCAGGGAGGGCAGACGCATCAGGTCTGGAGCGGGCTGGGCGGTCCCTGAAAGCCTTCTCACCTCGGGGGCGCGTCTCGACGGTCTCTTTCCGACCTGGGCCCGACACCATGGCAGACATGACGGCGCTGGATCACGGGACACGAGCGGCGTCCGCGGTCTCACGACGGCCCCGACCGCTGAGCCTCGGACTGCTCGCCCCCGCTCGGTGGAGGCTCGGCCCGACCGCGGCCATCGCGGGCGTGCTCGGCGCCGTGATCACCTGGCTGGGCTCGTGGAATCCGTCGTTCTGGGGCGACGAGGCCGCGACCATCCTGTCGGCCCAGCGACCGGTGAGCGTGCTGTTCGCCGAGGTCCTCCACATCGACGCGGTGCACGGCCTGTACTACCTGCTCATGCACTATTGGATCGGCGCGTTCGGTGCATCCGAGTTGTCGGTTCGACTTCCGAGCGCGCTCGCGGTCGGGTTGCTGATCGCCGGAACCGTGGTGCTCGGTTCTCGCCTCGCCGGCCTGCGCTTCGGGGTGATCGCCGGAGTCGTCTGCCTGGTGCTTCCCCGCACCACGTACTTGGCCACCGAGGCCCGCTCCTACGCGCTGGGCACGGCTGTCGCCATCTGGATCACGGTGTGGTTCGTCGGTCTGGTGCGGCGTCGCGAGCACCGGTTGCGCCCCTGGATCCTCTACGGCGTATTCGTCGGGCTGGCCGCCTACCTGTTCCTGTATCTCAGTCTGCTGCTCCTGGTGCACGGCGCCGTAATCGCGAGCTCGGCTGCCGGCCGTCGGCAGCTGAGCCGCTGGGCTCGGGCCGGTGTACTCGCCGGTGTGATCGCCATTCCGATTCTCATCCTGGGATACCTGGAACGACACCAGATCGCATTCCTGGCCCAGCGCCATTACGCCCAGCCCTTCGAGATCTTCGTGCAGCAATGGTTCGGCAGCCCGCCGCACGAGGAGTCCTGGGCCGTTCCGATTGCGTGCTGGTCGTTGATCGTGCTCGCGACGGCCGTCGTGCTCTGGCGCACCGCACGGCGGAGTCCCGATGCCGTGCTCGAGAACCGCCGCTCGGATCGCGAGGTCCTGCGCCTCGGTATCGCCTGGCTCGTCATCCCGACCGCCCTGCTGCTGGCCGTGAATGCCTGGATCTCGCCCACCTATTCGACCCGCTACCTGTCGTTCTGCACACCCGGCGCCGCTCTGCTGATCGCGTTGGGGGTCGTGACCTTCGCCCGATTGGTCGCGCCCGCGCTGGCGCGGGGGCTCGCCCGAGTGCGCGGCGATGTCCACCGGGTCGGTCTGCGGCAGGTCACGGCGGTCCTGGTTGCCGCCGCGTTGCTCGGCCTTGCCTGCCTGGTGGCACCGGAGTACCTCTTCCAGCGCACGGAGTTCGCCAAGAACGGCGGAAGCGACTGGCGCCAGACGGCTGACTATGTGCACAGCGTGGCGCAGCCCGGCGACGCCGTCGTCTTCGATCAGACGACCAAGCCGTCGCTGCGACCCGTGCTGTCGTACCGGACCTCTCCGGCCCAGTACGCCGGCCTGACCATCCCCGAGGTGATCACGCCGTACTACCAGCGCGCCACCATCTGGGACCGGATGGCTCCGATCGCCGAGATCAGCCCCGAGTTGGACGCGGCGCACTCGGTCTGGGCGATCGAGCTGCCCGTCGGGTCGGCCACCCCGCAGGACGTCGCGTACCTGACCTCCCATGGCTACCGAGTGGTCGGGTCGCACCTGGTGCACCGGCTGGTGGTCTACCAACTGCAGAAGGACGGCGTGTGACCGAGTCGATCGTCGTGGTGCTGCCGACCTACAACGAGCGCGAGAACCTCGCGGGGATGGTCCACCGGCTGCGGCGCAGCGTGCCAGACGCCGAGCTGCTGATCGTCGATGACGGGTCGCCGGACGGCACGGGCGCAGTGGCACGTGAGCTCGGGGCATCCGACCCCCGGATCCACGTGCTGCAGCGGACCGCCAAAGAAGGTCTCGGTGCCGCCTACCTGGCCGGCTTCGACTGGGCCCTCGAGCGCGGTGCGGATGTCGTGGTCGAGTGCGACGCCGACGGCTCGCACCAGCCCGAGGAGTTGCCGCGGCTGCTTGCAGCCCTGCCCGATCACGACCTGGTCGTCGGTTCGCGCTGGGTGCGCGGCGGTCGGATCGTCAACTGGCCGCTGTCACGCCGGCTGCTGTCGCGCGGCGGCAGCTGGTACGCGCGCACCCTGCTGCGTCTGCGCGAGCGCGATGTGACTGGCGGGTACCGGGTGTTCCGTGCCGACGCGCTGCGCACCATCGGACTCGGCCGGGTCGACAGCCTCGGCTACTGCTTCCAGATCGAGATGCTCTGGCGCGCCTCGCGGGCGGGACTCCGGGTCGTCGAGGTGCCGATCACCTTCGTCGAGCGCGTGCACGGGGTCTCGAAGATGACCGGCGGGATCGCGCGCGAGGCGATGCTGCGTGTCACGTTGTGGGGCGCGCACGAGGCACTCGATCGGCTGCGCGGACGCGGCGCGGCGAGCGTGCCGGCGAGCTCTCGAGCCTCGCTCCCGGCCATCCGCTGACGTTGCGACTAGAGCTGCCGCATCCGCTGGCGCAGCTCGACGAGCTGACGGCGCACCGCATCCGGCACGCGGTCGCCGAAGGTGTCGAAGAAGCGCTCCGCGTCGTCGGCCTCGGCCAGGTGCGCGGCGGGGTCGATCGCGAACAGCTGCTCCCAGTCGCGCTCGCTGACGCCGGCACCCTCGAGTTCCACCGCTCCCTGCGGGGGCAGCCAGCCCAGCGGGCTCGCGACGGCCGTCGCTGTGCCGTCGACCCGATCCAGGATCCAGGCGAGCACCCGGCCGTTGTCGCCGAAACCCGGCCATAGGTACGAGCCGTCGTCGCCCTTGCGGAACCAGTTCACCTGGAAGATCCTCGGCACGCCCCCGGTCTCGCGCAGCCGCGCTCCCACCGACAGCCAGTGAGCCCAGTGGTCGGCCATGTTGTACCCGCAGAACGGCAGCATGGCGAAGGGGTCGCGGCGCAGTTCGCCGACAGTGCCTTCGGCGGCCGCCGTGCGCTCGGATGAGACCGTGGCTCCCAAGAAGACGCCATGCTCCCAGTCCCGTGCCTCCGCCACCAGAGGCACGTTGGTGGCACGCCGGCCGCCGAAGATGATCGCGTCGATGACGACGCCCCGTGGGTCGTCCCAGTCGTCCGAGATGGACGGGCACTGGGCCGCTGACACGGTGAAGCGAGAGTTCGGGTGGGCGGCGGGGGAGCCGGATGCCGGCGTCCAGTCCTCGCCCGTCCAGTCGACGAGATGGTCGGGCGGGCTCTGCGTGAGCCCCTCCCACCAGATGTCCCCGTCGTCGCGCAGCGCGACGTTGGTGAAGATCGTGTTGCCCCACATCGTCTCGACCGCCGTGGCGTTGGTCGAGCGGCTGGTGCCCGGGGCGACGCCGAAGAACCCGGCTTCGGGGTTGATGGCGCGCAGCTTGCCGTCGGCGCCCGGCGCGAGCCAGGCGATGTCGTCGCCGATGGTTTCAACCGTCCACCCCGGCAGCGTGGACCGCAGCATCGCGAAGTTGGTCTTGCCGCAGGCGCTCGGAAATGCCGCGGCGACGTGGAACACGCGACCCCGCGGGTTGGTCACCTTGAGCAGCAGCATGTGCTCGGCCAGCCAGCCCTCGTCGCGTGCGATCACGCTGGCGATGCGCAAAGCGAAGGCCTTCTTGGCCAGGATGGCGTTGCCGCCGTATGCCGAACCGAACGACCAGATCTCGCGGGTCTCGGGGAAGTGCGAGATGTACTTGGTCGGATTGCACGGCCACGCGGCATCCACCTCGCCGTCTGCGAGTGGAGCGCCGACCGTGTGCGCGGCCGACACCCACTCGGTGTCCGAGGTGATGCGCTCGAGAGCCGCCGAGCCCATCCGGGTCATGATCCCCATGCTGACGACCACATACGGCGAGTCGGTGACCTGCACGCCGTAGCGCGACAGCGGGCTGTCGAGCGGCCCCATCGAGAACGGGACGACATACATTGTGCGGCCGCGCATCGAGCCGGCGAAGAGACCGTTCAGGGTGTCGCGCATCTCGGCGGGCGCCGCCCAGTTGTTGCTCGGGCCCGCATCGGACTCTTTGGTGCTGCAGATGAAGGTGCGGGATTCGACCCGGGCGACGTCGTCCGGGTCGCTGCGCGCCAGGAAGCTGTACGGGCGGTGCTCCGGGTTGAGCTGGATGAGCGTGCCGGCCTCGACCATTCCGTGCAGCAGCTCGTCCTGCTCGGCGCGGGACCCCGTCACCCAGACCACGCGGTCGGGCGTCGTCAGGGCGGCCATCTGGTCGACCCAGGCGACGATGCGCGGGTCGGCGTTCTTCGGAGCGGCATGGTGGCGGAAGCTCGGCACCTCGATGGTGGCCGGGGTGGTGGGGGTGGTCTGCGTACGGGGTTGGGCGGTGAGTGTCATGGATGCCCTCCTTCCGGTAACGGGTTCATCAAGAACCTCGATGAATTCCACTGTGCGCCATCTGTTGCGCCCGATCGAGGGGGTGAGACTGGAAATATGCCGCATTCTTTCCGTATGCTGCATTTGTGAACGATCTTGCAACGCTCGGCCAGAGGATGCGTCACTTCCGGGTCGCGGCCGGGCTCACCCTCGACCAGCTCGGCTCCGATGTGGGGATCGCCTCGAGCCAGTTGTCGCTGATGGAGAACGGCAAACGCGAACCCCGGCTCTCGCTGCTGGGCGCGATCGCCGCTCGCCTCGGGATCCCGGTGTCCGAATTGCTCGACCAGGCGGCGCCGAGCGAACGGGCGGGCCTCGAGATCGAACTGGATCGCGCCCAGTCCAGCCCGGTGTACGCCGAGCTCGGCCTGCCCGTGCTCCGGCCCGGCAAGAGCATGACCGACGACGCGCTCCGCGCCCTGGTCGGTCTGCACCACGAACTCGCCCGCCGCGCCCGCGAGGCGATCGCCACGCCGGAGGAGGCGCGGCGCGCCAACACCGAGTTGCGCGCCCTGATGCGCACGCACGACAACCACCTGCCCGAGATCGAGGACCTCGCCCAACGCGAAGTGGATGCTGTCGGCCACGTCTCGGGTGCGCTGACCCACCGCAGCGTCGGCCGCATGGCCGAGCGCCTCGGCTTCGAACTCGTCTACGTCTCGGATCTGCCGCACTCGGCCCGCTCGGTGACCGACTTCGAGAACGGGCGGATCTATCTGCCGCCGGCATCCATCCCCGGAGGCCACGGACTGCGCTCGATGGCCCTGCAGGCGATCGCTCACCGATTGCTCGATCACACCGCCCCCGAGAGCTACGCCGACTTCCTGCAGCAGCGTCTGGAGATCAACTACTTCGCCGCCGCGGTGCTGATGCCGCGCCGGCAGTCGGTGGAGTTCCTGTCGGCGGCGAAGGAGGAGCGCAACATCGCGGTGGAGGATTTCCGCGACGCCTTCGGCGTCACGCACGAGGCCGCGGCCCTGCGGTTCACCAACCTCGCGACCGCCCACCTCGGCATCACCACGCACTTCCTGCGCGTGGACGGCGCCGGCAGCATCGCGAAGGCCTACGAGAACGACGGCCTACCCCTGCCGGTCGACGTGACCGGGTCGATCGAGGGCGAGATCGTCTGCCGCAACTGGAGCGCCCGCCAGGCGTTCGCGCGCACCAACCGCACGACCGAGTTCTACCAGTACACCGACACCCCGGTCGGCACCTTCTTCGAATCCACCCAGATCGGCACGGGCGCCAACGACGAGTTCTCGATCACGGTCGGGGTGCCGTTCGCCCACTCCAAATGGTTCCGCGGGCGCGAGACCACGCGCCGCGAGACCTCACGGTGCCCGGACGTCTCGTGCTGCCGTCGTCCGCCTGCCGACCTCGCGGATCACTGGGCCGGCCGGGCGTGGACGAGCGCGAAGGTGCACGCCCACATCTTCTCGCCGCTGCCGTCCGGAACCTTCCCCGGCGTCGACGACCGCGAACTCTACGAGTTCCTGGAGACGCACTCTGCCAGCTAGCGCGCCGCCGCTCCTGCGGCGCGCGTGCGCGAAACGCGACGTACACGCCGCCGCGTTTCGCTCTGCCAGCTAGCGCGCCGCCGCTCCTGCGGCGCACGCCGCGAACGCGACGTACACGCCGCCGCGTTCGCTGGACGAGTCAGCGACTCAGCGCTTCGCGTCCTTGAGGGTGCCGGTGGTCTTCACGCCGTCGTCGTAGACCGTGCAGAGGATCTCGCGGTCGCCGTTCGACCAGCTGTCGGACGTCGGGAAGTAGTACGAGATGTCGAGCTTCGAGTCGTTGAACGGGATGCCCACGAAGGCGGGGAATGCGTCGCCGCAACCCTGGTCGGCCTGAGCCTTGACGGCGTCCGTGCCGGGGAAGTCGCCGTCCTTCATGGTGATGCTCTTGTAGGCCTCGGAGTCGTGCGGCTTGCTGCAGGGCACGATCGGCGCGGTGGTCACCGTGCCGCTGGCGGTCGCATCGTTCAGGCAGTCCCCGACCTTGATACTGAAGACGTCGGCGTTGTCGTTCTCGGCGGTGGCGCTGCCGCTGGCGTCTCGCGGGGTCGTGTTGGTCACCTGGTTGAGCAGGCTGCAGCCCGAGAGCAGCAGTCCGGCGCCGGCGATCGTGGCGACCGCGATCAGGCGGGCCCAGCGGGGCGAGGCGGGAGTCGTCGGCATGGTGACCTCTCTGGCTTGGGGAAGCTGTGAAAGTGCTGTGTGTGCATCAAGCTTGTCAGTCTTTGGCCAGCACCGCGAGGGCCCGGTCGTGCAGCCGGCCGTTGCTGACCAGGATGCTGTCGTCGCCGAGCGGTTCCGCCCCGGCGAGGGTCGTGACCCGCCCGCCGGCTTCCCGGACCACGGGGACGAGAGCCGCGATGTCCCAGGGCTTGAGGTCGTACTCCCCGGCGAGGTCGACGGCGCCCTCGGCCACCAGCATGTAGGCCCAGAGGTCGCCGTACGCGCGGGTGCGACCGACGGCCCGGCTCAGGCGCACCAGGTCATCGAGGTGGCTCGCGCCATCCCAGCCGCGCAGGCTGTTGTAGCTGAGGGATGCGTCGGCCAGGTCATCGATACCGCTGACCGACAGACGGCGCGGCTCGCCGCCGTCCTGCTGCATCCACGCGCCATGCCCGGTCGCGCCCCACCAGCGCCGCCCGAGCGCGGGAGCGCTCACCACGCCGAGCTGCGGGACCCCGTCGACGGCCAGCGCGAGCAGCAGCCCCCAGATCGGCACGCCGCGCACGAAGTTCGAGGTGCCGTCGATCGGGTCGACGATCCATTGCCGGTGAGAGCTTCCGGTCGTTCCGAACTCCTCGCCGAAGACGGAATCGCCGGGCCGGGCGGAGGCCAGGTGGTCGCGGACCATCTTCTCGACCCGGGTGTCGGCGTCGGTCACCTGGGTGCGGTCCGGTTTGAGCTGCACGTCGAGGTCCTGGGCGCGGTAGCGGTCCATCGCGATCAGATCGGCCTCGCCCGCGAGGGTCAGGGCGACCGCGAGGTCGTCGACAAGCGTGGGATCGGGGGAGTCGGTCACGGATTCAGGCTATCGAGCGACTCAGCCCTGCAGCGACAGCAGCAGCCGCTGCAGCGAGTCGACCCGTTCGGCCGGCAGCCGGCCGTCGGCGACCGCCTCGTTGAGCGCGCAGTCCGGCGCGTCTGGCAGATGGCTGCAGCCGCGCGGGCAGTCCTGGGAGACGGCGAGCAGATCCGAGAACGAGCGGAGGATGTTGTCGGGGTTGACGTGCCCCAGCCCGAAGGAGCGCACGCCGGGGGTGTCGATGATCCACCCACCGGTCGGTACGCGCAGCGACACCGTCGACGAGGAGGTGTGCCGGCCGCGGCCCGTGACGGCATTGACGATGCCGACCGCGCGATCCGTGCCCGGAACGAGCGCGTTCACCAGGGTCGACTTGCCGACGCCGGAGTGACCGACCGCCACTGTGCTGTGGCCGGCCAGCACCGGCGCGAGCTCGGTCACGATGCGGTTCTCGACCCCGTGCGCATCCTGCGCGCTGCGGAACACCGGGATGTCGAGCCCGGCGAAGTTGGCCAGGAACTCCGCCGGATCGCGCAGATCGGTCTTCGTGACGACCATCAGCGGAGCGATGCCCGCGTCGTACGCCGCGACCAGGTAACGGTCGACGAGCCGCGGTCGCGGTTCGGGATCGGCGGCCGCCACCACGATCATCAGCTGATCGGCGTTGGCCACGATGATGCGTTCGACCTCGTCGGTGTCGTCGGCGCTGCGACGCAGCAGCGTGGTGCGCTCGCGGATCCGGACGATCCGGGCGAGCGAGCCCTCGTCGCCGCTGGTGTCGCCGACCAGGTCGACCCGGTCTCCGGTGACGATGGCCTGATCGCGCAGCTCGCGCGCCCGGGTGGTGGTCAGGACGCGCTCCTCCGGCCCGTCCTCGTCGACGAGCACGGTGTACCGGCCCCTGTCGACGGCCAGCACTCTGCCGATGATCGAGTCGCCGTGCTCGGGGCGGGTCTTGGTGCGCGGGCGGTTGCCCTTGGGATTCGGGCGCACTCGGGCATCCGACTCGTCCCAGTCGCCGAACTCCTCGTCGGGGTCGTCGTCGTTGAGCCAACTCATGCGGGCCAGCTCATGCCGCCGTCACAGCGCCAGCCAGTTGATCGGCTCGACCTTGGCCGCCGCCGGGCCGCGCAGCAACTGCTCCCACAACTCGGGGAACTCGGGCAGCGTCTTGGCGGTGCTGCCGATGTCGTCGACCTCGACGCCGTCGACGGCGAGGCCGAGCAGCGCGCCGCTGGTGGCCATCCGATGATCCTCGTGGGCGAGCCAGGGCCCGCCGTGCAGGGGCGCCGGTTCGATCGCCAGCCCGTCGTCCAACTCGGTGACCGAGCCGCCGAGCCGCTCGAGGTCGGCGCGCAGGGCTGCCAGGCGGTCGGTCTCGTGGCCGCGCAGGTGGCCGATGCCGGTGATCCGACTCGGCCCGGATGCCAGGGCCGCCAGGATCGCGAAGGTCGGTGCCAGTTCGCCCGCCTCCGACAGGTCGAGGTCGACCGCCGGCAGGGGGGCGCCCCCGTCGTGGCCGGCGCGGGGCACGCCCGCCCCGCCGTCCACCGTGAGCGCCTGACCGTCGCGCCGCAGGACCGCACCGAATCGCGGCAGCAACTGCTCCAGCTGAGCGCCGACCTGCGTGGTCGCATCCGGCCAGCCGTCGATGGTCACGGTCCCGCCGGCCACCAGGGCGGCGGCGAGGAACGGGGCGGCGTTCGACAGATCGGACTCGATGGTGACATCGCGCGCGCGGATCGGCGCCGCCGGGACCCGCCACACGCCGGGCGAGGGTGTGTCGACGACAACTCCGCGGGCTGCCAGCGTGGCGATGGTCATCTCGATGTGCGGCAGGCTCGGCAGGCGCTCGCCGGTGTGGCGCAACTCGAGTCCGCGCGCGAAGCGCGGCGCCGCCAGCAGCAACCCCGACACGAACTGGCTGGACGCGGAGGCATCGATCTCGAGTTCGCCGCCCTCGACCGCGCCGGTGCCGTGGATCGTGAACGGCATCGAGCCGGAGCCGTCGTCGTCCACCTCGATTCCCAGATCGCGCAGTGCCTGGATCGTGGTGCGCATCGGTCGGGCTCGCGCGGCGGCATCGCCATCCACCGCCACCGGACCAAGCGCGAGCGCAGCCACCGGGGGCAGGAACCGCATCACCGTGCCGGCCAGCCCGGTGTCAATGGAGACGCCGCCATGGAGCTCAGCCGCGGGAGTCACGCGCAGGTCCGGTCCGAACGCGCCGTCGCCCGGAACCTCCTCGATACCGACGCCCAGCTGCCGAAGCGCCTCGATCATCAGGGCCGAGTCGCGCGAATGCAGCGGCCGGCGCAGCAGCGAGGGCCCATCGGCGAGGGCGGCCAGAACGAGCTCGCGGTTGGTCAGGCTCTTCGAACCGGGAAGCATCAGGCGAGCCGCGAGCGGAGCCTCGGCCACCGGAGCGGCCCAGACCGGGTCGGCGCCGTCCAGGGGCAGCAGATTGCCGAACTCGTCGCGGGTGGAATACCTCTGCAGTGCCATCGGTTGTCCAGAGTACCGGCCCCCGGATCGCGGGGCATGACACGACAGAAGGGGTGGCGGATGACGACGTCCGTCCTCGAGCGACCGCGTCGCGCGGTCGGGCTCGTGTCGATGCGCCCCGAACTAGACTCGTGGGCGATGGACGACCATGAGCAAGTAGAAGTCGAGCTCGACGCGATCGACTCGGAAGACATCCGGCGCGGGGCCACGCGGTCGTCGCTGCCGCCCGCCGAGCTGCGCCGCCTGTTCGAGGAGCAGGCCATCCCGTTCATGGATCAGCTGTATGCCGCCGCGATGCGGATGACTCGCAATCCGGCGGATGCCGGCGACCTGGTGCAGGAGAGCTACGCCAAGGCCTACGCGGCCTTCGCGCAGTTCCAGCAGGGCACGAATCTGAAGGCCTGGCTGTACCGCATCCTCACCAACACCTTCATCAACGGGTACCGCAAGAACCAGCGCAACCCGTACCAGAACACGATCGACGACCTCGAGGACTGGCAGCTCGGCTCGGCCGAGTCGCTCACGCAGGGGCGCTCCACGCGCTCCGCGGAGGCCGAGGCGATCGACCATCTTCCTGACAGTGACGTCAAGGAAGCCCTGCAGTCGATCCCGGAGGACTTCCGGCTCGCTGTGTACCTCGCCGATGTCGAAGGCTTCGCCTACCAGGAGATCGCCGACATCATGAAGACACCCGTCGGCACCGTGATGAGCCGGCTTCACCGCGGGCGCCGCCTCTTGCGCGGCCTGCTCGCCGACTACGCCCGCGAGCGCGGATTCTCCGCCGCGAGCACCGCATCCCCCAGGAGCACGACATGACCGATTGCGGCTGCGACAAGGCCAAAGCCGAACTCGAGGAGTACCTGCACCGCGAACTCAGTGACGAGGACTTCCGCGATGTGACCGAGCACCTCGAGAACTGCGAGGACTGCACCGGCGAGCACCTCGTCGGGCTCACCATGACGCTCAAGATGCAGAAGGCCTGCCAGGAGAAGGCGCCCGACGAACTGCGGAGCGCGATCCTCAATTCTCTTTATGTCGAACGGGTCGGCTCCGCCGAGCCCAGCTGAGTGACTTTTCTACAGGGTCAGGGCCCGTTCGATCAGCTCGGTCTGCTGGGCGGCGCTCCGCTTGGACGAGCCCGTCGCCGGCGAGGCGGATGCCGGGCGCGACACCACGCCGATCGTGCGGCCGCCCAGGTGCTTGACCAGTTCCACGTCGATGAACGGCCACGCGCCCTGGTTCTCGGGCTCGTCCTGCACCCAGACCAGCTCGGCGTTCGGGTAGCGGTCGAGGATCGGCCGCAGTTCGGCATCGGGCAGCGGGTAGTACTGCTCGAGCCGGACCAGGGCGACCTGCCCCGCGACGTCCTGACGCTTCTCCAGCTCGGCGAGCAGGTCGTAGTGGATCTTGCCGGAGTGCAGCAGCACGCGGCGCACGCCGGCCGTGTCGGCACCGGCATGGCGCGCGTCGTCGAGCACCGGTTCGAACTTGCCGTGCGTGAAGTCGGCGACCTCGCTGGTCGCGCCGCGCAGCCGCAGCATCGACTTCGGCGTGAAGACGACGAGCGGTCGGCGCGGCCGGGCGTAGGCCTGCCGACGCAACAGGTGGAAGTACGAGGCCGGGGTCGAGGGCCGGGACAGGGTCATGTTGTTCTCGGCGGCGAGCTGCAGGTAGCGCTCGATGCGCGCCGAGGAGTGGTCGGGCCCCTGGCCCTCGTAGCCGTGCGGCAGCAGAAGGACCAGTCCCGAGCGCTGACCCCACTTCTGCTCGGCGCTTGAGATGAACTGGTCGATCACGATCTGGGCGCCGTTGGCGAAGTCGCCGAACTGGGCCTCCCAGATCACCAGCGCGTCGGGCCGCTCGACCGAGTAGCCGTATTCGAAGGCCATCGCGGCGTACTCGCTGAGCAGCGAGTCGTAGATGGCGAACCGCGACTGCGTCTCGGAGAGGTTGGCAAGCGGCAGCCACTCCTGGCCGTTCTCGCGGTCGTGGAAGACCGAGTGCCGCGAGACGAAGGTGCCGCGCCGGGCATCCTGACCCACCAGTCGCACCGGGGTGCCCTCGAGGAGCAGGGATCCCAGGCCGATCAGTTCGCCGAAGCCCCAGTCGATCGAGCCCTGACGGCTCATCTCGAAGCGTTTCTTCAGCAACTGCTGGAGCTTGGGGTGCACGGTGAAGCCGGCGGGCGGGTTGTCATGGGCATCGCCGATGAGCTCGACCACGCTCTGGTCGATGGCGGTCGACTCGGGCTCGACCAGGCGGTCATCCTGCTGCGCGACCGGCCGCTCGATGTCGTGGGTTGCGTGAGCATCGCCGGTGATCACCGGGATCGTGCCGGTCTGGGCGGCGTGGGTCTCGGCGAAGGCGCGCTCGAGGCGCTCCTGGAAGTCGCGGTGCGCGGCCTCGTACTCCTCTTCGGTGATATCGCCGCGGCCGACCAGCGCCTCGGTGTAGAGGGTGCGGACCGAGCGCTTGGCCTCGATCAGGTTGTACATCAGGGGCTGCGTCATCGAGGGGTCGTCGCCCTCGTTGTGGCCGCGCCTGCGGTAGCAGATCAAGTCGATGACCACGTCGCGCTTGAACTCCTGGCGGTAGGCGAAGGCGTGCTCGGCCACCCGCACGACCGCCTCGGGGTCGTCGCCGTTGACGTGGAAGATCGGGGCCTGAATGGTCTTGGCGACATCCGTCGCATAGATCGAGCTGCGGCCCTCGCTGGGCGGCGTGGTGAACCCGACCTGGTTGTTGATGACCACGTGGATCGTGCCACCGGTGCGGTACGCGCGCAACTGCGACATCTGCAGGCCCTCGACCACGACGCCCTGGCCGGCCATCGAGGCGTCGCCGTGCACCAGGATCGGCAGGGTCGAGTACTGGCCGTCGCCGGTGCGGTCCTGCTTGGCCCGCACGACGCCTTCGAGCACGCCGTTGACGGCTTCGAGGTGGCTGGGGTTCGCGGCCAGGTACACCGGCATCTCCTTGCCGGATGCGGCGACGAAGGTGCCCTCGGTGCCCAGGTGGTACTTGACGTCACCCGAGCCGTGCACAGTCTTCGGGTCTTGCGTGCCCTCGAACTCGCGGAAGATCTGGCCGTAGGTCTTGCCGGCGATGTTGGTCAGCACGTTGAGGCGGCCGCGGTGCGCCATACCGATCGCGACCTCGTCGAGGCCGGCCTCGGTCGCGCCCTGGAGGATCTCATCCAGCAGCGGGATGGTCGACTCGCCGCCCTCGAGGCTGAAGCGCTTCTGGCCGACGTACTTGGTCTGCAGGAAGGTCTCGAAGGCCTCGGCCTCGTTCAGCTTGCTCAGGATGCGCAGCTGCGTGTCGTGCGAGGGCTTCTCGTACTTCTGCTCGAGCCGCTGCTGGAACCAGAGCCGCTGCGCCGGGTCCTGGATGTGCATGTACTCGATGCCCGTGGTGCGGCAGTACGAGTCGCGCAGCACTCCGAGGATGTCGCGCAGCAGCGCCGCGCGTTTGCCGCCGAAGCCGCCGGTCACGAACTCGCGGTCCAGATCCCAGAAGGTGAGGCCGTGGCTGCCGATCTCGAGGTCGGGATGCGTGCGCTGCTTGTACTCCAGCGGGTCGATGTCGGCCATCAGGTGCCCGCGCACGCGGAACGAATTGATCAGTTCCTGCACGCGCGCGGTCTTTCCGGGCTTCTCGGCCAGGTCGACCGAGATGTCCTCGGCCCAGTGGATCGGGTCGTAGGGGATCCGCAGCGCCGAGAAGATGTCTTCGTAGAAGCCGTTCTGGCCGATCAGCTGCTCGTGGATGAGCTTGAGGAACTCGCCGGACCCGGCGCCCTGGATCACGCGGTGGTCGTAGGTGCTGGTCAGCGTGATGGTCTTGCCGATGCCGAGATCCGCGAGCGTGCGCTCGGACGAGCCCTGGAACGCGGCCGGGTATTCGAGAGCGCCCGCGCCGACGATGCAGCCGGCGCCCTGAGTGAGCCGGGGGACCGAGTGCTCGGTGCCGATCCCGCCCGGGTTGGTGAGCGAGATGGTGGTGCCGGCGAAGTCGGCGGCCGTCAGCTTGTTGCTGCGAGCCCGCGCGACCACGTCTTCGTAGGCGGCGAGGAACTCGGCGAAGGTCATGGTGTCGGCGCGCTTGATGTTCGGCACCAGCAGGGAGCGGGTGCCGTCGGGCTTGGGCAGGTCGATCGCGATGCCCAGGTTGACGTGCGCGGGAACGACGACGCTCGGCTTGCCGTCCGGCTCGGCGTACGACACGTTCTGGCTCGGGAACACCTTGAGCGTCTGCACGATCGCCCAGCCGATGAGGTGGGTGAACGAGACCTTGCCGCCGCGGGCGCGACGCAGGTGGTTGTTGATGACGATCCGGTTGTCGATCATCAGCTTGGCGGGCACCGTGCGCACGCTGGTCGCCGTCGGGATGCTGAGGCTGGCATCCATGTTGGCCGCGAGGGTCTTGCTCACGCCGCGCAGCGGGGTGACGGTGTCTTCGGCGGGAGCGGCGTCCTGGCCGTCGACGACCGGGACGCTGGAGGTCTGCGGCGCCTCGGCCGGGATCGGCTGCGGCTTGGCAGGTGCCGAGGTGGTGCGGGCGATCGGCGTCGACGCGGTGGTGGGCGCAGGCTCCGATGGAGCCGGTGCGGGTTGCTCGGCGGCTGGGGTCTCGACGGGCTCGGCCGGCGGGGACTGGACGGGGATCGACGTGGTGGGAGTCGGGTCGGTCTGCTCGGCAACCGGGTGGTAGCTCTCCAGAACGGGCCACCAGCTCTTGTCGACCGAGTTCTTGTCGACGAGGTACCGCTCGTACAACTCGTCGACGAGCCATTCATTGGCTCCGAATTCGCCTGAATTCGGGTCGTCAGCTGCGGTTCCGGTGATGGGGCTCGACACGGCTTGACCGCCCACTCTCAATTCTCGATATCGGGTTGTGAGGGTGCGGCCTGCCGGCGGTCACACCCGGGTCAAGCTTAATCACTCCCCGGCCGGAGCGCCGTCCCCGGAGCGAGGTACGCGCCGGAAAAAGAGCGGTTCTTGGCCCTACCGTTGATACATGCGCTTTCTCGGTCCCCTCCCCGCCCACGATCTGACCTACTCCGACGTGTTCCTGGTGCCCAACCGCTCGGCGGTCACCAGCCGGCTCGATGTGGATCTCGCGCCCGGCGACGGCAGCGGAGCCACGATTCCGATCGTCTCGGCCAACATGAACTCGGTGACCGGTCCGCGGCTGGCCGCCACCCTCGCGCGCCGGGGCGGGCTTGGCGTGCTGCCGCAGGACCTGCCCCTGCAAGATCTCGGCGAGGCGATCAGGTGGGTGAAGCAGCAGCCGGTCGCCTGGGATGCGCCGATCGTGCTCTCGCCCGACCAGACGGTCGCCGAGGCGCTGCGCCAGCTACCGCCAACCGAGGGCCACGGCATCGTGCTGCGCGATGCGTCGGGCGAGGAGCTCGGGGCGGTGCCGGCGACGCGGCTCGGCACGGCCCTGGCCGACGCGCGGCTCGGCGACCTGGTGCACGGCTCCATCACGGCGCTCGACGCCGACGATCTGGACGGGCCGCGCGCCGCATTCGACCTGCTGGGCGCCGCCGACATTGACTTCGCCCTGGTGCAGCGGCACGGGCACGTGATCGGCACGGTGTCGCGCCGCAGCGCGCTGCGCGGCACGCTCTACCGCCCGGCGCTCGACGGCGAGGGGCGGCTGCGCGTGGCCGCGGCGGTCGGCATCAACGGCGACGTCGCGGCGAAGGCCACCGCCCTTGCCCGAGAGGGAGTCGACGTGCTCGTGCTCGACACGGCGCACGGGCACCAGGAGGGGATGCTGCGTGCGCTCGCCGCGGTGAAGAAGCTGGGGCTCGGCATCCCGATCGTCGCGGGCAACATCGTGACCGCCGAGGGGGTGCGCGATCTGGTGGATGCCGGCGCCGACATCCTCAAGGTCGGAGTCGGTCCCGGGGCGATGTGCACGACGCGCATGATGACGGCGGTCGGGCGTCCGCAGTTCGGTGCGGTCCTCGAGACGGCCGACGCCGCGCGCGAGCTGGGCGCGCACGTCTGGGCGGATGGCGGCGTGCGCTACCCGCGCGATGTCGCGCTGGCGCTCGCGGCGGGGGCGGCATCCGTGATGATCGGTTCCTGGTTCGCGGGCACGATCGAGGCGCCCGGCGTGCTCGAGACGGATGACGCCGGCCGCCTGTACAAGCAGAGCTGGGGCATGGCATCCACCAAGGCGGTGCACGAGCGCTTCGGCAGGCTGGACCCGTACGAGCTGGCGCGCAAGGAGCTCTTCGCCGAGGGCATCTCGAGCTCGAAGATCTACCTCGACCCGCTGCGCCCGTCGCTCGAGGACCTGCTCGACATGATCACCTCGGGGGTGCGCAGCTCGTTCACCTACGCGGGCGCGTCCGACCTGGCGGCGTTCCACGAGCGCGCGGTCGTCGGATTCCAGAGCGCGGCCGGCTACGAGGAGGGCAAGGCCCTGCCGGTCAGCTGGTAGCCGTAGGTTGGCAGCCATGATGATGGCGATCCTGGACTTCCCGGTCGTCGAGGGCCACCTCGACGAGGCGGTTCGCGTGCTGCGCGGCGCGCTCGCGGCCACCCGGGCCTTCGACGGCAACCTCGGGGCCGAGATCCTGTTGGATGACGACCCCAGCCACTTCCTGCTCGTCGAGACCTGGGAGTCGGCGGCGCACAATCAGGCGTACCAGTCCTGGCGTCTCACGCCGGAGGGCGTGACGCCCGGGTTCGCCGAACACCTCCGAGGTCGGTTCGTGATGACCGAGTACACCGTTTCGCCGCACTGATCCGAGCGAGGGTGAGGGCAGCGCTACCGTGCGCCGATGGATGTCTTCGCCCTGCTCGCCGAACCGGTGCGCTATCGGATCATCGAGATCCTCGCGACCGGCGAGCACACCTCCGGCCAGTTGGCCGATGTGCTGCATCACGAGTTCGGCGTCGGATGGCCCTCCGTGTCGCACCACTTGCGGCACTTGCGCGCGAACGGCTTCGTCGTCGCGCGTGCGCAGGACAACAGTCGCGTCTACCGCCTCGCGCCCACCGCGATGGACCAACTGGATCGACGCGTCGAGCGCCTGCACCAGTTGTGGGATGCGCGCTATGGCTGGCCATATCGGGCTGACCCGCTCTCGCCGAACACGCTCACGATCGGTCGCCGGCCGAACCGCGGCCGCGGCGCTCGTGGGCGAAGCACCCGCCCGATCATCTTCGAGGTCACCGAGGACAACGACCTCTGGCAATGGCTCGGCGACTGAGCGCGTCGAGCCGAGGTCGGGTCGAGCAGGCGCTCGACATCCGCATTTCGATTCGCGCGCAATTCGACGCGAATCGAAATGGGAATTGCGGACACCGAGCGGGCGGCTCGGCGCGGCTCGGGGCAGCGCAGCGCCGCAGGGGCCAATTCGGCACCGCGGCGGCGGCGGCGGGGAACCCAGCCTCGGGCCGCACCGGCTGGATATACTCGGGCGAATCATGGATGACCCTCCGTCCGGCCGCCTGAACCCCGGGGTGCGCCGTGAACTCTGAGTGGATCCTCCTGGTCATCGGGATCGTCCTCACGATCGGCACCGGTTTCTTCGTGGCCAGCGAGTTCACGCTGGTCAACCTCGATCGCGCCGAGCTGGAGGCCCGCCAGGAGCGCGGCGAGACGATGCTGGGGCCGGTCATCAGCGGCCTCAAACGAACCTCGACCCACCTCTCCAGCGCCCAGTTGGGGATCACCCTCACCACGCTGCTCACCGGCTTCACCCTGGAACCGGCCTTCAGCCACTATCTGCAACCGCTGTTCACCGCCATCCATCTGCCGAGGGAAGCCGTGCTGCCGGTGGCGACGATCGTCTCGATCGCCATTGCCACCCTGCTGTCGATGATCGTCGGCGAACTGGTGCCCAAGAACCTGGCGCTGGCGATACCGCGGCAGATCGCCAAGATCGTCATCCCGTTCCAACTGGGATTCAGCGTCGTCTTCAAGCCCTTCGTCCGCCTGCTCAACAGCACGGCCAACCTCCTGCTGCGCGTGTTCGGGATCGAGCCGAAAGAGGAGCTGAGCTCGGCGCGCACCGCAGAAGAACTGCGGAGCCTGGTGCGCCGGTCGGCCAGCGAGGGCTCGCTCGACCGCGACACGGCGACCCTGCTCGCGCGCACCCTGGTCTTCTCCGACCACACGGCCGCCGACGTCATGACGCCCCGGCCGCGGCTGGCCAGCATCGACCGCTCCGAGACCGCCGCCGCCGTCGTCGAACTCGCACGCAGAACCGGCTTCTCGCGGTTCCCGGTGATCGACGACGACATCGACGACGTGGTCGGGCTGGTGCACATCAAGCAGGCGGTCGCGGTACCGCGCGACCGACGGCCGGAGGTGCCTGTATCGGCCCTGCAGTCCGACGCGCTGCGCGTGCCCGAGACGATGAAGCTCGACACGCTGCTGGGCGAATTGCGCGGCCGCGGCTACCAGATGGCGGTGGTGGTCGACGAATACGGCGGAACCGCAGGAGTGGCAACCCTCGAAGACCTGGTGGAGGAGCTCGTGGGCGAGGTGGCCGACGAGCACGACCGGGCGCGCGCCGACGTGGTGCGCAGTCGCGACTGGCTGACCTTCCCCGGGGCGCTGCGCCCCGACGAGCTCGTCGAGCGCGCGGGCGTCGCCGTGCCCGAGGACGGACCGTACGAGACGGTCGCCGGCTTTCTGATGAGCGAGCTCGGGCGCCTCGCCAAGGTGGGAGACACCGTCGACATCGACGCGGGAACCTTCCGCGTCGAGCGGATGGACGGACGGCGCATCGACCGCGTGCGGTTCACGCCGCGGCACGACGACGACCAGGCGCCGGAGGGCGTGCTATGAGCGCCGCCGACTGGTGGGGGATCGCCTGGCTCGTCATCCTGCTGGGTGTCAACGCCTTCTTCGTGGCCGCCGAGTTCGCGATCATCGCGGCGCGGCGCAGTCAGATCGAACCGCGCGCCGAGGCGGGATCGCGGGCGGCCAAGACCGCGATCTGGGCGATGGAGCACGCCACGCTGATGCTGGCCACCACGCAGTTGGGCATCACCATCGCCAGCCTGCTGATCCTCAACGTCTCGGAGCCCGCCATCCATCGCCTGCTGTCGGTGCCGCTCGGCCTCACGGGCTGGAGCGCGAGCGTGATCAGCGCGATCGCGTTCATCGTCACCCTGATCATCGTGTCGTTCCTGCACGTGGTGCTCGGTGAGACGCTGCCCAAGAACGTCTCGTTCTCGGTGCCGGATCGGGCGGTGCTCATCCTGGCGACGCCGCTGGTCGGCATCGCCACCGTGTTCCGCCCGGTGATCGTCGCCCTCAATGCGATCTCGAACGGCGCGGTGCGACTGTTCGGAGTTCAGCCGCGCAACGAAGCCAACTCGGCATTCAGCTTCGATGAGGTCGCCACCATCGTCGCCACCTCGACCCGTGAGGGCGTGCTGACCGACTCCACCGGCACCCTCAGCAACGCGTTCGAGTTCACCACCAAGACGGTGAAGGATGTCCTGGTTCCGATGCCGAAACTCGTCACCCTGCCCGAGGACACCACCCCGGCAGACGTGGAACGGGCCGTCGCGCAGCACGGGTTCAGCCGGTACGTCCTGCTCGACGACCAGGGTGAGCCGAGCGGCTACCTGCACCTCAAGGACGTCATCGACCTGGACGACGACGAGTTCGACGAGCCGGTTCCGCCCAAGCGCATCCGGCAGTTGATCTCGATCTACCACGGCACCGAACTGGAGGACGCGCTGGCCACCATGCGGCGCTCCGGCTCGCACCTGGGCAGGGCCTTCGACGAGAACGGCGCGACCAAGGGCGTGCTGTTCCTCGAGGACATCATCGAAGAGCTGGTCGGCGAGGTCCAAGACGCGACGCGGCGCCGCTGAGGATGCCGTGAGTGGTGCCCGCTATCTGGCCGCGTCGATCCCGTTGCGCATCGCGAGCGCCGGATCGAGCGTCGTGCTGCCGATCCTGGCCGTCCAGCGCCTGCACGACGTGGCGATCGGCGGGGGGCTGGTGGCTGCGTCGCTCGCGCCCAGCGTGATCGTGGCGCCGCTGGTCGGCGTCGCGCTCGATCGCGCGCGCCATCCGCGGTGGTGGATCGGCGCCTCCGGCCTGATCACGGCCGCCGCCTTCGCCCTCAGCGCGTTCCTCGGCACCGTGCCGCTCTGGGTGATCGTGCTCGTGCTCATCGTCTCGGGGGCGGCCTCGCCGTTCTTCCTCGGCGGACTGTCGAGCTTCGTCACCGACGGATTCTCGGATGAGCGGCAGGCCTATGCGGCCGACGCGCTGTCGTACAACGTGGGTGCGGTCGCGGGGCCCGGACTCGCCGCCATCGTGGTGAGCATGGGGGCGGCCGGGGCCGGAGCATTCATCCTGGCCGGTGCCTCGCTGGTCGGCGCGGTCGCCGTCTTCGGGGTGCGGATGGTGCCGCGTCCGCGTTCCGAGCACGGCGCGCTGGCGGCGATCGCGGCGGGAAGCCGTCACCTACTCATGCATCGTCCGCTCGCCGCGGTGACGCTGTCCGGCACCATCGCACAGCTGGGCGCCGGCGCGCTGCCGATCTGCGCGGTCGCGCTCGAGCTGCAGCGCTCGGGCACGCCGGAGCGCGGCGCGTGGATCGTCACCGCCTTCGCGGTCGGCTCGCTGATCGGCTCGTTGATCGCGGCCGGCCGGCCACCGCGGCGCTGGCGCACCGAGACGGTCATGCTGGTCGGCTTCGCCGGCACCGGGCTGCTCACGATCGTGGCCGCGGCCGACCTGGGGCTGCCGTGGACCATCGCGGGCATCGCCCTCTCGGGGCTGTGCACCGGGCCGAGCACCGCGGCGATGCTGCTGCTGCGCAAGCAGCAGAGCCCCGCGACTCTGCGGGCGCAGGTGTTCACCGTCGGGTCCGGGTTGCGCACCACCGCCGCTGCGGTCGGCGCGGCGATCGCCGGCCTCGTCGCGGGGCTGGATGCGGGCATCCTGATCGCGCTGATCGGCGTGATCTGGGTGGCATCCGCGCTGGTGATGCTGGCGTACCCGCGCGGAGCGGCGCCGCTCGACGACGCCTGAGCGGGTTCAGCTCCAGCGAGCCCTCAGGTACTGCGGCGGCCAGTGGTCGAGTTCGACCGCGAGGTCGACGCCGAGCTCGTGCGCGGCGCGCAGCGCGAAGTGCGGGTCGCGCATCATCTCGCGTCCGAGCATGACGGCGTCGGCTTGACCGCTCTCGACGATGGCCGCCGCCTGGGCGACCTCGGTGATCAGGCCGACCGCGCTGACCGGGACCGCCGCCGACTCGCGCACCTGCTCGGCGAACGGCACCTGGTATCCGGGGCCGAGCGGAATGCGCACTCCGGCGATCAGGCCACCGGACGAGATGTCGAAGAAATCGGCACCTGCCTCGTGGGCCCACCTCGCGACCGTCGCGGTCTGTGCCGCATCCCAGCCGCCTTCGGCGTAGTCGCTCGCCGAGAAGCGAACGAGCAGAGGCACCTGCTCGCCGATCTCGGCGCGCACCGCGTGCACGATGTCGAGCAGCAGTCGCGCGCGATTCTCGAGCGAGCCGCCGTACTCATCGGTGCGCGTGTTCGACAGCGGCGACAGGAACTGGTGAAGCAGGTAGCCGTGCGCCGCGTGCAGCTCGACCAGGTCGAAACCCGCCTCGAGGGCGCGGCGCGCGGCGGCGGCGAAGGCGTCGACGACACCCGGTACCTCGTGCAGCGCGAGCGCGCGGGGCGCGCGATAGCCCTCGAAGGCCAGGTCCGACGCCGAGACCGTCTGCCAGCCGCGACCCGGGTCGACGTCGTCAGGAGCATCCAGCGGGATGCTGCCCTTCCGCTCGAATCCCCACTCCGGGTACACCGAGGCCTTGCGCCCGGCGTGCGCGAGTTGAAGCCCGACGACGGCGCCCTGCGCGTGCACGAAGTCGACGACGCGACGCCAGCCGGCCACCTGCTCGTCATTCCAGATCCCGGTGTCGTGCGGCGAGATCCTGCCCTCGGGCACCACCGCGGTGGCCTCGGCCATGATCAGCCCCGCGCCACCCATTGCGAACGAGCCCAGGTGAGCCAGGTGCCAATCGGTCGGCACGCCGTCGCACGCGGTGACGGAGTACTGGCACAGCGCCGGCACCCAGATCCGGTTGCGCGCGGTAATGCCGCGCAGGGTGAGGGGGTCGAAGAGCGACGTCATGAGGCGAGGGACTCCAGGAATGTGCGCAACTCGGCGACGGTGGTGAAGACGTGTCCCGTGACGCCCAGGGCGACCGCGGCATCCACGTTGATCTTCTTGTTGTCGATGAACACCATCTGCTCGAGCGTGATTCCCAACTCGCGCGCCGTGACCCGGTAGATCTCGGGATCCGGCTTGATCAGCCCCAGCTCGGCACTGACGAACATCGCCTCGAAATAGGCCGCCATCGGCGAGTGCCGGAACGGGTCCGAGAAGTCGAACCCGGCGTTCGAGAGCAGCGCGACCCGGGTGCCCCCGGCGTGCAACTCGGCAAGGAGCTGCACGGTGCCCGGCTCCACGCTGATCCAGCTCCGGATGTCGGCAGCCCACAGCTGCTGCAACCGCGCAGGCGACCACTCGACCCCGGCGTCGCGGGCGATCAGGTTCCAATACTCACGGGGAAGCGTGACGCCCTGGTCGAGATCCTCCCGGTAGCGGTCGTAGAGCTGCCAGAACAGGTCCGTGTCGAGTCCGGAGATCTCGACGAGCGCCGCACGATCGGCTGCGCTCTGCGAGACCGAGATCACCTCGCCGTAGTCGAAGACGATGACGCGGTCGGGGATCCGGATGTTCACCGGGCCAAACTATCGTGGCCTGCATGGAGTCCTTCTTCGGTCCCGACGACGCGGCGCGCTGGATCGCGGTGCCGGGCGACGACGACGACAAGTACTCGCGCGGCGTGGTCGGCTTCGTCACCGGATCGGCCACCTATCCGGGTGCGGCCGTGCTGGGCGTCGAGGCGGCGGCGCGCACCGGGGTCGGCATGATCCGCTACCTCGGCCCGGGCCGCCCCACACGTCTGGTGCTCCAGCGCCGACCCGAGGCGGTCACCGCCGATGGACGGGTGCAGGCCTGGGTGCTGGGTTCGGGGCAGGATCCCGAGCAGCTCGACGGCGCGACCGCCGGGATGCTCGACGCCGCCCTGGCGCAGAACGTGCCGACGGTGCTCGACGGCGGGGCGCTCGGCCGCCGGTCCGATGCGTCGGGCCCGGTACTGATGACCCCGCACGCCGGTGAGCTGAGCCGGCTCGTCCAGCTCGATGTCGCGGCGATCCGCGCCGACCCCGACGAGGCGGCGTTGCGCGCCGCCCGCGAGCTCGACGCGACGGTGCTGCTGAAGGGCCACACCACGCGGATCGCAGTGCCGACGCCCGCGTCGACGTCGGCCGCCGCGGCCGCGGCGAGCGAGCAGCTCCTGCGGGTCCGATCGGCCCCCTCGTGGCTCGCGACCGCGGGCGCCGGCGACGCGCTGGCCGGGATCCTGGGTGCCCTGCTCGCGACCCACCACGAGCAGCTCGATGCGGACCCGCGGCTCCTCGCCCCCCTCGCCGCGACCGGGGCCGTGCTGCACGGTCTGGCCGCGCAGCGGGCGAGCGCCGGGGGACCGCTCACGATTCTCGACCTCGCCGCGGCCCTGCCGCCCGTGATTGCCGAGTTGGTGCGGATAGCCTGACTGCATGACGGACGCCGCCCTTCGCCCGCGCTCGGTGCCATTCGAGAAGGTGGTCGAGAGTCCGATCGCACTCTGGATCGGCTTCGTTCTCGTGCACCTGGCCGTGGGCGCGCTCGCCCTGTACGGGCCCGGGTATCCGCTGGGCGACGTCTCGTGGGTCTACAAGTTCTGGGTCGAGCACGGCGTGGTCTCTGGGCAATGGGTCGGCCTGCAGACCTCGTGGGTCTATCCGATCGTGGCTCTGGTGCCCATGGTGATCTCGTACGCCTTCGGCCCGGCTCTGTATGTCAGCACCTGGTTGAGCCTCATGATGCTGGTGGATGCCGCCGCCTTCGCCGTCGTGATCGCCTTCGGGCGCGATCGCCGGGTGGGCCACGTGGGGTGGTGGTGGCTCGGACTCATCGTCGGACTCGGGCCGGTCGCCCTGGGCCGGATCGACACGGTGACCGTCGCGGTCGCGGTGGTCGGACTGCTCTGCCTGGGAGCCGCTCCGCGTCTCGCCGGGGTGCTTCTCGCCGTCGCCGCCTGGATCAAGGTCTGGCCGGCGGCGCTCATCGCGGCGGTCGTCGTCGCGGCCTCCACACGGGCGCGGGTGCTGCTGGCGGCTGCCGTGACCTCCGCCGTCATCCTGGTGGTGTCGATCGGGCTGGGTGGGCGATTCGAGGACGCATTCAGCTTCATCACGCAGCAGACCGGTCGCGGCCTGCAGATCGAATCGGGGCTCGGCACCTTCTGGATGTGGGACGCCTTCACCCGGCGCCCGGGCGCGAGCACCATCTACTACGACACCAGCATCCTGACCTACCAGCTGCACGGCCAGGGCGTGCAGACGGCCGCCGCGATCGCCACTCCGCTGCTCGGCCTGGTCACCATTGCGCTGCTCGCCCTGGCGATCGTCGTCGTGCGCCGTGGCGCGACGGCCGCCGAGCTTCTGCCGCCGCTCGCCCTGGCGATCACGACGGCACTGATCCTGTTCAACAAGGTCGGTTCACCGCAGTTCGTCACCTGGCTCGCCGTGCCGATCATCTTCGGGCTCTCGACCGCTGCGACGGGGCGCGGCGCCTCGTTCCGATTCCCGGCGGCGCTCGGCCTGGTGATCGCCGACCTGACGCAGGTGATCTACCCGTACCTCTACGACCAGCTGCTCAATCTGAACGTCTGGATGCTGTTGGTGCTCACGGCGCGCAATCTGCTCTACCTGGTGCTGCTGGGCTGGTCGGTGTGGAGCATGACGCGCTTGCTGAGCCCGGTCGTCGGACCGCACCTCGTCGACGAGAGCACGTGGCTGCCGCGCGTCTGGCCGTTCGAGCCGGAGCGCACCTCCGACTCCGAACGGGTCCGTCCGTGACGGGGGCCGCCGTCGCGCCCGTCCTCTCCCCGGCTCGGATCCGTCTCGCGCTGCTCGCCCTGGCCCTCGGGGGATTCGGCATCGGGGCCACCGAGTTCGTGGCATCGGGCCTGCTGCCGAACATCGCGGCCGACCTCCTGCCGGAACTGAACGCCGCATCCCACCAGCAGGCGATCGCCCAGACCGGGATCGTGATCTCGGCATACGCGGCCGGAGTCGTCGTCGGAGCACCGACGATCGCCGTCTTCGCGGCCCGGCTGCCCCGCAAGGGCCTGTTGCTTGCGCTGGTGGGCGCCTTCACTCTCGGCTCGGTGCTGTCAGCGATCGCGCCCACCTTCGAGACGCTGGTCGCCGCGCGCTTCGTCGCGGCTCTGCCGCACGGTGCATATTTCGGCATCGCCTCGCTGGTCGCGTCATCGCTGATGGGGCCGGGCAAACGCGGACGGGGCGTGGCCTTCGTGCTCTCGGGGTTGACCATCGCGAACGTGATCGGCGTGCCCGCGATCACCTTCCTCGGCCAGAACGCCGGATGGCGCGCGGCCTACATCGCGGTCGCGATCGTCTTCGCCCTGGCCGCCGTGGCGATCTGGATCGTCGTGCCGCGCCAGCCGGGCGATCCTCACGCCACTGCCGCGCGCGAGTTGGGCGGATTCCGGCACCTCGCCGTCTGGCTGGCTCTGCTGACCGGAGCGATCGGGTTCGGCGGCTTCTTCGCCGTGCAGAGCTATATCGCACCGATGGCGACCGAGGTCGCCGGACTGCCGTCCGCGTTCGTCCCGATCGCGCTCATCGTCGCCGGGCTCGGCATGACCCTGGGCAACGTGGTGGGCGGGCACCTGGCCGACCGCGGTCCACTGCGCGCGATCTTCCTGTGCTTCGGCGCGTTCGCCGTCTCGTTCGTGGTGCTCGGGCTCACCGGCCAGTGGCCGGTCGGCCTGCTGATCGGAGTGTTCCTGGTGGCCGGGACGGCGGCGGCCCTGTCGCCGGCCATCCAGACCCGGTTGATGGATGTCGCGGGCGAGAGCCAGACCCTGGCCGCCGCCGCCAACCACTCGGCTCTCAATCTCGGCAACAGCCTCGGCGCGATCCTCGGCGGAGCCGTCATCGCCGCCGGGTTCGGCTACCTCGCCCCCACCTGGGTCGGCCTGCTGCTCTGCATCCCGGGTGTCGCTCTCGCCCTCTGGGGTGCCCTACTCGGCCGCGCGCAGCACACCCGCCACGACGGCCCGAATCCGGACACCGGCCCGATCGTCCCCGCCTCAGGCGTCTAGCGCGAAGAAGCGGCGGCGTGTACGTCGCTTCTTCGCGTACTGACTGGGTTGGCCGCATGGCGAAGCCATGCGTGCCGTTCGACGAAAAAGGTCAGAATTGCCCGCCGTCCACAGAATCCTGAATCAGGATGCCGTCCTGGATCGCGCGTTTGCGCAGCGCCACCTTGGTGCCCACATCGATGCCGGCCACCCGGTACTTCTCGCGGATCCGTTTGAGGTAGCTCTTCGCCGTCTCTTCGGAGATGCCCAGCTGGTACGCCACCGACTTGACCGGCTCGCCGCCGCCGTAGAGCGCCATGACCCGGCGCTCCTGGGCGCTCAGCTTGGGCGCGCCGCCGACGTCGGCGGCATTCAGCGCGAGGTCCAGCTCAGCCGAGACGAAGCTCTCGCCCTGCGCGGCCGCGCGGATCGCCTCGACGATCATGCCGGCATCCTCGCTCTTGACCAGGTAGCCGAGCGCTCCGGCGCCGAGCGCCTCGCGCACCACGTTCGGCTCGGAGTACGTGCTCATCAGCACGACCTTCACGCCGGTGGTCTTCAGGGTCGAGATCTTGAGTGCGACCGGGATGTTGTCTTTGAGGTCGAGGTCGAGCAGCACCACGTCGACCGGGAACTCCGGATGCGTGAGCAGCTCGGGCCAGGTGGTCACCGCGGCGACCATGGCGATGTCGTCGGCGGCATTGCGGATCCACTCGGTGAGCGCTCCGAGGAGCATCCGGTGATCGTCGACGAGTGCGAGACGGATGGGAGCCACGGTCGGCTCTCCTTTCTTCGGTGGTGCGAGCTGTGCTGCCGGCGTGCGGTTCAGAGGTCTGCTGGGTTGTCGACCAGGCACTCGATGTCGACGCGCAGACTGGAGTCCTGGGTGTGGTCAGAGTAATGCCCGACACGCCCCAGAGCGTCCCAGATCGACGGGTCGACACGATTCCGTGCCACGCCGGTTGTCGTGATGGTGATGGGGATCAGGATCTTGTGCTCGGGCACCGGGGTCTCACCGGGCGCCACCGGACCGACCTGCACCGTCACCGTGCGACTGGCGTTGGAGGTGATCGTGTCACCGACCAGCAGCCAGGCCGCGGCCAGCAGACCGTCGCGCTGGATCGGGTCGAGCAGGCCGGCGAGGCTGGACTTGTCGACCAGGGTCACGGCCTTGCCGAGCATCTCGGACTCGCTGACCGCGTGGTAGAGCCAGGTCTCGCGCCGACCCTCGATGAGGTGCAGGCGCAACTCGGTGGCGAGGGATGCCGCCACCGACGCCATCTTGGGCGCGAGCGGCAGGGCGGTCTTCTTGCTGGCGATCGACTCGAGCAGTTCCTCGGCCGCCAGGTCGAGCCTGGCGAGCTCTTCGGAGGCGAGCATGCCCACGGCATAGCGCGGCGCCGACACCGTGGACTGCACGAGCACGCGGTCGAGCTCGACCTGCACCATGCGGCGGAAGCCCTCCACGATGGCGACGCCGATGACGGCGGGAAGCACGGCCGCGGCGACGGCGGTGATCTGGGGGGCGATCCATTCGCCGGTGATCTGCTCGGTCGGCGGGGTGTCGAGGAAGATCACGACCGCCAGCCCGGCCCCGAGCACCCCGGCCGCGATCAGGATCTCGGACGAGCCGCGGACGGTGACCACGACCAGCAGGGCCATGCCCGCCGCGAGAGCCGCCGTGGCGTTCCGGCCGATGTCGTGCAGCTCCCAGACCGCGATCACGTCCAGCGCGACCGCGACCAGCAGACCGGTGAGGAACAGGCCGAACATCCAATCCGGGAGGCGGTCGCCGATCACCCGGGAGGTCACGATCGCGCCGACCACCACGGCTCCGAGGACGATCCACGCCGACAGAGCCGCGAGCGGCTGCGGATACGCACCTCGGCCCCAGACGCCGATGAACCAACTGACCCCGTAGACGCAGCGCAGGCCGACCAGGATGGCCGCGCCGAGCCCGAGGAACGCCGTGCCCAGGCTCGCTCGATGCGCCGAGGCGCGGCCCAGCCGTCGGGCGGTCTTGCCGACGGCACGGCGGGCGTTGTTGACGACGACGCCGAGGGTGTTCTCTTCGGGGGCTGAGAAGGTCACTGGCTCGCCTCCGCCGTCGACGCATCGCCTCGGGGCACCTCGAGCACGACCGTGGTGCCGGATCCGGGAGCCGAGAACAGCCGGGCGTTGCCGCCCACGTCGCGCAGCCGCGCCACGACCGATTCGGTGAAGCCGAGCTTGGCGTCGTCGATGTCGCTGATGTCGAATCCGACGCCGGCGTCGGTCACCATGGCGCGGACCATCTTGTTGTCCTCCGTGATGGTGACGTGGGCCTCGGTGACACCGGAGTGCCGTCGCACGTTCTCGAGGCACTCGGCCAGCGCCAGCAGGAAGGCGTCCAGGTGGTCGCTGGGCAGCAGCACCTGTCCGGTGCCGTGCCAGCTGACCTGGAGTCCCATGCGGCCGAAGCGCTGCTTGACCGACTCGAGCGTGGTGCCGAGCACCGGCTCATCGATCACCTGGATCGGCGAGGTGGCGGTGCCGACAGTGGCACCGGTCGTTCCGTTCGGCGTCGGTGTGGTGCCCAGGCGCAGCTGCCTCAGCAGCTTCGCGTCGTCGCCGGCCTGCTGCCGCAGCGCTTCGGGCGTCACGCCGACCCCCGAGTGAGCGAGCAGGGTCAGGGTCGCGAGCACCGTGTCGTGCAGCAGGCGTGCGCCCTGCCGGCGCTGCGCCTCCAACTCGCTGGCCTGCCGCTCGGCGCGGTGGGCGCGGCCGATGCTGGCGATCCGCTTCGCCACCTGGGGGACCCCGGCGCTGATCCAGATCGCGATCAGGGTGGGCAGCACCCAGCCGAGCACGTAGATGCCGGCCGTCCGCAGCGGCGCCTGCAGATCGCTGGTGAGCAGCAGCAGCGTGGTGCCGACCACGAGGAACACGATGACAAGCGCGGCGATCCGCGGGGCATTCGAGGTGAGCACGAGGCCCGAGGCGGCCAGGGATGCGGCGGCGAGCTCCAGGACGGCCGTGAACCCGGCCTGCGACGGCCGGTCTCCGACCGTGCAGGTGACCACCACGATCGCCAGGCCGGCGCCCAGCGAGAGCGCCAGCCAGACCGGCGAACGGCTGATCCCGATCCGGAACTGGGCGACGCCGAGCACGACGAACAGGGGGAGCGAGATGATCAGCGCGGCACCGCTCACGGCTCCCGGCAGAACGAAGCACAGCAGAGCCACCAGGGTGAAACTCAGGCCGTACACCCGCGCTGTGCGTTGAAGGAGGCGGTCACGCTCTTTGGTGATCAGGTCCATCTCGTGTTCTTTCTCCTGCGTGTCGCCTCATCAGCTAAGCCATGCTGTCAGAGGGGGCACCCGAAGGGGGGGTGCCACGCGGAGCGGATTCTCAGGCGGCGAACAGCCGCCTCAGCTGCTCGGAGACCAGCGCGTCCTCGATCAGGAACGCGTCGTGGCCGAACGGCGACTCGAGCACGACCGGCTCGTCGCCGTCGATGTTGCCGGGCAGGTGGCGTGCGATGATCCGCTGGCCGGCGACCGGGAACAACCGGTCGGAGTCGATGCCGATCACCACGGCCCGTGCGGTGGCACGTGCGAGTGCGGTCGCCACTCCGCCTCGGTCGCGACCGATGTCATGGGAGTTCATCGCGTCGGTCAGCACGAGATAGCTGTTGGCGTCGAACCGGCGGGTGAACTTGTTTCCGTGGAAGCCCAGGTAGCTCTCGACGGCGAACAGCCCGCCGCCGCCGAGCGGGCTCAGGCCGCTCTGCCAGCTTCGTTCGAAGCGGTCGTTGAGCTCGGTGGGCGAGCGGTAGTTGAGCAGCGCCATCCGGCGCGCCAGGGCCAGGCCGCGATGCGGACCTGCCCCGTCGGGCGCCCCGTAGTAGTCGCCGGCGGCGAACGCCGGGTCCATGCGAATGGCCTCGTTCTGCACCGAGTTCAGCGCGATCTGATCCGCGCTCGAGATGGGCGGCGCCGCGAGCACGGCGACCCGCTCGACCCGGTCCGGATGGGTGACCGCCCACTCGAGCGCCTGCATCCCGCCCATCGACCCGCCGATCACGCCGGCCCAGCGCCTCACGCCGATCGCGTCGGCGAACAGCCGCTGCGCCTCCACCTGGTCGCGGATCGACAGATAGGGGAAGCGGGGCCCCCACTCGGCGCCATCGGGCGCGAGCGAGGCCGGCCCGGTGCTGCCCTGGCAGCCGCCCAGCATGTTCGGAGCGACGATGAACCAGTCGGCCGGATCGAGCACGTGACCCTCCCCGACCAGGCCCGACCACCAGCCGGCGGTGGGATGACCGGGCCCGGCCGGCCCGGTCAGATGGCTGTCGCCGGTCAACGCGTGCAGCACGAGCACCGCATTGCTCGCGTCGGCGTTCAGCTCGCCCCAGGTCTCGTAGGCGATCCGCGCCGCGGGCAGCGGGCCGCCGCGCTCGAGAGCGACGTCGCCGATGTCGATGAACTGCCGATGCCCGGGATCGTCGCCCGGGCGCCAGGCACCGGATGCCGGGGGCTCCGCCGACAGCGCCCGTCGGTTGGACTCCGTGACGAAGGCCGAGGGCACCGCGTCTTCCGGTGTCTGCCAGTCCATGTCAGTGGCCATTCTGGCGCAGACGAACGGCCCGGACCCGCGTGTTACGCCGGTCCGGGCCGTTCGGGAGTTGGATCAGGCGGTCGCTGCCGACGCACTCACCTTGCGCGCCGCGGCAAATCCCGTCTCGAGGTCGGCGATCAGGTCGGCGACGTTCTCGAGGCCGACCGACAGGCGCACCAGGCCGGGGGTGACCCCGGTCGTGAGCTGCTGCTCGGGGGTGAGCTGGCTGTGCGTGGTCGACGCCGGGTGGATGATCAGGCTGCGCACGTCGCCGATGTTGGCCAGGTGGCTGAACAGGGTGACGTTCTCGACCAGCGCCTTGCCGGCGTCCACCCCGCCCTTCAGCTCGAAGCTGACCACGGCGCCGACGCCCTTGGGCGCGTACTTGTTGGCAGCCGCGTACCACGGGCTGGAGGGCAGACCCGAGTAGTTCACCGAGGCGATGTCGGGGTGGTTCTCGAGCCACTCGGCGATCGCCTGGGTGTTCTGCACGTGGCGCTCGATGCGCAGGCTCAGGGTCTCGACGCCCTGGATGAGCGCGAACGAGCTGTCGGGCGACAGGGCCGCGCCGGTGTCGCGCAGCAGGGTGACGCGCGCCTTGATGATGTAGGCGATGCCGTCGCCGACGGCCGCCGTGTAGCTGGCGCCGCCGTACGACGGGTCGGGCTCGGTGAGGCCCGGGAACTTCTCGACGTTCTTGCTCCACTCGAACTTGCCGCCGTCGACGATGAGGCCGGCGATGACCGTGCCGTGGCCGCCGAGGAACTTGGTGGCCGAGTGCACGACGATGTCGGCGCCGAAGTCGAACGGCTTGATCAGGTACGGCGTGGCGATCGTGTTGTCGACGATCAGCGGGATGCCGTTCTGGTGGGCGATGCCCGAGACCAGTTCGAGGTCGAGGATGTTGATCTTCGGGTTGCCGATGGTCTCGGCGAAGAACAGCTTGGTGTTGGGGCGCACCGCGGCGGCCCACTCGGCGGCGTCATCCTGGTTCTCGACGAAGGTGACCTCGATGCCGAGCTTGGCGAGCGTGTACTTGAACAGGTTGTACGTGCCGCCGTAGATCGAGCTGGACGAGACGATGTGGTCGCCGGCTCCGGCGATGTTGAGCACCGCGTAGGTGATCGCCGACGATCCGGATGCGGTGGCCAGGGCCGCCGTGCCGCCTTCGAGCGCGGCGATGCGCTGCTCGATCACGTCGGTGGTCGGGTTCATGATGCGCGTGTAGATGTTGCCGAACTCGGCGAGCGCGAAGAGGTTCTTGGCGTGGTCGGTGCTGTCGAACACGTACGAGGTGGTCTTGTAGATCGGCGTGGCACGCGCGTGCGTCGCGGGATCGGGGGCTGCGCCGGCGTGGATCTGCAGCGTTTCGAACTGGTAGTCGGACATTCGGTGCTCCTTTGTGCGACGCCGGGTGGCGCTTCGGGTTGATGCAAGCTCTGGACGACAGTAGGCCGAGCATCCAGGGCGAGCAACGAAGGTCGCAATGGGAAGTAATAGAGTCCATTCGACGGCTTGACACGTGCGACTACTCGTGTGAGAGTACTCGCGTGTCCAGCATCCGGCTCTACATCCTCGGCGCCCTCGCCGACGAGGGAGACATGCACGGGCACCAGCTTCGCCAGTTGGCCGAGAAGGAGCACGTCGACGAGTGGACCGACATCTCGGTCGGCGCGCTCTACGGAGCGCTGAAGCGGCTGCACACCGAGGGCCTGATCGACGAGGTGCGGGTCGAGCGCGAGGGGGCATACCCCGAGCGCCAGGTCTGGACGATCACCCGCGACGGCCGGATCGCGCTCGGCAACCTGCGCTACGACGGCTTGACCCGCATCGTCGCGAGGGCCGATCCCTTCGACCTCGCGGTGAGCCGGCTGGATCTCACCAGGCTCGACGAGATCCCGGCACTGATCGAGAACCGCCTGTCCGAGTTGCGCCTGCTGCTTGCGCAGGACGAACTGAAGCTCAAGAGCATCTCCCGCTATCTCACCCCGCTCGAGTCGATGGTCATGTCGCACAAGACCGACAGACTCCGGGCAGACATCGCCTGGCACGAGAAACTGCTCTCGCGCCTTCCCGACCTCCTCACCGAGGAGCGCAACCGAAAGGCCGCACCATGACCTCCACCGCCGCCGCGACAGCACCCGTGGTTACCCGCAGGACGTGGGCGGCATTCGCCGTCCTGATCCTCGGGATCGCCATGGCGCTGCTCGACACCACCATCGTCAACGTCGCCCTGCCCACGATCCGCACCAGCCTGAAGGCCGACGAGGCAACCCTGTCGTGGATCATCTCGGGCTACGCGCTCGCCTACGGGCTCGCGCTGATCCCGGCCGGCCGCATCGGCGACCGGATCGGCCACAAGTGGGTGTTCCTGGTCGGCATCGTCGGCTTCACCCTCGCGAGTTTCTGGGCCGGAGTCTCGAACGACACCGCGAACCTGATCATCGCGCGCGTGGTGCAGGGCCTGTTCGGCGGCATCTTCTTCCCGCCGGTGACCGCCCTCATCCAGCTGATGTTCCCGCCGCGTCGTCGCGGCCAGGCGTTCGCGATCTTCGGCGCCTCCATCGGCTTCTCGACGGCGCTCGGGCCGCTGGTCGGCGGTCTGCTCATCCAGTGGCTCGGCAACGCAGACGGCTGGCGCTCCATCTTCTTCGTCAACCTGCCGTTCGGGGTGATCGCCGTGATCGCGGGGCTGATCCTGCTCCCCGGCGGCGCCGAGTCCAAGGCGACCTCCGCGCTCGACTTCTTCGGTTTCGTGCTCCTGGCCGGGGGTCTCGTGGCGATCCTGATTCCACTCATCCAGGGGCAGCAGGATGGCTGGCCGCTCTGGACCTACCTGTCGATCGGCGGCGGCATCCTGCTGCTGGTCGTGTTCGCAGTCTGGGAGCTGTCGGTGGCGCGCCGCGGCAAGGAACCGTTGGTTCCCCCGCATCTGTTCTCGCATCCCTCGTTCACCGGCGGTGTGATCCTCGCCCTGGTGTACTTCGCGGCGTTCACCAGCATCTTCTTCACCATCTCGCTGCTCTGGCAGGCCGGCCTCGGCCACACCGCGCTCGAGTCGGGCCTGGTGTCGATCCCCTTCGCGATCGGAAGCATCGTCGGCGCCTCGCAGAGCGACCGGCTCGCCCAGCGACTGGGTCGCACGGTTCTTCTGATCGGAACCGGGCTGGTCTCGGTCGGCCTGATCTCGCTCTGGTTGGTGCTGCTGCGCGTCGCGCCCGGCGACCTGACCAACTGGGCCCTGCTGGGGCCGCTGGTGGTCGCGGGCATCGGCTCGGGCATGTTCATCGCGCCGAACGCGCAGTTCATCGTGGCGACCGTGGACCGCACAGAGGCGGGGGCCGCATCCGGGGTCATCGGCACGATGCAGCGCGTCGGCTCGGCGATCGGCATCGCCGTGATCGGATCCGTCTTGTTCGGGAACCTGCCGAAGCACTTCGGGCCGACATCCGCGCAGACCGCCGCGGCGGCGCAGGCTCATGGGGCGCAGGGTTCCGATGCGGTCAAGGCCGCCATCCAGAAGATCGTCGATCACAACCTGGCCGTTGGATTCGGTCACGCTGCGACGCTGGCGCTCGCCGTCAGCGCGATCTTCGCGATCGTCGCGTTCTGCCTGGTCTTCGTGCTGCCCAAGCGCGTCTCGCAGGGCTGGGAAGGCCCCGCGAACGCGGAGTGACCCAGCGGGGTCAGTCGCGACGCGATCCGGTGGGATCGGTGCGCGACTGACCCCTCGGCCGTTCGCGCTGCGTGGCACTGGCGATGAACAGCCAGCGCGGCCGCGGTTCGATCAGGGGCCGGAACACGCGGCGCACGAGCGGGCTCGACAGCGCAATCGCGATCGCGATCGACGCGAACACCATGGTCAGCAGCCAGACCGCCGAGGCGTGATCGTCTTTCAGGACGCCCGACTCGCGGATCGGGTAGAGCACGAAGCTGTGCAGCAGATACACGTAGAGGGTCGCCTGGCCGAAGACCGTGAAGATCGTCTCGCGTCGCGGGATGAGCGCGAAGAACGCCGCGCACAGGATGACCGCGAGCAGGATCAGCCCCAGCCGCACGAAGCCGGCCCACCAGTCCCAGGCGTCGAGCCCCGAGTACGAGTCGTCGTAGAAGAACCAGTGCACGCTCAGCGCTCGGAACGGCCCGCTCTGCGTGATGATGACGGCCAGCCAGCCGGCGAACACCAGGGCGGCGGCGGCACGGATGGGCCAGACCGACGCACGCAGCCGCATCCACCAGTCGGCCACCTTCCACTGCCGAAGCTGCCAGCCGAGCACGAAGAACGGCAGGATGCCGATGGTGCGCGCCAGCGAGAACGTCGAGTCGACCCCGGGTGAGTAGCCGACCGCGACCGACAACAGGACGGCCCAGAGCAGCGGCCAGCGCAGCAGCACCAGGTAGGGCAGCGCGGCCCGGAACGCCGCAAGCGCGAGCAGGAACCACAGCGTCCAGTGCGGCTGCGTGAAGTCGAGCGACTTGACACCCTCCACCAGGAACTGCACGAGCGTCCAGATGCTCTGGAAGATCACGTACGGAATGACGATGTCGGTGACGATTTTGAGCATGCCGCGCGTGGACGGCGGGCTGGCCTTCGAGAAGTAGCCGCTGATGATCGCGAACGCCGGGATGTGGAAGGCGTAGATGAACAGGTAGAGGGTCAGGGCGTTGTTCGAGTCGCCGGTCTGGCGTTGGATCGCGTGCCCCATGACCACGAGCGCGATGGTGGCGAAGCGCGCGTTGTCCCAGAACGGGACGCGCACGCGCGCCTTGCCGGTGCCCACCGGGGGAGCGGGGGCGAATAGAGGATCCACCGCGGTCATCCGATCCAGCCTAACCACAGCGTCACGCGCCCCTTCGGCGGGCTGGATACCCTGGAGGCATGGCGAAACGCGTGGTCGTGACCGGGGCGAGTTCGGGGATCGGGGCCGCGACGGCCCGACTGTTCGCCGAGCACGGGTGGGACGTCGTCGGCGTTGCCCGGCGCGGCGATCGGCTCGCCGAACTGGCGGAGGGGACGGGCATCCGCACCATCATCGCCGACCTCACCCAGCAGGCCGATGTCGACCGCGTCCGTGACGAGCTGGCGGCGCTGGGCCCGGTGCACGGCCTGGTCAACAACGCAGGCGGCGCGTTCGGCATGGGGCCGATCGAATCGGCCGACCTCGACGACTGGCGCGCGATGTTCGAGATCAACGTGCTCGGCACCCAGCGCATGATCGCCGCGCTGCTGCCTCTGCTGCGCGACGGGGCGCGGGATGCCGGGGTCGCCGACATCATGACCGTCACCTCGATCGCGGGGCACCTCGCCTACGAGGGCGGAGCCGGCTACAACGCCGCCAAGTTCGCCGAGCACGCGCTGGTCGCGGTGCTGCGGCTCGAGCTGGCCGGCGAGCCGATCCGCGTGCTCGAGATCGCTCCGGGCATGGTGAAGACCGACGAGTTCGCCCTCACGCGATTCAAGGGCGACCGGGCCCGGGCCGACGCTGTCTACGAGAACGTGCCGGATCCGCTCTCGGCCGACGACATCGCCGCTGCGATCGTGCACACCATGGAGCTGCCCGCTCACGTCAACCTCGACCTGATCACCATCAAGCCGGTGGCGCAGGCGGCGCCGCACAAGGTGATCCGCGGCAAGCTCGAGCCCAAGGGCTGAGCCAGCAGAACGGCTGGCGCCTCAGCCCGCCGGCGTGCCCTGGATGAACGCCGCGAGCTGATCGGCCAGGGCGTTGAAGCCGCCGCGGTCCAAACCGTGGAGCATGTCCCACCCGTGGCCCGATCCGTCGAGATGCAGGACCGGCGCCAGCGAGGCGATCTCACCGGCGAGGCTCTGCATCTGCGAGGTGCTGACCACCTGATCGTCGGGGTCGACCGCGAAGAAGCTCGGGATGGTGATCGAGTCGCCGGCGTGCGTGATGTTGGCGTCGAGGTAGATCAGCGGACCCGACAGGTCGGCGACGGCATCCAATCGATGCTTGCGGTCTTCTGACGCCGCAAGCACCGCGGTCGTTCCCCCCATGGATGCGCCGACCACGACGACTCGAGTTGCTCCATGAGCGCGAGCCCATCGAGCCGCGGTGAGCACCGCGTCGGCGCCGTCGCTCAGAACGAGGGCGTCGGGCGGGCAGAGCGTCACGCCATAGCCGCAGAGGTTGAGCATGAGCGATCGCACCCCGTGCTTTGCCAGGTACTGGGCGTAGGGATACCAGCCGCAGAACCCGGTGTCCGATTGGTGGACCAAGACGGCGACCGTGGTCTGCGAGGAGTCGCCGACGACCCCCGTGTGGAACCAGGAGCCATCGGCGCCGAGCCAGACGGTCGACGTCGGCGCGATCGGGGGAAGCGTGAATCCGTCGCCGCACATGGTCGCCGGGGAGTCGATCGCAACCGTGGGTTTGGTGAGCGGCTTCTCGGTGGGGTCGGAGGCGGGCGCGGATGCGCACCCGGCCATCGCGACCGCCACCAGCGCAGCGACCGCGATCGCCGTCCAACGGGAGCGGGTGGTCGGGCGTCTCATGGCACCACGGTAGTGGGCGTCAGCGGCGCGCGGCAGGATGGCCCCATGCCTCCGCGCCTCGGATTCGTCTTCACACCCGCCATGCCGCCCGAGCGCCTGAGGCCGGTGGCGCGGGCGGTCGAGGCCGCGGGGCTGGACGAGCTCTGGGTGTGGGAGGACTGCTTCACCGAGAGCGGCATCGCGTCTGCGGCACTCGCGCTGGGCGCCACCGAGCGGATCACCGTGGGCATCGGCCTGATGCCGGCTCCCCTGCGCAACGTCGCTCTGGCCGCAATGGAGCTCGCGACGCTCGAGCGCGCCATCCCCGGTCGTCTGATCGCGGGGATCGGCCACGGCGTCCAGGCCTGGATGGGGCAGATCGGCGCCCGGGTCGAGTCGCCCGTGACCCTGCTGCGCGAATACTCGACCGCGCTGCGGCGCCTGCTCGACGGCGACACCGTCACCGTCGATGGCCGCTATCTGCGGCTCGACGGTGTGGCGCTCGGCTGGCCGCCCGAGGGGCGGGTGCCCGTGATGATCGGCGGAGGCGGACCCGTGACATTGCGTCTCGCAGCCGAACTCGGCGATGGCGTGCTGCTGGCCAATGCCCTGACCCTCGACGAGGTGGATGCTGCAGCGAGCATCACGGGCAGCGGCACGCCGCTCATGGCGAACATCATCGCCGCCACCGGAGCCGATGCCGCGGATCGGGTGCACGCCGACCTGCTGAGCTGGCGCGCGGATGCCGACCCGAGCGCCCGCGGGTACGCGGTCGTCAGCGGCGACGCCGCCGCGATCGCCCAGCAGCTGCGCGACCTCGCGCGGAGGGGTGTGACGAACCTCGCGATCGAGGGCACCCGCGATGAGCCGGATGTCGACGGGTTCATCGCCTTCCTGGGGCGCGAGGTGCGGCCGCTGCTGGGCGACTAGCCGGCTGTCGGCGCCGGGCTGTCGACGGCGCCCACGGCATCCGCCGCGAGGTCGACCTCCGAATCGGAGAAGGCGAGCTTCGGTACAAGGAACAGCAACACCGCCGCGACCAGGGCGCCGACGCCGCAGATCGTCCAGACCGCGATATAGGCGGCGAGTCCCGCTCCGCTCGTCGAGGCGGTCGAGGTCAACCCGACGTGCAGGATCACCCCGAACACCGCCGACGCGAACGCGCCGCCGATGGTCTTGGTCGTGTTCGTCAGGCCGGTGGCGATGCCGGACTGACCGGCCGGTGCCGCCGCGGCCGCGGCCGACGGCAGGGCGGCGACCAGGGCGCCCGAGCCGATCCCCGCGATGACCATGTTGACGATCACCTGCCAGACCTGGTCGTGCAGCGGGATGAAGAGCAGATACCCGCCCGCGACGAGGAAGGTCGCGACGATGAGGGCGATGCGTGGCGTCGTCCGCCGCGCCAGGATCGGGAACTGCAGCGCACCCACGATGAGCGCGATCAGGTAGGCGCCGATCAGGTACGAGATCACGTCGGAGTCGAGATTCAGCCCGTAGCCGAGCTTCTTCGGATCGGCTGCCGCGAAGGTCGACAGCGGGATCTGCGCGCCCAGCACGCTGATCCCGAACAGGCCGGCGGTGAGCTGGACCGGCCACATGCTCGGCTTGGCGAGCACCGTCAGGTCGATCGCGGGATCCGGATGCCGCCGCTCGAGACGCGCGAACGGTACGAAGATCAGCAGCCCGACGACGATCGGCACCCAGACGGTCCAGCTGCCGGGCCCGTTGAGCCGGAGGAAGGTGAGGCCGCCGGTGATGAACAGCAGGGCGAGCGTCAGTAGCACGAAGCCGCTGCCATCGAGCTTGCGGCCGGGCAGCGGGGTCGACTCGCGCACCCCGAACAGGATGGCGAAGAACACCAGTGTCACGCAGATCGCCGGAACGGCGAGCGTCACCGGGAAGTTCTCACCCGTGGCCTTGAACACCCGGCTGCCCGCCAAGGCCCCCAGGATGGCCCCGGCTTCGAGCGCGACGACGAGCAGGCCTGCCGCGCGCCGGGTGGTCGACGCCGTGTTGCCGGTGCGCCGCCCCCGGTCGAAGATCAGGGCGACCTCGAGTGGCAGCCAGACGACGTAGAACCCCTGAAGCGCGAAGGCGATCAGGTAGGCAGCGAAGTTGCCCGACGCGACCATGCCCCAGCTCGCCAGCGCCGTCACGGCGGTCGACACGAGCAGGATGCGCTTGTGGCCGAACATGTCGCCGAGCTTGGCGAGCACCGGAACCACGAGGGCCGAGACCAGCAGCTGGGCCGCCTCGGTCCAGTTGTAGTCGGCGGTGTCCACACCGATGTGCCCGGCGATCTTGCTCGCCAGCGGCACGTAGTAGCCCTGGAGGATGCCGCTGGTCAACTCGACCAGGAAGAGGAACCCGACCAATCCGAACGCCATCGTCCGGAAGGTGATGCGATCAGCCATTCTCGGATGCTAGTGGTCGGTTACCGTGGTGGGGTGCCCGACGAGCGCGAGATCCTGAGCTACGAGCTGTTCGGAACGGCGGCGCGCGACCTGGCGGAACGCATCGCCGCCGACGGATTCCGCCCGGACGCGATCGTGGGCATCGCGCGCGGCGGCCTGCCGCTGGCCGGGGCGCTCGGCTACGCCCTCGACGTGAAGACGCTCGGCAGCCTCAACGTGGAGTTCTACACCGGCGTCGGCTCGACCCTCGAGACCCCGGTGGTGCTTCCCCCGACGCTCGACCGCGAGTCGCTGGCGGGCAAGAGCATCCTGCTGGTCGACGACGTCGCCGACTCGGGCCGCACGCTGCATCTCGTGGTCGAGCTGCTCCGCGCAGGCGGCGGCGAGGTACGGACGGTGTGCCTGTACAGCAAGCCCGGCTCGGTCGAAACCCCCGACTACGTGTGGCGCACGACCCCGCACTGGATCCTGTTCCCGTGGAGCGCCGACGGCCCGGTCGCGTACCCGCGATGAGTCCGCAGCCGCTCGCCGAGCTCATCGATCCCGGGTGGGCGCAGGCGCTCGCACCGGTCGAGCCGCAGATCGCCGCGATGGGCGACTTCCTGCGCGCCGAGGTGGCGGCCGGGCGGCCCTATCTCCCGGCCGGTCGCAACGTGCTGCGTGCCTTCGCCGCCCCGCTCGCCGAGGTGAAGGTGCTGATCGTCGGCCAGGATCCGTATCCGACGCCCGGGCATCCGGTCGGGCTGTCGTTCTCGGTCGAGCCGACGGTTCGCCCGGTGCCGCGCAGCCTGCAGAACATCTACCAGGAGCTGCGCACCGATCTCGGCATCCCGACCCCGCCGAACGGCGACCTCACCCCGTGGACCCGCCAGGGCGTCATGCTGCTCAACCGCGTGCTGACCGTGCAGGAGGGCAGCTCGGGCTCGCACCGCGGCAAGGGGTGGGAGCCGATCACCGAGCACGCGATCCGGGCGTTGGCCGCGCGCGGCGGCCCGCTCGTCGCGGTGCTCTGGGGGCGGGATGCCGCAACCCTGCGGCCGATGCTGGACGGCATCCCGATCATCGCCTCTGCCCACCCCAGCCCGCTCTCGGCCAACGCGGGATTCTTCGGCTCCCGCCCGTTCAGCCGGGCCAACGAACTGCTGGTGCAGGCCGGCGCCGACCCGGTCGACTGGAGCCTGGGGACGCCGCCCGGCGCGACGTAGGATCACCACATGCCGGAGATCCGCTGATGCTCGAAGAGGAATACAACCCGCGCAGGCAGCTGCCGCCGCGACTCCGGCCCGCGCCGCCGAGCGAACCCGAGTTCTCGTTCGAGTTGCGTCAGGCGACCGACCGCGACGTGCCGCACATGCTCGAGATCTACAACCATTACGTGCTCAACAGCACCGTGACGTTCGACGAAGACCGGCTCACGCTGAAAGAGATGCGCACCAAGTTCCGCGATGTCGAGCGCCTCGGGTTCCCCTGGCTGGTCGCGGTCTCGCCCACCGGGATGATCCTCGGCTATGCCTATGTCACGCCGTGGAAGGCCAAGGCGGCATACCGCTACACGGTCGAGGACTCCATCTACCTCAGCCCCGCCGCGACCGGAAAGGGGATCGGCAAGGCCCTCATGGCGCGCATGCTCGATGACGCCAAGGCCGCGGGCATCAAGGAGGTGATCGCGGTGATCGCCGACAAGGGGGCCGACGCGTCGATCGCGATGCACGAGCAATTCGGGTTCACCAAGATCGGCGAGATGGGCAAGGTCGGTTTCAAGTTCGGCCGCTGGCTCGGAACCGTGCTCATGCAGAAGAGCCTGAAGGCGGGTCGCAAGAAGTGAGCGCGCTGCAGCTGCGGCTGGTGCTCGAGACCACTGATCTGGATGCGGCCGTGGCCTTCTACCGCGACGCGCTCGGCCTGCCCGAGCTGGAGTCGTACCAGGGCGAGGGCGGAGCCCGGGTCGTCATCCTCGGAATCCCGACCGCCACCCTTGAGCTCGCGAACCCCGCTCAGGTCGAGCTGATCGACCAGGTCGAGGTCGGGCGGCCGGTCGCGCATCCCTTCCCCCTGCGGGTGCGGGTGGCGTTCGAGGTGGTGGATGCCGCGGCCACCACCGCCGCGCTGGCGGACGCCGGCGCCACCGAGGTCGCGCCGCCCACCCGTACCCCGTGGAACTCGCTCAACGCGCGGATCGAGGGGCCGGACGGACTGCAGCTCACCGCGTTCCAAGAGCTCGGCCCATCGCCGGACTGACGGCGGGCCGAACCCTTGCGCGGCGGCTCAGCTGCGCGGCGTGGCTCGCCGCAGGATGAAGTAGCCCGCGATGGCGCTGAGTCCCGCCGGGATGAGCAGCCACGCGGTGACGGCGAGCGGCCCGCCGTCGAGCACCCCGCCCACCAGGTTCCAGGTCTTGGTGAGGGTCAGCACCGCGATCGAGCCCAGGATCAGCACGGCGAGGACCGCGAAGGCGACCACCAGACCGGTGGTCTTCCAGCGCACCCAGACCGCGGCGAAGCCGGAGCCGGTGAAGAGCGCGAACAGCAGGCCGAAGAAGAACACCACCAGTCGGGTCCACCAGTTCGAACCGAAGTAGATGGCCGTGAACATGTGGCCGCCCAACCCCCAGCCGTTCGTGACCTGCTCGATGACGCCGAGCAGCCCCATCACGACGGCGAAGACGCCGGCGAGCAGCACGAAGGTGATCGCCGTGCCGAGGTAGAAGTTGCGCCGCGTTGTGCCATACCCGAGCGCGATCGAGAACGTGATGCTGATCGCCTGGACGGCCACGATCAGGAAGTACACGAAGGGGTAGAACGCGGCGCCGCTGTACTGCAAGCCCTTGTCGGCGTGCGAGGCTCCGGTCGGGCCGGACGAGATGGTGATCAGTGCCCAGATCGCGATGTTCACCGCGAGGATTCCGAGCAGGATGATCGACGGCAGGATCAGCACCGGGAACGGATTCGCCAGGTAGAGCCGGATCACGTTGAGCAGCCGGGTGGCCGGCGTCCGCAGCCCGGGCAGCGGGCTGCCGGCGCGCGGCGCGGTCGCGGGAATGGCGGTCATCGGGCATCCTCCTGCTGGGTCGTGGTACGGATGACGAGCTGCTGCAACGAGACGGGCGCGAGCTCGAGGCCGGCATCGGTCGCCGCACGCCGGTCGGCGTCGGAGAGGTCGGCGATGGTGAACGAGGCCAACCCGCCGATCCCTTCGCGGTGCAGCACCTCTCGGTGAGCCGCGAAGGCCTCGACGGCGCTGCGCGGCCCCACGACCGTCGCGGCGGTTCCGCGCAGTTCGTCGGCATCCCGGTCGATGATGATGCGGCCATCGTCGATCACCACGACATGCTCGAGCAGGTTGCTGACCTCATCGATGAGATGCGTCGACAGCACAATGGTTCGGGGGTGCTCCGAGTAGTCCTCGAGCAGCCGGTCGTAGAACGTCTGCCGGGCGACCGCGTCGAGCCCGAGGTAGGGCTCGTCGAAGAAGGTCAGCGGGGCGCGGGCGGCGAGTCCGACGACGACCCCGACGGCCGAGAGCTGCCCGCGTGACAGCTTCTTCATCCGGCGGCTGAGAGGAAGGCGGAAGTCGCCGATCAGGGAGTGCGCGTAGGCCTCATCCCAGTTCGGGAAGAACAGCGGCGCGGCGCGCAGCACGTGCCTGACGCGGAAGTCGTCCGGGTAGCGCTGGCTCTCTTTGATGAAGGCGACCCGCTCGAGTACCCGAGCGTTCTCGACCGGGGACTCGCCGAAGACGCGGATCTCTCCCGAGGTGGCGAACTCCTGGCCCGTGAGCAGCTGCATCAGCGTGGTCTTGCCGGCGCCGTTGCGGCCCAGGAGCCCGTAGATGCGGTGCTCGTGCAGGGTGACGCTGACGTCATCCACTGCGGTGACCTTGCCGAAGCGCTTGGTCAGGCCGCGCAGTTCGACGACGGCGGTCATCCCTTCGCCTCTTTCGTGATCATCTGCGCGAGTTGCGCGTTGGTGATCCCCAGCTTTGCGGCCTCGGTGAGGAGGGGCGCGACGAACTGCTGGCGGAACTGGTCGCGGCGCTTGGCCACGAGACGGGCGCGGGCGCCCTCGGCGACGAACATGCCGATCCCTCTCTTCTTGTAGAGGATCCCTTCGTCGACGAGCAGGTTCACGCCCTTGCCGGCCGTTGCCGGGTTGATGCGGTGGAACGCGGCGAACTCGTTCGTCGAGGGGACCTGGGTCTCTTCGGGGAGCACTCCCGAGATGATGTCGGTCTCGATCTGCTCGGCGATCTGCTGGAAGATCGGACGACTCTCGTCCATGGGTGCCTCCCTCCGGTAGTGGTCGATGGCGAGCCCGGTCAGGCTCGTTGGTTCATTACTTGACTAAGTAACCACTGAACCCGAGCGCTGTCAACCCCGACCGCGAAAGTACGCACTTATGCGTACTCTCGGCGTCGAGATGCCGGCGAAAACGTACTCTCGAGACGTCAGACGGCGGTTGCCAGCTTCGAACTGAAGTGCAGCAGAACGCGACGGGGGATGAAGCGGGTGCTGAACGCGGCGGCGCGGTTGGCGAAGCCCGGCATGACCTCGGGCCGGACCCGGATTCCGCCGCTCAGCCCGCGCGCGAGTCCGTGGTCGAGCGCCCGCAGGCCGGCGTCGGCGATGCGCGACGGATCCCAGTAGGGGGTCGGCGCCGAGATCTGCCGCCCCTCGGCGAAGAACTCCGAGGCGACCGCGCCGGGCGACACCGCGAACACTGTGACCCCGTGCGGACGCGCTTCGTGCCAGAGCGCCTCGGTGAACAGCTTCACGAAGGCCTTCGATGCCGCGTAGACGGCCATCCCCGGCACCGGCTGGTATGCCGCAGTGCTCGCGATGTTGAGGATGACGCCCGAGCCGCGCGCGATCATCGGCTCGACGAACGCCCGGCACAGGTCGACGACGGCGGCGACGTCGACCGCCACCTCCTGCGCGAGTCGATCCGGGTCGGTCGCGACGACCTGGCCCTGGATGCCGAATCCGGCATTGTTGACCACCAGATCGGGCAGGCGACCGTCCAGGTGATCACGCAGCCGGCCGAGCAGCGCAGCGCCGGGCTTCGGCAGCGCCAGGTCGAGCGCGACCACCAGGCACCGGATGCCGTGCGCCGCCTCGAGCTCGGACGCCAGGGCCCGCAGGCGGCTCTCCCGTCGGGCCACGAGCACCAGGTCGGAGCCGCGCGCCGCGAGGGCGCGGGCGAACGCCGCGCCGATCCCGGAGCTGGCTCCCGTTACGAGGGACAGCGACGGTCGGTACACGGGGCGAGCCATGCCCTCACGGTAGCGGGAGCCTAGGCTCGGCTCGTGCCAGAACTGCATGACCTGACCGCGTGGGAGCAGACCGACCAGTTGCGCCGCGGCGCGATCTCGCCGCTGGAGCTGGTCGACCACTACCTGGAGCGCATCGAGCGGCTCGATCCCGCCTTGGGTGCCTTCGTCGAGGTCACCGCAGACGCCGCGCGCCGGCGCGCCGCAGAGCTCGTCGGCAGCTCGACGGCGCCCATCCTGTGGGGGCTGCCGTCGGCGGACAAGGATCTGGTCGACCGTGCCGGCGTGCCGACGCGCTACGGGTCGCGCGCCTTCGCCGACTACGTGCCGGAACGCTCCGACGACCTGGTCGAGGTGCTCGACGCGGCCGGCGCGATCAGCCTCGGCAAGACCAACACGCCCGAGTTCGGGATGCCCAGCTACACCGAGCCGGTCTCGGCGCGTCCGGCGCGCAATCCCTACGACACGGCGCTCGGCGCGGGGGGATCCAGCGGGGGAGCGGCGGTCGCGGTGGCTGCCGGCCTGCTCCCGGCGGCTCCCGGGTCGGACGGCGGCGGCTCGGTGCGCATCCCGGCGGCCGCCACCGGGCTGGTCGGGCTGAAACCATCGCGCGGCCGCATCCCGGCCAGCCCCGGGTTCACCAACCTCGGCGGGCTCGCGGTGGCCGGGCCGCTCGCCCGCACGGTGACCGATGCTGCCCTCCTGCTCGACGCGATGATCGGCGACGGCCGGATGGACTACGCGACCGCCGCCCCGGCCTGGGACGGCGGCGCCTACCTCAACGCGGCCGTGCGCGGCGAGGGCCGCTACCAGCTCGGGATCACGACCAGTTCGCCCTGGGAGACCGCATACGAGATCGTCGTCGAGCCCGAGGCGCAGGACGCGCTGCGTGTCGCACGCGAGCACCTGGATGCGATCGGGCACGGCCTCGAGGAGTTCCGGCTCGAGCCGGAAGAGGGCTACGCGCCTGCGTTCACGACGCTCTGGCAGGGTGGAGCGGCCGGCATCCCGATCGAGGCGGAGCAGCTCGACCAGGTCGAACCGTTGACCAGGTGGCTGGTCGAGACCGGTCGGCGCGTGGGCGCGCGCGAGCTTGCGGCGGCCCTCGGGTGGCTCACCAAGTACGAGCGCCGGCTGATCCGCCAGCTGTCACGGTTCGACGCCGTGCTGACGCCGGCCCTGGCGATGACGCCCCGCCCGATCGGCTGGTACGACGCCGAGGATGCCATGCGCAACTTCGGCCAACAGGTGCAGTACACCCCGTTCACGAGTTTCGTGAACGTCAGCGGACTCCCGGCGATCGCCCTGCCCGTGCACGTGACCGAGAACGGGCTGCCGATGGGCGTGCAGCTGATCGGACGGCCCGGGCGCGAGGACGTGCTGCTCGCCATCGGCGCCCAGCTCGAGCGTCGACTGAACTGGCAGGAGCGGCATCCGCCCCAATGGTGAGGGCGGCGCAATGGTGAGGGCGGCACAGTGGTGAGCGCGGCACAGTGGTGAGCGCTGCGGCGTGGTGAGCGCTAGACGTACCCGCCGCGCTCGAGTCCGGCCTCGACCTCGAACCGGTTGCCCAGCGCGTTCGACCCGGCGGCGAGGTAGAGCGGCAGGAAGCACAGCCCGTACTTCTTCCACTGCCGGGTGTGCACCAGCTCGTGCTCGAGCACGCCCTCGCGGATGAGGTCGCGCGTCAGGTAGACGGCTCCGACCGTCGTGCCACCGCGGCCGAACGCCCAGCCGGGCAGGGCGATGAACGAGTACAGGCCACCGCGCCGGCCCCAGTGCCCGAGCAGGAGGCATCCCCACAGGAAGGCGGCCAAGGTCGCCACCCAGTACCCGGGTCTGGCGATCACCGGCAGCAGCAGGAACGCCCTCAGCCCGGGGACCCGCACGGCGCCCGCGATGAACCGCGCCATCCCGCGCGCGAACCGGCTCGGATCGATCGGGGCGACGTACGGGGTCGCCTCGAACGCCGCACGGCTTCGACTCACGCCGTGCCGCGCCCGTCGGTCTCGAGGAACCGCAGCCACACCTCGTTCAGCGTCGGATAGGCCGGCACCGCGTGCCAGAGCCGCTTCAGCGGCACCTTGCCGACCACGGCGATCGTGGCGGCATGCAGCATCTCGCCCACCTCGCGGCCGACGAAGGTGACGCCGATGATCACCTCGTGCTCCGCATCGATGACCGCCCGGGCCCGCCCCTCGTAGTGATCGGCCAGGGCGCTGGCGCCCGCGATCCAGCTCAGGTCGTAGTCGACCACCCGGATGTCGTACCCGGCCGCCATCGCAGCCGCGGCGGTCAGCCCCACCGACGCCACCTCCGGATCGGTGAACGTCACCTGCGGAACGGCCTCGATATCGGCGGTGGCCACGTGCCGACCCCACGGCGCGTCGTCGACCGGCTTGCCCGTTGCGCGTGCGGCGATCACGTCGCCCGCGGCGCGTGCCTGGTACTTGCCCTGGTGGGTGAGCAGAGCGCGGTGGTTGACATCGCCGGTCGCGTACAGCCAGTCGAAGCCCTTCACCAGCATCGTGTCGTCGACGGTGAGCCAGTGGCCGGGCGTGAGGCCGAGGGTCTCGACGCCCAGATCCTCGGTGCGGGGCGTGCGGCCGATCGCGACCAGCAGCTCTTCGGCGAGCACGCGCGATCCGTCGGTCAGCTCAATCACCACGTTCTTGTCCGCGCGGTGCACCGAGGCGGCCTCGGCGCCGATCCGCACGTCGACTCCGGCCTTCTCCAGCGCCGCCTGCACGGCCTCGCCGGCGAACGGCTCCAGGACGCTCAACAGCGGCCCGCGCGAGAGCAGCGTCACGCGGCATCCCATCGAGGCGTACGCGGTGGCCATCTCGCAGCCGACCACACCGCCCCCCAGGATGGCCAGGCTCGCGGGAACCTCCTTCACGCTGGTGGCCTCGCGGCTGGTCCACGGCTTCACCTCGGCCAGCCCCGGGATGTCGGGCAGCAGCGCGGCGCTTCCGGTGCTCACGGTCACCGCGTGCCGGGCGACGAGCTCGGTGGTCGTGCCGTCCGCGGCGGTCACGGTCAGCCGCTTGGGCCCGGTGAACCGCGCGTGGCCGCGGATCAACTCGATGCCGGCGCCCTTCACCCAGTCGACCTGCGATGCGTCGTTCCAGTCGTGCACGATGGCGTCGCGTCGGCGAAGCACGCCCCGCGGGTCGACCGGGCCGGAGACCGACTGCTTCGCGCCGTCCACATCGGCGGCGGCCCGCAGCACGGCGCCGGCCCGCAGGAGCGCCTTCGAGGGCATGCACGCCCAGTACGAGCACTCGCCGCCCACCAGTTCCGCCTCGACGAGGGCGGCGGTCAGACCGCCTTGCACAGCGCGGTCGGCGACGTTCTCGCCGATCGCGCCGGCACCGATGACGATCAGATCGAATTCGCGCGCTGCCATGCCTCCATCCTGCCCGACCGCCCCTCACAGCATCAGCGGGAGGGGGACTTCCGTCCTATGCCGAGGGTGACCCGTACCGATATGTTCGGGCCACCAGAACCGCCGGGAGGCACAGCATGCTCACTCGACCCCTTTTCGCCATCGTCACCGCCACAGCCGCTGTGCTCGTGCTTGCGGGATGCTCATTCTCCGCTGAGGCGGGACCCACGGTCTCGGGTGCTAGCGTCGCCAAGACTGCCGCCAAAGCACTCGAGGCCAAGGTCGGATCCTCGCCCGCCATCGACTGCGGCAGCGACGACATCATCGTGGTCAAGGGCAAGAAGATCACCTGCGAGCTCACCGACACCGACGGACTGATCTACGACGTCGCGATCACCTTCACCTCGGTGAAGGGATCGACGTACCACATCGATGTCAAGGTGGCCGATACCGCCAAAAACGCCCCGAGCCCGACGGTGTCGTCCGGCGCCGACGCCCCGACGGTGCCCGGCACCGACATCGCGAAGCTGGCCGCCCAGGCCCTGACCAAGCAGCTCGGCTCGGCTCCCGACATGAGCTGCAGCGACGCGCAGGTGTCGATCGTGGTCGGCAACACCGCGGCCTGCGACTTCACCGACGCGGCAGGCGCCCACCATGATGTGACGGTCACCATCACCGAGTTCGACGGCTCGAACTACACCATCGACGCGAAGGTCACCGACTGAGATCCTCGGCACGCTTGTCGACCGTGCGGATGAGGTCCACTGTCTTCTTCTGGTCGAAGCCGATGTCTCCTGCGTGGCGGATCAGATCCTGGCATGCCGTCGTGACCTCAGCGAGAAGTCGGCGCGTGACCGCCTCGGACACATCGTGGCGCCCTGCAAGGGCGATGAAATGGTTGGCGTGAAGGTTGTCGCGCCTGCCCTCCGTCTCGAGGGCAGTGGTGCGATCGCCATAGGGAAGCGTCGTGACGACGTCATAGGCGGGCGTGACGCGCCAGAGGCCGTCTGTGTTGTGCACGCTGACGTTCTTGGCGTGGAGATCTCCGTTACCGATGATGTAGCTCATCGCAAACAGACGGACGAGTTTTGCGATCTCCACCACCGGGGCACTTGAGACTCGTGCGACCGCTGAGAAGACGTCGCGAGCGCTCATGAGGTACTTGGCGGCAGGCCACCGCCCGGCAAGCTGTACGGCGTCTTCTTGCGCGATCGATACGATGCGCTCTCCGATCCGTATGCGATCGAACCGTTTCACGACAAGGGCCGCCTCGCCGTCCCTGTCGTGGATGACCTGGGCGGAAGCCACCTCTAGGCCGCAGGCCCGCGCAACGTCGAGAAAGAACGCCTCATTCTCAACCAATCGCGGATAGCTCGGTGGGGCGAGCTTGATGATCGCTGGACCGAAGGTTCCTGACACGGGCAACGAGATCATCTGGTCGCTGATCTTGTCTTGCACCCCCGCCACGGCTCGCTCGTCCAGCGGCTTCTGGAGGAGGTCGGCGAACAGGTCCTGGAAACTGATCTGCTCCGGTTCGGGAAGCTCCTGGATGCGGGCGGCGGCTGGTTCGTTCGCGGATGCCCCGTGCGCCAGCACCCGGACGTCACCCACGCAGTCGGCTCCAATCGCGACCACTTGGCTGAACTCATCGTCTGGGGATGTCTTAAGGGCCGCTTGGACCGCGGTCAGGCGGCGCCCCTCGGGAAGAAGTCCCGCGAAATAGGCAGGTACGGCCCCGCCTCGCTCTCGGTATTCCTCGGCTCGCTTGGGGAGAGTCGTGGCGACGCCTGGTCCGGTCATTGCGAGGTAGGCGTCGTCGTACTCGAAGACGACGTCGTCGCGATCTCGGCGCAGAGTGCCCGCACGTTGGGATCCCTTGTAGACGTCGGCGACATCGACATCGACGGGATCGATGTCCGTCATGAGGGCCGAGCCTCAACAAGATCGATGGACAGGCCGAGGACGGAGAGCACCGCGAGAAGCGTCGCGATAGTTGCTCCGCGCGTCCCCGCGCCGTTCTCGAGCGCAGAGAGCGCACTTCGGCTGATGTTGGCGAGTCGAGCGAGTTCCGCCTGATTCAATTTCAGGCGCTTCCGTCGGGCCGTGACGAGTGCGCCGAGTTCTGATTCGTTCATGTCCTGTTTTCCAGACCAGAATGGACTTGGGAGTCCCAACCTAGTCGGCAATCTCGGTTTCGTCTACTTAACACGACCGAACTAGCGAATTCCGGCACATTGGCCCACATCTGATCACCAGTGTCGGCAATAGGCGACAATACTGCCGGTCCGGCGCCTAACCGCTCAGCCCGAGCGCCGCGATCACCCGCAGGATGGTGGGTGCGTCGTCGGCGACGTCGCCGTCGCCCGCGGGCGCGTAGGCGGCGATCGTCGCGCCGGCCAGGGCAAACCGCGCACGCAGCGCCTTGATGGCGGCGACCAGGGCGGACGCCGGGAGCCCGAAGGGCTCCGGGTCGAGAAGTCCCGCCAGTTCGGAGGGGTCGAGCACATCGAGGTCGATGTGCAGGTAGACGGATTCGGCTGCGGTCTCGGCCACCGCATCCACCAGGGCCGCGGGGTCGCTCAGCTCGTCCACGGTCATGGCCCGGATGCCGGCCTCGGCCACGAAGGCGTCCTCGCCCGGATCCCACGAGCGCGCGCCCGCGAGAACGACCCGGCCCGCGGCCACCAGGCCGTCGTCGATGATCGAACGCAGCACCATCCCGGCGTAGGCGCCCGATGGCGAGGAATCGGGCGAGTTCAGGTCGGGATGCGCGTCGAACCAGATCAGCGCGAGATCCCCGTGGCGGTCAACCGCGTGCGCGACCGCGGCGGACGAGACGCCGCAGTCGCCGCCGATGACCACGGCCGCGTCATCCAGTTCTCCCAGTGTGTCGCGCAGCCGCTCGCGCACCAGTTGCAGGGAGCTGAATCGAGCGACGCCGGTGCCCTGGTCATCGCCCGCCTCGAGCGGCACGGCGACCTCGCGGGTGGCAGCGGCGGGCAGATCGCCGCGGATCGCCGCGGCGCCCTCCGCCAGGCGCATGGCGCGCGATGAGGGCGAACCCTGCCATTGCGGCACGACGACGAAGCTGGCTGTCACGCAGCCACTCTAGGGCGCACGCCGTCGTGGAGGCTCAGTTCGCGCCCCGTGGAACCGCGGCGGCCAGCGCGGCCTCCAGCTCCGCCGCGGTCAGCTCGGGACCGTAGCCCGGGGTGCCGGCGTCGATGCGCCAACTCTCCGAGAGGGGGCCGATATCGACGACATCGAAGCCGAGTCCGTCGATGAAGTCCGTCACGGCACGCTTGGCATGTGCGTCGTCCCCCGCGATCGCCAGCGCGCGACGCCCGGGGGTGCCACTCGGGGTGGCGGTGCTGATGATCTGCAGCGCCTGGATGTGGTTGAACGCCTTGACGACGTGCGCGCCGACCAGGTGGCGTTGCAGCACTCCCGAGACCGTGATGGCGCCGCTCTCGATCTCGTCCGAGACGCCGTCGCGCTGCGGGTAGTAGTTGTTGGTGTCCATCACGATCTTGCCGGCGAAGGGCTCGACCGGCAGGTCGTTGACGGCCTTGAACGGCACGGTCACGACGATCAGGTCGCCGGCGGCCGCCGCCTCGGCGGGAGTCGCAGCGCGCGCGTGCGGGCCGAGTTCGGCCACGAGCTGCGCGAGCGTCTCGGGGCCGCGCGAGTTGCTCAGCACCACCTCGTCGCCGCGGGCGATCGCGGCGCGCGCGATCGCCGAGCCGATGTTGCCGGAGCCGATGAATCCGATGGTCGTCATGACCCCATCACAGCAGACCGCGCCCACCCGAAGCTGGGTGAGCGCGGAATGCGGGGCGAGCTGACGCGGCTACTCGCCGGAGGTGACGGCCTTGGGTGCGGCAGAACCGGCCTTGAGCGCGGCGAGCCGGGTGTCGACCTCGGCCTGCGTGCCCAGGTCGTCGAGGCTCTCGAACTGCGAGTCGAGGCTCGAGGCGTCGAGCTCCTGCTGGCCGGCGACCTGAGCCTCGGAGCGGCGGACCTTGTCTTCGAAGCGGCCGAGCTCGCTCGTCGGGTCGAGCACGTTGATGCTCTTGACCGCGTCGTGCACCTGCTGCTGGGCGTCGGCCGTCTTGGCGCGGGCCACCAGCTCGTCGCGCTTCGAGATCAGCTGGTCGAGCTTGTCGTGCATCTGCTGCACGCCGGTCTTGAGCTGGTCGACGACGGCGTTCTGCGAGGCGATGGTCGGCTCGGCCTGCTTGGCCTCGTTCTCGCTGGTGATCTGCTTGCTCAGCGCGACCTTGGCGAGGTTGTCGAACTTGTCGGCGTCGGTGGCATTGCCCGCGGCGCGCAACTGGTCTGCCTTGGCGCTGGCCGCCTGCGCTTTCAGGCCCCAGTCCTGCGCGGCGGAGAGGTCGGCGTCGTGGTCCTGCTCCATGAGACGCAGGTTGCCGATGGTGGTGGCGACGGCGCTCTCGGCCTCGGCGATGCTGTTGGTGTAGTCGCGCACGAGCTGGTCGAGCATGAGTTGGGGGTCTTCGGCCTGGTCGATCAGGGCGTTGATGTTGGCCCGCACGAGCGTCGAGATGCGCCCGAGGATCGATTGCTTTTCCGCCATGGTGATTCGCCTTCCGTTCGCCGCCCGATCTGGGCACGGGGGAAGCCTAGCGAGCCGTCAGTGCAAGGTCACGGGCGAAGTCGGGCCGGTGACCAGCTCGGCGGCATCCCGACCCGCGGCCCCGGTTGCGGTCGGGCTGAAGTCGAGGGCGGCCGAGAGCTGGTACTGACCGGCCGCGGCGCTCGGAAGGTCGGTGCGGAAGCTCTCCTGTGCGTCGTCCTGCACGCCGCAGATCACCGGTTGGAAGGTGGCCTCGAAGCTGGTACTGGCACCAGGAGCGAGGTCGATCTCGCGGGCAAGCGACGGCACCGCACCGTTGCTGTGCCAGAGCACGATGCCGTCGCGCGACAGGGTCAGAGTCGGGAAGGGTGAGGCCGACCCGGTCACGGGCTGCGCGCCGGTGTTGGTGAGCGTGACGGTGACGGGGATGTCGCGGGCGCCCGCCGCGGCATCCACCGGCGGCACAGTCAGCACCAGACCGTCGTCTGCAGGAGCCACCGAGGCCAGAGTCCCGGTGCACAGGTTGATCTTGTCCGCGGGTGCGCGCTTGATCAGGCGGGGGCCCGTCGCGCTGCCCTCCGCGGTGTCCGGCGCGACGGCGGAATCCGATGACGAGGCGGCCGAGCCCGCGCTCAACGTGCCGGCCCCCGGGCTCGCCAGGCTGATCGAGACCGGCACGACGATGCCGAGCACGGCCAGCGATGAGACGAGAGCGGCGGCCGCCACGCGCGGGCGGCGGCGCGCTCGGCTGCGCCGCAGGACGGCATCCAGGTCGATGTTCCCCACCGGTTCGTCGTCGTGGAGCCGCTGCCGCAGCTCATCCTCGTCGGGCATGGCGCTCTCCTTCGTGGGCGGTGCGGGGTTCGCGGGTGCCGAGCCGATCGGCGGCGGTGCCGTCGTCGGCGAGGGCGATCGCCATCTTGGCGAGCCCGTCGCTGAGGTAGCGCTTGACGGTGCCGGGGCTGATCCCGAGGGTCTCGGCGATGGCCGCCACCGTCAGGTCGTCGTAGTAGCGCAGCACCAGGCAGGCCCGCTCGCGCGGCGTGAGCTTGCGCAGCTCGTCGTGCAGGTCGAGCTTGGCGTCCACGGTGGGCGCGTCGGACTCTCGCTGCTCGGGCACGTACTCGAGGGGGGCGAGGCGGCGCCAGCGGGTGCGGCGGCGGCCGCCATCCAGGTGGGTGTTCAGGATGGCGCGGCGCACGTACGCCTCGGCGCTGTCGACGCCGAATCCGTTGCGCAGTCGGCCGAAGGTCTTCACCAGCGCCTCTTGCACCAGATCGGCGGCGTCGTCCCGATCACCGCAGAGCAGGGCGGCGTAGCGCAGCAGGGCGTCGCCGCGCTGGGCGACCAGCTCGGTCACCACACGCTCCCAGGCTGCCTCTCGAGCCATCGCCGCTGCCTCCCTTCACTGACTAAGACGGCCACCTGGGCGAAAAGGTTGGGGTGAATCCCGTCGGAGTATTCGTCAGCCGGCTGATCAATGTCATACTGCGGCTATGACGCACACGCCGGCCCGCTGGATCCGCATCGTCGCTCCGCTCATCCTGGTCCTGATCTGGCTCGGCGTCTCGTCGCTGGGCGGACCGACCTTCGGCAAGCTCAGCGGCGTGGTCAACAACGATCAGGCCAGCTACCTCCCGGCCAGCGCCGAGTCGACCCAGGTGCAGAACGACCTGAAGAAGTTCTTCTCGTCCGACACCGTGGCGGCGATCGTGGTCTACGCGCGGTCGGCGGGCATCACCACCGACGACACCCGTTCGATCGCTCAGCGGGTCGAGGCATTCGGCTCGATCGACGGAGTCGGCGACGTGGTCGGCCCGATCCCGTCGTCCGACGGTCAAGCACTCGAGGTCTTCGTGCCGGTGAAGGCGAGCGCCGACGCCAAGACGGTGATCCCCGAGCTGCGGAAAGCCGCCGTGCACGACGTGCCGAACGGGCTGACCACGTACACCACCGGTCCCGCGGCGCTCGGCGTCGACTTCGGTGCCGCCTTCGGGGGAATCGACGGGATTCTGCTGCTGGTCGCGCTGATCGTGGTGTTCGTGATCCTGCTCGTGGTCTACCGCTCGGTGCTGCTGCCGATCCTCGTGCTGTTCACCTCGGCGTTCGCGCTGACCGGCAGCATCCTCATCGTCTACCTGCTCGCGAAGGCCGGCATCATCACCGTGACCGGGCAGAGCCAGGGCATCCTGTCGATCCTCGCGCTCGGTGCGGCGACCGACTACTCGCTGCTGCTGGTCGCGCGGTTCCGCGAGGCGCTGGTCACCCACCGACTGCCCTGGGACGCGATGCGGGTGGCGCTGCGCGTCGCGGTCGAGCCGATCGCGGCGTCGGCGGCCACCGTCATCCTCGGGGTGCTGTGCCTGCTGCTCTCGGGGCTGAACTCGAACCGCGGACTCGGCCCGGTGGCCGCCATCGGCATCTTCTTCGCGCTGCTCGCGGCGCTCACCGCGCTGCCCGCTCTGCTCGTGCTGTTCGGGCGGACCGCGTTCTGGCCGTTCCGGCCGAAGTTCGTCGAGCCGGTCGACGGCGTCGAGGTGCCGGTCAAGCCCTCGCGCCTTTGGGGAGCGGTGGGCAGGGTGGTCTCGCGCCGCCCGAGGGCTGTGTGGATCACCTCGGTGCTGCTGCTCGGAGCGGCGTCGCTCGGCCTGCTGCAGTTGCAGGCCAATGGCGTGCCGCAGACCGATCTGCTGCTCAGCCAGTCGGACTCGGTCGACGGCCAGAAGCTGCTGGCCAAGCACTTCGACGCCGGTTCGGGCAGCCCGATCTACATCGTCACCCAGCAGGGCGACGCCAATCGGGTCGTCGACCTGGCGAAGGCGACCCACAACGTCGCGGATGCGGCGATCTACGCGGGGGCTCCGGGCGCACCGGGTGCTCCCGCTGGGCCCGCCGCGGTGGTCGACGGCAACGTGCTGGTCGAGGCCACCCTCGCCGTGCAGGCCGACTCCGACGCCGCAGAGCACGCCGTCACGACGCTGCGCGACAAGCTCCCGGCCATCGATCCGAGCGCGAAGGTGGGCGGAGTCACGGCTCTCGCCCTGGACAGCAACCTGACCGCCACCGAAGACCTGCGGGTCATTATCCCGGTCGTCCTGCTCGTCGTACTGATCGTCCTGATGCTGCTGCTGCGCTCGATCGCCGCGCCGCTGCTGCTGATCGGGACCGTCTTGCTGTCCTATGCCGCGACGCTCGGGGTGTCGGCCCTGGTGTTCAACCACCTGCTCGGATTCCCGGGCGCAGACCCCTCGGTGCCGCTGTTCGGCTTCGTGTTCCTGGTCGCGCTGGGCGTGGACTACAACATCTTCCTGATGACCCGCGTGCGCGAGGAGTCGCTCAAGCTCGGCACCCGGCCCGGCATCGTGCGCGGTGTGCAGGCGACCGGCGGCGTGATCACGGCGGCGGGGATCGTGCTGGCCGCGACCTTCTCGGCGCTGCAGGTGATCCCGATCCTGTTCCTGGTGCAGATCTCGTTCATCGTGGCGTTCGGCGTGCTGCTCGACACGATCCTGGTGCGCTCGCTGCTGGTGCCGGCGCTGTCGTACGACCTCGGGCGCCGCATCTGGTGGCCGTCGAGATTGGCGAAGGCCGAGCAGCCGGTCGCGTCGAGCGAGTGACCTGACAAGTGCCCCCGACTGGATTTGAACCAGCGACTTCTTCCTTCGGAGGGAAGCGCTCTATCCACTGAGCTACGGGGGCGCGATGCGTCATTAGGTTAGCAGCATGGCGTTGACCGACCCCCTGCCCCTCGACGCGTTGGCCCCCGACGCGTTGGCGCCCGACGCGTTGACCGGATGGCGCGCCCGGCTGCGGGCTCTCCCGGTCTTCGAGACCGAACCGCCCGTCTTCGACACGGTGGTGGTGCCCGACAATCCGCTGGAACTCGTCGCCGAGTGGCTCGAACTCGCCATCGCGGCCGGGGTGCCACAGCCCCACGCGGCGACCCTGGTGACGGTGAGCGCCGACGGCGACCCATCGAGCAGGACGCTCATCCTCAAGGACCTCTCGCCCGACGGCGTGTGGTTCGCGACCCCGTCCGATTCGCCGGCGGGGCGCGATCTCGCCGGCCACCCCGTCGCGGCGATGCAGTTCTACTGGCCGCTGCTCGGCAGGCAGATCCGGGTCGAGGGAGCCGCGTCACCCGGCCCGGTCGACGTCTCGCGCACCGACTGGCAGGCGCGTTCCGCACCGGCGAGGGCGGCATCCGACCCCGCCACCTGGACCGCCTACCTGCTGCGCCCGGCGCGGATCGAGTTCCTCTCGGTCGCCGCGAGCCGCTCGCACATCCGGCTGCAGTACACAAGGCCCGGCGCCGACCGGTGGAGCCATGACATGCTCGCCGGGTGACCCTGCGCCGTGAACTCCGATCGAGCATGACCCTGCAGGTCGACGCCCGCACCGAGTTTATCCTCGCCGTCTCGACCGCCCGCGCGGTGCCGCTCGCCTGGGAGGCGCTCACGGTGAGCATCGACGGCGACGCCGTCGAACCGCGCGAGCTCGACGAGTCTCCGCGCACCCGCCTGCAGCTGTTCGAGACCGGCCCGGGGCTGCTGATGATCGACTACGCCGCCGAGGTCGCGGGCCTCGCCCCTGCGCCTGAGGTGTCACCGCTCGACTCGGTCGTCTACCTGCGACCGAGCCGGTACGTGCAGTCCGACACGCTCACCCCGTTGGCACGCGAGACCTTTCCGGGGCTGACCGGGCCGCGCCACGACGGCGCGGAGCTGGTACGCACGGTCTCGGCCTGGGTGCATGACCGGCTGGTGTACGACTCCGGTTCGACCTCACCCACCGGTGGGGCGGTGGAGACGCTGGACTCGGGCCGCGGCGTCTGCCGCGACTTCGCGCATCTCACCGCCGCGCTGCTGCGCGCGCTCGACGTGCCGGCGCGGCTGGTGTCGGTCTATGCGCCCGGCTTGGTTCCGATGGACTTCCACGCGGTGGTCGAGGCTCTGGTCGATCTCGACGGCCGCGAGCAGTGGGTGGTGGTCGATTCCACTCGGCTCGCTCCGCGGCGCGGCATGGTCCGCATCGCGACCGGGCGGGATGCGACCGACACGGCCTTCCTGACCAACACGCTCAGCGACATCCAGCTGCTGCGCCTCGAGGTGGATGCCACGAGCAGCGAGTCGTTCGACGACGACCCCGATGACCTGATCTCGTTGAGTTGAGGCCTACTTCAGGGCGCCCAGAGCGGCGTTGACCAGGTCGGCCGGATCGCCGGGCTCCAAGAAGTCGACGGAGGTCGCGACCAGCCAGAAGTCGCCCTGGAACACGATCGCGGTTCCCACTCCGCCGGTGGTGGAGAAGTAGGCCTCGTCACCGTAGGTGGGCACCATCGTGCTCTTCTCGACAGCATCGTTCTTGAGCGATTCGATCGATGCGGGGTCGAGGTGCGCGACCGAGATGTCGATGGTGTCGCCGCTGGTCTGGTTCTGCCAGCGGCAGGCAATGCCCTGCTCCGACTTCGCGGTGGCTGCCGCCGACCCGCTCGTCGGCGTCCAGTTGTCGATCAGGCCGAAGTTCGGGTTGAACGCGTAGATCTCGTCCAGGGTGATGAGGGTGTTGCAGCCGATCGTGATCGGGGTCGAGGCAGCCGTCGCCGACGGGTTGGGGGTCGGGGAGGCGGTCGCGGTCGCGCTCGGCGACTCGCTCGGGCTGCCGGTGGCGGTCGGTGAGGGGGTCGGCACGCAGCCGCTGAGCGCGGCGAGCGCGACGGTCGAGATGGCCAATGGCACGACGGCACGTCGAACGAAGCGGCGGAGTGCGGGCATGACTCATTGTCACCCGCTCTGCCTGGACGCGGCCCGCAACACCCCGGCTCGGTAGGATCGCTCCTTGTGAATCCCGCCGAATTGACCGCGACGCTGCTCGACACCGTTCGGGCGACGGTGCGTGAGATCGCGGCCGAGCGCGCTGACGAGGTCGGGCTCGAGGATGTGACGATCGAGCGCCCCCGCAACCGCGATCACGGCGACTGGGCCTCGAACGTGGCGCTGAAGCTGGGCAAGCGGCTCGCCCTCGATCCGCGAGAGTTCGCGGCTTCTCTTGCGACGGCACTCGAAGCGGTGGACGGGATCGCGGCCGCCGAGGTCGCCGGCCCCGGCTTCCTGAACATCACCCTCGATGCCGCGGCGTCGGGACTGCTCGCGCAGAAGATCGTGGAGGCGGGCGAGCGCTACGGCCGCGGCACCCTCTACGACGGCGTCACGATGAACCTCGAGTTCGTCTCGGCGAACCCGACCGGTCCGATCCACATCGGCGGCACCCGTTGGGCGGCCGTCGGCGACAGCCTCGCGCGGATCTTCCAGGCGCAGGGCGGCGTGGTCACGCGCGAGTACTACTTCAACGACCACGGCGCGCAGATCGACCGGTTCGCGCGCAGCCTGGTCGCGGCGTACCGCAACGAGCCGGCGCCCGACGACGGCTACGGCGGGCAGTACATCCTCGACATCGCCGCGCGGGTCATGGAGGTGTACCCGGGTGACCTGAGTTCGCTGCCGCCCGAGGAGCTGCAGGAGGCGTTCCGCGCCACCGGCATCGACCTGATGTTCGGCGACATCAAGGCGAGCCTGCACGATTTCGGCGTCGACTTCGACGTCTACTTCCACGAGAACGACCTGCACGAATCGGGTGCCGTCGATCACGCGGTGGCGCGTCTGCGCGAGCTCGGCCACATCTACGAGGCCGACGGCGCCACTTGGCTGCGCACCAGCGAGTTCGGCGACGACAAAGACCGGGTCGTCATCAAGAGCGACGGCGAGGCCGCATACATCTCGGGCGATCTGGCTTACTACCTCAACAAGCGCGAGCGCGGCTTCGAGCGCAACCTGATCCTGCTCGGCTCTGACCACCACGGCTATGTCAGCCGGCTGATGGCGATGACGGCAGCGTTCGGCGACGTGCCGTACGTGAACCTCGAGATCCTGATCGGGCAGCAGGTCAACCTGATCAAAGACGGTGAACCGGTGGATGTCGAAGCGCGCGGGCACGATCGTCACCATGGAAGATCTGGTCGACGTGGTCGGCGTGGATGCGGCCCGCTACGCCCTGGTGCGCAGTTCGATGGATTCCAGCCTCGACATCGACCTCGACCTGCTGACCAAGCACAGCAACGACAACCCGGTGTTCTACGTGCAGTACGCCCACGCCCGCACCCAGGCGGTCGCGCGCAATGCCGACGCCGCGGGCGTGCCGCGCGGCCGTTTCGACGCCTCGCTGCTCACGCACGAGACCGAGGCTGCGCTGCTCGGGGTGCTCGCCGACTACCCCAGGGTCGTACTGCAGGCCGCGGAGTTCCGCGAGCCGCACCGGGTGGCGCGCTATCTCGAAGAGCTGGCCGGCAGCTACCACCGCTGGTACGACGCCTGCCGCATCATCCCGCAGGGTGACGATCCGGTCGAGCCGGTGCACGAGACCCGCAGGTGGCTCAATGACGCGACCGGCCAAGTGCTGCGCAACGGGCTCGGCCTGCTCGGCGTGAGCGCGCCGGAACGGATGTAGACGTGACCGCCGCGACCGAGCCCCTCACTCCGGCCCTGCCGAAGATGAAGCGCCGCGCCTGGCCGTTCCTGGTCGCCGCGGTCGTGCTCGTCGTCCTGATCGTCGGCGCCTTCATCGCGGATGCCGCCCTCAAGAGCTACGCCCAGGACCAGATCAAGCAGAAGGTGGTCGCCGCGCTCGGCGTCGACCCGGCGACCGACGTGCACGTCGCCATCGGCGGCGGATCGGTGCTGCTGCAGGTGCTGAGCGGCAAGTTGTCGACGGTGGATGTCACGATCCCCAAGCTGGCATTCGGCGATCTGGTCGGCGCCGCCACCCTGCACGCGACGGAGGTTCCGCTTGCCGAGGATCAGCCGCTGCAGAAGCTCGCCGTCACCTACCGGGTGAGCGAGAAGAACGTGAGCGTGCTGGCGTCCAACCTGAGCGGGATGAAGCTCGACACGGTCACCCTCGACCCGCCCGAGATCGTCGCGAACGCCACGTTCTCGGTGCTCGGTTTCGGCATCCCGGTCGGGCTCGGGCTGACGCCGTCGGCGTCGAAGGGGCAGTTGGCGTTCACGCCGACCAGCATCCTGGTGTCGGGTCAGCGGTTCACCTCGAAACAGCTGCTCGCGACGCCCGGGCTGCGGGGCTTGGCCAAGCAGCTGCTCAAGCAGCAGACCTTCTGCGTCGCGCAATACCTCCCGCGGGCGCTCACCGTGACCTCGGTGAAGGTCGTCGGCCACGAGCTGGTGATGGCGATCTCGGGCGATGGGGCGGCACTCGGCGGCACGGCGTTCACCACCAAGGGCAGCTGTCCGTGAGCGAGGCGGCCGCGAGCGATGGCGTTCTGCCCTTCCAGCCGATCCGCAACACGGTCTACACGGCGCAGGAACTGTTCGCCGGCTACCGGCCCGAGGTGCTCGGTTCGTATGCGACGACCATGGACTTCCGCTCGTACCAGTGGTTCGTCAAGACCGGCCGCAGCACCCCGATCGACCCGTACGCGGCCATGATGCGCGCGCTGCACGACTCGTCGGTGACCTTCGACGTCGGCGCGATCATCGCCGGCCGCCGGGTGGTCGGGATCATGGGCGGGCACCAGCTGCCGCGCGACTCGGCGGCCTACCGCCGCATCGCCGAACTCGGCCGCGACCTGGCCCGTCGCGACATGCTGGTCTGCACCGGCGGCGGCCCGGGCGCGATGGAGGCCGGCCACCTCGGCGCGGCCCTCTCCGGACACCAGGATGCCGAGCTCGACGCGGCGATCGCGGTGCTGCGCGCGATGCCGAAGATGCCCACGCTGCTGCGGATCGTCGGTCCCGACGGCACGGCCGACCCCGAGCTGGTGCGGATCGCACACGACTGGTTCGCGCCGGCTTGGGAGATGAGCCAGGCGATCGTCGACCCGGTGGCATCCATCTCGATCCCGACCTGGCACTACGGCCACGAGCCGACCAGCCCGTTCGCGACGCACATCGCGAAGCTGTTTCAGAACAGCATCCGCGAAGACGGCCTGCTCACCATCGCGCGCCAGGGCATCGTGTTCACGCAGGGCAGCGCGGGCACGCTGCACGAGGTGTTCCAGGATGCCGAGCAGAACTTCTACGCGACCGGCGGCGGGGTCTTCAGCCCGATGGTCTTCCTCGACACGGAATACTGGACCAAGACCCTGCCCGTGCATCAACTGGTGAACGCACTGTTCACGACGGCCGACCGGGCCATCGTCGGAGAGTTCGAGAAGCTGGTGCTGGTGACCGACGACATCCACGAGGCGGCCGAGCACCTCGACGCCTTCCGCTCAGACGAATCACGATTGGCGCGCGCATGAATCCCTGGGAGATCCTCGTCCTGGCTCTGATCGTCGTGGTGGCAGTCGCGATCTTCGCGCTCATCATCCGCAACGACAATGCCCGCGTGCGCGCCGGCACGGCCGAGGCGGAGGCGAAGGGCGAACCGGTCAAGAAGCGCCCGCCGCTGGGCGTGATCTACTTCGCGCTCGGGGCCGCGTTCATCGTGGTGGGGATCTTCACGCTGCTCGGGCACTGACGTCCCGGCTTCCGCGGTCCGCGACGGGCCTTTCCGGAGGGCCCCCTATTTTGGGGTAGACGATCCAGGTGAATATTTCTCCGCGGGCGTATCGGCACCGTCCGCGCGCCGATAGCTTGTCTAGGGATTTGGTCTCCGCCTGGGAAGCACGGTGAACTCTTGAAGTCAACTCCACCGCGGTCGAGCCGTCGTCAGTTACCTAGATTTGCGAGATCCGGCCGAGTGTTGGCGTCGTTGACTGCCGCCCTGCTGCTTGTGGTCTTGGGCGCGACCGCCGCCAACGCGACGACCCAGGTGGTTTCTGTTACCTCGGCGTCTGTTGGTCGGGACGCAACGTCGAAGTTCACTTTCGATGTGATGACGACGACGGATGCGGTGCAGGGCGCGGGTCGTGTGTGCACCTATTCGCAGTACACCTGCACGCTCGTTCTGTCTGCGCAGCTTGTCGATGGAGCGACCGTCGACTTGCAGAGCGCGACGATTGCCTGGGGTGCGACATTTCCCTATTCGCACGAGTTCCTGGGGACCCTTGACACGTCGAGGGTGATTGCAGTCCGGGCTTACATCCAGGGGTATTCGGGCACGGTCTACGGCAACTGGACCCTGGTCACCGACCCGCTCGTCGCGCCGGTGGTTTCTGTGACGTCGTCGTCTGTTGGTCGGGATGCAACCTCGAAGTTCACGTTCGATGTGACGGCGACGGCGGATGGGGTGCAAGGCGCGGGTCGCGTGTGTACGTATTCGCAGTACACCTGCACTATGGCTCTGTCTGCGCAGCTTGTCGATGGATCGACCATCGACTTGCAGAGCACGACGATTGCCTGGGGTGCGACATTTCCCTCTTCACACGAGTTTTCGGGAAGCATCGATACGTCGACGATCGTTGCCGTCCGGGCTTACGTGCAGGGGTATTCGGGAATCGTCTACAGCAACTGGGCTGCGGTGTCAGATCCGCTGACGGCGCCGGTCATTTCAATTTCGGGAGTCTCGATTGGTCGCGATGCTTCCTCCCATTTGACCTTTGATGTGACGGCCACGGCGGGTGCAGTGGAAGGGGTTGGTCGTGTCTGCTCATATTCGCAATACACCTGCAGCCTGTTGCTGTCTGCGCAGCTTGTCGATGGGTCCACCGTTGAGCTGCAGAGCGCGACAATTGCCTGGGGCGCGACTTTCCCCTATTCGCACGAGTTCTCAGGGACCCTCAACACCTCGAAGGTGATTGCGATCCGAGCCTCCGCCCAGGGGTACTCAGGCAGCGTCTACGGCAACTGGACTCCCGTCACTGACCCGCTCACGACGGCCACAGGGTCAACCTCCGTCTCGGTATCCGTCAATTCGGTGGGTCGTGACGCATCGACCGACAAGTTGACTTACAACTTGTCGGTTTCGGTACCGGGAACCTCGTTGTCGACCGGGCCATGCGGAGGCAACTTCTATCACTGCTATCTCTACGTGCAGACGCTCGCTCCATCTGGCGACATCATGAACTTGGCGTCGACAGATCTCTCTTCTGCAACGAGTTACGGCTTTACCGGCACAGCGGTAAGCGCCACCGTCACGGCCTTTCGCGCGTACACCAGCAGTTACTACAATCCCACTCCTTCGTACAGCTCCTGGGCTGCTGCCAATGACCCATACCCGAGCCGTTCAGTTACGGTGCCCGCGGGGTCGATTGGGCGTGAAGCTTCGACGGGCAAGTTGACCTACAACTTGTCCGTTTTCGCATCCGGTACTTCGTTGCCGGACGGGCCGTGTGGGGGCAACTTCTATCACTGCTACCTCTACCTGCAAGCGCTATCTCCATCGGGAGATATCACGAACTTGGCATCCTCAGATCTATCCGCGGCCACGAGTTACAACTTCGTCGGTACGACGTCGAGCACCAAGGTCAACGCGATTCGCGCCTATACGAGCAGCTATTACAACCCCAGCAACCCGTTCTACAGCACCTGGGCCACCGTTACCGATCCGTACCCGGATCGCTCGGTCACAATTCCCGCGCTGTCTATCGGGCGTGAGGCGTCGACGGGCAATCTCGTTTACAACCTCGGCGTTTCCGTATCGGGGACGACGCTGACAGACGGACCATGTGGCGGCAACTTCTATCACTGCTTTGTGTTCGTGCAGACTCGCTCCCAGTCCGGTGACATCACGACTCTGGCCACTTCCGATCTGTCCGCCCAATCGACATACTCCCTATCGGGTTCAGTGACCAGTGCCAAAGTAACGGCCATTCGTGCCTACGCCAGTAGCTACTACTACCCCGGCAACTCCGTCTACAGCTCGTGGTATCCGGTCCACGACGGGGACAAGTCAGATTCGACCGGTGGCGGAAACTCGAGCTTGAAGGGCTGTACCTGCCACAACGGCGACCCCGTCAACACCCAGACCGGGGAGTTCTACGAGAATCTCACCGATCTCGAGTTGCCCGGGGTGGGCCCCGCGGTTGCTGTCGGGAGGACGTACTCCTCAGTCAACGCAGCCGTGAACGGCCCGTTCGGCTATGGGTGGTCCAGCACCTTCGGCAGCCACCTCGTTGTCGATACCGATGGCGACTCTACTGACCCACTCCCGCGGCAGGTCCACGTGGTTCAGGAGAACGGAGCGACGGTCCCCTTCACCGAGAACGGCAGCGGCCTCTATCCCTCGGCTCCCTGGGTCTTGGCCACTCTGACCCACAGCACGTCGACCGGCAACTGGACCTTCACGAGAGACAAGAAACAGGTCTTCATCTTCGACTCCAGCGGCACGCTCATCTCGACGTCGGACCTTCACGGCAACACGGTCACCTACGGATACACCTCGGGCCATGTCAGCTCGATCAGCGGCTCGGGCGGTCGAGAGATCGACCTCACCTGGACCTCGGGCCGAGTGTCCGCGATCGCAGACTCGGCAGGGCGGGCAGTCGCCTTCGGCTATGACAGCGCAGGAAACCTCACCGTCGTGGACGCCGCAGACAACGGCCTCTGGGGGTACACCTACGACTCGTCCCATCGCGTTCTGACCGAGACTCGGCCCGGCGGCGGCGTGACCACCAATGTGTACAACGGAACCGGCCAGGTGACCTCGCAGAGCGATCCGGTGGGCCGGGTCACGACGTTCGCCTATTCCGGGCTGTCGACCACGGTGACTCTGCCCGGTGGATCGATCACGACCTACACCTTCAACCAGGGGCAACCAGCATCGGTCACAACCGCCACCGGCACTGCACTCGCAGCGACCACCACCTATTCCTATGACGACGCGGGGAACCTCGCTTCTCAGACTGACCCGTTGGGCCATGTCACGACGTACACCTACGACTCGGCCGGCAACGCGCTGACCAGCACGGATCCATTGGGCAAGGTCACAACGCGTACCTACGATTCACTTCGCGATGTGACCTCAGTCGAGGATCCCCTGGGCCGCACGGCCACGATGAGCTACGACTCCGACGGGGATCTGACCTCGTCAGAGACTCCCGGGGGTCACATAACAATGCTGACGTACAACATCGACGGGACCGTCGCGTCGTCAACTGATGCACGAGGCAACACGACGTCGTATACCTACGACTCTGCCGGTAGAGCTTTGTGCGTGACCGATCCGGACAGCCGGCAGACCTGTCAAACCAACGACGGCCGCGGACTGGCGACCACCCAGACGGATGCCGCGGGCAAGATCACGACGATGACCTACGACGACGCCGGTCGGGTGCTCACGACCACCGATCCCAACTCCCACACAACCACCTACGTCTACGACAGCGACGGTAACCTCACCTCCACACAAGATGCCTCGGGGCACACCGTCACGGCAGCGTACGACCACGCGGACCAGCGCACCTCAAGCACGGACGGGCGCGGCAAGACCACCAGTTACACCTACACGCCGCGCGGATCAGTGGCGACGGTCACGGATCCCGAGGGTCATGTCACGACGAACGCTTACGACGCCCAGAACAGGTTGACCTCGTCAACGGATGCCGCGAGTCGGGTCACGTCGTTCGCTTATGACCTGGCCGGTGAAAAGACCTCGACGACCCTTCCGTCGACGGCCGTCTCGTCATCCACGTACGACGCAGACGGCCGCGTGGCCACGACCACCGACGCGTTGGGCAAGGTCACCATCTACGCCTACGACGACGCGGGGGAGCTGCACTCGACAACCGACCCGCTGTCGCGAGTGACGACCTACAACTACACCGACGACGGCAAGCTGCATGTCACGACGCTGCCCGACTCGAGCACCGAGACCTACGCGTACGACGAAAACGACGTGCAGACATCGTTCACCAACGCTGACGGTGACGTCACGACGTACAGCTATGACGACGCAGGCCTGCTCAACTCGGAGACGCAGCCGGGCGGCATGACGACCAGCTTCACCTACGACTCGGCGGGCCGCATCCATACGGTCACGACACCGGATGGGGTGGTCGCGACCCGTACCTACGACGACGGAGGTCGACTCAGCAACGTCAACTATCCCGGTACCGCGGACGACGTCAGCTACACCTACTTCGCCAACGGTTCGCGTCACACCATGACCGATGGCACCGGCACGACGACCTACGCCTACAACGCCAACGCGGCTCTGACCTCCGTGCAGAACGGCAACGGGCAGACCATCGGGTACGGGTACGACGACGCGTCCCAGCTGACGTCGATCACCTACCCGGGATCGAAGACCGTGTCGTACGGCTACGACGACGCCGGAAACATGACCTCGGTCACCGACTGGGCGTCCCGCACGACGACGCTCACCGTGACGGCCGACGGGTTGCAGAACACGCGGACCGACCCGTCAGGGGTGACCGAGACCCGGTCGTACAACGCGAACGATCAGCTCACCGACATCTCGTCGGCGACGAGCTCGGCGACACTGTCGGACTACGGGTACGGGTACGACGACGCCGGTCAGCTCACCTCCTCGAGTCTGACGGATGCGATCCATACCACCACCGCCACGAACGCGTGGGGATACACGAGCCTGGGTCAGCTCAGCTCGACGGGACCATCGACGGGCTACACGACCACCCCGGCGGGGGAGCTGACCGCGACCCCTGCTGGTGACGCGTTCACGTACAACAGCAAGCAGGAACTCGCCTCCGCCACGAACACCAGCGCCGGCACGACCACCGCCTACAGCTTCAACGACAACGGGTCGCGCACCGAAACCGCCACAACCACGTCCGGCGTCACCGCGACGGTGAGCTACGACTACGACGCCCGCGGGAACCTGACCTCTGTCTCCACAGGCGGCACGACTGTGAGCTACCAGTCAGACGGAGACGGCCTGCGGCAGTCACGCACCGTCGGCACCACCACGAGCCAGTTCTTGTGGGACCCCAACCACGCCATCCCTCTGCTGCTGGATGACGGCACCGATTCGTATGTCTACGCCACATCCACCACCCCGATCGCGCAAATCGACGACAGCACAGGGGCGATTGAGTATCTCCACGCGGACAATGTCGGGTCCGTCCGCACCATCACCTCGGCCACGGGGATAGTGGTCGGCACCCCCGACTACAACTCGTACGGCGCTGTCACGAGCCACACCGGAACCAGCACCAGCAACTTCGGCTACGCGACCTCCTGGACCGATCCCAACACCGGACTCGACTACCTCAGAGCCCGCGAATATGACCCCGCCACCGCACAGTTCCTTCAGTTTGACCCAGCTATTGACCAAACCCGGCAACCCTACGAGTACGTCGCAGGCGACCCAACCAATGCGAACGATCCGACAGGCCTGTGCATAGGTATGGACGGGACGCCGAAGGACAGGGCCTGCACCCAGAACGACTTTTTCTGGGCCGGCCTGAACGATCACCTCGGAGCCGAGTTCAAGGTTGCTGGCGCGGGCTTTGTGAACGGCGCTCTAGGCGGAATCCCAAACGACCTCGGATGGACGTGTTCGAGCCTGCAGTCCGACAACCTTTACTGGGCCGAATATGCCATCGGGGGCGTTGTGACGGCGGCCGCCTCTGGGGTTGTGGGGAAACTGGTCACCCCGGCCCTCAAAGCCCTGGCCCTTGCGATGCGAGGAGGTGCTGGGGCAGCCAGCATAAACGAGGGTGTGTACATCATCCGCACCGAGTTGGGAACCTATGTGGGTCAGTCCGGGAATATCGCGCTACGCTTCGCGAGTCATCTTGGCCGGTTCAGTGCCGAGGAGTTAGCCAACGCGGAGCGGATCGCAGTCGCGGGTGGCAAGACAGCACGAGAGATCGTCGAGCAACTCACTATCGATGCCGAGGGAGGCGTCGCGAACCTCCTAAACAAGGTTAATCCGATCGGAACGGCGAGAGTTCCGTTGCTAATGCCGCCCGGATACGTCCGCTAATGCCCAAGAACTACGAACTCCAAGAAACCGATCTAGGCATCGACCTGATCGTTACCAACGAATGGTCTTCTCAAGCCGCCGCCGAGCTGGTAGCTGGCAACGCAGACGGTCTTGTGCTGAACTACGCCAGGGGCTTTCGGGAGCGGTCTCTGGACTTCCTTGCAGGTTTGCCGATCAGACGGCTCAACGTCCTCGCCCGCACGATCAAGAATCTGGACCCCATATATTCGCTGGCCGAAACTCTCGAGGACCTTGAACTTCAGACGGCCCCCACCGAGGTGCACCTCGACCTCTTGCCTCGGGTCGTGCGGCTGGGCGCCACCTGGAGCCAGGTCGTCGACTCGATATCTGCCCTACCCCGACTGCAATCGCTGTTTGCACTGTCTTACTCGGAGTCCAGCCTCGACCCTCTCAGATTCAATCGCGCGCTGAGGGTCATTCGGATGAAAGACAGGCCGTCCGTCGCGACCTTGGAGGGTATTGAGTTCTTTCCTGACTTGGAACAGCTGGACCTCTCTCTCGCCCCGATCAGTAGTCTTGCCCCGCTTCAGAGTGCGGCCCCAACCATCGGGCACCTAGAGCTCGAATCCTGCAAGCTCATTCAGACGCTTGACGGGGTCGAGCACCTTCGCGAGCTCAGAACCCTAAACCTGGGCGACGTCGGCCCGATTACGAGCCTGCAGCCCATTTCCGAGTTGACAAACCTTGAGCGTGTGTACTTGTGGGGCTCAACGGTCATTTCTGATGCCGACCTATCGCCGCTGGCCAACTTGCCGAAACTCACGACTCTCCGCATGACTTCTCGTCGCCCGTACCATCCATCAGTGGCAGAGATCAAGGCCAAAATCGGGGACAATTAGGCCACATCAGCAGGCTGCCAAGCGATATGGCACTATGGCCCTCGTCATGTCCATTGCAGATGACGAGTCCACATCCCCAGGGACGGCGCCGAACCAAGTGGGGCATGATTCGATGGGCCCCGCCGGGTGGCAACACACTGATCCTGGCTTCAGGGACCAATCCGGGTTCGCTCGCCTCACTCTCGTTTCCGACGACCACCGTGAGGCCTTGTGACCGCGAACCCGCTCGCGCCCGACTGGCTCCGCCAGCCGGATCAGGCGGGCGTCAATGTGCCGTATAGGCTCGCCACGCTCGCCGAAACGGCCGCCGAGCCGTGGAAGTTCACGACGACCAATGGTGGTACATCGATCGTGGTGAGAGGTGCCAGATGAATGACCTGAATGCTCGTGCTCAGTTGCCCATGACGCGCGCTGATTTCGAGGCATTCCTCAAGGAGTTCGCGGATAGTCTCACCACCGACCCGGCGGCTTGGATGAATCTGTCGCTTGATCAGTTCCTCGGCGGAGTTTCGGGTTGGGTGGCTGACATGGATGGCTACTTCGCCAACCGGGGTGAGCCCGTGCCTTCCCAGCCGTCGTGGCAGTTGTTTGCCCAGGCGCTCCTCGCCGGTCGGGTATACGAGTAGCGCCGCTAGATAATCGACGCGCCGGTCACTGTCTCCTCAGCCGCAAACGCCTGCCGGGGGGCGCGAAATCCATATCCGCCGCCTGCAATACACTGAAACTCGGCTTCAGGGACCAATCCGGGTTCGCTCGCCTCACTCTCGTTTCCGACGACCACCGTGAGGTCTTGTGACCGCGAATCCGCTCGCGCCCGACTGGCTCCGCCAGCCGGGAGTCTCTGGCGAGCCCGACGCGAACGCGCTCGCCGCGACGGTCTGGCCGCGCAATGCGGTGCGGTCCGCATCCGGTGTCGTCACCCTGGCCGGCGCCGAGTCCACCGCGCTCGCCGCCGAGTTCGGCACCCCGCTCTACGTGGTCGACGAGCAGGACGCGCGCGACCGCGCCGCCGAGCTCAAGGCCGCGTTCGACGTCGCGTTCGAGGGCGTCGGATCGCATGCCACCGTCTACTACGCGGGCAAGGCATTCCTCAGCACCGAGATCGCGCGCTGGGTGACCGCCGCCGGGCTCAACATCGACGTGTGCAGCGGGGGAGAGCTGGCCGTCGCGGTGGCCGCCGGTGTCGATCCGGGCCGGCTGGGATTCCACGGCAACAACAAGAGCCTCGCCGAGATCGACCGTGGTGTCGAGGTCGGGGTGGGCGCGATCGTCCTGGACAGCGTCGTCGAGGTCGAACGTGTCTCGGCCGCGGCCGAGCGGCACGGGCGGGTGCAGGCCGTACGCCTGCGCATCAACAGCGGAGTGCACGCCTCGACCCACGAGTTCCTGGCGACGGCGCACGAAGACCAGAAGTTCGGGGTGCCGCTGGTCGATGCTCCGGATGTCGTGGCCGCGATCCGCTCGCACCCCTCGCTGCGCTTTCTCGGACTGCACTCGCACATCGGCTCGCAGATCTTCGAGTCCGACGGATTCGCCGAGGCGGCGGGTCGCCTGCTGCTGGTGCACGCCGGACTGCTTGACGGGGGAGAGGTGCCCGAACTCAACCTGGGCGGCGGCTTCGGCATCGCCTACACGAGCGCCGACCAAGTGACTCCGATCGCGACGATCGCCCAGGAGCTCGCGCGGGTCGTCGCCGCCGAGTGCGCGGCGCTCGGCATCCCGGTGCCAGCCATTGCCGTCGAGCCGGGGCGCTCGATCATCGGGCCGTCGACCGTGACCTTGTATGAGGTGGGCACCGTCAAGGATGTGCTGGTGTCGGTCGGCGACTCCGGCGAGACCGCGATCCGCAAGTACGTGAGCGTCGACGGCGGCATGAGCGACAACATCCGGGCCGCGCTGTATCAGGCCGACTACTCGGTGCGGCTGGCCAACCGGGCCTCGGATGCCGCTCCCGCCCTGATCCGCCTGGCCGGCAAGCACTGCGAGAGCGGCGACATCGTCGTGCGGGCCGACTACCTCCCCTCCGACGTGGAGCCGGGCGACCTGGCCGCCGTCCCCGCCACCGGCGCATACTGCTGGTCGCTCGCCAGTAACTACAACTACCTCGGCCGTCCCGCCGTCGTGGCCGTGAAGGATGGCGCCGCCCGCGTCATCGTGCGCCGCGAGACCGAGGCCGACCTGCTCAGCCGCGATGCCGGCATCCCCGGCGCCGCCGCAATCGACCAGAAGGCCACCGCATGATCGAGTACCGCAACCTCCGCATCGCCTTGCTCGGGGCGGGCTCCGTGGGGGCGCAGGTCGCGACCCTGCTGCTCGAGCACGCCGACGAGCTCGCGAGCCGGGTCGGCGCGGGCCTGGAGCTGGTGGGCGTTGCGGTGCGCGACCTGGACGCGCCGCGCAGCCCCGCGATCCCGAAGCACCTGCTGACCACCGACGCCCGCTCGCTGATCCTCGGCGCCGACATCGTCATCGAGCTGATGGGCGGCATTGAGCCGGCGCGCGAATACCTGATGCTGGCACTCAACTCGGGCGCCGACGTGATCACCGCGAACAAGGCGCTGCTGGCGACCCACGGCCCGGAGCTGTTCGAAGAGGCCGAGCAGGTTGGAGCCCAGCTGTACTACGAAGCGGCGGTCGGCGGAGCGATCCCGATCATCCGCCCGCTGCGCGACTCGCTGGCCGGCGACCGGGTGCACCGCATCCTGGGCATCGTGAACGGTACGACCAACTACGTGCTCGACCGGATGGATCGCGAGGGCGACTCCCTGGCCGAGGCGCTGGCCGCCGCCACCGAGCTCGGCTATGCCGAGGCCGATCCCACCGCGGATATCGAGGGGTACGACGCGGCCCAGAAGGCCGCGATCCTCGCCAGCCTCGCGTTCCACACCACGGTGCCGCTCGAGCTGGTGCACCGCGAGGGGATCAGCGCGATCACCCACGAGCAGGTGGTCTCGGCCCGCAAGGCCGGCTTCGTGGTGAAGCTGCTCGCGGTGTGCGAGCGGCTGACCGATCCGGCCACCGGGATCGAAGGGGTCAGCGCCCGGGTGCATCCGGCCCTGATCCCCGATACGCATCCGCTGGCCGCGGTGCACGGCGCCAACAACGCGGTGTTCCTCGAGGCGGAGGCGGCGGGCAGCCTGATGTTCTACGGGGCGGGCGCGGGCGGTATCCAGACCGCATCGGCCGTGCTCGGTGATGTGGTGTCCGCTGCGCGCCGGCACGTCATCGGCGGGCCCGGGGTGGCCGAGTCGACGCATGCGAATCTGCCGATCCTGCCGATCTCGAGCGTGGTGACGCGTTACCAGATCACCCTCGAGGTCGCCGACCGACCGGGCGTGCTCGCTCAGGTCGCGACGATGTTCAGCGAGCACGGCGTCTCGGTCGAGGCCGTCGAGCAGACCATGCGGGTGGTGCCGGCCGTGACCCTGGCGTCGCTGGGCGAGCACCATGGCGCGGCGGCCCCCGACGCCACCGCTACCCTGGTGATCGGAACGCATCTGGCGACGGAGGGTGCTCTCGCCGACACCGTTGCTGCGCTCGGCTCCAGCGACGCAGTGGTCGAGGTCGTCAGTGTTCTGCGCGTCGAAGGCACCGAGTAGGAGATCGAGATGGCACAGCAGTGGCGCGGCGTTCTGCGCGAGTACGCCGACCGGCTCGACGTGAGCGACGCGACCCCGATCGTCACGCTCGGCGAGGGCGGCACCCCGCTGCTGCCAGCCGACGCGCTCTCGGCGCGCACCGGCGCCAAGGTCTGGGTCAAGTTCGAGGGCATGAACCCGACCGGCTCGTTCAAAGACCGGGGCATGACGATGGCCGTCTCGAAGGCGATCGAGCACGGCGCCAAGGCCGTGATCTGCGCGAGCACCGGCAACACCTCCGCCTCTGCCGCCGCGTATGCCTCCCATGGCGGGATCACCGCGGCCGTCCTGGTGCCCGAGGGCAAGATCGCGATGGGCAAGCTGGCCCAGGCGATCGCCCACAACGCCCAGTTGCTGCAGGTGCAGGGCAACTTCGACGACTGCCTCGAGATCGCGCGCGAGCTGGCGGCGCAGTATCCGGTGCACCTGGTCAACTCGGTCAACAACGACCGCATCGAGGGCCAGAAGACCGCGGCCTTCGAGGTCGTCGAGGTGCTCGGCGATGCGCCCGACTTCCACTTCATCCCGGTGGGCAACGCCGGCAACTACACCGCATACGCGCGCGGCTACGCCGAAGACGCCGCCCGCGGCACCACCACCAAGCGCCCGCGGATGTTCGGCTTCCAGGCCGAGGGCAGCGCCCCGATCGTGCGCGGCGAGATCGTGAAGAATCCGGACACCATCGCCAGCGCGATCCGGATCGGCAACCCGGCATCCTGGGAGCTCGCTCTCGCGGCACGCGACGAGACGAACGGCTACTTCGGGGCGATCCCGGACTCCGACATCCTGGCCGCCCACCGCATCCTGTCGGCCGAGGTCGGCATCTTCGTCGAGCCGGCATCGGCGATCAGCGTCGCCGGGCTGCTCGAGCGCAGCGCGGCCGGCGAGATCCCCAAGGGCTCGACGGTGGTGCTCACGGTGACCGGGCACGGCCTCAAAGACCCGCAGTGGGCGCTCCGCACCGCCGACGGCGGAGAGGTGAAGCCCACGGTCGTCCCGATCGACACCGCGGCCATCGCCGAGGTGCTCGGGCTGGTTCCGGCGACCCAGGCAGGGGCATGACCGGCGAGCCGGCGAAGGGCCGCGTCGCAGACCTCGTCGGCCGCTCGGTGCACGTCAAGGTGCCGGCGACGACCGCGAACCTCGGCCCTGGCTTCGACACCCTCGGCCTCGCGCTCTCGGTGTACGACGAGCTGACCGTCACTGTGCGTGCCGAACCCGGCGCGACCGTGACCGTGGTCGGCGTCGGCGAGGGCGACGTGCCGACCGACGAGAGCAACCTGGTCGTGCGGTCGATCGCCTACGCGTTCGAGTCGCTCGGCTATCAGGTGCCGGGCCTCGAGGTGCTCGCTCACAACTCCATCCCGCATGGCAGGGGGATGGGCTCGTCGGGCGCCGCGATCGTCTCGGGCATCATGGCGGCCAAGGGTCTGCTCGAGGGGATCGTCGAGCTCGACTCGAACGAACTGCTCCGGCTCGCGACCGAGCTCGAGGGGCATCCCGACAATGTCGCTCCCGCGCTGTTCGGCGGTCTGACGATCGCCTGGGTCACGCCCGAGGGTCCTCAGTTCAAGAAGCTGATCGTGCATCGCGGGGTCTCGCCGCTGGTGGCGGTGCCGGCAGCGACCATGTCGACTGCGCTGGCCCGCAGCCTGCAGCCCGAGTCGGTGCCGCACGAAGACGCCATCTTCAACGTTTCGCGCTCGGCGCTGCTGATCGCCGCCCTGATCCAGAGCCCCGAACTGCTGCTCGCGGCTACGGAAGACAAGCTGCACCAGAGCTACCGGGCGGGCGCGATGCCCGAGACCGATTCGCTGATCAGGATGCTGCGCGCCCACGGCCTGGCCGCCGTCGTCTCGGGTGCCGGACCGTCGCTGCTGGTGCTCGGGAGCGACCCCGCGCAGCGCCTCCGCGCGGCCGAGCTGATCGCCGAGCACTCGACGACGCCGTGGGAGTGCCTGCTGCTCGCCGTCGACTTCAAGGGTGCTACAGTGATGGTGCATTCGGCAGACGCGGTGGCATAGCCCGCATTTTGCAAAGCCGGATGCGATCCCACACCGGCATTCGCCTCGCGGACTCCCGCTCTGAGCAGCCTGCTGCAGACACCCGACCCGCGCTGAGGCGAACCGCCGATTCCCGGGGCGCTCTGTGCCCGGGTCGAACCGAAGGAATCCCCAGCCGTGACCGATGTTGTTGCACGCGCCGATCTGAGCCGCCTCAAGCTCCCCGAGCTCCAGGCGCTCGCCGCCGAACGCGGCATCGCCGGCGCGTCGAAGCTTCGAAAAGGAGAACTCGTGGACGCACTGTCCGATGACGCCCAGACCTCCGGGGCCGCTGTGGCTGCCCCGATCGACGAGGTGAGCCCGCAGGCGCCCGCCGAGACCGTCGACGACCTCGCACCCGAGAGCCTCGGCGCGGATGACGCCGTGCTCGATGGCGCCTCGTCCGACGACACCGTCCCGGTGCGCCGCTCGCGCCGGGTGAGCGCATCCAGCGCCGACGCGGCGGCGCTCGCCGCCGCAACGGCAGCCGCCGCTCCCGCATCGCAGCACGTCGCCGCCGCCGATGTCGCGGCCGACCTCGACAAGCTGCTCCCCGAGGTCACCTCGGGCGCCGCCGACGGCGAGTCCGAGGAGGGTGGTAGCTCGCGGAGCCGCGGGCGCAACCGCAACCGCGGTGGCGGTCAGAACGCGGGCGGCCAGAACGGCGGCGGCCAGAACCCGGCACGCCAGCAGGGCGGCCAGAACGGTGGCAGCCAGCAGGGCAGCCAGAACGGCGGCGGCCAGCAGGGCGGCCAGAACAACGGCGGCCAGAACGGCCAGCAGGCCGAGGGCGAGGGCGGCAGCAGCCGCAGCCGCTACCGCGACCGCAAGCGCGGCCGTGGCGGCCAGAACGACGACTTCGAGCCGGAGCTCAGCGACGACGACGTGCTGATCCCGGTTGCCGGCATCCTCGACGTGCTCGACAACTACGCCTTCGTCCGCACCTCGGGCTACCTGCCGGGCGCGAACGACGTCTACGTCTCGCTCGGCCAGGTGAAGAAGTACAACCTGCGCAAGGGCGATGCGGTGGTCGGCGCCATCCGGCAGCCTCGCGAGGGCGACCAGCAGAGCGGACGCCAGAAGTACAACGCGATCGTCAAGATCGACTCGATCAACGGCCAGTCCGTCGACGACGCCGCGAACCGCGTCGAGTTCGGCAAGCTCACCCCGATCTACCCGAACGAGCGCCTGCGCCTCGAGACCGAGCCGGCCAAGCTGTCCACCCGGATCATCGACCTGATCGCCCCGATCGGCAAGGGCCAGCGCGGCCTGATCGTCGCGCCGCCGAAGGCGGGCAAGACGCTCATCCTGCAGGCCATCGCCAAGGCGATCGCCGAGAACAACCCCGAGGTGCACATCATGGTGGTGCTCGTCGACGAGCGCCCCGAAGAGGTCACCGACATGCAGCGCTCGGTGAAGGGCGAGGTCATCGCCTCGACCTTCGACCGTCCGGCTGAGGACCACACCACGGTCGCCGAGCTCGCCATCGAGCGCGCCAAGCGACTCGTCGAGCTGGGCAACGACGTCGTCGTGCTGCTCGACTCGATCACTCGCCTGGGCCGCGCCTACAACCTGGCCTCACCGGCATCCGGTCGCATTCTGAGCGGCGGCGTGGATGCCAGCGCGCTCTACCCGCCCAAGCGCTTCTTCGGCGCGGCCCGCAACATCGAGGGCGGCGGCTCGCTGACCATCCTCGCGACCGCACTGGTCGAGACCGGATCCAAGATGGACGAGGTCATCTTCGAGGAGTTCAAGGGCACCGGCAACATGGAGCTGCGCCTCTCGCGCCAGTTGGCCGACAAGCGCATCTTCCCGGCGGTCGACATCTACGCGTCGAGCACCCGCCGCGAAGAGGAGCTGCTCAGCCCCGAAGAGGTCAAGATCACCTGGCGCTTGCGCCGCGCGCTGGCCGGGCTCGAACTGCAGCAGCAGCTCGAGGTCGTGCTGAGCAAGCTCAAAGAGACGCAGTCGAACACCGAGTTCCTGGTCCAGATCCAGAACTCGCTGCCGGCCGCCAACGGCAACGGACACACCGGGAACGGCCACAGCAACGGGTCGCACTCCCACAAGGAGTAGGCCGTGTTCGAATCGGTCGCCACGCTGCGGGCCGAGCACGAACAGCTGCAGCAGCAACTCGGGGATCCGGCGCTCCACGCCGATGCGGCGCGTGCCAAGAAGGTCAACCGCCGCTACGCCGAGCTGAGCAAGATCATCAAGGCGCACGACGACTGGCTCCAGGTGCAGGATGACCTGGCCGCGGCGCGCGAACTGGCGAAAGAAGACGAGGCCTTCGCCGATGAGATCCCGGGGCTCGAGACCGGACTGACCGACGCGCAGGAACGGCTGCGACGGCTGCTGATCCCGCGGGATCCGGACGACGGCCGCGACGTGATCATGGAGATCAAGGGCGGCGCCGGGGGAGCGGAGTCCGCGCTGTTCGCCGCCGATCTGCTGCGCATGTACCTGCACTACGCCGAGTCCAAGGGCTGGAAGACCGAGATCCTCGAGGCCGACCCGACCGACCTCGGCGGCTACACCAACGTGCAGGTGGCGCTCAAGTCGAACGCCACCGATCCGGCCGAGGGGGTGTGGGCGCACCTCAAGTACGAGGGCGGCGTGCACCGCGTGCAGCGGGTGCCGGCGACCGAGTCGCAGGGCCGCATCCAGACCTCGACGGCAGGCGTGCTGGTCTTCCCCGAGGTCGACGAACCCGAAGAGGTCGAGATCAACCCGAACGATCTGCGGATCGACGTCTTCCGTTCGTCGGGCCCGGGTGGCCAGTCGGTCAACACCACCGACTCCGCGGTGCGGATCACCCACCTGCCCACCGGGATCGTGGTGTCGATGCAGAACGAGAAGTCGCAGATCCAGAACCGCGAGGCGGGGATGCGCGTGCTGCGCGCCCGCATCCTGGCGCGTCAGCAAGAGGAGCTCGACGCCGTGTCGAGCGCCGCCCGCAAGTCGCAGATCCGCACCATGGACCGCTCCGAGCGCATCCGCACATACAACTTTCCCGAGAACCGCATCGCCGATCACCGCACCGGCTACAAGGCGTACAACCTCGACCAGGTGATGAACGGTGCGCTCGATCCGCTGATCGACTCGTGCATCGCCTTCGACGAAGAGGCGCAGCTGGCGGAGCTCGGCGCGGAGTGATGGCCGAGCACCCCCGCGCCGGCAGCGTTGCGGCCCTGCGAGACCACGGGATCGCCGTGCTGACCGCCGCCGGCATCCGCAACGCCGATGTCGACGCCGAGTTGCTGCTCGGCCATGTGCTCGGCCTGAGCAGGGGACAGGTGCAGGCCAAGGCGGTGACGGATGCGGCCATCGATCCCGAGCAGCGCCTGGCCGTGATCGAGGCGATCGAGCGCCGAGCCGCGCGCGAGCCGCTCCAGCACATCACCGGACGCGCGCCCTTCCGCAGCCTCGAACTCGCGGTCGGCCCCGGCGTGTTCGTGCCGCGTCCCGAGACGGAATCGGTCGCCCAGCTCGCGATCGACGCGCTGCTGGCCGTGCCGAGTCCAGCCCCGCGCGCCATCGACCTCGGCACCGGATCGGGTGCGATCGCGATCGCGCTGGCCACCGAGGTGCCGCACGCCGAGGTGGTCGCGGTCGAGAACTCGCCGCGGGCGTTCACCTGGGCTCGGCAGAATGTGCGGCAACTCGCGGGCGCGAATCTGCTGCTGGTCTTCGCCGACCTCGCCGAGCTGCCGGCTGAACTCGACGGCGCCCCGCTCGACGGCAGCTTCGACGTGGTCGTCTCGAACCCGCCGTACATCCCGCTCGGGGCGATCCCGCGCGATCCCGAGGTGCGCCTGCACGATCCGGACGCGGCACTATACGGCGGCGAGGACGGGCTGGACGTCATCCGCGCGATCTCGCTGCGAGCCGCGGCCCTGCTGCGGCCCGGCGGCACGCTGGTGCTCGAGCACGGCGAGCTGCAGGGGAGCGCGATCCGCGAGCTGCTCTCGGCCGACGGCTGGCGCGCGGCATCCACCCACCGCGACCTGCTGGGCCGCGATCGCACGACGACCGCACTCCGGCCCTAGCGCGCACCGCTACGCTCTGAGCCATGGACTTCGCTGTCGCACTCGTGAACCTGGCCGGCCGAAACGGCCCCAACCTGTTCCAGTGGATCGGGATCATCATCGCCGCGGCGATCGTCGCGGGCATCCTCTACCTGATCACGCTGTTCGTGATCATCGGCGGCCACCGCTTCAGCGCGGGAGCCAAGTTCCTCTGGATCTTCGGCGTGCTGCCGTGGCCGATCATCGGGCCGCTGGTGTACCTGCTGGTCGGGCGCCACATGAAGTTCATCAAGGCGAGCGTGCGCGAGCAGGAGGACGCCGCCCCGGCCATCGAGGCGCCGAAGGCCGAGACCCCGAAGGCCTAAGCCCGAAGGCCTAGACCCCGGTCGCCACCCGCTCGGCGAAACGCTCGATCGCCGTCATCAGCGACCCCGCGTCGGTGAAGCGGTGCGCCTCGATGCCCACCGAGCGCGCCCCGTCGACGTTGACCTGCAGATCGTCGGCGAAGAACACCTGATCGGCAGGCACGCCGTAGTGCGCCAGCAGGTTCTCGAACACCACGGGATCCGGCTTGCGCGCCCCGTAGAAGCTCGAGGTGTGCAGCTCGTCGCCGAACAGCGGAACCAGCTCGGGTGCGAGAGCCGCCAGGTGGGCCTCGACCAGCGGTCCGTTGTTGGTGAGCAGGGCGACCGAGCCGAGCTGCGCCGCGCGCTCGACCGCGGCGAGCGAATCGGGCCATGCGGTCATCGCGGACCGGCGATTGGCGATCCAGTCGTCCACCGGGATGTGCAGGCCGAGTGCCTCGGTGAAGGCCGCGTGGTAGGTGTCCGCGTCCGCGAAACGGCCGGCCTCCGCCGCCCACTCGCCCTCGTCGTGCCACCAGCGCCTGCGCAATTCGGCGAAGTCGTGGCCGGTCAACGTGGCGAGGCCGCTCATCCTGACCCGCCAGTCGTAGTCGTAGAGAACGTCGTCCATATCGAAGACGAAAAGCGGGGTGCGCGTCATGATGCGTCAAGTCTCCCGCACTCGCGGAGACCCCACCGGTGCGGCAAGTAATGTGGACCGCGTCATGCCCACCTTCGACACCGCGAATCCGGCCGAGCTGCTCAGCGGCATGCGGTTGGCGCGCGCGGCGATCGGTCGCGGTGAGCTCGTGGTGATCCCGACCGACACGGTCTACGGGGTCGCCGCCGACGCGTTCTCGCCCGCCGCGGTGCAGCGGCTGCTCGATGCCAAGGGCCGCGACCGCACGGCTCCGCCTCCGGTGCTGGTCCCCGGAATCCCGACGCTGGATGCACTGGCCGAGTCCGTTCCCGACGAGGTGCGCGCGCTGGTGGCCGAGTTCTGGCCGGGTGGGCTCACGATCATCCTGCGCGCCCGCCCGACGCTGGACTGGGACCTCGGCGACACCCGCGGCACGGTCGCGCTGCGCATGCCGAGCGACACCATCGCCCTCGAGCTGCTGGCCGAGACCGGGCCGCTCGCCGTCTCGAGCGCCAATCGGACCGGTGAGCCCGCGGCCCTCAAGGCCGCCGAGGCCGAGGCGATGCTCGGCGACGCGGTCGAGGTCTACCTCGACGGCGGGCCGGTGGGAGCGGGGTACCCGGGCGCCGACGAGCGCTCCGGCTCCACCATCGTGGATGCGACCGCGCTCGGCTCGCCGAACGGCAAGCTGCGGATCGTGCGGCACGGCGTCATCCCGGATGCCGAGATCGTCCGCATCGTGGGGGCCGACAGGTGCGCATAGTCTTCTACGTCCTGGTGGCCGGAGTCGCCGCCGTGGTGACGTTCGCCCTCGCTCTGCTCATCTGGAAGCTCAGCACCCGATTCCGCCTCTACCCGAAGATCCGGGCCCGCGATGTGCACACCCGGCCGACACCGCGGCTGGGCGGCGTGGCCATGTTCGTCGGCGTGCTGGTCGCCTTCGCCATCGGCTCGCAGCTGCCGACCCTGTCGATCGTGTTCTCGGAGCCCGGCAAGATCCTCGCGGTCCTGGGGGCGGCCGCGATCATCGTGGGCATCGGGGTCGCCGACGACATCTGGGATCTCGACTGGCTCACCAAGCTCGCCGGGCAGATCATCGCGGCGGCTCTGCTGGCCTGGCAGGGCATCCAGATCGTGCAGCTGCCCGGCCTGCAGGACACGGCGTTGATCCTCTCGCCCTACATGTTCCTGGCGATCACGGTGTTCCTGGTGGTGCTCGTGATGAACGCCCTCAACTTCATCGACGGGCTCGACGGCCTGGTCGCCGGCGTCGCGATCATCGCGAACAGCGTCTTCTTCATCTACTCGTACATCGTCACGTACCAGCCGACCGCGCAGAGCGCGTACTTCAACCTGCCGGAATTCGTCTCGGCGGTGCTGATCGGTGCCTGCGTCGGCTTCCTGCCGCTCAACTGGCATCCGGCGAAGCTGTTCATGGGTGACGCCGGCGCGCTGCTCGTCGGCATGCTGATGGCGACGTCGACCATCGGCTTCACCGGCAACATCGACGCGGCCACGCTGAGCAACAAGGAGTTCCTGCCCGCGTTCATCCCGATCCTGCTGCCGTTCGCCGTGCTGCTGGTCCCCCTGCTCGACTTCGGGCTCGCCGTGTTCCGCCGGCTGCGCGCCGGCAAGTCGCCGTTCAGCGCCGACCGACTGCACCTGCACCATCGTCTGCTCGACATGGGGCACTCTCACCTGCATGCCGTGCTGATCTTCTACGCCTGGACGGCCACGGCATCCGTCGGCCTGCTCCTGTTCCTGTTCACGCCGTCGTGGGTCGCGATCGTGGTGACGGCGACCGGACTGGTGATCTGCACGATCGTGACCCTGTCGCCGCTGAGCAGGCGCAAGGCGGTCGAGGCGGCGGTGCAACTGTCCGCGCCGGGCGAGGTGAGCGAGGCGGATGTCGCACAGTACGACCAGCTGGATGCCGCGGCCGACCCGAGCGATGTGGAATCCGAGCCCTCCGCCGCCGAGACCGACCAGGCCTTGGATCGGCTGAACAACAGCGGCACCCCGAAGCGGAAGGCCGCGTCGTGACAATGGCGCCCGTCCTGCGCCTGGCATTGCGCTACGGAGCGATCTTCGCCGCGGCGGTGGCCGTCGTGGCCGGCTCGCTCGGATTCGTGCTCGCCGGTGCGCCCGGCTTGATCGGCGGCCTCCTCGGCGCCGCCCTCGCCGCGATCTTCCTCGGTCTCACCGCCGTCAGCATGCTGATCGCGGGCCGGGCCGCACACGGCGACAGCACCCATCCGGTGTTCTTCGGGATCGTGGTGGGCGTCTGGCTGGTCAAGCTCGTCGTCTTCATCGTCGCCGAAGTGCTGCTGCGCGGTCAGCCCTGGTTCGACCCGCGGGTGTTCTTCGGCGCGGTCGTGGTCGTCGTGATCGGTTCGCTCGCGCTCGACGCCGTGGCGCTCTCCCGGGCTCGCGTGCCCTATGTCAGCGACGTCTCCCTCCCCGGTGAGAACGGCTCGGAGCGGGCCTCCTGAGCCGCTGCACCACCCCGTCCGTCTGTGCGGCGGCTCCGAATCGTTTGATAGGGTTGACCCCATAAACCCCCTCAATCGCCGCGATTTTCGCGCCCGATGCTGGAGAAGGTCCTGATAGCCTCCGCCCTCACCCCGTCCGTGCCTTTCCTCGTCAACGCTGACGATCCGAACGGCGGATTCGTGGGTCCCTCGATCGACGATTTCTTCCCGCCGGCCGTACTGTTCCAGGGCACTCCCTTCGAGTTGAACCGCGTTCTGCTGATACGTCTCCTGGTCGTCGTGGTGCTCGTGCTGCTGCTCTGGCTCGGCACCCGCAACTGGAAGATCATCCCCACCCGCGGTCAGGTCGCGATGGAGTTCGCGATCGACTTCGTGCGCACCGGCGTCGTGATCGAGACCCTCGGTGAGAAAGAGGGCAAGCGGTTCATGCCGCTGCTGGTGACGATCTTCTTCCTCACGCTCGGGCTGAACGCCACCGGCACGGTGCCTGGATTGCAGATCGCCAGCACGGGACTGATCGGGCAAGCGATCATCATGGCGATCATCGCCTACGCGACGTTCATCTACGCCGGTCTCAAGGCGCACAGCTTCCGGTTCTTCCGCAACTCGCTGTGGCTCCCCGGTGTTCCGCTCCCGATCCGTCCGGTCATCGCGCTGCTCGAGTTCCTGTCGACCTTCATCGTGCGGCCGATCACGCTGACGCTCCGACTCACCATGAACATGGTGGCCGGCCACATGCTGCTGACCCTGTGCTTCCTGGCGACCAACTTCTTCTTCATCACGGTGCTCGCGGGCGGTAACGCCCTCGGTCTCCTGGGTGTCGGCACACTGCTGTTCGGCATCGTCTTCACCGTGCTCGAGCTGTTCATCGCCGGTCTGCAGGCGTACGTCTTCACCATTCTCACCGCCATCTACATTCAGCTGGCGCTGGCCGACGAGCACTGAGCTCGCCGTCCGTCATCACCACCCTCGAAAGGAATATCCAGTGAACGTTGTTGGAGCGCTCGCGCCCCTCGCCTTCGGTCTCGCCGTCATCGGCTCCGCCATCGGCGTCGGCATCATCGTCGGCAAGACCATCGAGTCGGTGGCCCGCCAGCCCGAGCTGGCCGGTCGTCTGCAGACCCTGATGTGGATCGGTATCGCCCTCACCGAGGCACTCTGCTTCATCGCCATCGGTGTGGCCTTCATCCCGTTCCCCGCACCGTAAGCACTGCGTTACCCGAACAAGGAGACTGAATGCGCCACGCAGCGGAGAACAACAGCATCCTCCTGCCGTCGCTCCCCGACCTGGTCTGGGGCACGATCGCGTTCGTCGTCGTCTTGATCGTCGTCTGGAAGCTGGTCCTTCCCAACGTCACCAAGGCGCTCGACGCACGCGCCGAGGCGATCGAGGGCGGCCTGAAGAAGGCCGAAGAGGCGCAGGCCGGTGCCCAGAAGGCGCTCGAGCAGTACAACGCGCAACTGGCTGAGGCGCGCGCCGAAGCCGGCCGCATCCGCGATCAGGCCCGCGAGGACGCGAAGAAGATCCGCGCAGAACTGGTCGAGCAGGCGCAGGTGGATGCTGCCCGCATCGTCGCGAACGCCCAGACCCAGATCGAGGCAGAGCGCTCGTCCGCGCTGACCTCGCTCCGCACCGAGGTCGGATCGCTCGCCCTCGGTCTCGCGTCGAGCGTGATCGGCGAGAGCCTCAACGATGACAAGCGCTCCGCCGCGATCGTCGACCGCTTCCTGGCCGACCTCGAGACGGCGGATGCCGCCGCCGCGGGCCGACCGTCGGGAGCTCGCCGGTAATGGGTTCCGCATCCCGGGAGGCGCTCCGCGCCGCCGTCGACCAGCTGGTCGCGACCTCTGGCGTCACCGTCGCCACGGGCGAGCAGCTGCTGACGGTCGGCCGAGCCGTCGACGACTCCGCGCAGTTGCGCGCGATCCTCGCCGACCCCTCGGTGGCGCCGAGTGAGAAGTCGCGCCTGGTGGCGCAGATCTTCCCCGGGATCTCGTCGACGGCGACAAAGCTCGTCGACACCATCGTGAGTTCGCGCTGGTCCAGCGGAGACGAACTCGTCGACGGCCTCGAGCAGGTGGGCATCCGAGCGATCGCTCAGGGCGACAGCCACTCGGCGGTCATCGAGTCCGAGTTGTTCGACTTCGCGCGCATCACCGCGGGCGACGCACCGCTCGAGCTGGCCCTCGGCAGCAAACTCGCCGATCCGAAGGGCAAGGCCGCGATCGTTCGCCAGCTCATCGGCACCAAGGCTCACGCCGGCACCGTCGCCATCGTCGAGCACCTGGTGAGCAGCCCGCGCGGCCGCCGCATCGGCGAGATGCTGGCCGCCGCCGCCGACATCGTGGCAGCTGCGGGCGCCCGCCGCATCGCCACCGTCACCTCCGCGGCTCCGCTCAGCGCGGCCCAGCAGAAGCGTCTGGCAGACGCTCTCGCGAAGCAGTACGGCAGCGACATCCAGCTCCACCTCGTGACCGACCCGACCGTCGTCGGCGGCGCACGGGTGCAGGTGGGCGATGACGTCATCGACGGCACGATCGCCTCGCGACTCGCCGACCTCAAACTCCAGCTCGCCGGCTGACCCGGCAGAACAACAAGGGAAGACAACCCATGGCAGACATCACCATCAGCCCCGACGAGATCCGCGACGCCCTGCAGAGCTTCGTCGACTCGTACCAGCCCGCCCAGGCGAGCTCGACCGAGGTCGGCAGCGTGCTCGACACGGCCGACGGCATCGCCCACGTCGAGGGCCTGCCGGGCGCCATGGCCAACGAGCTGCTGCGCTTCGAGGATGGCACCCTGGGCCTGGCGCTCAACCTGGACGAGAGCGAGATCGGCGTCGTCGTGCTCGGCGAGTTCGATGGCATCGAGCAGGGCCAGAAGGTCACTCGCACCGGTGAGGTGCTCTCGGTCGCCGTCGGCGACGGCTACCTCGGCCGTGTTGTCGACCCGCTCGGCAACCCGATGGACGGCCTGGGCGAGGTCGCGACCGAAGGCCGCCGCGCGCTCGAGCTTCAGGCTCCCGGCGTCATGCAGCGCAAGAGCGTTCACGAGCCGATGCAGACCGGCATCAAGGCCATCGACGCGATGATCCCGATCGGCCGCGGCCAGCGCCAGCTGATCATCGGCGACCGCCAGACCGGCAAAACCGCGATCGCGATCGACACCATCATCAACCAGCGCGACAACTGGGCATCGGGCGACGTCAACAAGCAGGTGCGCTGCATCTACGTCGCCATCGGCCAGAAGGGTTCGACCATCGCGGCCGTCAAAGACGCGCTCGAGGCCGCGGGAGCGATGGAGTACACCACCATCGTCGCCGCTCCGGCATCCGACCCGGCCGGATTCAAGTACCTGGCGCCGTACACCGGCTCGGCCATCGGCCAGCACTGGATGTACGACGGCAAGCACGTGCTGATCATCTTCGATGACCTGTCGAAGCAGGCAGAGGCCTACCGCGCGGTGTCGCTGCTGCTGCGCCGCCCGCCGGGACGCGAGGCCTACCCGGGCGATGTGTTCTACCTGCACTCCCGTCTGCTCGAGCGCTGCGCGAAGCTGAACGACGAGCTCGGTGCGGGATCGATGACCGGCCTGCCGATCATCGAGACCAAGGCCAACGACGTGTCTGCCTACATCCCGACCAACGTGATCTCGATCACCGATGGCCAGATCTTCTTGCAGTCCGACCTGTTCAACGCCAACCAGCGACCGGCGGTCGACGTCGGCATCTCGGTGTCGCGCGTCGGCGGTGACGCCCAGGTGAAGAGCCTCAAGTCGGTTTCCGGAACGCTGAAGCTCGAGCTCGCCCAGTACCGCTCGCTCGAGGCCTTCGCTCTCTTCGCCTCGGACCTGGATGCGACCAGCCGCCGCCAGCTCGACCGTGGCGCCCGGCTCACCGAGCTGCTGCGCCAGCCGCAGTACTCGCCCTTCCCGGTCGAGAAGCAGGTCGTCTCGATCTGGGCGGGCACCAACGGCAAGTTGGATGACGTGCCCGTCGAAGACGTGCTGCGCTTCGAGGCGGAGTTGCACGACTACTTCGCGCGCAACACCAAGGTGCTCGACACGATCCGTGACAGCGGCAAGCTCGAGGACGACACCAAGGCCGAGCTCGAGAAGGGCGTCGACGCCTTCAAGAAGGAGTTCCTCACCGGCGCGGGCCACCCGCTCGCCAGCGCGGGCAAAGAGGTCTTCACGCCGACCGAGGTCGAAGACGTCAATCAAGAGAAGATCGTGAAGAGCCGCCGCTAGGGCGGCCCTTCACGGGTCGAGTAGCCCGCCGTCAGGCGGCGTACCGAGACCCCACAACGACACGAACTGAAGGGAGGACCGAATGGGAGCACAACTCCGCGGCTACCGCGCTCGTATCAAGAGCGCGCAGACCACGAAGAAGATCACGCGCGCCATGGAGCTGATCGCTGCCTCGCGCATCCAGAAGGCCCTCGCCCGGGTGAAGGCCTCCGCGCCCTACGCCCGCGCCGTCACGCGCGCGGTCTCGGCCGTCGCCACCTATTCGAATGTCAGCCACGTGCTGACCACCGAGCCCGAGACGATCAGGCGCGCCGCGATCGTGGTCTTCGCGTCGGACCGCGGCCTGGCCGGTGCGTTCAATGCCAACGTGCTGCGGGCATCCGAAGAGTTGGCAACGCTGCTGCAGAACCAGGGCAAAGAGGTCGTCTACTACCTGATCGGCCGTCGCGCGGTGGGCTACTTCAGCTTCCGCAAGCGCGCGTTCGAGAAGGTCTGGACCGGCGACACCGACAGCCCGCAGTTCGCCACGGCGCACGAGATCGGCGAGACCCTGGTGGCGAAGTTCCTGCAGTCCGAAGACGAGGGCGGTGTCAACGAGATCCACATCGTCTACAACCGCTTTGTCTCGATGCTGACCCAGGAGCCCGAGATGGTGCGCCTGCTTCCGCTCGAGATCGTCGAGGGGGTCGAAGACCCGGGTGACACCGAGGTGTTCCCCCTCTACGAGTTCGAGCCCGAGGCCGACACGGTGCTGGATGCGCTGCTGCCGGTCTACATCGACTCCCGCATCTTCAACGCGCTGCTGCAGTCGGCGGCGTCGAAGCACGCGGCAACCCAGAAGGCGATGAAGTCGGCCAGCGACAATGCCGACACTCTCATCCGCGACTACACCCGACTTGCCAACAACGCGCGTCAAGCCGAAATCACCCAGCAGATCTCTGAGATCGTGGGCGGCGCCGACGCCCTGAGCTCCGCGAAATAGATACGAGGAAACCCATGGCTACTGCGACCACCAAGGCACCTGCCACCAAGAAGGCGCCCGCGAAGAAGTCCGATTCGGGCACCGGATCGGCGGCGGCCGCCGGCACCGGCCGGATCGCGCGCGTCACCGGCCCGGTCGTCGACATCGAGTTCCCGCACGATGCCATCCCCGACATCTACAACGCGCTGAAGACCACGATCACCCTGGATGGCGTCGACACCGAGATCACGCTCGAGGTCGCGCAGCACCTGGGCGACGACGTCATCCGGGCCATCGCCCTCAAGCCCACCGACGGCCTGGTGCGCGGCGGCGAGGTGCGCGACACCGGCGCGGCGATCTCGGTCCCCGTCGGAGACGTCACCAAGGGCCACGTCTGGAACGTGACCGGTGACCTGCTCAACCCGGTCGAGGGCGAGAAGCTCGAGATCACCGAGCGCTGGCCGATCCACCGCCAGCCCCCGGCCTTCGACCAGCTCGAGTCGAAGACCCAGCTCTTCGAGACCGGCATCAAGGTCATCGACCTGCTCACCCCCTACGTGCTCGGCGGCAAGATCGGCCTGTTCGGCGGTGCCGGCGTCGGCAAGACCGTGCTGATCCAGGAGATGATCTACCGCGTCGCAGCCAACCACGGTGGCGTCTCGGTGTTCGCCGGCGTCGGCGAGCGCACCCGTGAGGGCAATGACCTGATCGGTGAGATGGAGGAGGCCGGCGTCTTCGACAAGACCGCCTTGGTCTTCGGCCAGATGGACGAGCCGCCGGGAACGCGTCTGCGCGTCGCGCTGTCGGCCCTGACCATGGCGGAGTACTTCCGCGATGTGCAGAACCAGGATGTGCTCCTCTTCATCGACAACATCTTCCGGTTCACCCAGGCCGGCTCCGAGGTCTCCACGCTGCTGGGCCGCATGCCGTCGGCCGTGGGATACCAGCCCAACCTGGCCGACGAGATGGGCGTGCTGCAGGAGCGCATCACCTCGACCCGTGGTCACTCGATCACCTCGCTGCAGGCGATCTACGTCCCCGCCGACGACTACACCGACCCGGCTCCGGCGACCACCTTCGCCCACCTGGATGCCACGACCGAGCTCTCGCGCGAGATCGCGTCGCGCGGTCTGTACCCGGCGGTCGACCCCCTGACCTCGACCAGCCGCATCCTGGACCCGCGGTACCTGGGCGAGGACCACTACCGGGTCGCGACGACCGTCAAGCAGATCCTTCAGAAGAACAAGGAGCTGCAGGAGATCATCGCCATCCTCGGTGTCGACGAGCTCTCGGAAGAGGACAAGATCACGGTGTCGCGTGCGCGCCGCATCCAGCAGTTCCTCTCGCAGAACACCTACATGGCGACCAAGTTCACGGGTGTGGAGGGGTCGACGGTCCCGCTGAAGGACACGGTCGAGAGCTTCGACGCGATCGCCAAGGGCGAGTTCGACAGCGTGGCCGAGCAGGCGTTCTTCAACGTCGGCTCGATCAGCGACGTCGAGGAGAAGTGGGCGCAGATCCAGAAGGACAACGCCTGATCATGGCCGACTTGACGGTGAGCGTGGTCTCGGCTGACGCCGAGCTCTGGACGGGCGAGGCCCGGCAGGTGGTCGCGCGCACCCTGATCGGCCAGATCGGCCTGCTGGCCGGGCACGAGCCGGTGCTCGGCGTGCTCGCCGAGGGCGAGGTGCGGATCACGACCCTCGACGGAGACGTCATCCGCGTCAACGCGCAGGACGGCTTCCTCTCGATGCAGAACAACGTGGTCACCGTCGTCGCGGGCGCCGCCGAACTGCTTGGTTCTTGATCGTCGAACAGTGCTGATCGTCACGGCGGGGCTGCCCGGTGCGGGCAAGAGCACCATCGCCGAGGTGGTGGGCAACCGCGTCGGCGCGCCGGTGGTGTCGGTCGACCCGATCGAATCGGCGATCCTGAGGGCGGGCATCGACGCCGACGAGCCGACAGGGCTCGCCGCCTACCTGGTGGCCGAGACCATTGCCGAGACCGTGCTCGCCGGCGGGGGCAGTGTGATCGTGGATGCGGTGAACGCCGTCGAACCGGCCCGCGAGCAGTGGCTCAAACTGGCCGATCGGCAGAAGGTGGCGATCAAGTTCCTCGAGGTGGTCTGCTCCGACCCCGAGCTGCATCGCACGCGCCTGGCCGCCCGCGGTCGCCGGCTCTCGCACCTCGACGAGCCCAGCTGGCACGCCGTCGAGCAGAGTCTGGACGAGTGGGAGAGCTGGTCGGGCGCCACCGGTGCGGTGCCGCGCATCACCCTCGACTCGGTCCAGGCCCTCGGCGTGAACGTCGAGCGCGCCCTCGCGTTCCTCGACGCCTGACCGGCCGGACGTCGACGATCGTGCGCGACCCGCGATGCTGATCCTGCTGCCGCCGTCGGAGACGAAGCGCGACGGGGGAGACCCGGCGCGCCCGCTCTCGCTCGAGGCGTTGAGCCTTCCGGAGCTGACCGTGCAGCGGCAGCGCGCCGTCAGCGCCATGCGACGGCTCGCGCGCAACCGCGGTGCCGCCGCGGCGCTCCGGCTCGGGCCGACCCAGGCGCGCGAGCTCGAGCGCAACAAGCAACTCGAGAGCGGCCCGACGATGCCGGCGATCGAGCGCTTCGACGGGGTGCTGTTCGAGGGGCTCGACGCGTCCAGCCTGCCGCCCGCGGCACGCTCGTTCGCCAACGACCACGTGCTGATCGCCTCGGCGCTCTTCGGCTTGCTCCGACCGGATGATCCCATCCCGGCGTACCGGCTCTCACCCGACTCCCGGCTGCCGGGCACGCCGCTCAGGGCGCTGTGGGCGAAGCCCGTGAGCGCCGTGCTCGCCGCCGAGGCCGGCATGATCCTCGACCTGCGCTCCGAGAGCTACGTCGCGCTCGGTCCGGCTCCGGCGCGCGCCGAGTCGTGGTACCTCCGCGTGGTCTCCGAGGGCGACGACGGGCGACGCCGCGCTCTCAACCACTTCAACAAGAAGGGCAAGGGCGAGTTCGTTCGGGCGCTGCTGCTGGCCGCCATCGATCATCCGGATGCCGCGTCATTGATCGCCTGGGCCGCCACCGTCGGCATCCGGCTCGAGCAAGGCGACTCGGGCGAACTCGACCTCGTAGTCTGAGCCCATGGACCCTACCGCCCCCGACGCGCGCTTCTGGATCGCGTTCGTCGCCGTGATGGTGATCTCGCTTGCGATCGGCCTGACGCTCGCGCTGGCCTTGTACATCGTGAACGCCTTCGCGTTGATGAGCCTGTTCCGCAAGGTCGGCGTCGCGCCGTGGATCGGCTGGGTGCCGTATTACAACACCTGGACGGTGCTCGAGCTCGGCGGGCAACCCGGGCCGCTCGCGCTGCTCTCGCTCGCCCCGTACGGAAGCTATGCGGTGCTGGTCTTTCTGGCGATCGCGCATCACCGCACCGGCATCGGCTTCCGCAAGGACACCGGCTGGGTCGTGCTGGCGATCTTCCTGCCATTCGTCTGGGCGTTCCTGCTCGGACGCGACGACGAGGTCTATCGACCCGAGCTCATCACGGCGGCGGGCTATCCGCCGCCGAAAGTCGGGTTCGGCGCCCCACCGGCTGCTCCCGCGGCGGCTTGATCAGGCGAACGACGACCGCCAGCACCCGGCGACATGGTCGTCGACCAGCCCGCCGGACTGCATGAGGGCGTACATCGTCGTCGGCCCGACGAAGCGGTAACCGAGCTTCTTGAGCGCCGCGCTGAGCGCGGTCGACTCGGGCGTGACGGCGGGAAGCTCGGCGAACGACGGGAGGGCGCGATCGCGCGGCGCGGGTGCGAAGCCCCAGATCAGCTCATCGAGGGCGCCGGGACGCTCGGTCACCAGTGCCTGGGTCACCCGGGCATTCGAGATGGTGGCGTCGACCTTGAGCCGGTTGCGGATGATCCCGGGGTCCGCCATGAGCCGCTCGACGTCGCTCTCGCCGAAGGCGGCGACCGCGTCGATGTCGAAGTCTCGGAAGGCTGCCCGGAAGGTGGGCCGTCTGCGCAGGATGGTGATCCACGACAGTCCGGCCTGGAAGCCCTCCAGGCTGAGCTTCTCGAACAACGGGCGATCGCCGTGCAGCGGCGTGCCCCACTCCTCGTCGTGGTAGCGCTGGTACTCGCTGTCGGACCCGGCCCATGCGCAGCGCGCCAGCCCGTCGTCGCCGACGAGGATGGAGCTCACGCGGTGTGCTCGAACTGTTCAGAGGCGAAATCCAGATCCAGTTCGTTCTCGGGGTCGCGGCCGGCGACCCGCACGCCCGAGGCGATGTGGGCGATGCCCTCGTGCTGCAGCAGCCAGGACTTGGTCGGGATCCCCTCGCCACCGCTGTAGCCGGTGATCCGTCCGTCGCTGCCGAGCACGCGGTGGCAGGGAATGATGATCGGGATCGGGTTCGCCCCGACCGCTCCGCCCACCGCCCGACCTGCTGTCGGGCGGCCGGTGCCCAGCCCGAGCTCGCCGTACGAGACGACCTCGCCGAAGTCGAGAGCGGCGATCTGCTCCCAGACGGCCAGCTGGAACGCGGTGCCGGCCACCGAGAGCGGCAGGTCGAAGTCGCGCCGGTGACCGTCGAAGTACTCCTCGAGTTGCTCGACGGCGCGGTCGAGCACGGCGTCGCCCTGCTCGGGCACGCCGTCCCAGGGCAGGGCGCCATCGCGCTCGATCGCGAGCGAGACGATGGCCTCGCCGTTGCCGATGATCTCGATGCGGCCGATCGGGCTCTGGATGCGACGCAGGTGCGTCGGGGTGGCAGTGCGGTGCTCTGTGCTGGTCTGCATGCTCCGACAGTAGCCGCGCCCGCCGACACTCCCTCGCGGAAATCGGACATCGCACACAGGTGTCACGGGGTGCGGGCGGGGGAGGACGGGAGCATACGCTGAAGCCATGGAATCCCGCGTGCTCGGCCCGTCATCCCTGTCCGTCTCCGTCGTCGGCCTCGGCTGCAACAACCTCGGCCGGCCGGGCACGGCGAGCGACGAGCAGAAGGGCTCGAACGCGGTCGTCGGTGCCGCCATCGAGGCCGGAGTCACGTTCTTCGACACCGCGGACATCTACGGTGCCGAGTACGGCCTGAGCGAGACGCGGCTGGGCGCGGCCATCAAGGGCTCACGCGATCGGCTCGTCATCGCGACCAAATTCGGCCACACCGAGTTCCCGTCGCCGATCCCGGGCCGGAAGGGGTCGCGCGAGTACATCCGCGCGGCCGTGGAAGGGTCGCTGCGCCGGCTCAACACCGATCGCATCGACCTCTACCAGCAGCACACGCCCGACCCGTCGGTCCCCATCGACGAGACCCTGGGCGCCCTGGACGAGCTGGTTCGCGAGGGCAAGGTGATCGCTATCGGCAACTCCAACTTCGATGCCGCGCAGATCGCCGAGGCGGATGCCGTCGCCGAGCGCCTGGGCACCGCGCGATTCGTCTCGGCCCAGAACGAGTACAACCTGCTCGCGCGCTCGGTGGAGGTCGACATCCTGCCCGCCGTCCGCGCGGCCCGCTTGGGATTCCTGCCGTTCTTCCCGCTGGCCAACGGCCTGTTCACCGGCAAGTTCACGCGCACCGAGCGTCCCGCCGACACGCGCATCTCGCGCCAGCGCCCGCACGTGGCTGACGACGCGCCCTGGAACGAGATGGAGGCGTACGCCGCGTTCTGCGCGGGCCGCGGCATCTCGATGTTGGAGGCGACCTTCGGCTGGCTGCTCTCGCGTCCCGGATTGACCAGCGTGATCGCGGGTGCGACCAAGCCCGAGCAGATCACGCAGAACGCCTCGGCGGGATCCGGCTGGCGGCCGTCACCCGCCGAGGCGGAGGAGATCGAGGGGCTGTTCCCGCTGAGCTGAGTCGCTTCTGCCCAGCGGCGTGAGGCTAGGCGGAGGCTAGGCGGCCTCGGATGCCTCGGCCTGCTGCAGCTGGACTTGCAGGTCGACCGAGATGGTGACCTCGTCGCCGAGCGTGAAGCCGCCCGCCTCGAGCGCCGCGTTCCAGCTGACGCCGAAGTCCTGCCGGTTGATCGTGGTCGTGGCCGAGGCGCCCGCCTTGGTGCGCCCGTAGTCGTCGGTGATGACGCCGCCGAACTCGCCGGTCAGGGTCACCGGCTGCGTCACGCCGCGCAGGGTGAGCTCGCCGTCCATGACGAAGTCGTCGCCATCCACCTGGATGCGCGTCGACCGGAACAGCATGTGCGGGTGCTCCTCGACCAGGAAGAAGTCGCTCGAGCGCAGGTGGTTGTCGCGAGGCTCCACGCCGGTGTTGACCGACGACACGTCGATGGATGCCTCGACGCTGATCTGGGTCGGGTCCTCGGGCGTGATCACGGTCACCTCGAAGTTCTCGAAGGTGCCCCGCACCTTGCTGATCTTGAGATGGCGCACCCAGAAGGAGAGCTCGGAGTGGGCGGAGTCGAGGGTCCAGGTTCCGACGCGGTAGTCGGAACGGGACGCGAAGTTAGTTGTCATGTCACCAAACAAGCGGCAGCGGCAACCCCGCATTCCCGATTTCGGTGACTTGTCAGCTAATTCTTGATCGCGAGGTAGGCGTTCAGCGTCGTCGCATAGAGCACCCACACCCAGTAGGGGATGAGCAGCACGGCCGCCAGGCGCCGCACCGGCCAGAACCGCAGCAAGGTGACCAGCACCATGGCGTCGATCGCGACGATGAGCACCAGAGCGATCCACAGGGCGGTGCTGCCGGCTGCGGGGTAGAGGCCGAAGAACACCGGGGTCCACAGCGAATTCAGCACCAGCTGCACCACGTAGGCCATCAGCGCGGGCCGCACGTCGCGGGTGCCGCGCTCGCGCCAGACCAGCCAGGCCGAGACCGACATCAGCGTGTAGAGCACGGTCCAGATCGGACCGAAGACGGCGTTGGGCGGCGTCCAGAACGCGCGATCGGCGTGCGCGTACCAGCCGTCGACGTTCTGGATGGTCGACAGGGCGCCCAGGGCAGCCACCGCGAACGAGATGGCCAGGAACGCGAGGAGCGCGAGCGCCGAGCGCGCGCGTCCCGGGGGCGCGGTGGCCGCGGCCGGAGCGGGCGGGGCGGTCGACGTCATGCTCCGACGTTAGGCCGCCCTGACGCAGGAGTCGAGCCTCAGTGCCCGACCAGCGGCCCCATGATCCGGGCGGCGACGGAGCGACGGCCGATGATCCGCTCCTCGGCGTCGGCGACGGCCATCGCGGTCATCCCGGCGTTGGCGCCCGCGAATCGCAGCGGCTCGACCTCCCACGAGGGCGAGCGGTGATTCACCCAGGGCAGCCGGGTCAGCTCGGTGTCGGCACCGGTGAGCAGATCGGCCAGGGTGCGCCCGGCGAGGTTGGTGGTGCTGAGGCCGTCTCCGACGTAGCCGCCAGCGCTTGCGATCCGGGTCGAGGGGTCGTAGCTCACGCTCGCGTGCCAATCGCGGGGCACGCCGAGGGGTCCGCCCCAGCGGTGGGTGATGGCGGCATCCATCGTCGGGAACAGCTCGCGCAGGGCTCGGTGCAGGTGCTCGAACACGCGCGGCGATCGGTCGTACTCGGGCCGGATGCTGCTGCCCCAGTGATAGCGCGCGCCCCGACCGCCGAACGCGAAGCGGTTGTCGGCCGTGCGCTGGCCGTAGATCAGCAGATGTCGGAAGTCGGTGAAGGTCTGTCCGTGCCGGAGCCCGATGCCGTCCCAGAACTCGTCAGGAAGCGGCTCGGTCGCGATCATCAGCGAATACAGCGGCAGGATGCGGCGGTGCGTCTGGTGCAGGGTCGCGCCGTAGCCCTCGGTGGCCAGGACGAGGCGATCCGCGCTGACGGTTCCCCGGGTGGTGGTGATCCGGCCGGGCGTCCACTCGAGCACCTCGGTCTGCTCGGCGATCGTCGCTCCGGCGCGCTCGACGGCGGCTGCCATTCCGCGCACCAGCTTGGCCGGATGGACGCGGGCGCATGCCGGGTCGAAGGCGGCGCCGAGAGCGCCGGTCGCAGCGACTCGGTGGGCGGAGCCGTGATCCGCGGCCCACAGCTCGAGCGCGTCCACGCCGTACTCGCGCGCCTCGTCGACCTCGGCGCGGGCCGCCGCGAGCTGCACGGCGGAGCGCGCGTAGGCGACCGTGCCGCCCTTGGCGTAGTCGGCATCCACCCCGGCCTCGGATGCCGCCCGCCCCACCTCGTCGACGGTGGCGACCATGGCGCGCCGCAGCCCGAGCGCGGCCTCACGCCCGTGTGCGCGCTCCAGCGAGGCCGTGGACCGCGGGAACAGCGCCGAGCACCATCCGCCGTTGCGCCCGGAGGCGCCGAATCCGGCGATCTGCTTCTCGAGCACGACCACCTTCAGGCCGGGATCCCGCTGCAGCAGGTACCAGGCGGTCCACAGTCCGGTCAGACCGCCGCCGACGATCGCGACGTCGGCGTCGGTGTCACCGGGCAGGGCTGCCCGTGGCATGAGCGCATCCGGCCCCAGCGAGTCGTGCCAGAACGACAGGCCGGAGTAGCTCAGACCTTGCTCCACGCCTCGCTCAGCACCCCGCGCAGAATGCTCTCGATCTCGTCGAACTCCTTCGGCCCGATGGTCAGCGGCGGGGCGAGCTGCACCACCGGGTCGCCGCGGTCGTCTGCGCGACAGTACAGCCCGGCGTCGAACAGCGCCTTGGAGAGGAAGCCGCGCAGCAGTCGCTCCGACTCGTCGTCGTCGAAGGTGGCCTTGGTCGCCTTGTCCTTCACGAGCTCGATGCCGAAGAAGTAGCCGTCGCCGCGCACGTCGCCGACGATCGGCAGGTCGAGCAGCTTCTCGAGGGTGGCGCGGAAGATCGGCGAGTTCTCGCGCACCCGTTCGTTGAGCTTCTCCTCCTCGAAGATGTTCAAGTTCTCGAGGGCGACAGCAGCAGACACCGGGTGGCCGCCGAAGGTGTAGCCGTGGTAGAACGCCGTGGTTCCGTGTCGGAACGGCTCGTAGATGCGGTCGCTGATGATCGTCGCGCCGATCGGCGAGTAGCCGCTGGTCATCCCCTTGGCGCAGGTGATCATGTCGGGCACGTAGCCGTACTCGTCGCAGGCGAACATGTGGCCGATGCGTCCGAAGGCGCAGATCACCTCATCGCTGACCAGCAGCACGTCGTACTTGTCGCAGATCGCGCGCACCTGCTGGAAGTAGCCGGGAGGAGGTGGGAAGCATCCGCCCGAGTTCTGCACCGGTTCGAGGAAGATCGCCGCCACCGTCTCGGGGCCCTCGAACAGGATCATCTCCTCGATGCGGTTCGCCGCCCAGACGCCGAACTCGGCCTCGGTGCCGGTGAACCCCATCTCCTCGGCGCGGTAGTAGTTGGTGTTCGGCACCCGGAAGCCACCGGGAGTGACCGGTTCGAACATCTCCTTCATAGCCGGGATGCCCGTAATGGCCAGCGCGCCCTGCGGGGTGCCGTGATAGGCAACGGCACGCGAGATCACCTTGTGCTTGGTGGGGCGGCCCTGCAGCTTCCAGTAGTACTTGGCCAGCTTGAACGCGGTCTCGACCGCCTCGCCGCCGCCGGTGGAGAAGAACACCCGGTTGAGGTCGCCCGGCGCGTAGTCGGCCAGGCGATCGGCGAGCTCGATGGCGGAGGGATGCGCGTACGACCAGATCGGGAAGAACGCCAGCTCCTCGGCCTGGCGCGCCGCGGTCTCGGCCAGACGCCGCCTGCCATGCCCGGCGTTGACGACGAACAGGCCGGAGAGGCCGTCGAAGTACTGCTTGCCCTTCGAGTCCCAGATGTGGTGGCCGTCGCCCTTGACGATGATGGGAACGCCGTTCGCCTCCATCGCCGACTGGCGCGAGAAATGCATCCAGAGATGATCCTTGGCCATCTGCTGGAGTTCGGCCTCGGTGTGCGTGGTGCCTGTGCTGACGGGCGTGTCGATCGACATCGGTCTTCCTTACCTGGTTCCCCAGTTGTAGAACTGCTTGTGCAGTCGGAGGTAGACGAAGGTCTCGGTGGACTGCACGCCCTCGATCCCTCGGATCCGCTGATTCAGAAGCTCGATCAGGTCGTCGTCGTTCTCGCAGACCACCTCGGCGAGGATGTCGAAGCTGCCCGCGGTGAGCACGACGTAGTCGACCGCCGGGATCTCGCCGAGCAACCGGGCGACCCGAGTGGTGTCGCCGGTGACGCGGATCCCGATCATGGCCTGACGGTAGAAGCCGAGCTGCATCGGATCGGTGACCGCGACCACCTGCATCACACCCGACTCCTGGAGCTTCTGCACGCGCTGCCGAACCGCGGCCTCGCTCAGCCCGACCGCCTTGCCGATCTCGGCGTAGCTGCGGCGGCCGTCGGTCTGCAGCTGCTCGATGATGGCCTTCGAGACGTCGTCAAGGACGGAGGGCTTCGGACGGGCCGGCATGGCTCGATTCTGTCAGCCGGATTGTGCGCTTACAAGCGAATCCGTACTTCCGGGGCCCAGAAAGTGACGGAATCGGTGGTCGCAAGCCTGGTTTCCTGCGCAGCGGTCGCCGTATCCTGATCGCATGGCCGAACGCACCCTGCGCAACTTCATCAATGGCGAGTACGTCGACGCGAAGGGCGATGGCACCTTCGACGTGATCGATCCGGCGACCGAGAAGGGCTACGCGCTCTCGCCGGTCTCCGGAAAAGCCGACGTGGATGCCGCATTCTCGGCGGCGGCCGCCGCCTTCGAGGAGTGGGGAGAGTCGACCCCGGCGGAGCGCCAGCTGGCGCTGTTCCGGATCGCCGACGCCATGGAGCAGCGCGCCGAGGAATTCGCCGACCTGGAGTCGCAGGACACCGGCAAGCCGCGAGCCAGTCTGGTGACCGACGAGATCATGCTCTCGGTCGACCAGATCCGCTTCTTCGCCGGTGCCGCGCGGGTGCTCGAGGGCCGCGCGACGGGCGAGTACATGAAGGATCACACCAGTTCGATCCGGCGCGAGCCGATCGGAGTGATCGGGCAGGTCACGCCGTGGAACTACCCGCTCAACATGGCCGTGTGGAAGATCGCGCCGGCCATCGCCGCGGGCAACACCACCGTGCTCAAGCCGAGCGACACCACCCCGCAGTCGACCCTGCTGCTCGCCGAGGTTGCGGCCGAGTTCCTGCCCAAGGGCGTGCTCAACGTGATCACCGGCGACCGGACGACGGGCGCCGCCATGATCGACCACAAGACGCCGCAGATGGTGTCGATCACCGGCTCGGTGCGGGCGGGCATGGAGGTCGCCAAGGCGGCATCCAACGACCTGAAGCGGGTGCACCTCGAGCTGGGCGGCAAGGCGCCGGTGATCGTGTTCGACGACGCCGACATCGAGAAGGCGGTCGAGGGGATCGCGATAGCCGGGTATTTCAACGCCGGGCAGGACTGCACGGCGGCCACGCGCATCCTGGTGCAGGAGGGCGTGCACGACGAGTTCGTGAAGGCGATGACCGCGTACGTGCAGAAGAACGTCAGCACCGGCGACCCGCACGACGCCGACACCTTCTACGGGCCGGTGAACAACGCGAATCAGCTCGAGCGCGTCATGGGGGTCATCGACGCCCTGCCGTCGAACGCGCACATCGAGACCGGCGGCACCCGCAAGGCCGGTGCGGGCTATTTCATCGAGCCGACCGTGGTCAGCGGCCTGAAGCAGACCGACGACGCGGTGCAGAACGAGATCTTCGGGCCGGTGGTGACGATCCAGAAGTTCACGGACGAGGCGACCGCCCTGCTCTGGGCCAACGGCGTGCAGTACGGCCTCTCGTCGAGCGTGTGGACCAAGGATCACGGCCGCGCGATGCGCTTCGCCAAGCACCTCGACTTCGGCTGCGTCTGGATCAACACGCACATCCCGCTGGTCGCCGAGATGCCACACGGCGGTTTCAAGCACTCCGGATACGGCAAGGACCTCTCGATGTACGGCTTCGAGGACTACACGCGCATCAAGCACGTCATGTCGTACATCGGCGAGTAGCACGCACAAGGGGAGGACAATGACTCCCGTGGCATCCGATTCCGCGCGCGACCTCGACGATACCGTCGCGAGACCACCGCGGTCGCGCGTCCCGGCGGCGGGTCCCGGCGAGGACCTCGAGAAGACGATCCCCGTCAGACCGACCGAACGGCCGCTGCCGACGCTCGTCGAGCCGCCCGCGCCGGCACGCGCGGCCGCACCAGTGCCGGCGCTCGAACGGCTCGAGCTGGCCGAAGTGCCCGACGTGCCCGAGCTGCCCGACAATGTGTGGTCGCTTCCGATGCCCGAGCGCCCGCGCCCATTCCGGCTGCGGCTCGCCGACGGCACCCTGGTGCCTCTCGACCAGCCGGTGTATCTGGGGCGCAAGCCGAGCGTGCCGCGCATCCATCCCGGTGGCACGCCGCTGCTGGTCAAGCTCGACTCGCCGCAGCGCGAACTCTCGTCGACCCATCTCGAACTCAGCCCGGTGGGCGGCACGATCGTGGCCAGCGACGCGCGGTCGACGAACGGCTCCGTGCTGCGCATCCCGGGTGCCGAGCCGCGCACGCTCATCGGCGGCGAGTCGGCCGTCGTCACCCCCGGCACCGTGATCGAGCTCGGCGACGGCAACCTGGTCGAGGTGCTCGCCCCGGAACCGGATGCCGCGCCCGCCTCCACCGGAGCGAACGCATGACGCACATCGGCGACGACGGGGTCGAGGTACACGTGCCGCTGCCCGGCCACGAGCAGGACCTGGTGCTGAGCTGGGCGGCCCGCACCGATATCGGGCATCGCCGTTCCGCCAACGAGGACAGTGTGCTGGTCGGCCTCCCGGTGTTCGCGGTCGCCGACGGCATGGGCGGTCACGCGGCCGGTGACCGGGCGAGTGCGGCGGTCGCCGAGCGGCTCTCGCGCGAATCCGGCCCGTTCGCCCAGCTCGCCGCGCTCGAGCAGGCCTTCGTCGACGCGGGGACGGCGATCGACGCGCTCGCCGAGGGCATCCCGATCGGCGTGGGCACGACGATCACCGGAGCGGCGCTGGTGAACGACGGTCCGACGCCGTCGTTCCTGGTCTTCAACATCGGTGACAGCCGGGTGTACCGCTTCGAGCGGAACGAGCTGAGCCAGGTGACCATCGATCACTCGGTGGTTCAGGAGCTGGTGGATGCCGGCGTCATCGCCCCCGAGATGGCCGACAACCACCCGGAGAGCAACGTCATCACGCGCGCCCTGGGATTCCACGACGAGCCACTTCCCGACATCTGGCGGGTGCCCGCCCGCGCCGGGCTTCGCCTGTTGATCTGCTCGGACGGGCTGACCAAGGAGGTTGGAGACGACCGCCTGCGGCTGCACCTCGCATCCGGGATGCCGGCATCCGAGACGGCCAGCGCGCTCGTCGATGCGGCTTTGGCGGCAGGCGGCCGCGACAACGTGACGCTGATCGTCGTCGATGTGCTCGAGGCACCTCGACCGCCTCGCGCCGGACGGCATGACACGCGGGAGACCCAGGAGACGCAGGAGCACCATCCGGCGGCCCCCGATCTGGGAGGCGCCCGGGACCGCCCCCCTTCGGGGGGGAACCCCCGGTAGCGCGAGGCCCTCTGCCTAGAATGGAGGGTCCTACCGATGCTGAGGGGGTAGTGGTGGCCAGACGCCTGCCGTCGCAGCCCCCTGTCCTGCCGGGGTTCTCGTACGTGCACGTCCTGGGGTCCGGCGGCTTCGCCGACGTGTTCCTGTACGAGCAGAATATGCCGCGCCGACAGGTCGCCGTCAAGGTGATGCTGAACGAGGTGGTCAACGAGCAGGTGCGCCAGATGTTCCAGGCCGAGGCGAATCTGATGGCCCAGTTGAGTGCGCATCCGGCGATCCTCACCGTCTACCAGGCCAGCGTCTCGGCCGACGGCCGCCCGTACCTGGTCATGGAGCTCTGCTCGGCCTCACTCAGCGAGCGGTACCGGCGCGAGAGCATCCCGGTGCCCGAGGTGCTTCGCATCGCGGTGAAGATCGGCAGCGCGATCGAGACGGCGCACCGTGCGGGGGTGCTGCACCGCGATATCAAGCCCTCCAACATCCTGCTGACGGCCTACGGGCATCCGGTGCTCTCGGATTTCGGGATCGCCTCGACGCTGACCGCATCGCGCGAAGACGACTCGGTCGGCCTGTCCATCCCGTGGTCGGCGCCCGAGGTGCTGCTCGACGAGGTGCCCGGCAGCATCGCGTCGGAGGTCTGGGCCTTCGCGGCCACCGTGTACTCCCTGCTCGCCGGTCGGTCGCCGTTCGAACTGCCGGGCGGCTCGAACACCTCGAGCGACCTCATGTCGCGCATCGCCCGCGCCAAGCCGCAGCCGATCGGTCGCGCCGACGTGCCCGCCAGCCTCGAAGCCCTGCTACGGCGGGCGATGTCGCGCCGCCCCGAACTGCGGCCCGGCAGCGTGCTCGAGCTGGTGCGTGAACTGCAGCTGATCGAGACCGAGCTCGGGGTGCCCCAGACCGCCATCGAGGTCGCCATGGATGACTGGGCGCTCGGCACCGTCGCCGACCTCGAGGAGCGCACCCGCTTGCGTCCGCTGGCCGGGGCTCAGAAGGCGCCGGCCCTCCGGCGGCGGCGGCGCGGCTCCGGGCGCGACGGCGACTACTCGCCGGTCGGAACGGTGCGCGAGGTCAGCGGACCGGGACCGCGGTCGAACAGCCGAGCCACCTCCCCTGCTCGGGTGCCGCGCACGGTGACGGGTGTCATCGTCGCGGTCTCGGCGCTGGTGATCGTGCTCGCCGTCATCGCGGTCGTGCTGTCGTTCCGGGTGGCATCGGGGGGAACTGCGATCCCGGTCGTCACCGACATCTCGGCGTCGCTGAGCGGCAACTCGGTGCGCTTCAGCTGGCAGGATCCCGGTCTGGCCTCCACCGATCGGTACCAGATCCAGGTCACCGGTGGCACCTCGAGCATCCAACTCACCCCGCGCTTCGTGGTCGACGCGGCTCCCGGGCAGCATGTCTGCATCACGGTCGCCGTGAACCGCGACGGCAAGATCGGCGATTCGAGCGCCGAGAAGTGCGTCGACGTGCCTCATGGATGACGCCTGATGATCGGCCGGTGGCTCGCCGCGCATCGTCCCCTCGTCGCGACGGCGACCAGTGGAACGGTGATCGCTGCCGTGGTGGCGGCGGTGGCCATCGTGTCTACCGGCTTCACCGCGCAGAAACTCGACCTGGGCGATGGCAGCGTCTGGGTCGGCAACAACAGTTCGCAGGTCGTCGGGCGCGCCAACCCGCAGGTGCTCGAACTCAACTCTGTGGTTCGCAGCACGGGCACCGACTTGTCGGTCGTGCAGTCCGGCGATGAGGTGCTCCTGGTCGACCACACGGATGCGACGGTCTCGATCGTCGATCCGGCTACCTCGGCGGCGGGCGAGAGCGTCGCGCTGCCCCCCGATCAGCCGCAGGTGTTCCTGGCCGGAACGCGGGTCGCGATCTACGCGGCCGGCACCGGTCAGCTCTGGCTGCTCCCGCAGAGCGAACTCCAGAACTTCGACGCCACGACGCCGGCGACCTTGAGCCTCGGGGTCGGGACCGTCGTCCAGGTCGCCCCGGACGGAACGCTCGTCGCGTACTCGCCGGAACTCGGCCAGGTCTACCGGCTGGATGCGACCAAGTCCGACCAGGTCGGCCAGCGCTGGAAGGTCAAGCTCGGTGCGTCGTCTGACGACGTGCAGATCACCGTGGTGGGCGACCAGTGGGCCGTGCTCGACACCACGACCGGCAAGCTCGCGGTCGACGGTCACATCCTGTCGCTCGGCGGCATCCTGCCCAGCGGCTCCACGGCGGTGCTCCAGCAGCCGGGCGAAGCCGCGAGCAACGTGCTGCTGGCCACCCGCTCCGGCCTGTACGCGGTGCCCTTCGACGGCGGCCCGCAGACGGCGCTGCTGCGCGGCAAGTCGGGAACGCCAGCGGCGCCGGCGGTTCTCGACGGCTGCCAGTACGCCGCCTGGACCTCTGGCACGGCGTGGCGGCATTGCGCATCCGATCGGGGCACCGGCAGCACCCTGTCCCTGGCGTCGATGCCGGGCGGCGCGCGCCTCTCATTCGCGTCGAACCAGCAGCAGCTCGTGCTGAACGACGCCCGCGGGGGCGGCACCTGGGCGGTGCAGGCCGATGGCGAGCTGATCGACAACTGGGACGCGCTGATCCCGAAGGATCAGGACCAGCAGGCCCAGCAGAACAACCAGGACGTGCCACCGACCGTCGACCCCGAGCAGAAGCCGCCGATCGCCGTCGACGACGCCTTCGGCGCTCGTCCGGGCAAGGCGACTCTGCTTCCCGTCCTGTTGAACGACTACGACCCCAATGCCGATGTGCTGGTGATCACTGCCGTCGACACGATCGACGACAACATCGGACGACTGGATCTGGTGACCCGCAATCAGCAGCTGCAGATCACCTTGTCTCCCACGGCATCCGGGGTCATCGTCTTCACCTACACGATCACGGATGGGCGAGGCGGGTCGGCCAGCGCCACCGTGCGCGTGACCGTCCGGACTCCCGAGGAGAACTCGCCGCCTCAGCAGGTCCGGGTCACCAAGACGACGGTGGCCGCGGGCGGTCGGGTGTCAACCCAGGTCACCGGCGACTGGGTCGATCCGGATGGCGACCCGTTCTTCTTGACCGCGGCCACCACCGCGGGCACCGACAAGCTGAGCTACCAACCCGACGGGGTCGTGGTCTTCACGGATTCCGCGGACGGCGGACTGCAGAAGTCGGTCACTCTGACCATGAGCGACGGGCGCGCCGAGGGCAGCGGGAGCCTGGCGATCACAGTGAAACCCGTCGGCCAGGTGCCGATCGTGATCGAGCCGTGGATCGCGCTCGCCACCTCGGGCGAGACCATCACGGTGCGTCCGATGGGCCATGTCCGCGGCGGCAACGGCCCGCTTCGCCTCAACGCGGTCCCGGCCAAGGCCGGCGTCACGATCGTGCCGAGCTTCGACGCCGGAACCTTCACCTTCGAGAGCGACGTGGTCGGCACCCACTATCTCGAGTTCACGGTGACCGATGGCGACCAGAACGCGACCGGTCTGGTCCGGCTGGATGTCTCGGCCCCGCCCAACGGCAACACTCGGCCGATCACCGTGCCCAAGACCATCTTCGTGACCACCCTCGGCAGCGACACCGTCGATCCGACCACGACCGACATCGACCCGGCCGGCGGAGTGCTGGTGGTCACCGGGCTGCTCAACGTGCCCGCGAACTCCGGGGTCGAGGCCGAGATCCTCGATCAGCGACTGGTGCGCGTCACCCTGAGCAAGCCGCTCGAGGGCAAGACCGTGGTGTTCAACTACCGCATCAGCAACGGATTGGCGGATGCGGTCGGCACCATCACGGTCGTCGAGATCCCACGGCCGGCGCAACTGCAGCCCCCGGTGGCGACCGACGACTCGGTCACCGTGCGGGTGGGCGATGCGATCGACATCCCGGTGCTCGACAACGATTCGCAGCCGGACGGCCAGCCGATCGTTCTGCAGCCCAAGCTGGCCGTGCCGCTGCCCAGCGGTGCGGGACTGCTGTTCGCATCGGGCAGCCGGCTGCGCTATCTCGCGCCGCAGACCGCGGGAAACTACTCGGCCGTGTATTCGATCGCCGGGCCTGATGGCCAGACGGCACAGGCCCGCGTGAACATCTCGGTGCGTGAGATCGACGTCGCGACCAACAACCCGCCGGTGCCGGTGCAGGTGACCGCGCGCGTGCTCGCGGGCGAGACCGTGAGCATCCAGATCCCGCTGACCGGGATCGACCCCGACGGCGACTCGGTTCAGTTGATCGGCGTCGCGAGCAACCCCGAGAAGGGGTCGATCGAGTCGGTCACGAACGGTGCCATCGTCTACCAGGCCGGCGACTACTCCTCGGGCACCGACTCCTTCACCTATACGGTGGTCGACGGCCTCGGCGCCCGCGCGACCGGCTCCGTGCGCGTGGGCATCAGCCCGCGACTCGACGGGGCTCGCAACCCGGTGGCGAATGCCGACTCGGTGTCGGTGCGACCGGGCCGGACGGTTTCCGTCCAGGTGCTGGCGAACGACTCCGATCCCGACGGAAGCCCGCTCACCGTGACGGCCGTCGATCCCAACACGCCGGGCACCAAGGCGAAGATCATCGACAAGACCAGCATCGACATCACGCCGCCCAAGGATCCGGGCAACTACTCGGTGATCTACACCATCCAGAACGAGTACGGCGGCACGAGCCAGAACTTCGTGACGGTCACCGTCGATCCGAACGCGCCGCTCAGCTATCCGGTGGTGAACGACACCACCCTGTCGGTCAGCGATGTCATCGGGCGCACCTCGGTCGACGTCGCGGTGCTGAACAATGTGTTCTTCGCCGACGGCAGCGTCGACAGCCTCGGGATCGCCCTGCTGCAGGGTTACAGCGGATCGGCGCAGGTGCTGCCGAACAAGAAGATCCAGGTTCAGATCGGCAACAAGAGCCAGATCATCCCGTTCTCGGTGTCGCACCCCGACGACGACTCGATCCGGTCGTACGGCTTCATCCGCGTGCCGGGCTTCGACGACGCGCTGCCGCAGATCAATCTGAAGGCGCCCGCGTTGAAGGTCAAGAGCGAGCAGCCGCTTCGCATCGATCTCAACCAGTACGTGGTCGCGCTGGCCGGTTCCCGCGTGCGCATCACCGACTCGACGACGGTGAAGGCGACGCACGCCAACGGTGCTCCGCTCGTGGTCGACGACCACACGTTGGTCTACACCTCGGCGGACCGCTACTTCGGGCCGGCATCCATCACGTTCGAGGTCACCGACGGTCGCTCGGCGAACGATCCCAACGGGCACACCGCGATCCTGACTCTGGCGATCGAGGTGCAGCCGCGCGACAACCAGCCGCCGGCATTCATCGGTGGCGTCGTCGACTTCGAGCAGGGGCAGCAGAAGGAACTCGACCTGGTCCGGCTGACCAACTACCCCTATCCCGATGTGAAGGAGCTGGCCTACACGGTGCTGGCGCCCGATCCGACCGGGTTCAGCTACCAGCTGGATGGCCAGCGCCTCCTGGTGACCGCCGACGAGAGCGCGGTCACCGGCAGCACGACCGCGATCTCGATCGGGGTGAAGGACGCGGTGAACGATGGTCTGGCCGGCAAGATCCAGCTGCAGGTCGTGCCCTCGACCCGGCCGCTGGCGAAGCCGGTTCCGGATTCCGCGATCGCCAAACGCGGCCAGACCACGACGGTCGACGTGCTGAGCAACGATCAGGCGAACAACCCGTTCCCCGACACGCCCCTGCGCGTGATCGATATCCGCGGGATCGACGGGGGCTCGCTGCCGGCCGGCGTCACGATCACGCCGAACGCCGACAAGTCGAAAGTCGCGGTCACGGTGGCCTCGACGGCACTGTCCACCGATGTGAACTTCCAGTACGAGGTCGCCGACGCGACGAATGACGCCGACCGCTACGTCTGGGGCAACGCGACGATCTCGATCCAGGACGTGCCCGATCCGGTCAGCAGCGTGCGCACCACCGAGTTCGGCGACCACTATCTCAAGGTCTCGTGGGTACCGGGTCAATTCAACAACTCGCCGATCACAGAGTACGACCTCACCATGACCAACTCGGCGACCGGTGCTCTGATCTCGACCACCATCTGCACCACCACCGTCGGCTGCCAGGTCACCACTCCGGGCAACGGACCGGCGAACGCAGTGCGCTTCTCGGTGGTGGCGGTCAATGCCATCGGGCCCTCGACGCCTGCCTCGAACCCCGGGCCGATCTGGTCCGACATCATCCCGCCGCCGCCCTCGGCCCTCAGTTCCTCGCCGCTCGACAGCGGGTTGCGCGTGGGTTGGAAGAAGCCCGCCGACTCGGGCGGTAGCGCCATCGAGCAGTACGTGGTGGTGGTCGGCGGAGTGCAGCAGGTGATCCCGGTCGACATGTCGGACCCGGTCGGAACGCAGTACTACACCAACATCCAGGCGCCGGGAACGATCGCCAACGGCTCCGTCGTCGGCTTCTCGGTCAGCGCCCGCAACCGCGCGCCGAACTCGCTCGCCACCTGGAACGAGGCGGACGGCTCCGACATCCCGGCAGGAGCGCCCCTGGTCGCCGCGAGCCCGACCGCCTCGGGCTCGACGACCGACGGGACGACCGCGAGCGCCGCGTGGGCCGGCGCCTTCGCGACCAATGGGGCGGCGATCACCGACTACTACGTTTCGCTCTACACGGGATCGCCGCCGGACTGCACCGTGACCGGCGTCGATGTCGGCGCTCCGCATCTCGACCCCCCCGCCGACGCCCAGCACCTCGGCGGCGGAACGACGAGCACCGACTTCTCGGGCCTCTCGCCGAACCAGACCTACTCGATCACAGTCTTCGCCTACAACGGCCAGGGCTGCACGGCGTCGCCTCAGGTGCAGGTCACGCCGCGCGCCACACCAGGAACGGTGACCGATATCAGCACCTCCGGGCCGCTGAGCAGCGGCGACGGCACCTGGGACTACCGGGTCGACGGCTTCACGATCGCCTCCGGATCGACCGACGCCGACCAGATCCTGTACGAGTACACGGACGGCGCGGAGGGCTCGGTGCACGGCCCGATCCCGCCCGGCCAGAACCTGCTGCTCACGAATGACGGATCGCAGTACGGCCACCCGGTCAGTGTCGCGATCAAGGCGTGCAAGACCTATGCGGAGGGCACGCTCTGCAGTCAGAACTGGTCGGCGCCGTTCCTCCTCGGCACCCCGGTGAACAACTCCGTTCCCGGCGCGCTGACGGCGACCCAGACGGGTCCGTTCTCGGGCGATTGGACCTGGGGCTCGTCGCCGACGGGCAGCTACGACTCGATGCAGTTCTCCTGCGACCGCGGCCACACCTGGACCGACATCGCGTTCGGCGACGGCGGAACCTGCCACGTGACCGGCCTGCTGTCGAAGGGCGATCTGATGTTCCGCATCCAGGCTGACGGGATCGCGGCCGGCTTTGTGCGAAGTTACTCATGGAGCGACTACCAGCAATGACCCGAGAAGCCGCAATCGAGAGGACCACCGCGCGATGACCATGACCCCGGAACAGGCATCCGCCTTCCAGGAGACCTTCGGCCGTCTGGTGGCCAATGTCGAGCAGGTGCTGCTCGGCAAGACCTTCGTGGTGCGGCTCGGTTTCGTCGCCCTGTTCAGCGAAGGCCACCTGCTGCTCGAGGACTTTCCCGGCACAGGCAAGACCTCGCTGGCGCGCGCGATCGGCCAGAGCGTGTCGGGGACGAGCAACCGCATCCAGTTCACTCCCGACCTGCTTCCCGGCGACATCACCGGAGTGAGTGTGTACGACCAGCGCAGCGGCGAGTTCGACTTCCACAACGGCCCGGTGTTCGCCAACATCGTGCTCGCGGATGAGATCAACCGGGCCAGCCCGAAGACCCAGGCGGCGCTGCTCGAGGTCATGGAGGAGGGCCAGGTCACCGTCGACGGCGAGACCCACCCGGTCGAGGCGCCGTTCATGGTGATCGCCACTCAGAACCCGATCGAGCAGGCCGGAACCTATCGCCTGCCCGAGGCGCAGCTCGACCGCTTCCTGCTGAAGGCCTCGATCGGGTACCCGGATCACGCGTCGACCCTGCGCATTCTCGAGGGCGCCGGGGTGAAGGCCCACGACACCACGGTGCCGCCGATCGTCACGGCCGACGCCGTGCTCGAGATGGCCCAGCTCGCGCGCACCGTGCACGTGGACCCCAGCGTGAACGACTACGTGTCGCGGCTCGTCGAGTCCACCCGCGGCGCCACCGAGGTGCGCCTCGGAGTGAGCGTGCGCGGGGCGCTCGCTCTGGTGCGCGCCGCGAAGACCCTGGCCGCGGCATCCGGACGCCACTACGTGGTTCCTGATGACGTCAAGTCGCTGGCCGAGCCAGTGCTCTCGCACCGTCTGGTGCTCGACCCGGAAGCGGAATTCGACGGGGTCACCTCGTCGAGCGTCATCGGTCAGCTGCTGCTCGAGACCGCGCCGCCGAGCGATCGGCAAGCCGTGTGAGCACGCCGCGCGTGAAGGCGCCGCGGGGCGGACGGGGTGGCGCGGCATCGAAGGCGGCGTCGAAGGTCTCCGCGCCCGCGCATCCCGACGCGCTCACGCAGACCGCGGGAGCCGGCCTGGCCAACACCCGCACCCGGATCGTCGGCGCGCGGGAAGGGGTGCTCGCCGATGCCGTGATCAACGTGGTCCGCCTCGCTGCGCTGTTCGGCGCGGCGGCCGGGCGGATCGGCGCGCGGATCGCCGCCGTCGTGACGCCGCTCGGCTGGGTGATGCTCGGCGTGATCCCGCTGTCGTTCTACGCGGGCTATGTGCTGGGCTGGACCGAGCTGGCCCTGGTGGCCTGGGCGGGTCTGGTGCTCGCCCTGATCGCGGTGCTGTACCTGGTGGGGCGATCGCCCTTCCACGTCGTGCTCGGCCTGGCCCACCGCCGGGTCGTCGTGGGGGAGCCGGCGCGGGGAGTGGTGACCGTCGACAATCCCTCGTCGCGACGGGTGCTCGGGGTGAAGGTCGAGATCCCGGTCGGTCACGGGCTCGCCGAGCTCGCGATGCCCAGCCTGCGCAAGGGGGCCGAGTACAGCCAGGAGTTCGCCATTCCGACCGTGCGGCGCGGCGTGATCATGGTCGGCCCGGTGCGAACCGTGCGGGCCGATCCGATCGGCCTGGTGCGGCGCGAGCTGATCTGGACCGACACCGTCGAACTGGTGGTGCACCCCAAGACCATCGGGGTGCCGTCGACCAGCACCGGCCTGATCCGCGACCTGGAGGGCACGCCGACGCGCGACCTGACGTCGAGCGACGTGGCCTTCCACGCACTGCGCGAGTACCAGACGGGCGACGAACGCCGCTACATCCACTGGAAGTCGACGGCCAAGACCGGACGGTACATGGTCAGGCAGTTCGAGCAGACCCGGCGCAGCCACCTCGTCGTCGCCCTCAGCCTGGCCGCCGCCGACTACGCGAGCGACGAGCAGTTCGAGCTGGCCGTGAGCGCGGCGGGCAGCCTGGGCGTTCGGGCGATCCGGGATGGCCGAACCGTCTCGGTGGTGGTCAGCGCCGTGACGCCGGAGTTCGCCAAGCGCAAGAACTACGCAGTGCGGGCCCTCGCCACCCATCTGCCCTCGCGGTTGCTCGACGACCTCGCGGTGATCGACCTGGAGGCATCGGCCCTCGGCATCCGCGACGTCGCGCGGGTGAGCGCCGACGAAGTGGTCGGCATCTCGGTGGCATTCCTGATCTGCGGCTCGGTTCCGACGGCGGCGGAGCTCCGCGCCGCATCCGGCAGCTTCCCGCTGGATGTCTCGGTCATCGCGATCGTCTGCGACCCGGATGCCGTCCCCGGCTTCCGGCGCGTGGCCGGCCTCAGCGTGCTCACCATCGGCTACCTCGACGACCTGCGCATCGCGCTGGCCAGGAGGGCGGCCGTCGCATGAGCGCGCACGACGACACGCTCAAGGTCGTGCCCCGCTCGTCCGGGGGGCCCGCGCAGACTCCTGCGCCGAAGAAGGCGCGGCCCGTTCGCCCGCTCGGCCGTCGGTCCGAGGGCTTCCTGATCGTCGCGGTGCTGCTGTGCTGGCTGTCGATCGGGCTCGCCGCGGCGTCGCTCTGGCCGATCTATCAGACCGGGCAGTACGTGGTGCTGGTCGCGGCCGGCGTGGTGCTCGGCACGGTGATCGCCGCATTCGGCGCCCGGTTCCGCTGGCCGTCGTGGGTGCTCGTGACGGCCGGATTCCTCGCCTTCCTGGCAGTCGGGGTCCCGCTGGCGGTGCCCGATGAGACGATCTCGGGAGTGCTGCCCAGCGTGCGCGGACTGCTCGACCTGGTGTCGGGCATCGCGCTCGGCTGGAAGCAGCTGCTGACCATCACCCTGCCGGTCGGCGCCTACCAGGCCCTGCTGGTGCCCGCCCTGCTGCTGGTGCTCGCCGTCACCATCGTCTCGATCAGTGTCGCGCTGCGGGCCAGGTGGGGCGAGCTCGCCGTCATCCCTCCTCTCGTACTGTTCCTGGTCGGGATCGTGTTCGGACCCGCGCGCATGGGAAGCCCCGAGTGGCTCGCGCTGGCCCTGCTGGGCGTGACACTGCTCACCCTGGTGTGGCGGAGGTGGCGGCGGCGCCGGGAGGCGATCAGGCAACTGGCGCGATCCACACCGGATGCCGAGGGGCGCCCCCTCGCGACCGCAGGCGAGACCGGGCTGGGGGTGCGCGGCATCGTCGCGGGCGGCGTCATCCTGCTGCTCGCCGGCGGAGCCTCGATCGCCGCCAGCAGCGCCCTGCCGCCCGCCGGAGACCGCCACGTGCTGCGCGCCGCCGTCGCGCAGCCGTTCGACCCGCGGGACTACCCGAGCCCGCTCTCGGGATTCCGGCGCTATCTGCGCGACGACAAGACCGCGCAGGTGCAGTTCCGCATCAGCGGCCTGCCCGACGGCGCACGGATCCGCGTGGCGACTCTCGACAGCTACGACGGCGTGGTCTACGCGGTGGGCAGTTCCGCGATCGACAGCGCATCCGGCACCTTCGTACGGATCCCGTCGTCGGTCGACCAGTCCTCGACCGCGGGCACGGCACTCAAGCTCACCGTCTCGGTCAGCGGATACCAGGGCGTCTGGCTGCCCACGGTCGGCCGCTTCGAATCCATCGATTTCAGCGGTCAGGATGCGGCGCGCCTCGATGACGCGTTCTACTACAACAACACCAGCGGCACCGCCGCGGTGCTCGGTGGTCTGCACTCGGGAGACAGCTACGTGCTCCGCACCGTACTGCCGGACCAGCCGACCACGGGCGAGTTGGCCTCCGCGACCCCGGGTGCGGCGACGGTGCCGCCGATCGGTGTGGTCCCGGATGACCTGGCGCAGCACCTGGACAGCTACGTCAGCGGCAAGAACGCGCCCGGCGAACGCCTGCTGGCCATGCTCGACGGACTCAAGAAGGAGGGCTACATCAGCCACGGGCTGGATCCGTCGCAGCCGGCCAGCCGATCCGGGCACGCGGCCGACCGGATCACGCAGCTGTTCACCGATCCGCGCATGATCGGCGATGCCGAGCAGTACTCGGTGGCCGCCGCCCTGATGGCGCGTCAGCTCGGATTCCCCGCCCGCGTCGTCTTCGGATTCGCACCGCAGGGGTCCGCCAGCACGCTCGAGGTCACCGGGGCCGACGTCTCGGCCTGGATCGAGGTGGACACCGCGCAGTACGGCTGGGTCACGATCGATCCGAACCCGGCGGCGCGACCGATCCCCGAGGAGCAGCCGCAGGATCCGGCCAAGATCGCGCGCCCGCAGTCGGTCGTGCCCCCGCCGGCCGACCGGGTCGACCCGAAGGAGACCCAGACCACGCCGGATTCCAGTCAGAGCGAGCCGGACACGCTCGATCCGGCCCTGGTCGTGCTGCTCCAGGTCCTGAGGGTCGGCGGCGTCCTGCTGCTCATCGTGCTGGTGCTGGCGGCGCCGTTCCTGCTGATCGTCGCCGCCAAGGTGCGACGGCGCCGCATCCGGCAGCGCGCGGCCTCCGCCCTGCAACGCATCCGTGGGGGCTGGGACGAATTCGCCGACGCGGTGGTCGACCACGGATTCCAGCCGCCGCCCGCCGCAACGCGGTCCGAGGTGGCGGCCGTGGTCGGCACGCTGCCGCCGCGGGTGCTGGCGGCCGTCGCCGACCGTGCGGTCTTCGCGCCCGACGAGGCCGACCCGGCGGACGCCGATCGGGTGTGGGATGCGGTCGGCGAATTGCGCGCAGTACTCGATCAGGGTCTGACTCGTCGTCAGCGCCTGCTCGCCCTCGTCTCGCTTCGCTCGCTCGGTGGCTATAGTGTTCGAGGTCTGTTCCGGCGCACCGGACGCAAGGGGAGTGCCGCATGACCTGTCGCCACTGCGGTACCGAGTTGCCCCCTGACGCGCTCTTCTGCGGCGAGTGCGGACAAGCCGTTGCGGCGTCGAAAGCGGATGACACGGCGACCGGCAGTTCGCCGATCGCCTCCGGGGCGGGATTCTCCATCGCCGATCTGGCGTTCAGCTCACCGGGCGACATCTCGCAGCCGGGCGACGACGGCCGTGACCTTCCGGACGGCAGCCCCCTCGATCACCCGGGTCCGGCCGATCCGGCCGACCGCTGCCCGCAATGCGGCGAGCCGATGGCTGCGGGTGATGTGTTCTGCGGGGAATGCGGCTTCGTGCTGCGCACGGTTTCTCCGCCCACGGGCGAGAACCTGATCACGCTCGGCCAGTATCCGGCCGATCCCGAGGCTCCTGCTGACGTCGAGGCTCCTGCCGACCTGGCGTCCTCGACCGATCTCGAGACCCCTGCTGACGTCGACCTCGAGGCAGACGAGCTCTCGGACGATGCCTCCCAGCCCGACGCCGACCGTCCCGCGGCACGCGACGCCGACGCGACGACCGAAGTCGAGCCGCTGATCGACGACCTCGTGGTCGAGGCCGTGCCCTCGGTCGCACCGGCGGCATCCGCTGCAGATCCGGACCTCGACTTCGGCGATCCGCTCCCGTTCTCCGACGAGGAGGCCAGGCCGCCCGCGAAGGTGTCGCCGCGCTCGCGGCCGATCCCGGATCCGTTCCCCTGGGGCACCGACCAGCCGGTGCGCGAGGATCTCGAGGCGACCCGCCTGGTTGCCGATCCGACGGCGGGAGCCCGCTACATCCTCCAGTTCAGCACGGGCGAGAGCGTGACGGTCGCCGGCTCCGGCCTGGTCGGGCGCAATCCTTCGATGCAGCCCGGGGAGTACGTCGATCAGTTGGTGCCGATCTTCGACGCCGGCAAGTCGGTCTCGAAGACGCACCTGGAGTTCGGCCAGGAGGCCGGCCGCTTCTGGGTCAGCGACCGCTACTCGACGAACGGTTCGGTCATCCGCCAGCCGGATGCCGAACCGCGCCGCTGCGACGCGGGTAGGCGGTACTTCGTCGCGCGCGGCACCCGGGTGGACATCGGCGAGCAGTTCTTCGTGGTCAGCTAGCCGAGCCGTTCGTCCTCCCGCGGAGCCGAGCGCAGGGCTTCTCCACCTGAACGCGGACCGGTCGTCGCGCCGCGCCAGAGGGCGGGCAGCATGAGCAGGTGATCCCGGATGCCGCTCCCGAGCGTCTGGCGCTGCCGGCGCTCGCCCCGCCGCCGCCTCGACCTCCCTTCCCGTTCGTCGCCACCGCCGCGCCCGTGCTGGTCTCGATCGGGATCTGGGCGGTGACCGGGTCGGTCTACTCGCTGCTGTTCGCCGCCCTCGGGCCCGTGGTCGCGTTCGGTGGTCTGCTCGATGGGCGCAGGCAACGCCGGCGTGCAGCGGCCCGCGATGCCGATCGCGCCGTCGGGGCGCTGGTCAAGACACGGGAGCGCGTGCTCGACCTGCATGAGCGCGAGCGAGCCCGGCTCGGGCGCGCGGCGCCGTCGCTGCCGGAGCTGTGCCTGCCCGGCGCGGCGGCCGCGAGGTGGACGCACGCCGGCTCCGACGTCGCGGCAGGCGATGTCGCGCCGATCCCGGTGCGCCTCGGTCGGGCTCGGCGGCCGTCGATGGTGATCCTCGACGACGGCGCGACCGCTCGGGAGCCCGACGAGGAGCTGCCCGCCGCGGTGCGGGCGGCGCTCGACGAGCTGCGCAGCGCCGCATCCGACCTCGACGACGCCCCATGGCTCCTCGACGCGCGTGACGGCATCGGGATCGTCGGAGCGCTGCCCGCCGCCCGAGCGCTCGCCAGATCGGTCGCACTTCAAGTCGCCGCGAACTGCTCCCCGGCGACGGCCCGCATCTCCGCCGCGCTCGATCCGGGCTGCGATGAGCGCTGGCTCTCCGACGTTCCGCACGCGGTCAGCATCACGCCGGCCGAGGCCGAGCGGGGCGTCTACCGGTTCAGCGTCGACGGAGCCGACCCGGTCGTCGCGTTCGCCACTCACCGGTCACAGCTGCCTTCCGGTCTGGGATCCGTGGTCGACCTGGCGCCGCACGGCGCCGAAGGGGCGCGAGCGCTCGTGGGCGCGCGGTTCGAGCTGGTCGGCTCGGCGCGGGCGCGGGATGCGGCGAGCGCGCTGGCGGTGGTCGCAGCCGAGCACGGGCTGCGGGCATCGCACCGCGCGCTGCCGCATTCGGTCACCCTGTCGGACGTGCTGAGCGCGGCGCCCGGCACCGATCAGGAGACGACCCGTAGCGGTCTGTGCGCGCCGATCGGACGCGACGCGAGTGGAGTCGCCGAGCTGGACCTGGTCCGCGACGGTCCGCATGCGGTCGTCGCGGGCACCACGGGGGCGGGCAAGAGCGAGCTGCTGGTGAGCTGGGTGCTGGCGATGGCGGCGCGGCATCCGCCTCGTGCCGTGACCTTCCTGCTCGTCGACTTCAAGGGCGGAGCCGCCTTCGCACCGCTGGCCGGGCTCCCGCACGTGATCGGCACGGTGAGCGATCTGGACGCGCGTCGCAGTGCCCGCGCGATCGAGAGCCTGCGCGCGGAATTGCTGCGGCGCGAGCGGGCGCTCTTCGAGGCGGGCGCGCGCTCGATCGACGACCTGGAGTCGCGCGCGGGCGCCGAGTCCGTGCCCCTGGCCCGGCTGGTGATCGTCGTGGACGAGTTCGCCGCCGTGGTCTCGGGGCAGCCGGAACTGCACGAGCTGTTCGCCGACATCTCGGCGCGCGGGCGATCGTTGGGCCTGCATCTGATCCTGTGCACCCAGCGCCCCTCGGGTGTGGTGCGCGACGCCGTGCTGGCGAACGTCACGCTCCGCATCTCGCTGCGGGTCACCGATCGGGGCGACAGCATCGCGATGCTGGGCACGGATGCGGCGACCCGGCTCTCCCCGACGGCACGCGGCCGCGCCCTGATCGCCGACGGTTCGGGGCAGCTCCGCGAGGTCCAGCTGGCACTGGCCGAGCCGGACGACTCGAGCCGGCTGCGTGGCGCCGGGCAGCCGCCGAGCGCGGCGATGTGGTGCGACCCGCTGCCCGACCGGCTGCCGCTCGGGCCCCTGCTGCACGAAGCGGCGGGAGAGGCCGCGGTGGAAGCCGCGGTGGAGGCGGCGACGCAGAGTGCGGCGGAGGGAGCGGCCGGGTCCGGTGCAGGCATCCCGTTCGGGCGCCTGGATCTACCCGCCGAGCAGCGCCAGCCGATCGCCCGGCTCGACCCGCAGGCCGACGGTCATCTGCTCGTGCTGGGTGCGGCGCGCTCGGGCCGCACGACGGTACTGCGCACCATCGCGGCAGCCGCGGCCGAGGCCGGCGTCGGCTGCGCGGTGGTGCCCGACGACCCGGCCGAGGCGTCATCCCTTGTCGGCGAACTCCTGGATCACCCCGACGACCGGATCGGCTTCGTGCTGCTCGACGACCTCGACCTGCTGCTCGCGCGTACGGATCCCGATCTGCGGCACGAGCTGACCGACCTGCTCACGCGCTTCGTGCGCGGCGCGCGCCGTGTGAGCCTGGTGATCACAGCGCAGCGCCTGACCGGGGGTTTGCACGGGTTAGCCGGGCTATTCGATGCCCGGGTGCTTCTGAGGCAGTCGAGCCGGGACGAGCACGTGCTGGGCGGCGGCGATGGCGCGGCCTTCGACCCGTCACTGCCGGCTGGGGCCGGGCGCTGGACGGGCCGCCGCGGCGGGGGCGCCGTCATCCAGGTGGCGATCGGACCCGACCCGCTGCCGGCGGCCCGGATGGTCGAGTTGCCGGCCCTGCGTCCCGCGCCCGACCGGCCGCTCGCGATCGTCTGCCCCCGCCCGGCTCACCTCGCGTTGCAGCTGTCGGGCACCGGTGCACGCGTGGTGGTTCTGGGCGATGCTCCCGCGCCCGGCGAGGGCGAGCTTCGCGTCTCGCGCGGTGAGCCGGCGGCCGTGCTGCTCGGTGATCCCGACGCCTGGCAGGCCGAATGGGCCCTGCTGGGGTTCGCGCGCCGCGAACTGCCGATCGCGGTCATCGGATGCAGCCCCTCCGAATTGCGCGCAATCGCACGCATCCGCGACGCACCGCCGCCACTCGGCGCGCGTCGGGGCGAATGCTGGTGGGTCGAGGAGGGAACCGTGCGCCGAGCGGTGCTCGACCTGACCGGGCAGGTCGGCTAGGCCAGGGCCGCCGCGACCGTGCCCGACTCCAGCCCCTGCGCCGCGGCGACCGCCTCGTTCACGACCCGACCGCCATGAACGTTGAGACCGAGGGCCAGCGCGGGGTCAGCCCGCAGCGCCTCGGTCCAGCCCAGGTTGGCGATCGAGCGCACGTACGGCAGGGTCGCGTTCGTCAGAGCGTAGGTCGAGGTGTGCGCGACCGCGCCCGGCATGTTCGCCACGCAGTAGAACAGCGATTCGTGCACCGTGTACGTCGGGTCGGCGTGCGTGGTCGGGTGGCTGTCCTCGAAACAGCCGCCCTGGTCGATCGCGATGTCGACCAGCACGCTGCCCGGCTTCATCCTGGCCACCAGGGCGTTGGTGACGAGCTTCGGGGCCTTGGCGCCGGGAACGAGCACCGATCCGATGACCAGGTCGGCGTCGAGCACCGCCTTCTCGATCTCGAAGCTGTTCGACGCGATCGTCTGGATGCGGCCCGCGTAATCGGCGTCCAGCTCGCGCAGCCGCTGGATGTTGGTGTCCAGCACGGTGACCCGGGCCCCAAGCCCGACGCTCACACTGATCGCGTTGGTGCCCGCGACACCACCGCCGAGCACGACGACGTGAGCCGGATGGGTGCCGGGAACGCCCGGCACCAACAGACCGGGGCCGCCGTTCGGGCGCAGCATCGCATTCGCTCCGACGATCGGCGCCAGTCGTCCGGCGACCTCGCTCATCGGGGCCAGCAGGGGAAGGGCCCGCGACGGCAGCTGCACGGTCTCATAGGCGATGGCCGTGATCGCGCTGGAGACCAGGTGTGCGGTGAGCTCGGCTTCGGCCGCCAGATGCAGATAGGTGAACAGCACCAGGTCGTCGCGGAAGTAGCCGTACTCGCTCTCGATCGGCTCCTTGACCTTGAGCAGCAGTTCGGCGCCGTCCCAGACCTCGGCGGCGGTCGCGGCGATCGTGGCACCGGCGGTGCGGTAGTCGTCATCGCTGATCGACGAACCGAGCCCGGCCCCGCTCTGCACCGTCACCGAGTGGCCGTGCGCCGAGAGGTCGTGCACCCCCGCCGGCGTGATCGCCACGCGGAACTCGTTGTTCTTGATCTCGCTCGGAACGCCGACTTTCATGCCGCCAGCGTAGCCGCGCCGAACCATGGATTCCGCAGCGAAAATCCGCTAATTCATGCTGATTTCGTGAAATCTATGTTTCGAGATGGTCCCTTTGCGCCTTGCGGCGTTCCGTCCCGCCCCGCGATATGTCAGGATCGAGCCACGGCGCCGGTCCCAGCTCCGGCCTCGAATGCGTCCGCGCGAGAAGGAGATTTCGATGGTCCGGTCCCTGCCAGAAGATCCGCTGATCCGCTCGCTCGTTCTCACTGCGCGCCGCGCCCAGGTGACCCGTCGCGGCGTGCTCGCCGGTGCGACGGCGGGAGCAGCAGCTCTCGCCCTCGCGGCCTGCGCCCCCGTCGGCGGCAACAAGCCGAAGCCCGCGAGCGACATCTCGTCGGCGGACAAGTCGCTGGTCTGGGCGAACTGGCCGCTGTATCTCGACACCGACGACCAATCGGGAGACCACCCGACCCTGCAGGCCTTCACCAAGAAGACCGGCATCAAGGTGGACTACCGCGAAGACATCGACGACAACAACACCTACTACGCCAAGGTCAAAGACCAACTGGCGCTCGGGAAGGACATCGGTGCCGACATCGCCGTGCTGACCGACTGGATGGTGAGCCGCTGGATCCGGCTCGGATACACCCAGCAGCTCGACCACTCGAAGATCCCGAACATCAAGAATCTCAACCCGGCCCTGCTCAACATCGACTACGACAAGGGACGCAACAATTCGCTGCCCTGGCAGGGCGGCTTCGCCGGAATCTGCTGGAACAAGGACGAGTTCCCCAAGGGCTTCCGCAGTGTCAGCGAGCTGTTCGCCGAGCCCAAGCTGAAGGGCCGCATCGAGGTGCTGAGCGAGATGCGCGACACGGTCGGCCTGATCATGCTCGAGCAGGGCGTCGAGATCTCGAGGCCGATCGAGAACTTCCAGTTCCAGAACGCGCTCGACGTGCTGCAGAAGCACATCAAGGATGGCGTGATCCGCAGCGTGAAGGGCAACTCGTACACCGAGGACCTGGTCAGCGGAGACGCGCTGGCCGCCATCTGCTGGTCGGGCGACATCACGGCCACCAATGCGACCAACGGCGACCACTGGGAGTTCGCGCTCCCGGATGCCGGGGGCACCATCTGGAACGACAACATGCTCATCCCGATCGGCGCCCGTCACAAGGCCAATGCCGAAGAGGTCATGAACTGGTACTACGACCCCGAGATCGCCGCCGAGGTGGCCGCCTACGTGAACTACATCACGCCGGTGGAGGGGGCCAAGGAGGCCGCGGTCAAGATCGACCCGGCCCTGGCGGACAACACGCTGATCTTCCCGGATGCCGAGACCCTGCGGAAGGCGCACATCTTCACGACGCTGACGCCGGCCCAGGAGCAGACCTTCACCGCAGGTTTCCAGAAAGTCCTCCTGGGCGCTTGATGGCGGGCGCGCTCGACGACTCCGGCGCCGATCTCGAACTGGTCGGCATCACCAAGCGCTTCCCCGGCTTCACCGCGATCGAGAACCTCAACCTCACGATCCCGGCGGGCTCCTTCTTCGCCCTGCTCGGGCCGTCCGGATGCGGCAAGACGACCACGCTGCGCCTGGTGGCCGGACTCGAGACGCCGACCGCCGGCCGCATCCTGATCGGTGGCAAGGACGTCACGGACAGCAAGCCCCACCAGCGCCCGGTCAACACGGTGTTTCAGAGCTATGCGCTGTTCCCGCACATGACCGTGCTGCGCAATGTCGCCTTCGGCCTGTATCGGCGCGGCGTCTCGAATCCCCTGGGCCTGGCGCACGAGGCGCTCCGGCTGGTCGAACTCGATCATCTGGCCGGACGGCGTCCCGCCCAGTTGTCGGGCGGGCAGCAGCAGCGCGTCGCCCTGGCGCGCGCCATCGTCAACAAGCCTGCCCTGCTGCTGCTCGACGAGCCGCTCGGCGCGCTCGACCTCAAGCTGCGCCGCCAGATGCAGCTCGAGCTCAAATCGATCCAGGATGACGTGGGCCTCACCTTTCTGCACGTCACCCACGACCAGGAGGAGGCCATGACCATGGCCGACACCGTCGCGGTCATGAACCGGGGCGAGATCGAGCAGATGGGCGCCCCCGAAGAGCTCTACGAGCTGCCGAAGACCGCGTTCGTGGCGAACTTCCTCGGCCAGTCCAACCTCTTCACCGGCAACGTGGTCTCGTCGACCGCCACCTCGATCGTCGTCGACATCGCGGGCACGAAGCTCGAGGTCCCGCGCGACCGCGCGCAGCGGCATTCCGGGGTCGTCACGATCGGGGTCCGGCCCGAGAAGCTGACCCTGCTGACCGAGAAGCCAGCCTCGGCATCCGGCGTCAACGTGCTCGGACCGGGCACGGTCACCGACGTCTCGTTCAGCGGCGTGAGCACGCAGTACCTGGTCGAGGTGCCGGGTGTGGGTACCATCACGGTCTTCGCGCAGAACATGGTCTTCGGCCCGGTGGTCAACCGCGGGTCCGAGGTGTGGGTGAGCTGGACCGTGGATCACGGATTCGGTCTGGCCGATGAGCAGGGCGTCAGTCCGCGCTTCGATCCCGACGACGGCCCCGGCGAGGTCTGATGGCCTTCGGCGCATTCTCGAACGTCGACGCGCCGGTCGTCGATGCGCCACGGCGGCGCAGCCGGGCCGCCCTGTGGCTGTTGCTCCCGGGAGTCGTCTACCTCGGTGCGACCTACCTGGCCCCATTGGTCTCGCTCATCGTCACCAGCCTCAAGGCACCCGACCTGGTGAACTACGACATCGGCCGCTACCTGTACGCCTTCAACATCGGCAACTACGCGACCGTGCTCGGCGAGTACTGGCCGATCATCCTGCGCTCCTTCGAGTACGCCGCGATCGCCACGGTGGCGGCGCTTCTGATCAGCTATCCGCTGGCGTATTTCATCGGGGTGGTGCTGCGCAGGTACCCGCTCTGGCAGGCGCTCGCGCTGATCCTGGTGATCGCACCGTTCTTCATGAGCTTCCTGCTGCGCACGCTGGCCTGGAAGGCGATCTTCGCCGATGAGGGACCGGTGGTCGGCTTCCTGCAGCACCTCAACATCCTGGGCGCGAACGCGCACCTGAACGGCACGCCGTTCATGGTGATCTTCGGACTGACCTACAACTTCATCCCGTTCATGGCGCTGCCGATCTACACCTCGCTCGAGCGGCTGGATCTGCGCCTCCTCGAGGCCGGCGCGGATCTGTACGCGAACCCGGCGTCCACCTTCTTGCGGGTCACCCTGCCGCTCTCGCTGCCGGGGGTGGTATCGGGGACGCTGCTCACCTTCATCCCGGCGACCGGCGACTACGTGAACGCGAGTCCTCAGTTCCTGGGAAGCACGCAGACCACGATGATCGGCAACGTGATCTCGGACACCTACTTCAACCTGTCGGATTACCCCTCGTCGGCGGCCCTGTCGATCGTCTTGATGGTCCTGATCCTCATTCCGGTCGGCATCTACCTGTCGCTGACCAAGACCGAGGACCTGCTGTGAGCGGGCTCGCCGAGGGGGCCGTGCTCGGCCGGCTCGAGGAGGCTCCGCGTCCGCTGAAACGGCCGAGGACGCGCCGCGGCAACTGGGGCGTCGCGTTCTACTCCGTCGTCATTCTCGTCCTGTTGCTGATCCCGATCGGCTACACGATCGTGTTCTCGTTCAACATCCCGGCGCGCACCAACGTCAGCTGGCGCGGGTTCTCGCTCGACAACTGGGCGACCCTGCTGTCCGACCCGCGCGTCGTCGCGGCGTTCGGCAGCAGCATCCTGGTGGGTGTCGTCGCGACCCTTGTCGCGGCGGCGCTGGGCACGGCGATCGCGATCGCGCTGGTCCGGTTCCGCTTCCGGTTCCGCACCGGGCTCACTCTGCTGCTGTTCCTGCCGATGGCCACGCCCGAGGTGGTGCTCGGCTCCGGCCTCGGATCGCAGTTCCTCAACATCGGCGTCGACAAGGGCATCGCGACCACGATCATCGCCCACATCATGTTCTGCATCAGTTTCGTGGTGATCACCGTGCGCGCCCGGGTCGCCAGCCTCGACCCGGCGATCGAGGAGGCGGGCCGCGATCTCTACGCCACGCCGGGCCAGGTCTGGTGGCGGATCACCTTCCCGCTTCTGCTGCCCGGAATCGTGGCCGCCGCCCTGCTGTCGTTCGCGCTCAGCTTCGACGACTTCATCATCACCGCGTTCGTCTCCGGCAACTTCGAGACCTTCCCGAAGTACATCTACACCGCGGCCGTTCGGGCCATCCCGGCTCAGGCCAACGTCTTCGCGTCGATCATCTTCCTGCTCGCCATCGTCGTCGTACTGGCCAGCCAGTTCAGCGCGGCTGCGCGGCGGCGCAAGCTGGCGCGCGAGGGCTGAGGAGAGCACGGTGTACGAGGATCGGGCCCGCCTCGCGTCGCTCTGGAGCGACGAAGTCGCGAGGTATCGGGCCGCGCGCCCCGAGTCGGAACGCGCCTGGCGCGAAGCGCGCGAGCACATGCCGGGCGGCGTCCCCATGCTCTGGATGGAGAAGTGGCCGGGACCGTGGCCGGTGTTCGTCGAGAGCGCGGCGGGAGCCCACTTCCGCTGCGTCGACGGCATCGACCACGTGGATCTGTGCCTCGGCGACACCGGGGCCATGGTGGGACACGCGCCCGCGGCATCCGTCGCGGCGATCAGCGCCCAGCTCGCCCGGGGAGCGACCCATATGCTGCCGACCCGCGACGCGGCGGTCGCGTCGGCGCTGCTCGCCGACCGCTTCGGACTGCCCAGCTGGCAGTTCACGCTCTCGGCCACCGACGCCAACCGGCACGTGCTGCGCTATGCACGGCAGGCGACCGGCCGCCCCAAGGTCCTGGTGATCGACCACTGCTATCACGGCACGGTCGACGAGGCGTACGCCGAACTGGATGCCGAGGGGCGGGTGGTCGCGCGGCGCGGCAACATCGGTGCTCCGGTCCCGCTCGACCGGACCACGGTCGTGGTGCCGTTCAACGACGTCGCGGCGATGGATGCGGCGCTCGCCACCGGCGACGTCGCCGCGGTCCTGATCGAGCCGGCCCTCACCAACATCGGCATCGTGCTGCCGGACCCGGGCTGGCACGACGCCGTGCGCGCGGCGTGCGACCGCACCGGGACCCTGCTCGTGATCGACGAGACGCACACCCTCTGCGCCGGTCCCGGCGGCATGACCGCGCGCGATGGACTCCGGCCCGACGTCGTGGTGGTCGGCAAGACGATCGGCGGCGGCATCCCGGCGGCCGCCTGGGGGATGAAGCCCGAACTCACCGCCCGGGTGCGCGACAGCCTGAATTGGGACGGCGAGGGCCGCGAAGACATCGACGTCGGGGGAGTGGGCGGAACCCTGGCCGGCAACGCCGTGTCGATGGCCGGGATCCGCGCGACCCTCTCCGAGGTTCTGACCCCCGAGGTGTACCCGGCGATGATCGCGCGCGCCGCGGAGTGGACGGCCGGTGTGCAGGCGGCCATCGACGAGTTCGGCGCGCCCTGGCAGGTGACTCAGCTCGGGGCACGGGCCGAGTACAGCTTCCGTGCGACCGCGCCCCACGACGGCGCGGAGGCCGCGGCCGCCGACGACTTCGAGCTGCAGCAGTTGCTGCAGCTGCACGCGCTGAATCGCGGAATCCTGATGACCCCGTTCCACAACATGGCGCTGATGTCGCCGGTGACCAGCCGTGACGACGTCGAGCGCCATACCGTCGCGTTCCGCGAGGCGGTCGCCGCGCTGTTCGGCTGAGTCGACGTTGGGCTGAGTCGACGTTGAGTCGGCCGATCGCCGACGATCGCAGCGGGACCTAAGACTCTCGTGCCCGCGGCATCCGGCGCTCAGGATGACGGGACCGCCCGATCAATGAGGAGGGGCTGCGCATGGATCAGGACCATGTCGGCACAATGGCCGACAAGTTGTACCCCGGTGGGCAGAGTTTGTCCCCCGAGGAGGGGCTCGTATCCCGCATCGACCGGGCGGATGATCGTCGCCAAGGGGGTGATGCGCCATGGATCAGGGCATCATGACACTGATTACCGCAGGGCTCGTTCTTGCTGGGGCCGTCTTCTTCATCTGGGTGCTGTACACCGTCATCTGGCGAGCCGTGCGACGCGGAATGCAGGAGTACGACGCCGCGCAGTGGGATCCGGAGGACGCACCGGTGGACGCGCCGGCACCGGCGGCCCACCAGCCGCGCCACCTGCAGGTGCACCTGCGGCACCGCGTGCCGTCGGACGACGTCGTGCCCGACTACCCGCCCGAGGAGTGGTTCTAGCCGCTACAGGGCGGCGAACGCCGCGTCGAGCACGCCGACCGCGTCAGCGAGCTGAGCGTCGGTGATCGCCAGACTCGGCAGGAAGCGCAGCACGTTGCCGTAGGTGCCCGCGGTGAGCACCAGCACGCCCTGCTGGGCCGCGAAGGCGGCCACCTTGCCGGGCACGTCGGCGAGCGGCGCTCCGGTCTTCGGGTCATTGAGCTCCACCGCGAGCATGGCCCCGATGCCGCGCACCTCGGCGATGATCGGATACTTCGTCTGCAGCGCGAGCAGCGCAGGCTTGAGGGTGCGCTCGATGCGGGATGCTTCGGCCAGCAGGCCGTCCTGCTCGATGCGGTCGAACACCGCGATCGCGGCCGCGCAGGCCACCGGGTTGCCGCCGAAGGTGCCGCCTAGGCCGCCCGGTTGGCTGGCATCCATGATCTCGGCGCGTCCGGTGACGCCCGCGAGCGGCAGGCCGCCCGCGATGCCCTTGGCGCTCAGCACCAGATCGGGCACCAGTCCGAAATGCTCGCTGGCGAAGTAGGCGCCGGTGCGCGCCATCCCACTCTGGATCTCGTCGGCGATGAACACGATCCCATTGGCCGTGCACCACTGCTGCAGCGCGGGCAGGTACCCGTCCGCGGGCACCACGAAACCGCCCTCGCCCTGGATCGGCTCGACCACCAGGCAGGCCAGATCGGATGCCCCGACCGTCTTCTCGAGGTACGCGATCGTGCGCGCGGCGGCGTCCGGCCCCGAGAGGCCGTCGTGCAGCGGGTACGAGTTCGGAGCGCGGTAGACATCGCCCGCGAACGGCCCGAAGCCCAGCGAGTACGGCATGGCTTTGAAGTTCATCGCCATCGTCAGGTTGGTGCGGCCGTGGTACGCGTGCTCGAGCACGGCGACCCCGTTGCGACCGGTGTACTTACGGGCGATCTTGACGCCGTTCTCGACGGCCTCGGCGCCCGAGTTGACCAGCACGGTCTTCTTGGCGAAGTCGCCGGGGGTGTGCTCGGCGAGCAGTTCGGCGACCCGCACGTACTCCTCGTACGGGGTGATCGTGAACAGCGTGTGCACGACCTCGCTCAGCTGCTGCTGCGCCGCGGCGACCACGTGGTCGTCGGTGTGGCCGATGGTCGTCACGCCGATGCCGGCGCCCAGGTCGAGGAAGGCGTTGTCGTCGACGTCGACCAGGATCGCACCGTGCGCCCGCGCGATGAACACCGGCAGCGCGCTCGAGACGCCGGCGCTCACAGCGGCCGTCCGGCGCGCCTGCAGAGCGATCGACTTCGGGCCCGGGATCGCGGTGACGACCCGACGCTCGGTGGGGACGGTTGCTAGCGTGTCGGGCAGGACGTCGGTCATGCCACCGATTCTAGCCTGGCCGTCGCGAGCGCACGATGTGCGGAATCATGCGCCTCGGGCCTCCAGATGAAAGGATTCCGATGAACGCCGATCATTCCTTCACGGTATCCGTCGAATGGCAGGGCAATCGCGGAACCGGGACCAGCGGGTACAAGGACTTCTCGCGCGCGGTCGAACTGCGCGCGGAGGGCAAGCACGCCATCCTCGCCTCGGCCGCCCGGGCGTTCCACGGCGACGCCGCTCGGTGGAACCCCGAAGAGCAGCTGGTCGCGGCCCTGTCGCAATGCCACCTGCTCAGCTATCTGCACGTCGCGACCCGGGCGGGCGTGGTGGTCGAGAGCTACACGGATGCCGCGACCGGCACCCTGCAGACCAACCCCGACGGCAGCGGTGCGATCGTCGAGGTCGTGCTGCGGCCGGTGGTGACGCTCTCGGCAGGAGACCCGGCAACCGCCCTGGCGCTGCACGCCGACGCGAACCGGCTGTGCTTCATCGCGAACTCGGTCAACTTCCCGGTGAGGCACGAGCCGCGGATCCTGCTGCTCGACGACGACCGGAGCTAGCGCGCCGAGTTCCGCCCGCAGCGAATCCTGTGGAGGGACGGGTGACCCCGTCCGGGGCCCGGACTAGGTTGTCAGCATGTTGCTGAGGCACGTCATCGGCGCCGCGCTGCGCCGCATCCGCCTGGACGATGGTCGAACGCTGCGGGAGGTGGCCTCGAGCGCGAACATCTCGATGCCGTACCTCTCCGAGATCGAACGCGGCCGCAAAGAGCCGTCGAGCGAGATCCTGGCAGGCATCTGCGCCGCGCTGGGGCTGACCCTCGTCGACCTGCTGAACGAAGTCACCGGCGAGGCCATGGTGCTCGACCTGACGTCGCCGGCGCCGGTGACGGCGATCGGCTCGACGCACGGCTCGGCGCGTACTGGCGCGCATCCGAACGAGTTGCACAGCGGCGAGGTTGCCCTGGCGGTCGCGGCATGAGCACGACACGCTCCGGCCTCTCGAGTCGGATTCTGGGCGCGGGTCTGCTGACGGCCGAGACCTCTCGCGAGGGCGATCGCGCCACCACCCTCGAGCTGTTCTTCGACCTGGTGTACGCCTTCGCCTTCACCCAGGTCACGGCCCTGATGGTGCACCACCAGACGGCAGGCGGGGTTCTGCAGGGCCTCGTCGTCCTGTTATTGCTCTGGGGTCCATGGGCCTCGTTCGCCTGGCTCGCCAACCAGGCTCGGGGTGATCGCGGAATCGTGCGGATCGGCATGATCGCCGCCACTCTGATCATGTTCTTCGCCTCGCTCGCAGTGCCTGCCGCGTACCGTGCGGCCGATGGCCCGGTGCTCGGCACGCTCCTGTTCGCCGTGTCGTTCTTCCTGGTTCAGGTGGTGCACATGGTCGCCTACCTGATCGCGTCCGGATCAGACACGGCCCTGCGCCGCCAGATCCTGGTCACCGAGTCGAGCGCCTTGCTGCCCGCCGCCGCCCTGCTGGTCATCGGTGGCCTGGTCGGCTCGCCGTTCCAGGTCTGGATCTGGCTCGTCGCCCTGGTGTTCCAGTGGGTGGTGATCTACGTCACGTCGAGCGGGGGTGACTGGCGCATCAACTCGCTCGCCCACTTCGCCGAGCGGCACGCACTCGTGGTGCTGCTGGCTCTCGGCGAATCGGTCGTCGCCATCGGGTCCGGCGTGGCCCGGCTGCCTCTCGGCGCGTCGGTGCTCGTCGGTTCGGGATTCGGGATCGGCATCGGTCTCGTGCTCTGGTGGGTGTACTTCCATCAGCTGTCTGCTCACGTGGAGCACGCGGTCGGTCGGCGTTCCGGCGTCGAGCGCACCCAACTGGCGACCGAGGTCTACACCTACCTGCACATGTCCCTGATCGCCGGCATCGTCATCGCGGCCCTCGGCGTCGAAACGACGATGCGTCACGTCTCGGGATTCGCCGCGGCCGGCCTCTTTCCGGCGATCGCGCTGGCGAGCGGCGTCGCCTTGTACCTCGCCGGGACGGGATTCATCTGGCTGCGGGTGTCGAAGCAGTGGTCGCTTCCGCGTTTCGGCACCGGAGTGCTGCTGCTCGCGCTGATCCCCGTGCTGGCGATCATCCCGGCGCTGGTCGCGCTCGGCGTCGTCCTCCTGATCGTGATCGCGCTCGCGGTCGCCGAGGGGCTCCTCGGTCAGCGGGCGAAGCTCGGTGGCGCCAAGCAGGCCTCGGCCGGGTCGGCCCCGGCGGCGTCGACCTCCGCAGGGTGAACGAGCGCCCGGCGCCCCCGGACGGCCGACGGGTCAGCAACTTCGAGCTGCTGTTCGATCTGGTCTTCGTCTTCGCGTTCACGCAGGTCACCGGGGTCATCCTGCGCGGGCACGAGACCGACGCCGCGGCGGCCCTGCCGGTGCTCGAGGCGGTCACGATCCTCGGACTGCTCTGGGGCGTCTGGACCTCGTACGGCTGGTTCGCCAACCAGGCGCGCGCCGACCGCGGCCTGCTGCGACTCGGCCTCGCGCTGGCGATGGTCCTGATCTTCGTGGCAGCCCTGGCCGTGCCCGGCGCGTTCCACGCGCGCGGAGCGGACCCGTGGTCCGCGATCATCTTCGTGGCGTGCTTCGCAGCCGTCCGCGTGCTGCACGGATTCCTGATCTTCCGCGCTGCGGAGGGCGACACCGGCCTGCGCAGGCAGATCCTGGTCACCGACTTCAGCTCCCTTCCGCCCACTGTCGCCGTCCTGATGGCGGGCGCGCTGCTCGGGGGGTCCGCGCAGGTGTGGATCTGGTTCGCCGCCGCCGTGCTGGATGCGACGATCGTCGCGGTGACGTCCATCGGCGGCTCGTGGCGCATCCACTCGCCGTCGCACTGGGCCGAGCGCTTCAACCTGGTGGTGATGCTCGCCCTGGGGGAGTCGGTGGTCTCGATCGGCGTCGGGGTGGCATCCCGGCCGCTGGTCTGGCAGGTCGTCGTCGGAGCGGTGCTGTCGATCGTCGGCGCGATCACCCTGTGGTGGCTGTACTTCCACCGCCTGTCGGGCGACGCCGAGCGGGCGCTCGCCGCCCGAGCCGGCACCGAACGGGTGGATGCCGCGACAGTCGGCTACACCTATCTGCACTGGCCGATCGTCACCGGCATCATCCTCACCGCCACCGGGATCGACCTGACGATGCAGGCCGTGGCGACGGCCGCTCCGCTCGGCTGGTTCGGCGCCGCCGCGCTCGCCGGGGGAGTCTCGCTCTACCAGGCGGCGACCGCGTTCTTCTCCTGGCGCCTAACGGGTTCCTGGCCGGTCCCGCGTCTCGTGGTGGCGACCGCACTGCTGCCGGGCGTGGTTCTCGCGGCCGTGCTGCCCGCCATGGCGTCGCTCGGTATCGCCGTCGCCCTGGGCATCGCGCTCAACGTGGTCGAGGCCCGCGTTCGCCCGACGTCAGAGACGCGGGTTGCGCGGGGCGTGGCTCTTCCAGAAGCGGAAGAACGGGCGTGACCCGATCACCATGCTCGTGACCACGTAGGCCAGCAGCACCAGGCCGCCGGTGACGACGGCAGCGATGATCGACGACGTCGTCGTCATGACGACCGTCGCAGCCAGTAGTCCGACCAGCGCCCCGTTCACCGCGATGATGAATACCATCGTGCTTCCGAGGATCTGGCTGCCGTTCCGACGCCGGCCGAGGAAGTAGTAGGTGGTGAAGGCCCCGGCCTGATCGTCGTGCGTCGAGGTCATGAACGAGTCCTCGACTCCGGGTGCAAGCGCGGCGTAGGCGGCGCGCAGCCGGTTCATGGCGATGACATAGCCCAGGTCTTCCATGGACACGTTGATCACCCGGATCTGGGTGAGGAATCCGACGATCGCGGTGAAGGCCAGGATCACGATGGCGAACATCGGGAACACCGTGCCGAACCGGGTCGCCTGACCGACCAGGGCGAGGCTCACCAGGGTCGCCGAGACCAGGGTCAGGAAGATGCCGATCCGAGACAGCACCTCGTTCTGGGTCGTGGTGCGCGAGGCGAGCAAGCTCCAGTGCTCGGTGGCCAGGATCTGGGCGCGCAGGCCGGCCGTGCTGCCATCGACAGGCTGCGGGGGTGTCGGAGACTTCGGCATGGCCGACATTGTCCTCGATCGCGGCATGATGCAGAAGGCCCCGCCAGGAGTCAGAGCGTGCTGAGCGCCTCTTCGATCACGCCGGCCGCGTCGTCGATCAGGTCCTCGCTGATCGCCACGCTGGGCATGATGCGCAGCACCGAATCCCAGCTGCCCGCGTCGAGCGCGATCACACCGTTCGTGGTGGCGTGCTTCAGCACGGCGGTCAGCGCCTCGGGGTTCGGCTCCTTGGTTCCGGGATGCACCAGCTCGACGCCGAACATGGCGCCCTTGCCGCGCACCTCGCCGACGACGGGGTACGTCGCGGCCCAGTCGCCGATCCGCGCGAGCAGAGCACGCTCGACCCGCTGCGCCTCGCCGAGCAGGTTCTCGCGCTCGATCAGGTCGAACACCGCAAGGGCGGCGGCCGTGCTGACCGGGTTGCCCCCGAAGGTGCCGCCGATGCCGCCGGGCTGCACGGCATCCATGATCTCGGCCCTGCCGGTGACCGCCGCGAGGGGCATGCCGCCGGCGATGCCCTTGGCGCTGGTCACGAGGTCGGGCACGACGCCGTGGTGCTCGATCGAGAACCAGGTGCCGGTGCGGCCGATGCCCGCCTGGATCTCGTCGGCGACGAACACGATGCCATTGTCTTCGCAGAAGTTCTTGATCGCCGCGAAGTAGCCGGGGGCCGGGATGATGATGCCGCCGTCGCCCTGGATCGGCTCGGCGAAGAAGGCGGCGACCTCGGTGGCGCCGATGTGCGTGACGATGTAGTCGATGGTCTTGGCGGCTGCCTCCTCGCCGCTCAGCCCGTCGCGGAACGGGTAGCTGATCGGCACCGAGTACAGCTCGCCCGGGAACGGCCCCATGCCCGCGCGCTCCGGCCACGGGCGGTAGGTCATCGCCATGGTCAGATTGGTGCGGCCGTGGAAGGCGTGGTCCAGGCTGACGATGGCACGCCGACCGGTGTACTTGCGCGCGATCTTCACCGCATTCTCGACCGCCTCGGCGCCCGAGTTGACCAGGATCGAGTGCTTCTCGAAGTCGCCGGGGGTGAGTTCGGCGAGCTTCTCGGCGACCCGCACGTAGTTCTCGTACGGCGTCACGGTGAACAGGGTGTGGGTCAGCTTGGCGACCTGTGTGCTGACGGCTGCCGCGACATCCGGATGCGCGTGCCCGATCGTCGTGACGCCGATTCCGCAGCCGAGGTCGATGAGCTGGTTGCCGTCGACGTCGACCAGGATCGCGCCCGAGCCGTGATCCATGTAGATGTTCGCCAGGGTGCCTGCCCCGCGCGAGACGCTCTTCACGCGGCGTTCCTGCAGCGCCACCGACTTCGGACCGGGCAGTTCGGTGACGAGCTTGCGCTCCTGCGGCACGCTGAAGGTCATGCCGCCAGCCTAGGCGGCTGCGTCCGAGCACCTGGTGCGCGCTGCGCGGAGTGCTGCGCTGTTCAGCGCGGCGCGCAGCCGTCACCAAGGTGCGGTGGGGGAGGATGGAGCACGTGCCCACCGCCCTGCCCCGCCGCATCCTGCTCGCGTCCGCCGTCGCCGTTGCCGGTCTGGCGCTCGCGCTGACCGGCTGTACCGCGAGCTCCGGCGGCGCAAAGCCCTCTGCTTCGTCGACGCCGACGTCGATCCCCACTCTGAACGCGGCGTGCGTCGGCAGCGGCTCGGCGTCCGACTCCGTGAAGGTGAGCGGCGACTTCGATGCCGCGCCCAACGTGTCGTTCGACGCCCCGCTGAAGGTCTCGTCGACTGAGCGCACCGTGGTGATCGGCGGCAAGGGGGCCAAGGCGGCGCTCGGCAGCATCGTGAACGTCAGCTTCACGCTCTACAACGGCACGACCGGCAAGACGCTCACCTCGACCGGATACGGCACCGGGCGCACCAGCCCGGTCACGGTGGATTCCAGCATCATCACCGGACTGGCCAAGACGCTGAACTGCGCTCAGGCGGGCACGCGAGTGGTCGGTGTCGTCCCGGCGTCCGAGGCGTTCGGCACGGCGGGCTCGTCGCAGCTCGGCATCCCGGGCAATCAGGTCATCGTCTTCGTGGCCGACGTCGTCAGCCTGGTGCCGACCAAGGCCGAGGGGGATGCGGTGGCGCCCCCGGCTGGACTCCCCACGGTGACCGTCGCGGCAGACGGCAAGCCCACGCTCACGGTGCCGACCGGATACAAGCCCCCGGCCACCACTCAGATCGCGACGCTGATCAAGGGCAGAGGAGCCGTGGTCGGCGCCACCGACACCGTCACGATCCAGTACCAGGGCACCAACCTGGCCACCGGCAAGATCTTCGATCAGACCTGGGGCGGCAACCCGTACTCCGGCGCGGCCAACGGTTTCGTGACCGGGTTCACCAACGCGATCGTCGGGCAGACCGTGGGGTCGCAGGTGCTCGTGGTGATCGCACCCGCCGACGGCTACGGGCCGCAAGGCGGCAACTCGAGCGCCGGGATCGGCAAAGACGACACGCTGGTCTTCATCATCGACATTCTGGCCGCCGAGGGAACGCCCGCCGGCTGAGCGGACAGTCGCGCGCAGCTAGCCGGCCGCAGCCGCGACGATTGTGCTGCGGGTGGCGTTGGGCAGCACGGCGGCACGGAGGACCCGGAGTGCCAACGCCTCCTCACGAGCCACATGATCGGCCGCGCCGAGCACCGCGATCGACGTGGGCGCAGCCGCGAGGGGATGGGGCCACCGTGCCGCGATGCACCCGACGCCGACGCCGAACTCGCCCTCCTCGCGGGCGAACCCTCCCGCGCGGATCGCGGAGATGCGGCGCCTGATCTCCGCCGGATCGGTGACGGTTCGCTCGGTATAGCGGGCGAGTGGCTGCCTCAACCGCTCGCCGAGGTCGGCGTCGTCCAGTCCCGCCGCCAGCGTGAGCCCGGAGGCCGTTGCAAACAGCGGGAACGGATCGACATCGGTCTCGGCGAGAACCGAGTTGATACCGGCCGCCGAGGCGAGCAGATGGCCACGGTCGCCCGCGAACTGCGTCACGGTGATATCCAGAGCGGTGACTCCGGCGAGCGCGTGTGCGACCTCGGCTGCGATCCGTTCGAGTTCGCGAGCGTCACTCGACCGCCCGAGCGCGGCGGAGCGCGGACCGAGTTCGACCATGCCGTCTCTCCGGACGAGCCACCCGCCCGCCTCGGCATCGGCGACCAGGCGCGAGACCACGGCCTTGTCCAGGTCGAGCCGCCGTGCGAGTTCCGACACGGTGCCCGCTCGGCGTCCGACCGCTTCCACGAGCGCGAGACCGCGCAGCAACGCTCTAGTCATGGCCCTCCGTCGGCTCTTGTCCAGCTTCTCCGCTGATGCTACCGTCCACGCATTGCAACATTCCGTTGTGTTATTGAGGAGATAGCGATGCACCGTCCCGTCTCTTTCCTGGCAGCCGCGGGGGTTGCGATCCTCACCCTTGCCGTTGCCCTCACGGGATGTCAGTCGCTGAGCATGCCGACCCCGTCGCCGACGGCGACATCCGGTGGTACCTCGTCTGGTCAGAACGGCGGGAGTGGTGCCGATGCCGTGGACATCAGCAAGGTGACGGGCGCCGAACCGAGTGGCGGCCTGGTCGACCCCTGCACCCTGCTGACGACGGCCGAGATCGAGGCCGCGACGGAAGTCAGGGTGCTGGGTGTCGTTCGCGGTGCCGTCCAAACCGATGGTTCCCAGATCTGTGCGTACGCGATGGATGCGGTTGGCGCTCCCGCATCTGCTCTCGCCGGGGTCCCCGGCCTGCCGGGGGACAGCGCGCTCGGCGCCGTCGTGGACGGCATGAAGGGGGCGGGGGGAGTGATCGGTGTCACCCTCGCGGCGCAGGATCCGGAAGCCGACTACGGCGGCGACGACAGCGGCGATGCACCGCCTCCCCAACTCGACGTCAAGAAGCTCTCGCTCGGCAAGGGAGCCGTCGTGGTCGGCACGCCGAACGGCGGAGCCGGCTTTGCGGCGAATACCGCCAACGTGCTTCTCACGGTCATGGACCTGATCGCGGGGCCGGTGTCAACGACCACCCTCACGACGCTGCTCACCACGGCATACCATCGGCTCGAGAGTTGACACGGGTGCTCAACTAGCCTGAGGTCATGCGGCGCGTCATCGTTCTCGGTTCGACGGGGTCGATCGGGGTGCAGGCGCTCGAGGTGATCGCGGCGCACCGCGACCGCTTCGAGCTCGTCGGTCTGGCCGCAGGCAGCAACCGGACGTTGCTCGACGAGCAAGTAGCAGCGACCGGCGTCACGGCGACAGCGCTCGGCGTCGAGGAGGCCGTCGCCCTGGTGCGCTCGGTCGAGGCGGACGTCGTGCTCAACGGCATCACCGGCTCGGTCGGCCTCGCACCCACCCTGGCCGTGCTCGAGACCGGGGCCGCGCTCGCCCTGGCGAACAAGGAGTCGCTCATCGTCGGCGGCGAGCTGGTGACCTCGGCGGCGCGGCCCGGGCAGATCGTCCCGGTCGACTCCGAGCATTCGGCCATCGCGCAGGCCCTGCGCTCGGGCGAGCACGGAGAGGTGCGGCGACTGGTGGTCACCGCATCCGGCGGTCCGTTCCGGGGTCGCACGCGCGACCAGCTCGCCGATGTCACGCCCGAGCAGGCGCTCGCGCATCCCACCTGGGATATGGGACTGATGGTCACCACCAACTCGGCGACGCTCGTGAACAAGGGGCTCGAGATCATCGAGGCGCACCACCTGTTCGACATCCCGTACGACCGCATCGAGGCCGTCGTGCACCCGCAGTCGATCATCCACTCGATGGTGGAGTTCACGGATGGATCGACGATCGCCCAGGCGTCGCCGCCCGACATGCGGCTGCCTATCTCGCTCGGCTTGGATTGGCCCCACCGCGTGCCGGGGGTCGGAGTGCCACTCGACTGGTCGCGTGCCCAGAGCTGGACCTTCGAGCCGCTCGACGACGACGCGTTCCCGGCGGTCGCGCTGGCCAAACGGGTGGGCGCGGCGGGCGGCACCTATCCCGCTGTGTTCAACGCGGCCAACGAGCAGGCGGTCCACGCGTTCCACGCGCGGCGGATCCCGTACCTGAGCATCCTCGCGGTGGTCGAGCGGGTCGTCGACTTGCACGAGCCGGCTTCCGGCGCGCTCACGCTCGACGGCGTGCTCGAGGCCGAGCGCTGGGCGCGCGATGCGGCCGATCGCCTGCTGGCCGGCTCGGTCGCCGAGTAGCCGGACCGCGGCGCGTGACGGCCCCCCGTTCGCGGTCGGCGCGTTCCAAGGCTTGCTGACGTAGCCTGTGCCCGTGGAAACGGTGCTGCTCTACATCCTGGGCGTGGTGATCATCGTCCTCGGTGTCGCGCTGTCGATCGGCCTCCACGAGATCGGCCACCTGGTGCCGGCCAAGCTGTTCGGCGTCAAGGTCGGCCAGTGGATGATCGGCTTCGGCCCCACTCTGTTCAAACGCAAGTTCGGCGAGACCGAGTACGGCGTCAAGGCCATCCCGCTCGGCGGCTACATCTCGATGGCCGGGATGTTCCCGCCCGGCAAGGTCAAGACCGGCGCCGTGCGGCGAGCCGGCCATCTGCGCGACGAGCTCGAACTCGAGTTCGTCGAGGGCGATCTGCACGACGTCGACGAGGATCGCGCGCTGCCGTCCGGCATCGCACGGTCGCGCCCCAAGATGGATTCCACCGGCGTCTTCAACGTGCTGGTGCAGGATGCGCGCGACAGTTCGGCTGAGACGATCACCCCGGGCGACGAGGATCGGGTGTTCTACAAGCTCGCCTTCTGGAAGCGCATCATCATCATGCTCGGCGGGCCGACCGTCAACCTGATCCTGGGATTCGTGTTCTGGGCCATCGTTCTCTGCGTCTTCGGGCTGCCGGTCCCGTCGACCACCGTCGGACAGGTCAAGGAGTGCGTGCTCCCGTCCACGTCCTCGGCGCAGACCTGCGGGACAGGGGCGACGCCGTCGCCGGCGGCGGCCGGCGGCCTCAAGCCCGGCGACAAGATCCTGACCATCGGTGGCACGGCGATCAGGAGTTGGGATGACGAGACCAGGATCATCCGGGGCGCGTCCGGGGACGCCCTGACCTTCGTGGTGGAACGCGATGGATCGCCTCTGACCCTCGAGATCAGCCCGGTTCCGAACTCGGTGACCACGGCATCCGGCGCCACCGTGACGGCGGGATACATCGGAATCGGACCGGCCAGTGAGCTCCAGCCCCAGCCCGTTACGGTGGTCCCCGCGCAGGTCGGTGCCAACATCGCCGGGGTCGGTCGCGTCTTGGGAAACCTCCCGTCCGAGTTGGTGAACGTCGTTCAATCGACCTTCGGCACGGTGAAGCGCGACCCGAATGGGCCCATCAGCGTGGTCGGCGTCGGGCGGATCGCGGGCGAGATCGCGACACTGAACTCGACACCGGTCGTCGATCGAGTAAGCGCGATGCTGCAGATCATCGCGCAGCTCAACATCGCCCTGTTCCTGTTCAATCTGATCCCCCTTCTTCCCCTCGACGGCGGGCATGTGGTCGGAGCACTCTGGGAGGCCATCCGGCGGCGCGTGGCCGCGTGGCTGAAACGTCCGGACCCGGGGCCGGTTGACATGGCCAAGCTGGTTCCGTTGACGCTCGGCGTCTCGGCGGTGCTCGGCGTCATGTCGCTCCTGCTCATCGTCGCGGATATCGTCAATCCGATCAGCATCAGCTAGCGGCATCCCCCGTCTGATTGTGATGTGAGGCCCGGCGCCGAGCGACCGCGCCCGCGTAGGGTTGACGCATGCCTGCCCTGAACATCGGGATGCCCAAGCCCCCGCCCGAGACCTTGGCTCCGCGCCGCACGTCCCGCCAGATCAAGGTCGGCAAGGTGCTGGTCGGAGGAGACGCTCCGGTCAGCGTGCAGTCGATGTGCACGACGCCGACCACGAACATCAACGCGACCCTGCAGCAGATCGCCGAGTTGACGGCATCCGGCTGCGACATCGTGCGGGTCGCGGTTCCCAGTCAGGACGACGCGGATGTGCTGCACATCATCGCGGCCAAGAGCCAGATCCCGGTGATCGCCGACATCCACTTCCAGCCCAAGTACGTGTTCCAGGCGATCGATGCCGGATGCGCGGGCGTGCGGGTGAATCCCGGCAACATCCGCAAATTTGACGACCAGGTGGGCGCGATCGCCGCGGCGGCCAAGGCGGCCGGGGTGAGCATCCGGATCGGCGTCAACGCCGGATCGCTCGAGCCGAGCATCATGCAGAAATACGGCAAGGCGACGCCCGAGGCGCTGGTCGAGAGCGCGGTCTGGGAGGCCGGGCTGTTCGAGGAGCACGACTTCCACGACTTCAAGATCTCGGTGAAGCACAACGATCCCGTGATCATGGTCAAGGCCTACCGGCTGCTCGCCGAGCGAGGCGACTGGCCGTTGCACCTGGGCGTGACCGAGGCCGGCCCCGAGTTCCAGGGCACCATCAAGAGCGCGACCGCCTTCGGCATCCTGCTCGGCGAGGGGATCGGCGACACCATCCGCGTCTCGCTGAGCGCGCCGCCCGCGCAGGAGGTCAAGGTCGGCCTGCAGATCCTGCAGTCGCTCAACCTGCGCGAGCGCAAGCTCGAGATCGTCAGCTGCCCGAGCTGCGGGCGCGCCCAGGTGGATGTCTACACGCTGGCCAACGACGTCACCGCCGGGCTCGAGGGCATGACCGTCCCGCTGCGCGTCGCCGTGATGGGATGCGTCGTCAACGGACCGGGCGAAGCCCGCGAGGCCGATCTGGGCGTGGCATCCGGAAACGGAAAGGGTCAGATCTTCGTT